>Ga0310814_10002_pt1 | contig 729272 bp, 773 predicted proteins | sample Persta1Coculture_FD_201299 | JGI IMG/M metagenome (GOLD analysis project Ga0310814, IMG submission 201299) | Contaminated culture microbial communities from Brunswick, Lower Saxony, Germany - Peredibacter starrii DSM 17039 Co-culture | ecosystem: Engineered > Lab culture > Culture media >... | reverse complement strand
CAGTACCATCAAATATTATAATGAAGAAAGGCCCCAAAAGGGTTTAAATAAAAAGCCCCCGGCAGAATACCGAGGGCTATTATTAAGCGGTTTTTTTTAAATGTACTTTTTATGGGGTACAGTTTATAAGGGCCCTTTTTATTTGCGGACCTGTTTCTTTACAGGTTTTGAATCTGTTGTCTGTGTCGTGCTTTGCTTGATGTTCTCTTTCACTCTCTGGCCATAGGCCGCAAAACTAAATCCTAAAACTAATACTAGTAATAAACGCATAGGGACCTCGCTTTTAGCTATTATAAGACCTCATCGGTACTTTTCATAAACTATTGAAACGAGACCTGTAATGACCAATAAATCCTATTGAAATGCCTTATTTTTAAGACCTTCCGTAAGTTTTCCGACAAGAGAGCATGGATTTAAACCAACTCTTCCATTTAAAAGAAACTCTCCTAAAAGAACTCGAGGCCGAAGTCGCGAAGATGGAATTTGCGAGCACTGAAGAACGTACTGAGTACTATGATAAATCCATGGAAGTGATCATCAATTTTTATTCGAGGGCGATCATGAAAACCATCTTGGACCCGGAAAATTCCAAGTCCAAGGCGGCATAAAATCTTAAAGTGTTTCTTTAAAGAAGCGCTTCATCTCTTCAAAAGATCGCTTGTCCGCTAGTTCATTGTAAGCAGCACCTTTTGAATTATCATTACCAGCATCTTTAAGTGTGAAAGAGTGAACGGCGTTTCCATAAGAAACCATCGACCAGTCTGCTTTTGCTTTTCTCATCTCTTCCTGAAAATCCATCACTTCTTGTGTCGGAACAAACGGATCATCCGCACCGTGAAGGGCAAGAACCTTAGCATCCATCTTCGTTGCAGGAACTTTCGTGTTAAGTCCACCGTGGAAAGAAATCACTCCTTTCACTGGGGCACCCGAACGAGCAAGTTCAAGAGCAGCAGTCCCACCGAAGCAGTAACCAATCGCCACCATCTTGTCTTTGTTCACACGCTTATCTTTTGCAAGTGCTTCCACCGCACCATTCACGCGGCTTCTCATTTCTTTACGTTCGCCATCACGGTATTTACCAGCAAGCGACATCGCTTCTTTCACATCAGCTGCGCGCTTGCCGTCTCCATAAACATCGGCTGCCAAAGCAACATAACCCATTTCGGCGATTTGTTTTGCACGCATCTCTGTGTACTCACCTACTCCCATCCAATCCGGGAAGATCACTACGGCCGGAAGAGGTTTTTTAAACTTATCATCATAGGCCAAGGTTCCAACCATCTTCACTCCGTCTTTCTCGTAAGCAAATTTTTCGGTTTTAACTTTAGCGAACGCGACTACTGGCAACAAAAGTAAGAATAAGAATTTCATGATTACCACCTGTAAACTGAACTTGCCCAAGTAAAGCCTGATCCGAAGACGGCACTTGCAACAAGGGAGCCTTTTTTAAGTTTGCCGGCCTTCACTGCTTCTGCCATCCCGATAGGAATTGTGGCGGCAGTAGTGTTACCGAATTTCTGAATGGTATTGAAGACCTTCTCTTCCGGGATTTTGAGTTCCTGCGCCACCATCTGATTAATTCTCATATTCGCCTGGTGAAACAAGAAGAGATCGATATCATCAAGAGTAAGGTTGTTTGCTTTAAGAGCTGTCATCGTACACTCACACAGTCTTCTTACTGCGTTGGCAAAAACCTTCTTACCATTCATCTGAGGATAGTGAAGTCCCTTCTCAAGCATGTCGTGAGTAATACGATCAGCACCCAGTGCCATGCCCGGAACTTCTAACCAAAGTTCCTTTGCACCGGCACCTTCGGTGTATAAGTGAGTCGACCAAACGTGAGAGTCCTTCTTTGGATCTTTCACATCTGTTCTTCTCATCACAATGGCACCAGCACCGTCACCGAATAATACGGCCACATCACGTCCACGAGTGGTTTTATCCAGCCCCTTAGAGTGAACTTCCGCTCCTACCACCAGCACCGTTTTATACTGGCCAGTTTTAATGAAAGCATCGGCGATGCTCATGGCATAGATAAAGCCCGAGCACTGCTGACGAACATCAATGGCAGGAATATCTGTAAGACCTAATTTTGGTTGAAGAAAACAAGCGGCACCGGGGAAATCATGATCAGGAGAGAGAGTCGCGAATAAAATACAATCGATTTCTTTTTTATCAATGCCAGCATTCTTGATCGCCTCTTCACAAGCGCGCAGAGCAAGATCCGTGGTACCAACTTCAGGAGTCACCCAGCGGCGCTCTTCAATTCCAGATCGCTGAACGATCCAGTCATGCGAAGTTTCCATCAACTTCTCAAGGTCATGGTTTGTGACCACACCCGGCGGTACATACATCCCTGTTCCAATGATCTCTGAACTATACATAAGCATTCCTTTGCTAATATAAAAAGGCCTTTCCGAAGAAAGGCCTAAATCAAAAATTTATTCTGCGAAAGCTTCGTTCCACTCAAGGTTGTGGTAAACCTTAGTCACATCATCATCACTCTCAAGAACGTCGATGAGCTTTTGAATCTTCTCGTAAGATTCTTTTGTTACTTCTTTTGTATTAAGCGGCAGACGCTCTAACCCTGAGTCTTCGATTTTGATTTTAAGGGCATCAAGCTTCTTATAAACATCATGGTAAGATTCAGTTGGAGCTTTCACTGTTACGAAACCATCCTCTAGTTCAACGTCATCAATGTTGAAGTCGATAAGTTCCATCATCAGATCATCAGTCGACATCTTATTCATGTCTTCTTCTTTAATCGTGAACATCGCCTTACGCTCGAATACGAACTGAAGACATCCTGGAGTACCAAGGGAACCACCGTATTTGTTAAAGTAAGAACGAACGTTACTTACAGTACGAGTTGGGTTGTCAGTTGCGGCCTCAATGAAAACGGCCACACCATCAAGGCCGTAACCTTCATAGTTGATCTCTTCAACGACTGCACCATCTTGTCCAAGACCTTTCTTGATTGCTTTATCTACGTTATCTCTTGGAACGTTATTGTCTTTGGCCTTTTGAAGAGCAATTTTTAGAGCGAAGTTTGATTCAACTTCAGCGTGGCCAGAGTTTTTAACGGCCATAAGAATTTCGCGAAGAATCTTAGTATAACTTTGTGAGCGCGCCTTATCTTGAGCGGCCTTTTTCATCTTAATGTTGTTCCATTTACGTCCCACCGGGCACTCCTATCGTAGAGAAATTTAATGACTAACTATATCCTAAAAAGCCGCTATTAGGCTTGAAAAAAGTCGGTAATAACGCGGAGTTGCGATACTTTTAGGCTTGATGTTTGGCATACCAAACCCTATGCTTTGGTATTCCGATTTTTATAAAAGGCTCTTCATGTTGTGGGTATTGGCATTTCTATTCTCATTTACTTCTGCAGAGGCGCAAAACCTCGATGATTACATTCAGAGATTGAGACTTTCCCCTCTTGCTGCTCCTCAAAAGCGCATGGCCCTTTATCAATTGGGATCAAAACTTTATTTCGATAATCGCCTTTCCGGTAAGGGCAATATCAGCTGTAACTCTTGTCACTCACAGGAAGGGTTCGGCGGAGACGGTATTCCTCTGGGTTTAGGTGAAGGTGCCCAGGGTCTGGGACATCGTCGCATGCAACAAAATGGTCTAATGCTCGCCCGTCACACTCCCGCCAATTATAATGTGGGACTTCCTGACGTTCGGACTCTTTTCTGGGACGGGCGGGTGATGCGAATCAGAGATCACTGGATGACTCCGGAACCAAAAATTAATGGCGAGAATCCGGAGCTTCCGGAAATTGCCAAGACCTTTGATTCTATTTCTGCAGTTCAAGCAGTTTTCCCTCTGGCAAATCCGGCGGAGATGCTGGGGAAAGAATCAAAACTCACAACTATTGAGGCCTGGGACCAAATCATGGCCCGCCTGCTCAGTCTTCCGGAATACGAGAAATTTTTTAGGGCCGCTTATCCTAATGTCACGACCTTTAATATCGCCCATGTTGGAAATGCCCTGGCCGAATTCCAGCGTCACCACTTTCTCGCCGTGAATACTCCTTGGGACATGTATCTTCGAGGTAGAAAAAATGCCATGACTGAAAGAATGAAAAGAGGTGCGGAAGTATTTCTAGGTAAAGGCATGTGTACTATGTGCCATGTGGGTGATCAGCTGACTTCTTATGGCTTTCAGAACATTGGTACTCCACAACTTATTGCTGACGATCACGGCCGTGCAGCAATTACTCAGAAACAAACCGACATATACAAGTTTCGCGTCTCTCCTCTTCGTAACGTTGGGGTGAGCGCTCCCTATATGCATTCTGGAACTTTCAATAACCTGTGGGAAGTCATTGAGCACTACAATGATCCCCATAATACGTTCCGCAATTTCACCTGGAACCCTCGTCACAGAAACTATTCAGACACTCTGAACCTCGACACCAATGGGGCGAATAACGATAATCGCGAAAGAACCCTTTCCCCACAATTGGCGCGAAATCTTTATCTCACCAATGAAGAAAAGGCCGATTTGTTCTGTTTCTTGAAAGTCGCTTTAACTGACATCAGTTTACAGAAATATCTCAAAGGAGTTGAAAATGAAGTTACTGATTGCTCTCCTCTTCTTAGTAAGTAGCACCTGCTTCGCCCTTACAACCGGCGAGAAGGCCCCAGCATTTAAGCTTAAAGGTCTCTCTAAAGAGGTCTCTCTTTCTGACTATAAAGGTAAAGTGGTGGTTCTTGAGTGGCTTAACCACGGCTGCCCATTCGTTCGTAAGCACTACGACTCAGGCAATATGCAGGCCCTTCAGAAGAAGTACACCGATAAGGGTGTGGTCTGGCTTTCAGTGATTTCTTCCGCCCCTGGAAAACAAGGTTATGTTGATCAGGCGGGTGCTCTTAAGGACAAAATGGAAAATAAGGCCTCACCAACTGACATTCTTCTGGATCCAACTGGTGAAGTGGGAAAACTCTACGGAGCTAAAACCAGTCCCCACATGTACATCGTTAATAAAGATGGAACCCTTGTTTACCAAGGTGCAATTGACGATAAACCAGATACAGAAAAGGATTCGATCGCAACTGCAAAGAACTACGTTGCGAATGCCTTGGATGAAGTGATGAATGGTAAAAAAGTCACCGCTCACACGACAAGAGCGTACGGATGCGCGGTTAAATATTAGTCTCGAATGTCCCGACTGTTTTAGTCGGGACAAATTTTCTCCTCTGAAACTTCTTGGAAACCTTCCACAATTAACGCTAGAATAAAATTTAAGCCCATGAATTTCTCAAGGAGGAGAAATGATCTTAAAATTTACGTTAATTACATTAGCTTGCAGTCTTTATTACTTCACACAGTATATTCAATAACAAAAACTTCTTTTTGATCTATCGTGAGGGTCACGATTTCTTCTTTATGACCTTCATCATTCATGGCATTCATAAATTGTTGTAAATAACTTCGGCCGGGATCGGATAAAATAATCTTCCCTCCCGGCCTTGCATATCTGATGAGTCCTCGAGCGACTTCCTTGGGATGCTTACTCTCGTACAATACATCTGATCCCATTACCACATCAAATTGACCCACACTACTCTCTTCTCTCCAGTTAAGGCGCATGTAATCGCACTGAACTGATGAATGGCGACAGTTGCGCTGAAAGTATTCTTCAACATCCGGATGAAAATCCGTCGCGAGAACTTTTCCACCAGCGTGACTGGCGACCAATGCTGGAAATCCTAGGCCACAACCAAGTTCTAACACCGTTTTATTTTTCACCAACTGTGGTCTTTCACCAATGTACTGGGCCAATGCCTCGGCCGCGGGCCACAGAATACCAAAGTATGGGCACAGGTCTTCCGCAAAGGGGTCTAACTGCTCTTCCGGCGTCATGGCCTCACAGATGAGATCTATTGCCTCATCCAGGTCGCGAATCGCTTCCATCACATACAATTTGCCGTTAATAGTTCGCTGTCTAATTTGGGTGGGATATTTCATCTTTATGGTTCGCATGAAACTAACTATACTCGGAAAATGCAGTTTTTCTACACTGATCACATTCAGGTTCCTCTGCCTCCGGGTCATCGTTTCCCGATGCAAAAGTATCGACTTCTCCATGAAGCTTTAGTGAATGAAAATGTCCTGACTGAGGATCAACTATATCCGGCGGAAGTGGCAAGTGATGAGGACGTGCTTCGAGTTCATACTGAGCACTATGTAATGGGTCTGAAAAATAACACCCTCTCCGAAAAAGAACTTCGACCGATTGGCCTTACCTGGAGTCCGGAACTTCTTATTCGTTCCTATACAGCAGTCGGTGGCTTTATTGCTGCTACTGATTCGGCCCTTAGAAATGGTTTCTCTGCCTTACTCGCCGGAGGAACTCACCACGCTCATGCCGATCGTGGTGAAGGTTATTGCGTGTTTAACGACTTCGCGGTCGCGGCCCTGCGATTACTAGAAATGAAGAAGGTCAAAAAAATTCTCATCATCGATCTCGATGTTCATCAAGGAAATGGTAACAGTTCCATTCTAGGAAATAGAGACGATGTTTTTATTTTGAGTCTTCATGGAGACAAGAACTATCCTTTCAGAAAAGTTCCTTCCCACTTAGATGTGGGACTGCCATCCGACACTGGTGATGAGGACTATCTTTCTGCCTTGGCGGGAGCTTTAAGACAAATTAGTCACCTGGACTATGATATTTTATTTTATCAAGCGGGAGTGGATCCCCTCAAAGAGGACACGTTGGGAACATTCGCCCTCACCTTTGATGGGCTCATGAGAAGAGACAGAATGGTGTTTGAATTTGCGGGAAATAAACCAGTGGCGATGGGACTCGGGGGCGGGTACGCAAATCCAATTGAACTTACAGTACGCGCCCACGTGAACACGATTAAAGTCGCTAAAGAATATTACTTAACAACAATGAAGACCTGGTGAACGCGCATTTTGCGAGTGTAACCATTGTCATTGAATACTTTTCTAACTGTTTCTACTTTTACAGTACAACCAGTTTCAGTCACTTTGTTCCAACGGAACACAGATACGCCACGAGTTTGAACTGTAGCACAGTCAACAAGTGAACCTTCCTGTTCAAGTTGAATCGTTTGACCATCACGAATTGAAAGAGCAGGAACAGCTACTTTTGTTTCGTTCTTAATCACACGGTGAGGATCCTGTTCAATCGTCTCAGTTGTAAAAGTGATGAAAGCATCAGACTTCATCTTGTTAACAGAAAAAGAAGCATCTGGATTTTGTTTCCAGTAAGACTCAGCAACTTCATAAACCAGAACCTTTGAAGAAGCGTGTGCTGCCGAGAAAGCAAGTAGTGAGAAAACGAGTGCGAACAATTTCATACAAACTCCATTAATAAAAGTTAAACGAATGGTCGTGTATAAAGGCCCCACTCACCTGTTGTAAAATGCTTTTAATTTGTGCACAAAGATAAAAGCGGGTACCTTAAGATACCCGCTATGTGAGAGTTAATTTAAGTGTTTAATTGTTGGTGATGAGAAGGACCTGAGTTCTGTCTTCTTTACGAACCTCATACCCATTGTCCACCATCTTTTTTACGTGCCTAACCTTCAACTTACATCCAGTCATTGTGATATTGTCATGTCTGAAAATTGAAACACCACGAGTTCTGACCGATGCACATTCTGTTAAAGCACCATCTTGTTCGAAGATAATGTTTTGTGAGGCTGTGTCATATGAGAGACCGGCCACTCGAGTACTAACGGACATTTGTGGAGCATCACGACGGCTACCTGAGCCACCGAACTGCTCTCTGAAATTCAAACTTACCCACGCTCGACCATTGTCTTTATTTACTTCAAAGACGGCCTTAAGCTCGCGGGCCCACGAATTCTTAGGAACTTCAAGAACCACTGTCTCAGCGGCTTGAGCTTGAGCAATACAAAGAACTGCAAAAACAAGAGTTAAGAATTTCATGGTGATGCTCCTTACTCAGCAATCAAGTGAACTTGAGTTACACTGATGTAACGAGTTCTGAAACCATCATCTTGGGCCTTTTTCGCCTTCTTAACGATTAGTTTACAGCCAGTCGGAGTGATCTTGTCGTACTTGAAGATCGATACACCACGAGTGCGAACGGTTGCACATTCTACGATTCTGCCATCTTGATCAAGTACAATTGATTTTGAAGCTTCATCGTAAGACATGCCCGGAACTTTAGCGCGAGTTTCGCGAGCGAATTCACCTGGACCAGCAGATTTGTGGCCACCTCGACGCGGTTGAATTTGCATAAGCGTTACCCAGGCGCGACCTTGCTCTTTGTTCACTTCAAATTTTGCTTCGTTTCTTTCTGCCCAATGATCAGTTGGAACTTCAAGAACCATGGAAGCGTTGGCCGCAGAAACAAATAACAGAGACAGAGACACTGCTAACATTTTCATAACAAACCTCTTTTTGTTAATGGTTAACGAACGCCCAAAGAATTAACAAAAAAAAGTTACCTGTGTTCTTAAACTTAAATGAAGCGCTACGCGACCTATCATCTGTATTTGATCACTAAAAAAAACAAATTTCCCCTCTAGTAAGTTGCATTTCTGGCCAAATTGTCACCAGCAATTTCCAACTTCCAGGTAAGAAAAAATAATTTGCGCCCATTAGATTTCCTAACAGAATCTTTGCAAAACTATGATGTGACTTTCAGGAATTGAGGATTTTTTAGGAGAGAACGTACGCTGATCCGAAGACCAGCGTATGTCAGAGAAGAATTACTCAGTGATAAGGTGAACTTGTGTGTTCGTGAAACGGCTGTTCGCTCTTGGAACTCTCTTAGTTACAAGCTTACATCCTGTTGGAGTAATTTTGTTGTAACGGAAGATTGAAATTCCACGTAGCTCAACAGTCGCGCACTCAAGAAGAGCACCGTCTTTAACTAGAACAACAGTGTTTGTGGCAGCATCGAAAGAAAGACCTTCAACGTTTGCTTTCTCTTCGTAAACGATGTCACGAACATCACCACGACCACCGTGCTTACGAACAGTTTGCTGAAGAACAACCCATGCAGTGTCGTTCTTTCTGTTGATTTCGAATTTAGCTTCAGTTTTATGGCTCATTGACACTGTACCAGTTTCAAGAACAACTGATGCGTGAGCTGAAGAAACAAGAAGAAGGGCGAAAGATAGGGCCAACTTTTTCATAACAAACCTCTTAGTAATGGTTAAAAAAGAAACACCATTAACAAAGAGGTCTGTCTCTGTAGATACAAAATTTTACGAACTGATTACAAAAGAAAACACTAGAGAACGTTCAAAAGCACCTGCATCATTTCGATGCGTCTGATTTCAAATCCATCGTCATAATCTCTCATGACTTTTTTAAGTTTTAACTCACAATTTGTTGGTTGAATGTAGTCCCAACGAAAAATGGAGCGGCCACGGGATTCAACTTTGGCACAAGTCGTTATAGCACCATCTTTTTCATAAACAATGGTTGAAGATTCTTTATCGAATGTAAGTCCTGGAACAAGTTGACGGTAGTAACTGTAGTAGCGATCTCGACGGGCCTGACTTGCATCCCAAGCTTTGATCGTCACCCAAGCTCTTCCTTGATCGCGGTTAATTTCAAACATGGGAGTTGCTTCTGTTCTCCAGAAACCAGCACGAACTTCTGCTACAACAGTTTCATCAGCGCGAGCAACAGACCAGAGAAGAAAAACAAGAGTCAGGACGATCAATTTCATATTCCCTCTTTTGTTAGAATTAACAGCAGAAATTTCTAACAAAAGAGGAAGGATTTCATGACTTAAATGTGGCCAAAAGACCTACGCTAAATATTTACTCTCGATTCCATACCACTCTGCGCTGAGTTCTTGTGCGCGGTTCTGAAGCTCTTGGTCTTTGAAGAGATCCATCACTTCCTGGGTAGAAACTGTTCCACCTTTTCGTTTAAGGAAGCGAACTTTCACAAGTCCGGTGGCCATAAGCTCGCCATTTTTTACAAATCGCTGTTGGATAAAAAAATATTTATCATCGTAGCCCATGATTTGGGTCTCAAGCTGAAACTTGTCCCAGAGTTCCAAAGATTTTTTAAACTTGATGGTCTCTCCCGCCACAACTGAATACCAACCATTTTTCATGGCCAAATCATAGACCCCATTGCGGAAGATCATGTCCCAGCGGCCAAAGTCCATGAAGGAGAAATAGACACCGTTATTAACGTGCCAGAGTAGATCCAAATCTGTTGGAAGAACTCGCATGTTAATAACGGTCTTTTCGCTAAACTGCGTTTTAGTAAGAAAGCGCTTCTTCAAAAAAATGAGAATTGTTCTGAAGATCATGTGCATACATTACCTCTCAATAATGGCCGCAACTCCCATACCACCTGCTGTACAAACCGAAACGAGTAGTCGGCCCTTACCTGCCTCTTTTAAAATTTTTCCGGCCGCTGCCACAATTCGTCCACCAGTTGCTGCGAATGGGTGACCTACTGCAAGTGAACCACCCTTCACATTCATCTTATTGCGATCAATTGATCCCATCGCCTTATCGCGACCAAGCACACGCTTACAGTAAGCTGGATCTTCCCAGGCCTTTAACGTACACAGAACTTGTCCTGCGAAGGCCTCATGGATTTCGTAGAAATCAAAATCTTGAAGAGTAAGATTATTTCTTTCCAGAAGACGAGAGACTGCAATTGTTGGCCCCATCAGAAGTCCTTCACCGTGAACAAAGTCCACTGCTGCGACTTCCGCATCTTTAAAGTAGGCCATAACTTCCAGATTATTTTCTTTGGCAAATTCTTCTGAGCCCATAAGAACAACTGAAGCGCCATCTGTTAAAGGAGTTGAGTTCCCTGCAGTGAGAGAGCCTTTACCGCTAAAATCAAATGCAGGTTTTAACTTTCCGAGTTTTTCTAATGAAGTGTCTTTGCGTGTGAATGCATCTTTCTTCAGACCCTGAAAGTTAATAATGAGATCGTCATAAAAACCTTCTTCATAGGCCTTCGCTGCTTTCTGATGCGATTCAAGAGCAAGTTGGTCTTGCGCTTCACGAGTGATGCCCCACTCTTTCACCATAAGTTCAGTGTGCTCACCCATCGATAGACCTGTACGAGGTTCTTTCACCGCCGGAATCTCAGGCTTAAGCATTTTTGGATTAAAGCTTGAAAGAATTTTTAGTTTATCAGTTAAGGTCTTGGCGTTTTGAAGCTTAATCATAAAGTGAGTCAAACGACGCTGACCCACGAATGGAATATCAGAGTTTGTATCTGAACCACCCGCGATACCGGACTCCATCTGGCCCGCGGCAATTTTTAGTGCCACAAGATTTGCGGCCTCAAGACCAGTACCACAAGCACGCTGGATGTTAAGGCCCGGAGTTCTTGGATCAAGTTCAGTTCCCAGTACCACTTCACGAGTAAGGTTATAGTCAAACGGGTGATTCATCACGGTTCCCGCGATCACGTCACCAAGTAGTTTGCCTTTTAAATTTGTTTTATTAACCAAATCATTCATCGCCGCTGTCAGCATGGTTTGGTTTGAGAGCCCTTGATAGCTCGTCATTGATTTTACGAAGGGAGTTCTTGAACCACCTAAAATTGCCACTTTTCTCATAACGTTCCTTTTTGACAACCGACCGGTCGGTAGGGTATACTTCATTTTAATGGAGGACCTGATAAATGTCCATACCCAATACTAAAACCGAATTATTACATGAAGCTAGCCGCATGCTCCTTAGCAAGGGACTAAACGGCTTTAGTTTGCAAGAGCTGGCCGCGTCTTTAAACATCAAGAAGGCGAGCGTCTTCCATCACTACCCTTCTAAAAATGCCCTCGCCATTGAACTGTATCGCTTTTATCAAAATGCCTTCATCGCCTGGGTCGAGAAATACAATCACCTGGCCCCTGAAAAACAGATCATGCAATATGCGGAGACCCTCACTCGCTGGATCAGTGAGAAGCAACGTGTGTGTCCAGTGGGTGCTTTAAGTCTTGAGTGGCAGCAGGTCGATCCGGATCTTCAAACTGAAATTAAAAAACTACATGAACTTCAAAAAGACTGGTTAAATTCATTATTCAAGCAGATGGATATTTCTATTCCTCGAGGAGAGGCCGTTATCTGTACCATGTCTTTACTTCAAGGCAGCTTGCAGTTGGCGCGTATTACAGGTGACCCGAATCTCGGGAAGAAAAACTTAAAATCTTATTTAAAGAGTATTAAAGCATGAGCGTACATCAAAAATGGTTAGACGGTTTAAAGCACTTTAACAAAGAAGGAAAGCTCCAGCTTCCTCCTCCCTCAATGCTTTCCTTGGGACATGAATTCCTGGAAATCGTTCCTGGTGAGAGAATGGTGGCGAAGATTCCTTTCCAAAAACAATTCACAAATCCTGTTGGCGTTTACCAAGGTGGAATCCTTGCTGGTTGTATCGATGATGTATTCGGGCCATTGTCCTACATCACGGCCCAAGGCCCTTGTTTAACAATTTCTATGAATGTGACCTTCTTAACATCCTTCACGGAAGAGATGGGCCATTGTACAATCGAGGCCCAGGTTTTAAAGAAAACAAAAAACTTTATTTTCATGCGTGCCGATGTGAAATCACCTAAGGGTGAACTCATGGCCCACGCTGAAACTCACGTTAAGGTGCTATCATGAGACTAAGACAATTGTTCTTAGAGAAAATCATTAACTTCTACGGCCCATTTGTTGGTGCCGGCGTTCGTCTTCAGAAGATGACAAAAGATTATCGTCACGCTCGCGTGTCGATGAAGCTCACCTTTTACAATAAGAACTACATGGGAACTCAGTTCGGCGGTTCTCTCTATGCCATGGTTGATCCGTGGTACATGTTGATGCTGATTAAAAATCTTGGCCGTGACTACATTGTGTGGGACAAGGCCGCGACGATTAATTTCAGAAAGCCCGGCCGTGGCACAGTGTACGCCGATTTCAATCTCACCGATGCTCATTTAGAAGAAATCCAGGCCACTCTCGCGACCCAGAATAAAATGGACTACATTTTTAAAGTTGAAATCAAAGACAAGGATGGAAAGCTCATTGCAGACGTCGATAAGGTTCTTTATATCAGAAGAAAATCGACCTAAACCGCGTGCGCCTGAAATTCAGACTCAGGGTAATAAAGCATCCAACCACGAGACTTTTTGTAAAAGCTGATTTTTTCTCCAGTGTCGAGCACACCTACAAAACGTTTTCCGTCTGATGACTCGCCCATGATCATGAAATACTTAATTTGGTGAGTCCAGTCATTGAAACGTACTTTTACGTTCTTACGGCCACCCTGTCTCCAACATCTTTCTAAACTATCCCAAATCATATTTCCCTCCTTGGACCAATATGTTAAATGATATCGTATGAGTTCAAATTTACCTATTAAATCATCCTCAAGAGCGGGGCGTTTTAAGAAGAAGTTAGTTTCCGAGTCAGAGTTACATGCGGAAGCTCCCTTCGTTCTGGCCAAAGTGACTCCGTTTCAAAAACTCCTATCGGGGTCGGATTTTGTAGCGGCCTACATACTCACGTATTTATCTCACCGCTACCCCACCAACTGGTTAGGTTCAAAGAAAAACTCATTAAAAATATCCGGTGTCGCTTGGAGAGATTTACCATTCACCTTCGAGCCAAATATTTTAAAACGTCTTGAGGGCGTTGAAACTCTGAATGAAATCTTCGCGAACTTTGCTTTGAAATCCACTCCGGAATCTGTAAATCGTGCTGTACTTGAGTGGTCTGCCGGTCGCTATGGATTAGAACTCATGTTCCGCATTCCATATCCTGCGGAAGTTTTAAAGCAACAAAAAATGGGTCGCCGCTGTGTCACGGCCATCGTTGATCAACGACTCTCCACTTATATCCTGGGCGAGCGTGATGCTCTAAGTTTCATCATGCATGACTTGATTCACGCCGATCATTTTTATTACCACAACGAATGTTACCGGGGTCAGCTGGGGTTCTACGGATTATTGGATCAAACCATCGCCTACTTTGATTTAAGCAACGAAGCCTTCGCATCCGAATTCGAATATCTCATTGCCGACATGAATGCCTATGCCGTTCATTTATTGAAGTGTCTTAAATCGGCCATGATTCATTATTTCTCTGAAGACTATTTCCGTGGCTGGACCCAGGCTTTAAATCCTCCTGTCGCCTTATATGCTTTGAATACTCCTGCCTATGTACCTGTCGAAATGGATTCGCAGCTCTTGACGTGGTTGGATCAGTATCGATTATCTTAAGACTTCGACGTCGAAGTGGAAGCGCGTCATTCACAATTGAACAAATAAATCATGAGATGTACTTCAAGATCAAACTCTTTTAACGAACATGTTAGGAGGAAATATGAATCTGAAACATCTCACAGACAAAGTACTTCTGACCGACACCAAAAAACTCGCAGCGACTTATAGAAAAGTCACTGCCGAACTCCTTCACCATATTCGAGAAATAGAGAGAAGAAAGCTTTTCTCGGAACTAGGCTATCCTTCTTTATTCAGTTACGTCGTTCAAGAGCTGGGCTTTTCTGATTCGTCAGCGATTAGAAGAATCAAAGCTGCAAGAATGCTAGAAGAGATTCCAGAAATCGAGGAAAAAATCGAAAGTGGTGAATTGAATATTTCAAACATTGCCAAAGCATCTGATACTTTTAAGCAGGAAAACATAACGGATAAAAGTTTTAAAAAGGAAATCCTCGCATCAATTGAAAATACATCCGCCAGGACCTGTGAAAAGACACTCTTGGAAATCATTAATCCAGAAAAACAAACAAAACCACTTCCTCGCCTAAACATTATACTTACAGAAGAGGAACTTTCGCTCTACGATGAGCTACGAGGTCTACTGGCACATTCGCCAGACTTTTGGAAAAGAGTATTCACTATCGCAGTCGAAGATATTAAAACTCAAAAGTTTAAATTAAAAGCATTAAAGATGCAGACTTCAGATAATCCAAGATATGTACCTTCTTTAATTAAAAAAGAAGTCTACCAAAGAGACCAGAAATGCCAGCTCTGCGGCAGCATCTATGGGCTCGAATTCGACCACATCACCCCATTCGCCCACGGAGGTAAAACCACAAAAGACAATTTGAGATTACTCTGCAGAAACTGCAATCAGAGGCAAAGAATCAAACAGCGTTTGTGAAACGCCATTTGCCATAGAAATACATCGAAAGACCTGTGCCTAAATGCCACAGAGAGTGAAACTGAAAGAGACTATGGGGATCACATCCCAGGTGCATTTCATCGATAACGAAAAAGCCAAACGATAGGGCCAGAATTCCCAGGCATAAGAATAAATTCTTATCGACTTTTCTTTTAGCGACCTCACCCAATGAGACCGCAAAGATCGCCAGGCACGCTCCTATCTTGGGCCACTTCCCTAGCTGATACATGGCCATGAAAAGTGCCACGTAATACGCGCTAAAAAAGCCCATGATCTTCAGTACCGAGAACTTTCTGAGATAATTCAATAAGGCAAAGAAGCTCAAAACCAAAACAATCGAAGCAAAGTCGAGCGCCAAAGAAACTCTAATGAAACTCCCATGACCGAACATGCTCGACAGACCCATGAGGCAGCAAACACCCGCCCACATCTTCAATTCATGGGTTTTATTTTCGATTTCACGGTAGATAGCGAGACCCGCTACCACATAAGCAAGGGACGACCAAAAAGACGATGGTTGACGGATTAAAGCGTCCTGGACCGCCTCACACTGGCACTTGTCTGGATAACAAGATGAAGGTTCGAAGCGGTCCCAAAAACTCATGGAGTGAAGATGGCAGAATTATTTTCGTTCTCGCTGACTTGAACCATACTGATCCAAACGCGGTCACCGTAAAGCTTCTTTAAAATCTTCGAAGCTTCTTCATACACATACTGAGCAGAGCCTTCCATGCCAGGATTAGGCAACACACGCAGTTGAATCACACCACTCTGATCGAGTTTCTTAAACTCTTCCATAGCAGGATCATCTTGCGAAACCAGAAACGTGTGATCAAACATATAGTTCAACCAGGCCTTCACTTCTTTTAGGCCCCCGAAATCCACGACCCATCCTTCTTTAGTGAGTTCTTTGCCTTCAAACTCGAAATAGAATTCACGAGAGTATCCGTGAACAAAACGACAGTGAGATTCCGCACGCCACTGACGGTGGGTACAAGGGAAACCACTAAAGCGTTTGGTTGATTTAAAGTTTTTTGGATTCATTTCTCTTCTCCTGCACCTTACACCAATTTACTTTTTGGCGTTTCTTAGGGACATAAGGCACGGCCAGCTGTTCACGTAGAAGCACCTCTCCTAGGTCTTTTCCGTCATAGTGGACCTTTGCCAAAATTCGCCCATAGATATCACGTTTATTGTTGTTTGTTAGGTAAATTTCCTTGGCCGCTCGAAGCTCCTTCTCAACGAAGATTTGAGCGACTTTCCCATATTCCTTCTCGCATGGTTTACGGCTCTTAAGTTCAGCGGTGTCAATCCCTAGAACTCTCACCTTCCCCACGTCAAAGGTTATGGTATCACCATCATAGTTTCTTAAATATTTAACATCTGTCCGGGCAAAAGCGCTCACTGACAACATCAAGATAAAGATAAACTTCGCCATGACTCTGTTTTATTCCTTAAATTCTTTAAGACTCGAATATATTTTCTCGTCGCGAGATCAGCGCCCAGATGCTGAAAGAATCTTCGCGTGAGATACTGTTCGGGCCCCGCATAGATTTCATCTTCCGACGCTTCAGTATAACCATAACCCACTACATGGTTGTCTCTGACGAGGATCAGGGATTTCTCACCCATCGTACGACCTTCGCCAACAATCACTAAATTATCATTCGGAAAGCGCGCCTCTTTAGAGAAATTATCGACCTTCCGGTTATGCTGAACAATTTCTTCCTTAGACTTTCCACTATCGCGATAAGCAAAGGTCTGGTCTTTTAAACCATGCTCTAAAGTTCTGAGCTTCTTCTTCGCATCGAGGTATTCTTTAAAATACCACAAACCATTCAAACCTTTTTTATAAGGGCGAATCTTAAAGAACTTCTCACCTGTATCTAACTCTTGGGTCACAATCATCCAGTGAGGTTGATAAGGATGAAAGAGCAGCTTCTTAAATTCAGCAATCAACGCTGAACCTGTGACTTCACCTTCCACCATTTCAACTTTCATAAGGAGGTCCCGATTATCGGCCTTGACCTCTAACAACTCACGAGCGGTCTTCTCCATATTAAAAGAGGCTTCAAAACGAAGGACCTTTCCATTCGGATCTTTGAAATATAATAGCCCTGCTTTCGAAGGAATCTTCTTCAGCATCTTCTCATGATGAGGAAGAAATAAAATTTTGGTGTAGGTCTTTAAGCGCAACTGTAAGAGCTCTTTAAAAAGACCCAGAGTCGCTTTAGCGTCACCAACCGCACGATGGCGTTCTTCAATCTTAATTCCGAAGAAACTACAAAGAGCATCCAGATTATAATTCCGAAGCCCTGGAATCTCGTGTTGCGCAACTTTCAAGGTACAAAAGTTCTTTACCTTCAACTCCTGTCCCATCTCCTTATATTTTTTCCGGAGAAGTCCCAGATCAAATTCCGTATTGTGAGAAACAAACACCGCTCCCTCTAAACGCATGCGAATGGCATCGGCCACTTCATAAAATTTCGGGGCGGTTTCTAACTCGCGGTTAGAAATCATGGTGAGATTTGAAATAAACTCGGGAATCGGGCGCAGAGGATTGATTAAAGTGTCGTAGACCTCGATCACTTTGTCGTCTTCAAAAGTAATCAGCGCGATCTCAATCAGATCTCGGTCTTCGTCTAACCCTGTTGCCTCAATGTCGCAGATCACATAACGTCGCGGGCCCATAGACATATCTTACAAGATTAGAGAGAATTTGGGCCATGAATTTCACTCTCGACCCAAGCTGGATGCCCCTTCTAAGCCCTGAATTTAAAAAGCCTTACTTTAAGGAACTGGAAGAATTTTTAGATTCCCAGACCAAAACAATCTATCCTCCGAAGGAAAATATCTTCGAGGCCTTCAGACTTACCTCTTACGACAACGTCAAAGTGGTGATCCTGGGACAAGACCCTTATCACGGTTTCGGACAGGCCCATGGATTGTGTTTTTCGGTTCAGCGCGGGGTGAAGACGCCACCATCGCTGGTGAACATCTTTAAAGAGCTTAAAGACGACATGGGAATTGATATTCCAGATCATGGGTGTCTAGAGAGCTGGGCCCGTCAGGGAGTATTCCTCCTTAATACAGTTCTAACTGTGGAAGACGGCAAGGCCGGCAGTCATCATAAAAAAGGCTGGGAAAAATTCACAGATAAAGTGATCGAAGTTTTAAACCAAAAAGAAAACGTTGTGTTTATTCTTTGGGGCTCTCCTGCCCAGAAAAAGGCCCAGCACGTTGATGAAAAGAAGCATCTCATTTTAAAATCAGTGCATCCCTCACCATTATCAGTGTATCGCGGATTCATGGGATCAAAACCGTTCTCGCAGACAAATGCTTATCTGAAAGAACACAATCTTAAACCAATTGATTGGACGGTTACTTAGTTCGTTTAACCACGGCCAGATAGAATGGGCCCCATCCAGTATTGTCTGGCAGCACCTGCCACCCAAACTCTGTCGGTTCACCGAATGAAAACTCTTTGCGGATAAGTTCAAAACGACCAGGACGTTTTTGATAGAGCTTACGAATGATATCGTCGTTCTCTAATTGCGAAAGCGCACAAGTTGAATACACAATCGTGCCACCTACTTTCACAATATCCAGCGCTGAAGCGAGCATTGCAAACTGAGAAATCGCAATCGCCTTAGTTCTTCCCGGCGCCCAGATCGCCAGCTCCTTCGAGTCTTCCAGAACATGTCTCTCCGACGAGCAAGGAGCATCTAAAAGAACTTTATCGTAAATACTTTTCTGATACAGACTCCACTTAGTGGCGTCGTGTCCAGTCACGGTATGATTTTTTTGTTCTGACTTTGGAAGATAATCATCAAAAATTCTATGAATGCGCGCGCGACGAGCAGCAGAGCGATCATTGGAAACGAGAAGTCCCTGGTTCTTTAATTTCAAAGCACAGAGAAAACTCTTACCACCTGGGGCCGCACAAAGATCAACCATTTTCTCACCAGGTTGAAGATCCAGTGCTTCAACAGGCAGAATACTGGCCGCATCCATGAGGTAGTAATTCATGTAGCCTTCTTCAGTCTTTTCAGGCTGAGGAAAACTTTCTCTCACATCGTGTTCGAAAGACACTCCCGTTACATGTAAGGGAGCTTCAGAGAATTTAAACTTAGAAAATGGATTGGCAACGGCAACGTGTTTTTTTGGCGCCAGCAATGCCTCTTTCAGACGAGGCCAACGCTCACCATACATCTCAGAATAGAACTGTTCAAAACCTTCAGGGCCTTTCGTCATAAAATCATTGTAACAAAGTTTGGATATGAGTCGAGATTGTTAATACCTGAGTGTGATGGTTTATGGAAGCCAATTCTCTTTTTGAGGCGTATTATTGATCCATGAGGTTTTTATGAAAGTACTAGCACTTTTATTATCTGTCATGATGTGGACTACTGTAGGAGCAAAGACCATGAAAAAAGAAATCGCAACTCTTGCTGGTGGATGTTTTTGGGGCGTGGAAGAGATTATTCGTGCCATTCCTGGGGTAACCAATACAACGGTCGGTTACACGGGCGGGACTGTGGATAATCCTAACTACAATATCGTAAAACTCGGAACGACAAATCACGCTGAATCGATCGAAGTGGAATTCGATGCCAATAAACTTTCTTATGCTGATTTACTTGGCTATTTCTTCCGTCTTCACGATCCAACAACTTTGAACCAACAAGGTAATGACAAGGGTACACAATACCGTTCAGCGATTTTCTATCACTCTCCTGAACAGAAACAATTTGCTGAAGAAACTATCGCGAAAGTGAATGCTTCTAAGAAGTGGCCACGTCCGATCGTGACTCAAGTCATTCCTGCCTCAAAATTCTATCCGGCCGAAGAATACCACCAGGATTACTTAAAAAAGAATCCCGGTGGATACACATGTCATTGGTTGAGAGATTAAGAGAACGAAGGAATGTAAGGAACGACCTTACTGTCTTCAAAGTAGTCTTTGAAATGGTCTAATGTCTCTGGAGTCAGGTGCAGGAATTCCACACCCATTGTGGCCTTTTGTGCACCTTGATCCGTTGGTTTAAACCAACGACAGATGCCTTCGCCAGTAAATGACTTATCCCCGTAAGTGAAATTGAATCTCACCACTTCCCCGATCTCATACTTAGTTCCATGAGTATCGAGTTTAAGTGAAACACCACCACGGCCAATTTTAAGCTCGCCATTGATCGGTTTAACTTCTTTTCGGGTCTCAATTGTTCCGTGATTAAAACGTTCTTCAACTGGAGAAGTGTACCTCACGGCCATTTTAATCAGATCATCAAGCTTGAATGGTTTATTTAAGAGGGCCTCAGCACCCTTATCGAAAGCATCTTCATTCGTGATATCGGCAAACCCTGTAATCAAGATCACAGGTGGAACCTGCACATCTTTTGCCTTCACGACGTCGAGCAGATCCACTCCGGTCCCACCAGGCATACGAATGTCGGAGATAATGAGATCAATCTTATGAGATGCAAGCACCCTTTGGGCCGAGAGAATATTTTCGGCCTGAAACACCTTCGCACCCATGAACTCAAGTTCAGAGGCAACGATGTCTCGAAGATCAACTTCGTCATCCACAACTAATAGGGTCTTTCCTTTGAGAACATCTTCTTCCATACTTATCCGATCGGTTCTTTCAAAAAAATATTTTATCAAAAAATTCCTCATGTCATACAATAAATATTAGCTAAATATATGAGGTTACATGAAATTCCTGATCATTTTACTTATTTCTAATTCCTTAATGGCCTCAACGGAAGTTGAGGATGCCAAACGCTCTATTCAAGAACTTATCCGCCCTTTGATTGCCGGCGCGAGTAAGACACGTCCTAAAGGAACAGAAAAGTTCCGAGTGGATGGCTGCGACAAAACAAAGATTAATTGGATGAATGTCCTCACGATGAAAGAAGAGGCCAGCGTCACTTATAAGTTTAAAGACGGGTGCGACATTCAAGGAACTATCAAACCAAAAGTGTTCCAGACCTTCCCTGCATCACTCGATCTTCGAAACATTCAGTCTTACAGCAAGGTCGAAAGCCAAAATAAAATAACCGCCATGCTTGAGGCCAAGCCAATTCTGAATCTGGAAATGCGTGCTGGTCACTTAACTGGAAAAAATGCGAAAGTTAAATTCGAGGCAGACTATCGAGTTCAGTTAAATCCAATGAATAAAAATCCGGTCGAGAAAAATCTTGGCGGAGAACTGCGGATCACTGAAATTAACGGCAAGAAAGCATCAATCAAACAAAAAATTCTGGTCCAATAAGAAAGGGGCGCAAGGGCCCCTTCATTATCTTAATTCTCTGATGATTCTTACTGGTTGTACTTCATCTTCCTCATGAGTTTGAGCGAAAGAAAGTTGGGCACTTAATACTAATAAGAGAGCGAATACGATTTTCATAAAATCTCCTTGCCGAGTTTATCGCACAGTAAGGTTTTTTAAGAAAATTGATAATTTCTATGGCCCTATAACTAAAAGTAATAACGCCCGCCGAACAAGAGATGAAGCTCAAGCCCAGTCGATGTTACGAAATCAATAATGGGAGCTACTTCCGCGAAAACATCAGCTCTCTTGTTCTCTACTCTGTGAGCGAGGCCCACCGGAATACGAACACCTAAATTAATGTCGTCTTCAAATTCCATACGAGCACCAAGACCGTAATAAAGATCCAACGGATGAACATCGTTAAAGAAAAAGGCCCCTTCCTTATGCAGAAGGTAATCTGAGTGAATGCTCACATCAGTGTTCTTCCCAAGCGACATCCCGAAACCACCATCGATGGCAGTTTTTTCGTCGAGCCAGTACTTACCATTTAGTCCTGTAGGGTTTCCGATTGAAACACCAACGCCTAATTGGTTCGCGAATGCAGTGATATTAAAAAGCATTAAGAACAAACAAACGATTAACTTCATGAAAATGACTCCTTAAGCCCTTGATATTAGTCCTTCCGTAAAACCTTTACAAGACCCGCCCCCTGCATTTGAAATGGTCCTACAATCTCCCTAATGAAATTATTTATGCTCCTGATCCTCATCTCTGGCGCCCTCTTTGCACGTTCCGTGGTTCCTCCTCGTATCGTGTATCCGAATTTGAACATTTTTGAAAAAGCGCAGATGAATGACGATGGCACCGTGTCCGTTAAGGCCACAAGCTACGATGAAGTTGGCAGATTCAAAAGAAACGGAACAAGAATCACACTTCCCTTAGAACAATACGAGGAATTTAAACGACTCTCCATGCCGGTTTTTCAAATGATTCCTGAGAGTGAACATCCCGCAAATGATGGCCGGCGCGGCACTGCTTTTAGTATCGGCGAAAGCCTGGTGCTCACTAATGCCCATGTGCTGAACATGGAGTTTAAAAACACAACTGAGTGTGCCGACTTTCAGATTAAAAACAACGAAGGCCACACCTTTGACTGTAAGAAGGTCCACTACTGTAGCGCCTTTCAGGATGTGTGCCTGATTGAGATTAAACCACTCACGATCTCAAAAAAAGCGTGTCTTTTCTGTGCTTCGGAAAAAATCCAAATCTCTCTGGCCGATGGCCCAGCATTAAAACTTAAAGCGAGCTATTTCCCTACTAACAATGATCACGAAGTCATGACGGCGATCGGTAACTCTGGCGGCTGGGGCATTCACATTTCTCAGGGTCGCGGGATTGAGCGAGAAATTAATCGCTTCAAGTTTTGGGCACCCATTCGCTCAGGAAATTCTGGTGGCGCACTGATTAATGAAGAAGGACTCGTAATTGGTGTGGTTAAGCAAGAAACGAACTTTAAAATTTCTCAGTTTACTAATTATGTCTACAACATCGCCACTCCGACAGATATTGTGATCTCACTTATTCGCAGGGCCCTTCAAGATGATCCGGAAACTCTTGAGAAGTTCAACCGTTCTGTGGTTGAATAGTCCCTAATGGGTTTAAGAAACATTCTCTTCATCATTTCGTGCATTATCGTTGGCCTTTGTCTGTCGTTGTATTTTCAAACAGACACGGAAGTTCAGACCGTAAACTGGGATCAATACAAAAATCTTCAGGACGCTGAGACCCGCTCCTATTCATTAAACGAGTACAATAAAAAGATCTCGCCCTATCGTCTTCAAGACCTCATTCAAGAGACCTATGAGAAGAATCGTCTGGCGGGTGAAAAGACTCGTGTGATGGAAATTGAAGCGGGAGATGGCCGCATTCTGATGGAACTAAAAAAACAATTTCCAGAAGTGGAGTTCTACGCTTTAAACCGTGAGAAGACCCGTGCCTTCTATCGCCGAGAGAGTTTTATCCTCACGGCCCTGAAGTTTGAGATTTTTAATAAGCAAGAAGTTGAAGAGATTGATCTGCCCTATGTGGTTTTTCAGGACCTGGATTTTGGTGCTCGCATTCCATATGACGATAATAAGTTCGATCTGATTTTTAGCGAGGACACCATCACCCAGATTAAGTACAAGTTTGAGCTTTTTAACGAAATCATGCGAGTGCTTCGCCCAGGTGGAGTTTCATTTCACACGGACATCACTGGTCTCAATATCTATTCAAAAGGTCTGGTGCTTGAACTTCGAGACGCCATGGCGGAAATTCGTCGTCGTGGGATTGATGTGAAGACTTTGGAAAATCGAGAGGCGATCAGATTCAGAAAGACACGTAAGGGGTATGTTTTCCCGGTGACCCCTCATCAACCGATTCCGGAAAACACCCAGAATCTCTCTCAGGAACTTAGACGTCCTGAGATGGGTTACAACATCAACTATTAAAGACTGATTCGAGTTGCAGAAACTTTTAAAGAAATCGCATCATCGATTGAGATTTGCGCCTCTTCTTTTTCATCCACAAGAAGTTGTGGAGTTGAAATCACGTCCTTCTTCTGTTTCACAACAAAACCCACCATGATTCCCTTGTGTCCCTGCACTTCTCCTTCTTTGCTGGTTACTTGCAGTTCAGTTCCTTTATAGGAAATGGCACCTGTCTCGCCTTCTTTAATACGAATTTTGCCAGCGGTTTTAGTCACGGCCTTGCCTTCAATTTCGAAAGCAATCTCGTAGCCCGGAACAGCGGCAAAAGCAGAGAAAGAGAACAAAAGACCAAAAAGAAATTTCATATGACCTCAAAACGAGAAAAGGCCCCCCACAACATCCCGTTGTGAGAGGCCCCTGACAGAAAAAACCTAGCTACCGCAGCTAACACATGCTTCTGGGTTGTCCAGAGAACAAACCATTGCAGCCTGTTGATCAGCAGCTGTTGCTGTTTTTGCAGTTTCTTTAATTGTGAACTTAATCGCGTCCACTGCTGGACGAGTTCTAAGATAGTACATACCAGTCTTAAGGCCAAGCTTCCACGCAGCAAAGTGAAGTGAAGAAAGCTTACCAAAGTTAGTATCTTCCATGTGGATGTTAAGCGATTGAGATTGATCGATGTAAGCACCACGGTCAGCGGCCATCTCAAGGATCGACTTCTGCTTAATTTCCCATACTGTTCTGTAAAGCTCTTTAAGATCAGCTGGAATCTCTGGAATGTACTGAACCGATCCATTGTGAGCGATGATACGGTCCTTCATCTCTTCATTCCAGAGTCCAAGCTGAATAAGATCTTTCACAAGATGTTTATTCACCATAGCGAACTCACCAGAAAGAACTCGACGAGTATAGATGTTAGAAGTTACCGGCTCGATACACTCGTTATTACCGAGGATCTGAGACGTTGAAGCAGTCGGCATAGGTGCCATAAGAAGTGAGTTACGAACACCGTACTGCTTAATTTTCGCTCTTAGAGTTGTCCAGTCCCAACGGTTAGATGGAGTTACACCCCACATATCGTGCTGAAGGATACCTTGAGAGATTGGTGAACCTTCGTACGAATCGTAGTGACCGTGCTCTTTAGCAAGATCAGCAGAAGCTGAAAGTGCCGCGAAGTAGATTGTTTCGAAAATTTGCTTGTTAAGCTCGCGAGCAGCGGCCGAATCAAACGACATTCTCATTTTGAAGAACGTATCTGCCAGACCCTGAACACCTAGACCGATTGGACGGTTTTTCATGTTCGAGTAACGAGCTTCTTCTACTGGGTAGTAGTTAAGATCGATGATACGGTTCAAGTTACGAGTTGCTTGGTAAGTAACTTCGTAAAGTTTCTTGTGATCATATTCGCCATCCACAACGAACTTAGGAAGAGCGATCGAAGCAAGGTTACATACAGCAATTTCTTTCTCAGAAGTGTACTGCATGATTTCTGTACAAAGGTTAGAAGACTTGATTGTACCAAGGTTCTTCTGGTTTGATTTCTCGTTCGCTGCATCTTTGTAAAGCATGAACGGCATACCAGTTTCAATTTGAGATGAGATAACTTTGAACCAAAGGTCACGAGCTTTAACAACTTTAAGACCGCGGCCTTCTTTCTCATATTTCTCATAAAGAGCTGCGAACTCTTTACCATGAACGTCGGCCAGACCTGGTGACTTGTTTGGACACATAAGAGTCCAGTCAGCGTCCGCTTCCACTCGTTGCATGAATAGATCGTTGATCCATAGAGCGTAGAAAAGGTCACGAGCACGTAGCTCTTCTTTACCGTGGTTCTTACGAAGTTCAATGAAGTCTTCGATATCAGCGTGCCAAGGCTCAAGATAGATGGCGAAAGCACCTTTACGTTTCCCGCCGCCCTGATCAACGTAACGAGCAGTATCGTTGAACACGCGAAGCATAGGAACGATACCGTTAGATGTACCGTTTGTTCCGCGGATGAATGAACCTTTCGCGCGGATATTGTGGATCGATAGACCGATACCACCAGCAGATTGTGAAATAAGAGCACACTGCTTAAGTGTTTCGTAAATACCTTCGATTGAATCGTCCTTCGCTGCTACCAGGAAGCATGACGACATTTGCGGCTTATTAGTACCGGCATTAAACAAAGTAGGAGAAGCATGCGTAAAGAAACCTTCAGAGATAAGGTGATACGTTTTGATAGCTTCTTCAATGTTTCCAACTTGTACTCCTAGGGCCACGCGCATGAACAAGTGCTGAGGGCGCTCAACGATTTTACCGTTAACTTTTAAAAGATAAGACTTCTCAAGAGTCTTGAATCCGAAATAATCGAACTCGAAGTCACGAGAGTAAGCGATTTCAGCAGAAATTCTGTTCTTGTGCTCACGAGCGAAATCAAAGATCTCGTCAGAGATAAGTGGTTGCTTCTCGCCAGTGAATTCATTCGTGTAGTTATAAAGAGTCTCGAAAGTCTCCATGAATGAATCTGAAGTCGAACGGTGAAGGTTCGCTACAGCAATACGGCCAGCAAGACGAGCGTAGTCCGGGTGAACTGAAGTCATATAAGCAGAAACTTCAGCTGAAAGATTATCTAGTTCATCAGTCGTAATACCATCAAACAATCCATTGATCGTACGCTTAGCTACTTGAACAGAATCAACGTATTTTGGATCTAAGTTATATGTTAACTGAGAAATACGGTGAGTGATTTTATCAAATTGTACGGGTTCTTTTTTCCCTGAACGTGTTGTAACAAACATGACTACTCCTTAAAAATCCATATCAGTTGAGAAAGCGAAGTTCGAACCAGCAGCTTCTTTTGTCGAGTTAACAACACCAGCTTTTTGATATTCAGAAACTTTTCTCTCGAAAAAGTTAGTTTTACCTTGCATAGAAATGAGCTCCATCCAATCGAATGGGTTCTTAGCACCGTACACATCAGAGTAACCAAGCTGTCTCATAAGACGGTCGGCAACAAATTTAATGTACTCTTTCATCATGTCAGCGTTCATACCGATTAGAGAAACCGGAAGAGCTTCAGTGATGAACTCACACTCGAAGTTTACTGCTTCAGTGATTAGCTCACGGATGCGTGCTTCAGATGGCTTATCTTGAATATAGTTTCTGTATAGAAGACAAGCGAAGTCAGTGTGTAGACCTTCATCACGAGAGATAAGCTCGTTTGAGAAAGTCAGACCCGGCATAAGGCCGCGCTTCTTTAACCAGAAGATTGAACAGAATGAACCAGAGAAGAAAATTCCTTCGATGGCAGCGAAAGCAACAAGTCTTTCAGCAAATGAACCGTTTCCGTAGATCCACTTCATGGCCCAGTCAGCTTTCTTCTTAATACATGGGATATTGTCGATCGCCTTGAAAAGGTAGTCCTTCTTCTTAGGATCTTTAATATATGTATCAATTAGTAGACCGTATGTTTCAGCGTGGATGTTTTCCATCGCGATCTGGAAGCCGTAAAAAGAACGAGCTTCTGGAATCTGAACGTCGTTATAAAAACGAAGGGCAAGGTTCTCGTTAACGATCCCGTCTGACGCAGAGAAGAACGCTAGGATATGCGAAATGTAGTGACGCTCTTGCTCATTCAGATTTTCCCAATCATTTAGATCGGAATAAAGATCGATTTCCTCGGCAGTCCAAAAACTTGCCATTGCCTTTTTGTACATGTCCCAGATGTCGTGGTACTTGATCGGGAAAAGTACAAAACGATCAGTTGTTTCTTTAAGTAAAAGCTCCGTGCTTGCGCTCATAACCCCAGCTCCTTCTTCATGATGTGTGTGGTTGTGTTGTTTTATCTGTCTTAAAATAAGCGTAGTAGTTGATCTGACATTTGAAAAGCGAAAAATCTATATATAGTGGTATCGACATTTTTTTGACGGTTTTTATAACTAGATTTAGTGTAATCTCCGATAAAATATATCGAGAAAAACGGCCAGAAATTAACAAATTCTTACATGTAAACGTGCACAATGCGGACGCGCTTTACAAAAGTAAATCAAGAGCACCGCACACAAACAGCCCAACCACGAATCCGGACACGGAAATACTTGCCGCTTCTGCACTTTGATATTTCACCCATGCTTCACGCGCTACCACAGACAACATGCAAGCACCGGAGAATGAGAGCAAGAATGGAAGTCCTAAGACGGATCCAGAGACAAAACTGTGTCCCAAAAATGCAGAGAGGGACTCAATCACGGCCGTCACTCCGTTTGCAATCAGAGCTTCTTTCACTCTGAATCCCGCAATAATGAAACTCATAGAACTCGCCAGCCCCTCGGGAAGATTCTGCACAAAGATCGCAACCGTAAGAGGAAGAGACTCTCTCCACCCAAGTGCCGCCACGTCTACTCCTACCGCAAGTCCCTCGGGGATATTGTGAAGTCCCATCACAAACACAAAGAGAAAGGCCCTTTGATGATGAATGTTCTGAGTGAGTCTTTTAATGAGATAGGCCATGAAGAAAATAAAAGCGAAGCCACAAAGCATACCAATAGGTAGAGCTTTAACTCCACCCATCTCATAGGCCGGATACAACAAAGAAAAGAAAGAGGCGCTCACCATTACTCCTCCCCCAAAACTCTCCCACCAGTTCCATTGCGATTCTTTGAAGTAATGATGAAAGAGAACTGGCAACGAGCCGAGGGTGGTAGATCCGCCGGTAATAAATAGGAGCCCAAAAAAGGTCGACAAGTTCATGTCCAACCTCCAAAAGAAAAGAGTACCCCTCACTCCTCTCAATTCCTATCTTCTGATCATTCAGGATCGCTTCATGCCTCATCAGATAATTCAAGTGCCATCCTTTTCTCTGAAAATTATGCGTTTACTAAGTTGAACAGATGAAGAAACTGATGGAAGGCCTCTGCCATCACAATGTGATTTCGCACTCTCATAATCCCTAACCAAAGTGCTGTTTTTTACAGACTATTCAAAGAAAACATTCTTCGTTAAGAAAATTTGTAAACCTTTATTTACCTATGGATTTATATGCAAAAGAACTTCGCTGCATACCTGGAAAAAGAATTTCTCGAGAGAAGAAATCGTAATCCATCTTATTCACTTCGGGCCTTCGCAAAACTTCTGGGCGTGGACCAATCTACCCTTTCAAAGTTTTTCAATGGGGCGCGAGACCTGTCTTGGACCATCAGAACTCAATGTTTAGAGAGACTTGGCGCCAGCGAAACGGTCATTGCCCAGTTTGAAGAGGAAAGACGAACTCTCCTGAGCGAATACACCGAACTGGAAGAATCTTTAATGACGGTCATCGGCGACTGGAGATTCTGGGGTGTTCTTGAATATTTAAAGATCGACAATAAGTGCTCGGTTGAGTTTCTGGCCAATCGTTTTCATATTCCAGTGGAAGACATGCAGGGAATCCTGGAACAGCTTTTAAAGCTGGGTTTTATCAGCCAGGACCAGAACGTTTATAAACTTCTGAAGCCGAACAATTCGTGGGTGGATGGAAGCAAAACTTCCGAGGCCCGTAAAATGCTTCAGAAGCGACTCTCGCAACTAAGCTATGATGCTATTGATAAAGTGGGAATCGAATCCCGTTACCACGGTTCATTGACTGTTGCCGTAGACAAAAACCGTCTGCCGGAAATTAAAGACAAGATCATGGCCTTCCAGGCCGAGCTTGGGCAATACATTCAGAAAAAGAGCTCTCTGAATGAAGTTTATCAACTGACAGTTTCTTTCTTCCCTCTCACTAAAGGTTCAGAAGTATGAAATTCATTATCGCTTTAATATTATCTTTTTCTTTTACTTCTGCCTTTGCCGGCGGCCAAACCGGAAGTGGCATGAACGGATGTTGGGTAAGAAACTTCTATGGCGTTAGAGAATGGCGCTCAATTGAGGAAATCATGTACCCGGAAATCATCCTTCGGAGACCAAGTCGATCAATCCGTAGCTATGATATAAATCCTCAGTGGAATTATGTTCCTAACACTCAATATGCAAACCTGACTGGCAAATACTACGTAAAACGTGCTTTGAAACGTATTAGCCAGATTTCGACCACTCATCCTAAAACTCATCTTATCTTTAATGAGCTCTTTAAGTTATTTCGTCGTGTGCAAGTTTCAACCTTCAAATTAGACGGCATCTTTAAAGGTGAACTCACTACTCACCACTCCATTTGCAAAGACTTCTCCCCGGCCATGATGACATTTAGAAACGGATCGATTGTGGTCTTTAAACCGGTCTTTGAACAGCTTGATGGGCTTTCGTCGGAGATTCTCTATGTTCACGAGACTATTCGTTTCGCCCAGACTTTTCATCCGGTATTCCATGACATGACTGACTCTGAGCTGCAACACCTGTCTTCGCTGTTCTTCCTCAATCGACCGGATTACATGAAGTTTAATGAGATACTTAAAAAATATGAGGAGCGTCTGGTACAAGCTGAATATAAAATCGGCTCACCTAAGCCTTATATTCCTTCAGGAGAGAGCTACGATACTGAAAGAATGTTCCGCTCAAAGTTTCAAGAAGCTGTGTTCTACTATGAGGAAAACCTGGGTGATGAATTGAATAAATTCAGAGCTACTGATGTGGAATTCATGACTTCAAGCTACGAAGAAATTTCCCGAGTTTTAAACTCTGCTAAATCGACAAAAATTATCGGCCCATAACAAATATCGATTAGATTAAAGCGCCTTTGGATACTAGAATTATTCCAACTCTAGTAACCAAAGGATGTTTTATGAAAATCGATAATGGTATCTCAGAAAAAGATCGTAAAGCGATCGCAAATGGCCTTAATCACCTTCTGGCCGACACATACACACTTTACCTTATGACTCACAACTTTCACTGGAACGTGAAAGGACCGATGTTCAATACTCTTCACCTGATGTTTGAAACTCAGTACAACGAATTGGCGTTGGCGGTGGATCTCATTGCAGAAAGAATTCGCGCTCTAGGATATCCAGCACCAGGAACGTATTCAGAGTTCGCTCAGCTAAGTTCAATTAAGGAAGTTAAAGGCCAGCCTAAGGCCGAAGAGATGATTAAACACTTGGTTCATGGCCAGGAAGCGGTCACAAAAACTGCTCGCTCACTCTTCCCAACAGTTGATAAGGCCTCAGATGAGCCGACTGCAGATCTACTCACACAACGTATGCAGCTTCATGAAAAGAACGCCTGGATGCTTCGTAGTTTACTCGAAAAATAATAATTCCCACTGGGCTGCTAGGTAAAACTAGCAGCTCAATTTTTTCAATTTGGCCCCAAATCGTACTCAACAATCCCCACATAAATAAAAAAATATTCTTAAAAAATTAGGCCTAAAAAGGGTTATCTTTTAAGAGGCTTTATCGATAAGCCAACACACTTCACGGAGGCGAATTGTGATTTTCTACACTCTTCAGGGACCGAGTCACGAGCTTGAAATCCACGACGACAAACTTAGTTTGATCAAGAAAGGATGGAGAACTGTTTTCTCAAAAGAAGATCCTGTTACGAGTTGGGAACTTCAGGCCCTATCGCGTTTTGAAATTACTGTTCCTAAATTCATTTTTTGGGGAAAAATTGAATGGCAAACCTACGATGGAAATCGTGGTTCATTCCGTTTCAGCACCAACCCAGTGATGGTGAAGAAAATTGAAGCTTACATGCAGAAACGAATTTTAAAAGACTTCCATAATAAGAAGAGGGCCGCTTAATTCAGAGAAAGAAATTCGCTGAATTTGAAACAAATCATCGCCATGATAAAAAGAAACACGATTCCTTCCACCACGATTGACCAATCGTTATCACAATAACTGAAACATTTTGTCCAAATGGACCTTATCAAATTTGGCATGTACTAAGTATATTTCAAATTTCTTGAGGACACCGACACGTCATCGAGAAATTGATCCACTGGAAAGGTGGATCGCTGACCGCATTTAGTTCGTTAATTTTCCCATTAGAATATTTATGAAAGAATCACTCTTATAGAGAGGTTCAAATGAATAATCTAAACATTAATAAAAATCTCTTTCGACGAGGCGGAATACTGGGAAGAATGGATTATTTCAAAAACATGATGATACTTTTTGCCGCTACCATGGTCATCTACATCGTTAGCTTTCGTGAGGTCATTACAAATGAAGCGCTTGAAGCGGCCTTTTTTGTGACCATGCTTGTCCTTCTGATTGGGATCAGTTACCTGAGCCTCATCAATTCCTTTAAACGTCTCAGAGACCTGCGGGGGAAAACTCATAATGAAATTCCCTTTCAGATCGGACTGGCGGTCTTGATGGCCATTCCCTATTTATCCATTATCCCATTGGGCATTTTACTTTTCGCTGAGGGCGCAGTGACGGGCCACGGATCAATCTTTGGAAGACTAGAAAGTTCGTTATCAAATAATCGATTTGAAGAATCCAAGGAAGAAAGAGAGGCGAAAAAGATCGATAATCTTTCCCGCCTCTATCATCTAAAAGAAACTGGTGGCATTTCTGAGGATGAATACAAGCACTATAAAGACGATGTCTTTAAGAAAAGTTCTTAGTAAATAGTGTTAACACATCCTACGATCATACAAGAATCAGGGTAGAAACTTTTGTTCATGCAGTAACGAATGGCGATATCTTGAGCGATGAAAACATTCGGGCTAACACCAACACCAATCGCGCCGTCAGAAGAACGAGCTTCACAACGTTGAGCAGGAACATCCATTGCTTCAATAGTATCTACAGACTCAACCTGAGCTGTTTCAGCGAAAGCAACAGAAGAAAGAATAAGACCAACTAGAACTAACATTTTCATAGGTACTCCTTTAAAGTAAAAAATTTGGTGCAGCTTTATTAGTGAATAGAAGTGAGTTCGTAAATTTCGAGCTGACAGGTTTTGTGAGAATTGAAATTTTTATAAAGAAGTGACTTAACTCATTCTAAAGATGAATGGATTTAAGATTTCTTGGTGGTGTTTGAGTGAGAAGAGTTTCGTTTTTTAAGAGTGAAAAAATGGAAATTTAAAAAGTATGCTTAAGAATTTCTAAAAAGAGATTCCTCCCAAAATGAGAAGAACCTCTTTAGAATTTTTAAAGGCAGCTTACGATTCTACAAGTTCCCGGTCGACGGCTACTTGCCTGGCACTGTTGAAGGGCCATTGCCTCCGATGTGTAACGGTTCATGTGAGTAGCGAAGGCCACTGTGCCATCGGCACCGTCTGCACGACATTGAAAACCCAATGCTACTGTCTTTGTGTTGGCAAAACCAATTGAAGAAAATAATAGACCAAGAAGAATGATGCTTTTCATAGGGACTCCTTTTGAATTGAGGAGTCTCTACCACATACTTTGATTCATCCAAAATTCCCAAATTCTTTTATGCTCCAAAAGGACGGGGATCACTCCCCGTCCTTAATAAGACCTAAAAACTTGAGCCTACTTCATTACGATTCTGAGGGAGATAATTATCGTACAATGATCCTTTCTTAATCATCAAAAATTGGGACAGCTTCTCCATTCTAGAGGCCGCTTGAATTCCTGAAAGAGTCGAAAGTGCACTCAGACGGCCAGCATGCTTGGAGGCAGAATTATACAACACTCCAGTGGCCCCGATAATGCCAGGATCGTTTGGCAGATTAAAACCATTGTTCAGGATCGTTGGTGCAAGTGGAATCTGGACAGAACCCACAAGACCCACTCCCCAACTTAGGCAATCAAAATAGTTTTCGTAAGAACTGAAAGTAGCGAGATATGCTTCATCCGGGGCCTGATTAACCACCGCCACAGAACATAGAGACACTACGTTGTGAGTAAGCACAATACCTTCTGGTAACAAAGTTTTACCATCTCCTCCATAGTCTGAGGCAAGAGAAATGGGGCGCGGGGATACGTTGCGGATGAAATTTCCCGAGACAATCGTATCAATCACCTTCCAATACTCTTTTTTTACGGTTGTTGTATTACCCGGAAGTATCGAAATACCGCCGTGGAGTTTGGAAGTTGTTATCAATTCTTCGATGTGGTTATTTAAAACTAGATGATTTTGATGAATAATTCGAATTCCGTAGGAGTTTGGCATGATGGTAGAAATTCCCTGTGGGAGATTGACACCCGAGAAGTAGTTTCCTTCTACAATGCTCATGTAACCATGACGAATGGTCAAACCACCACTGTTATTTCTGAAAGTGTTAAAGCGAACAATGGTTTGAGGGGCCTTGATAGAGATGATTTCAGGTTCACCTTTACAGACTTTGGCACTCCAATTCCCGGCACTGACACAAGAATTATAAGCTGAATCCGTCAGTCTTGTTCCTTCAAACACATTGAACTCGACTGTAGTTCCGACCAGGGTCGCATTTTCTCCAGTCATCAGAGCTTCAGCGTCTTCCTGCGAGGGTGAATGTGAACGATCACTATCGCCAATACGAATCGAATCAAAATCATTGGCATCATTTTTTTCCAACTTCCGATCTAAGAAGAGATTTCGGAAAATGCGATGTCCTTCATGCAGGTTTGCTCGGTTGAGTTCCCGATCCACAAGAACCGAGGAGCCAGCATTTTGCTTGTTCTTGAATGTATTATTTGAGATCTCGACGTTTTGAGAATTAGGCTTGATCCGGATGGTTTTAAAATGTTTTGCATCATTTTTATACTCAAGATCCATCACTGCGGCCACACTGGTATCAAAGCGGCTGTTTTGAAGACCACAATAAGCACAATCATCAAAAACGACTATGCCGTAGCTACCGTATGAAAAAGAGTCATAGTTTTGCACGTTAAGATTTTTGACCAAAACATAACTACCTTTGACTGTCAGAAGAATCTTACCAGTCAAGATCGTAGAGCCGTCAGGTTGACCTTCAATGATGATAGGAGCATTTTGAATTCCCTCACCTCTTAATGTCACATTCACATTCGAGAATGTTCCAGAAGGTAAAATGATTTTTGAATTGGGAGCAGCTGCCAAGGCCTTAGTGGCCGCATCTGAGAAACTTAGAGCGTTAATTTCAGTTAGGTTAGTAGCGCTCTCAAAGCGACTCGGGGCCGGTGCCGCGGGAATAATGGGATCTGGTTGTGGTTCAGGATCTGGAATCGCCCCTAGCTTCGTTAACTTAAGTGTTCGTAGTCGGGCCAGGGCCTCGCGACCAACAATACTAATGGTATGAGAACCAGCAAGTAAATTCAGAGTCGGTCCAAGTTTCCATTTAAAATCGGCCGATGCTCCCAGGTGGATGGCCTCTTGTGTTCCATCCGCATGCTTTAACCAGAATGAATCACTTGCAGAGGTTAATCCTTGCGCCAGAAGATCAAGGCGCACCTGAGAATCTTCAAGGAGAAGGAACGTAAAGTCCGCTTGCCCTTGATGATTGGTCGTAGACGAAAGATAGTCACCAGTAGAATCTGCTGTCAAATTCATCGGAGGTGTAAGCACGGCCTCTGAAGCATGAACTTCCAGTTTTTCAACTGGGACCTCAATGATTTTATTGATTCTGACTGCCGCAATTCGAACATAGGTCTCTCTTCCGAGGAGACGAACCTGTTGAATACCGGCCTGCCCTTGAAACTCTTGGGGAAATTTCCTCCATTGATAAGCAGTATTATCTATGTCCAATTCCCATTCACCAACCGCACCTCCATTTACTGATACGGCCATTGAATTTCGGTAAATAGCATCGGCATAAAGCAATGCCTCGACCTCAAATTTCCCAGGTTCATCAAGCTCGAATTCAAAAAGAGCTTCACCAGTGTTTGCAAGAGTGGTGTGAACGCGATGACCAGTCGGAGAATTTGAGGCCGTTTGAATGACCATAGATGGCACTAGACCAGAGTGCTGTGAAGCCTCTTTATAAAGAACCTCAGCGAGAGCTGGACCAATAGGCAATAAGAGGGCGGCCAGGCCCAATTTGAGCAGAAGCTTCATACGTACTCCTTTTTTCTGCGATGGAGCCGTTTCGGTTGAAAGGATGGTTCCCCTTTGCCAAGGGAGCACTTAAAAAGATGAAGAATTCTTGAGGTAGAAATGGCAACTTCACTTAAGAATGTACAAATTAGTTGAAATCAAAAAAAATTGACATTGTATATACAAAGACAAATGATAGGAAGCATGGATTGGTCAAACAGTTAAAGGCCTCTTGATTGTTATCTACAGTGAACCATCCTTAGACACCATTCGAATCATTTCGTCCAGAAAGGCTACAAAACAAGAAAGAGAATTTTATGAAGAATGAATATGACTTAAAGAAACTTAAAAAGAAACCTGTAAAGCGTAAGCCAGATCCAGATGCCAACAAGACCATGATCTCACTTCGATTGCATGGGGCAGATTTAGCGGATTTAAAACGAGAAGCTGATCGCCTGGGAATCCCCTATCAAACGCTCTTGAGTAGTATCGTTCACCGTTATGTGAATGGAGAATTGATTGATAAGGAAGAAGCTAAAAAAATTGCGGGCTGATCTTAAGGTTTACTTCGACGTCGAAGTGGAAACGCGTCATTTACTTTCGCTGGCGGAAGTAATTTTAATTACCAAGCTTGATACCCGCATTTACTACAACTCCCCTGAGTCTGTCCCTTATTCAAATATTCCCAAAAAAATTTATGTCTACATTTAGGGCATTATTAATGTCCCAATACAGCTGATGTGTACAAACAATAATATTGAAATAATTGGATTGTGTTTCACTAGAAATTTAATCATTTGTTGAAATCCGAAAAGATTGTTCGCCCTCGACCTTCTTCATAATAACTATCCTTCATATTCATATCGTAATCTCGAAGGTGGTGATAGTTTTCAGCCTCTTTCTTATGAGTAATAAGTGGCCAATATTTTATTAGAATCGTGCCTACAACGAGACCCAAACACAGCCACTCAGCAAGGCTGACTCCTTTGGAAAACCTAAAGAGAAAGGATTTTAAACCACCAAGAAGCCTCTTCATAACACCATTGTAAACTGGTCTCTTCATATTCATGTAGATAAGAATTCTTAACCAAAAAAAAGCCCCCTTCCGGGGGCCTTCCTATTAGATTTTTTCTGTTTCTGAGAAGAAGTTAAGCGGCTGTCTTACGTCCACTACCCCGCCACCTTTTGGTTTTGGGAACTCGATCAAGCTAAGCACCTGACCCATACAACCTACACCTTTGGCCGAGAACTGAGCGTCCTTCACCTTGATGGCGTATTTAGAAACTTTACCACCAGCGCTGATTGTAAAGTTAAGGTCGATTACACCTTTAATCTTATCAGAGTTAGCGATAAGTTCCTGTTGGTAACAGTGGCGGAACTGAGGAATATACTCTCTTAGAATCTTACGAAGTAATTCTGGGTCCATTGAACCAAGCACCACTGTTTTTGGTTCTAGGTAAGAAGAATCAAAGCCCGATTTAGAGGCCAGACCTCTTGAACCATATGAACCAGAACCAGAACCGCTCTTATCTGAACCGTTGAACTTAGAAACACCGATATCGGCCCCAGCAACTAGCTGGCCGTTATCGGATGTACCAGAGTTAAAGCTTGTGTCTTTAACAGCACCTTTAGCAGTTGAGCCATTAGTATTGATCTTTGGAGCGTCCCCTACAAGAGAGTTAAACGCCACAGAAGACTTAAATTCGTAGGCCTTAACTGGCTGAGTAGCAACAGGCTGAGCTGCGGCCGGAGTTGGAGCAGCGGCCTTGGCCTGTACTTTCTTATTTTGAGAAGCGGCAGCGAACTCAACCTTTTGGTTCGGTTGTTCAGTTTCCTTGTGGCCCGTGTTCTCAGTTTTAGAAGTTAACTGTTCAGCTGAAAGCTCAGACTTCTCCTGAGACTCTTGAGGCTTAACCACTTTTTCAGGAAGTTTGTATACAACTGCGATCTCTTCTTTGAACTCATCTTGTTTAGGAATAGTGATGAAGAGAAGAATCAATAATGGCAAGAACACCGAAGCGAAAACCTTACCACCTTGTTTAAAGAACTCACGGTCACGATAGAAAGCTGGGATACCTCTCCAACCAGTCGTATGATCAACTAGGCGGAAAGACACTTGCTCAGTGCCATGGCTAAAGAAAACAGTGTCATTAAGATTGATCTTGTCCCAATCAGTTGATGGAGTCACCGCTTCAGAAGCGTAGAACTTAAGCTCGCCATTCTGAATCGAGAAGATCTTTGTATTGCTCAGAGTATGGAAAAGGATATCGGTCTTTTTCTTCTTCTGAGAATTGAAGCTGTAGTCACCATTTTTTAGAGATAGATAAGACACATCCATCATAAGACCATTTACATAAGAAATGATCTCAAGACGCTTGTCTTTAACCGAGTAACCAATATCCAGAACTTCTTCAGTCTGTTCTAGATCAATGAACTCGCCGTTAATAGAGATTTTAGGGATCTCAGTCAATGGTTTGAAGTTCGAATCATCGAATTCAATATCACAGTACTCACCATCGATGAAGATCAGACCTGGACGTGGAGGAAGCTCAACTGAAACCGGAGTTTCAACTGAAACAATCGCCTCATCAGGGTTAAATACTGGAACGTTTTCTTCCAGACCTTCGATGGCAAAACTCAAAGTACCAATTGTTAGAGTGTCACCTGGATAAACGCTGGCCTCGTCAACACGGCGGCCGTTAACAAATACTCCACCTTCAGAGTACAGGTCTTTCACCATGAAGCCTTCACCTTTAAGGCAAAGAAAAGCATGCATAGAGGAAACAGATTTGTCGTTCAGTTTAAAATCACATTTATCAGATGAACCGATAAGGATCTTCTTCTTGTCGATGATCAAGGCATCTTCGATCCTTGGATCAAGACATTTTAAACTAAACTGTCCTTGTAAAGTCGCGGTCTTCATACTCTATTCCTCTTTCATTCTTTGAGAGAGAATCTTTTCAATCTTTTGTGAGATGGCCGTTAGTTCAGGAACATCAGAGCGGTCTCTGGCATTCATGATTTCCTTAGCTCCTTTCACATCACCCTGACGGATAAGGTAAAGAGCATAAGTTGCGGCAATGTCCTCGCGGCGAAAATGCTCAGGAGGAATCATATTAAAATAGCGAGATGCGGTTTTAAGGTCACCCTTATACAAATAAGCATTCGCCAATGAGAAATAAACATCGATATCTTTGTGACCACGGAAAGCACTCTCACTTAACACATCAATTGCTTTGTCATACAGACCGAACTGAAGATAAAGTTGAGACATGTTGTAACGTGGAACCTTGAACTTAGGAGCAAGGGCCATCGACTGACGAAGATATTCCTTCCCTTTTTCCCATTGCTCATACTTGAAAGAAATCAAACCAAGGTTATTAAGAGCAATTGACTTAATCGTTGGAACCTTTGTTTCATCAAGAGTCATGCGGTAAAAGAACTCGGCCTTTGACCACTGATCTTGAACGAAATAACAGTTACCAATATGGAGCCAGTAGTATGGAGTCTGGCCCTTTGTGATGTAGTCTCTTTTATACTTATCAAGAGTCTCTTGCGCTTCACCTTTATAACAGTTCACAACTGTATGTTCAGGATTGGCCTTAGTTAAACGTGTCTCCCCCCAACGAAGATATGATTCGTCCGCAAGAGAGTCCCAAGTCACATCTTCAATCTTACGATCGATACGAGACGTCGAACATGAAGCGAAGAACATAAGGGCAAAGATAAAACTAATCGTCTTCATGATCTACTCCTTACTCTTATCCATGGTAAGACCAGTGAAAAATGAGAACACTGGGTTTTCTACTTTCTCTACTGAAGCAATTGAACGAGAGCCCCAGGCAAGAGTTTCTTTCTCTTTAAGGGCCTTCTCTAGATTCTTATCATACTGACGGGCCGCTACCAGGAACTGTTGTGAAAGTTGTTTCATTGCATTCCCAAAATCGTTCATAGTCTGAGCATCCATTCCAGCTGGACGAAGCCCCTGAATGGTTTGACCGATGTGAGAGTATACCTCAGAAAAAAGTCGAGTGGTAAGAATTGCAAGATCAACTTGCGTCGACTGAGTCAGTGGTTGGTAACGGTCTTTGAAGTTTTTAAGCTTCAAAAGATAGCTTTCCAGAGACTTATTGAAGGCCTCGCCATCAAATTGAGGCTTGTTCCAAACCACAGTGGCACGAATTTCTTGCATGTCTTTTTCGGCCTCTTTGTGGAGGTTGATCTCCTGAAGCCAAGCAAGGGTTTCCGGGTGCTTAAGTTCCTTAAATTCGGCCTGAATATGGGCCTTAAGGTTCACGTCTGTTTTCTCCCAAAACCACTTCTGAAGCGAAAAACGGTACTGAGTAATATAAGGCTCTACATGGTGACGTTTTACAAATAAACGAAGTCCAAAAAAGTCCCCTTTCTTCTCATGAAGGGAGTAGATCTGGGCCAGGGCCGAGTCTCTTACTTCAGGCTTCTTAAGACATTTTGAATACTCTGAAACGATTCTTTCCGCATCGGCCGCTTTCTCTTCCACAAGAGCTGTCATCACGCCGATCTCGTAGAGACGAGTCTGAGTATCATCTTTCAAAGAACAGAATTTCTTTAAAAGGAAATCAGCGATCTTATATGAAGTATTAAAATCCTGAAGACGGTAAGTACGTTCTGCCATCTTCATCTGCTCTTCACGACGCTCTAACTTTTCTTCTTCAGTCATACGAGCGTAGGCAAGGGCCTGCCAGTGATAAGACTTCACAGTCTCACCAAGTTCCAGGTTAAGCATTGAAGCGAAGAAAGCAGCTTGGTATTTCACCTTATCAGGATAAAGTTTGTGCACATAAAGGCTCTCGAAACCTTTAATCGCAGCAACACGTTCACCCTTCTTAGCAAGTTCTTGATACTGAATGAACAGGATGTTACCAAGAGTGATTTCTGTCTTCTCGATCACATCTTTTGAGAATGAAAGGAAGCCGGTTTTAAACTCACCCACCCAATAAGTCAGGCGTTCAGTGTTCTTTTTATCAATGAACTGATCCAGAATCTTCGTCATGAAGGTCTGCTGTTCTTTCAGGTGCTCTGGGTAAGCTTTGTTATAAGAACGAATAACTGCGGTTGATTTTTTGTCGTCTTGAGCTTCACGATAGATCTCGAAAAGCTTTGGATAGATCTGTTCACTCTTCTCGTCACGAGGCCAAAGCTCTACGTGATTAGAATAGGCGAAGATCAGGTACTTTTTGTTTTCATCTTTATCAAGGACTTCTTGCCCGGTAAGAGCAAGAAGAGAATTGAGAGATTTACGAGCAAGTTCATCATGCTTAACTCTTTTTGCTTCATTGACGGCCTCCACGTAACAAGGGGCCGCGCTCTTATACTGAAGTACTGAGTAATAAGTTTCGGCCCGGAAATAGAAATATTCAACCTTACGATTTGGATCTAAGGTAATCAGATGCGAGAAATAGTTTAAAACGATTTCAAGTTCATCTTCATTATAGTTACTTTCATCTTTTTTAACATCTTTTGCGAGCTTCACCTGTAAAAAACCTGCAACCGAACGCATCTTTTCGATGGCGTCGTCTTTCAGGGCGATCTGGAACTTCGATTTCTTATCGTCGGCCAGTTCCTGGTGTGCTTTTTTATAGTATGCTACAAGATTGCGAGACATTTTTTCATGATCTGCAAATCTGTTGTAGTGACGGTAATAATCTAAATAAGTATGAAGAAGTTCTTCCTGGTGTTGGTAGAATTCGTTTTTATCAACTACCTTCTGAGCAGCATCCAGAATTTCCTTTGTTTCTTTTTCGTGACCTTTGTCAGAAGTTTTTAGCGCCATCGGAATAAGATAAGGAACAGGGTCCTTCTCGTTATCAAGATAGAACTCGAGACCATCCAGTGGACGGCCGGCATACACATAGAAAGAACCGATATTATCCAATACCTGATCTTTGATGTTCACATAAAGTGGGTTCTTCGACTCAAAATAAGACTTTTTAATAGTATCAATTGCCTTATCGAACTCACGGTTTTTAAGGTAACACCACGACAAGTTGAACAAGTGTTTTGTCATCCAGTCGTCTTCAGTGTTCTTAATTACTCGTTGATAATAAGTGATGGCCTCAGGAAAACGTTTTTCGTTGTAATAAAAGTCGGCCAATGCAGTTTCAGCATGGTGACGGATTGAGTTCTTGTGGTCCTTCACAAGGGCAATCGCCTGCAATAGATATTGCTCAGTAATGTTGTCCCGGCCGTAATCGCGGGAGTTCAGGGCCATGGCGTACATGACCTCCGCTTTTCGATGGTTCACCGGGTTTTCTTTCAAGATTTTTAGACCAAAATCCTTGGTCACTTGATAGTAAGCACGAGTCTCAGCAAAGAAACCTTCCTTGTTTCTGGCAAGCGCTGGATTCGCTTTTGATTTCTCCATGAACTCACGGTTATTCTTCTCGTGAATAAGTTTGACCTTCTCTGAATGAAGTTCGAGCATGCGATACTTGATCTCAACACCTTTACGTTTGGCATTTTCCAGGATCTTCATCTCTTGACCCACTAGAGTCATGAGTTTGTTCCAACGCTCGTTCTTAGGAGCTTTAGTCTCCGCGGCGATGGTTACAGATGAATAAAGTAGAGCAAAGAGTAGAAATTTCATCCTAGTAATTCCCTTTCACAATGAACTTAAATTGTGAATACCCGGCAAGTGCAGAGTCATGCATAACTCTTTGAACGACGGCATAGTCCATGTCTTTATCAAACACCAGGTTTACAAGTTCGGTATTGGTTTGCTGATTTTTTGCTTTCTTAGCATTATCAGCTTCAATGCCTGCCTTGGCCTTTTTAAGAGCTTCAGTCAGAACCGGCATCTCTCCTGATGCTGGCATACGACCGATTTCTTTATTGTTCAGGAAAACTTTTTCTTCCTTGTTGACCTGAACTACCGGAGCATAACGAGTCATTGTTCTCGCATCGGAATCGGCCATCTCAAGTCCCTTTTGAAGGTCGAGTTTTAAGTCCGAGGCGTTATAACTTTTAAGCAAGAACACCAGTAGGATCGTTAAGATATCCAGTAATGAAGTGATATCCACGTCCACTGCTTCTCTTTCCTTGTGTCTTGTGAATTTCTTTTTCATTTACTTCACTCCATTGTTATCAAACACAATCTGTGGAAAAAGCATGTCCTTCGCTTCTTTGTTTTCTTTTGTGCTGTCGATAACAGTAATCAGAGTCTGGAACGGAACTTTAGGGTCAGTCTTAAGAATCATCGTGTTTTCTTTAGGGTTCTGACGTTTAAGTTCCGCGAGATAGTCCTTCATCTCTGTTTTTTGTTCGGAAGCAAAAGTACGTGAGCGTGGGTTTCTTAGACCGGTTTTCACGACAATTTGTTCCTTGCTGATTTCCAATGTGAGATTCAGGGGGTCCTTCTCCTGCTTCTCGTCCTTGGCCTCTTTAGTCATTGGTACAGAAGAGCCGATTTCATACACATCTACGAACTGGGCAGACATCAAAAGGAAGAAGATGAAGATGAACACCGAGTCCAAAATAGGAACGAGGTTCAACTTTTCTGGCTTTTTGATTTTGTGTCCAACTTTCATAACGACCTCTTAAGCTGCTTTATCCATTGATGAAGAACCTTTCTTAGTAGCAAGAAGGTCCAAAAGCTTCACAGAGTTCTCTTCAATCTCTTGAATCATTTTTTCACCACGGGCCATGAGCACTGAGTGAACAACCATAAGAGAAATCGCAGATACTAGTCCTAAAGCCGTCGTATTCATCGCCACCGCAATACCTTCTGCTAGTAGCTGGGCTTTTTGAGAGGCCTCGGCCTGGGCAACCGCTGCGAATGACTGGATCAGACCCTGAATGGTTCCGAGAAGTCCTAGGAGCGTTGAAAGGTTGGCCGCTAGAGCAAGATAAGAAAGACGTTTTTCAATTTTAGGAACCGCTTCAAGAATACTTGCTTCAAGAGCGTCCTGAATTTGTTCTTTCGATTGATTGGCACGCTTAAGTCCGTTCTTCATCACAAATGATAGAAGGGCCGGTGACTCAGAACATGACTGAATAGCATCCTGCACCTGATTACCGATAACATTCTTCTTGATGTTACCCATCATACTTGCACCATCCACATCGAACTTGAAGTATGCCTTCAAACGTTCAACTGCAATGGCGATTCCCATACACCAAACAATGGCGATGATCCACATAAAGACCCCGCCTTCATTCATGAAGCGCGCGGCCCATTGAATGATGTTTTCTTGCACAACTGGATTAGCAGCGACTTCTTCCATAAGCGTCCCCCTTAAAGTGACTCAATTTCGTTTGAGATTTTCGTAGATATGAAAACGAAAGATACAATGCCTGCATTGAGGAAATGTTTCTTTGTGTGTGAATGATTCATTAAAATCCGGAACAGACTCGTAGAGTCTTTCTTTTTCTCGATTCTAGACATCAACAAACGTGCAACTTGAGATAACGTCCAACAGAAGAATCGAAGAAAAATATTCTAACAGTCGGCATTCTACTCTTCTCAAAATTTATCTCAATCGAGATTTATTAAAAAAATGGTAAAACGCCAGAGTTCAAAATGTTATTAACCGAGTGCCTTAAATAGTGGTAGTCACCCTCTCAAGGTGACCACTTTTCGAGGCATAATCGGAGGGACAAGTCGCTGGATTTATTATCTTAGCGACTCAATGTCCTTCTTAATAAAGCCGTCGAAATCCTTTCGTGTATAAAGATCCAGCTCAAAGCGCTTTCTCTCACGTTCACGAACCGAGATGTCCCCGGGGGCAATCAACTGCCCTTTTACTTCTAAATTACCTAAGTCAAACTTTTCGTATTTCTTATACTGATAAATGACTTTCTGGTCTTCACCATAGGCCTCAGACATCATGTAAAGGCCAAGGACATAAACTAGAATTCTCATAAATCACTCCTCTTCCGTGGTTTGATTTCGAACAGTTTGACAGTTAGATTTTAGACCCAATGAATAGTCCCCTAATTCATCGGCCCAGAAAGCACCTTGGAAAGTCCAGAAGTACTCAAAGCGTGAACGCTTAACGTTGGAGTAGTCCCCGCGGCTACGGTCAGCAATAAGTTTCTTGTTTCCATAAATCAAATCTTTCTTTCGAGAGATAATTTCTAGATTTAGCTTAAACAACTCCGAAGACAGGAAAGGCACACCTTCCAGGAACTGGAAGATATCGGTCTTGGCGTTGTAGTTAATCTTGTTAATCATGTTCTCTTTCACTTGCGCCAAGTGACCATTCAGACGTTCCTGAATCACTGGCTTCTCGTTATGAGCAATGCGCTTCATCTCTTGATTGATCTTAAAGATGGCGTTGAAGTCCAGACTGAAACGAGTCTGCTTCTTCATACGAGTAATGATGTGCTTTACGAACTCTTCATGTTTTTTAAGTTCTTCACCTGGTTTAAACATGAGGTTATAAAAATAGTTTTGTGAGTTACGGTTCTGCTTCAACACTGCATCCAGTGCCTGGAAGCGAGGACGATACTCTTTATAAAACTGGTTAATGATCGTTAAACTATCTTCGTAAAGGCAAAGTCTGAAGTATGAAAGTGCCGCAAGATATTCGGCCTCCGGAAAGAAATAAGTATCAAGAAGTGGTGACTTATACGTTGTGAGAAGTCCCAAGGCACGGTTGTAATCACCCATCTGGTAGTACACCCATGCTTTCTCTAGAAGAAGATACGGCCACTTATAAGATTGTTTTGGAATCTTGTTATAAGCATCCAATGATTCCTGGTATTCCTCAACTTTGAAATGGTGACGGGCCTTGTTCACTAGACAGATCTCATACACCATTCGGTAGTAACGTTTAATCTTATCGGTTTTGGCCGAGCCTTCGTTCTTTTCCGCTGAGTTCTGGCAGGCCTCATAAGCAGTTAGTCGACTTTTTGGAATGTTCTGTTGATCATAAACCTGGGCCTCTAATAGCTTCCCTTCTGGAAAATATCGGTGATCAGGGTGGATCTTCCCAAATAGATCCAAGGCACGCTTATAGTCCTTCTTCTGCATCGCTTGACGACCAAGGATGAATCTAGTCGAAGAAGTTGGATAACGGTTTAATAGCGACGGATCATAGTCTTCCAGAAGCTCAATCCCTGTATAGTACAGAAGGTCTTCCAGGCGTTTTAGATCATCGTTAATGACTTCACGTGAATAAGTCTCACGGAAGAATTCGTTCAGGGCCGAGTAATAATATTTCTTGTCTTCAAGTTTCTGAGACAAAGTTTTCTCCGGCTTCTTCTCTTCTGCGAAGACCGGTTTCGCGAGCAGTAACGTGAAGATAATTAGTGAAAACTTCATGGTCCGTCCTCTTAGTAAGAAAATCCAACGCTAAATACAACATCAGTATTAGTACGAAGCTTGTCCGACTTAGGATTTTTTGGTCCTGGGGCATTGTAGTAAGTATTCATATACTCCAGACCCAAGTGGACATGCTCTGTTAAGTGGAACTTGACCTTAGTTTTTAAAACAGCACCTGTGTAATTTTCTTTTGCGTAATTATTTGGAACGTTCGTTTGAGTGACCGTTTTCAAGTTACTTTCAGCATTGATCTTCGATACCCCTGCACCAAATGACCAGTCAAAGTAGTAGATCTGGTTAAAGGTATTGATCTTACCGTAGAATGGTGACCAGATCAGCATCGCACCGTAAGTAGAATTAAGTCTTCTTACAAATGGTTCAGCTTCGTTAATAAATTGAACGTTTCTGAAATCATCGTTGTTAGAGTTCGAATACTGGTTATAAAAAACTTCCAATCCCCATTCTTCGTGGAAGTAGTATCCAGCGCGGATGGCAATACCTTGAGTGTCCTGGAACTTAGATGTGAAGTTTGAAAGGTAACCCACATCTGCGTAAAACGAATGCTCTTTCTTGTAGAGCTTGTTCTGAAGAACGTATACTTTTTTGTCTGGATCAAGCCAGAGGAAGTCGTATAACGACTTCTCTCCGGCGTGTGTGTTTTTTGTGAGCATCAACATAAGTCCAAGAGCAATGATCGAAAGTTTTAACATACGTCCCTCTTAATCCTCTTACTGTTTCACATATGTAACTGTAATCTCAGCACCAACTGGAGGCAGATTTCCTTGATCGAACTTGATCGAGTGTGTAGCTGCATCGTAAGTATAGTTAGAAGACTCAACACCGTTTACATACACTTTTAGAGTTCCTGGTACTGGTTCATTAGCAAGGGCGAAAGAATCAAGAAGTTTGATAATCGATTCACCCATATCATCAAGTGATTTGTAAAAATCATCTCGGATGTCTGCAACAATACCTGCAGTGTTTTTTGAAGCATCAGCATATCTTTGGTAACCAGTAGTCACACCATTTGATCCAACATTCGACATACCAACATCAACGATCGAGTACATTTTTACGAGACCGGCCTCTGATTTGAACGATTTAAGGTAATCAGTGTAGGCCTTTACAGATTTAGAAGACTGATCTTCTTCATCCGACAGAACCACTACTGCCAGGTAAGCATCCGGTCTTACCCATGAAGAAGCATACTTCTGCATGAAACCTTCTGAAGCTTCCAGACCTTTTTCATAACCAGAACCACTTGTACCTACTCTTACCAGCGATTTAAAATCTCTCATAAACTGAGCTTCATTTAATTTTGCTTTAGCAGAAGTCAATTTTGTATCTGAACCATAAACCATCTGACCTTTCTTAGAAGAAGAACTAGTATCAGTAGTCGTAATGGCCATTTTGAAGTCCACATCTTTTGTGATGAAGTCTTCAATGAAAGCGCTGAAGTTGTCACCAAGAGCTTCCTGCTCATCAGACATAGAACCAGAGTTATCGATGATCCATACGATATCCAGTTTCTTAGTTTGCGAATTTGCCTGACGGAAAGTTTCTTTTTTACATCTTGGATCGGTTCCAATAGTTGGGTTCGATTCATCAACACCATCTGCATCGTTACCGTGACCTTGGTTACAGTCAAGATAACCACCAGTTGAAGAACCAGTTGTTGAACCTGTTGTACCACCAGTTGTTGAACCATCAACGCCACCAACTGTTGATCCAGTTGTTGAACCTGATGTTGTTGAACCGGTCGTAGAACCTGATGTTGTTGAACCAGTTGTAGAACCTGATGTTGTAGATCCGTCTACTCCACCAACAGTTGAACCAGTTGTAGATCCTGTTGAACCACCTGTAGTTGATCCATCAACACCACCAGTGGTTGCTGATCCGTCAACACCACCTACAACTGATCCACCCACTGATCCGCCGGTTGTCGATCCATCGACACCACCAACTGTTCCACCTGTAGTGGCAGATCCATCAACGCCACCAGTAGAGGAACCGGTGGTACTTCCAGATGTACCACCATCTACCCCATTATCCACTCCACCTTGAGTGCCCCCAACCGAACCAGCATCAAGGCCTCCCTGGCCTCCACCGTTCACCGATCCTGTGGTATCGGGCTGATAAGGATTGTCTAAGAATTCTTTTTGATAGAATTCGTCTTTGTTACAGGAAGCAAGTCCTAAACAAAACGTTAAAGAGAACATCAAATTTGTGATGCTTGTAACTCTGGTCTTCATGACTAGACTCCTAAAGGAGCGTAAGGCGACAAATGTGTTCTCTACTCTCAAAAAACCAAGATTGCGTTAATTGAAAATAGCTCTTTGGCCTTGCGGTTCTTCTTGATTTTGGTCTCTACATACGTGCAGCTTGAATTAACGTCCAACTACAAAATCAAAAAGTAAAAGAATGTGTAACTAACAAGGCCGATTCTACGCTACTGAATTTTTTTTTCAACGTGATCCAGTTAAAAAAAGTTAAAAGGGCTTGTGTTATGAAGCTTTAGAAAGGCGGTGCCAAGAGTTTGCGTACACGCCTAAGTGAGTGGCGATATTTGTTGGCTAAAAGCCGATTGTGAGATTTAAACCCTTAGTTTTGTGGGCCTTTTTGAACTCAGTTTTGACCGATGCAAAATCATTGCCTACGATCATTTCACATAAACCGACTTCCGAACTGAATGGATAGCGGTCGAAAAACTTCATGGGCTTTAGAAATTTGAAATCGTCACTTTGGACTTTTGGACAACCAATGACGATAGAACCTGCATAGGTAGTAGAACGAGGACGCACACGGAAGACAAATTTCTTAGAGGTGTTCATGGATGTGAACGAACGATCTGCTTCTTCAAAGCCAGTAAGCTCCCAATGGCCCTCTGGAATCGGGAATCGGTTGAGCCCTTTTTCCAGAATCATAGAAGCGGATGAAGTATCATCTACATTTCTTAAATATAAAGTCACTCGATCGTGTGAGTGGAGATACCAGACTGCGGTTGGACCTTTAACTTCAGGTTTTGTTCGAGCAGGTTCAACCGGCGTAACCGCAACTTTGGGTTGGGTCGGCGCCGGTCTTTTACCAAACGGTAAGTTTGAACAAGAAGCAATCGTTAAAAGTAGGCCAAAAGCAACAATTTTAGTCATGCCAACATTATGGCCATCCGGATAAAAGAGGTCAATCTATGCTTATTGATTAACCGTAAGAATGAACTGAGTTGTTACCTCATTCCCGGCCGTGACCGAGATAGAATCATTCTTCAAAGAGCTATAACCTTCCTTCTCGGCGGTGACCGAATAGGTGCCCTCAGTTAGACCCAGAACTTTGAAATAGCCGAACTCATCTGTTACGGCCGTGGCAACGGTCGCGTCGTTTTTCGTCACTGTAACAGTGGCCCCGGAAAGACCAACTTCATTGAGACCCTGAACAGAACCTGAAATCGATCCGGCAGAAGTTAAATTAACCGCGCGTATGGCTGGTTTAAAATTGAAACCCTTGATGTCAGTGCTTGTTCCTTGAACAACAAATGATCGACTTAAATCAAAATCTAAAAGTACATCATGACTTAGACCAGTTGTTACTGTTAAATCTGGTGAAACAAAAACTTTGAGTCCTGATTGTGCGCCGCTTGGAACTTTAAGATCAAAGTGTCTTTCATCTTTCAAATCAACTGTGGCACTTGAAACGATCAGCATAATCTCATCATATTTTCCGGCCGGTACTTCAATCTCACTTAATGTCTCAACCAGACCATTTCGTAGCTGGAGCAAATCCAAAGTCACCTGCTCATCCATGACCGTAATGGTATTACCTGAGGCCTGACGTAGCTTAATGCTATCGATGGTAAGTTTGGCCGAAGCGACGGTATCAAAATCAAATGGAGCATCGGTGGCAACAATTCTTAAGGACCCAGTTCCTGACTGGGAGCTCACACTTTTGTCATTACAGGAAATAAGACCGAGAAGAAGAATCAGGGCAATCGTAAACTGAATTATAGATTTCATAGGGATCTCCGTGGTGTTGATGGTCCCATTCTTAGTCCTAAACCTTAAAAAAGTATGGAAGGGAAGATTTAAACTGGCAGAATTATTTGACTTAAAGCCGGGGTTCCGGGGTCAACCAATGGAGGATAAAATAAGACATTTTGTGACTGAAAATGTATACTTCGCCCCATGTTGAATCCGTCGGCCTATTCCCTAACCCATCTTCAATGGAAGGACCTTCTTGTTAGTGAAGGACACTCGTCCCATGTGCTGTCGTTTTGGTTGGATGGACTTTATAAAAATCCCGAACTCTGGGCCCGACATGTCTCTCAGGATTTGATTCAAAACCTGAAAGCAAAATTCAATTTTGATCTTCCGACTATTTCTAAAACGCAGGAATCGGAAGACGGTACCGTAAAATTTTTAGTGCGCTTTCATGATGAGATGGAAGTTGAAACCGTCCTCATTCCCTTTCACAAACGTTTTACCGTTTGCCTTTCAACTCAAGTGGGTTGTGGCATGAACTGCAGCTTCTGTTACACCGGTACTCAAGGTTTAAAACGAAATCTCACTGCTGGTGAAATCGTAGGACAGTATCTGGTGGCGATGAATTGGTTAAAGGCCAAAAATAATTTAGCTCTTAATCCGAGCATTGTTTTTATGGGCCAGGGTGAGCCACTTCATAACTTAACTGAGGTCTCACAGGCGATTAAAGTTTTGAATGACACCAAACTCATTGGAGTAGGACATCGCCAGATGACTCTCTCAACCGTGGGGTATCTTCCAGGACTAAAAAACTTAAAAGATTTTCCTTCGATTAATTTTGCTCTCTCCCTACACTCTCCCTTTGAAGAACAAAGAGCAAAACTTATTCCAGTCAATGAGCGCTTCCCTTTAAGTGAAGTATTACCGGCACTGGATCAAATTCCCCTCTTAAAAAGACAATTTATTACTTACGAATATCTTTTGATCAAAGACTTCAATATGTCAGATGAACATGTTGAGGGTCTGCATACTCTTCTGGGACATCGTAAGGCGATTTTAAATCTCATTCCTTTCAATCCATTTCCGGGTTCCAAGTGGGAGCGTCCGGGTATTGAGGAGATTGAAAGCTTTAAAGAAAAACTAGTAGCTAAAAAACTACGGGTCATGGTGAGAACCACTAAGGGTGATGACATCCTGGCGGCCTGTGGACAGTTAAAAGTGAATAAGTTCGCGAGGAACAATGGAATATACTGATTACGACACCCGCTTTAGCGGCATTGGAAGACTCTTCGGAAGAACCGGTCTGGATAAAATTAAAAGCGCACGGGTTCTTGTCATCGGAATTGGTGGCGTAGGCTCTTGGGTCGCCGAATCTCTGGCACGTACAGGTCTTGGTGCCATGACGTTAGTTGATTTGGATGACGTTTGTATCACGAATATCAATCGTCAGGTGCTGGCCGTGAGTTCTACCGTTGGCCAGTTTAAAGTTGATGTGATGAAAAATCGTATCAAGGACATTCAACCGTTGTGTGAAGTAGAAACCAAGCAGTGTTTCTTCAACCCCAAGAACCTCGAGAACATTTTTGACCGTCACTATGATTTCGTGGTGGATGCTTGTGATGATTTTACGAATAAATGTTACCTCATCGATCATTGTCGTAAGAATAATATTCCCCTCGTGGTGATGGGTGGAGCTGGCGGAAAGATCGATCCGCTTCAAATCAAAGTAACCGATATGTCTACTTCATCAAATGATCGCCTCCTGGCACGACTTCGTAAGAAGCTTCGTCAGGACTTTGCTTTCCCTCTGGAAAACCAAGGAAATTTTGGTGTCTGGGCGGTGTGGTCACATGAAAGAGCGGTCTATCCAACAGCGAACGGTTGTCTCACGTATAAACCACCTGGAATGGCCAAGAATATGGACTGTGAGGAAGGATTTGGGTCGGCCAGTTTCGTCACTGGAGCCTTTGCATTTGCGGCCACCTCACTTATTCTAAGGGAAATGACCAAGGGTCTTAACGTACCGACAGAGAGTGAAAAATAATGAAGTTTTTTACCGACATAAAAGAGTTTTTAAAAACCACGGCAAATGATGAGCGTATTCCTTCTCGCGATAAAAAAATTTTACTCGCAATGATTGCTCTTATCATTTCTCCGATTGATCTTATTCCGGATTGGATTCCGATTCTCGGTCAACTAGATGACCTGGTTCTGCTTTCAATTATTCTGGATTATTTTTTCCGCGTGCTTGATAGCCGCATTCTACTCTCCCACTGGCCCTGGGGCATGAAGAGTTATACCCAGGTCAAGGCCATGGCAAAACTCACTTCGTTTTTTGTACCGTGGTTTGTGAAGAAGAAACTTTGGAAATACGTGGGAGATCCTTACTAGGATCTCTCCGCCGAATACTTCCAGAACTGACGAATTCCAAGTCCTAAGATCAACACCATCGCTCCACCCATCACTCCGCCAATCATCAGAGCATTATGAAAACCTTCTTTATCGGCGAGGGTCCCCATAAAGGTGTTCCCCAAAAGTGGTCCTGATGAATATGAGATCATTTCTACACTGGCCAGGCGCCCACGATAGTCTTCCGGAATCGTTTCATTCCACATGGTACCGCGGAAAATCCCTGAGATCATATCCGCCCAACCGGCAAAGCCCAGGAAGAAGAGCCACAGATAAAAGTCATTGGTGAAACCAAATCCAAAAATCCCCACGCACCAAAGAAGGGCCGCAATGGTAATGCCTTTTCCATGACGTTTTACTTTATGGGTCCAAGAACTTGTAAGAGATCCAATGAAAGCGCCTACTGCCGGAGCTGAATAGAACCAACCCAGTTTTCCCGGATCACCGAGCATGGTTGCGAGGGCCGGAAACAAAGGATTCGGAAAAGCGAAGGTCATACTCGCCATGTCCACCACATAAGTTCCCATGAGGTCTGGTCGCTTCCAGGCGTATTTAAAACCATCAAGGATGGCCCCTATGTTAGCTTTACGTTTCTCTTTGAGCTCTTTCAAATCACGAAGCTGAAGCACACAGAATAAACTCGCGGCATAGGTCAGAAGATCGATTGTGTACGTCCAGGTAATTCCCACCGAAGAAATAAGCACCCCACCAAGAGCGGGCCCCAGGATCATGCCTGAAGTAGTTTTAAGCGATTGAAGCGTACTTACCTTTGGAATGTCTTTCTTCTCAAAAAGCTGCTGAATCATCGCCTCAAGAGCCGGACGTTCGAAGCCCTTAAAGATCGCCATGATTCCAGCGAGGATATAGAGTACAAAGTATTCTTTTGAACCAGAGAGAGTGAAGAGAATCAGAAGAAGATTTCCAATGGCAGAGCTAATGTCTGTCATGATAACAATTTTTCTGCGATTGAAACTATCGGCGACAGCACCTCCCCAGAATCCAGAAATCACCAATGGAATGAGTTGTACGATCCCAAGCATTCCCACATGGAAAGTTGATTTCGTGATCTCATACATTTGATAAGGAATGGCCACATAGGTGATCATGCTTCCGAAAACGGAGATCAATTGACCTGTGTATAACCAACGATAGTTACGGTATTTTTTTAACGGGGAGATATCGAGATAAAACAATTAGTCCTTGTATTGCGGGACGATCTTTTTTACTTCGTCCTGAATCTGCTTGAACTGAGCACCGTCCAGGTCAATGCCTTTGACTTCCTCAATCTTGTTCTGTGAAGACACTGATGCAGGAGTTCGAGCAGCAATTTTAGCGGCTTGATTATTGATGGCCGCCCATTGATCAGATGACATTGAACGCATCCTTACTCTCGCCTTTTGGGCCTCCTCAGCAGAGATCACATTTTCTCTTACCATTTGACCAAGCATATCGTCTACGTGTTCCGGCGATACCTCAGCTTTAACAGTGGAAAAGCCAATCAGAAGTGAGAATGTAAGAAGCCATTTCATAGTTACCTCGCTGAGTAAGTATCGGCGAGGTACGCTTATGGCCTGAAAAAAAATTAAAGCTCAACAGAATCCAGCATCTTAGAGGTTACAAGATGTTAGGGTGTCTAATAAAGTGACAACATTTGTGGTCAAAGGAAGTTTAAAACCTGGTAAGTACGAGTCTCTTTGGGCGTTTCCACTTCAAACTCGTCCCCCGCTTTTAGACCCATGAGAGCATCACCAATCGGAGAGAAAACCGAGACAACCAGTACGGCTTCGTCTTTAACTTTGATGATGGTTCCACCTGCAGTTGGAATAAGAAAATACAAACGCTTTTGCTCCCCATGAAGGAGTTCAACCAGAGCGCCGATGCTGATCTCTCCCAATTTCTTGGAAGCATCAACATCAACTTCTTCTAGGATTTGAATTTCGAGTTTTAGTTCTTCTACTCGTTTGGCCTCAGCACTGGCGAGGTAAGAAGCTTCAAGAGCTCTCGTGTCGTATTTACTTTCGGCCTTAAACTCCTGATCGGTCGCGAAATCACGATTCGATTTGGCAGATGCTTCAAGACCAGTAAGCTCTTCACGAGAGCGTCTGATTAATTCATCAAGAATTTCTTTTTTCAACTAGGCTCCGCAGCACTTCTTAAATTTCTTATTCGAGCCACACGAGCAAGGATCGTTACGACCGATTTTCGGTTCAAGACGCTTCACCGGTTGGTTACCGTGAATCTGGCCTTCTTTGAATTTCCACTCGCCGTCTCTTCTTTGGAAAAGAGATGTCTCGTGGTGAACAAGAGCGGTACCGCTTGCGATATCTTTATAGTGAGCAACGAATTCAACTGTACCAGTATTATCGTTTGCTTCACCTTTAGAAACTTTACGAATTTCAAGACCAAGCCATTCAGAGCTGTCTGCCCATTTTTTTGCTTCTTCTTTATCGAACACTTCGTTTTCAACTACGATTTGAGTCTGATCAACGTAATCAATGTTCTTAACAACGTAAGCTGAGTAACGAGAACGCATCATGGCCTCAGCAGTTGGGGCCTTCTTCTTACCTTCAACGTAAGGACCGCAGCAGTTTTCGTACGTAAGTTTATTCTGGTCTTTAGACCGACATGGACAAATTGACATAGTGATCTCCTAGGAATTCCCCTATTATCGAGGTAAGATACAAAATATTCAACGAAATGTTATGCAAATAAAAGTTCCCCTTCCCATAGATTCTTTTCTCCCTGGAATATCCGACGCGGTTCGCGAACACTCGACTATTTTAGTCAAAGCGTCTCCTGGATCCGGAAAGACCACTCGTCTTCCCTGGGCGCTGGTAAAAAATCTTGGCGGACGTGTGGTGGTGTTGGAGCCTCGCCGAATTGCCGCCAAATTGGCCGCACAAAGAATTGCCGATGAAGAAGAACTGACGTTAGGTAAGGAAGTGGGTTATCACTTTCGTTTTGATAAAAATGTAACTGATTCCACCTCTCTCATCTTTTATACCGAAGGAACATTTTTAAAACGCTTCCTGGGTGATTCAGAACTCAAAGGTGTTGATATTGTCATCCTGGATGAATTCCATGAAAGGCATCTTGATACGGATTTAGCTCTGGCCCTTCTACGTGATCTTCAATCCAAACGTAAGGACCTCAAAGTCATCATCATGTCAGCGACTCTTGATACCCGCATGTTGGATAATTTTCCTGATTCAAAAACCATTGAGATTGAAGGTGTTAATTATCCGGTGGAGATTTCTTATCTTCCAAATACTCCCAGTGTTTTAAATCAGAGTTTAGAAGCGAAAGTAAAAAAAGCAGTTGAAAGTGCGCTGGATAAACCAGGCGATATTCTGGTGTTTCTTCCTGGTATGCGGGAGATGCTCCGGGTGCAAGATGTGCTCTCGGGTCCTTTTGAGGTATTTTTACTTCACGCTGATCTCACCAAGGAAGAACAGGCCCAGGCACTAGGACCTTCTTCGAAACGTAAGATTATTCTTTCGACTAATATCGCAGAAAGTTCTGTGACGCTTCCAGGAATCAGAATCGTGATTGATTCGGGGATTCAAAGAGAGGCCCACTACTCTCCCTGGAACGGACTGAAATTTATTGAAGACACTCCAGTGACTAAATCTTCGGCCATTCAACGTGCTGGTCGTGCGGGCCGAACTGCTCCGGGTGAGTGTTTGCGTCTTTATAGCCAGCAAGATTTTAATGAACGTGAAGAGCATACGATCCCGGAAATTTTCCGTGCGGATTTAACTGATATTTATCTTTTGATCAAAGGCACGGGACTTACTCCAATGTGGTTTCATCCTCCCACCAAAGATAAGTGGGACAAGGCCCAGGCGCTTTGTGAGAGATTGGGTGCAACTGATGAAAATGGAATAACCAAGATCGGTAAGCGTATGCTGGAGTTGCCGCTCTCGGCGAGACTCTCACGTATTTTACTTGAAGGTGAAAATCTTCCGCAGAAATCCAAAGAAAGACTTCTGCGATTTATTTGCGAGGACATTGAGAATGACCGCACCGGCAATCTCTATCGCCGCCTGCAGTTCTATATAAAGAACTCCGGCACGGAGAATACGCCTTGGGAAAAGTGTCTCCTCGTGGGATTCGTTGATCAGGTGGCGCGACTTCGTCAGAAGCAGCGTGACTTCATTCACTATTCCGGCAAAACCATCCGTGCTCACAATAGTCTTGAGAACATTCATGGTGATTTCTACATCATCTTCGACATCACTCAGAGGCAAGAAGCGATTAAGGTCTTTCCTGTTGAAGAAGAATGGTTCTGGGACCTGGATCCTTTTCCTTTTACTGAAGAGGAAGAGGTTGAGACCGGAGAGAAAATTCTCCTGAAACGAAAAACCAAGCTCGGAAGTATTGTGATTGAAGAGTCCCCGGTAAAACTCGTGTGGACGGAACTTAATGAATCATTCAAAACCAAGATCTCTGATCTTTCTCGTTCTCAATTTAAGTCTGAGTTAGAAAAGTTTAAAGAGACTCCGGTGTTTGAAAGGCTCTATTACTGGGCAAAAAAGAAAAACAAAGACATTGAGAATATCGAACTCTCCGCCTTGGGATATTTTGACTATGCCGGTGAGTTAAACTGGAACAATATCGAGAGCTATTTTAAGTCTGAAATTGAGGCGAATCTCGATGTCGATAATCTGGACCGGGAACTTCCATCCAAAATTAATCTGGGTGGTAGACGGGAGCTCATCGTTCATTATCCTATGAACATGGATCCTTATCTCGAGGCCCCAATTCAGGACTTTTACGGATTAAACGATACGCCTTCTATTATGCAGGGCCAGGTACCTCTAACATTAAAACTTTTGGGCCCACATAAACGTCCCATTCAGGTCACCAAAGACCTTAAAAACTTCTGGGCCAAAACGTATCAGGAAATGAAGAAAGAATATCAACGAGACTATCCAAGGCACTACTGGCCGGATAAACCTTGGGAAGCAAAACCGTTTCTACTGAAGTCCCATCTGCCTAAAGCCTAGAGCGGCCCTTCTGATTACCGATATACTGAAATCTCGGCACGGTCTTTCCATCTAACTCAATGGTTTCAAGAAACATTTTCAGGGGTCTAACCCACAAACGCCCTTCTTCGTTCTCATACAAACATTCATACAGCACCATCCACTCCATGGTTTCTGAGTGTCGGGCAAGATCTCTCACAAGATAGTTCTTGCCCTTATAATGCTGATAAACGCCGCCTAAAACGAGATCTTCTACCAAGTAATCTTCTCCAAGAATAGGTATGGAAGCACACCTATCAAGATTAGCATGATGAGAGCGATGATGTAAGGGAGCATCTGAGAAAGCGGCATGTCCTTGTTAGTTACTGGCATGCTGTAAGGGCTTTGCCCCAGGAACAGGCGAGTAAACATCAGGAAAAAAAGAATACCGTTTAAACAGGTGGCAATGATATGTCCAAGTCCAAGGTAAGGCTGATACTCAAGAAGTCCTGTAATCACCAAGTCCTCTACCACAAACGAAGCACCCAGTGGTACCCCGATCATACAGAAGCCAAAGAGACAGAACAGTGTAGCGAGCATCGGATAATACTGAGCAAAGCCGTAGTATTGACTAGAGCGCTTCATACTGAAGGTGTGCTCAATATAGCTCAGGATTGAAAACAATGCTGGACCTGAAATCGAAATCACCATCATGTGTAGGTAGGACCCCTTCGCGGCCGTCATATCGGCCTGAAGTCCAGTTAAGAGAAGCGAAGCTTGAGCAATATAAAAATAGTTCGCCGTACGGTTAAGGTTTTTCTCCATGATCCCGCGGAAAGACCAGTAGATCGAAGAGATGATCGAAAGACTCAAAAGCAGAATCTTAAAAGCATCCGGATCGTGCTTCAGCGTTGGAAGTAGAAGTTGAACAAACAACAGAACTCCGGCACGAGAGAGGAAAATCGCCGAGAATTCATACCAAGTACTTCTCTCAACCAGGTCATGTACCCAAGAGTGGAACGGAAAGATCCCGTGAATCTGATAGATAATAATGAATGAAAGAAGTAGCACCGGCCAAGTAAAGAAGCTCGCCGGAAACTCCGTCATCGGAGTAATAAGAAGACCCTGCTGATTAGCAAAGTACAATAGTCCCAAGAAACAGAAGAAAGTCAGAAGGTGCTGAATGATATAAGTCGCACCAACCGTAGATTCCTTATGAACTGCATCTCTTAAAAAGCCATTGCCAGGAAGAGCGCGCTGAAATGTCCAAAAGAAAAAGAAGGTCGGAAGATTGTTGGCCAGAATGATCCCTAACCCACCCGCGATAAAGAACAAAAAGTTCGAGTTAAGTGTCATGCTCTTTCTAATTGGAAATAATCCAATAAAAAGCGACAAACAAAATAAACCACCGGTAAACATACCGATCTTGTTATAACGGATATCAAAAAGCGTATGAACCGCAAGAGATGACGTGAAGTCCTCAGTAAAGAAAAGGTAAGCAAAGAAGACAAACAACACGCCCAATAGGCCTATGATGAAGTCCTGCCATCTTTTTCCTAATTCATAAAAGCAAGAGATGATCGCCGTCCCGAAGGTCGTGAGCAGCGGAATGATCTCTACATATTGATTTAAACTGTGCATATTATTTTTTTCCTACAATCCACTTAAGTAGCTTTCTATCATACTCCATCCACTGATTTTCCCATTTGATATAGAGCCTTGCCGGTAGACAGAGCACATTCAAAACCTGAGACGTAAAGTAATCCAGGTGGAAGCCATGAAGGGCATGAACATAAACTTTCTTTCTAATTTGAGGCGAGAGAAACTTTTCAAACGATAACTTACGCTTAATCGTTTCGTTCTGAATCACTACAGGGTTTTCATAAAAATCCTGAATGATTGAAGAGGATCGAAGGAACTGATACGTACGAAGGCTTGCGTGGGCCACAATGTGGAACAAAGCAAAGTTCGTAAATCCCAGAGCAATCTCGATGTAAATGATCCCTACTTGAGTGATCGTGGCGTAAGCAAGCATGGTCTTCGCATCAGAGCGCGTTCTACCAACTAAGCTTGCATAAACGGCCGACACTCCTCCAATCACACCAATCACCACCAGAAGCACCGGAAAGTGAGAAAAATAGTCATGGAATCTCATAAGAAGAAACGGCCCAAGGTGAACCGAAAGTGCGCCGTAGAAAATGGCACTTGATGGCGTGGGACCTTCCATCGCTGTCGGCAACCAAGAACTCATTGGTAATTGCCCGGCCTTCGCCAGTGAGGCCCAAATCACAAATAGACCAATAAAGATCAAGGCAATCCCTTCATGAGCGTGACCTAGCATTTTTGGCAGAAGAACAAAATCAGTTGAATGAAGATAATGGTGGGCCCATGCTGAGGCCGCAAGAATTCCCATATCACAAAGACGATATGAAATGATCGCCTTCACGGAATGCCTTACAGGTTGGTTCTGAGCATAGAAGTATCCGATCAGAAGCACCGAAGTTGTCCCTACAAGCTCCCACCCCACAAAGAGGAGATCGAGAGAACGAGCAAAAGACACGACGATCAACCCGAAAAGAAGAATCGACATGAGAAAGATAAATCGAAAATATCCTTCTTCCTTATGAAGATAGTTGCGAGAAAACTTAAAAATAATCCCGATCAAAATCGATGATAAAAGCGCATAGGTCGACCCCAAGAGATCCACTATAAAGCGCATTTTAAACTGGTAAGTCCCGACGTTAATCAGTTCATTGTAATCAAGCAGAAGTGATGACGGTGACTCAACATAAGTCATTCCAAACAAGGCGAGACACATCCCGACCATGATCATGGAATAGAACTTGGCCGATTCAGAAAGCCATCTTTCAGGAATCGTTATCTTCGTAAAAAAGACCAATGCCAGGAAACCAACCCAGGCAAATGGAATTGTTAAAATGGTGTGAAACAGTTTCTCAATCATTATCCAATCTCCGCAAAATCTTCTTCAGTGTGGGTCTTATTGATCAGATCAACTGAAGTCGCAAAATGCTTCATCTTCGATTTCTCAAAAGTCAGAGCAGTAAAATCATTGTGCCCAAACAAGTGCCACTGATTTGTTTCAGGGTCAATCACCACAAGACGCATCCAGTGGTGGTACAAAATATTTTTCAAACGTGGATGGTTATCAAAGAGATTCTTCACGCGGGCCAGCGGTGCCTCAATCATTGTTAAATTCCTGATTGGCTCATGAATCTCAACCATCTGACGGGCCAGACCAATACGAAGGTCACTTTGTGAACCAGTCATAACTCCCAATAGCGAAGTCATATTCAGTGGCAGCTTCGAACCACAACCAAAGTTTTCGTTATCAACACTTGAGAAGTAGTAGTCCATGTTGATATTCACAGCAACTGGAACACCACCCACTACCACCGACTTCAGAATCGATCCATCCGGATCCAGTCTCCAGTCATAGGTATGAAGGAAAGCGCGACGATTCAGATACAACCCACGAGTCATCTCTCTACGGCCCACAATCGCAAGAGCATTTGATGAGTGGCCATACTCCGGACGAGGCTGGGCCAGATCCACTGCCCTCTCTTTCACATGCTTTAAGGCCTCCATTGGAGAGGACTTTGCTGATTCAGAACTAAAGCGCTGACAACGCTCAAAAGCGTTTCTCGCCCCTGCTTCATTTAAGTTCTTACGAAGCTTCTCAAACTCTGACTTATGCGATTCAGGCATAAGCTCAAGGTTAAAAAAGTGAATCTCATCTGTACATGTATCGTGGAATCCAGAAACGAAGAACGTGTCCTTCGGAATTGGATAACCAAGTTTAGCAAGCTCTGCTCTCACCTCCGGATCATTCGCCATTTTCGCAAAGGCACGAGAGTTCGGAATACCGGCGTTACCACCACAAGCACCACAACCATAGGCCTGACGGAATGGATTGTTGTTACTTGATGAACCGTGGGCCAAAAGAACAACTAATGGCGCATACTCATTTTTGATTCCGCACATGTCCAGAATGGCCTGAACAATTTTGGCCATCTCTGGTTTACTATATCCGTGTTGAGCATCCGACTGATCCAAAGAAATTTCTGTCTTTGGTACCGGAGTAAAAGTACCCATCACTTTATTCTTCAGATCACGGGTCTTCTCCGGAAAGAAGACCTGCATGAACATCGGAAACATACTTGCTACACCTAAAAAAATTGTCGAGAAGAAACCTCTGAACATCGTTCTAGAATGATAGTACAGGGCGAGATTCCCGCCACCGGTCATTACGTTCCAACGCTCAAAGGTCTTCGCCGATTGAGAGTCCCGAGGGACCTCAGAAATAATTCGACTAGGAGTCACCACTGGAGGACATTGCGCCACCAGACGGCTGCTTTTAATACTTGCAAACTTCATATCAACGCCAAAGAAACCAACCACACCGTAAGTTTTTACGATTGGATCAATTTCCTCTAAGTGACGACGAATCGATTCTTCACGATCATCAATACAAAACATCACCTGTGCCGGGCCAATGGGTTGGTCTTTCACATCTTTTGAGTGTTCGGCCACGGCCTCAATCGCCTCACGATAAAAGTGATGCTCATAAGCTTCGTGCCACAGTCTTACGCGATGAACTCCCTCAGCTTCATCGATTTCATCGATGATTTTGAGAAGAGTTGCAGGTTCAAATCGCTGCATCCAACGCTGATCGAGTTTGAAAGAATTCGTAATCTGATAAAGGGCCAGTGAGAGCTGGAATCCCTTTAAATCGATATTTTGTTTTCTTCCACGAATCATCGATAGTTCAATCGACTGCTCTTCCGCGTGATACTGATCCATTGCTGATTCAATAAGAATCAAAGCCGCAATATAATCTACCAATTTGATCTCTGGCGCTTTCACAGTCGCCTGCCATGGTTCAAGCTCAAGCTTGTTCACCATTCCAGACCACCCCTTTAAATCAAAAAGAATTTCCAGAATGTAACTCTCCCAAACGTCCTCTGGAATCTCCATGCGTTTAAGTTCATTCTGTATAATGTCTTCCGGCCTTTGGTCTTTAACCGCCAGAACCTTTTCAATCAATACATTTTGCCATCCAGTTGTGAAGCCTTTCAGTGCTTCAACGTCGAAGGAAAAGAAACTCCAAAAGCCCTTATTCACAAAAGGGTTCTGCCAAAAACTCTGACCTTGATCGAGGTAACTAGAGATCAGGCGAATGATAAATGGATGAACGCTAAGAGCGTAAGATTCGTTATGATATTTTTCCCAATATTCCTTCCCTCTCCATTTCACTGGCGAGCGACGAAGAGTGAGTGATTGACCATGCATTTTCTCAACACAAAGATTCCATAGGTGTTGATCATTGATGCTTTGTTGATCCTCATCATCATTGAAATTCATTTCTGAAAACATCAATCGATAAAAAAATTCTTTGGTCGACAACTGAAGGGCATCCATTGATTCAATCGATGGATAAGTTCCAGCGTAATGATCAATGGCACGGAAGATATCCTGATCCGTGATTTTTCCTTCTTTGTAACGTTGAATATACTTGTGCTCTTGCCAATAGGGCCTCGCTCTATAAAGCACTCCCGCTTCTTTAACAGCATTGTGAAAATCCTGGTTCTCAAACATTAACAGGATGTTATTATGAACAAAGCCGTGAAGAGGATTTTGTATAGGAAGTTTAGTTCTTATGCGAGATATGAGTTGATTAAAGTCCATGTTGAGCCTTAGTGGATGATCTGCTGTAATCTTACTCCCGCCTAATACCTAAACCAAGTATATGAATTTTTTTTAATTATTAATATTCGTAAATGTTTTTCACTCTCTTTTGCTCTTTCCAGCACATGCATTTTGCATTTAGTTTTGTAAAAATTCTTTCACCAAAAATTACTTTTAACTTACATACCCGACTCCTTATGTAGGGCAAATGAAAGATAATTAATGCCACCTCTTTTGAAAGCAAATCCCTCTTGCTAGAATAGAGTTCAAAGTATTTACATCAAAGGGCATCATGGACAAATCGAAACCCACTCTGCTGTTCCTCCACGGGGCCTTAGGCACTGCTCAAGATATGGAGCCCCTTATGGGACTTCTTCGTGAGAAAGGATACGCTACTCATTCCTTCAACTTCAGTGGTCATGGCCAAGGCGCTGCCGAGCCAACCGAGTTCAGAATCGATCTTTTCGCCAGGGATCTAGAAAAGTTTCTCAAAGACAATCAACTTAAAAACCCGATTGTGTTTGGCTATTCCATGGGTGGTTACGTGGCCCTTTACCATAAGGCCAACTACGAAGACTCTCCCATTGATCGCATTTTCACTTACGGGACAAAATTTAATTGGTCCGAGAAGGCCGTGAGTAAAGAACTTCCTATGATGAATCCGGATCATCTATTGGAAAAGTTCCCTAACTTTGCCGAGAGCTTAAAGCAAAAGCATGGCGATCGCTGGAAGCAACTCCTGCGCTCCACTGCACATATGATGCAGAACCTTGAAAGACTAGATGGCCTTACCCGCGAAGACATGAGTGAGATCGACGTCCCAGTTATTCTCATTCTTGGCGATCAAGACCGAATGGTTACTTCAGAAGAAACTCATCTCACAAGTTCTTGGCTGCATCACTCTCAGGTCAAAACTATTTCTCACTCGAAGCACGAACTCGAGCGTAGCAATTTAAAAGAAATTGCTGATCTTATTGTAGATAACCTTCATTAATCTCCTTTTCATTTTTTTAGAAATCACTTTCGCCAGCGGAAGTGATTTCTATTGTCTTTTTTTAACAGTTGACAAGTCCGTACATTTTCCGTAAATCTTCTAGCATGAGACTTAAACATCTTGCAAATAAAATTTTACTAAGTGATACAAAAAAATTGGTGAGCGCTGAAAGAAGTGCAACAACCAAACTTCTTCATCACTTGAAAGAAATAGAGCGAAGAAAGCTCTATTGCGACTTAAAGTATTCATCGCTTTTCGCTTATTGCGTGCATGAATTAGGTTATTCAGAAGGTGCGGCCCAAAGACGAATTGTCGCCGCACGGGCATTGGCAGAAATGCCAGAAATTGAAGCAAAAATCGAAGATGGAAGTTTAAATCTCACAAATATTTCATTGGTGAATCAATTCATCCAAGATCCGATCGAACGTCGAGAGGTTTTAAAAGAAGTAGAAAATCTTACTAAGAATGAATGTGAACAAAAGCTCTTCGAGATAACAGGCAAAGAAGAAAAACCAAAAGATAAAAAGAAGCGTATTTCAAAAGATAAGATACAAGTTGCGTTTGTTTTAACTGATGAAACAATGGCCTATGTTGAGAAGCTCAAAGATCTTCTCGGTAAAGATCTCGACATGGATCAGCTCGTGCAATTTATGGCGAAGAAGGCAATTGAATCAGTGGAAAAATCCAAGTTTAAGCAGACCAAACCGAGACAATCACTTTCGCCAGCGAAAGTGGGACGAATCATTCCGTCCGCAGTTAAAAGAGATATCTATGCACGAGATAAGAAATGCTCTAATTGCGGCTCATATAGGAATTTAAACTATGATCATATCCTTCCCTATTCAATGGGAGGATCAAACACGAAAGAGAATTTGAGATTATTGTGCTCACTATGTAATCAGCGAGCAAGAATAAGAGCGGGGCTTATGGCCCCGCCAGGAAGATTTACTTAAGAAGGCCTTCTTCTTTCATAGCGCGCATAACTGCTGGTCTTTCAGCAATGCGACCCATGTAGTTTGCGATGTTTGACCATTGAGTAACATCAAGGCCAACAAATTTGCCCCAACCAAGGCAAGTGAAAAGGTAAGCGTCAGCTACAGTGAACGTTTTCCCCATAAGGAAATCATTTGAGCCAAGTTTCTCAGAGATGAAACCGATTTTGTTTTTTAGAGTTTCAATCTGACCGTCTTTAAGCTCTTTTAGACCTTCAGCATTTTTTACACTTGATCTGAAAAGAGGAGAGAAATTTTTATGAACTTCTGAAGCAATGAAATTTAACCACTCCATACAACGGTAACGATCAGTCGTACCAAGCTTAGGCATTAGACCTGCTTCTGGATTCTGATCAGCAAGGTATTGCATGATAACTGCACCTTCAGTCAGCACTTCGCCGTTTTCCATACGAAGAGCAGGCACAGAACCTTTTGCGTTGATTAGTTTGTAATCGCCAGAAGCGCATGTTTTGTTTACGAGATCTACAGCTTCGATCTCATACACCATGTTAAGCTCGGCCATAACGATATGCGGAGCAAGGGAACAGGCACCGGCCTTGTAAAAAAGTCTCATTCAAGAACTCCTTATAAATTTTTAGGATGGGATATCTTGGCCTATGTGCGGCAAAATCACTAGTGGCAGTGCATTTTGCCCGTACACAAACACTTAAGAATTTCTTTAGGTGGAGCTAAAGAAAAGTTGAGTTAAAAGGTTCGCCTCAATTCAATTTCTTCGGGATTCAAAATGCAGAAAGTGGTTGCCGTGATCGATGACGAACTGGAAATGGAAGATCTTTATGAACTCATTTTAGAAAAACAAATTAAAAGAGGCCTTATCAATCTGAAATTCTTTTCGGATTCGAGAAAGTTTTTAAGCTGGTTTAAGGACAACCAACCGGACCTGATTTTGAGCGACATAAACATGCCTCATTTGGATGGGCCTGAGGTTATGAAGCTTGTTCGGAAAACTGGAAGCGGCATTCCAACTTACTTTGTGAGTGGATACGCTGAATCAGAGTATGCTCGGGCGATGAAAGAACTAGGTGTGTACCGATTTATCTCGAAGCCTATGAACTTCAGCCATGTTCAAAGCCTTATCGAGTATGATCTTGGGATTCTAGCGGCAAACTTGTAGTCGTTCCCCTATCTTTTTCAGTACAATGTTCACTGTTAAAAAGGGGCCTGATGAGAGATTTTTCGTGGATTGCGGACATTGCATTGGAAAGCAAAAATTATGCGCCATCACTTGGGGCCTATTTTGCCAAAGCACTCTCCAAAGTCACCTTCGAAGAAGTCTCCGACTTTGAACTTAAACGTTCATGGGCCACACTTGCTCGCGATCTTGTCCACCTCCGATTTGATCCTGATTTCGCAGGACCGCCTGATCTGGATGCCACCCTAGGTGCAGTTCAGACCATTGGTATCGATAAGTACAATCAGGAAATGATGGACGAGGAGACCCTCGCGCCCGTCCTGACGGAATTCTTCAATAAGTTCTTCGAGACCATTGGCCAGCACCCAGAGATCTTCGATCTTTTGGACCAAGCAGATCTTATCGAAGATATGATTGGAACCGTTGCAAAGAGCTACCTGCCGGTTCTGCAACTCTTCCCGGTTTTTTCAGATCAGGCGCTGAGTATCGTTCCCTATTTGAAGGAACCACTCTTTACTGCTCTTTATGAACTGCCGGAGATTGAACACCATAAGCTGATTCTTCTCACAGAAAGAATCATGCATAAGTTCTATGAACAGGAAGTGCGTCCGCAGCTGGTAGAAATCCTGAAACAGAATGTGAAAGGAAGAAATCTTCTCCTGCCGCTGATTGATGAGGCCTTAAATCACCTGCCGGCCGATCGCTGTATGACTTCACTCATCAGCATTTTGTGTACACCGAGAGAAGAACTCTCCCAAGGGAGAATTATTTCGATTGTGCTTCAGGAACTTGGTGGCATGTATGTGAAGCTTGCCCAAGTTCTGGCGGAACTTGCACCTCCGTCGCTCGCGAAAGAACTTCGTCACCAACAAGATAAACTTGGTGGCATTTTCGGAAGCCAGCAAAAATCATGGGCCTATGTTTTAAACGTGCTAGAGCGACCAAGCTGGAGCCGCTTAAAAAATTACATTCATATCCCAAATGGAGTGCAGAACGCTTTCGCTGGCGCCTCGGTTGGAGCAATTTATGAATTTGAATTAACTGAACTAGGAAGAAGAAAACTTCATCCCAATAACTCGGTACTGATTAAAATTCAAAGACCAGGGCTGACTGAACTTTTTGAGAAACAAAAAGAAACTCTCCTCGATATTCTGACCCATCTGGATCGAAACCTCGAGAGCACGGAACTGACTCTTGATGAACAACTCGAAGTCAGAGGTCTTGTCACGGCCTTAAAACGCACAATCATCAACTACGCCACTCAAAGTATTGGTGAGCTTGATTTTAGAGTAGAAAAGCGAAACGCCGATCGCGTTCGAGAGGCCCTCAAAGGTCAATTTGATCTTCAGGTCCCTCAATACTTCCATGTGGAATCTGATGTCTCCATGATGGAAAAAATTCAAGGTGAAAAGATCACTTCAGTGGTTCACTCGAAATACCTTGAGCGCATGAGCATCGCGGATCTCGTGAGTGATGCTTATCTCTACCTCATGTTTCAGAAAGGAATTATCTGGGCCGATCCACATGCTGGAAATATTCTTTATGATCCGGATCGTTTACAAGTAAAACTCATCGACTTGAATCCGTGTTTTACTTGGGACGACCGTACCATCAAAATTTTCATCGGCTTCCTTTACCGACTGATTCTAAGTGATGAAAAAGGAATTTTTGAATCACTGGAAGGTCTGGTTGAGAATCCAGAAGAATTAAAAAACGAGCGCACGCAAAAGCTCATCGAAGAATTTATTGAGCGCGGAAATCAAGGTGCCTTCATCCGTTATCTATCGGACTTTGTCCGACTTTTAGGTGAAGCGAACATTAATTTAAGAATTGAAGTACAAGCGGCAATGCGCGGGCTTTCTCAAGTCTACTTAACTTCGACTGCGATTTCTTCTCGCCACAACTTCGGACAGATTTTCCAGAAGCAGTTTGGCTGGAAGATGCTCATTCGCCATATTCTTTCCATCGGTCCGTTTAAAGTAGCAAAGGCCGTTCTTCCAATTGCTTTTGATCTCGTGAAGAACTCACCTGAACAGGAAGTGGGCCCGACCTTAGATGAACGAGACCTGACTTCAATTGAAGAAGCACTGGTACTCTTGAACGCTGAGAACGTATGTAACATCGAACTCATCAGAACTTCGCCTGAGGAAAACACGCACCTCACTCTCGCAACCGATGGATCGAGTCTCATTAAAAGTACGCATCTTCGAATTGAAATTCTGACTGAAACTAAACCAGCATCAGTGAAATATATCCTAGAGACGCCAACCAAAGAGTGGCTGAAAGATCGCCAGGAATACGTAAAGCTCCAAGGTATGGGCTTTACCCTGTGTCTCGTGGAATGCCTGGAGCAACTTCGAAGACATTCCCTTGAAGATTATTGGAACGTGGTGGAATCCTGGAACGCTCATCCAAAACAGCGCTCATGGGAAGAAAGTAGCCTCATCAGTGATATCCGGGTGGCCTCAAGAAACCTCTTCACCCGCCGCTATCAAAACATCTGGACCTCAGAGTTCATGACGGTCTCAAGATGGAACAGATTCCTTTGGAAGCTCCTGGTGAGATTCGAAGAGCGCTTTGAGCGCCGTGAACAGGGCTACTTTTACATCCTCAGTAAAAAAATGGGCTCCGAGAAAGTGGGCCAATATACCTTCGGGACCCTTCACCGGATCAAGATTATTACCTACCGTTTGATCATTTCTGGGCTTAAGACCTTGATTCGCCGTTCAAGATTCGAAATGAACCTCCTGCCGCTGACGACAGATGAGCTCATTTACCGCATGCTTCACGGTCTTCTCCGTCGCGGACTTCCGCGCGTAGAAAGTACAAAATAGTCTTACAGCTTTTGACAGACTCTTTCCAAAAAAGGGACAACTAAAGGATGTTGAAGTTTTTAGTTTTGCTCGTTTTGAGTCAATCCCTGGCCTTTGCCGGTCCTCGTGAGGAGGCCCAGGACATTCTATTGCGTTTTAAAGACGAAACTTCACTGACTAAGCGCCTGGATCTTATCTCAAAGACCTTCGTAGGACTTCCCTACGGCCAAGGTGGCCCACTGGGTGAAGGCCCGGACGGTCGCTATGATCAGGATCCCCTTTACCGCTTTGATACATTTGATTGCACGACCTATGTTGAAACCATCATGGCCCTGGCACTTGCCCGAGATGTTGCTGAGTTCGAAGTGCACCTGGATAAAATCCGTTATGAAAATGGTGAAATTGATTATTTAAAGCGTAATCACTTCACCGATCTTCAATGGATTCCGTTTAACATCGAAAATGGCTACATGACTGAGATCAACTCGGCAGTCACAAAAGAAATCAAGATCGCAGAGGCCCTGATCAATTTCCCAAACTGGCTTCGTAAGATCAAAATTTCTGAAATTAAAATGCCGAACGCCTCTGAGCTTGAGAGACAAGAGCGTTTAGAGGAACTTCACGCGCAGGCAGAGTATTACACTTCCTCTATGGCACGTGTGAATTATCTTGAGATCAATATGCTGGTGAAAAAACCGCAGCTCTTAAACAAGATCCCTACCGGCTCAATTGTAAACTTCGTTCGCCCAAACTGGGACCTAACCGACCTCATCGGAACTCGTCAGAACATCTCTCACCAGGGTTTTATCTTTAAACGAAACAACGTGGTCTATCTTCGTCACGCGAGTACCACGGGAAAAGTTAAAGAAGAACCATTCCTGGATTATTTAAAGAAGTTCGTGAATCACCCGACCATGAAGGGCATTCACCTCATGAGCTTAAACTAGGCCTGATACAAACCGTTCTGATCTGCCCCTAAAAAACAGGCCTCTAACAGTTGATCCTTCACTTTGGGAAGTTTTGTCAAAGTTCGTTTAGAAGCAATCGTGAAATGAGGAAGATCATTAAAGCTCATTCCCATCTCTTCTAAGTCCTCATCTGACGTGCGCCAGTTCCAGTGATTGAAACGATTAAGATTAATTGGAGCTGAGTAGGCCTCAAGACTTAAATGTCCCTTGGTATTGAAGTAAAACGGAAAGTAACTCATCACAAGTTCTCTAATCGATTTATGAAAAGGCTCACGACCTCGAAGAAGAGTGGTATTGGACTTTGAAATGCTCCCCCAACCGGTCTTGGTTTTATAAACCGCCAACACATGATGATCATCATTATGGGCCACGAGATCCACCATCAAAGGCCGATGACCTTGAAGTTCCAAAGCAGCGGCCGCAAGAAGTCCACCTTCAAAACAATGCCCATCACCCGTCATCATCACATAACGAGGAGAACAGGCCGAATTATCCGGATTATAAATAAGATCGTCCAGATAGCGCTGAATTTTATGAGGTGTATTGAGTGACTTTAAAAACTTTTTCTCAGCGGGAGTCCACATCTCACACAACTTCAATAATCAAGTGATGAATGTTGAACTCTTTCTGAATAAGGTCACGATACTCTGCCGAAGTTTTACCACAACCCTTAATCATGATCTCACAACCAACTTGTCCAGGAGCGAGCTTCCAAAGATGAATGTCCAAAACTTTTGAACCATCTGTCTCAAGTGTTTTAATAAGATTGTCGCGATCAATAGAAGCTTCATGAGCATCCAGGAGATCCATCCCACTTTGACGAATAAGTCCGAGTGACCATTTGAAAACAACGATACCACCCAAGATACCGACTGCCGGATCAAGCCAGCTTAGTCCCTGCCATCTTCCCAAAAGAAGTGCACCGATCGCAAACACTGACGTCAAAGCATCAGTCAAAATATGTACGTAAGCACCTTCACGGTTGAAATCTTCAGCGTGAGAGTGTGAATGACCGTGGTGGTGATGATGACCGCCACCGGCCGGAGCAAGTTTACTCTTACCATGCGAGCAATTCGAATGATCATGTCCATGCGAATGACCATGCGAATGCGAGTGCCCATGATCCTCACCTTGGTGAAGAATAATGGCACAAACAATATTGACCACAAGGCCAATCACCGCAACGACGATCGCCTCATCATATTTAATCGGTTTTGTTTCATAAAAGTGCATGATCGATTCAACGATCATAGATCCAGCAATGAAAATCAAAAATAAAGCACTCGTATATCCGCCGAGAGAAAGAATTTTTCCTCCACCGAAAGTAAACGATGCTCTGAATTTTGGATGACGATAAAGATAGTAAACAACCAGAGATAAAAAGAGGGCCAGAGTATGCGAGGCCATGTGCCAGCCATCTGCTAAAAGGGCCATCGAACCGGTCCAATAACCGACTGCGATTTCAACAATCATGGTAACGAGTGTGATGATCGTCACCCATTTCGTTTTTTGTTCATTGGCGAGAAAAACGCCTGTGTCTTTTTGTTCAATCGTACAGTGATGTTGCATATCTTACCTCTGGAGCTATTTTAACCGTTTTGAAGGTAAAAAATCCAGCAGTCCTGCACTCGCTCCACCAATAATCAGCACAATAGCAACAACAGTATTAAAAACTAGCAACTCACTCGCAAAAATCACGAGTCCGATGGTTGAAATAACCGGAGTTAAGTACGCAAGGGCCCCAATTACACGGGAATCTCCCATTCGAAGGGCAATGTCCCAGCAGTAAAATGCCAGACCAAAAGGTCCAAGTCCCATCACAATCAATTTCCACAGATCTTCCGGTTGAATAACCACTCTCGGTTCTAGCCACATGTGAGTAAGAAAGCACAACACTCCACTCACAAAACAAAATCCCCCAATCGCCCAAACAGTTGTGGGTTTCATTTTCTTTTTCCCGACAGAATAAATGGGCCAGGCAAAAGCCGCACCCAAAGCGAGCAAATAACCAGTTAGGTATTCACTCTTTAACTCTCCACCTTTCCCGAAAACTAAAACCACTGAACCAACAACGGCCAGTGCAGCACCCGCGATGTGATACCAACGAAGTTTTTGTTCCGGAAAAAACATGGGAGTTATGATCACCATGATCACGGGCCAGAGATAATTAATCAGATTGGCCTCAATCGCCGGAGCGAATCTAAAAGCATAGAACAATAAAAAGTGATAACCAAAATACCCGCCTGCTCCCCAAATCAAGATTTTTAAATCGGGAAACATCTCCTTGGGCCGGGCAAATGCAGGCAAAGATCCAATGAGAAAACAGGCGCCCAAAACATAAAAAGGCGGAAGATGAATCAGGAGTTTTCCGAAAGTTGCGAGACTTCCCCAACATAGAATGGTGATAACTCCAAAAATCAATGACTGAGTTTTCTGATTCATAGGGAAAACTGTAGCTTGAAAGACCAAAACACGCTAGTCTTAAGCATGCTTGAAACCAAACGACTCATCCTCCGCCCAGCAGTCTTAGAAGATGCACCTCATCTCTATGAACTCAACTCGGATTTTGAAGTCGTTCGATATACAGGTGACTCTTCTCTTAAAACTGTTCTTGAAGCTGAAACTCAAATCAAAGAACGCATGTTTCCTCAGTTCCAGAAATATAAAATGGGACGCTTTTCAGTCACGCTGAAAGATGGAACATATCTTGGTTGGTGTGGTCTTCGTTACTTTCCAGAATCAGATGAAGTTGATCTTGGTTATCGTTTTATGAAAAAACATTGGGGCCAGGGATATGCCACTGAAGCATCTCTTGTCACTTTGAAGTATGGTTTCGAGACCCTTAACCTTAAACGTATCATCGCCAAGGCGATGCCCGACAATGTCGGAAGCATCAAAGTCATGCAAAAAATGGGAATGACTTTTCGTGGATATCACAAAGACCCTTGTGAACCACAGGCCTGGATTGTTTATGATATGACTGCCAGTGAATTTAAAAACAAATGCGCCGAATCTTAGCCTTTCTCATTCTCTCAACTGTTAAATCTGTCTCTTGGGTTTTATTTCGGGCCAAATCATCCTGGCTAACTGATGTCCCTAAAGATCATTGGAAAAAAGCACGCCTTTACGTGTTTCTAAACCATACTTCTCTTTACGAGCCGATCTTCATTCAGCTTCTGCCGTTTTCTTACCTCTGGCATCTGGCCGATCACATGAATGTGCCGGGAGCAGACATTACTTTGAATCGCCCACTCGTGGGTCGCTTCTATAAGCTCATGATTCCCAACATCGCCTCGGTCTCTCGCAAGAAAGATTCAACTTGGGACAATTATTTAAAATCCATTGATAAAGATTCTGTGATTATGATTGCGGCCGAAGGTCGTATGAAGCGACCAAATGGTCTCGATAAATTCGGAAAGCCCATGACGGTTCGTGGTGGCGTTGCCGATATCATTGAAAACATCGATCACGGTGGAATGGTTCTCGCTTTCTCAGGAGGCCTTCATCACATTCAAGCTCCAGGACAAACACTTCCGAAGGTGTTTAAAACCATTCACATGAACATGAGCTATCTTGATATTGCTGAATACAAAAAGCAATTTCCTGAGAATCCTCGTGAGCGAAAAATTAAAATGGTGCAGGATCTTCAGATCAGGCTTATCCGCGACTGTCCGGATCCGTCATTGAATAAATAGAAAAATTTTCTTCCCGATGAACCGGGTAAATGTCCGCCAGCCAAGGATGCTCGTGCTCAATGATACTTTGAACACCCTTTCCACGGGCAATCACAGTGAAAGAATGCTGATCAGCGAGGCCATCTAATTCTTTTAACGTTTGTCTGATATGAGCGACTTTTCCGTAGTCGTAGATGAAGTAATACTCCGCCACCGGAAGTTTAAAATCTGAGGTCAAATCCGCTGTCACCAAGGTTCCGTTAGCGTACCCTAGCTTCTCAAAAATCCGCTTCCCTTCCTGAACTCGTTCATCCACCAACTCATACCCAATGAAATGAACTTCGGGATACAAATGGGCCAGCACCACTCCTAGGCGACCATAACCGGCACCGAGATCCACCATCAACTCTCCCGAGTGAGGTCTCAGCACATCACAAAGGGTCTTTAATTCTTCATAAGGAGTGTTGAGTGTCTGCGGATCAAGACCCACCCAAGTCTGGTGTCCACCATGAAGTACATGACCCAAGTTATTCAGATCACCTTCTGGCCTTAGGCCCTTCGCTTTCAGAAACAGACCATGTTCAATATCTTTGATTTTAAATCCCAGATATTCATCCACTTCCTCGGACGGTGATATAAAAAGTTGGTTATTTGGCATGGACATGCTCGTAAGCTATCAGAGAATATTTTACAATTCCATAGGTTAAGGAATCTTTCCTCACTATAATGGAGTTGAGGGAAGACATGAAAACAACCTACATTTCCAAGCAACCAAATGCAAAAGGTCTGATCGACTGGACAGCGGCCGAAAACAATACCTGGCGCACCCTTATTACTCGTCAGGCGGAAATCGTTAAGACCCGTGCTTGCCCTGAGTTTCTGGAAGGTCTTAACCGCATCGGATTTTCTGTAGATCATGTACCTCAGCACACCGAAATTAACTCTCGCTTGAAAGACTTCACTGGTTGGGAAGTGGAAGTGGTTCCGGCCCTCATTCCTGCCAAAGAGTTTTTCACCCTTCTGGCCAACAAAAAATTCCCGGCCGCAAGTTTCATTCGCATTCCGGAAGAACTGGATTACATCCAAGAGCCCGATATTTTCCACGAGTTCTATGGACACGTGCCTCTTTTGACTTTTCCAGATTACGCTAATTTCATGGAAGAGTTTGGTAAGATCGCGCTTTCAGTGAACGGCAAAGATCGCAGACGTCTCTTCCGTTTATTCTGGTTTACCATCGAATTTGGCCTATTAAAGACTCCGGAAGGCATTCGTGCCTACGGTGGTGGGATGCTTTCATCAATTCACGAGACCGTTTGGTCAGTGGAAAGCCCTGTTCCAAAACGAGAACCATTTGATCCTCTGACTGCCCTTAGAACGCCGTATCGAATCGACATCCCTCAGCCACTTTATTACGTACTGGATAAATTCACTGATTTGTACAAAATACTCGACCAGGACCTGATCGCATTATTGGAAAAATCTAAAGAATTAGGGGACTTCGAGCCATTATTTGAGCCTGCCGGAGAAGAACTTTAAAATCAGGTCATTAAGTAAGTAATCCTAACAGGTTCAGCCTTCTTAACTTGCCTAAGACTCAGCTTCGGGTTCTAATTTAGTCTTATGAATGAAGTAGTAAAGTACATATTCTTCTTCCTGATTGGCACGACCATTATTAACTTTGGTATCGCCTGGGCGGCCAAGATCAAGACCAAGAACAAGGAGTTTAATCAGCTCATTTGGTATTGGACTTCGCTATTTGCTACTTACGTGGCAGTTGCCTTACTTAACGATTCTCCTACGGCCATTGGCTTTGCCTACTTCTTTCAGTTCATTCCTGCGTTCTTGAAGACAAAGGTCCTTCGCGACTCGCGCGGTATCGAGTCAGATTGGAAAAAGTTTCTAGCGGTTCAGGCCTTTGGTATGGTGGCATCGGCTTACCTGCTGCTTTATACAGATTTGGGCTTTACGATTTCCCTATTACCGGTGACGTTTTCAACGACCCTGCCTTATTGGGAGCCAGTTTGGAATTCTCTGGTGAGTAAACGCTTTGAGGCCAACTGGATTGAGAAGGGCCTCTCAATTGTTCTTCTAACTTCAATCATCAACCACTTCAACTACGCCTTCTTCCGCTTAGAAGAATCGGCCGCTTGGTGGGGTTGGGGTGTTTCAATCGCTCAGTATCAGTGTATTTCCATTTTCCTACCACTTCTGATCAATCACCGTCGTGAAGTGAACGAGATTTTGATCAAGACTGTTTCCCACGATCTGGCCAATCCTCTTACGGTCATCAACGCCTATATCGGCATGCTTCAATCAGGTCGCATTCAAGAGTCTGACGTTAAAATGATCTGGGACCGCATTCAAATGAACACCAAATCGGCCCTGGATATGATTTCCCGTATTCGTGATGCCATCGTCACCAGAAACCAGGCCAGCATTGTGGCCATCCATGACGTCTCAATTGATCGTGCGATTCACAGACTCATGACTCAATTTGATTCTCGCCTAAAAGAGAAAAACGTTAAAATTGCTTATGAGAGTTCGATCCCATTAGATGTGTACGTGGCGGCCGAAGAAAATACTCTGACTGAACACGTATTTGCCAATATTCTTTCAAACGCTTTGAAGTTTTCCCATGAAGGTTCAGAAATCAAGATCAAAGTAACCGAGGTTGATAATACCATTCGAATTGCCTTTATTGATTCTGGTATTGGAATAGATCCTGATCGTCTGGAAAAACGACTCCTTCATTCAACTGAAGGTACAAAGGGTGAACTTGGTTCAGGCTTTGGAGTCATGGTCATGGGTTATTTCCTTCGTCAATTCGACGGAACTCACCACATCCACTCAGACGGCATGGACAAGGGAACCACCGTTACCGTGAGCCTCAAGAAGAGCACGGCCAAAAGCTTCAAGGAAACTAAACAGAAAAGTGACCTGATTACCTGAACCTGCTGCCAACTTCCATAGGAAGTCTCTTAATAGATTTTATAATTTTTCTTAAGACTGCCTTTTAAATCCTTTTGGGTTCCGCTACTTATATTTGTCTAATTTCCGTCTAAGACTCAATACATTAAGAATCCCCTTATGCTTTCTTGCGCTGAACACAAGGGAGACATATGGAAAGCTGGGTTAAAGATCTGAAGTACGTGTTAATGCCATCTCGACATCCATTAGAGGGCTACGAGAAAGAGTACTATGCCGCTTACCAGGTTTGGAGGACCGCATGGGAAAAGTTTCGCTCTGAAATTGGTGTGAAAGAACCCTTAAGTTCAGATGGGTTTATCATTCCGGATGAGATGGGAGTTTTGTTTTATCAAGACCGTTGTGTGGGTCTGGCCTCCTTCACTCATGGCACTTTATCAAAAGGTCCAATGCCTGATCACTCCTGGTTTAAACCATGGACTCAGGAGGCCTTCAATGAACTTCGACAAATTTCTCCCGACTGTATTATCTGCTCACAGTTCACTGTGAGTCCTGAATTTACCGGTAAAGGACACGTGGTGAGATGGAAAGAAATTCTTTTCTACTACAACCATCTGCGTTTTCTGAATTCCATGAGTGGTGTCATGGCCGGTCACTTGAATCTCACTCGCGGTATGCAGAACGCGGGTGGTGAGGAATTTGGCGCCACGGTTCTGAATCAAAATCACCCTTTCAACTACTATGGGGTTCCTCTGGCGGCACAACTCGTGGCCTATGAACGATCAGGAATTGAGGCGATGATTCAGAGGAAAAATCTTTCTTCCCTCTTTTCAGATTTATGGACTCGTCTCGATCACGTCAGTGAATTTGAAGTAACTTCGAACATTGTTCCTTTCAAAAAGGTGGCATAGTTATGAATATCAAAAAGGCCTATCAGGATTCGATGAAAAAGTTTTCCAAAAACAATCCTTCGACTTTGTTTAAAGACAAAGAGGTCTATGGCGAATGGCTCGCCCAGACATATTTTTTTGTTCGCCACTCCACTTCTCTTCTGGGTTATTCTCTGCCCCACCTGAAAAACGAGGAACTGCGACATCATTTCGAGCATCACTTGGGCGAAGAAGAACGTCACGATCTTCTGGCGCTAAAGGACATCGAACGTCTGGGAAAAAACATTTCGCAGTATCAGGAAATGATTCCCACTCAGGCCTTCTACCACTCACAGTATTATCGAATTTCTTTTGAAGGCGGGACCAGCCTCTTGGGCTACATCCTGTTTCTAGAAGGTCTCGCCGTAAACTGGGCCAAAGATAGCTACATGGAGATCAAAGATCTTCATAAAGGATCTGTACTGTTTCTAAAGGTCCATGCAGAGGAGGATCCTCATCATCTGGAAGAAGCCATTAAGACCATTTCATCCCTTTCTCAGAATGAACAAGAGTGTATTCTCCGCAATCTTCATTACTCAGAAGAGCTTTATCAGCAAATGATGCACTGTATTCTCGAGCAACATAAGAAGGTCAAAGCGGCCTAACCTCTGTGTACACTTAATTACTCAAAAAAACTTACAGGGAAGGACGGTCAGTTCCTTCCCTTGATATAAAAATCCTCCAAAAAATCTTAGGAGGAAATTTTGAAAACTCTTTTCGCTCTTGCATTCGCACTGGTTAGCACGGCCGCTTTCGCTTTCCCAGTTGCCCCACACAACGCTCTTGAGCGTTCAAATCTTAAATCAGTTCAATCTTTCGAAGCTCGTAACTATGACTTCGAAGGTATTGTGAAATTATCTAACTGTTCAGGCTCACTCGTTGCTTTCAACGGTATGCCTCTTACAGCTAAAGCAATCATGATGACTAACGGTCACTGTGTATCTGCTCCAGGCGGATTCCTTAAGCCAGGTGAAGTATGGGTAAACCGTTCAGCTCCTCGCTCACTTAAGCTTTATGATGTGAATTTCAAACTTCACAACATCCAAGCGACAAAGATTCTTTTCGCTACAATGACAAACACAGATGTTGCTTTCTATGAGCTAACTGAATCGTACAACGAGATCATCGCTCGTACGAAAGTTCGTCCTTTCCTACTTGATTCTGTTCGTCCACAAGCTGGTGTGAGCATTGATATCATTTCTGGTTACTGGGACCGTGGTTACAGCTGTGACATCGATGGTTTCGTTTACCAGATCAGAGAAGCTGATTGGACATTTACTGATTCAATCCGTTACACAGAAGGCTGTGACACTATCGGCGGTACTTCTGGTTCACCAATCATCGCTCGCGGTGAGAGACGTGTAATCGGTATCAATAACACTTCAAACGAAAGCGGTCGTCGTTGTACAATGAACAACCCATGTGAAGTTGATCAGGCCGGCCAGGTTGAAGTGAGAAAAGGTGTTCGTTACGGTCAACAGACTTACAACGTTTACACTTGTCTAACTCCAGACTTCAACTTCGACCTATCTCGTCGCGGTTGTACTCTGCCTCGTTAATTTTCGTAAATTTCTAAGGGTTGATTATCCGGATCGGCGAAGAAGAAAAACTTTTTCCCGGTCTGATGATCGACCCTTATTTCTTCCACCTGAATCTTCTTCCCTTTTAATTCCTGATGAAATGCTTCGATGTTTTCCACTGAGAAAGCAAGGTGTCTTAGTCCCATTGCCTCGGGATAAGAAGGTCTGGCAGGCGCACCCGGAAAGGTAAATATCTCAAGCTGAATCTCATCTCTCACCAAATCCACTTTCCAGGAATTCCGCTCTTCACGAAATTCTTTTCGTAGAACACTAAATCCCAACGCCTCCTGATAGAAGCTCAGGGACTTTTCAAGAGAACTCACGATCAAAGCAACATGATGAAGTTTCATAACTCAGAAGCTTAAGCTTTTTCCTTTAAAAAGCCAAAAGGACGGGATAAAGTTTGGGCCATGAAAGGAACATTTTTTAATAAGCCTCTAGAGTGGAACATTGAAACCGTTGGTGAATCCTGGCAGCAGGGCTCCAGCATAAATGGAACGCTTAAAGTTAAAAACCACGGCACAGAAACCATCAGTCTTGCTGACGCAGGAGTGGGTCTTGCCTATGCTGAAATAAAAAAAATCCATGCTCGTGCTGAAGGTGCGTTGAAGCTTGATGCCACAACGACATTTGAGCAAAAAGAACTTAAGGCCGGAGAAGAAGCAGAGCTTTCTTTCTCATTTAACGTGGGACCAAATTCTCCAGTGACAGATAAAAAGGCCAGCTACTACCTCGCCTATGGCCGTCAGTTTAACGAAAACCATTTACAATCTAAGATTGAGCCTAAGGCACTCTACACAAAAATCGTGGGTCTTTTGGATACGTTTCACCGCTTTAAGCAAAAAGAATTCAAGGCCTCTAAGAAAGGTGTCGAATTTAAACTTTTGCCACCAACATCACGTGACATGGCCAACATTGAATCACTGAATCTTACGTTCTCAATGGATGAAGATAAATTGGTGATGAAGTACGATTTCCAGGTGAAAAAGCTTGATACGTCTTCGGTTACGACTAAGATCAATAAAGAGAGCCATTCCATTGAAAAGCTCCTCGCCCCTAAAGAATACTCCCTTGGGAAGGACATGATTAACCAGGATACGCTCCTTAAATCAGTCGAAGCAGTTTTGTCGGAAGTTAAGCTTAAGAACGTATACTAAGGAAACTTCAGGATATAAAAACCTTTAGTCCAATTGTTAATACAGGCCTAAAAAACCCGATAAGCTCTTTATGCAATTAAAAAAGATACCGGCCCTTGGCTGGTACTTCACCATTTATAACTTTGTGTCTTATCACAGGGTGCGCCTGAACGACATCGATCGACGTCAGATTCACTCGCAAATTGTGACGGTTCTATGTACGGGTGTCTTGATGTGGTCGTACGCTATTCTAGCGAGCTTTACGATCTCTTCACCTGTTCCTGGTATCATCGGTCTTATCTGTTCGTTGGTGCATTTGTTTTCACCACTTTTATTCCGTGTGACTAACAACACTTACTTCATCTCTAACGTACTTTTAGGTGCGGGTATCATTCATCAATCTACCTTCACTTATTATACCGGCGGTTTCACGAGTAACATTTTAATCTGGTTCGGAGTTTTGCCACTCATTGGTGGCGTTATCTGCGCGCAGAAAGGTGCTATTACCTGGAGTGTGACTTCTTCGCTGGTGGCCTTCGGATTTTTTATCCTTCATCTTATTGGTTATGAATGCCCCAATCTCATCTCAGAGACGGGATTTGTCTGGTCTCACGCTCTTCTTGTTTTTGGTTGGGTGTTTATCAGTACAACTCTTGTGGTGGTTTACGCAGGACTACGACAACACACAGAAGAACTTCTTCAGAAACAAAGTCAAAAAATCGATGATCTCTTCCGCGTACTCTTTCACGATTTGGCCAACCCACTGGGAAGAATTGCCATCGGGCTCTCGCTCGCTAAAAAGCAAATCCCTGAAGGTGAAAATAGCCGAGGTCTTGAGATCGCGACCCAGGCCTCTGAGGCCATGCTCGAAATTACTCAGAACATTCGTAAGATGTATGCCGTCAGTAAGGGCAAGGCCAACGTGGATCTAACGATGGTTTCACTCAATAGTGCCGTGGAGTATGTCACGCGAGTTTTTAGCAATGAGCTTGAACGAAAACATCTGGCGATTGAGTACCATTGGGACAAGAACGCGGGTCTTAATGTCTTAGTAGAGCCCATCAGCTTCAATAATCAAGTACTGGGTAATATTATTTCCAACGCCATCAAGTTCTCTCCTATCGGAAGCAAAATCGTCATTAACGCCTATCCTGTTAACCAAGGCAGCTATGCCATTGAGATCAAGGATTCAGGGATTGGAATTCCCACACAATTGATTAAAGGACTTTTCGATATCAATAAAAAGACGTCCCGACCTGGAACCATGGGCGAAATCGGAACTGGTTTCGGTATGCATATCATGAAGTCATTTGTTGAAATGTATGGCGGTCAGGTGGTGGTTGAATCAATTGAGGCCCAAGGGGACGCCCCTTCGGGAACCACGGTCAAACTAATTCTTAAAGGTGAGTGGACATAATAAAATAAGGCCCCGTTTAGGGGCCTTTTTTTTATTTTGAATGAACAACTGGTTTATAGATGATCGATAGACCTGCAAGTGGATACTTGCCGTTAATGAACTTAGGAACTTTTGCTTTTGCCCAAATCATGTCCGGACGAGTTTCAGAGATCCACTCTCCACCAATGACCTGGCCCGCATTATCAAGCTCGATAACATACTCGTAGTTTCTCACTGAATAAGTCTGTGCCAAAGTTCCAGTTACTGGTTCTTTTGATACGAAACCAAGGTAACCTTCGTCAGCGTATTTTTGTTTCCAGAAAACCAGCTCTTCAGCGTAGGTCATATCAGTCTTAATTTGAATCTTCTTATCAATTCCTGCTTTGATGTCTTTCTCAGTTAGAGGAAGCTCACCTACGATTTTTGAATCGTATGAATAAACAGGCTGGTTCCATACATCATTGTAACGATCAACTTCAGCGATGAAGCCTTGAGAGTTAATACCAATCATGTTGGCGATAACAACGTGGAAAGCACCAGCGTTTACATCTGCACATTCTGGTCTGTTAGCGTCTTTCGGTGCTGGTGGATTAGGGAATTTATCATCAGGAAATGATTCACCAGTCACTTTACCGTTAACTTTACAACGAGCTCCTACACGAGCGTACATACCGTTTGCGTTGTAGGCTTCATGCATAGAAAGAAGGCCCTTAACATCAGAAGCTCCAAACGGAACTTTGATACCATCTTTATTTGTCACAACAGTTTTATCTGGTTCAGAGTAATGAGAAGCGGCCAAGGCCCATCCATCACAGATTCCTTCCCACCAAAGATCATCTGGCTTGTAGCTCTTAAGAGTCTTCTTCGTAAGAGTATAGCCATAGTCCCCCATTGCAATGTCATAGAGCTCAGAAGGAGAAAGTTGAGAAAGTTCTTTCTCAGACATTTTCAAAAGCTCTTCTTTTGTATGAAGAGTGTATTTGAAAGGCTGAGGGTTTGGGTGATTCCAACGGTACGCAATTCCACCAAAACGTGAAGGCCAGAAAGTTTCCGACCACGCCATACTGTCATCAAGAAGACGAGCAGACAGCGGAAGATCATGGAAAGTCATATTGATTTTTGTCGCAGCAACAGCATCAAACAATTTAGGGTTGTTGTTTCTGTCCCACTTCGCAGCGTGTGCAGAACCGATCAAGGCCACGGTGGCCAGTACTAAAAGCTTATTCATGTTTACGTCCTTTTGAAGGAATAGATGCCGCGTCTTATAGGACATTGATCACGCTTCCTCAAGTTTTGAGGTATTTTTTACACTTAAAAGTGATAAGATAAGCCATGGAAATTAAAAGCCTGGAACACACTTCCATCGACACCATTTTTGAGGCCTTTTGTGAGGCCTTCAAAAACTATGTTATCCCCTTGGATTTCAATCGGGACCTACATTTGAAGCGCTGGAAAACGGCCGGAGTGGACTTTTCTCTATCTTACGGGGTCTTTGATCAAAATAAGCTCGTGGCCTTCGTCCTGCATGTTCCAATGAAGGATGTGATCTTTAATTTTGGAACTGGAGTAATTCCCAGTCATAGAGGTCAGCACCTCATTGAAAAAATATACGAAAAAGCGCTTCCTGAGCTGAAACTATTTAAGACCGTGAGCTTAGAAGTTATTAAAGGTAATGATCGCGCGATTGCCCTTTATGAAAGGATGGGATTTAAAACCACAAGAGAACTTCTTTCCTTCCAGGGTGAACTTAACATTTGTTGTGGCCCTTCAAACGAATTTCACTATGCCGTGAAACCACTCGCCTACTCACAAGAGATGAAGAACATCCGTCTCTTCGAACCTGCCTCTGAGGCCAGTTCAGAAGTTCTGATGAAGGCAAAAGAAAATCACGAGACCCATGAGCTTCGTTATCAAAATACTCTCGTTGCCTATGCGGTCTATACTCCCTACAACGGTGCCCTTCGTGAAATGGGCGCCCTTGATCCGGTTGATCGTCACTTAGATCAACTACTCCTTCACATGAAGTTAGGTGATCAACGAATCCGAGTTATGAACATTGATGATCGCTCAAAACCCATGATTCATTTCTGGATGAATAAGGGGCTTGATAATTTTGTGTCTCAGTTTGAGATGGAAAAGAAATTAGATGTGTGAACTCAGAATTGTAGGAAGGGTGCTATTTGGGTCGTGAAAAACGGCCTCAATATTGTTCCCATCCGGATCTAAAACATAAGCAGAATAATAATTGGTATGAAAGTTTCTCGCTCCTGGAGCGCCATTACACATTCCCCCGTTTTGAAGGGCCGTATCATAGAACATCTTCACTGCCGCCGGATGTGGGGCCTGGAAAGCAAGGTGAACAGTATTTGAAGGTGAATCAGATTCAATCACAAAGAACTCATCAACGCTGAAACTCTTTCCATTTTCAAAGCTAATAGACAGACCCAGGCTTTCAATCACAGGACGATAGAATTTCTTACTGACATCAATATCTTTAACTTTAAGTTCAACATGATCAAATAAACGCCCACGACGAATAGTGTTCATACTGCCGGCCCTTTACGATCTGTTTTAAAGGGGACCTGTGAACAATAAGAAAAGAAGAGGCCAATACAGATTGAAACCGGAACAGTGATTGAGTCTCTACAAGCATTAAATTGAACGAGAGTGATGCCGACAAAAGAAGTGAAAAAGAAAAATGGTCCAAGGTAATCGAGCCAACTATCTTCAAGACTTTTCTCTTCTGATAATGAACGAACAATCGAGAGTACACTCCCGATAAATCCGATCACAAAAAAGAAAAAATAAATCTTGCTAAGCATTTTTACTTGGCCCCTAAAAAAGTGGCCGGAGAATAGTCACATTCTCTTTTCAAGGCAAGTTATTCAAGCTTTAGCGAATCTAATTTTTAGTGAGAGATTTTTTTACAAGTTCCGCGATAACGTTCGTAACCAGTTTTGCATGCCCATGTCTTTCCATCCTCTAATAAAACTGAATGAGGAGGAAGCTTGATCCTCACACATTTGGAGCGTTTCTGAACAAATCCATCTTTGCATTTCCAACCAGGATTTAATTCCGAAGGGACTGAGTGTGTGGGCATTTTCACACATCTTCCTTCAAAGAGATGAGACTTTGGTCCGCATTTCTTAACTGCGACTGAAGAAATTAAATTTGGATAATCCGTGATGATCCCATCAACATTCATGGCCATTAATTTTTCCATCTCAGGTACAGTGTTCACGGTCCATGGAATAACCTTAATATTCAATGCATGAAAGGCCATCACATGTTCTTTCTTAAGGAGTGTAAAGTCTGGAGAGAAAATCTGTGGATTAAAGCCCAGTTTTTTTAAATTTTCTTGAGGGTTCACTTCAGTTTCAATCAAGGCTGAAAGCTGAATCTCTGGATATTTCTCATGGAGGTACCGCAACACTCTCCAATCAAAACTTTGAAGCACGAACTTTTCGTTCTTAAGTTGGGCCTGTATGGTCTTCACCACTAAGTCTGTGAAGGTTTTATAGTCCGGCTGAAAACCATCTCTCTCATCCGGGGCCGTGGACTTGATTTCGATGTTGTATTGGACCTTTTCGCGGTTCAGCTTTTTAAGCATTTGTTCAGATTCTGATAAGAGCTTTTCTAAAAGAGGTTTTCCTTCTCTGATCTTCTTCTGTTGAGGGAAACGCGGATGAGGGATACTTCCGCAATCAAAACGCTGAATCTCTTCATAGGTAAGCTTATAAAGATTGTAATCACGACCTTTAACTCGCTTCCCTTCCGGATTCTGACAAAACTCTTCGCTCATCCAAGGCTCGTGGCTCACCACGACCTTCATGTCCTTTGAAACCACTACATCCAATTCCAAAGTTGTGACTGGATACTTCAAGGCCTCTTCCATAGCACCAATGGTGTTTTCCGGATATAAGCCTCTTGCTCCTCGGTGACCTTGCCAATCAAAAGCAAAAGCTGAATTGATAAATATCAATGCGACCAACGAGAAAGGGATTATAGACATACAACCGCCATAAGTGCTGCTAATGCAGGGAAAGCTTGAATGTAGAGGATTTTTTTATTGGCCGTGAAGGCGCCGACAATGCCGGCGACAATCACACATGCGAGAAAAAAGATTTTTACATCATGGAGACCCGAAACCACTCCCCAGATAAGACCTGCGGCCAGAAAGCCATTATAGATCCCTTGATTCTGGGCCATGACTTTAGTCGCCTCCGCGGATTCTTTGGTCAGACCAAATGCCTTGCGTCCTAGTGGCCTTGTCCAAAAATACATTTCCAGTATCATGAACCAAACGTGAAGTAGGGCCACTAGAAGAACAAGAGCATTTGAAATCATCATTCTAATCCTAGGAAATGGTCGTATGTACACTCCTCATCTCTGACTCCCTTGCCTTCAATCGAGATCACTCGGTTAGCAATTGTCTGGATGAATTCGTGGTCATGAGAAGTAAACAACAGAGTTCCCTTAAAATCAATGAGCCCTTCGTTAACCGCCGTAATGGTCTCGAGGTCAAGGTGGTTGGTTGGATTGTCCATAACCAATACGTTTGAGCCTGAAAGCATCATTTTAGAAAGCATACAGCGGACTTTCTCGCCCCCTGAAAGCACGTTACATTTCTTAAGCGCCTCTTCTCCAGAGAAGAGCATACGGCCCAGAAAGCCACGTAGGAACGTTTCTGTTTGGTCCTTAGAGTACTGGCGAAGCCAGTTGATAAGATCCAAAGAGGAGTCTTTAAAGAATTCTGAGTTATCGTTAGGCAGATAAGCACGAGTTGTTGTGATACCCCATTCAACCTTACCAGCATCCGGAGTGAGTTCTCCCATAAGGACCTTGAAAAGAGCAGAAGTCACTACTTCTGACTTCGCAAGGAAGACAACCTTCTGACCTTTCTTGATTGTGAAAGAAACATTGTTAATGATCTTTTCACCTTCAAGGCTCACTGTCAGACCTTCAACACGAAGAAGTTGGTCGCCGGCCTCACGATCAGCACGGAAGCCCACGTAAGGGTATTTACGAGATGAAGGTTGAATGTCTTCAAGAGTTAGTTTGTCGAGCATCTTCTTACGAGAAGTCGCCTGACTTGATTTAGAAGCGTTGGCAGAGAATCGCTGAATGAACTCTTTAAGTTCTTTCATTTTCTCTTCTACTTTTTTGTTCTGATCCGACATCATTCGCTGAGCAAGCTGAGATGACTTGTACCAGAAGTCATAGTTACCAACGTAAAGTTTAATCTTTGAGAAATCGATATCACAGATGTGAGTACAAACTTTATTCAGGAAGTGACGGTCATGGGAAACAACCAGAACTGTTGTATCTTGTTGATCCATAATGAAGTTCTCAAGCCACTGAATCGCCTTAAGATCAAGATCGTTGGTAGGCTCATCCAGAAGAAGAATTTCAGGTTTACCGAAAAGTGCCTGGGCAAGGAGAACTTTAACTTTCTCGCCACCGGTAAGCTCTTTCATTTTTTTCGAGTGAAGATCTTCTTTAATTCCCAGACCCGCTAGAAGTGAAGCAGCGTTTGCTTCCGCTTCCCAACCATTCATTTCCGCGAATAGACCTTCTAATTCGGCCGTGCGCTCTCCATCAGCATCAGAGAAATCTTCTTTTGCGTATAGAGCGTCTTTCTCTTTCATGATCTCAACGAGCTTGGCATGACCCAGAATTACTGTGCGAAGAACTTCTTCTTCTTCATAAGCAAAGTGGTTCTGCTTCAAAACTGCCAGACGCTCACCGGGAGAGATTTCAATTTTTCCTGAAGTCGGCGAAATTTCTCCGCTCAGGATTTTTAGAAAGGTCGATTTTCCGGCGCCATTGGCACCAATAATTCCGTAACAGTTTCCTGGTGTGAATTTAAGATTAACGTCATCAAAGAGAGTTCTTCCACCAAACTGGAGGCGGACATCGTGGGCGGCCAACATAAACAAAGGTCCTTAAGGTTTAAAATGAATGGCCAAAATAGCACAATTTAGGGCCAATTTCACTCTCAAATTAGACCTTTGGGCCGACAATGACGCTCCCCTAAAGAATCTGAATTCGCTTAAATGAGCGCTTTAAGTTTCCACCGAGGGCCCTACGGCCATGGAGGAAGGTAAAATTATCGCAAACCAAGAGGTCTCCCTTCTCCCATGCATGCTCATACATGAACGCCGGATCATAGAGTTTATTTCGAAGTTCTTGATAAAAGGCATCAGCGTTTTCAATTCCAATGATGTTCAAGGTCACGGGATTCAGATGCGTTTCAACTTCTTCGGCCAGACGAAGAATAATCGACCCAGTTCTGGGATGCTTCTGAACCAGTGGGACCTTAATTTCGCCACCGTAATGGGCCTTTTTTTCAGTTCGGTACGTGAGAGTGACTTTCTCACATTTGACCTTCTCTTCTTCGGTGAGTGAACTCCATAGAAGTTCGGTGTTCACAAATAAAGTTTCCCCACCATTTCCTACACTCTCTTCACAGAAAAAAAGAAGTTTACTAGGTTCACGATAAAAGGCCCCGTCCCAATGGAAAGGCACCACTTCATCTGAGAAGAGATAGTTCTGCGCATTTCGATCAAACCTCATTTCCATCATTGGACCAAAATCCCAATGAAGAAGTTTATCCTGAATCTCGCCTGATTTATCAGAGAGAGTCTGAGCATAAGTCAAAAGTTCTTCTTTAGAAAACTTCTGGTCTTTGAGAATCATGATTCCATTAAGCTTCGAAGAAGACATACTTTCCTCCGAATACTTTTTTCTCTGCACCCAATCTCTCTGCTTCCGCTAAATGCATCAGCTCATATTTATCTTTCACTTTTACGGTCACGTTATGCCAGGGAGTCGCCCACTTGCTTGAAGATGAAACCAGCTTCACACCAAACTTCTCATGAGTATGAGGGTATGGGTGAATTGAAAGTCTGAGTGCACCTTTGAAGTAATGATTAAGAAGTGCTGACCAGGCGTCTGAGCGTCTCATTAATTCGTATGTGGCGCTCTTTGTTTCTTTGTTAATCTGGTTTTTACTTTTTACAGTTGGAATCCCCATGCGATCTTCCACCATGAACTTATGCATCCCATTGAAAAGTCCCTGGTAGTGCCGGTCTTCAATCACCTGATGACGAACTTCTTCTATCGATTTAGCAAATTGCCAAAGCAGACGATTACGAAGTTCAGGTCCCGAAAGATTAGGGTATAAATCTTCGAGTGAAAAAGTTGAAAGATGAGTGAGATTAAACTCATTGATAATGCTTTGAATTCCTTCCGAGTAAGCGTCGATTGTTTTATCCGAAACATTCACCACATCACTAAATACTCGTCCATCAGAACAGATCACCACCTGAGCACCTGGTTTGTAGTTAGCGGTGATTTTTGCACACATTTCATTTAGAGCTTGAAGGGCGATGACTTCACCGAAATCAGGAAGTGCTCCGGACGTCTTAACTGGGCTTGGACTCTTAGCGGGAAAGGCCGGTAAAAGAAATTTCAGTGAGCGTCCCGTGGCCATCTGAGAGGCCATGTTTTGCATGAGAGGAACCTCAAGGAACTGATCGAAAGTTAACTCATTGGAAGAAAGCTTTGAAACCGCTTCCATCGCCTCTACAATAGACTGAGTTAAGTTTGTGTTCTTGATTTCTTGGGCAATCATAATTTCCTCCGGTTCTTTCTTATTTAGACTTGATATCCCGATGGAATAGATTTAAAAATTAAATGAGACAAATATCTAACATAGGTAATTATCTATATGAGCTTGACCTTTAAAGACCTGGAAAACTTCATCACCGTAGCAAAATCACGGACTTTATCCGAAGCTTCAGAGAAGCTCGATATGGCCCAGCCTTCTTTGTCCTTGGGAATTAAGAAGATGGAAAAAGAACTCGGACTTCCGTTATTTACACGTGGTCGCTCAGGGATCAAACTCACTCCACAAGGAAAAATGATTCTTCCAAAAGCGGAAGAGGCCTTGAGACTCATGTTTCAGATCAAAGGGGCGCCGACAAATCTGTCGTTTAAGATTGGCTGTCACCCTTCGGTAGGAATGTTTGTATTAGGAGAATTCCTTCGCTCTATGCATAGACTTGCTCCAAAGCTCAATCTTGAAATCGTGAACGGCCCTTCTCACGAGATCAACAAAAAGGTCGCTCAAGGTGAAGTTGATTTTGGTATCGTGATGAATCCTCTGCCTGTCCCGGGACTTGTCACTCGCTTCATTGGTGAAGACATGGTTCACGTTTGGGAATCAAAAGATCGTTATCAAGATAGCCTCATTTTGAACCCGGAGATGATTCAATCCAACAGTATTTTGTCTCGTTGGAAAGACGCTCCAGGAACTCGGGTCGAAGTTCCTAACCTCGAACTCATCTCTCATTTGGTTGATTCAGGTGCGGGTTATGGGATCATCCCTTCACAAGTGGTGAAAGCACAGAGACTCAATCTTAAAAAAGTTCCCAATACTCCCACTTATAAGGACCGCTTAGCGGTGGTTTGTTTTCCTGAGATTATTAAGTCAATGGAAGGGAAACTCATTTTTGAAGAACTAAAAAAGTCATTTAAAGCTTAACTGTCTGCTTATTTACAGACTCATGGAACGGAGTTTTCATGAGTCTATGAACTGGCAAGATCTCCATCGTTTCTGGTTTGGGGACATAAGTCTTACACCAGAGTATTACGAGCGACAGATAGGCCGATGGTTTATGCAGACATATCCTAAGTTTGATTGGGTCTGTGAGCATCAATTTGCCCCTTGGCTACATGAATTGAAGTCCATGCCGGAGAATCTCTTCCCTCGCGATTATCTCGCTCTCATCTTGCTTTTTGATCAAATACCCCGCAATACCTTTCGAAATGATAAACGTGCTGTGAGGTATGATCAGCTGGCCCAGAAGCTGACCCTAAAAGCACTGGGAACGGAACTTGAAACAAGCCTCACTTTGCCGGAGAGGATGTTTCTGTATCTGCCATTAGAGCATTCAGAGAATTTAAAACTTCAGGAATTAAGTGTGGAGAAGTTTTTTGAACTACACAAAGAGGCACCTAAGGACCTTCAAAGCTGGACATGGGATTGTCTTGATTATGCTCTAGAGCATCAGAAAATGATTAAACAATTTGGAAGATTTACTTACAGGGACTCTTGGGCAGACACTTCTTCCTCAGGAGCTGGAGTGCTGCTCTCCATATAAGAGTCATATTGCTCTTTAACCACTTCATAATGAGATCCGAAAATCTCTTTGATTTTCTCTTCGTGTTTCTGCTCAATACCAGAAATCATTTGCTCAATTTCCTGAATGGCATCAGGAGAAGTTTTTTGCTGCTTTTCATTCAACAGATTTTCAATTTCACCCAGGAAAGTTTCACGCTCACTCACATAGGCCTTATGCATGTTTTCGCTTTCTTGAGGCTCCAGGCGATAAAGAATATCTTTGAGTTCGTTGTTCCAGGCGGCCTCCGTTTCACTCCAAGTGATCTCTTCTACTTGTTCTAAGGCATCCTCTTCGGCCAGACTTACATCTAAAGCGGGAGAGCGTTCTGTTTCTACGATTGCCTGGCTTTCTGTTTCTGCGGCAACCGGTTCGGCCACAATTTGCTTTTTAGGTTCCGCAGTTAAAACTCTTTTGGCGGTACCACTCATGATCACGTCAATTGAATCGACTTTTGTCAGACGAGGTTTAAAGACTGTCTTTTCCTTCGGCCAGAAGTAGTAAAAGGAAGAGAAAGTTAGAACAGCTAGAATTAGAATTCTCATAACTAAAAGTATAAACACTCTTAGTTTTGAAACAATGGCAGGCCATTTCCTGCCGGTTGTACTCCATTAGAGTAAACCGGTCAGAAAAGGTAAATATGCTAAGTTCGGGAATTATCTTCTACGGTCCCCGCTCATTCGAAGAATGAAGAGGAAGAGGTTGATGAAATCGAGATACAATTTAAGGGCGCCAAGGACAGCACCTTTCTGAAATTGTTCAGAATCTCTCGCGGATGGGGCCATGTTCTTGATTGCTTGAGTATCATAGGCCGTTAATCCAGCAAAAACGATGATCCCTACTAGACCATAAATTTTACTGGCGGTCGTACCCATCATTGATGGAAAGAAAATGCTCAGGAGACCAAATCCAACAAGACCAAAAAGACCCATGGTGCAGAATGAACCAACAGGACCCAGATCACGTTTAGTCACAAAACCAAAAGCACTCAAACCAGCAAAGGCCACTGTCGTGGTGAAAAAAGCGCTTTGAATGCTCTCACTCGTATAGATCAAGGAGAAAATCGATAGAGTGGCACCATTGATGGCAGCATATAGAAGAAACATGGCAGTAGCAGTAAGAGAATTCATCTTATTGATACCGGCCGATAAAAAAATCACGAGAGCAAACTCTGCAATGATCAGACCGTAAAATAAAATCTTATTGGTCAGAATCATCGTTAGAATCTCTTCACTAGTACTCACACCGTAGGCAACAAAGCCCGTAAGTAAAATACCCATTGTCATCCATAAGTAGACCTTAGACATGTACTGACTAACGGCCAACTGACGGGTTGGGCTTGAATAAACATCACGACTGAATGTTGGTTCCATTTGAGACCTCGCTTTTCCTAAATTTTAATGAAGGAAAAGTACTTAAGCACGAAAAAAAGGCAGAGGAACCCCCTCGTCCCTCTGCCAAAGAGTTAATGGAAACGTTTTCCAAATTTTTCCATCAACTCCACAGCTTCTTTCTTTTGTTCTGGCCTAAGTGACGCATGGAAAACTTGCAGTTTTTCAAAAACCGGATCAAAGCTCTCTCTCATCGCGGCCTGACGATTATCCATAAGTTTTCGGGCCGCATCTTTATCAAGTTTCTCTGATAAGACCATGGCCTTGAGTTCAACTCTTTGTGATTTGCTTTGTTCACGATGTGCCGTACGTTGCTCTTGAACGGTTTGCACGAGATCACGCAGTTTATTTTCCTGATCTTTATCCAGATCCAACTTGTCCGTGATCTTTTCTGTTATCCAGTTCATCTTACCATCCGGTCCTTTACCACCGGGCTTACAACCTGCTGCCACTCCCATGACCAACAAAGTTGCCGTAATAATCGAAAATATTTGGTACTTCTTCATGTTGATACCCTCCGTTGATGAAAGCTTAAAGGAGGGCCCACTTCAAATCTTTTCACGAAGGTATAAAATTGTAACAATTTGTAACACCCTCCCGAAGTCGGTGAAATTCTTGATACAATGACCCAGCATGAAAGCACTATTAATCGATGACGACCAAAAACTATCTGAACTTCTGAAGCAATACTTCCATCAGTATGGCATCGATGTCGTGGCGGCCTTTCATCCTAAGAAAGGCATGGAACTCATGCGCACTGAGAACCCAGACATCATCATTTTAGATGTGATGTTACCGGACATGGACGGCTTCTCTGTTTGCAAAGAAATTAGAAAAGAAAGCGATATACCAATTATTATGCTCACGGCCCGTGGAGACACTACAGATAAAATCGTAGGTCTCGAAATCGGAGCTGACGACTATTTAGCAAAACCATTTGAACCTAGAGAGCTGGTGGCTAGAATTCAGACCATCGTTCGTCGAAGTCAGACTCGAACTCCTAAAAAATCACTTGTGATCGGAGAGCTCGAGATTAAATTGAATGAAAGAGACGCGCTCCTTAATGGTGAGTCCCTGCAACTTACCTCAAATGAATTTGAACTACTCTCTTACTTTGCCGGTCATCCTGGCAAAAAGATTGATAGAGATGAAATCATGAATCACCTTCGTGGTATCGATGCTAATTTTTATAGTCGCTCAGTTGATATTCTGGTGAGCCGACTCCGTCAAAAACTGGGAGACGATTCAAAGTCTCCCCGTTTTATTAAAACCATCTGGGGAGAGGGTTATGTCTTCCTGGGAGAAGCTCCATGAAGTTCGTTAAGAACTCTTTGTACCTAAAGCTGCTTGCGATCTATTCAGTGACTTTCCTTCTCTTGTTTGGATTGGTATTAGTCGCGATTAAGTCATCCCGTCTCATGAGTATTGAGAACTCGATTCGCTTTAATATCCAAAACTATGCCCAATACCTCGCCCATGATATTGGCGCTCCCCCGGATCTGGAACGCGCCAAAGAAATTCAAAATAAGACCAAGCTCGATGTAGTGATTCTGGGTAAAGATGTGGCCTGGTCCAATAATCCTCATTTCCTAAAATACTGTGAGAAAAGCAAAGAGAAGAGACACTTCCGACGCCAGGTTCGAGTTGAGAACCGTGGTTACACTTATATTTTTGGCGGTAGAAACTTAAAGCAGCCAGAGTTTGCCTGGGAAATCTTCCTGCCATTCATTGCCATCTTCTCCATCATTCTTTTTGCTTCTTACCGATTAGTAAAACATGTGATGAAGCCCATTATTGATATGAAGGCGACTGCCTCAGCATTCGGTGAAGGTAAATGGGACGCACGTGTTCCTTTGAAGTCTCAGGATGAATTCGCTGATCTCGGAAGCACCATGAACAGCATGGCCGAAAAAATTGAGACTCATTTTAAAAACATGAAGGATCTCCTCCTGGCCATTAGTCATGAGCTTCGCTCCCCGCTTACCCGTATGCGTGTGACGACGGAATTTATTGCTGATGAAAACGTGAAGAAATCTCTGAATGAAGAGATCAATCATCTTGACCGTATTACCGGCATGCTGCTTGAGCGTGAACGATTAAGTGCAAGACCTGATATCTTGGAAAAGAAAATGACCAATGTTTCGGACATTATTCAAAACGTGGTGAAGAAGTATCCTGAGACCAAAGTGGTGATGCCAATTCATGAATCCATTCCAGTGGATCAAAACCGCTTTGAACTGGCCCTGGGAACACTTCTTGATAATGCTTATAAGCATGGTAAGCCACCAGTTGAAATCTCTCTGGGGGCCGATCAAAATCTTATCTGGATTGAAGTAAAAGATTACGGACAGGGTCTACCAATTGAACATATTGCCAAACTGGGTGAACCATTTTTTCCATCATCAAAGAGTGCTGAAGGTTTTGGTCTGGGGCTTAGTCTTGCCTACTCGATCTTTAAAGCGCACGGCTTCGCCCTAACCGCAAAGAAAGATGATGGCTGTGTCTTTAGAATTGAGATCCCTAGAGCTTAGCTTCCAGATCGGCCCATTCGTTAAAGAGCTCTTCCATCTTGGCCTCTGATTTCGCAAGCTGGGCCTGCATCTCATCGGCCTTCTTTTTATCGAACTTTGTGTAATCAAAGTTCTCTAATTCAGATTTCTGAGTGCCGATCTTTGCCTCAAGCTTTTCAATTTCTTTTCCAAGCTGATCGTAACGATTGCGCTCTTTATTGGTCATCTTTGAAGAAGTTACTTCCACTTTTGGAGCAGGCCTAGCTTCGGCCGGAACTTTCTTCTTGAGTTCCTCTTCCAGGTGAATCGCTTCTAGGAACAGTTCCGCTTGAGAGAAACCGGCCTCGAAATTTTCGATCTTACCATCATGAAGGACCCAACACTTATCAGTGGTGTTATTAATGAATGAGCGATCGTGACCTACGATAATCAGAGCACCTTCGTAGTTACGAAGTTCTTCTTCCAAAATCCCGATGGTCTCAAGGTCAAGGTCGTTGGTCGGCTCATCGAAAATCCAGATATCGCGAGAGTGCTTCATGAACTGAGCAAGCTGCAGACGGTTTTTCTCACCACCCGAGAAAGTATGAATCGGACGCTTAATTTCATCCGAGCTGAATAAAAAGTTTTCCAGGTAACTTGCTACGTGACGTTTTTCACCCGTGTTTGAGATCACGTAATCGATGCCTTCACCGATCATCTTCCAAGGCGTCTCATCATCTTTCAGGGCCTCACGCTTTTGTGAGAAGTAACCAACATCAAGATTATGAGCGCGGGTCACTGTGCCCGAAGTTTGTTCAAGCTCTCCTAGAAGGATTTTCAGAAGCGATGACTTACCTACACCGTTTCGTCCAAGAAGGGCGATCTTATCGCCTTTGGCGATTGAGAAGTTAAGATTATCAAAGAGTGTGCGTTCACCGAACTTCAATGTCAGATCTTCCGCCGACATAAGAATCTTCGTTTTTCTACCAGAAGACTGAAGGTTCAAGCTGACTGATTTGTGGGCCTGAGACTTAAGGTCCTGGATGGTTTTATTAAGTGTTCCATAGTCTTCAATACGCTTCTTAGATTTCGTACGACGAGCTTGCACCCCTCGCCGGATCCAGGCGGTTTCTCTTCTCTGAGCGTTGGTTAACTTATCAAGCTCTTTCTCACGGCGCTTTTGATCATCTACAAGGAACTGAAGGTAGGCCTCATAGGTTCCAGAGAATGATCTGAGCTTTCCTTGTTGGATATGGATGATTCGGTCTACTACGTTGTTTAAGAGTGATCTATCGTGGGAGATGATCATGAATGTTTTCTTAGAACCTTGAAGCTCATCTTCAAAGTCCTGAATCGTTTCAAGGTCCAAGTGGTTGGTAGGCTCATCCCAAAGAATCAGTTCTTGAGGAGCTGATAGACCAAGAGAAAGAGCGACCTTTCTTTGCTCACCACCCGAAAGTGAACTCATCATACGATCGATATTTTCTACACCGAAAAACTTTAAGTAACTCACGTACTGAGCGTGAAGTTTGTCTTCGCCAAGTTTTGTTAGTTCTTCGTAGATATGTGACTGCTCGTTGATGAGTTTATCGAAGTTACCTTCGCCCATTCCAAGCTGTTCATTGATTTTATCCAGACGTCTTTTGAGTTTTCCCATTTCCGGGTGAAACTCAAAAAAGTAGTTCTCAATGTTCCAATCAGAAAGATTAGGAAGTTCCTGAGGTACATAGAAGTAAGTAAAGTCCTTGCTCTTATCGTAAATAAAAGGAGGTGTTGTAGTGTCTGGAGTCACCAGACCAGCGATGACTTTGAAAAGTGATGACTTCCCGTGACCATTTAGACCCAAGACCCCGATTTTATCACCCTGATTCAGGGTAAAGGTCACATCTTTGAAGATGATTTTATGGGGATAGTGAAGACTAAGGTTTTGAAGGGTAAGTAGTGTCGTCATGCGTGAAGCTTATCGCATGACGACATATTTGTAATTAAATATTAAGAATTTCTAGCAGTAAATTGTAATCGCCTTAGTACTGTCTTCGTCATTTGGAATTAAGTTTATTTCAACCTTCATTCCTAAACCTTTTGCATACTTTTCTAAAGTAGAGATCTTAACATCTTGGCGACTTTCGATTTTCGATACCTCAGGTTGGGTTAAACCTTTGAGACCGGATTGAGTTAAGCCGATCTTTTCTCTTGCCATCTTTAGCTTTAAGTTGATGGCCTCTTCGCGGCCCGCAGTTACGGCCTTTGTATATGCTCTACTTCCCATGACTTTCTTTGCATGTGCAAAGAAATCTGGTTCATAAGTTGTTCCTACCTTGGTTTTTGCTTTTGCTTTCGTTTTCATTTTTTCTTCCCCTTTGCTGCTTTCTTGGAAGATATTTTCTTTTTTTCAGCTTCTTTTTTTAATTTTTTTTCCTCTTCTTCAATCAGCTTTTTTCGTTTTTCTAAATATTGCAGATAAATCTTCTCGCTTTGATCAATCATCGTATTATAGAAAGTTTTATCTCCACTACCTGCCTTGTCACCACCAATTAATAAAACGGCATTTCGATCCGGGTCAAAAACAAAAAAAATCCTGATGACTTGATTTCCTTGATGACCACTTTTAAATCTTAGCTCCTTCAAATTTACTATCGAGCTACCTTTAATCGTATCAACATTCGGTCTACCAAGAGCAGGACCCATTTGTTTAATCAGCTCGACATTTTTAAGAATGTCCGCTCTTAAAACCGCATCTGCACCATCGAACCATTTCTGAAACTCTTCAGATTGTTTTACATTCCACGACACCATTATACCCCCAACAGCATATGCACTCAAGGGCATATTCCCTTAACGGAATATGCCTCAAAATCTTGATTTCACACAACCTATTGATTTTATATGGAGAGATGTAAGGATCAACTCAAGAATAATTAAGATCTGAGGCCCGTACTAATTAACCAAACAGATCTTTCATCGTATCGAACATCTTCGCCTTCGAAAGATAGTTCTTAATGAAATTCTTGTTCTCCGGCTTGTACCAGAAGAAGAACGTACGCTGCTTAGTCTTATCATCCAGACTAATGGCAGTCTTCACCGGCTTAAGCGTGTAAGGATGGTAACCTGAATAATAGATTTCAGTTGCAACCGTCATCGGAGTTGGCGTGAAGTCCTGCACCTGCTCAAGCTTATAGCCCAGGGCCTTGGTCTTAGCAGCAAGCTTCGCCATATCTTCCGGAGTACAGCCCGGGTGAGATGAAATGAAGTAAGGGATAATTTCTTGTTTAATGCCTTTCTTACGAGACACTTCTTCAAAGCGCTGCTTGAACTTGTGGAAGAATTCAAAGCTGGGCTTTCTCATAAGCTTTAAAACTTCATCCTCAGTGTGCTCAGGAGCGACCTTCAAGCGACCAGACACATGGTGAGTAATTAACTGCTCAACATATCTCTCATCTTCTTTCGGGTGAGTTGAACGGGGATCAAACATTAAGTCATAACGTAGACCAGAACTCACAAAAGCTTTCTTCACACCTTTGTGGGCCGAAATCTCTTTATAAAGCTCCGTCATCTTTTGTGGATTCGTATCGAGGTTCTTACAAATCTGCGGGAAGATACAAGAAGGTGCCGCACACTTATCACAAGTGTCCTGATCAATCCCCTTCATGCCGTACATATTGGCCGAAGGACCACCGATATCAGAGATGTAGCCCTTAAAGTCAGGCATTTTCACTACGTGATCAAGTTCCTTCATGATCGATTTCTTAGAACGATTGGCGATCATCTTCCCTTGGTGGGCAGAGATGGTACAGAAACTGCACCCTCCGAAACATCCGCGGTGAGTGTTGATTGAGAACTTAATCATCTCAAACGCTGCGATCTGGCCACGGTCCTTATATTTTGGATGCGGCAGGCGTGTATACGGAAGATCAAATGAAGCATCGATCTCTTTTTCAGTCATGGTCTGATAAGGAGGGTTAATCACCAAAAATTTATCATCCACTCTTTGAATCAAACGTTTTGCGAATTGCTTATTACTCTCCACTTCCACATGCATGAAGTTTTTTGAATAAGCTTTCTTATCCGCCAGGCACTCTTCGTGAGATGTTAACTCAAAAGTGTCCCACTGCTTGTTCTTCGGAAGTTCCGCATCAGCACTCTGTAAGAAGGCAGTTTGAGGAATTGTAGTAAGTGAAGAGAATGGAGTTCCACGAAGAAGGTATTTCACCACATCACGAATCGGCTGCTCACCCATACCGTAAATCAGAAGATCCGCTCCTGAGGTCGTAAGGATGTTTGGCATCAAACGATCTTCCCAGAAATCATAATGAGTCACGCGTCTGAGAGATGCTTCGATACCACCGATAATCACCGGCGTATCAGGATATAAACTTTTTAAAATCTGAGTATATGTCGTAGTCGCATAATCCGGACGGAAATCCGGTGAACCACCTGGAGTGTAAGCATCGTTAGAACGAAGACGCTTACCGGCCGTGTACTTATTCACCATGGAGTCCATGTTTCCAGAAGTCACGCCGAAGAAATATTTTGGCTTACCAAATTTTTTAAAATCACGAAGATCATCACGCCAGTTTGGTTGAGCAATGATCGCCACTTTTAATCCTAGAGATTCAAAAATACGTCCCATCACCGCCGCACCAAAGGCAGGGTGGTCCACGTAAGCGTCACCAGTGATAAGCACTACATCGAGCTCATCCCAGCCACGTTTTTTAGCTTCTTTTACGGTCGTAGGTAACCAGGCCGTAATCGGCAATTCATTCGGATCAATTTTTTCCATGGGGGGCAATTTACAGGAGGGGCCCCATGATGACAAACAACTTGAAGAGTTTACAGACCAAGAAAATCAGGCGCTTTCCTTGAGATTTTGCCCCATTGTCCGCTCTACGAGCTCTAAAAGTTCCTGGAATCCACCACTGTGGTGTTTACGGACATAATCCCTCAGAACTTCCAAGGCATTATTCCTTTCATCAGTCAGAATGGCATAGGCCAGATCCTGTGAAATCATGAGGATTTTAGACAGGGGAAGAAGCTCACTGGACTTTTGGGCCGGAAAACCAATTCCGCTGAAACTTCCGTGGTGCTGCCTGATCACGAGGCCCACCTCTTTGGGGGTGTCCTTGTAAGTACTCACCAGTTCTGAAGCTCGGAGGGCATGAAAATTGATTTTATTGTGTTCCTCGAGACCCAGTTTTTCGGTGGCCTCAGGACGGCGGTAATGAATGTGAGTTGGATTTGAAAGAGTCATATCACAAAAATAAGAAGCAAAAACGAGCTTCTTCATCTGATCTTGCTTGTTGAAGAAGTTCATATCTTCAATTAACTGAGCACCGATAAAACTCGTGAGTTCAATCAAGCGGTACTGAAACTCCAAAGAAGATTGTTCTTTGAGGCTTCTCACGTATGCGCCAAATTTATTTTTTTCGGGATAAATGTCCTGCGTGATTCTCTCGATGGCCGCCTCACAAACCGTGATGACCTTAGAGGCAATGCCTAAGTTCTGGATGATTTCACGAGTGGTGATAAAGACATCGTTCCCGGCCGTGATTCTGGTATCTATAGAATCATAATCTTTATCAAGCTTATTGATCATGTTGTTAATCAACATGACAGAAAAATCCCGGTTATGTTCTTTTTCACAAAACAGATCCGTGATCCCACGCTTCTTAAAATCATGAATGAGTGACTCTTGAATTTCTTCGTAAGCAGGAATTCGTTTTATATACTTATCATCAGAAAGTTTTACAAAAAGATCGAAAGGCAAACGCTCAAAATGTGTGAAGGCCATGAGAGGAATGGCGGTCCAACCACTCACCTTTTTTTCAATGGGAGCAAATGATTTTTTCACGGCCTCAAAGAGCTCTGAGATAAAAATGCGCTGAAAGAACTTCACCCCTTTAAGGTCACTTGAATGTTCGCCCAGGATAAAAATGTGTTTGATGTTTGAGTGGTAAGTTGAGACGAGTTCGCGAAGATCAAAGAGAGTTTTTTTGTTTTCCGGCTCGTTGATCACGAGCACATCAACAGTCTGCAGGAGATCGAGCATGCCCCGAAGATCTTCCACTTCGGTATGAACCATGGGACGAAGCCCTGTCAGCTCTTTACATTCGACCTCTAAGAGGGCGTGAAACTCGGGACATTCAGTGAAGGCCAATATTTGCGTATTCATGATGATCCTCAAACTTTTGATAAATATCAATTCGGAGGATCAACACCTAAAGTTTAGCTTAAGATTGAGTTAAAACATCTTGAATTTATTAGGCCCGCTTTTACTTCACTGATAGCGCGAATCAAGTTTGAAATTCGCCGGAACCTTGCCCGTGATGTTGCGGTAGAAGTCCATGATTTGCTTCATGTCCTTCTCAAAATCCGTGGGATAAATCACCGGTCCGGTCCCCGCAATCTTCTTCGGAAAGTCGGCGTAACCTAGAACGATCGGCACCTTGGCCTTCTGAGCGATATAGTAGAACCCTGTTTTCCAGGCGTCGGTGGCCTTACGAGTCCCCTCGGGGGCAATCATCAGCACCAATTCCTTATAGTCTTTAAAAAGCTGGGCCATGACATCTGTGTTACTAGCATGCCCGGCCTCTGCGAGCTTCTTACGGTCAAGTCCAATGGCACCTGCGGGCTTCATGATAAGACTCATGGGAAACTTCACCCAATCGTCTTTAATAATGAATCTCGTGTTGCGATTCATGAGAGTTGCTACCGCCATGGCCGGAACAAAGTCATGATTAGAAGTATGAGGGGCACCTAGAAAAATAAAAGAGCGAAGATCTTTGGGAAGATCACTCTTAAAGGTCCAACCTGACGCCTTGAAAAGAAACGTACAAATAGAACGCATCATAGTTTCACCTTCCTGGTGGTCACGAGATTTATTTTTTCTGCTCGACTGAGTTTTTTAACGGCCGCTTCAAACTTTGAAGCGAGAGATCTGTTGGCAAATTTCTTGGTAAAAACCATATCAACCGGAGCACCCGTCCGGAAGAACTTCGCCCCTTTCTTTGACGAGGTATGTTCTTTGAGCCTGCGCTCTAAATCCGTGGTGATGCCAGTGTAATAATGACCTTTCTCATTCTGGATAATGTAAACAAACCAAGAAGACGCTTTCATGCTATAATCATATCCTGTATGGATAAGATTAAAATACCTTTTTCTGAATTCAATTTCTCCTACGCGCGCTCAAGTGGTGCCGGCGGACAAAACGTTAATAAAGTGAATACCAAAGTCATTCTCTACTGGAGAATCTTTGAAACCTCCGCCTGCCGTCCTGAGGTCATTGAACGTTTTAAAAACAAGTATGGTCAGTTTATTTTAGACAGTGGTGAAGTGCAGATTGTTTGTCAGGAACACCGAAGTCAAAAGATGAACATCGACGCCTGTGTGGAAAGAATACACTTCATGATCAATGATGTGGCCCGCCCTCCTAAGATCAGAAAGGCGACCAAACCAAAACGCAGTGCTGTTTTAAAGAGATTGAATACGAAGAAGAAAGATTCTGAGAAAAAACGCCTCCGAAGAGGCGATTATTAATAAACGAGTCCGCAGTCCGGGCATTCGCTCGCTGATGGTGCAAACTTAGCTCCACAGGCCTGACAAATAACTTCTGAAGCTGTGGGGTCAAACACCTGGTTCATATGCTCAAAGTTCGGCACATGCCCTTTTACGTGCTTTAGATAATCATTCTGGAAATGCTTTTGGAGAACTTCCTGATCTTCCCCTTTTCCCCAAACTTCAACTGTCACTTTACAGCCAGTCGTACAGGTTTGCGGGTTAGTTTTAAGAAGCAACTCCACACCCATCGCTTTTAAACGAAACTGATGGTTCTTTGCATCCTGAAGGTCCATGACTCCTAAAAATAGATCTTCCACTTACACCTCAAACTTTTCAGTCAGATAATTCAGATAATCTTTCACGTCCAGTTTACCCACAATGTCCTTGGCGTCCACTGAGCGACCTTTCGAGTGAATATTTTCCTTTAAGTACTCTCCGATTTTCCCGAGCTTTCCGTTTCCAACGTCTTTCTTGAAGTTCGGCATGTCTTTTTTCATTTTCTGATAGATCGTGCCTGAGATTAAATTCCCCAAAGTATAAGTTGGGAAGTAACCAAAAGCGCCGCCCGCCCAGTGAGAATCCTGCATCAGTCCTTCAGCATAGGTCTTCGGAGTTAGACCCAGGTACTCTTTGTATTTCTCATTCCAGATGGCCGGAATGTCGGCCGCTTTAAGACCTTGATTAAAAATCATCTCTTCAATTTCATAACGAATGATGATGTGGAAGTTATAGTAAAGCTCACACTCTTCGACACGGATCATGCCCGGAACTGATTTATTGAAGATGTGATAAAGCGCTTCTTCGTTCACACCTTTCATCGCCGCCGGGAAAAGCTCTTTCATTTTCGGATGAATGAAGTGACAGAAGGCTCGAGAGCGCCCTACTACGTTTTCCCAGAAACGAGATTGAGACTCATGAACTGAAAGTGAGATCGCTTCCTGAAACGGAGTTCCGGCCCATTCACGTGGAAGGTTGTGCTCATAAAGCGCATGACCAACTTCATGCATGGTTGAAGATAATGAATCAAGGTTCTCAGTGGTATAACGAGTGGTGATACGCTGATCAAGAGGAGAAATATTAATACTGAAAGGGTGAACTGACTCATCCAAACGTGAGTGAGAAGCAGGTAGACCACAAAGTTCTACAGCATAGGCACTCAGCTTTTTCTGAGCATTAATATCAAATGGCCCTTTTAAGTTTTTAACTTTTACAAAAGAGCCATCTTTCTTAACTGCGTGAGAAAGTTTCAGAAGACCTTTTTTCAGATCTCCAAACAGAGAATCGATTTCAGCAGAAGAGAACTCTTTATCATGCAGGCGAATAAGAGCGTCGTAAGGAGTTTTAGTTTTATAAAAAGTTGCCTCACGTTTTTTTAGATCAATAAGTTTCTGAAGGTGTGGTTTGAAAGCACTCCAGTCATTCTTCTTTCTCGCTTCCGCCCAGGCATGAGTCGCCATGGTTTGGGCCTTAGAAAGTTCTACCACGTGCTTTTCCGGAAGGGCCTGAAATAGGTCATAGTCCCACTTAAGCTCTTTTAGGAGTTTCTTCTCACGGGGCTTTAAACGCATGCCCTCCATTTCTTTTAAGAGAGAGGCATACTTCTTTGAAGTAATCTGAGAATGGATTTTTGAACCGATGTAGCTTAAATGCTCGGCGCGGTCTTCTACCGCTCCTCTCGGCATCATGGTTTCCATGTCCCAGTGAAGCAGGGCCTGAATGCTTTTTAGATAAGAGATTTCCTTAAGATATTCCTGAACATTCTTAGTACTCATTTTACAACTTCCTTGTAATTGTCTTCATCAAAACCAAAGGCCAATACTTTTCCGTTTTTTTCCAGAATTGGTCTCTTAATCATTGAAGTATTTTCGGTTAAAAATTTGATCTTGGCCTTAGGGGCAAGGGCCTCATACTCATCTTTGAATTTTTTGTAAGTCACACCTTTTGTGTTTACCGGCAATCCGCCGAAGACTTCGCTCCATCTTTCAATGTCAGAAGCTTCAGGCCTCACTTTCTTAAAATCGATAAATTCTACGTTCACTTTCTTCTTCTCAAGATAAGTGCGCGCCTTTTTCACGGTATCACAATTAGGAATGCCAAATAGTTTGTACATAGGACCAGCTTTGTTAAAAAGAATGTTTCGGGGAAATTATAGCTGAAGGAGACTAGGAAAATCGAGCTACAGTCTTAAGAATTGTGTCGAGCTCCACCGGCTTACTAAGAAAAGCGGTGATATTGAAGTTTTTCATCTTTTCTTTGGCATTTGCTTCGGCCGACATAACAACTGTCGGAATGCTTGCCCAGTTAGAGTTCTTCAATTGTTCTGTACGGAAAGAATAGCCGTCCATTACCGGCATCATGAGGTCGATCAAGATGAGATCAGGGTTACCTTGAGTCTGAAGATACTTCAATCCTTCAAGACCATTGATAGCTGAAGAAACAGAATAGCCCTCGCTTTCAAGCAGCTCAACAAGGAGCTCTCGAATAGAGGTGTCATCTTCAACTACAAGAATACGCTTAGTCATTGGTGGAGAATTATCCCTTACCTTTAAAAAAGTCAATTTAAGGAATTGGCCCAGCAAAAATTGATGAGCATTCGGAATTATTACATATTTTTTAAAGAAAGGTGACAATTAAAAGGTGCAAAAAAGTGCAAAAAACAGCTCCAACCTTAAGATTAAATATAGGTACTTTCGCTAACCTCTTGTTCTAAACTTCAAGCGGTAATTGGTTAAAATAAAATTAAACTTCGGTTCGCCCCTATGAAGCTTCTCCCAGTCCTCGTAGTCTGGATGATGAGAAAGGCTTCTCACACTTTGCCCCGAGGGAGATATCAATGTCACTTTCTCGATATCAGAAGACTCAGGAAAGAGTTTATTGAACCAAACTTCAACTTTGCGTGAAGTAAAGAAGACCTTCTTAATGCCATTATCGCGGATAATATCAATAAGATCGTTGTTCCATTTAATTTGATAGAGATCTGAATCAGAACCTCCACCATTTTTACGACGACAGGCCTTAATGACGTCCCCTACTGCGATTCCCTGATCTTCCAGGAGCCGAATGACATCCTTCTTGGACTTAAGATCTCGATCAAAGCACAGCCCCAGGAGTTTCCATAAAAGATTTTTCTCTCCACCAAAGAAGAAATCCAACTCGTGAGGTTTAATTTCGGAACGTTTTTTTGGATTTGAGAACTTAGCGATGGGAAAGCTACCAACGATCATCCATCGTGGCTTTTTTGGGATGAATTCACCATAAGGATGAACTTCAATCATGGTCCAGGGGGAGTTCCATGATGAAAGTCGAGCCATCTCCTAACTTACTTTTGACGAAGAGGGCCCCATCATGCAGCTCTACAATTTGACGAGAAATATAAAGACCTAGACCAAGTCCACTGATTTCTCTTCCAGTGACGGCCCTTTCAAAACGCTGAAAAATTCTCTCCAGGTCTTTGGATTCAATTCCTGGTCCCTGATCGTGAACCATGAGACTTACCTTCATGTTGCTGGAGCTAATTTCTACTCTGATAGGACGACCGGCCCCATACTTTATGGCATTGGTGATCATATTGATCACCACCTGTTCAATGCGATAAGAATCACAGAACACGGTCACTTCAGGACACAAATGAACTGATAGTTCACAACCCGCGGCCTGCATCTGAGGACTGAGTCGTTCCAACACGTCTTTCACAAAGGCACAAAACTTAAACTTTTCCTTATGAATAGTCAGACGTTCCGCACGAATGCGGGCAATATCAAGCATGTCATCAATGAGTCGGTTAATTCTCTTTAGCTGTCGATCGTCGGCCTCGATCATCTTGAGCATGTTCTTTTCATCAAGGACCTTAGACTTATCTTTCTCAAGCTGTCGCTTCCTCATCTGATTTTGAAGAGTCAAACTCGTGAGTGGAGTTTTAAGCTCATGGGAAGCGATGGAAAGAAACTCATCACGGGATTTAATGGCATCTTGAGAATGAATATAAAGAAGTGAGTTCTCAATCGACATAGACGTTCGATAAGCAAGCTCTTCTGAGAGCCACTTCGATCGACCATCAAATTTATAACGACTGTTCTTGCTGGTAAAAAAGGTGATCGTTCCAAGAAGATTCTCTTTGCCTTTCAGGCGAACCACAATGGCGGAATGAAATCCCACATCATTAAGCTCTTCAAAATATGAGTCGGGATATTTACTTCGGTAACTTTTTGAAAATTCCATCACATCATCAATTACAACGGTTCGTCCGGTTATGAGGGAAATGAAAAGTGGATGTTCCTGGGTATAGCGCTGAGGATATCTTTCATGAATGGAGAAAAGTTTCTCTTTCATTCCTGGTCTCTCGCCTCCCACAACAATTCTTTTAATCGTACCATCCGGATGTAGCTGATCAATTAAGCAGCCATCACAGAAATACCTGGCCGCGAAATCGGCCATTTTCTGCAGGTTCTCAAGATAATTAAATGAGCTGGAAAGAATTTCAGAAGTCTGAGAAAGAAAACTCTGATCTGCAACGGCGACTTTTTTCTCAGTGATATCGATCACAGTTCCCATATACAAAACGATTTTACCGTTCTCGTCCTTAAAAGAGGTCCCTGAACCCTGAATCCATCTGACTTCTCCATCCACTCGAAAAATACGGTGCTCGAAACCATAGGGCCGACCGGTTTCCTTGGCACCATCTATAATCTTCTGAACTTCTGCATCATCATCAGCGTGTTTTCTTCTCCTATATTCACTTAGGGTCCCAGGATTCTGACCTTTCTCATAGCCGTAAATCTTACAGAGTGTGGGGTCCCAATGAAGCTCATCTGTCAGTGGATTCCACTCCCAAATCCCAATACTTCCGGCATTAACGGCCATGGAAAGACGGTTCTCTGCCAGTTCTTTTTCGGCCACACTTCGTTCAAGTTTTTTTTGAGTTTCTCGGCTTTCAGTCACATCTTTTAGGACGATCGCTATCTCAATGACTTTTTTACTTTCATCAAAAATAGGAGAAAGCCAGGCCTCCACCCAGCGGCTTCTGGCATGAGGGAAAATCTCTGACATGTCCGCATAAAAGGCCGGCGCATTTACCGCTTCTCCTTCATAGGCACGAACGATATAAGGATACAGTCCAACATCTTTCGCTTTTGATTCATTTAAAATATTGATGCTGAACTCATCTGGAGAAAGATTAAATAACTTTCCCCAGGCACTATTGACCGCAACCCTTTTCCCCTCAAGATCATAAATTTCCATAGGCAGAATAGACTGTTCAAAGAATGTCTGGAAGCGATTGCGGGTTCTTTCTTGTTCTTTTTCTTTTTGTTTTTCTTGGGTGATATCTCGCTGAACGATAACAAAATGTTTCTCACCATTGAGCATGAGTATCGTCACTCGACAAGCTGTTGTGACAATTTGACCCGTCTTCTTTTTATTAAGCCACTCGCCTTTCCAGACCCCTTTTTTCCTCAGAGTCTCCATCACATCACGAAGTTGAATCTCACTTTCTTCCGGGGTCCATGCGTTCAAGGTCTGGAGCGGTTTTCCTATTAATTCTTCCGGGGCATATCCAAAGAGAGCTTCCTCTGCGGTATTGGTATATGCGATGGTTCCTGGCTTATTACAGATCACCACACCTTCAGAGATACTCTCAAGAACCATGGCCTGAAGGTTTAGTTCCTGCTCAAAATAAACCTTCTCGGTGACATCATTCCCGATAATAAAAATATTTCCATTACTTGCCTTGCCACTCCAGTTGATCCAACGAAAACCGCCGTCTTTTCCCAGACAGCGATTAGTGAAATTGTTGATGATTGTTTTGGAACCGGATAAAAGGCTTTCTATACTTTCAAAAGTTTTACCGATGTCTTCAGGATGAATAAATTCTTTGATGTTTTTATTTTGAATGTCCTGGGGTTCCCAACCAAGAATAGTATCGGCCGTGGGCCCTACATTCAGAAAATTTCCGTCGCCAGAGATGATGGCCACCAAATGGGTGGGCAAATGAACGATCTCTTGTAACTCTTCCTTGGTCCAAGGGCGATTGGTCTTACTCATGAGTTTAATAGAATCTCATAAGTTGCGGAAACACTCTCGACTCTATGAATTAGTTGCAGCTTCCCAAAATGACCTTACCTTTCTGCTCAAGTTCGGCCTCAATGTTGGTTTTGGAATGCATTAAAACAGTGAGCTGCATATTTGAGGATTTGAAAACAAGTGGCACAGGACCATCTTCAACTTCCATATGGAAGGCCATATCGACTTTAGATTGATTTAAATAGTAAGTTCCATCCTTGCAACGTAACTTCACTTCAGTCCGTTTGAAGGAACAAGTAAGCGCCTGAGGACTATCGCTAATGCCGTAGACTTCACAGTCGCGTGCAAAAACCAGCGATGGCATAAGACAAAATATAAAGAGAATAAAAGTACGCATTATTCCTCACCTGTTTTCACACTTAATCATAACTTCACTCGGGCCTCAATACTTCTTGGGTCTTGACTGAGAAAGCCTGTTGTTTTTACAAGGACGCTTATGACGTTAGCTTGGCCTATTCTGATTCTATTAAGTTTTAACGCATTTTCTGCCCCTTTGCCTACTCGATACACTGATCTCGTTAAATACGTGCAACCAGCACCTAATCAGGCAGACACCAAGTCTTGTTGGTTTGTGGCCTCAACGGGGGCGATGGAGCTTTTGTTGAACAAGCGGGACAACATTGAAAATCCAGAACAGGGTGGAACCAATGATTTGTCTGAAGCATTTCTCATCTGGCAATCAAACTTTAAAGACCCGAAGGATCCTACTCAGCATTTTATTGAAGACATGGTAATGCGCTTTAATCACGGGGTTGCGATCAAAGAAGAAGACTGGCCCTTCGTACCTGATATGTCCCTCTGGGACCCAAATCCAGATTTTGACGTTCTCCCGCGGATAAAGGTGCCACAACTCACGACCGAATTTTTATTTGCTCGAGGTGGCAAATGGGACACCCATGTTTTAGAAGCGAAAGATGTTCTCAAGATTAAGCAGTCCCTTTACCGTTATAAATCTCCCATCATTATTAATTATAACGACAATGATTACTGGCACGTGATCCTCATCGTGGGCTATGACAATTCTTTAGCGGGAGATTGTTACGAGATCGAAGAAAGTGAGTGTAACAAGAAAGGAGCTTTTATCGTAAGAGACTCCAACGGCAGCAGAACTGAAAATCGCGCTTATAATTGGTTTTTATATAAGGCCAATGCTGCTGCCGTGGTTCGTTTAAAAGATACTACTGCTTCAAGAGACTGAAGAACTCTGCACGAAGCTTTGGATCTTCTTTAAATTTACCATCAAGTGCAGAAGTCATCATTGAAGCATTTGCTTTCTTGGCCCCACGACAAGTTAAACATCCGTGAGAACCTTCAATCACAACCATCACACCTGCTGGTTTCAATTCTTCTTTAATTGAATTCATGATGCCGTAACACATGCGCTCTTGAAGCTGCGGACGCTGAGCGTGCATATCAACGATGTGAGCAAGTTTCGAAAGACCCACTACTCGAGAATCCTGGCCATGAGTTGTATCCGGAAGATAACCCACATGGGCCTTCCCAATGAATGGGAAGAAGTGGTGACTACAAAGTGATGTGTAGTCGATGTCTTTTAAAATAATCACTTCGTTATAGTTCTCTGCCGGGAACGTTGTAGAGAAAATTTCTTTCTGACTTGTGCCAAGACCAGAACAGATTTCAAGAAGAGCACGGGCCATGCGATTCGGGCTACCAACAAGGTTCTTGTCATCAAGATCAAGATTAGGGAAGGCCATCTTAAGTCCTTGAAGAACTTTATCGTAACCTTCTGCCATCTTTTCACGAGCAGCATTTAGTTCAACAGCGCGCGCACGAAACTGAGCAAGTTCAAGGTCTAGAGTTTTTTCTGGGTTATTAGAAGAGGCCAGCTTACGGGCCAGGTCTTTATTAAATGATGCTTCAAAAGCCATAGAACAACCTCATAAAAGACATTTTTTGGAATGGCCGACCATACACTAAATCAACGACTTTTGCCTCGTTAATGAAGCTATTACCTAGTTTTTTTGTAAAAATTCGCGGTTTTTGGGGTGTTTTATGAGGATTTTGCTAAAAAAATCGAGACCGAACTTTCACTGCTGGACCTTTGATAACGCCGGTCTTGTCTGTGAAGGGTGACCGAGTGACAGTCTCCCGCCGGTCTCAAAAAAGGGAGCCATCCGAAAATGACTCCCATTCAATCCGGTATGTAATGAAACAATATTACAGAGCCTTTCTAGTTTCAGAATCTACTCCTGTAAATTCATCAACGAAGTCTAGGCAAGTAACCCGGACCCATTCATTATAACACGATCACTTTTTTCTTCGTCTAAAGTGTACAGCAAGAAGATTGAAGTAAAATAGTTTGCTCTTTTTTTTGACTCTGTGGTTTCTGCTAGAATGATTTTATGAGTGAAGTTGAAGTAGGAATTTCAGGCTGGACTTATGATGGATGGAGAGGAACTTTCTATCCGGAAAAACTAGCGCATAAAGATGAGTTGAAGTTCGCGAGTCGTGAATTACCTACCATCGAAATTAACGGCACTTTTTATTCGCTTCAGCGACCGACGAGTTATCAGCATTGGTATGAATTAACACCGGATCACTTTAAGTTCGCGGTCAAGGCCAATCGATTTATTACTCATATAAAAAGATTAAAAGACATTGAAACTCCCATGGCAAACTTCTTTGCCAGTGGACCATTATGTCTTCGGGAAAAGCTTGGACCTTTTTTGTGGCAATTTCCACCCAGCATGCAGTTTGATCCGGATCGGTTTGAAACTTTCTTAAAACTACTACCTACTGATTTTGAAGAGGCCCATGTTCTTGCAGGGAAGAATGAACTCTTTGAAGAACGAACCGCCTTTGATATTGATGTGAACTACCCTATTCGACATGCAGTAGAAATCAGAAATGTGAGTTTCTTGAACCCATGGTTTGTGGAATTACTGCGAGAGCATCAGGTGGCCATTGTCTTTGCAGATACGGCCGGCAAGTGGCCTTATATGGAAGACCTCACTTCGGACTTTGTATATGTGAGACTTCATGGCGATGAAGAACTTTATGTGAGTGGTTATGATGATCGGGCTCTTGATTTTTGGTCAGAAAGAATAAAGCTTTGGAAGCAAGGCCTGGAACCCCAAGACCGTTTAACCATTTCAGAGGAAAAAGCACCTCAAATTGAGAGAGATGTTTATGTGTATTTTGATAATGATGCTAAAGTTCGGGCTCCGGTAGATGCAAAGAGTCTTATACGGCGATTGGATGATCGCTATGTGGCGTGAAGGAGGCACTATGTGGTTTTTTAAATTACTTTTATTAATTGCAATGATTGCTAGTTGGATACCAAGTGTTCGTTCTCAAGATGATACTTCTCACCATCGCTATTATTCATCTAATGAGCAGCCGGAGCCTGAGGAAGAAGAGGAAAATGAGGAGCTGGCGGCGTGATCCAAAGAAATCTTGAGTCATTTAAATCCCTCTCCTGAAGTGTCGAAAAGACGCTTATGAAAATGATAATTATCCTATTGCTATTGATTTCATTTTCCACCTACGCTGACTATCAAAAGTGTTCCAAAAACAATGACTGTGTCGTTGTCTTCTCCCAAAAATGCGACATCCCTCATGTGGCCAACAAACAAAAGGCCAGCGTATATCTTCGTGAGATAAATGAGCTGTACGAAAAAATGAATTGTGAGAAAATTCCAAACGTAGGTGTATGGAAGGCGTCATGCTTAAAAAGCAAATGCCATCTCTCTCAGAGCAACTAAAAATCTCCGGGCGCACATTGAAGCACGACTAGCCCCTCGGCCCGCCACATATCCACCACTTTCTGGCGATCATCTACGACAAACAGCACAGAGAACTTATCGCGGATATGCTTTTCAAATATCTCTAATTTAATAATGTTGTCCGAGCGAAAGTCATTTCGCTTGCGCATAAATAAGTGATGAAAAGTGACCTTATATTTTTTTAGCCACTGCCTGGTTTGATCTTCAAGTTCGTCAGTGCGACCAGAAACAATAATGATCTTATGGTCTTGGGCAAAACGGTTAATGATCTCTCGACACCACTCATGAAGTTCATCGGTCTCGATGCTTTTATTAAAGCTCTTCCAATCTTTCTTTCCACCTTCAAGATGCTTTAATCGCACACGAATATCCGCCAGCGTTCCATCCAGGTCAATAATCAGTGCTTTTTCTTTCATAGACTAGATGATACGAGACTTTTTCAAAAAGAGGAAGGCCCCACCCAATGCAACTGCTCCACTTGCCATCCAGCTTTTCTTAGACGTCACAATATCCCGGCTATTCGGATGCTTTTGGAAGTAGCCCTGAATTCGAGGGAGAAACTTCTCCATTAATGGGAAAGTTCGCGCACTCATGCCACTGGCCCCGATTTCAGCAATGGGTTTTTGTGCACATTTTAGAATCGCACCCGCAACAACGTCCTGCGAAGTCAGAGGACTTGGTTCAGGCTTTTCCATATCTGTTTGAATGGGTGCGGGAATGATAAGTGAAACTGAGACAGGAATTTTTTCCTGAGATAGTTCTTTTCTATAAGTATCAGTGAAGCCCTTAATGGCATGTCTCGAAGCTGAGGCAACACCCAGGGTATTTAATTCAGCTTCATCTACCGCACTTCCTACATTGATAAGTGCCCCGCCCTTCTCTTTTAAATAAGTGGTCGCAAGTTTACACCCATTCACAAAGCCCCAGAAGTTTTCCTCAAACAGTGCCTTGGTTTCTTTCTTGGATAGTTTTAAATGATCAGCTTGAGGAGTTGTCCCGATGTTATTGATCCATGTATCAATTGTGCCAAATGTTTTAACGCATTGGTCGGCAGCAAATTGCATCTGTTCCGTTTCTTCATCTGAGATTGCTATGGCAGTGTCATAACCTTTGGCGCGCATGTCATCCTGCAAGCGTTGCAACTCTTCTTCTTTGTCGATTCGATCCACCATAAAGACCTTGGCCCCTTGTTCAACCGCCATATGAAGTGTTGCCACACCAATTGAACTCGTTGCACCAGTCATGAAGATCACTTGCTTATAAAGAGGTTTGAGTTTTACTGCCATACGGCCTCCTATGCTTTTCCTTATTGTCCGGATGGCGGTCTGCAGGTGTAAAGAGAGAGGAGCATTAACTTTGTCGCAGAGAGCTTGGTGAAATTCGGCCAACCTGCCATGATCAAAACCAAATCCTTAAGGAAGGAGGATAAAAATGTTTGGTCCTAAAGTAAGAAAGTCAGACTCTGATTGGAAACTTGAAGAAACCGAGTTTCGTCGTCGTTATCAACAACAGTTTCGTCATCCTAACTACGATAAACATCGTGATGCCATTGAGGAGATCACTAATGAGGCCTGGAAGAATTATCAGGAAGGCAAAAAAGCACCCAATACCGTGCCGGCCGGTCCTCAATACAAAAACTCTGACTATGAACTGAGCATTGATTGGATCGCTTCTAAGGCCGCAGTGGATGAGGCCCAGAAACTTCACGATGATCCAAGTGGTCCTTCTCGAGTATTAGTCATTTGTGGTTCGGATCGAAATGATCTGACGTGCCCGGGAGAAATCTCAAAATCCTATCGATTGTCCAAGATTGCCATTGAAACTCTGAAACACGAAGGGATGGAGGTTGAGTTCTTAAATCTCTCAGAGATGAATTCCCAATACGGCCAAACTATTTATCCCTGTAAAGGTTGTGTTTCCACTTCTCAGGCGCTCTGTCACTGGCCCTGTTCCTGTTATCCCAATCATTATCTGGGACAAGTCCATGATTGGATGATGGACATTTATCCTATGTGGGTGCGCGCCCATGGAATCATGATTATTACTCCGGTTTACTGGCATTCAGCTCCGAGTGCTTTGAAACTCATGATTGATCGTCTGGTTTGTGCAGACGGCGGAAATCCAGATCCAACATCAACTCTCGGGAAAGATGCCCTCATGGCAAAGAAGTTAGAACTCAAAGGTTGGGACTATCCCCGACACCTTCAAGGAAGAATTTATTCTGTCGTAGTTCACGGAGACACACAGGGAGTTGATCAACTAAAAAACGTCCTCACTAACTGGTTAGATGAGATCATGCTCATCCCTTCAGGTGTTTATGGAACTGTTGGAAGATACATTGGTTATTACGGTAGCTATGCAGAAAGTCATGAAGAACTCGATCGAGATCACGCGATTATGGAAGAAGTCCAAAACTCAGCGCTGGCACTTGCCATGAACGTCACTGCAGAAAGAGCAAAAAAATTAGACACTCAAGTACCTGACTTACACGACCCACGACCAAAATAATAAAAAGGAGTGAACATGAAAAAAGACATGAAGAAGATGATCACTAAAGGTGCCAGTAAACTCACTGATAAAATGGACATTGGTTGGTTTAAGAAGAAAATGGTTAAGGCCTATTTGAAAAGCCCTCCTAAGATCCAATACGCACTTGCGAAATTCGGAGTGAAGCAAGTCGTGAATAAAAAGAAAGTTGAACTCGAAGAATTGATCCGTCATTAATTCAACACACATTTCTAGCTTGGTGCATTCTCTGATTAGAATGCACCGTCCATATTTTCCAACATTATAATTTCACAAAAATATCTTTCTGATCTACTCAGTCAGCTCTTCATTTTAATTAAATTTTTCGGCCATAACGGGTTGATGATGCCTTCTTTTTTTGATTAACATGGGTCCACATCTAAAGAATGTCTAAAGGATTGAAGAAGAATTTGATCCGATACAAACTAAGGAAGGTATTCATGACTCGAACGTTCTCTCTCCTGTTCTTGTTTTTATTTCTCGCTTCATGCGGAGGCGGCGGCGGTAGTAGCGCTGGAGGTAAAACATCACAAATTGATGCAAGCGAAGTAGACAATGCAGGGCAAGTAGCAGATGAGGATTCTGCGACTGATCCGGCACCAACTCTTGCGCAGACCTTTGAAGTAAATGCAAAACTGACTGGCTTTAGTGCTAACAACGAAGACAAAGTACAAAAGGCCATTGAACTCATTAAGCAAGTAGTTGCCTCTGATAAATTTAAGTCCCGCATTTTAAATTTCAAATACAACGGTAAGAAAACTTTCGTTCAAAACAACGGTCTAACTAATGCTCAGATCTATCAAAAGATCCTCGAAGGCGCGGAAAAGCTAAGCCCGGCGAAAAACAATGCCATGGATGTCCAGCTTGAGACCTACTATGTGGACGCAAATGTCATTGGCTACACTATGGCCAATATCAAGACCATTTATATGAATCGAAAGTACCTCGGCTCTTCGGATTTTCCTCCATATAAAGTGGCCATGAATATGACTCACGAGTGGCTCCATAAATTGGGTTTCGGACATGACTCTGAAGCGACTGACAGACGTCCTTACTCCGTTCCGTATGGTGTTGGTTACATTATGCGAGACATGGCAAAGGCGATTGATTAGTAGTTTTTCTATCAACAATATCTCTCCATTCGGCAGAAAGTTTTGCCCCCCATGGCCAACTTTAGTGCATGTGCAAGAATGGAGTGATTTTTAATCCAGGAAGGATTAAACCATGACGAAAACTTTCTCTGTCTTATTTCTTTTTTTGGCGCTTATTTCCTGCAATAAAAATCAGGAGCAACGCCAGACATCTTTGAACCATAAATTATCCAAGAAAAAATCTGAACAACTGCCGCAGATGCAGGAGGACGTTCCGAAAGAAGCAAGAAGCTGGGACGCAGACGTTTACTTGGTGAACTTCAATGAAGAGCAAGAGGCAAAAGTGATGAAGGCCATCGCCATCATTAAAAAGGTCATCTCTTCGGAAGAATTTAAAGATCGTGTTTTAAACTATACCTACGAAGGTAAAAAAGGTTTCTTCGGGAATGAAGGTATGACCAATGAAGAGGTCTACCAAAAAATTCTAGAAGGCGCTGAGAAGATGGGGAATACCAGCAAGAATAACATCATGGATGTTGAGTTAGAACTCTACCATCAAACGACAAACACCATTGGTTACACTTATCCAAATACCGTACGCATTTGGATGAATATGAAATATTTCACGAAGTACACTCCCATTAAAGTGGCCGACAATCTTATGCATGAATGGATGCACAAACTTGGCTTCACCCATGCTGTGACCTGGTCACAAAGCCGCGACCACTCTGTTCCGTATGCTATCGGTTACTTAGTGGAAGAGCTGGCCGAAAAATATCAGTAATAAAACCGAGGGAAGCAATCGCTTCCCTTTCTTTTTTAGCATCACCTCAATCATCCTTTAGAGAAATTATATTCTACACCTCAATTAGCGATGTCAAAATCAAGCTGAGAACAAGGAGGTCACGATGCAAGTTTCAGAAGTTATGCACAAAGGAGTCAGTACCGTACAGATTCATGACTCCATCAAAAAGGTCGCGGCCTTAATGAAACGTGAAGATATCGGTGCGGTCCCAGTATATAAGAACGAACGACCAGTAGGATTCGTAACAGATAGAGATATTGTCGTGAGTTGCGTTGCCCATGGGCACGCCACTGACGATCCCATCTCTCACGCCATGACCCGCGACATTGTTTTTGTACGTGAAGGTGATGACATAACAATGGCCACAAAAATCATGCGTGAGAACCAAATCTCCCGTCTGTTAGTGGTCAATGAAAGCGAACAGCCAGTGGGAATGCTCACACTTCAGGATCTCACTAAATATAGTAATGACCAAAATCTTAAGGCCGAAACCATCACGGAAATCAAAAGGTAAACCTTGGAGGTTTTTATGAAGAAGTTTATGACAATCCCTCTCCTGGCAATGCTTGCCATTCCCGCTTATGCAGGGAACATGGGGGCCAGATCAAATGTAATTGAAGAAGAAGAGGCCGTGTATGAAGAAGGATATGGCAATGATCTGGATGATGAAATGGTAGAAGAAAGAATGGAAGAGCGTTCAGTGATTGTTGACGATGACGCTAAAGACGAAGTCAACTACAATGAGCGTACTCGTACAAACCGCGAACGCCATGCTATTAATACGTCCGGCGACGCCAGCGACGATCAGTAATCTTAGTTGAAGGTCCTGCTTGCCAGGACCTTCTTTTAGTAAGTCACGGGCCAGTTAATGAGAAGCTTTTTTGCGAGATGAAGTCTCACATCATGAACTCCTGGTCCTACCTGTCTCACAATATCCTTTAATTCATCGGCCCTAAGGTTTAGTTCGTCACACCAATACATGACGTCCCAGGCCTCCATGACATTAATCTTACGGTCATCAATAACTTTCTGTGGTTCAGTCATAGATACCTCCTAAGGTCTGTTATTTTTATCTGTGACTTTCTGCCGTCGTAAATTTAAGCCAAGCTAAAATTGCACGTTTAAAATTCTGTGTGTCAAAATAGGTATTGGAGGCACCATGAAATATTTATTTCCCGTATTAGTTACAGCACTATTCGGAATGGCACTCACTCCAGCAGCAGAGGTAAAACAAGAAAGTAAGGCGCCTGATCAAACAGATACCGTAAAAACAAAATCAGCGGCACCTGTGAGAGATGCGAGCGGGCAAATCCTGGATCAGGAAGATAAGCAGGAACAAGTTGAAATGGAAGAGAGTGATCAGATAAATGAATTTGATCTTGGCAACGGGACAACCACCAATCAAAGAATTAACTGGCCGGAACCGTAGTCCCGACCAGCTAAACCATTAGTGAGGGAGAAGAACAATTGCTTCTTTCTTCAACACTTTACCAGAATAAATAACCGACAGCTCCAGATTGATTGTTTTCCCTTTCGCAGCATCTTTAAAGCTGTAAGAGAAGCGAACTTCTTTGGCAGCACCCTGTAGAATGCCACCTGTTTTAAGTGAGGTCTCATTTTGATCAACCAGTGTAGCATTCTCACCCACGGCCTTTAAAACCACTTCATAGCCGTCTTTAATCTCTTCTATCTTTGGTGAGACCTTAACACTCATGAAGTGAATGTTACGGCGGAAAACACCTTTAATGTCCGGAGTTTTATTGTAATTCATTCCAAGATCATGGGCCGGATTTGCACTAAGGGTCTGCACTAACTCAAACTTCTCCTGACGGATGGCTCGGTATAAATCCCCCGGAAGTTCAACAACCCCTCGAACAATTACTTTTTCACCGGCGCGAGCAGAGTCATTTACTTTCAATTTCAAGGCCGGAAGATCGGCCAGCGACAAGGCAGGGGCAGAATTAAGAGTCACTTCCCCATCAATTTTTTGAGCATTCACAACTTCAGTAACTCTCACCATCACCGGACCATTTAAAGGAACCGCGGCCACGTTTTTAACTTTACCAACGATTGAAATCTCTTCCCCACCGCGGAAGTTTTCAGCTGCTAAGGCAGTTGAGTCCACTGTCAGGAGTGGTTTTACTCTCAAGTACTCTTGAAGTTCTCGAGAGGCGTCCCCTTTTGACTTCTCTTTGGCCTTAACGATTTCAACTTCATACGAAGATTTGTAAGTGGACTCATATGTACGCTGGTAGATTTCGATTTTACCGATACGAGTTCCTTCAGCTCGACCAATCTTTGAGGCCTCTGAGAGCTCTTGGGGAAAACTTGCTTCTCTTTGTGAAACATCTGCTGCATCAAACTCTGATTGAAACTGACGCTGATAGGACTGGCCAAACTCTTCACGAGCGGCAGTCACATAATTATTTGCGAATGTGCCCTTATATGAGCCTTCACAAGCGGCCTTAAAAACAGCCAGTCCTTTATAGACTTGGGCACAAGCAACTGTTCCAAACGGTATTTTGGTTGGAACCTGGAATGCCACTTCCGGTTCAGAGATTCGGAGGGCCCGGGCCTCAACAGCTTTTACATCTTTTGCGGCCGTTACAATTGAAGCATCCAGCGGAGTTTTTAGTTCTTCACTACGTGCTAGTTCCGATGGAGAAAGTGGCCCAACACTTTCACGAGCACCTTCAAGAGCGACACTTCCACGAATCATTTGAAGGGACTTTAAAGCGGCCATCATTGGTTTTTTAAATTCAGCTTGTACAAACTCTTCAAAGAAAACTGGCTTAAAGTTTCTTTGAGCAAATAGTTCAGCGTCCTGAGCGGCCTTAAGGCTCGCCTCTTCAATTGCGCGTGTGCGGTCTTCGATTGAGGCCAGTCCCTCGGAGTAACCAAGATCATAACCTTGAATTTCTCCACGAACACTTCCCCAGTAACGGGCCTCAGCGCGACCCATCTCTTGCCCCACGGCCATACCATTTTGTTTTGCAAGGGCGGATGAAAGACGAGAGCCTTCTGCACGTCCCAGAGTTGTTCCCGTTTCCGCCTGTCCGGCACCAAGTGCCTCGGCCTCAGTTAAGTATCTTTGATAGAGATCTCGACGAGTGCTCATTTCATTTTGAGCAGAATCACGTGAACGAGTGAGATCGGCCAATTTGATTTCATCTTTTGCCACTGCCTGAGTGAAAGTTCTCTCGTCTGTACGCGCACGGGCCAGATCCGCCTCACCTTCAGCAATCTCTTTTTCATCCGCACGAATACCCGCCTGTAAACGAGGAATCGTCGCCTGGTTGCTACGAACTCTCTCTGAGGCCTGGGCAATTTGCGAGCTTAGGTTTCTACTATGATTAGAAAGACTCTCAATTTGAGAGCGAACATTTTGAGCATCACGAGCAATGCTATCAGCATACTGACGTTGACGCTGAAGATCCGCCTGGTGATTGGCCAGCTCTTGTTGAACACTTGCCATGATATTAGCGTTCATCGCCTGAGCAGTACGAACTTGGGCCAGTTGTCTTTCACTGCGATCCATTTCGTCTTTCACCTGTCGACGTTCAACTGATAATTTATCGATGCGGCCTTGTGCCTGGGCAATTCTTCCCGGTAAAGCGGCCTGGTTGCGTCTTGCTTCATCCAGTTGAGATCTCTGCGTTCTCACTTGTGCTTGCGCACGGTTGATTTCCCCTTCCATTCTTCTGATGTCATTAGCGGTATTGTTGCGGGCATTAGTGGCCGCTCCCAATCTTCTTTCCGCGTCCTGAATTTCTGCAGCTGGTGCACCCGCCGCACGAAGACTATTTACTTGTGCCTGATACTCCTGAACTCGACTCTCAAGCGAAGCGAGTTTTCCACGTTCAGAACCAAGACTCGCGTTCAGAGAATTAACTGTAGATTCAGAGCGAGCAATTTCAGATTCTAAAGAGCTGATTCTAGTTTGAGCACCGGCCAGTTCTTGCTCCATCTGTTTTTTCTTCTGATATTCTTCATTCACGGCCCTATCAATTTGTTGGGCCTCAGAATTTGCTCGGCGAAGTCGAGACTCTGCTTCACTCTCCTGACGCTGAAGTTGTGTCCTTTCAGAATGAAGTTCACGATAGCGCTGCTCTTTACGAGCAATGGCGTCTTCAAGCGGTCGCATCTCGCGAATGGCCTGGTTATATCGAGATTCTAATTGTGATTGTTGGTATTGAAGATTTCGGATTTCGTTTTCTGCGCGGGAGCGTTCATTTTGAAGGGTTGAAATTCTACGCTCTAATTGAGGAATTTCGATTTCCAGTGCCGCAATCTCTTCCTCTGCCGCCTGGATCTGATCATGAAGATCAGAAAGGTGCTGGGTCATCTCAGAGATAAAACGCTGGGCCTCTTGAAGTGAAGTACGAGAACTATTTAGCTGGGCCTGTGCCGCCGCCACTTCTTTTTCGAGGGTCCTATAACGAGTCTCATAGGGTCCAAAGTTAATTTCATCCGGAAGACTTTGAGCGAAGACTGGTGCAGAAACAAGACATGCGAGGACCAAGATTGTTTTGGACTTCATTTGGATACTCCCTATCAATTGAAGACGTATCCTTAGGTATAAAACAACCAAATTACTTTTATAAGGGGTGACAGAATTTAATATGCAGATGCTGTAAAAATAGGGTCACAGTGACACTCTCGGTGTCTTTTTGACTTCAGATGACTTTTACTTTTTCGCCCTGAAAATCTACGACCTGGCCCGAGCGGATCTTGCAACGCTTGCGAAGCTCAACCTGACCATCGACTTTAACTTTACCTTCAGCAATAAGGTGTTTCGCCTCTGCTCCGGAGCCTGTTAGATCAGTGATCTTCATAAGATCACAAAGAGGAATAAACTCTGAACCTTCTAAATTGAATTCTTTCATGGCGCGGATACTACAAGGACAGAGGCAGACTGACAATAAACTCGGCCCCTTTATTTAACTCACTCTCTACAAAAATCTGTCCGTTATGCATTTTGAGGATTTCCCGGGCGATGAAAAGACCCAGACCTAACCCCGAAATGTCCGCATTGGCCCGTTCAAAGCGCTGAAAAATACGTTCCTGATCATCCTTGGCAATCCCCGAACCATAATCCTTAACATGGATCTGGGCCTCGTTACCATTGCGATTGACCCAGACTTCAATGGGCTTCCCGCTTCCATAGCGGCCGGCATTGGTTAAAAGATTTGTTACCACTTGCTCTAAACGAAATTTATCCCATCTTCCCACAATTGGTCCGGTGGTTTTAAATGTCACAGAACAATTTCTTTCTGCAAGATGTGGAGTCAGACCTTCCACGATGTCTTGAACCATTTGAGAGAGATCAAACTCCTCCACTTCAAGGCTTAACTTATTGGTCTGGATGCGAGAGATGTCGAGCATGTCATCCACTAAGCGCGATAGTCGTTCAACGCTGTGATCAGTTTGATTGAGCATCTTTTGAATGTAGTGAGACATGTCTCCATTCATACCTGCCTTCTCGATGTAACGCATGAGAAGTTGAGTCTGAAGTTTAATTGAGGTCAAGGGAGTGCGAAGTTCATGAGAAGCAACTGATAGAAAGTTATCACGAGAAATAATGGCGCCCTCCAGGACTTCAGTCATGGCAATTTTTTGATTCATTGAGCGATCAATCGCGGAGGCCCATATAGCAATTCCCAGAACTAAAGTCGTGGCGAGCAAGACCGCGACCAAAAGACCATCTGAAGCAAGTAACTGATATGAATTTTCAGTCGCCTCTTCCACGGGCACAAAATGCATGCCGAACATGCCTGCGTAATGCATACCAGAGATACCAAATCCCATGAAGATCCCACCGCATCCACGAAGAAGAAATCCATTTCGGCTAAAATCGTTTTTAAGTTTGAAGGCAAGAAAGAGTGCAATGAAAGAAGAAACCACTGCGATAACAATTGAAAGGATGACCCAAAACATGTCCCAGTGAATGATGGCCGACATACGCATAGACGCAATACCAATGTAGTGCATGCCCGCGATCGCCACACCCATGGCCAGACCTCCTCCGACCTTTGTAATCAGGCTCGAAGTTTCGAGACTCACAATATAAAGGGCCAAGGCCGAAGCACCGATGGCCACCACAATGGAGAGCACCATCAAGGGAACATCGTAGGCAATTTCAATTCCCGGTAAACTAAAGGCCAGCATACCGACAAAATGCATACTCCAGATGCCGACCCCCAGTGCAAATGAACCTCCGAGGAGCCATCCCCACCGATGACGTCTTCTGGCGTAGGCAAATGAGTTAGCGAGATCGAGAGCAATATAGGAAGAAACAATCGCAATAATAATTGAGAGTATGACCAGAACATGATTGTGGTGATGATCGTGCATACTAAAATTGTAGGGCCACTCTTAAAAGAAGCAACGGTGGGAATCTAAAGATTTCTGAATTTCATTTCTTTGATGAGTGCTTGAAGTGCTGCGTGAGATTGCGAAAACTGTCCCCACCCTCCATGCCCTGGAAGAATCCATTCATAATTTTTCTTAAGAAGTTTCTCAACTGACCGAATCTGCTCGTCCCAGGAGTACCAGCAAACCCCTTTTGACGCTAACAGAATATGATGGGCAGTATCAACAAAGAGGTGATCTCCGGTGAAGAGAAATTTATTTTTATAAAGTAGACACATGGAGCCTTTAGTATGGCCCGGCGTCATAATAACAGACAGGTCTGCTGCTAACTGGATGTCGTCCTCACCTTTAAGAATGGTTTCGACATTTGCAGTGTCCGAGGTCACCTCATCTTCATGAATGATTCTTTCGCACTTAAAATGAGCGCAGAAGAGTTTATGATCGGCTACATCATCTTGGTGAGAGAGAAACATTTTACGAACTCCACCAAGCTTTTCCAGTTCCTGCACAAGCCACGGATGATAGCGAGGTGAATCTACCAGGACATTCCCCTCTTCTCGTTTAATCAGGTAGCTTGAGGCCCCAAAAGAATTTCGAGACGTATAACCGAGATAGTAAACGGCATCCGCAATGTGGAGCGGAAGACCAGCACCTAATTGTTTGAAAATTTCAGGAGCGTTTTGAACCCCAATGGAATTGGTGGGACAAGAAAGAATCGCCTGCTTGGCCCTTTGCCAATCATCCTTTGATTCTGGTTGCTTCATCACCACCGATTTATCATCGTGGTTTTCCCGAAAGAGATCTGGTCCCAGATGAAAACAAGTCCCACAATCAATACAAGTGGTATCGACGAACAAAGGTCCGGGAACATTTTTTGGATGTGACTTTTTAATTAAGGCCATGGAGGCATGGTAAAAAACTTTTTACCTCTCTGTACCTTAATTTTAAAAGGCCTCCCAATATGCCCAATCGACTTCAGACTTAATGAATGATTTTTTCTCGTAACCATTATTGTCACGACTAACGATATCTCGCGGTTGCCAGAAGTACATACTCACCGGAATCAGGTAACAATCCTCTTTCTCCTGATTATTCCGGTAATCGTTGTATTTTTGTACAACAGGACATTTGCGTCCGCTATAGATAAAGATATTCGTCCACGAATTCACGAAACGTGGTGTAGTGGTATAACGGCGATCCAAAACTCTTTCTACTGATGCTCCTCCTTCATTCACTAAAACCATCGGTGAAACATGAAACCACCATTGGTATCGATAGTTACGAATGTAACGATTAGTGAAGAACAAAAAGAGCTTCATGGAGTTTAAGTTCGAACGTTTATATTCTTCATAGGCCCAGATATGAGCACGGTTATAGCACTGAGATTCATTCTGATAGTTTCTTCTCATGCGTGAGAAAATGCTATTTGCCTCAGAGTAACTTCCCAGGACAGTGGGATCGTAAGAAAAATTTGGCGCTGTTTTTACCTCTTCAGGGGAGACCGAATTTTCATTCTCAACAGTTTCAGCACTTACAAAACTATTAGTATTATCCACCACGACTTCCAGGTAATCGCCATTTCTTTGACTGTCTTCAAAGTCTGTTATTAACTCTCGTTCTTCTTCGTCCAGAAAGACCACGCGCCCATTCTCAAGTTTAATCAAGTGTGGTAAATTTCCTTCACCTTCTTCAATCAGCTCGACCCGACTGGTGAATTCATCTGCAAAGGCCGAGAATGAAAATAAGAAGAAGAACATCAGAGGCATGACAGTTTTCATGGTGACCCTCCTTGGTCGTGATTGACCTTAACGGGAATGATTGTGGGTGAAAAGATGCGCACCTATGAAATGAAGTGAAGTGCTTTAATTGGACAGAAATTGAGATTCTTATTCTTTATTACATCCATCCTGGCACCTGCCTATTTATACCTGGGATTTCGCCTAGGAAGTCATTGGTCACACTGGCCCATGCTGGGACTTCTCTTTCTTCTCATTGCTAGTTTTCCCTTCAAACGATTGTTTCGCTTACAAATACATCTGGCCTACATGGCCATGGCATTCCTTACTTTTCTAGTGGTCTTTACCATCGTGCGTGACATTGCCTGGTTAATCACGGGTGAACTGGCCCCTATCAGTTATGTATTTATTCTCACTGTTGTGAGTCTCATTGTGGGATTGATCAATGCTTCCCGTGGACCTCGGGTAAAGCATGTTAAAGTTCCAGTGAATGATCTGAATGAAAATCTCATTGGTTTTAAGATCGCACAGATTAGTGACTTGCATGTTGGTGCCACCATTCGAAAACGCTATGTGGAAAAAGTTGTAAAAAAAATAAATGCTCTTAAATGTCATATTGTGGTTTTGACGGGTGATATTGGGGATGGAAATGTTCGTGAGTATCGGGAGGACATTGCCCCCATTGGAAATTTAAAATCGACCTACGGCTCATTCTTCATTCCGGGAAACCATGAATACTACTGGAACGCCAACGAATGGTTAATTGTGCTTAATAACCTAGGGACCATCAATCTCGTGAATCGGGGAAAGATAGTTAAGCATCAAGGAGCGGATGTCCTGGTGGCCGGAATTCCTGATCCGGTTTCCCGATTAACTCCTAATCTTGATACGAAGTACGCCGACTCCGCAAGCTTTAAGATCCTTCTCTCTCATCGTCCGGGGATTGCTCCAGATGCCGAGAAGAGCGGCTTTCATTTACAACTTTCCGGCCACACTCACGCGGGCCAATTCTTTCCCTGGACCATCGTGGTGAAATTCGTTCACAAGTTATCACAAGGTCTTCATCGCGTAGGAAATATGTGGGTGTACGTGAATCCAGGAACAGGCAGTTGGGGACCACTTGTGCGTTTAGGAACAACTCCAGAGATTACTCTGCTGGAGTTGGTTCGATCTAAAGAAGTAAGACTGATTAACGATTAGGAATTCGATCCTGGATTTTGCTGATTCTCTTAGAGAGATCTTTTGAGAAAGTGCGGTATGTCTTTCCCGCATCTTTACTAAAACGTTTAAAGAACTTTTTCGCTTCTGATTTAGTAATCATATATTCCTCCAGAGTTATACATCTCAACCATCGAGCATACTCAATGCTCTCTCTGCAGGGCCATTGAAAAAAAACTTTGGTCAATTACCCTTTAGAGGAACTTTAGTTTCATCTTCATCTCCGGGCCGATTCAATGATGTTATGCGAGGCAATCATGAAAATATTTGTAGTCTTTTGCTCATTTTTTTTCATGTCAACAGTATGGGCCATGGGTAGTCCAAATCCGGCCAACACAAGTGCTATGGGTGGATCCGCCGCGACCCTGAATCAGGTCACTCCTGAAGAGGAAGAACAACCTTTGACAGAGGAAGAAGAACTAAAATTGCAAGAGATCGAAGAGCAGAAACAATCACCTGATGAACAGCTCCAGCAAGAGGAGATTGAACAAAACCGTTACGACGTTGTACCCGATCAGTAATCAGCTCGCTATCAGGAGGATGTATGCCAGAGACAATTTTAAACAAACTACGAAAAGAGCACAGAGAGATGCATGCCCTTCTGCACGAAATTCAAACCGCAAGAACGAATAAGCTTCGCAAAGAACTATTCGCAAGATGGAAAGAAGAGATGATCCCCCATATGGAAGGCGAAGAAGTCACCCTTCATACTAAAATTCTGAATGAAACACCTGGTGAATTTACCTTAAGATTGGTTGAAGAAAACAACCGCGAGCACCATCAGATCAAAGAGCTCATTCAGAAATTAAACTTTTTGGATACCGAATCTAAAGAATGGTTAAAAACTTTTTTGGAATTAGAACAGCTTTGTAGTATCCATGTTGAGCATGAAGAAGGTAAACTGTTCGCCGAAGCAAAGGAAGATTTTGGCCCCGATGAGCTGGAACAATTCGCCTACGAATTTGAAGAGGCCAAGCATCATCACATGAACTCATGATGAAAAGAAAAATATTAATTGTTGAAGACGATCCCTCTATTCGAAACTCTTTGAGAGAAATTCTTGAAGGTCAAGGATACCTCGTGGAGGTGTCCAAGAATGGACTTGAGGCCTTCAGGGTCATGACCGAAAAATCTTTTGTACCGGATTTGATTGTCCTGGATCTTATGATGCCGGAGATGAATGGATTTGAGTTCAGAGAGCTTCAAATGGAAGACACTCGTTACTCTCACATTCCTGTGATTCTTCTCACTGCCAATAATCGTTTTCAGGAGTATAAAGAACCCCTAAAGGCCTTTGAGTTTCTCAATAAGCCCTTAGAGGTTGATGATTTGATCTTCGTGGTTCAGAACTGCTTTCGCTTGATGAAGTAATTACTTCTTACGTTTCACACTCTTAATTACAACAGTGTCCATTGGTACGTTCTGGTGACCGTTCATGTTACCGGTGCGAACCATCTTAATTCTATTCACAACGTGCATACCTGAAGTGACTTTACCGAAAACCGCATAACCCCAACCCGCTGGATTTTCACCTGTGTGGTTAAGTGGTGAGTTGTCATTTACGTTGATAAAGAACTGGGCCGTGGCAGAGTGAGGATCATTCGTGCGGGCCATGGCAATTGTACCAGTGTCATTGCTTAGACCATTATTGGCTTCGTTCTTAATTGGCGCCTTGGTTTTCTTCTCATTCATTTTTTCATCAAAGCCACCACCCTGGATCATGAAGCCATCGATCACACGGTGAAAGATTGTGCCGTCATAGAATTTATCATCTACGTAGCCTAAGAAGTTTTTAACTGTGTTTGGGGCCTTTTCCTGATTGAGTTCGATTTCAATTGTACCCATGCTGGTCTCCATCACAACCACTGGACCTTTGGCAGCAAATGCATTTAGTGAAACAAGTAAAAGAGCAGACAAAAATAGTTTCATATTTTTCCTTGGACTGAATTTATAAATATTTTAAAGACGATTGGGAATTTTTGCCAGGCTTATCTTGGACCGAAATGGAGCACACTTGCCGTTTCCGGATAAGTTTCCAGAAGCCAGCCGTATACATCCAGGGTGAGTTTCGCCGAGAGGAATAAAAGAATGAGTCCCGCACTTCCCATCATTAAACGCATGCGTTTGGGAGATTGGAAAAATGGCATCATAACACTTGCTCCAAGAGACAAGAGCAGAAACCAGATGAGTGAAAAAGTCGCAGCTCCCATTCCTAGTGTGAGCCTCAGGTAGATGTCGCTATATTTGGCGGAATAGCCACCAATCAGGACAATTCCATCCAGGTAGGCATGGGGATTGATCACACTAAAAGTAATGGATTTTAGAATGACACTTTTTAAAGTGCCGGGTGCCTTGGCGGCCCCCACAACAAAGCTCTCTTCTGGTGTGGTGATTTTTCCAAATCCGTAGAGCAGAAGAAACCCTACTCCTACCACTCCGAAAAAGATTTTGATCTGTGGATAGTGATTAAAGAAGGTCGCCGCCCCTGCCACTCCCAACATAATGAGGGAGAGATCACAGAGAAAGCACACAAAGCTCACCGTAATGTGATGGTGTCGGCGAAGACCCGACTCCAGCACAAAAAGATTCTGGGGCCCCAGGGCAAAGATGAGACTTGCTTGCAACAACAATCCCTCTAAAAAAACCTCTTTCATAGGGCCCCCCAGTTGGAAGAACTTCTAAAAAGAGATTAGAGGAAGCGTGCTCCAGTTGTCGTTTCGCTGCTTGTTTCACTTCTCGCAGCATCCGCAGTGGTCGTGTCTTCGCTGTGCACTTTAACAAGTTTCCCACAGGCAATCGGAATCAACTGATCCGCGGCCGCATCTCCAAGAGTTGCCACTGTCGCCGGAAGATCTGAATTACGACTCACTCCATGAACAACTACGACTCGTTTTGAGAGCCTTAAGGTTTCAGTTGGAGATAGCTTCGCAAAGAAGTCTTCCTTATCTGGGTCTTCAGCATTGAGATCCGCCATCAGTTGAGCAAATGAAGTACTCTTGCGATAAACATACGCACCTGCACCATTAGCAATTGGCCCAAAATCATTTCCAAGTAATTGATCACTGATATTGCTATCAAGCGGCACCAGGATTTTTCCAAAGCTCGCCGAACCTTCCATAATATCTACAACTCCATCTCCATTGGCATCGCTGGCCTCAGTTGGACACTCAGAGCTCGTCATAATATTTTGAAAGTGCTTCACACCTGATGGTGCTCCCGCAACCGTTGATTCAATGACAACTTCATCTCCATCAATACGTACTTCGATTGTTCCTGTAGTATTAGCAACTAGCTTCTTATTCACTGGCGTTAATACGGCACGATAAATCCCTTGATCATTATCTTCCTGAAGCTCGGCATTCTCATTTTGTTTTGATGATGAACTACTCCCACTTCCGCCACCGCATGCAGCGAGGGCAAATAGTGAAGCAACAAAAAGAAATGGAACCGGCGATTTAAATTTCATGACTCACTCCTTGAAAAAATCAACTTTGCCCTTAGAGCAAAAGCTTTGCCAAAAGGTAAGTCGTTGATTGCAGAGTGGGCCCACCGAGCTATGCCTGATCAAATGAGGCAAAATTTCTAATCGCAGGTGGCAAACTTCCTGAGCACAGTGTCCCATCACTTTGTGAATGAAGAATTGCTAATCTATGCCCGAGGAGAATACACATGGCCATACCAGGAAAATGTAAAACGATCCTGATTGTTGAAGATGATGATGATATCCGCAACGTCATGGTTGATCTGCTCGAGTCAGAAGGCTACATCACGAAGGCCGCGACCAATGGCAAAGAGGCCTTAGACGTTCTTGGGTCCATGGCCAAACCATGCTTGGTATTGCTCGACATGATGATGCCGATCATGAATGGTCGTCAGTTTCTGGACACAATTATGGCCGACACACTTCTTGCACCAATTCCAGTTTTAATTGTTTCTGCTGTCGCCGACAAAACGAACACTGAAGGTTCAATTGGATTTCTTAAAAAACCCATCGATATCGATGTGGTTCTCAACGTGGTTTCCCAATACTGTAAGTAATTACAGTTCGATCTGACCTTCTTTAAGATCGCTCAGATCAATTGGGAATGTCTTCTCACCACAACGTCTTTTAAGAGCTTCACCAATTTTTTTATAGTCGTTTTGAAATCCCACGTAAGGAACAAAAGTATACTTTCCACCTTCCACACGGAGAGCAGTATCTCCCTCGTGATAGGTCAGTTTCACAGTTTCTTGAGGATGGTTACTATCAATCAACTCCATCTCATATCCATTTGCGATCTCGTGCATGCGCAAAATCAAAAATGAATGAGACGTTAGTCCTTTGATTTGGGCCATGATCCATAGTGGGGCCGGCGTATATTTATAATAGGTATACACATCACGCATTCTTGCGAGCATTTGCTCACTCGGTAGTTCTGATTGTCCAGAAATTCCACGAATCCATTGAAAGTTGAAAAATCCATCAAGCTTTTGCCAACCATCCAGGATTTCCTGAATTTCTTTTTTGTAATCCTGGGAAAAAGTTAAAAAATCCTCATACCCAGGAATGACAACTGCCGAGTCCATATTGCGAAGAGAAAGAAGAATCTTTAACAATTCAGGACGTGATGGAGGCGGTAATGAAGGTTCGTAGCTTACTAAGTAAGCAGAAGAACGTTGCATTCTATTGTGCCACCAACATACACCTTGATTGAATAATCCCCCATCGTTCTTAAAAGAAATCCTGGAACTATTCTGATCCAAGAAAACCCTTAAATCCTGAGAACTTCTAGAACAGATGTCAGAAGCTTTAAGATTTTGAGAAAGAACGAGGAGAAAACCAAGTGTAAATAGTTTATTCATTCTAAAAGTATAGAAGAATAAAACATCTCTTGAAAAGTGCCTCTGTTTTACTTTCGCCAGCGGAAGTGAATCTTAATCTCCTTTTTTTTGAAGTTGACATATCCGTATCTTTTCCGTATTTTTTCTAACATGAGACTTAATCATCTTGCAAATAAAATTTTACTGAGTGATACAAAAAAATTGGCGAGCTCCGAAAGAGTGGTCATCACCAAACTACTTCATCACTTGAAAGAGATAGAGCGAAGAAAGCTTTATCACGAACTAAATTATTCTTCGCTGTTCGCTTATTGCGTTCGTGAACTTGGATATTCAGAAAGTGGCGCTCAAAGAAGAATTGTGGCAGCAAGGGCCTTGGCAGAAATGCCAGAAATAGAACCGAAAATCGAATCAGGCAAACTAACTCTTACAAATATTTCATTAGTGAATGATTTCATTGAAGATAAATCTCAAAGGCAAGAAGTTTTAAAAGAAGTGGAAGGTCTCACTAAAACTGAATGTGAAAAAAGACTCTTTGAGATCACAGGAAAAGAGAAAAAGCCGGGTAAGGCAAAAAGGATTTCAAAAGATAAAATCCAAGAAGTTTATGTTTTATCTGATGAAACAATGGCCACCGTAGAAAAGCTGAAAGATCTTCTTGGCAAAAATCTAAGCATGGATGAGCTCGTCCAATTTATGGCCAAAGAGGCCATGAAATCTCTGAAAAGGATGAAATCACTTCCGCCAGCGAAAGTAGATACGACTGTCACAATGAAGACTTCAAACGTATCAACTTCTCGCCAAAGAACTAGAACAATTAGTTTTAACCAGCGTTTAATTTAAAGAAGCCCGTTGATTCAAGACATTAATAGAGTCCATTCATGAGATAAATAAAACAATTCGGCAATGGATCAGGTGAAACTTTTCCTGGACGGTTTAAGCCGCCCGATTCTCTCCGATATTTCTGAGCTTATCGGCCAGACGAGGGGGCAACAAATTGATCACCATATCCACGGTGTTTTTCATGAATCCTTCTTTCTCGATCTTCGGTTTTAACTGCAAAAAGGCATCTGCCATACTCACAGCTTCTTCTTCTGTGAAAGCTTTTTGTGCCTCTGCGAAGATTTCATTTTCCTCGTCTTCAATGTGATGAAGAAACGATTCCTGAAGTTTTTTTGCAGTGGCCTTCCAATCAAGATTCATGCGATCCATGACTTGTAGTGTTCGGAGTAACGTTTCAGTTTCAAGGTGCTCTTGATATCCATGAAACACAATTTTTTTATCAGCGTTCACCGCTCGAAGCGTATTATAAAAAATTGATTCCTCAGCTCGCGAGTGCGGAACCAATACATTTCTAATTTCTTCGATGAGGACATAGCGGTAATCGTCATCGGCCCTCAACGAAACAAGTTCCTCAAGAACTATCTTCAATTCTTCATGGTCCTTTTTTAAAGCTTCATAAATATCCATAACCCTTCCTTGGTGAAAGTTATATACGGACTAGCTGCAAGACATAGACCAGGCCCAAGTATAAATTTGAAGCAGTTTAAGAATAATGAGACGGAATTTTTCCACATAACCGACTTAAGTGGAATAATGACTTTTTAAGCTCTCTTTTAGTTTTCAGCAACGTCTTCTCATGGTCCACTTGTGAGGTAAACCGAGGAGGATTTATGGCGATCAAGACTCTGACTCTGGTGGGTGGCATCAGTCGCAATTCTTTGAACAAGAAGTACTTCAGATCCATTCAGGAACTTTCTATCCCTCATTTTGAATTCGAAACATTCGATATTTCAAAACTTCCATTCTTCTCTCAGGATCTGGAAATGGATCCACCTGATATCGTCTCTGAGTTTAAAGACCTTATTCGTGAGGCGCAGGCGGTGCTCTTCATTTCTCCAGAATATAATCGCTCCTTCCCGGGTGTTTTAAAAAATGCCATCGATTGGGGTTCAAGACCTTATGGACAAAATTTATGGAACCGAAAACCGGCGGCACTTCTGGGTGCTTCTCCCGGTGCCATTGGTACTTTCGGCGCCCAACATCATCTTCGTCAGGTAATGGCCTACTTAAATATGAGTGTATTGGGACAACCTGAAATGTATTTCAATGCTTCTCATGCCTTTGATGAGCAGGACCGCTTGACCAATGAGAAGACCAAAGAATTACTTCTTCAGTACTTTGCGGCATTCGAAGAATGGATCAGACTGGTGGGAGAACGAACAGAGGACCGTGAAGATCTCTACCCTTCAGAAGGACTGGAAGATTCGCCCATGACTCATTAAGCGGCGTCTTTCTCTCGATCAGGGATTCGGGTTTTTGGTAACAGTACATCATTGGGTTTAATGGTAGCACCCTCTCCTACGACAACATCTCCAAATAGTGATGCCTTAAGCCCGATGGTCGCCTTGTCCTTGATCACTAATTTATCAATGATGAGAATTCCTTTCATTCCATAATGGGCCATCATGGTGGCAGAACCACCAATGGTCACATAATCACCAATCTCAATTAAGCAGGGATCAGAAACATTGGATGTATTGATCATGCTACCTTTCCCAATTTTCATTCCCATCATTTTAAAGAAAAGAATGTTAAGTGGAGTTGGAGTGATGAAATCCAAAAAAGTGTATCGCACAAGATAAGTGAGAGCATTGTGATAATACCAAGGGATAACACTTAAGCTAAACCAGCTGGCGCGAAGAGGAGCAACTTTAAGGGGAAGAAGTTTATTAACAGTTGGGACAATGAAGATGATCGAGAGCCCATACATCACCCACCCCAAGGCCATGGAAAACCCAAGAGAAATTCCTTTCAGGATTGTATGAGAATGTGCGGTCAACTCCTGCACCCATTGAAAAAGCATCACCCCAGGAGAGAAGGCCAGTCCCATGCAAAAAACATAAATCAATGCAATGGGAGAAAGCAGGAGAATGAAGCCCACCGTACGAAAGCGGCGAAGCAGAGATTCAACAACGCCACTCACCCCGGACTTTTCTGATTTAGTGGACAAGACATCGAAGCGCTCGTTATTTTTCATTCTTTAATTTTACCGCAAGAAGGCATTGGTCCATAACCGCCTGAAAGGGCATTTTCCCCCTCCTGACTAGTGACTCAGAATGTTGTCACCTTACGCGGCCACTCTTCCATTGATGAATCGCAGACCCGTATGCTGTCTTGGAAATCAACAGGAGATCGACATGAAGCCGATGTTCATATTGTTTATTATGTTAGCGGCCCTTACGTCTTCTATTTCACTCTCATTTGCCCAGGATTCTGGCTACATCAACGAGGACGAGATGCTAAGTGAGGAAGGAACTCCTTCTGAATACACTTTCCCTATGAACGAATCAGAGATGGAGAAGGCGGATTTAGAGCGCCAGGAAGAAATCATATCGCCGGATGCGGCCAATACTGATTGGAACATGGATGATGTCGCTCCGGAGACTGATTTTTAATCATTCGTAAGGATCGTAATCTTCAAAAATTTCTCCGCAGGCAATGGGAAAGGTCATACTGCTCGCGATGCCGTAGATAACGATGACTCTTTCTTGTAAGCGCAGTGGAGCCCCGGCAGGGACTGTGGCATATTGACGATCAGGTCTTCCACGGAGATTTATCATCATCTCCCTGAAGGAGGCGGCCCTGTAATAAATGTATTTCCCCTCTTCATTTCCTCGCGGAAAGCCCTCTTCACCACCTCTACGGGTCACTAAATTCCCATCTAAGGGGATCAATACTTTTCCCGAAGCGATGATCACTTCATTGAGATCAATCACACCGTCCTGATTAAGATCTGCGCCACTTCCTGGACACTTTGTTCCTTCATGAATGTATTGAAGATGCTGAACATGAGGCATGCGAGTGGAAACACTCACCCGCGCGTAGAATTGATTACCGCGTAACCATAAAATAGAATATCCGTGAACCTTCTTGGCCCACTTCTTATTGAGGGTCTTAAATTCGGCCCTGTAGTTTCCTTGTTCTTCCTCTAGCGTTATGACCTCTTTGTCATCGTAATTGGGAAATTCATTACGACCGCAGGAGCCAAGTACGACAAGGCCTACAAGAAGGAAGATGATGAACTTCATCTAGGAGGAAGAGTGCAAACTCGGGGCCTCTTATTATCTACTCTAAACAGTTATTACCGCCTGGATACCGTGGCAATTTGGGACGCTCTAGTTCATTCCCGTAATATTGTCCTCAACTAGTCCTTTGGACTTTCTGGGGGGTGATGAGTCGGCCACTGCGATCCTGAGTTCATTGAAGACGTCATCAACGCCCACAAGATTTTCAATCGCAGATTCGGCCTCCCTTTTTTGATTCCGATCTTTAACAGTCCCTTTCAATGTGACTCGTCCGTCTGCAACAAAGACCTCAATCTCAGACGCATCAACTTCACTATTTCGGTACAGTGCTTCGCTGACGTCTTCGCGGATGCTTTCATCGGATCGTCGATATCCACGAGGTCCTCTTCCTCGATAATCTGGGCGATTCATTGCCGGGGCACTGGCACGCGAACGCATGATTTCTCTTCCCCGAATAAGAGGAGAATCGAAGTTGTAATGCCTTTCAGTCAGGACCTCATCCTCATCAAAAGGAACACTACTATCACGAGAAAATTCTGACTCTCCTGTTAGGTCATACTTTCCATCAGTATTAAAATTTTCCTGAGTGTCACGATCTCGAGAATAATTTGAATTTGCCATAAACCTTCCTTTGCTAATGGCCCACCATGAAAAGAGCAAAAGCGATACCAACTACGTCTTTAGTCAAATGAGTTTTGGTCATTCTTAAGTACAGCATTTCTTTCATTGGAGTTCTCATTAAATCAACCAAGGAGTAAGTTATGAAAACTTTCATGGCCCTTCTTACATTGCTGACCCTGACTGGTATTTCCGGCTGTAACCGCGCCGGAGAGACCAAAAAGACCGATGACATGGACATTCAGCGAGAAGAAGAATTCAGCCGGGACGATATTCTTGAAAGAAGAAATATGCCGGCAGAAACTGGTTCTGATAACGAGATTCAGATTGATCGTAGAGTGATTGACGAAGATGAATTAGAACTGGATAGATAAAAGGCGGATTAAGAAAACCCGCCCTTATTTTTAATGAAGATCCTCTCCCTTTGCAGAGAGACTTAGAAGGTTTTGCACATCTCTTACGCCAGAAATGTTTTCCACTTCATATTCGGCCATTTTCTTCATCTGTCTGTCTTGGACCCTACCATTTAAATATACACAACCATCCTTGACCGATACCTCAATGTCCGTGGCATCAACATCTGCACTGCTGGAAAGCATATCGCACACATCCTGATAAATACTTTCATCACTTCTTTTGTAACCTTTGGGCCCTTTTCCGCGATGACCTGCGACGTCTCCTAAATCATGACCGATTTGACTTCCACCATGGCTTCTGAAGCCCCGGTCATAACTTCGATCATAATAGTTGTCCCAACCCTTGCGATGGTTCCAGGAACTCATCCTTCCATCTTCAAATGGACTGCTTTCCCAGTTATTTGATGTTCCCTCTGCTGATCTCCGACCACGATTTTCATTATACGGTCCACTTAATGAATTAGGGCTTCTGCGATAATATCCTTCTTCACGTCGCGGTTCCTGATCCAAATCAAAACGAGAATGTCTTAACCTGTCCATTTTTATTCCTGTTAGATCTCCATCATTAATTTTCCTTCTCATACCTACTCCTTAAGTAATTCCAAGGTCCTTCTGCGTGACACCTTCGGGCCCATCCATGCGAAGTTCTCCTCGAATGACCGACAATTCATTAGTGACTTCTTTAACACCGGAAATGTTCTCGGCGACTGATTCGGCCAATTTTTTGAGCCCACGACTCTCGATCTTTCCTGAGAGATATACCGTCCCGTCAGTCACTTTCACAATGATATGACTGGCATCGATCGCACGATGGCGCATAAGAGATTCGCAGACGTCTTCATAGATTTTTTCGTCCGAGCGCTTATATCCCTTAGGACCCACTCCTCTGAATCCCTTATCCGCAATTTCCTCTTCAGTTGCTCCTGAGATGCCTGAATTTTCAAGTCGCTCCTGATCGGTATTAAGATAATGCAAATTATCTTCCAAATGAACATCAGCGTAGTCCGGGGCCGCGTATCGAGAATAATCGTCGCTATCAAATTTATCGACGAGTCTTAAATTTCTTTTCCTTTCTTGTTTCTCTTTATCCATAAATCCCCCTCATAATCCGTATTGATCACGGCCCGCATAGCCCAATCCGGGAATCCAACCATCGGCACTGTGTTTTACCTTTAAACGGTTTTGCACATCGAGAACGCCGGAGATATTTTCAATCAACTCCTCGGCCATACGTTTATCACGTCGACTTACGACCTCACCTTCAAGTGTAATCACACGATCATTGACCTTAACTTCTATTTCACTGGCATCCACTTCAGGACTATCGAGAAGAATTTCACAGGCGTCTTCCATGATCCGTGTATCAGATCGCTGATAGCCTTTAGGACCTTTGCCATAGTGGTTCTCCCGTGAGGCCTCCGAACGTATGTCATCTGACCAGCGGTTTAATCTTCCACCATGTTCATAAGGATGTTTCATTCCATATTCATCCTCATATGTGGGGTCATAGTCATTTCTAAATTGGTCGTCCTGGTAAGAGTCGTGATGAATGCGCTGTTCTCCAAATCGGTTTACACCTCCAAAGCGACCACGCTTCTCGTGGAGGTCTCTTCCAAACTCTTTATCATCAAAGCTAAAATTAGAATGTGTAAAGGAGCCGTCAGTATCAAAGCGAGGCTCTTCAAAATAATCTGAGTCCCGAAAGCGTGAAAATCCGCGTTGATCGTTGCCAGACTGAATGCGGCCCATATCTCCTCCTTGAGAAAGTTAATCCATTTAAATGAGTGCAAGGCTCCTGCCGGGTCGAACTCCTTGGAACCATGAAGGAAAAGGGGCAATTTGTGACAAACCTCAGGCATCGTTTTTGGGCCGATGCCAAGAAATGTACGCAAAGCGAGCTAAAAGTGGTTTTTGCAGTGAGGTCATGAAGAGTTAAATATGAGAAAGTTCGTAAGAATTTTTGCGACGACGTTTTTCACTTATAATCAGCTCATCCCGGACATTCAAACTTGGATAAAGGAGGAACGTTTTTTATGAGATTATCCAAACTTTATGAGGTTCGTGCTTGGAAGTTTCACCGTCAAGACTTCAGTCCAGGCCACTAAACGTTTCTGACTAATATAAACATTGAAGAAGGCCACTCGAATGAGTGGCCTGTTTTTTTAGATAATACTTTTCTTAATCTCAGCAATAAATTCTCTCTCATCAAATGGCTTCAAAAGACATCTCTCACCATCGACATAACCATGACCCGTCATAAACATTACGGGGATATTGGAAATCTCATCGAGTTGTAATTGTTCGCGTCTAAATTCCAAACCACTTTTCACAGGCATCATCAAATCTACCAGGATTAGATCCGGTAGGTCAGGTTGATGGATCAAACTATTAAGTCCGGTCTCACCGTCCTTGGCCGTCGTAACGCTGAACCCCTCATCTACCAAAAGTTCACAAACCGATAATCTGAAATCCTGATCATCATCGATGACCATGATCTTTCTGCGCCTTTGCGGAAAGAGTTCCGATTGAAGATCTCTGAAAGAAGGATGATTATTCGAATCCTGATATTGATAATTTTCTAACATTGGGTCCTCCTTGCCATCCAAGCATGATGGACCATTGTCGCTTGGCCCGTACAGAAAAAATGAAATTTAGTCGTGAAATGAAGTGTTGAAATTCAAAGAAGTTAAAGCTCTTGCTCATCACTCTTTGTTATAACTTTATTACTTTATTTATAAGCAGCGTACCTAATGCAGGTGCAGTAAGTGTCTTAGCTTTGGTTAGGCTTTAGATGACAGGGATGCTTCTTTTCAGACAATATTGCTCCTGATTTTTCGCATAACCATGGGAGGTTTTATGCGCTTCTTGCTTCTCCTTCTCGTCCTTATATCGCTGCCCCTCATGGCCAATACTCAGTTATCAACTCAGATACATGATATCGATATGGGTGCTCAGGGCAATGAAGAACCCTTGATCTTCCTTGCTAGTGGTGACGTGGTGAGATTTAAGAACTTCGACAAAAACGTCCTGCTTCAACTTCGTGAAGCGATTAAAAAGAAGACCTGGTTTCGCGTCACCTTAAATGAAAAGAGAGAGATCCTAAAACTGGAAGAGATCGCCGCTCCCTTGCCCACTTCACATGAAAAGATGCTTCATTTCTCAGACGCGCCTTATAGACCTTCCTACTTAAAATCCATGGATCAAGCGCGTTCCATGTTTTATGAGGCCAGAACAAATCATAAAGAATCCCAATGTTTTAATCGCGCCCATGTCTGGGCCTATGACTGGAGAATCAAACACCAACTCTACTCTTCAAAAGTGTGGTTGTTCTTCACGCGTAAGTACATTCGTAAATTTAAATTTCAATGGTGGTTCCACGTGGCACCAATGGCCCACGTCAATATCAATGGCGAAATGAAAGAACGAGTAATGGATATTAAGTATGCCAGAGGCCCGATTAAGTTAAAGACTTGGACCGATATCTTCATGCGCGACTATGCCGATTGTCCGGTGGTTGAGAAATATTCTGATCACGCTAACTTTCCAGAGAGCGGAACATGTTTCGTGATGAAATCCAGCATGTACTATTATCAGCCGGTTGATCTTGAACAAAGGGACCTGACTGGAATTGAAAAATCTCACTGGATGGAACCGGAAGTTAAGCAGGCCTTCCTTGAGGCCATGGACATTACCCTTTAGGAGGAGCCATGAATCGTAAGGCAATCTCACATTTAATTCTTCTGACCTCACTTGTTTCTTGTAATGGCGGTGGTGGCGGCGGAGGAAGTGAAAGTAAACCAGTTGTGCAACCTCCTGTTCCTAATCCACTTGAAACAGAGATGATGGGGACCTATCAGGCACTTCTTCGACCGGTTAATCCCACTCTTTCAAAAGACGTAAATGGATCTTTAACACTCGTTAAAGATAAAAATGAATTCGTCGCCGACGTAAGATTCTCCGGTGGTCCGGCGGGTATACTTCACGTTCAAAATATTCACGTGGGTAAAAGATGTCCAACGATGGATGACGATCTTAACCGAGATGGTTATATCGATGCCATTGAAGGCGCTGAAGTCTATAAAGAAATTATTGTTCCGCTGGATGAGGATCTAAACTCCCAGCGCATGGGCTGGGGAACATTTCCAGTGGCCGATGATTATGGTTATTACTTCTACTCTCAGGTCGCAAACTTTGAGAAGCTCATGACTGACCTAAAAGAAGAAGACATTAATCTTCAGGATGATTTCGTTAAGTTAAATGCCAATGAGACGCTGCAACTTTCAGGAAATGTGATCATCATTACTGGAGTTTCAAAAGACGTTCCACTACCTGATACTGTCGCCCCTCGTGGAAGACTCACGAATTTCCAGGCCATTCCCATCGCATGTGGAGTGATTTCTAAAGTCACTTCAGTTCCAGGAAGAATTGATAACGATCAAACCGGAATCAAGTTTCCAGGTGGTGAGAGCATTGGGGGATCAAGTGGCGTGGACGACGGAGCTGACTTTGCTTCATCAACGACTACGACCTCTACGGGCGGAAACTATGGAGAGGACGATAACGAGATAGACCCTCCGGAGACTGGAAGTATCTAGCGCGTTGCCATTCCACCAACAATTGCCACACCAACAAACACCAGGCCCACACCAAGGGCCTGCATGGAATTGAATGGTTCCTTATCAACGAACACGCCAATCATAGTGCCCCAGACGAAAGTCAAAGCATAAACTGGAAAGGTCACTGAAATTCTTCCACCAAGACGGAAGGCCACCATAAATAGCCCCATCACAATGAGAAAGGAAAACATGCCACCTAAAAAAGGAAGGTTTTTATATATCGGTATCTCTTTAAGGTCTTTAGCGCCAAGCTTATAGAGCCACTGCCCTACCGCTCCCAACAAGGAAGCAATAAAGTTTAAAATGATGGGCCAGGTTTGATTGCTCATACTTCCTTTAAACGAAGAACTTCGTCTTGAATAAATGCCGTTAATTCCATCACAGGACGACTTCTCACCGAATCATCAATTGATGAAGTTCCGATTCTGATTTCGCATTCTGAAGGAATTGGAAGCCCACCCTTAGGCATGGCCTTGCCCATACCAATCATAAACACAGGAACCAGCTTCACATGAGGGTTTCTTTGCAATAAAACGGCAGCACCACATTTAAAGTCTACGATCTGCTCCGGTAGTCCACGAGTTCCCTCAGGGAAAAGAATAAGCGACTTACCACTCTTCACATGCATATCAAGTTCATCCAGAGGTTTTAGTACTTGTCCACCCTCGCCCTTTCTTCGTACAAAAACCGTATTGAGAAAGAACTCACATAGGGTCGCCATGACTTTATTGCGGGCAAAATAATCTGCGGCGGCCGCAGGATGAACATCTCCCAGGCGCTTCACTGGAAGCGAACACAATAGAGACACTGTATCCAAATGGGAATTGTGATTGGAAACCAGAATGAATTGTCCCTCAGGAAAAGCAGAGGCCTTGGGGAATTTCACTCCGATAATAAGAGAAAGAAATGGTCTAAGAATCAGACGATATAAAACAAATCGTGCAAAAATTCTCATAGATAACTCCAGTATCTGATTAAGTGAAAACAAATGAGAGCGTTGAAGGCCAATGAATCAATTCGGTCCATGATCCCACCATGACCCGGAATCGTTGACCCCATGTCTTTAATCCCTAGATCGCGTTTAATGGCAGAGATCGTTACGTCTCCCATGAAGCCAGAGAACGCGAGTAAGATTGATAGAATCATCGTTTTAGTTGAATCAATGGGTAGAAGAAAAGACAGTGAATATCCCAGTGCCACGGTAGAAATGAGGCCGCCCACAAAACCTTCAACCGTTTTATTTGGACTCACACTTGGAAGAATTTTGTGTTTTCCGAAGAGTTTTCCCCAAGTGAATTGGAAGATATCATTACATTCGGTGATTAGAACCAGCCACAAAATCATCCCACCGTTCCCGGCCGCATATCCTGCCTTCTCCGGAAGTGAAAGCATGTAAGCAAGATGAGAAAGTGAAAAGATCGTAAGCATTGCCGACCAGTGGATGATCCCCAGTGAGGCCGTGATACCCTTAACATCTCCATGGGCCACACTTCTCATGGCAAGACCCACGAACATAATCACCGGAATAAAGATAATGAACATTCCATACCACTCGATGTAAGCGGCGAAGAACTGAAACGGAATTGCGAGATAACACCAAAGAAGTGTTCTACGATCTGACATTCTTAAATTGAGACGACTTGTGAGTTCTCTGAAGGCCACAAAGGCAAGGAATGCAAGGGCGATGGTGGCGAACATTTTTGAGAAGAAAATGGTGACCGTAAAGCCCGTCAGGATCATCCACCACGAGAGAGTTCGCTCGATTAATTCTTTGATGAGTTTCGTTGGTCCTTTGATCGCTCGTGCCAGATAGAAAGCAGCGGTCACAACAATTAGAACCGCAAAAATTCCCCCCATGACCTGGGCCACAGGAGTAGTTAAATATTCTGCATAAGATTGAAGTGTTTCTAAGTTCATGTATTTTCCAAATCAACAGTAATGCGACTTAAACGACGGCCGCATGTTACGACCTGACCCACCACCATGATGATGAGTGCACCATAAAGGAGTGCGCCTCCGGGATAAATGGCCTCACCGATAAAAGCTGCCGTGAGAATGGCCATACGATGAGGCTTGGCCATTGGTCCAATATAGTAGTGAGGAGAGGCCAGGGATGCGCCCAGCACGCGAAGATAAGCTGTCATGACAGCGAGAGTTCCATTTGCCCAGGCGAGCTCAATGGCGAAAGGATATTGTTGTGACAAGTAACCTGCTCCCAAAATAATCGCCACATCCGCAAAGCGGTCAGGCACATCATTCCAGAGATCCCCGGTCTTGGATTTTTTTCCAAATTCAACCGCCACCATTCCATCCATGAGATTACAAATGAGCCTCATCTGAATAAAAAGGGCCGCCAAGATGGGATACATCCGCTCCCCGGTTTTAGCTCCAATAAGAGCCGACCCCAGAGAAAGTGCGGCGAACACCATACTCATAAAAGAAATCATATTAGGTGATATACCCGCCTGAGCGATCATTCGAGAGAGAGTTTTGGCCCATGCGGTTTGACGACTCTTAAGAGGACGTCTTGCTGTTTGTTTTTCCATGTCCGGAGTATGAACCATTCGAATTAAGCAATGATTAAAAAGAGAAAAAGCATGTGAAAATTTCCGGTGTCTAAACTTTTGACACCCTCATGAAAGATCTTCAACGGGGCTCCATCCCAATGAAGCTTTGGAACATAATGGGCCCATGAAAAAAACAAAAAAATTATTACCCCTAGTAGTACTTATTACTCTTTCCCAGGCAGCTTCGGCCCTCGAGCTACCGGTCGTCAGCAAATATTCTGAGGCCGAGCAAGCGCAAATCTGGGTAAAGGCCAAAGCAGATCAGGTTCCTGCTGCACTCATGGGCAACGAAGTAGTTGGCGATCCTACATATGCCTATTCAAAAACTTTCCCGAAAAGCTTCCTACAAGAAAGCATGTTCGTGGTTTGTTACCAGGACTGTAATAACAAAGACACCCTTAAACTTAAAAACGGCGAGATCTCAAATAAGGACGATTGGAACGTTATTGAACAGGCCAACGTTTATTTCTGGGTAAATCGCTACTTTGATTTTGTTGAATCAAAACTTAACTTCCGTCTGGATAAGCATCTGCGAGTGATGACTAACCGAGATGTACGTGAAGATGGTAAGAAGCTTACTAACAACGCTTTCTTTAATCCTCAGGACACAACACTTTCTTTCCTGCCAGCGAACAAGAACTTATTGTTTAAGCTTATGGCCGGAAAAATTAACCGAAGCGGTTTCGATCCATCGGTAATTGCTCACGAGGCCTCTCACTATTTGTTCCAGCACTTATATCCAAATGCAGTGAACGATGAGATCAGCGGTCTAAATGAAGGTTTCGCTGACTATATCGCCAACATCTTCCTTGATAACCCGAAAATCGGTATGGTGATGCTACAAGGTAAGCCTCTAAGAGACGCTTCAAGCATGGTGGCCAGTAACAGAACTCCGAAAGTTTACTCTCCAGGTATGGAAGTCCATGACCTAGGGGAACGAGTTTCATACGCTCTTTGGGAAACTCGTAAGCTGACACAAAATAAAGAAGAATACGATCGTCTGGTAATCGATGCGGTATTGGATCTTAATAAGAATCCATACAACGCAGTTCATGACTTCAAAGAAAAGATGCTTGCTCGTATTGAAACACTTCTGGATTCAAGTGCCATGTCCGAGGCCCGTGCGACCTGGAACCTGTCCCTTGAAGGAAAAGCAATTAAACTTGCTAACACAAATTTCCTATCAAGCTCAATTCCATCTCAGTCTTACATCGGTTTCAAAGTTCGTGAAACTCTGACTGAGGAAATGGCAAAGACTTATGGAGTGGCAAGAGTTCATGAAAATAACTTCAGTCTCCTAAAGACGGTGAAGATTTCTGATACTCAATTTGCGATCCTGGCAGCGAAAGAATCAGAAGATGTATCGACTCCATACTGGATTGCTCTTGATGCTGAACGTGGTAACTACCTTGGTTTTTACTCTTTAGATAAGAAGCTTGTAACAGACCATAAAGAAACAGAAGAAGTTTCTCGCCTTGCGAAGATGGCCGCTCAATCTTCTTCTCTGGCACAAGACTTCGTCTCGAAGCTCGTTAACTTTGTTCAGCTGAAAGATAACAAGGGCCAGCTTGCAATGGCCTACAAACTAAAATCTCTAACGGAGAAAGACGCTACTTTAACATTTAACGGCGAGCGCTTATCTGGTAAGGCAGTTGAGATGGAAGTTAAGCGTAAAATGCTGGTAGCAATTCTAGGTGTACCTGCAGTAGATAAGATCACTCTTTATACTGTTCCTACACTGATCGATAGTCTTCCTCAGCTCAATGGCCAGACTGTGATCGGTTATAAGCTTCAACTACCAGATGGTACTGAAACAGAGATGTCTCTGGATAAATACGTTTCTAAAAAGTAATTTTCTGCCAATGTCGGGTTGCAAAAACACTTTGCAGCCCGACTTTTTCTCTCCACTCCAATATACAATTTTTCCCTCTTGTGATGGCCCGCTCTGCCTCCGTCGCAGTTATAACCGATAAATTGCATTACCTAAAATTCCAGACACTTGTACTTGGCCTTGAACTTGCTTTTTATTCATCCGTCAATTTGTGCCGGAGCACATTTTTAATGAAAAGGAGTTCTACATGAAAAGAAAATCCAAGCTGGAAATGATCACGCCATTCGTACTAGGTACCTGTATGCTTACTTTCGTTGCCGCTTGCGGAAGTGACGACGATGACAGCAGTGATTCATCACAACAGCAGCAACAACAGCAAGAAGGATCGTATCGTGCGGTTCTGACTCCTGTTAACGCCACTGTTGCTGGTACTGTGGCAGGAACTGCTGATTTCACTATTGCTGGTGATGAATTAACAGCAACAGTACAAATGTCTGGCGCACCATCAGGCACACACTATCAGTTCATCACAACTGGTTCTGCTTGTCCTACGGCCGCAGCGGACGCTAACTCAGACACTTTCATTGATGCACCTGAGGCCCTGGCAGTTGCGGGTTCAGTGCTTGTTCCGCTTGATGCGGATCTTTCATCTCAGGCCGGTGGTTTCCCTAATTTCCCATCTGGTTCGAGCTACAATTACAATGAATCAACTTCTTATGCTCAGATGTTGGCGGATCTTCAACTTCCAGATGCGACAACAGATGACATCATTACAAAACTCCCAGCGGGTGAAGAGCTTAATCTAGAAGGTAAAGTGGTAATCATTCATGGTGTTCCTCGCGCGATTCCTCTTCCTTCAACTGTGGCCTCAGCGGACAATCTTCCAGTTAATACAACATTCCCAATTGCCTGTGGTGTGATTGAGCGTGTTGCTGATGGTGGTACAACTGGTGGAACTACAGGTGGTACAACTGGCGGAACTACAGGTGGCACAACTGGTGGAACCACAGGTGGAACTACAGGTGGAACTACAGGTGGAACTACAGGTGGCACAACTGGTGGAACTACAGGTGGCACAACTGGCGGAACTACAGGTGGTACAACTGGCGGAACGACTGGTGGTACAACTGGTGGAACTACGGGTGGTACAACTGGCGGAACGACTGGTGGTACAACTGGTACAACTGCTGGCTCACCAAATCCTTAATTTGAATTCAGGGTCAGTGCTAGCGCACTGGCCCTGTTCTTAGAATTGTTCGTGAATCATTTCTTCTCTCTTCACCTGCAAGTTCCAGATGAAAGAGTTCTTGTTCAAACCATCTCTTAGCCGAAATAGCTCCCGAAGAATCATTTTGAGAAAGACCCCATTCAGCATGTTCGAGCATAAGAGAAGAATTGTAAGTGCGAGAAAGGCCCATCGCAAGTGAGCGTGCTTTAGTATTAAGATCTTCTTCAGTGAGTTTTGCCGCGTTCACAAATACTTTTTGAATATCACCCAATGCCTTCAAGGTTTTTTCTTTCATGCCTTGAAGTTCAGGATGCTTCACTTGGCCCAAGCGCATTTCAATATCTTTTAAGAATGCGGGTGCTGCATTTTCTTTTTTGATCGCTCTTAAAGCGTCCAGTGAAAGCACATTCGTTGTTCCTTCCCAGATGGCAAGAACCTGAGCGTTTCTTAAAATTTGAGGAAGGCCCGTGTCTTCCACATAACCAGCGCCGCCGAAAGATTCGATGACCTCTGAACTAATAGCAACACCTTCTTTCGCAGTAAAAAGTTTCACCAATGGGATCAAAAGACGAAGTGTTCCGCTTTCGATTTCAGTCGCCTTTCCCATTTCTTCTTTTCCAAGCAGAACTGCCGCATGGAAAGTCATTTGCATGCAAGCTTCGAATCGAACATGAAGATCGGCCATGGTTTCAAGATGAAGACCATGATCAATAATGAATTTGCCGAAGGCCTTTCTTTTCTTGGCATAATCGAGCGAAAGAGCGATTCCCCGGTGCATGTAACCGACTGAGCAACAAGCATTGTAGAGACGAGTAATGTTAAAAAGAGTGGCAATGGTTTTCACTCCCTTTCCAGACTCTCCCACAAGCACCGCCGGTGTTCCTTCCAGAGTTAATTCGGCAGTCGGAAGGGCCTTTGTACCTAATTTATCTTTCAAACGATTAATCCGAATGTTTTGAAGTTCTCCCTTAGCGTTTCTAAGTTCGACATAAAACATGCTGAGTTTTTCTTCGCCTTCGATGCGAGCGAGTGTCATGGCCATCTGAGAAGTTGTGGCCGACGTAAACCACTTCACACCATGAAGTTCATAGTGATCCCCTACTTTTTTGGCCACGGTTGAAGTACCACTCACATCTGAACCACCTGTTCTTTCTGTCATCCACTGACCAGAGGTCCAGAAGGTCTTCGGATCTCGTGAAAGAAGATTGGCATAGGCCTTCTTCTTCATCTCCGGACTTCCAAAAAGTTCAATCACTCTGGCGGCACCGTCAGTCATGGCAAGAGGACAAGAGTAAATCGCAGAAGAAGGATGATAGAGATATAATTTTGCAAATTGATGAAGACGAGAATACTCTCCACTTTTTCTTTCATACCCCGTGGCCACGATGCCTTCTTCCGAAGCAATTTCGTGTAATCGATCCCAGGCCTTAGTAGTTTTGATTTCATCTACCCTCTTTCCCCAGGGATCATATGGTACGTGAATTGGTGGATTCGCTTCCGCCTCTTGGGCCAGGGGCTCCATTTCCTTCACTACTCTTTCACCAAATTTTTTTAACTCTGGTTCGATTTCCGCAAAAATGTTTGCAGGAAGATGACGTTTTAGAATTGATTGTAAAATATGATCTTCGGAATACTGATTACCGATACTTGGTGGAACTTGGTAAAAATCCATTTAAACCTCGTCAAAAAAGTATGACCTTATTATGTCCCTCTTTCTGAAAATTCACTAGCTTTTCAATCATTGTTAAAACGAAGTTAATACAATCCCTTTCGGAATATTCCTTAAGAATTCTTGCGATTGCGACGAAAAGTCCGCTGAGGATGTATGAAACTCTTAACTCTCGCATTACTGAGCTTTATAGTCTGGAACTCTCCAGTCTACGCTCTTCCTTTGTTGAGAAAGTCATTCTGTGAGAAGGTATTAAGTTCGGCCACTTCGAAGCAGGATTACAATGAAAATGAGAGTTGTTTTTTACTCTCACAAGATTATCCCGAATATTTAGGCACCTCATTACCCTTCATTTGTATGGACACTCGTATTCGTCTGGATTCTCCTAGAGACGCCAAGACGTATTGCGAGGGTGAACTTGCAAAGCTAAATAAGGTGGAAAAAAACGACGCTGGTGGTGACGTTCAAAATGCCATGAAAAGCGTCTATACAGGAGTGGCACCCACTCTGAGCGAACACGAGCCAAAAGATAAGAATGTTAGCAGTAAACAACTCGACCAATGTCAGAATAAAGAATTTTTGAGTAAGTATAACGAATGTAATGCCATCAACTCTCCCGTCATAATGTCCCTCGAATCGATCTCTGATATTTTAAATCATCCTTCAGTCGGAGGAGGAAGCGTTTTGGTAAATGCAGCTCCTGTCTACGGAGAAAATGACTGTAAGTGTCTCAATCAAAAAATCAAGAAAGACTATGCTCATCTAGGGAAGACAAGACTCGCAGAAGAAATGAAACTTGAGAGAGATCGAATTAATGGTCTTATCTACAATGCTGTCGGAAAGAAATTCTTGAATGCTTACGCTTCCAACATGGAAGACGTGAGGTATTACCTTACAAACAAATTCAATGCGCTTGGTACCTCTGAAGCTGAGGCCTCTGATCTTCAATGTAATGACGCCGCCGGATTTCAAGAGGCCATTGAATCAGCATGTGCGACTTCAAAAGTCCCTAAAGAAGTCTACGAAAAAAGAACCAAAGAGCTTCTAAGTTCCTTCGGTGATGACATGAGTAAGAGTCCTACTCTTGCTGGGAAGTTCGCCAAGATTGATGAATTCATCCTGAACATTAAACCTGATCAGGAAATGATGGATGTTGGACCTCAAAAGACATTTACCAGAACTGAATATGACATGATTCGAAATGGTGCTTCAAAGAAAGCGCCTGAAGTGACATTCATGAATACTGTCATCAATGGTGTTCTTAATGATCCGGTCCTCAAGATCGAATTTGAAAATAAACTCCGTGATGGACAGAGTCCGGGCCAGGCGTTGGGCCGCATTCTTCAGGAAGAAAAATCTAACGAAATTCAAAATTTCTGGGTAAGACTTATTCGCGAGAATAAGAATGAAACGATTTTCAAAGAACTCAATGGAACTCTCAGAACAAATAACACTGATGATTATCCCCAGTTCATCCGTGACACCTATAAAGTCGCAGTGGGAGCACATCCTGGTTTAAAAGCGATACTCACTGACAGGGCCCTATTTAATCAGCTGAATGTAAAACGTAAAAATTCCTACGACAAAAATCCTAATCTCATGTCGCTTCTGGAGAACGATTCTAAACTATTAAGCAATCACTTCTCCACTCGTTGTCAAAAACTCCGTGCCAATCTTGCCCAGGCGGTCTGTACCCCAGACGAAGATCACATCAAACGCGTGAAACGTGACGATATCAATAAGCTCATGACTCAGATCATTGGGAAGTCGAACCTTCCTCTTAAAGATCTGCTCCTGTGTCAAATGCCTGAGATTGAATCAAAGGGAGCGTTTAATAAACTCTCTTTTGGTATCAGTGATTGGTTAAATCGCTCCGATTACCTTAACCGGAAATTGAACCCTATCAGTAAACAGGACAACGGCTTCAGTGGTACCTACCGAGCTCTAAGCTCAAGTCCAAACGGTCGCATGAGAGAGGTCATTACAACACTGACCGGACTATCGAACGAAAAAAGAGATTCCTCTTCGGTCATCGCAAAAGAAATCTCTCGCGGTGAGAATTTCACCACCACTAAACTCGGACAAATTCTGAAACCTGAAAGTTCAGTCGCACGTAATGTGGCCGAGGCCATCTCTACCCCGACAGAGGCCTCAGTCCCGCATGAACAATTCTCAAGTGCGCCAACCATCTTGCCAACAACGCTGGCGGCCGCAGCACCAACGGTTGAATCCAAGGCCATGCGTGACCAATTGAAAGATTATCTATCTGACAAAGATAATGATAAAACGGTTGATAAATTAATTTCTAATACCAAGGACGAAGATGTTAAAGAACTCATTCGCCTGAAGAATGAACTCGCTAATGATAATGAGAAAATCATGAATCTCATGCGAGAAAATGACCGCTCTAAGATCAAATCTCTTGAAGAAAGTTATCAGGCCCTCGAGAAGCAGTATCAGGACGCTCTTAAAAAGAAATCTACTCCTGTTGAAGCGGTGGCCGAACTATCAGATGAGTCTTCCATCAATAGAGACTACTCTGGTGGAACTTCCACAGGAAGTTATACCGGTGGAACAGATGGTTCAAGTGCAGGACCCCACTACAGTGATTCATCTCGCTCAACTTCAACTGGTGGACAGAATGCCGGTCGTGCCATCGCCAGTGTTTCTGGAAGCAGAAGTAGCTCTATGGCCGGTGCCCCTCGTGAGGCAAATCGCGGTGAGATCATTGTCGAAACAAATATGATTCATTCTTCTGATAAACAAACTGAGGGTCAGGAAATTAACCAGGAGATCATTAGTTTTATGAATAAGAATGAAACAGATCTCACCACTCTTCAGAAGTTAAAAGAACAAGGCCTCACCCTTAAATTCAAAGTTCTCGAAAATGGTGTCGAGATTGAAAAAGAATTGAAGGTTAATTACGCCTCTATGTCCCTTGAGGCCCAACAAATTTTAGATAAGAAAATTGCCCATCAAAATATCCGATCGGATCAGTTCAAGAATCTCGAGCATGAGTATCTTAAGGCTCGTAGGGCCTATTCCTACTCGGCTTTAAAGATGATTCTGGGTATTCAGGCCCAGAAAACCAAATAGAAACTCTATACAAACATAAGGTGTTGAATTTAGAAGTTTTTGCCTAATTGTTTTAAACACGCACATATTTAAAGATTCTTCTAATAAAAACCGATTTATCTTTTATGAGCGTGTTGAAACAATACCTTATCCCGTGCACCTTAATAGCCATCACTGGTTTAAGCGGATATTTTTTTTTCACACGCAGGCCTCCGCCTAACGTAAGTAATAGCGAAGTTGAGTACGAGTATTCACTTAAGGTCGCTGGTCAAACCATCAAAACTTATCGCAGTCCCGCAGCTAAGAAACGCGAGCTAATAAATCCAGAAATCGCAAAAAGAAATTTCATTTCAAATCATGTTTCAAACTCTGAGCAAAGTCGTCGCAAAGATGAAGATGAGAAATTTGAGAAAGATGAAAAAGAACTCATAAAAGCACCTGGTGTGAGTATTTCAGATTCAGGCAGAAGCTACTCTGCTCCTTCTGTATCTCGGTCTTACTCGAACCCAGAAAAATCTGGAACGACATCAAACACTGATACATCAAAAACCACGACTGGTACAAGTATGCCAGGTATGTCGTTTTCAAATGTGGGCTACCCTGGTACCTCTCAAACAACTGGGACCACAACTGGTTCCTCTACTACGACAACTGAAACTTCTCCTACTTCCAGCAAAACAGTGACACCTTACTTAAAAGGTAAGGTCACCCCTTTGGTGGGAATTATCGCTTATCGATCACCTCTGGCCCTCATTGATGAGGCCTATGCCAATAACTGTACGAATCCAAGAGTTCTTCTTCTCGATCTAACAGATATGTCTGTTTTAAGAGACAGACCTGTGAAGGAAGCAAATCTTGGAGGTGCCACCACGTTTGATTTCGATCCAGTAGATTTAAATCTAGATCTTAAAACTCCAAACCGGTACATGCTTGAGACCAAGGGCTGTGAGATCAACTATCAGCGAATCATCTCTAGTTTTTATAAAGATCAAAACCTCGATCAGACCACGACTCTGGTATCGAAAGTTGTTAACACAAGAATTGCCGGTGCTCTTTCTAACACCACAGCTGACGCCATTGAAAATCTGTATAACGAAATCAGCAAACGCTCTCTTCCGGCAGATGACTTTGAACGAGTCTATGACATTATCTTTAACGAGAATGCCCTTAAGTCAGATTTCCAATCTACTTTTCAGGGTGGTGCTGTTAACGAATTAACTGAAGCAGCACCTGACGTGAATGAAATTTCACTTACGGCCAGCGTGACTGAAATGATTCCTGTCAATTATGGAGTTAAAACTTTCCACTGGAACACGCAATATACTGTCGCTTACGAGTGGCAAGTTGATGGTGAAGTTTTTGCGACGACTGCGGATTGGACGTATACACCTTCGGCCAACAGTCGCGCCAATCAGGAAATCACTTTAATTATCGGCTCGAAGAACTCAAGTGACGATCTCGTAGATCGTTCAATGCCTTATCATGAAGTGAAATTCAATGTGGCAGTGACTGATGGTCGTCCTTCACTTCCACCGGCACTTGCCTTGAATGCCGCCTCAAATAATCCATCTGATACACGTTCACTTGTTTTAAACATGAATACAGGTGCTTTGGTGGATTCAGTTTATTCGGCCTGTGAATCTTTCAGTAAACTCGCTATTACTGAAAATGATGTCCTGCCAGTTGATGGTGATTTCACATTAAGCTGTCAAAGTGGACCTGTTCAATTAGTGAACCACACTCTTACCACTGCGGCGGATGGACCAATTACGCTTAAGCTCTGGAGTAAGGACGCTGCCGATCGAGTATCTCCCGTTCCAAGTACACTCACAGTTGAACTGGATACTACTGCTCCAGTTATTGAATTCCTGGATATGCAACTAGGATTTATTTCAGACGAAGACTCGGAGTTTAAATGGACTCTGACTGAAAGAAACTCTGCAAGCTCTCAGTTCTTTAATATTCAGTTCTTTGATGGTTCAACTTGGGCAAACCTTCCGGCAGTGAATGTTTCTAATGGACCTCACGACGAAACTGAGTTCAGAACCAATTTTCATATTCCGAATATCAACACGAGTGCTGCCAAATTAAAAATCACTTATACAGATACACTTGGGCACCAAACGATTAAGGAGTCCCCTGCTTTTGAAATTCAACGCCCTATCCTTGGCTCTAATCCACTCAATATGGATATGGGGCAGGTGTTAAATAAGTCAGAGAGTACTGTGTTCATCCTTGAGTTTACCAACTCTGGTGCGGTTAATACCAAGCTTTGTGGACCAGTGACCATCGTTGGAACAAATGCTTCTGAGTTCATAATCACTGATGATAACTGTAATGGAACAACCATCGGAACTGCTGGATGTACAGTTGGTCTTAAGGCCAAACCGGCCCTAAAAGGAACAAGAACTGCAAGTGCCACCATCACTTGTGGTAATGATACTTTCTCTACACCACTGACTATGCAATCAACTAATAATCCTCCACAAGTGATTGCAACACAAACTAAAACCACGATGGAAGATACTCCGGTGCAAATTAACTTTGGACCGATTAGTGACCTTGATAGTGACTTCTTAACCTACTCGGTAGTGAGCTCTCCACTTCATGGGGTGATCTCGAATTGTCAGACAGTAACTTCGGACTACGTTTGTACTTATACCCCAACGACAAACTACGCGGGGAACGATACGTTCACTATCAAGTCTAATGATGCCACCGCCGACTCTAATATCGGAACTGTGAATGTTACAGTACTGGCGATTAACGATGCGCCAACACTCCCTGGTCCGCAAAGTATCAGTACGAATGAAGATACGGCCCTGACTTTTGCTCTTCTTGCAGGTTCTGATACCGAAAACGATGCTCTTACTTATAGTGTCGTCACGCCACCGGCCCACGGAACTTTAACATGTACTGGAACCAATACTTCTTGTACTTACACTCCAGCACTTAACTACAATGGTGCTGATTCTTTCACCTACAAGGCAAACGACGCCACTTTATCTTCAAACATTGAAACGGTTTCGATTACAGTTAATCCAGTAAACGATCCGCCGGTTCCCGCGGCCAACCAAACTTTGGCCACCAATGAAGATACCGTTCTTAATTTTACGATTAACTCCGGCTCTGATGTGGATGTTCCGGCCCAGACTCTGTCTTATAAACTCGTAACTGCTCCAACTAAAGGAGCTCTTTCCGGCTGTATTACGGCCGGAAGTTACAGCAATGATCTCACTTGCGTTTATACACCGACATTAAATGCCACGGGTACTGATAGTTTTACGTATAAGGTCTATGATTCAGTAACTGATTCCGTTTCAAATGGGACCATCACCATCAATATTGCGGCCGTTAACGATGCTCCAACACTGGCCGCGACTCAGAGTCTTTCAACTCCAGAAGATACTGCTCTTAACTTCAACCTGAATCCAGGTACAGACGTGGAAGGCAATCCCCTTACCTATATCATCGTCTCGCAACCTGCAGATGGAACACTTACTTGTACTGGTGGAACCAGCACGGCCTGTACTTTTACACCAGACCTAAACTTTGATGGTTCGACGACCTTCACCTATAAAGTGAATGATGGATCTCTTGATTCAACGATCGCAACTGTAACCATCACCGTCGCAGGCGATAACGATCCTCCAGTGATTGGCGCGAATCAGACCATTACAACCAATGAAGATACGGCCGCGAACTTTACGATCAATACCGCGACGGATGTGGACGTTCCGGCCCAGACTCTTGGTTACAAAATCATTTCAAACCCAACGAAAGGTACTCTATCTGGTTGTATTACAGATGCGGCCTATGGAACAGTGAGGAACTGTACTTATACTCCGAATCTCAATGCCAATGGCACTGACACCTTCACTTATCGCGCCAATGATGGTCTGGTGGACTCAACTGGCCTTGCGACAATTACCATTAATATTACTCCGGTAAACGATGCTCCAACTCTTGGTGCAACTCAATCAGTTTCAACCAATGAAGATACAGCACTTAGTATTACTCTCAATGCCGGCGCTGACGTCGAAGGAACGACACTCACTTATGTGAAACTTACTAATCCAACTGATGGAACTTTAACTTGTACTGGTGGAACAAGCCGCGCCTGTACCTATACCCCAAATGCAAACTTTAATGGCACCGATACATTTACATATAACGTAAGTGATGGAGCTCTTTCTTCAACGACTGCCACTGTTACTATTACTGTGACCCCTATTAACGATCCACCAGTTCCAGGTGCTAACCAATCTGTGGCAGTGACTGAAGATACTCCTGCTTCCTTCACTATCAACGCAGGTTCTGACATTGATGTTCCGGCCCAAACACTCTCGTATATTTTAATTACTGCTCCGACAAAAGGAACACTTTCAAATTGTATTGTCACGGGTTCTTATACAACTGATAGAGTTTGTGATTACACCCCGAATGCTAACGTGAACGGCACGGATACATTGACTTACAAGGTCTATGACTCACTATTAGAATCGACAACGACAGCGACAATCACATTTAATATTGCGGCCGTTAACGATGCACCAACCGTTGCCGCCACTCAAAGTGTGACAACCGCCGAGGACACAGCTCTTAATATTACTCTTAATGCCGGTACCGATATTGAGGGGAACACTCTTACTTATGTCAAACTCACAGATCCAGCAAACGGAACTTTGACCTGTACGGGCGGAACAAGTCGTGCCTGTACTTATACTCCGAACGCGAACTTCAATGGAACAGACACTTTCACTTATCGCGTGAATGATGGTTCAGCGAATTCAAATACTGCCACAGTGACCATTACGGTGACTCCAGTGAATGATCCACCAGTCATGGCGGCCAACCAAACTTTTACAACAAATGATAATACAAACCTGGCGATCACTCTTTCACCGGCCACAGATATTGATGGTGGTGCACTTACTTATAAAATTGTGACGGCTCCGGCCAACGGTACTCTTTCTGGCTGTATTACAACTGGTTCATACGGGACGGATCTGACTTGTAATTATATCTCGAACGCTAACTTCAATGGCACCGACAGCTTTACCTTCGTGGCCTACGACACTATCGCCAATGCGGTCACACCAGCGACAGTCACTATTACGGTCAACGATAAGACCGCTGCTCCTGCGCCTCTATTAACTCTTACCTCTCCTCAGTATACAAAAGTAACGGGAGTGACCTTCACCGCTACTTCGTGTACGGATACGCCTTCGCTTTTTGTGAATGAAGGCGCGGCCCCAACTGCGGGAGCGGCCGGATGGCAAACTTGTAGCACGACGGCCAATGCCATTACTTACACCATGGGAACAACTCAAGGTGCACACACTGTAAAAGTTTGGGCGAAGGATTCTTATGGTAACGTGTCTCTGACTTCAACTGATTTTACGATTTATTACGATACAGTTCTTCCAACCATGAGTTTAACTCTTCCTCCGACTCTTCAAGGTGGAGCGACATATTCTCTGGCGTGGACCGCAACCGAGACTTATACAACAGCGTCACTTAATTTTACGGTTGAGGCCTATAACGGAACTGCCTGGTCAACCGTAGGAACAACTGCATCCACTGCAGGTCCATCTTTAAGTGCCACTGCTTTTACCCGTTCATGGACGGTGCCATCGGTAACTACTGCTGCCGCTCAGTTCAGAGTGAGTTTCACTGACCGAGCTGGTAATACCAATACCGTGACTTCGACCGCTTTTGCGATCGACTCCACTCCTCCGGTTTTAACGATTACTGCTCCGGCCGTGAATTCTTATCATAAAACTCAGGCCACCATTACCGGTGCTTGTGAGACGGGCAGAAGCATTTCTTTCACTGGAAGTATTCAAGCTGATTTTAGTATCACATGTTCTGGTGGGACTTATTCTCAAACGGTGAACTTCTCAGATGGTGATGGTAACAAAACAATTACTGTATCTCAAACGGATGCAGTAGGAAACGTCACCACTGTTAGTCGCAACCTTATCCGTGATGAAGTTGCCCCGGTCATTACAAAAACAACTGGTAACTCACCTGACTTTACGAAAAACAACATACCAAACGCCTGGGGTGGTACTTGCGAAGGCAATTACACTATTTCAGTGTCAGGTTCGCAGACAACGACTTTTGCTTGTACCAGTGGTACATGGACCTGGACACCAGGTTCAAAAACAGTGGATGGCACATATTCTTATAACTTAGTTCAAACGGACGCTGCTGGTAACGTTTCGACTCCTCCACTAACACTTGCCTGGACTCGCGATGCGACTCCTCCAAACTTCACTACCACTAACCCAGTAGCGGCGAGCACTGGTCAAACGAAGGCACTCACTAATAACTTAAGTGCTCTTACTTTCACTGGGACCTGTGAAGGCACAAACCCAATCGTAATCACCGGTGCCGCCACTGATACCATTTCATGTTCGGCCTCAAGCTGGTCATGGACCACTCCAACTGTGACAACTGATGGCCTTCGCTCTTACACCATTAAACAAACCGATTCTGCCGGTAATACTGCTCAAATCATCTTTAACTGGACCCGCGATACCACCGGTCCAGCATTGAAGATTAATACTGCTCTTCTTAAAACAAATACCAATACTGTGACTTTCACTGGTACATGTGAAAATGGTTACACCATTAACGTCACCGGTGCTCAAACGACGACTGCTACTTGTACGGCCGGTAACTGGTCTTTCACGACAGCATCGAATGCAACTGACGCCACTCGTGCTTATACCTTTAAGCAGGCCTTCACAGTTTCTCCATTTAACTCAACCACTGTCGTGGGGACCTGGATTCGTGAAACAAATGCTCCAACTGTTAGTGCGTTCACAACGACGGCCGCGGATCCATCTCGTTCAAGTTATATTCCAGTCAACATCACCGCGACTTCTCAGAACGTGGATGTATATCTTTCTCATGTTTGTGTGAAATCAGATTTATCAATTCAACCAGCGGCAGATGATTCATGTTTCATCGCCATCAATGGTCCAGTTATTGGTAAAGTTCTGACCCAGACCTTGAGTCTTTCAAATTATTCAATCCTAATTGGATGGACACCAAAGACCTATGATATTTTTGTCTGGGTAAAAGATGAGGCCGGTAACATCTCTAATATCTCAAACTCAGGTGCGGGAACTGAATCAACAGATAAGATCAATCACTCTTATGATCCAGGAATTCCACCAACTGTTTGGGACGTGGCCGCCGCTAACATTGCAAACTCACCTATCCCTCCAACCAGAGCTCAGTCTGAAGTTCCGGCCGGTTCAGATGTTTTCATCCGTTGGAAAGCAACTGATAACATTACTCTTCCGGCCGGCGCGATATCACTTTCTTATACTCCGGATGAGATCAACTTCACTCAGTTCGTGTCTGGGTTAAACAACGCCAACTACGGTTGTACCGGAGTGACTCTTGGAGCAAATGAAGGCTGTTATAAATGGACAGGTGGATCTCCACTTAATACTTCATATAAAATCCGAGTGAAAGTAACTGATGCCGGTGACGTTTCAAATCAATTGATCTCTAACCCACTAAACGCCGGGTTAATCAAGATCATCGCCGGTAACTCTGAATCTGGTCTTGGTGGATCAGCACAGACTGCCATGTTCTTTACTCGTCGCTTGTCAGATTATACCGATCCAGGAACGATCGTTGTAACAGATGATGGTCAATTCTACTTTGCCGATTATAAGCGCGGAATTATCACCATTGATCAATCCGACGGTAAACAGAAGATCTTCATTCCAACAACTGGAACCAGCTCTGGTGACGGTGGTCCGGCAGTGAATGCCACGCTAAAATATCCGGTAAAAATCACTCTGGATTATCAGAACCGACTTCTTATCATGGACCGCGACCGCATCCGCCGTGTTGATCTGAATTTATCAACTCCAACAATTGAAACTATCATTGGTGGTGGTGCTGTTACCTCAGACACTGTTCCAAATCCAAGAGACGTGAGCATTTACTCTCACGCGACAAATGGTGATTGGTCGGCCTCGAGTATGGTGTTCTTTGCAACACCAAACGGTGACATCTACTTTAACTCTGAATTGGCCTATAAACCGAATACCACAGCAACTTATCGTATACGTATCTATAAGGCCGGTACCGGCCAGGTTATTTCTAAATACCTCACTGGTATTGGTGACTCTTATGTGAGCACCCAGGATCTTTCGCTCTGTCGAGTGCTTCATCCCGGTATCGCTTTTGATCCTTTGAATTCTCAACTCACAGGAGTAACAGCAACGACACTTCATGACCTCTCTTTCCCAGGTTGTAATCAGATTGATGATCGTTATGCCCGTGCCTATTACGACCCAATTACCTTTGAGGCCATCGCTCCCAAGGATGACCTTCACCGTTCATACACTTACATGAATTACACCGGTATGGACGGTATTGCTTACGTTTCAGGTGCCCGCTCATTTATTAACCGAATCAATTTCGACGGTACGTACACACGTATTCTCGGCCAGGGTACCAGAGGTGAATGTGCTGATGGAACCTTAGCAACGGCCTGTATGATTGATATTCAGAACTTCTTTGTTACTAGCACAGGAAAAATGTACTTCACCGACCGTGGAGTAATAAGGACCATTGATAGTGATGGAAAAGTGAAGTCCCTCTTTGGTCAGAGATTGACCTATGGTAACGCCGTCAATGCTCTGAATGCCCGCTTTAGTGAAGTGACCCGCGTGCACAGACTTAACAACGGAAAAATCATCGTCAACGATGTTGGTGGTTACTACGTGAAGGAATTCACGATCGAAGGCAATATTAATATTATTGCAGGTGACGGTGCCTCACGAGGCTCAAACACGGCGGTCGACGCTAACACTTATAGTGTTGTTGATACAAGCTGGATGGACGTAAACAGAGTCAACGGAGATGTTTATATATCTCAGGCAAGTTCAGGTTACGGTTTCACACTTAAACTTAACCGTGCAACAGGAAAGTTTGAAAACGTTATAGGTAGTACGACTGGTGTTCATTATGCATCGGCGGATAATGAGTTGGGCCTAAACGTTGCCGCTAACAACGGTAACTTCCTTAACCGTGGTCTCATTATGGGCTTTGGTAACAACCAACTCATGATGACCAGAATGAGAATTAATACGACCCTAAATCGTTATGAAGACTTTATGGTCAAGTCTTATGATGCAAACGATGGTTTCCGCCAGTCTCATATCGCCGGGGTCTTAGGTTTCCCTGCTGATAGTAACGATCGTCGCACATGTGATGCCACCACTTCGACCAGTGCTGCAAACTGTGAAATGCCATACTGGGACACATTCTTCCGCTTCCAATGGGACAGTGAAAATTTAAGATGGATCACGGCCATCGTGAATGGTGGTACTCAGAAAGATATCTATGAATTTACTCAAGCAGGAAATATCAAGAAGATCGGTTCGACCTCGAACAATATTGATGACAGTTTCGTGTATGTTAAGCTGGATGGAGTGGAAAATTTCTACTACTGTAACTCTGGACGAATCCGTCGCTATAACATCACAACCCAAACCGACATGGGCAATCTGGCGTGGAGTATGACCAACCTTAACTGTAAAGGTCGAAGCATGGACTTCAACCCTACTAATCGTTCAATCATCTTCGCGTTCGAACAAAACGGTCTAGGTGGTGTGGCGGAGTACTTTATCCCTTAGTGTGACTTCAAGACCAAGAAGACCGATCCAGGTTGAAACTGAAACCACAAGCACCAGAATCGTAAAAGTCTCCTGCGAGATAAGTCCACCCGCGACTGATGCCGAAGCGAAAGCAAATCCCGGAATTCCCCGAGGAACCATTCCCCATGAAATGACTTTAGGACTTAGGTCCTCTCTCTTTTTCATGAGATAATAGGTGCAAACGTATTTTGAAATCACCGCCACAACGACAAGTGACACCGACATAATAAGGGCACGGGAACTCGTGAGAATTTCCGGTGAAAGTTTCATACCGATGAAGATCATATAGAAAGGCAAAAGAGGTTTTAGCATTTTATCCAGTGGTTCTTCAGTGATATCCACTTTATCACCCAGGATGAAGGACAAGAAAAATCCTGCAAACAACCCACCCATCACCGCCGAAACATGATGACCTTCTAGAAATTTTGCGACACAGATTGAGAAGATCAAAAATAAAAGCGAAAGTCCCCAGCGATTCTTCACGAGATGAATAAACACAAAACTCACCACCGCGCCTGCAATCAGATAGAGTTCAATGCCAGAACCGCTGGTCGTCACAACCTCTGTCTTATTTTGAAATAATAAGTAAGTCATAAACATCGTGGCCGGAATATCATCCAAGGCCGAAACGAGAGTTAGAAATTGGCCGGCCCGCGAATGAAGCATGCCAAGATTTAAAAGAGTTTGAATGGTAACACCGGTGCCTGTTGTTGTGAGAACCACCGCTACCGTGAGAGACCCTAAGTGATCCAGGCCAAATCCCAGGCCCATGTAATAGAAAAACACCATGGGAACCAAAGTCGTCACTAGAACCAGAACGGCACAAAGTCCTAAGTCCTTGGCAAATTTCTTCAGGTGAATCTGAAGTCCCACCATCAAGAATAATCCGATGACCGTATAAGAACTCCACCCCAAAAGGCCTTCAAGCCCCCAAGATACTGGAGCAAACGCTTTCAAAAGAGCACCCATGATGAGTTGCAGGAGGGCCCCGCCAAGAATTTGTTTCATAGCCTCTATTATAATGCTAAGGTATGGCCATGGGAAAAAATTGTGGACATGAACATTTAACTGAAGCGGCCGCTAAGGATCTACTGACCGAGAAGGGTCTCAATAGGACCAAGGTGAAGATCAAGATCCTTCAGATTCTTTCTGAATCTCAGAAGCCCCTGTCCGTTCCAGAAATTCACGGGAAACTGGATGAGACCTGTGACGTTTCAACCGTTTTCCGCAGTATCACTCAGTACAAAGAAAAGCACTTGGTCCACGAAGTAAATTTAGACGAAGGTTTCTTTCGTTATGAATTGGTTCAGGACAAGCATGATCATCACGATCATCATCACCATCACCACCATCATGTTCGTTGCCGCGTTTGCGGGGACATTCAGTCCATCGAACACTGTGATCTGGGCCCCTTTGAGAAGGCCATTGCAAAACTGGGTTTCAAAGATATGGAACACCGGCTTGAGTTCACCGGTGTTTGTTCCAAATGTTCTAAGTCTTAGAATTGAAATTGAGCGCCTGCGATAAAGTTGCGTCCAGGAAGTGGAGCAATATCTTTAAGCGTTGAGACGTGGTTACGTGCTTCCACATCAAATAGGTTTCTTACGCGTGCGAAGAGATTAAGTGATGTCAGGTTTCCAACGATATTGTAGCTATAACCAATGTTTGTCAGCGTGTAATCAGCAGTTCTTGTTTCGTTTGGAGCTGTCTTAGTCTGTTCAGCAACGTACTGAACTTCCCCATCCACAGTCCACTTATCAGTCGCGTACTCAAGACCCGCAGTTACTCTTGGCGGAGAAATGCGTGGAAGGTTTGAACCATCATCCGTGTTCTTTGCACGAACGAAGTCAAACTTACCAATAAGGTTAATGGCACCTTTATCAGTCTTTTTAAGCTCGCTCTTGTTATCAAGATCAAGACCGTAGAACAAAGCATCTACTTGATCGTATTCAGAGATAAAAAGACCGCTATCTACATCCACTACACCGGTAGGATTTAAAGCAATGTAGTTTTTGAATACTTGAGAGTAAACACTGGCCGTGAATTGGTTTTTGTCCGTACGGCTTTTATAAGTCACTTCAACTGCTGTCGCCTTCTCTTTCGTTAACTGCGAATCCCCTTGTTCAAAAATCCCAGTCGCAAGGTGAGCACCACTAGCATAGAGTTCCTGGAAGTTTGGCGCTCTCTCAGTATATGAAAGAGACGTCTCAAGTGTATTTGACTTAGAGAAATCATAACAGTGACCTAGAGAAGCGTTCATTCCCAGATAGCTCTTCTCATCACTTGGGCCAAAGTTGTCAGACGCTTTTTTCTTGATATCAGAGTTTTCTAAACGAGCACCAAAACGAAGCGCGTTTTTCCCGTAATCAATTTCCTGGAAAGTGAAGAGAGAAAGCTTTGTATTGTCGGAAGTCGGAAGGAAAGCTTCCTCACCTTTAGCGCTGAAATTAAAGATTTGAGTTTGAATCCCTGAAACTCCACGAACATTCCCGTTTTTGTTAATACCTTCGAGGCGAGTTTCATTTCCGCGGTTACGGAACACGGTTCCTGTTTCAGAACCTTCAAGCTCTTTATGGAAATAATCAGACTGGGCCGACTTCAATTTAATCTTACGAATTGAAGAAGACTCCGGACGGTATTCACCGTGAAATTCAAAACGGTTTTGAGTCATATCAATACTTACTTCAGGATCAGCAACTGAACCGTAAAAAGTATTGAAGTGATTAAATGAAACACCTGCGTATCCGCGATCAAAAATCTTCGAAACACCAACGGCTATGTTGTCCTGTTGGTTAAAACTGTTAGGAAGTTTATCTTTCGCTTCGTTCGGTTGAGGATCCGTCTGACGAAGTTTACTTGAACGAGCGTATCCCGGAATTTCAGTGTCACCTAGATTTCTGGTTGAACCATCAACATGGAACATCCACTTATCTTTACCGTAGTTCAAATGAGCGGCCGAGCTTAGACCGTTATTAACAGTCTCGCCTTGAACAAGAAACTTCGAGAAGAAGCCCTCTTCATAATTATAGTGAATACGATTGGTCACGAGATTCACTACACCACCCACCGCTGAAGCTCCGTAAAGAAGACTCATTGGCCCGCGAACGATTTCCATCTGATCAATCGTCAAAACATCTACTGGAATAGCGTGATCTAAACTCTGAGTTGAAGCATCCAGAGTACCAAGGCTGTTTTGAAGAATACGAACGCGATCTCCATCAAGACCACGAATCACCGGACGGCTGGCGTTCGGTCCAAATTGTGTGCTTTGAATTCCTGCTTCACTTGAGAGAGTGTCACCAATACTTGGTTGACGTTTTTTTGTAAGTTCAGCACCAGTTAACTTCGTCACACTCGGTACGAAATCAACGAGACCTTGGGTCTCTTCGTGTTCGATAACTTCAATTTCTTCAAGTTTTGTTTCATGAGCAAGTGAGTAAGAGGCGTAAAGAGCGAGAGGTAAAATTACAGTAGCTTTCATCGGTATCCCTAATTTGCAAGTCATTTGCAATTATCCTATTCGCTTCCTATCTTATTGTAAAGACCCGATTTTTATAGCGGGTTGTGTTAAAAATACAGCGTAAGGCCCTTGAATTGCCTCTCATGGTAGAGTCCGGCCCATGCAAAAACTGGAACGCCTTCAAAATATCGTTATCAATCGTGGAATTATCATCGCTCTGGTGGTGGTTTCGCTTGCCCAATACTTCTGGACTCCAACCGGGGCCCTTTGGATTCTGGATGTCCTTTTTCGTGCTTACCTCCTTTTTTTATGTGGAGTAATGGGACACGAAGCTTCGCATGGAGTTTTAGGAGACACTAAACTTCAAAACATCTGGTGGGGGCGAATAAGCTTTATCCCTATCGCGGTTCCAAATGCTCAATTTCGAATCACTCATCGCTATCATCATTCATTTACTAATGAGGATGGAAAAGATCCGGATCTCTTATTAAAGATGGATCACTGGTGGCAGTTTCCGGGAAGGGCCCTTGCAATGCCTCACCACTGGATCATGTGGCTTAAAAACAATTCTTTGCTTTCTCAGTCGGTGATTTTAGAAATTCTTCTAAGCTACGTGGTCTACTTCGCTATTTTTGGAACTATTTCTTATTTCGTAGGATGGGAGCGCGTGCTCTTAGGACTCGTACCAGCGCAGATCCTGAATTCTTTTTTACTCTGGTACCCTTTCGCAGTTAAGACCCACGAAGGGCATGAAGTTGGACCACAGGAAGTACGCTCGCATGATTATCATGGAGCACTCATGTATTGGTTCACGCTCGGTCTTTCTATGCACCGAGCTCATCATATGAGGCCGCACTTGGGTTGGCTGCAGCTTCGTCCTTATATTAAAAAAGGACCGGTGTTTAAACGCGACATCATCCGATTATGAGATCGAGGCTTTTAAGTGATCTCATTGAGCTGGGTGCCGGTTCCATTCGCAGAATGGATTGTATCATTGCCATTGAGTTGACCACGATTCCCTCACAGAAATTAATCCTTGAGCGGATTCAGATCGCGCAGAAGCTTTATCCTGAGACGAATAAATTTCCGGTTTTCCTTAATACTTATCATTCTCTCGAAGAATTCTCACTTGTCCCTCTTCAGGATAAATTTCAACTTGAGTTGGGAATCATTCATGAGAAGACCCTCGCACTGAAGATGTCTCACTATCTGGGTGATGCTCTATCTATGCTCCTTTTTCTCGAGGTCCTGCTTACGGGCCATGGTATTGAAGGTGAAATTGCCTATCGAAAACTTCCGCCTAAAAAAGATTCGCCTTACAGAAATGTTCTTCCCACGAAGGGGTGGATGAATCATCTCGCAGTAACCGACAAACGGCAGTTTATTACTCTGACACTGACTCACCCGGAACTTCCGGAAGGGCTCGTCCTGAATGATATCTTGAGCCTCGCCCTACTTCGCAGCCTACCTCATCGTGCTAAGGCCCTTTGGATCCCAGTGAATGTCCGAAAGATTTTTTGGCAGGGATTTGGAAATGGATTATCACGCATGAGACTTTATCCAAGTCGAAAGAAGATAACACTTAGAGAAGAATTGAAGCACATCCGACGTCAGAAGATTGAGGCCTTCCATAGTGGTGAAGTTGCTCTTCCGCCTCTGACATTGAATCTCACTCCCCTCAATCAAAAACTTTTGAAACTTTGGCTTAACCGACCTTGGGCCGATTGGGGAACGATCTCTCTTTCTCATCTGGAAGATCGCCTGAATCGATTTAGGGGAATAAAGACCCTTTATGGCATTACAAACCTTCATGAAAAACATCATGGAGGTATTTTTGCTTTTACTAAAGATAATCAGACTTACGTGACACTGACCTTTGATGAAACGGTTGCAAGAAAAGATGCTCAGGAGCTTCTTGATAAATTTCAATCTGAGTTTCAGGAAATTCTCCATGAACTCGATTCGTAATGCTTTTCTAAGAGAACTCTTACGAATTGTTTTCTTTTTCTTGGCGAAAGTCATTCAGGTAGAAAATTGGCTCGTACGTAAGCGGAACAATCACTTCTCTTCCAATACTATGCCCTCTGGGTTTGAAAATCAAAAAGAGCGCCTCCAAAGAATGGCCCGCCAAAGCGGTGAGAAAATCTTTATTGCACAAACCTCCGGCACGAGAAATGTTCCGAAGACCGTTCCCTACACTGCCACTCGAATGAAACTCGTGCAGAAAACGTTTCTTAAAAGTATGATCACTTTGACTTCTCCTTATAGAGGACGAAAGACCTTCTTTGTCTTTTCCTCGGTAGACGATGATTCATCTCTTACCTCAGGTATGCTTCAAGACAAGGAACCAAATTTGGTGGAGCTCTTGCAGGCCCCTTACCGTTTTCTGACCACTCCCGCGGGCCATCAACTTCGTCGCGAAATTGGTCTTCTTTCAACCCGAGTGGCACTTATTGCGGTGACCTCTCCTCGATTTTTCTACGCCACCAATCCTTCAACTCTGACGCATTTTTTAGATGAAGTTCAAAATGAATGGCCCCTCATTCGAGAGAGCTTAAAGAAGTGTTTAAAGAATTCAGAACTCCTGCGTCTCACTGATGGTTCTCAGCGTTTAGAAAAACTCATCCAAGAAGAGAAATTTTCTCTTGAGGCGCTCGCTCCTGATCTCATAGGTATGATTACCTGGGACGGTGGTTACGTGGCCCCTTTTCTGGAAAGACTGCGAGAGAAATATCCGAAACTAGTTTTCATTCCGATGTATTCGATGAGCACAGAAACCATCGAGACTCTCCCTCATCGCGTGAAAGGGAAATTGCATTTTCTTCCGACGATGAAAGGTGTGGCGCCAGAGTTTTTAAAAGACGGAGAGATCGTTCGCGAATTGGAAGTAAATGAGACCTACACTCTTATTATCAGCGACATTTGGGGACTTGATCGATACGATACTCAGGATGAATTTGAAGTTGTTGGTTTTGTGAATGGGCTACCTGACCTTCGCTTCAAACGTCGAAGAAATGTCACGGCCTCAATGACAGGAGAGAAAATCTCTGAAGATCAGTGCCTTCTTCTCTATCAGAAACTACGAAAACGTTTTGGTCTGGAAGACCTTTACCTTTCATTATATGGCCGCATGCTTGGCGATCAGGCCCAATACGTTTTGAATTTAATTGGACCAAAGAAAGAGTTCCCCCAACTTGAAGTAGCTGCGAACGAAATTCTGTGTTCGATTAATTCGGAATACAGCTCTAAAATTCAGTCAGGTCGTTTGTTGCCACTGAAGGTTGAGGCCCTTAGTGTTTCTGCCTTTGCGGAACTCATGGGTCAAAAAGTAAAATGGGAATCACAGTTTAAGGTCATGCCACTTTATGAAAAGCCTCTCCGATAAATTAAAAGAGCTGAGTCTCTTTATCGAAGCTCACGAGATTCGTTCGGTATCCTTTGATATCGATGGAACACTTTATCCTTTGAAAACGGTGGAAGCTCGTTGGAGAAAAAACTTTTTCCGCTCACCAATTCGCTCTCTGCGCTTTCTTCAAATCAGAAAGAAATGGGAGAACCGCCGTAAAGGTCAGATGGTTGAGATTCTTCCTTCTGACGTTGCTGAATTTGAGACCTATCTCGAATCACTTTTGGATGAAACACTGGTCCCGCTTGAACTTCGTCTTTGGCTTCGTTCACTCCAGAAGGACGTCTACTTTCTAACCGATCACGGAGGTGCCGTGAAGCTCAGAAAACTGGGCCTAGAAGGTACTGTCATCGATTGCTTAAAAGAGACCCAGGAACTTAAACCTCACCCTAGGATTTCCGAGATTCTTAAAGGAAAGTACGGCATCGTACCGGAAAGACATCTGCACCTCGGAGACCGCTGGACAGATGAAGCCCAGGCGAAGCTTCTGGGTTCCTATTTTCAATACCTTAAACCATAAATATTTTCCAAACCGCAGGATTTTTTAGTTCAGAAAGTCTTCTCATTTTTGATAGAACGCCCATCTATGATGAAGTCTCTTTTTGTTTTGATCATGTTGGTCTCTGGACAAGTATTTGCCGAGGAAATTCCTGGCAGAGATCTCCTCACTTATTTTTCGGCCAACTGTCGCACACAAGGTGAATGGACTCGCGCTGCTCTTGCTGATTCAACTGCTCTGATTGAAGCGCTAAAGAGTATTTCTCAGGATCCAGATTGCCGAAGCGTTGGCGGGGCCGTGGCCCAACTGGGAATTCTTACTCAACAACTTCAGAACCTAGAGAAGACCAACGAAACGCAATCAAAAATCGCGGAACTAAATTCTCAAGAACAAGAACTTCTTCTGCAAATTTCTCAAACGTCTAATTCGACTACTCTCGCTGAAATCAACAAGACTCTTCGTGATCTTCAGGTCACTCGCGCGGGCCTTCTTGGCCGTGATAAGGCCCAGTATGAATTGCTTAGTCAGGACAAGGTCACCGCTCTAAGCAATGTGGTCCTCACTGCTAATGCAACATTCGCTCAAATTAGCGGCAACCAGAAATGTATCTCTAAGCACCCGACTGTTCTTAATACTGCGACTTCAGTTGTTTCTTCAATTGGTGCCACCGTATCAGTGGTTAACCCGGTTTTAGGAATTGGTCTTACCGCCGGTGCCGCTTTCATGGGTGAAACCATCGAAGGAGTGAGACGTTACCGCTCAAGCCGCGAAATCAGAAACATCTCGGATAACTCAATTGCGGTCGAGGCCTATAAGTGTGCTCTTGAAACAATGTCAGACCGCTGGTGCCAGATGCGAGACGCAGAGTCTTTCCTGGTATTCAAGGCCAACCAAAGACAATATCCCATCATTGGCTCAGGTCTTGGTGCGGCCATTCGTTTGAATGATCGCGAGATTCCAGTTCTGATCGAATGGTTAAACAAAATCAGAAGTGGTGTGACTCCAACAACCACCGCGGACGCCAGCCGCCAGAGTAACGTATTTACCCGCGAAAATTTCGTTCGATCACTTGAGGCCTACGGCCTTGGTCTCATCGAAGAAAACCGTAAGATCTATCAGGGCTATACTGATCTAAATGAACGCTGGAACTTCCTTCGCAGTATTATTAAGTCACTTATTCCCCCGACTGAAACCAGTTTTAGAAACCCATTCTATGACGTGCTCTCTTACGGCTACTCTCCCTATTTCTTAATCGGACTAGATGATAACCGCGATATCCGTGACACTGTTGGTGCCTACTACACTATCGACGCTTGGGTAAAACCTCCGGGTTTTAACCCGACCCTGGATGATGTTCTTAAAAACTACATTGAATGGATCGCTCGAGCGCGTAACCGTGTGAACCAGGAGCTTACACAAGTTCTTCAACCAGATGCTCTTCAAACTCTTTCAAGTGCCTATGACCGCACTGGAAACCGTTGGAAAATTTCTCCGATGGATTCTCTGAAGCGCTTAACTGAGTTTCTCGAAGCAAATCCTCCGCGTGAGCGTGACATTGCTTTTACGAAGCTCTACGCCAGCACACTTGAGAAGCTAAAAGAAATCTATACCATCACTGAAAACGCCATCATCATGAACGACAAGATTCATGGTAATTCTCCGGTTGAGGCGATCTATGACCTCGCTCAGTTGCAATACGGAACTGTGGTGATTCAATCCCGTATGGATATGATCGTGCGCCTCGCCCTTCTTGAGCTTTTAGAGAACAGTCCTCCAGAAGACCAAGTGGTCGTGGCCCAGCTCCTTGCTGCCGAACGCTTCACGGAAACCATCACTAAGATGAGCGGCACTGATAACCTCGCCCTGATCCGTGCGGACATTAACCGTGCTCAGCCCGTGACGATCAGTAACCTTAATTCATTCGCTGATATCTTCGGAAAGAACATCAATCGCATTCTGTCTAAACTCGAGTTCGAAGAGCGTACTTCAAAGGGCACAATTGCTCGCGCCAAACGCTATGCTCGTACTGAACTTTGCTTCCTCCTTTTATCGGTGCCGGACGCCCAAAACTATGTGAACACCAATCTGTGTGTTGGTATGAAACTCAATTCAATGGTCAATGGCGGACCGGAAAGCCTTACTATTTCTCAGGAGACTTTCAAGCTCGATCTCAATGACCGTGCTTGCGTTTACCGAGAATTCTTCCGTTCGAGCAAAATTTTCGAGACCTGGGGAATCAAATAGTCCAAAATAGATTCATGAAAAAATCTACTTGGCAGTTCCTCGAAAAAAACGACATCGTCGACATTATTGCTCCCGCTTCCAACTCTCCTTTGGAGAAAATGGACAATGGAATTGAGTGGGTCCGCTCTGTTGGACTTATTCCTCGCGTGCAACCTGGCATGATCAACACTGACGTGTTCTTCGCTGCTCCTTTAAAAACTCAACTTGAGCATTTAAAAAACGCCATCTACTCCGACTCCAAGGCCATTTGGTGCCTTCGCGGCGGTTACGGCAGTATGCGCCTGATCCCTCACCTCCTGAAGCTTCGTCCGCCAAAAAGACCAAAGCTCTTCGTAGGGTTCAGTGACATCACTTCCCTTCACATGTTTTTCAACAAGCAGTGGAACTGGCCCACCATTCATGGACGCACGATTAGCCAGCTCTCTCCTGAGAACAAAAATACCGTGGATCGCAAATTTTTGACCCAAATGATCTACGGCGAACGTCAGGAACGCGTGTTCAAAAATCTCAAACCATTGAACGATCTCGCCCGCGATACCAAACTCGTGAAGGGTTCAATCGTGGGCGGAAACCTGCGCATTATTCAGTCTTCCCTTGGTACCGCTTGGGAACTTGATGCTAAAGGAAAAATCCTTTTCATCGAGGACGTGGCGGAACGTGGCTACTCTATCGATCGCATGCTTGAACAAATGGTTCAGGCAAAACTCATCGATAAGGGCCTCAAGGCCGTGGTCTTTGGAGATTTCACAGAGGGATTGGAAAAAGACGGTCGTGATCTTTCACTCGTGGCAATGAAACGATTTGCTGCCCGCGTGCCTTACCCAGTGCTTAAGGGTCTGCCTTGTGGCCACGGACATAAACTCAATTATCCACTTCCATTCAACACCAACACAATTTTAAAACTGGGTGCTAAACCCGAATTAACGTGTTTTTACGGTGGCTCGCTCTGATTCCTGCCTCGAAAGCATGAACAGAATGAACATAAAGAATGAAGTAGCTCCTACGATTTGAAAAATCGTCAGGCTTTCAAAAGTATAAATCGCCGAAAAAATCATTCCAAACGCCGGGAAAGAAAGTTCAAAAATTGAAACTTTTCCGGCCGGAAGATTTTTAAGTCCTGAATAGTAAAAGTACATCGACGCAATTCCTGCAATCGCTCCAATAAATAAAAATCTAATTCCCACTTCCCACTGGAAAAGAATATCAAATGCCGGTCGCTCTTTTTCACCCAAAAGAATTATCACCGCAAAGATAAATGCAAATGCCCATCTCACGGCCACTAGTGCTTCTGGACTATGCTTTTGCAAAAGCTTTTTCGCAGCAATCGTACAAAGGCCCCAAATCAGCATGGTCGAAAGCGCAATCAGAAAATCACCAACAATCATTTCCTGGCTCGTAAACATAAGTTCCAGATCCTGAGAAAAAATCAGAACCGCACTTAGAAGCACCCAAATTCCCCAGTACAGATATTGATTATCTAGCTTTTCCTTCAGTAGAATTCCCGCCATAAAAATCACAAAGAATGGCTGAAAAATCTGAAAGAATGAAAATGTCCCCGGTGAGGCCTTTTGAATACAGGCAGTCGATAAATATCCCGCCACACTCATTCCAATACCACCCAAAAAGACCGCCAAAATCCAATCGTTCTTAGAAAATTTTGCGAGCTCTTTTCTACCATTTTTGATGAGCCACGGAGTAACGAGGAATAAACCAATAAAGCTCTCGATGAACACAATGCTCACGTAACCCATTTTAAGCGAGATGGGATAACGAACCAGCAGGTCCAATGCCCACAGCAAACAAGCTACCAAAATGTAGAGTGAACTCTTGCGTTCCAAATTCATGGACGCTGATATAGTTCAATTCTATTCAGATAGCTACTTACACCTCTGAAATTACATGGAGCCACTTTGTCCCCAGTAATAGGAAATCCTTTCTAACATATTGCTATCACCTGATGAGGCTTAAAGGTTTGCCATACTTTTTACTTTCGCTGGCGGAAGTGAAATTGAACCTCCTTTTTTTGCAGTTGACATATCCGTACAATTTCCGTATCTTTCTAGCATGAGACTAAAACATCTTGCAAATAAAATTTTACTGGGTGACACAAAAAAGTTAGTGAGCGCTGAAAGAAGTGCCACGACTAAACTTCTTCATCACTTGAAAGAAATAGAGAGAAGAAAGCTCTATTGCGACTTAAAATATTCGTCGCTTTTCGCTTATTGCGTACATGAATTAGGTTATTCAGAAGGCGCGGCCCAAAGACGAATCGTTGCCGCTCGAGCGTTGGCAGAAATGCCCGAGATTGAAGCAAAAATCGAAGATGGAAGCTTAAATCTCACGAATATTTCATTAGTGAATCAATTCATTGAAGATCCAAATGAACGTCGTGAGGTTTTGAAAGAAGTCGAGAATTTGACTAAGAACGAATGTGAGAAAAAGCTTTTTGAAATAACTGGCAAAGAAGACAAACCAAAAGATAAAAAGAAACGTGTTTCAAAAGATAAAATACAAGTCGCATTTGTTTTGACTGATGAAACGATGGCATATGTTGAAAAACTTAAAGACCTAATCGGCAAAGATCTCGACATGGATCAGCTCGTGCAATTTATGGCGAAAGAGGCCATCAAGGCTGTGGAGAAATCTAAATTCAAACAGACCAAACCGAGACAATCACTTTCGCCAGCGAAAGTAGGAAGAGCAATTCCAGCTTCCGTAAAAAGAGACGTGTACGCGCGAGATAAAAAATGCACCAACTGCGGTTCTGTTCGCAATTTACATTATGACCATATTCTTCCCTTTTCAATGGGAGGACCAAGTAGCAACGATAATCTGAGAATATTATGCTCACCCTGCAATCAGCGAGCAAGAATAAGGGCGGGATTGACCCGCCCTGAAACTAAGCACGAACTTCGCGGTTGAAATAACCTTCTCGAACGAGAGGTCTTCTAAAGTTGGCCACTGATCCCAGTGCCCCACCTAGAATTGAAGCAATTGCACCAAGTGCCACTAACAAGAATAGTGACCAGCCAGTTGATTTAAGAGCTGTGGCTGTACCCTCACGGGCATCAGTCATGGCCTTATCAACTTGGCTTTTCATGATAGCAATTCTTGAATCGGCCTCAGTTGGAGTGATGCCGGCTTCGCGAGCGAGGATGTTTTTAGCACCTTCGGTATCACCGCGAAGGAGACGTCCGCCAATGGACTGAGCAAGTTCAGTTGGATTTGAACGGAGATTCAAGTCGCCTAAAGCGTCTTGAGTGATCCCGCGTAGGGTTCCGGTTATGGCATCATTTTGAGAGGCCATTGAAGCACCTTGACCTAAAGCGCCCGCAGTTTTTCCGATGGCGGAGCCAGCAAGACTTCCGGCGGAGCTAATGGCGGCGACAGTTTGATAAAGGAAGAATCCTAGAAACAAGGCCGCAATGACGAGACCTTGAGCGGAGCCCACACGGCCCAAACGAAACTTAGAAACTCGAGCGGCAAAGTAACTGCCGACGAAAATGGAGATTAATGCAGAAACAATAAACCAAACACCAGTGAAGACTCCGGCGCTTTTAGCGGAAAATCCATCTTCAAGCCCAATGCCTCCAAAAGCGAGACCCAGGCCAAGAAGGCCGGTCATGGTGAAAAAGCTGATAACGAGGCCTGCGCCGATTGCGCGCAGACTGATTAAGGCGTGAGATGATTCAGAGTCAACTTCGAGCGGGGAATCACTTGAATAAAATTTGGCCATATCGTGCTCCTTTGCAAAGGTTTTTTGACGTATGACCACAATTGTAGAGACGCCGGCAGTGGGCCAGCAATGTGCAAGGTTTCTATCCGCACTAAATGAGAGGGATTAACGAAGACGTGTTCTGGTACGAGATTTTAGGAATGACCAATCTAGTTCCATAGAGATTTTTTTATCTCCGCGAACTTCGATTTCAGGGAGTTTCTTGATTTCTTTTTCTTCACGATCGTAATCACGACCACCTAAAACGTATGTGCGACCGAAAAAGTATTCGCTCATGTCAAAAGTGTGTGGTGTTTTAAATCGTTCTTTCATGCTCTCTCCGTGGCTGTGGAAGATAATGGTTAATATCGTCTTTTGCAAAGAGAAAATAAGACCATAAAAAAATAATTATGCCTGTCTTATGGCCCTTTCACCCAGGATTTTCATTGGGCGAATCTTGAGTTGAAAACGATCTGTGGCAATTGCCTGGATAAACTCTGCGGCCTCTAAAGGCGAGTCGGTAAAGAAAATCGTTTTGGTATCTTCTGGATTGATAGTTTTCGCCTCAACCAAACGCTCTTCAATGAGATTTCGAAGTGGCTTCCAGAATTCCGTACCGATTAATACTACTGGAAACCCCTCAATTTTCTTGGTCTGGATCAGAGTGAGAACGCCGAAAAGTTCATCCAAGGTTCCAAAACCTCCCGGCATGGCCACAAAGCCATAGGAGTATTTGGCCAGCATGAACTTTCTCACCATAAAATATTTAAACTCCATCCAGACGTCCAAATAGACGTTGGGACGCTGCTCTTTGGGCAAAGTAATGTTGCAGCCAACTGAGCAACCACCGAGTTTTTTGGCCCCCCGATTGGCCGCTTCCATGATTCCCGGTCCACCGCCGGTCATAACGGTAAAGCCTTTGCGGACCAGCTCCTCGCCCATTTCCATGGCAAGCTGATAATACTCATGCTTTTCATCAAACCGGGCAGAGCCAAAGACCGTCACACAAGGGCCCACGAATTGAAATGTGCGAAAGCCCTGGATCATTTCGGAGAACACCCGAAAGGCGTGGTAAAACTCATTTGAACGAGCTTTGGGCCCCTCTAAAAAGACCCGTTCTTCTTCGGTACGAGATGAGGTTCCCCAATCAGATCTGTTAGAAGCTTTGCTTTCTTCCCGCATCTGATCATTTTAAAATTTGGTTTGAATCAAAGAAAGGCAGAGGGCGCGCTTAACTGACTTAAGCGGATAAGCAAATTTCGACAAAAAAATTGCCACCTGTGCTTTCAAATGGCACGACAATGACCGGGCCTTTGGTGACCCCATGCAGAGAGTGATCTTTACCAGAGACGACAGAAGGAATAGCAGTTTTAATCCCGTAACCCTTCTCGTTCAGCACGACCTTCGCCTGACCGAAAATCATGTTGGTAATTTCACCGGCACCATCCAGAATGTCTTTGGTGATTTCAGTGTACTCTTCCCCCAGCATCCCGGACATGATCTTTAAAAAAGTCTGCTCAGGAAAACTAATCACCACTGAACCATTAAACGCATCACTCACAATACCAATCACACCAGAAACATCTCCATAAAAAGAATCCGTAGCTTTCTTTTTATAAATAGGTCCTGCCTTCGCAGTGATTTGTGCCTGCACATTTAGAACATGCAAAGTGGCGGTCAGAAATGGATTGATGAATTCAGTGTCGAGAGAACGTTTTTGGGGAGCTCCGGACTCATCCAAGGCGTCCTTCAGAGTTGGCGCGATTTTGAAGGTAGAATCGATCCCCTCACGTTTGAGGAGATTCATCAACCCCGGACTCACATGGATGAGCTTCAGAGATTTTTCATTACTTTTCAGATTGATCTGTAATCTAAGGAAGATTCTTATCCAGTCCTTAGAAAAAGACGTAAGATGCTCACAATTAATGAAGATGTGACCATCGGCATTGTTAGAGATTCCATCGATTTCTCCCTCGAAAGTCTTTGCGTGCGGAAACTCCAAGCTCCCCGAAAGCTTTACTACCGTATAGCCTTCGGCCTTTTCGATAAGAAAACCTGGAGTCGTCGCCATGCAAATTAAGCTGCTTTAGATTGGAACTTCTTATAAGCAAGCTCTAACTTGGCCTTAAGGCCTTCTTTAGAGAATGGTTTCACCACATATTGGTCAACACCACTCTTAATTGCTTCTGCTACCTGGTGACCTTCAGCTTCCGCTGTCACAAGTAGAAAAGGAGTTTTACCAAGTTTCTGATCAGCGCGTACACGCTTCAAGAAATCAAGACCTGTACAATTTGGCATGTTCCAGTCTGAGATGATCAGACCAACAGAACCGTCTTTTGTTTTTTCCCAAGCTTCAAGACCGTCGGCCGCTTCCACGATATCTGTGAAACCAAGCTCTCTTAGGATCTTTGTTACGATCTTTCTCATTGTAAGCATATCGTCGACTACTAGCACTTTTGTTTTTGGATCAAACATATATCCACCCCTTCTTGTGATGAATTCTTATCGGAGAACTAAGTAGAAGATTTAGAGATTTCTTAAGTATTTTTTACTAGGGAGCTTTGCAGGCGGCAGGATCTTTACGACAAATAATATTGAGTAGTTGCTTGTTCTGCTCTTCAAGAGTTTTCACGCGGCTTTCAAGTTCAACCTGTTTTTTCTCATAAGACGCGATCGAGCGTTTGGTGCCCTGGAATTCCTGATAAAAAGATTTGAAGGCCTCGATCAAAGGAGAAATTAAAGAAGCGTAGTCGACTTGCTTGTAACCAGTTTTCTTATCTGTTGTTACAGCAAGAGGAAATTCCTTCTCTACTTTCTGAGCGATCACACCCATACCAGGTTTGCCTGGAGTGTTTGCGTTTTTGTTCCAATCAAAGAACACACCTTCAAGATTTAAAAATTTTCGAAGGGCATCCGGGATCACACGAACATTATCTTTCAAGCGAGCATCAGAGGTACAGCTGGTCGATGCAACACCATTACCGATGGCACAAGTGGTGGCCGTGCCGTTTACCACTAAATCGTTTTTAAGAGATGAATGACCGATTTGAACTGCATTTCCCAGCTCGTTTGAGACTGTAAGTACGGTAGAACCAGCGGAAGGATATCCAATGTATCCAGAGCGAGTATTTGGGTTGTCTGTATCAACGAAGAACGTGATGTAACCATGGTCAGTTGTGCCAGCGGCCTGAAAGGCAGCAATCCCACCTGTTCCTTTAACATGTAATCCTGAGGCCAAGGATGGAGTCGTTCCAATACCTACTGTGCCTCCAAAATAGTTCGCGCCATCGGCAACGTAAACGCCCCATCTATTTGTGGCAACGGTACCGCTACCTCCAATATGTAGACCATAATAATTTGTCACCGTACCGGATGCATTACTAAGAGGATCAACTTGTAAACCATACGCATTGGTGATCGTCCCTGTACCACTGTTCTGAACTCCGAATGATCCACCTCGTGCGCTGGTGATTATTCCGGATGAAGAATTAATAACATTGTTTCTACTACCATTGGCCAATGTCACCGTTCCTGTAGATGTATTGGTAACCGCAGTATATTGACCATAAATATTAGCGATGGTTCCTGTATTGGCATTATCAATAATCACTCGGTCACCTTGGATATAACCGGTAAAATTCTGCGCGCCCATCGGCTTAGTGACGTTGTAGTGAGAATAATAATTGGCCGAACTCGCGGCAGTTGGGTTCAAGTTAAAGACGTTTACAGCTTGCGCGATCTGAGAAGCTGAAGAGGTATCTGTATTAGTAGTTTCTACTTGAAGTGGATAAGAAGGAGCATTAACTCCAATTCCGAAATTACCATTATCCATAATGGTCGCAAGCTCTGTTCCGGCAAAAGACAAGAAATGCAAAGGAGCATTGGTGTTTTTACCAATCCCTAAACTTCCGGTAAATCCCGCACCATAGAGGACGATCCCTCGTTTGGCCCCTCCAGACGCGGCAGTAGCAGTAGCATTGAATTCAGCAACAGGAGATCTTGCACCATCCGCAGTAACAGCAGTATCAGTTACAACGAGTTTTTTATCTGGAGTTGTGGTTCCAATCCCCACGTTCCCCGCACCAGTAATGCGCATTTTCTCAGTATAAGAACCATTATTACGAGTCCAAAATTGCAGGAACCCTGTCATTGATGTTGCAATGTCTGTTTCGGCCAATCCTTGTACTCGTGCCATTTCAACATAAGTATTTGGGGCCGCAGTCAAAGCGCGGAAACCTAAAAAGCCGAGTCGATCATTGGCCAGTGGCGGAGTTGGTGCCGCAGCTGTCCCACGAGCACGTCTGAGCATAATGGCAGATTCTGCAGTATCACTGAAGGAATCGATCATCAAATCATCATCTGCACTACCGGTGCCAATGGCGTGGAAAAATGTAGATGGACTATTGTTATTAAATCCCACGAATTTATTTGTATAAAGCGCCGAACCGTTTTTGTCCCACTGACCGAATGACTGCACATAATTTTGCACATACTGAACGTTGGTCGCTTCAGTCAGATCCGCGCCAGAAGCAGTGGTGGAAATTTTAAGCATTCCCGCCGGAGCAATCGTCATGGTTCCTGTGACCGAATCTGTTCCGGTTTTATTTAACGAGTTGGTAACTAGATTATTAATTTGTCCCTGAGTTTTATTCACCACTGTTTGTAATGAATCACCATTGGCAATCGCCGTGTTCAATGGGGTGACTGTCGCAAAAGTCGAAGCTAAAACATCCGTGATGAATGTGCCCCAGCTCTTGTCCCCTTTCAGATACTTGGTGACGTCTGAAGCACCTGCAAGTTTTGCGAGAGGAATATCACCATTGGCAAGATTTAATTTTGCGTAACTAACAGAACCATCCGCGATGGCACCTGATGATACTGTTGACCAAGAAAGATTTCCCGCACCATCAGTCACAAGGGCCTGTCCTGAAGATCCGGCAGTTCCCGGAAGATTGAAAGCAATTGTTCCAGCTAAACTTGCAGGCGCTCTTAGTTCAACGAAGTTGGTGTTATCTGATTTAAAACGAACTTTTCCATCAACAGCGATGTTACCAATCACATCCAACTTCTCAGTTGGATCTGTTTTATTTAAACCTAAGTTCCCTTCTAGATAGTGCTTCTTATGTGATCCACCAAAGAAGAGACCATAAAAGTTTGTGACTGTTCCACCAGGTGAACCAGGGTGAGCATAAATATCATAGAGATTCGTGATGGTCCCTTTCTTATAATATGGCGAAAGATAAAGACCGATGACTTCCGTCGTGCTCGGAGCCGATGCAGCTTCAGTATCGTAATGACCATACTGAAAATAAGCAGCACGGAGCGAAGCAAGTGTTCCGTTATCAATTGTTCCTGGAATATTATTTCTGAACCCCACACTCCATGAACCACTTACTGAGCCAGAGTTAGTCACCCCTGCATCTACAGTTGCCTGTGCCTTAAATACTCCCCCTAGAGCACTGAAGTTTCCGTTAGCGGATGAGTGCTGTCTTGTGTCTGCATTTAAAGCTCTTCCTACCGCGTTGGTTAAACGCTGTTCAATTTGAAGCTTCATGTCCGGATAGAAAGAAGCGACTCCCACACCGACTTGACCGGCACTATAGTTGATATCAGAACCAGTCTTGGCCCAATATGAGTTACTGCTTAATTGTGTATCGACATAATTTTTTGTAGCAGCATCTTGAAGCGCAGTTGGATCAGCAACACCAGTTACTTTATTTCCACCCATCGCAAGTGGCCCACTCATGGTGTCCCCTGCTTTCAAGACGTAGTTCCCTTGAGAAGCAGTCGCCAGACCAATATTGCCACTAAGTTTATTAATGGCAGATAAGATTGAATCGGCCGCAGTGATCGCTCCGGCAGAAGCAGAGTAACCCGTAAGTGTTGAACCAATCACGGCCGGATTTAAATTCTGCCAGGCCTTAGTTCCACTCCAGTATTGAGCAGCAGTTCCCGCAGTGATCTTCGGTTCTTTATTGCTTAAATCTGTTGTGAGATTGCTGATCTTCGATTGATCAATCGCCGCAGTCGCTGAGATATCAGCATTAACAATCGATCCATCCACAATTTTAGAAGAATCAACTGCACTGGTAGCAAGTTGAGTGTTAGTCACAGATCCCGCAGGAATTGAGACTGATGGTTGAGGAGCACTTTCCCATTTTAGAGCTCCGGCATTCCAAATAAGCATGTCCCCATCTTGAATGCCAGCGACATCAACATCGGCAATTTCCTGAAGCTTAGAACCAGTCAGTTTTCCGGCCGCCTTCGTCAGCATGCTCCACGAATAATCACCAGACAACGGAACCACAGCACCCGTTCTACCATTGAAGTTAGAAACAGTGTTTGTCCCAACTGCCACTTTACTCCAGTTCGTCCCATCGGAGATTACCCAGTCACCAACATCAAAGTTCATGATGCCGGAACCAAGATCCTGAGTGCCCGCAGTTGTTACAATATAGTAAGTTCCGGCCGCCGCTACTCCCGCCGAAAGATTGGGAGTATCAGTTGTCGCATTATAAGTCCCAACATAAACCTGATTAGTAGAAAGAGAAGCCGGTGCCCATGCTGAACCATTAAATTGTAAGAAGTCACCAGTTGAAGCATTCATATGATGAAGCTTAGAAGCAGTCACTTGCCCATTTTGTAATTCAAAAGTCAGAGGAAAAGTGGCTGATGCTTCCGAGTTTGAAACAACTAAATTTAAAGCGCTTCCCACTAAGAAACTCAATGCACTCTTAGCATTCAAAATAAGCTTATCTGATGTCTTTGATTCAATTTGAAAATCATGCGATCCAACTTTAGCAAGAACCACTCGATCGAGATTTTTTCCGCTGACTACGATTTGATCGTTCTGAACTTTTACTTGTTCAATGTAAGGTGGATGATCTTTGTCTTTAACATTAACCACAATGTTTCCACCAAAAATATTTCCTACGTTGTTACAACTAGTAACAAACATCAGGATTAAAATTGTTAGAAAGCTTGTCTTGATCATTTCCAAGTAACTCTTGAGATTTACTGACATATGTCCTATCGTCTTTATGAGTTGTTAAATTAGCCTTTAAAGTTTAAATGCCTAATTTTCCTCTCGGACTATTTTAATAAGGTTTTTCATATGAAAAAGAATATTGCCCTCATCGCTCACGACAACTTGAAAAACAATATGGTTAGCTGGGCCAAGCTTCACCAACTAGAACTAGAGAAATTTAATTTATTTGCCACAGGAACGACTGGAAAACGGGTTGAAGAGGCCACTGGCATGAGTGTGGTGAAATTCAAAAGCGGTCCTCTAGGTGGTGATCAGCAAATTGGTGCGGGAATTGCGGAAGGTAAAATCGATGCCGTGATTTTCTTCTGGGACCCTCTTGCTCCACATCCTCATGATGTGGATGTAAAAGCACTCCTGAGAATTGCAGTCGTGTATGACATCCCGATGGCCTGTAATCAAAAGACGGCGGACCTTCTTATACAAGGCCTGGCAAACTCTTAAGCGAGAGCTCCGGACAATACTCTCCTTTGTAGGTTCTCTTCCAAATGTTCTTCTCTCCACTTTCTGTGAAGTGGTATTGATAAAACTTGGCCCTCACCCACACCGGCGGATCATCTGGAAACGGATTGTGACGAAGTAATTTCAAAAGTCGCTTATCATTTCGTAGAAGCTTGAGCATAAAACGCACAAACCACAGATCATGTCCTTGGACATAAATGTCATCGTCCCCAACTAAAACTCCAAATGGTAAAAACCAAATCATCCAATCAAGTCGGAGATGATAAGGGGCCACAACTGGTGGCGTGCGATTAAGCTCTACTGGTTTTCCACGGAAACCATATTCTTTCCAAACAGTCTTTTCATCCGGAGAGATCTCATCAGTCCCTTCAATTACAATTTCATACCGCTCTTTCGTCACACTTCCAAAGGCCCCATACGCACCAACGAGATGCCAGCGGTTCCAGCAGTAATTCATATACTGACGCTTCTGGAAGAAATTTAAAAATGGACGGTAACTGAGAAAGATCGCGAGCACACCAATCCCTATCTGAATAATCTGAAACCACAAAGGGGCCGGAGTCGTTGCGATTCCTCCATCACTAAAAGCAAGAACACCTAAAACAATAGTGAGCCAGTTAAGCCACGAGTAATTTCCACTCACCACCAGAATCATTTGATGAAAGATCAAAAAGAATCCCGCCACAGCTGCAATGGGTTGTGGGAAAAATAAACCAAAGGGCGCCACCAACTGACAGAAGTGACTAAAGACCACTCCAAAGCGATGAAACCATTTTGGCAAATGATGAAAATAACGACTTAATGGATTTGGTAATGGCTGCGTCTCGTGATGATAATACAAACAAGTCAGATCCCTCCAACACTGGTCGCCGCGAAGTTTAATCAGCCCCGCACCCATCTCAGTTCGATAAAGCATCCAACGCAAAATAAGAATCGGTATCCAAGAAGGTGTTACCCAATAAGGACCCATGAAGGCCGCAAAGAATCCAGCTTCGAGAAGCATGGTCTCCCAACCAAAGCCATAGAAGTCTTGCCCCACACTCACTAGAGACAGATACAGTCCATAAAGAGTGAGCCACGAAAGCATATGAACAACAATTGGTGCATAATCAAAGGCGCCAAAAGTCAGAAGCAGTCCTAACAACATTCCCACCCCACACATGATTTTCAGCATGGAGTCCGAGTACTTCCAATGAAAGACCGTAGGAAATTGACGGAACTTCACTCGCTTCACAAAGTCCGGCACTGGCAGCAATCCATGCTCCCCTAAGAGTGCAGGAAACTGGTTATAGGCGCTTAAAAACGCAATAAAGTAGATCGCCCCCAAAGTACGGTCGAAGATCATACGGGCCATTACATAGTTATCTGCGGATAGGATATCCATGGCTTATCTTAGTCACCCAACCCCTCGAAACTCAATGAACCACTGGCCAAAAGACAGGCAGTGGCTAAGGCCTGACCAAACCTCCCCCTCAAAATCCACAACTTAGGGCCTTTTAGTTGGCATAAACCTTGCTCCTTAGTCAGGTATGAAAACACTATTTACACTTTTGATCCTTTCTTCAGGTATGACTTTCGCTTCTACTCTTCCTACTCGTGAAATTGCGAGTGTTCGTAGAGTGGAGCACGCTCGTGAACTTATGGGTGCAAGCTATAAGAAAAGTATCGTGTCTCGTTTTGAAACACGTAAAGACATTGAGAAGAACATCCACGAAGTGGTTAAAAAGCGTCTTCCAAATTCTTTCAAATACCGTGCTTACACTATTGCTAAAACGATTATCGAAGAATCTGCTAAGAACTCTCTAGATCCATACTTTGTAATGGCAGTAATTTCAGGTGAATCAAGCTTTAATCCACTAGCAGTGGGCCCGGTTGGTGAAATCGGTATGATGCAAATCCGTCCGACAACAGGCCAGTGGATGTCTGATATTTTAAAAACAAAATTTCACGGAGAAAGAACTCTTCGTGATCCAGTTGCCAATATTAAACTGGGTGTTGCTTACCTTTCTTGGTTACGTAACAAGTTCGAAGGTCATGGCCAGCTTTATCTAGCGGCCTACAATATGGGACCTAAGTCTGTTAAAAACGCCGTTTCTCGCAATGTTTATCCAAAGGACTATCCAATCCACGTTATGAAGCGCTACATCGCCTTCTACAAAGACATGGGGAAGAAAACAGGCAGATTATAAGCTTGCCGATCAAATTGAAACCTAGTTACCATTTTGGGTATGAAATACTTAATGCTCATGCCCTTAATGCTACTCATCTCTTGTGGAAAACAAGAAGCGACCAAACTCTATAAAGTTCAAGATTCGGCCCTGACAAAATTCGTGAATTCGAAAAATATGCCAAAGGACCCTAACCTCACTTTAGATAAGTCCATCGTGAACAATAGCTACCCGATTGAGATCGCTCTTTATGAGGACAATCGCTTTTATTACAACCTCCCTAATCTCGGCGACGGGAACGGTACCTGGAAGCTCAATAACGGCGTGATTGAACTTAAGGCGAAGCGCACTCTCTTTGATATGTTTATCGAAGTTAAAGGAAGCGATGAGGCGACGGAGAATCTTGCGATTCAATTTACCGATCGTTTCGGGCCTAACACTTTGAAAATGATGAACGTTAACATTTAACGCAAAATTTCGGACTTTTTTTCGTAAACGCTCCCTGATATAGAAGCGCCATGAATGATCGTCCTTGGCAGAACGGAAAATTCATTATTACGGCCGGGCTAAAGCCTCTCGAGGCAAGACCCATCTTCTTACCTGAGCCTGAGCTCACTCGCTACTTACAAAATAAAATCCAGGCCCGCACGGAAGGAATTGATAAGCACTATCCAGATTCTGTGGGCCTTACATTTTCTGAATTAGAACTCATCACGCACAAACTCAGAACTCTCATTCCTAAAACGCTTTACGAGGGCATCTTTAAGGACGAGATTGATTTTTTAATCTCACAAGTACCGGAAGACTTCTCGGTTTGGAAAATGGAAGACGGGAAAGAGTGGCTGGCGTTGATTCATCTCATGTCCCCTAATCACTGGGACGCTCATAAAAAAATCGGCAAAAGCTTCTTAGATTCTCATGCACCTATTCCTCATATTGATGCCATCTCAAAAGCGGCCCCTAAAATGTTTGAGCAGATACAAAAACGTGGAGCGATGGAGCGCTTTGCTTGGGGAGTGGCCACTGATAATCGCTTGAATCACCATCCAATTCCTCCAATCGGTATGCCTATGGAAGAGTGGCAAGGGCGATCATTTGATCCGTTAAATCCCAAACTTTTTATTCGAATGGAAAGACAGACGCTTTTTCCTATTTCAGAAAAGCTCATCGGCTTCACCATCAAGACCACATTTACTGATGTAGAAACTCTTCCTGTAGAAGATCTGAAACTCATCAATCAATGTATTGAGAGCATGGATGAGGCGATATTAAAATATAAGGGCCTCATACAAGACAAAGACAATATTCTTGGCTGGCTTTCCTCACTTACTCAAGAATCAACGCTGGCCCTCTAGCGGCATCGACCTTGCACCTCATAAAGTGCCAGGAGGTGTTCATGAAAAAAATGATTTTATCGGTCGCGATGATTCTCTTTGCGGCCCAGGTTGGCGCCCAGACCACGGCGACGGGAATGCCAGGCTCGAGTAATATAGATACATCAAATAATCCTTCCGGAGTTGGTTTTGGCGGGGCAATGGGTGGGGCAAATTCAACCACTGCACCAACGAACATTCCAAGCAATACCATTCCTCGAGGAAATAATTTCGATCAAACATTGCAACAAGAACAAATGCAAGATACGACTAATCCAATGGGCGGAAGCGCATCAGGCGATATCCCCCGAGGATCTCTCGGAACCACACCTACTTCCAACTATGATACCGTGACTCCACGAGCTCCTGCTAATACTCCAAGCTCAGTTCCTGAAAGCAGACCTTTCGTTCCAGCAGCAACTGGTGTGGGTCCAAGTGCCCCAACCACATACTAAAAAATTAGGACCACCACTCGGTGGTTCCTAATTTTTACAAAGTTTATTTTCTTTCACGTCTTTCTTTTTACAAGCATCACCGATGATTTTCTTTTCGGCCTCGCCGACAAAGCTTGTGACGTTGTCTGATTTAAGAGTGGCAGTTTTCTTCTGACCTTCACGTAAGAACTCCACCTTCACCTGACGGGATTTATCACTGAATAAATGAATGAGTTGATAAACTCGATCAATACGTACTCCATTCGCCCTTAAAATAATATCACCTTCATCCAGAACATTATGGTTAGGTGAATCGGCGATGACCTTCTGTACCTGAAGGCCACCTTTTAAATCCTTCACTAAGTGCTTCATCTCATCCGCCGGCACTTCCCGAAACATGACCTTCGGTCGCCACACTTCCGCTTCACAAGTATAAAGCACGTCTATGTTGGGATAGACCAAAGTCTCATTCCAGGTATCAGTGGAGATGGTATTGAAACTGGCCCCCACTCCAAACGTCGAATATCGACTATAGTAGGGATACATACCGTAACCACCATAGTACGTCGGTCCAAAGGCACTGCCTGTGGTGCGAGTAATTTCTTTTGCCTCTGTGCGATCATAGATATCAAGAATATTGGCGGTTCTTCCGGCCTCGTTCTTACAATTTTCTATCGCATGGAATTCAGCATAGAGACGGGCATTGGCCACTTTCGTGTAAGAGTTCGCGCGGAAGTTTGAGATTCGAATGCCGTCTTCTTCACGGTCATCAAAGCCTCGACCTTTTTTTGCTTTTTGATAGGGAGTTGGATCATTACTTGAACAAGCAATGGCAGAAATCAGGATTAACCACTTCCAGTTCATGGGTAACCTCCAAAAATAAATGGCCATCTTACGATGGCCATTTCGTCCAAGATGTATTTCTACATTGTGCTTTTCAAATGATGCTTTTCAACTTCTCTTGAGTCACACTCCTGAACTTACTTTTAAGTTACACCCATGAGTTCTGAATGAAAAATAATGGATTCAAAATTTAAAATGAAGATGGCCGACTTTTGTACAACTTCAGCGGACGTAATGTTTATAAGGATTAAAATGATTTTAACCAAGGAGGATGGAATGAAATTATTTCTATCAAGCATTCTTACTCTATTAATTACTCCTACCGTCTTCGCCGTTGGAGAATATGTCCCGGATGAAAACCATATGACTCCGGATACTATCCAAAAAGAAGAGGCCGAAATAGAAGAGCAGGAAGAGGCCCTGGATGAAAGAAAAAAACAATTAGAGAAAGAAAAGAAACATCAAGATGTTCCGCTTTCTGATCCAAAGTTACTTCCGAATGAACGGAAAACAATGGATCAACCCTAATTAGTGGACTTCGGAAGTGCCACCTTATAAATTCTGAAAGTCATCTCATCCACTGGCTTCCCGGCAGGAGCGTCCTGAAGTAAAGAGTCAGTGAAGATGAGATTATTATGGGCATCAATGGTAAAAGTATCGGGCCATTTAATTCTTTCATCCTGAATCAGAATTTTCATCTCACCACTTGGTGTTCGATAGGCCACGGCATTTCGCTCGAGATCGGCCATATAGAGATTTCCATTCTTATCAAAAATCATTCCATCCGGAGCGGGTGTTACTCCTAACTTCTCTACTTTCTTAATCACCTGAGTCTCATCTTTTGCTGATGTAGCGAGAGCATCGACCGGTACGCGGTAAAGCGTATAACCAGTTAGAGCATGGTAGTAGAGTTTATTATCAACGGGAGATAAGGCGATTCCATCTGAATGGATCTGAGGTTTGGCACCATCTGCTTTTAGAAATTCTTTCTTCTCCACCGTTAAAGTCACGTTTTCAGATTTAGTTGAAGGATGCTTATCCAGAAAGCGGCGCGCTTCACCGGTTTTCATATCCAGAACAACAATGCCGCCGATCCCGGAATCAGTGATGAAAATTTTCTTGGTCTCATCATCCACTCGTAGGTCATTCAGATATGAGGTCTTAGGTGCCACCGTCTCATCAAATTCATAGGTGCGCTTTAATTTATTGGTCGCAAGATCAAATTCATAAAGCTTGGCCTTCCCTATAACTTCCTTCATTTCCGGGCTACTTGGATCTAAAACGTAGAGGGAGTTCCCATGAACCTGAACAGACTGAACACAAGTAAAGTGATTTTTTTCCGGTTTCCCATTCCACGTGTTCCAGGATTCATTAGGATATGGTCTGTGAGTTCCATCCGGCATGATTTCTACCACAGAGAAAGGAACGTCCGAGCGCCAACGAGGAAAACTCGCAAACATTCGTCCGTCTTTTGCGATGGCAATGCCTGTGACTTGTACTCCTCTGAACTGAGCGATCTCAAGAAGTTCAGGTTGAACTTCAGTGGGAAGAGTTCCTTCGACTTTTTTATCAAGCACCAATTGGTCTTTGTCCTTACTGGTAAAATCCTTCAGCTCTTTTTTTGAAGCGCAACCAACCATCACAAAACCAGTAAGCAATAAAGAAGCGACCTTTATCATAAGAATCCTCCAATGGTGGAGTTATCCTAGGAAAACGGTCGCGATTGTCCAATGTGCAGTGAGACTATTCGTAATGCAGCCAATTACGGAAATACAGAATTGGGTGATGCCAATCAAAATGACGCACAACCGGTCTTGCGCGCGTTTTGAATTCCGGCATCGAATACTGCTCGTGATGCTCTAAGCGAATGATTTGATCAGTGTTTTTATCAACTCGACTCACTGAAAGGAACATCCCAATGGGGAAGAGAATCCAGAAACTCATGGCGATGATTGTTAAGATGATTTCGAGAGTATTTCCCATAAACATCCTCCTGATAGTAATGATGCTAGCACTTCGACTACTCCCAGAAATCTTAATTACTCCTTGGGTAATGACAGACTTAGTGGGTCTTAGAATTTTGAGAGACATTAAAGTTTAATAACCTAAAGCGTATCGTTTAGAGTGAATAATGCTTAACCAAGGAGCGGTTTATGAAAACGTTAATGCTAATTATGTCTCTCATCTCTCTAATGGTGTTCTCTATCGGTTGTAACCGTAGCGAAAACAAAAGCACCACAGGAAGTGACATTCAAAGAGAGGAATCTCGTGCTGACCAAATCTCAGATGAAGCTAACGAAGACATCCGTGAAGAACAAGAGGATGTAAATGAGGAAATGCAGGACGTCCGTGATGAACAAAAAGACGTTGAGAAAGAAGAGCTTGATGTAAAACAAGAATATGACGATGCTAAAGGTAAAGTAAAAGACGAAATGAGAATGGAAGATTAAGATCTATCGGGCCTGGATTTAAGTCCAGGCCCTGTATTTTGGTTCCGTCTGGAAATAGTTCATTAAATCTAAATCCCCTTCAAAACCAAAATTTCCTAAGAAAATGCTACGGTGTTTTTGCAGAAAGTTTTTCTGTCCCGTTTTATAAAGTTCAACTGAGTGGTTGTAACAAAGTGGAAGCGTTTTCGAATTACCTTTCCCATCAAAAATTTGATCATGGGTAGTACATTCGGTCTGCTCTTGATGAAACTTACATACAAAACAACGATTATCTTTCATAAGAGTGGTATCGGGCCGAATATATTCCAACCTTAATTATTCAAGAAATCTTATAGGCCCCTTAAGGTTGTCTACAAGAAGTCGAAATAAAAGCTTTTAGTTAGGATGCCCATGAGATCCCAGTCCACTTCATATTCCTCAGGACGCTCGAAATGAATCGCCTCTTGAATCCCCGTCTCGAAATGCTCCGTTAGCTGCTCTGAGAGGTTTTTATCGAAGATTACCGCCACGTTCTCAGCATCAAAGCGAAGGGATCTGGGATGTAAGTTGAAACTTCCAATCATACTGATCTTTTTATCAACAATCATATACTTAGAGTGAAGGGTCTCATGACCTTTCTTGAGATAAATCAAGGCCCCCATATCGGCGGCACCTCGAGCACTGTGCATGATCGACATTCTCACCAGTCCCTCATCCACACTGGTCTTGGAATTGGTATAAATACGGACCTTAACACCTCTTTTAATGAGGTTCTCAAGTTCCTTTCTAATTACCGGATCCATGATGAAATAGGCATTTTCAATATCAACTGTTTCCTGAGCATCACGCAGAAGCTTCACCACTCCAGTATGGATGTTATGATAAGCGTTCTTGATGGCAGAGCCAGGATGCTGATCCACAAATGTGACAGGAACACGACCAGCAGGTCTGTCGGTATAGTCAGGTAACATATAATCAAGGTTTCTACGGAGCTTTTTGAACTCATCCAGCTGCTTGTTCCAGACATCGACAAAACGATTATCCGCTGACAGGCCTGAAGCGTCCCCTCTGATATAGAGATCAAGATCTCTCCACTCAGAGTCCTCGCCCATATGAGAATAGTTGTTTCCAATATTCATTCCACCCACAATCACATGTTTCTTATCCACGATCATGAGCTTTCTATGGTTTCCATTGGCGCGATATTTTTTACTTTTCCAGCGGATGACCTTAATTTTCCCTCTCGTGTTTTTCTCCATGCGCTTGAGCAGCTTCTTGCCTTTCATATTGGCAATATTCCCGTCCACGATTACACGAATGTCCATTTCAGGGTTTCTCTCAAGCGCACTATACAGAAGTTGCTCGAACTCTTTACCGGTTTCATCGTCATAAACCGCCCAGACCAGAACATGGATGCTCGACTGAGCATTATTAATCAGTTCCCGGCGAAGTTCAAAAGAGCGTTTATTTTCAAGGATCTCAAAGTGATCAGCAGAAGAGATGGCCGAATTCGTGATGAAAGTAAAATCTGTTTCATAATCACCACAGTCCACATTCTTACAAGAAGCGTTCTTTAAAGCATCATCGATTTCTTTAGCGATGGAGGTCCATGTAGAGACGTTAGGTTGAAATAAAGTATCAAAGGTAAGACCACGACTATCGAGACTTCCCTTTACCATTGAGTCGGCCAGCATCGTATAACGAGCGAACTTCTCCCAAAGGGTATCTTTATCTTCTGCTATAGCAGAAACGCTTAGTGAACCAAGAAGAAGTAAGGTAAAAAGATATTTCATGGGCCTCATTATAGATAAATAAGGATCAGTGAGTGGTAAGATTGAAGATTCTTCTAAGACTGTCAAAAAATTAGACACCCTAATCCCCTGATTACTATTAAAAATAAATAATCGTGTAAGTTTTTCTAAGCTTTCCGTCTTGACCCTAAATTTAGGTATGATCCCCGTGCTCAACAAAACATCGGAGTGTGTGTGAAGAAAATGAAATCGTCTCTTATTGCTGTCTCTGCGTTGGCCCTTCTAGCATCTGCCTGTAATGTAGACAGTGTTTTTCAAGCTAAGTCTAAAAAAAATAAATCAAATCGCGTAACTAATGATTCTCAAAACGTTAACCAGATTATTGGTGATGAAAACGTTGAACTTCAGGTCATTAACGAGGCCCAACTTAAAGAGATGGCCCTCAGTAAGTCGATCCTTTCCATCTCTAACCCAAAGACCCTTTCGGTCCTTAATAATCTTCCGGATGCTCCTAAGTCAGCTGACAGTATTCAGAAATCTCGCAAGATGATGAAAGTTGCTAACGAGAACACTCTTTATGTAGGTTTCCCGATCGGTATGATTGGTGAGCAGAATATTTTTGGTGGTGTCATCACAAAGGTCACTGATAAAGAAAATGAAAATCTTGGTGGGTTAAAGCTTACTGACCTTTCACCAATTCACGTTCGTACCCTTATCTCTCGCTTGCCTGATGGTAACCCGGCACTGACTCTAGTTGGTTGTTCGGCCAAGTGTACTGAAGACACTGAACCAAATGCACTTCTAAGCATTCCTATCGTTGGTTTTAACCAGGAAGCGGGCATGTTGATCCTGGATCTTTCGGCCATCGGTCGTGAGCTGGACCTGATCTCAATGCTTGATCCAACTGGTGAGTACACTGAGCTTAAGGCGATCTCTTCAGAAACAACTGAAGTTGATTATGATCTAAAGACCCTGGTGTTTGATATCAAAACAAAAATGATTCCGGTAAAAGCGGATCCATCAGATACATCGATTAAGACCACAGACTTCACGACTCGTTGGTATCTTAAACTTGGATCGGCCTTCAACCCTGCCTTCGTTTCTCGTTCGGCGGCAGAAGGTGTTGGTTTCTTCGGTACTTCAAGAAGTGCCAATGAAAAGATCACTCGTTTCTCGACGACATCAAACGGAACTGCGGCCGCTCCCGTTAAGTACTATATCAAGAACGTTCCAGCTGAATTTAAAGGAACATTCGCCCGAGCCATGGATTCATGGAACGTAGAATTTAGAAACACTATTGGTAAAGACCTCATTAGCTACGAGTTCATTGATAAGGATGACCCTCGCTCAGAGCAGCTGATCCCGGGTGACATTCGTTACAACATCATCGAGTGGGACCTTGAAAACAAAGCTGGTTACGGAGGGCTAGGGCCATCAATCGCGAACCAACACACTGGTGAAACTCTGTCAGCGAACGTTCTGGTACAAGGTCCAACGATTGTTGAACTTTACTCTAAGTGGTTTGCTGAATCGAAGAAGATCAATGCACTTCTTGCTCAAGGTGAAACTCGCAAGGCCAATGAACTTACAAAGGCCTTTAATGTGGCCGCTCAGAAAGAACTTAGTAAGCGCACTCAAACTCAGTTCAAATTGAAACTGGGTAAGGCCCTAGAGATGACTGTTCACTCACAACGCAGCCACCTTGAAGATCCTATCGTTAAAGGTCACTTCGAAGTTGTTCCGGCCGGCATGACATATGAGACCTATATGGAAGGTTATATGCTTGAGATCGTGGCCCACGAAGTTGGTCACAACCTAGGTCTTCGTCACAACTTTAAAGGTAACCTAGGCGCAGTTGAAAATGGTGAAGAAGGTTCAGTATCACGTTCAGTGATGGAATATCTAGGCCGTGGTTTCCGTTACCTCAACACAATTGGTTCATATGACCGCATGGCGATCGCTTATGGATATAAAGGTGTAACTCCTAAGCATAAAGATTGGTTCTGTACTGATGAAGACCAGGGTTACGATAAGCTTTCAATGCAGTTTAAGTCTCCTGAGTGTTCGAAGTCAGATGCTACAAGTGACCCGTTCTCTTTCTGGGAATCACGCATTAACCGCGTACTAGATCTTGTACTTGATACAAAATCAAACGCTGCTCCGGTTTGGAAAGTTGAAGAGGTTGCGGCCCAGCTTGATGAGGCGATCTCTGGAATGTATGCATATGCTCTAAGTGCAGAAAGAACGGCCGATAGTTGGACAAACTTCTTCGGTAAGTTTGACCGTCCTGAAACAAAAGAAGAAGTGAAGGCCTACGTTCTTACTCGCATTAAGAAACGTCTTTGTAGCACTAAACTTTCTGACCTGATTAACGCTAAAGAATCAGCGGAAGCTCAGAAACTTGCTCAGGACAACCTGGATGCGGTTCTTAAAGTAGTCGCAACAAAAGCTTCAAGCTTTGAGCTTTACACTGCTGAACAACTAAGCTGTAAATAGTAATCAAAATGAAAAGGCCACCCCATTGGGTGGCCTTTTTTTATGGAACAGAATTAAAGCTCGATCACTGAACCAATCTCAACTACTCGCTCACGCGGAAGTTGGAAGAAGCGAGTCGCAGGTTGAGCGTTTCTCGACATCACCGCGAAAAGTCTCTCACGCCAAAGCATCATTCCCTTTCTCTCAGTGGCAATCAAATGCTCACGACCCAGAAAATAGGTCGACTCAAACGGCTTTAGCGTCAGATTATGAGCAAGTACCAGATTCTGAAGATCATGGGGAACGTTTGGCAGATCCATGAAACCATACTCAATGGCAATTCGATAAATGTTCGGGCCAATGTCCTGAAGCTTCACACGGTTTGAAACCGGCACGTGAGGAATATCTGAAGTATGGACCGATAGGAACACCAAGTGCTCGTGAATGCAATTAAAGTGACGGTAGCTTTGATAAAGTGTCGGTGGCACGTATTGAGGATGCCCGGACATATAAATCGCGACTCCTGGGACACGTACCGGCCTCTTAGTACGAATCTCAGTTAAGAAATCCGGAAGCGGCATAATAAACTCGAGCATACGCTCGGCCAGAATCTGACGTCCGCGGTTCCACGTCGTCATCAGAGTATAAAGAATGATCCCCACAAGAAGCGGGAACCAACCACCGTGAAGGACCTTAAGTAAGTTCGCGCCAAAGAATGAGCCTTCAATCACAAGGAAGAAAGCACAAAGCGGCAATGCCACCAGTGGCGACCAGTTCCAGGCGTATCTGGCCACAAAGTAGAAAAGTATCGTGGTGATAACCATGGTGGTTGTTACGGCAATACCGTAGGCCGCAGCAAGGTTACTTGATGATTTAAAAGTTAACACCAGGACAATACAAGCAATCATGAGAAGGAAATTAACCGTTCTCACATAAATCTGACCAAACTCTTCTTCGGAAGTGTGATCAATCGTTACACGTGGGATGTACTGAAGTTGAACTGCCTGCATGGTTAGTGAAAAAACACCCGTAATAAGGGCCTGTGAGGCAATGCATGTAGAAAGAGTCGCCATGACCACAAGTGGAATCAGGGCCCATTCAGGGGCCATTAAATAGAAAGGGTTCTTCACTGCCTCTGGATTTTGAAGGATCAGAGCACCTTGTCCAAAGTAACAAAGAATCAAACAAGGAAGGACCACTGCGAACCAGGCAAGGCGAATGGGACCCTTACCAAAGTGACCTAGATCCGAATAGAGGGCCTCACCACCGGTCACACAGAGGAAGACCGATCCAAGTACAGTAAAACCTTTAAAGGCATTTACGTGAAAGAACTTTATCGCGTAATAGGGATTCACTGCTTGAAGAATCGAAGGGTCCTTGGTGATTTGATAAATCCCCAGGATACCAATGATAATGAACCAGGTAAGAGTCAGAGGACCAAAAATTTTACCGACGACGGCCGTACCATGCCGTTGAATCGAAAAGAGCGCAATCAGAATCACGATCGTTATTGGAATGATATAAGAATGCAGGGCCGGGGTAATGAACTCCAGACCTTCAACAGCGGAAAGTACTGAGATCGCCGGCGTAATCATCCCGTCACCATATAAAAGTGCCGTTCCAAAAATACCAAACAGAGTCAAAACCTTCAGAAGGTTTTTAGATTTAATCGAAAGATTTTGGAGCAGGGCCGTTAGTGCCAGAACTCCACCCTCTCCCTGGTTATCAGCACGAACAATAAACACCAGATACTTAATCGACACCACCGAGATGAGTGACCAAAAGATCAGGGAAAGAATCCCGTAAACGTTCGTGGTATTTACCAGAAGATCGTGAGTGTGGTGGAAAGATTCTTTGAACGCGTAAAGCGGACTGGTTCCGATGTCACCGTAAACAACGCCAAGGGCGGCCAGGCCCATGCCCAGTTTTAATTTCGAGTCTTCATTTGATTTCATAGTTTGCAGTTCTTGGTGATTCGGAATTCTTCAACTTCATCGATGCGTGGAAGATTAATATTACGGGCCTGGGCATATTGAATGAACAGCTCAAGACCATTGATGGATGGCTCTTGAACGTCATGTTGAAGGATCACTCCTCCGGCCGGAGGATTTTTTAACTGCACAGGGTTTTTTACATACACCCCGTTCACGCGTTTAAAATCAATATAAGTACCGCCCTCGTTATGGGCAATAATATTTTGAGCAACCTCTTGTCCCGTCATTCCTGGAACCCAATCACTTGTGTCCACGTCCCAGAAGGCCATGTGAATACAGTTTTCACCCATAAGTTCCTGAGAAACTTCTTTCAAAGCATTGATGTGGTGATAGTCACTGCGAGTGCCATAGTCCCCGTATGGGAAACGGTAATAAAACTTTGTGAATTCATGGCCCGCCAGCTTGTACCATTTGGCGAGATCCACGAATGATTGTTTCGTTTGTTTCTTCCATTCCTCTTTCTTTAGATCCGCCGATCGATCATGAGTCGGTCCATGAGAAGCAACGATATGACCCTCGTCCAGCATGCGCTTGATGAGCGGGAATGTTTCATTGTTTAGTTTTGAAGTAAGTACAAAAAATGTCGCCTTCACCTGGTACTTGTTTAGAACATCAAGAATTTGTTTTGTACGAGTGGGATGAGGGCCATCATCGAAAGTCAGAACAAATGTATTACTTTTATAAAGAGAAAGTGCACGATACGGCATCATTCCACGATCGGCAGAAGTATAGGTTCTATCTTCTGGATACTGGAATACCTCTTGAAGAGAAGCTTGAGCTTGAAGAGCAAATAACAATAAAAAGCAGAGGTATTTCATGCGCAAAACATACTACTTAGGCATACTTAAGTTAAGATTCAAGGCGTTAAGTTTGTACGATTTGTAACTTTTTCTGACAAGCTTGAATTATTGATTCAACCTGTTTATTTTCCGCTCCATGGAAAAAGTGTTAGATAAATTCTCAAATCCAAACTTGTTGTTGAAAGTTATCTTTCTAATTATGGGCGTTTTAGGCGTTCATATTAAGTTTCTTTCATCTTTCATGGGTAACCACTTAATCGCGCCCTAAGTCGCTTGGAAGAATTCCGCCATGGGTCTTCACGATAATTTCCGAAGTGACTTCACCCACCCCATGCACTAATTTGACGACCCCAATCGCATAGTCCCGTTCTTTTTGAGATTTCATTGTTCCACTTAACTTCACCTGAGAGTCATTGACGGTTACGGTAACGTCACTCGCATCCATTTTATTACTATTGTGAAGAAGTTCTTTAACCACTTGTTCGATTTCCTCATCTCGAATTGGTCGCGATATGTGTTCAGGAGTGTTTGCCTCTTCAGCAGAGAGATCAAGATCTTCTTCAGACTCGTCTTCAAAAATGCGCTCATCCTTCGTGTAATCTCGACGGTCCCATTTACCCTGATCGGTGTGAAAACTAGATTGATCTCTATTTGGCATCGATACCTCCTAGTAAGAAATCATAATTATCCAATTGAAAGAAAACCGAAAGGTCCTCCGTGTCCGACCAATAGGTCAGGATTTCTTTAATGCCAACGATTCCAAAAATACGAGAACGGTTGGCCACCAGAAATAATCGGTTAACATTTTTATGCGCTAAATCTGTCATGAGAAAATGCTGATCGTTTTTCTTGAGCAGAAGTCGGTGAACTTTTCGCTCACCAGTAATGCCATTAAAGAGATAAGTAAGTTTTATTGTTCCACCGGTTTCAAGAGAAAAACGTTCTACTCCTAAACGGACCGCTTCCATCCCATTTCGCTCTTCTAGTACGACTCCACCATTTAGAATTTCATCGGCCCAGATGATCCTGTCTTCCACAACTCTCCCCGGCGGGCGAGAGGTCACATAACGAATGCCTTCAATCATTTGACGTTCGTCCGTCATAAGATAGAAGGTCTTGATGTCCTCATCAAATTCAGAAGTAATCATCGCCATTTTTTGTTCACCGGCGAAGGCCATGGACGATAACAATAGAAATAAAAAGAAAATTTTCATGTTGAAGCGTTCCCTAGGTATATTGGTATTTCGACTCTAAAAGTTGATCCTCTGTTGACTTCACTTACGACTGAAATATTCCCCAAATGGGCCTCTACAATTTCTCGGGAAATATAGAGTCCAAGACCAAGGCCTGAAATATTACTGGCCTGAACTGCGCGCTCGAATCGATCAAAAACTTTACTTAACTTGTCCTGGGGTATCCCCATTCCTTGATCTTTAATTTCCAGTACGACTGAGTTGGACATTTTCTTCAAAGTCACTGTGACAGGTTTTTGCTCCCCATACTTTGCGGCGTTGGTGAGAAGATTAATAATGACCTGTTCAATTCTCATTCTATCGCCAAGGATAGTGAGCCCATCTTCTATCGAGCAGGTGAGTTCACAATGAAACGACTTCATATGTTCCCGGTAACGAGAGCAGACTTCTTTCAAAAGATGTGAAAAATCGAGCGGTAAAAACTTGTAAAATATCTTCCCCATCTCAATTCGCGAAACATCCAGAAGATCTTCAATCAAAGTCGTAAGACGATTGACCTGATCATTGGCCTGATCTAATACGTGAGCGAGTTTTTCTGCCGAAGGACCTGCACCAGTTGCCGGATTAACGGACTTTCTGGTCATTTGAAGGAGAAGCTTAATTGAGGTGACAGGTGTTTTAAGCTCATGAGAGGCAATTGATAAGAACTCATCACGGGCGGCAATCGCCTTTTGAGCAGTTCGGTAGAGAAGAGCATTCTCGATAGCGACCCCCGCCTTTCTTCCTACTTCCTCTGAAATCAGAAGAGTTTCCTGATCATAAGTTCGATCTTTATCTGCCAGGTTTAGTGAAATGGCGCCATAGATCTTGTCTCCATAGATGATCGGTATCGCCATGGCCGAATGAGTGCCCAACTCCCGCAGGATTTTCAAATGCTCTTCATCGAGCGCCAGACGATTCAATTCCTTATCTGTTACATCATTAAAAAAATAGGACTTCCCTGTCTTTAGGGTCTGCTGAAAAGTCGGAGAATTCAAAATGGTGCGACTTCCGGGATAATGGGAGAGCTTTTCTATGAGGTGTTGTTTTTTTAAGTCCCAATGATGGATGGCAATTCTTTCGATCGTTCCTTCCTCTTTTATAAACAAAATAGAGCACCAGTCTCCCAGGAAAGGAACTATGGTCTGAGCAAGTTTCTCCAGTGTGTCTCGAAAATCAAGTGACGAGGCCAGCACTGAACTCACACTTGCGAGGAAAGTGGCCTTTTGTTGAGCACGTTCTTTTTCTTTACTTAAAGTTTGCTCTCGGGCCATTTCTAATCGGAGATCTGCTGCGGTCTTCCAGTCTGTGATGTCTTCAGAGAACCCCAATAAATAAATGGGCTCCCCTTCTTCATTTAAGAGTGGAACTTTTTTTGTCCGGAGGTACTTCTTACCATGCTTGGTGCTGATTTCTTCTTCCGTGATTTGAACCAGTTTTTTCCCAGTGAGAACTTCTTTGTCTTTATTGGTAAAAAAATCCGCCTGCTCCTTAGGAAAAAAATCATAATCATTTTTACCTAAGAGATCATTCTTGCTATAGCCCAAAAGATCTTCGCCGGCCTTATTGAAGTGTACGAAGCGCAATTCCTTGGCGTCTTTCACAAACATCATATGAGGGACATTTTCGATAACGAGATTTAAGAACTCGCGGGATTTAACCAACTCACTCGAGGTCTCTTTGACCAGTTTTTCAAGTTCCTTTACCGCTTTCTTTTTTTCTGAAATATCTCGGGCGATGGAATAGACCAGATTAGTTCCAGGAATTGGATGACCCATCCACGAAAGCCAGATATAGGTGCCATCTTTTTTTCGATAACGGTTCTCAAAGTCCTTAATCGGATGACCCTCGTCCATCGCCTTCAGGGCCTTCTTAGTAATCTCGAGATCATCCGGATGAATCAGCTCCAGAAATTTACGGCTCAGTAGTTCCTGCTCGGTATAGCCAAGGGTCTTCTCAAAGGCGGGATTGATCTCTTTAAAAGTGCCGTCGACTCCTGCAATACAGATGAGATCAGTGGAAAATTGAAAGATCCCCCTGAGTTTATCGCCTTCCTCATCTACGGCCACACTAGTAAAACCAGTTTTCACTTCACTAATGTCCTGAGAGACACCGATGATCTCCTGACTTTCTGGACGGTAACTTAATTCAGTTTGAAACCAAACACTTTGTCCGGAAGGTCGAAAGAATCGATGTTGCATAACAACCTGATGCACTTCTTTGACTCGTCCAAAACATTTATTAACTTCTTCGTGATCGACCGAATGGATGTAATCGAGAATATTTTTTTTGGGGATGAGACCAAGGATTTGGTCCGCATTGGGACTGAAGCTTTTAATCAAAAGCCCGTCCTGATCAACAGACCATAGGATGGTATGCTCCATCCTTTTGAACAGGGCCTCAGAGTTTAGATCTGATTCAGACTTCTTCACTCAGCTTGTTTCGCATTCAGCGAGTGAAGAAGCACCTTAATTTGAATTGAATTGCTTTGCGCTAATTGACCCGGGCCATTGAAGCGCGACTCTTTCTTTTAAAAAGATAAAAGACTGGAACACCGGAAAGGATGAAGCCCAATCCGATTAAAGATTCACGAGGACTGGTCCAAACAGTGTTCACAAGAAGGAGCAGGGCCAGGATGATAAAGATGATCGGCACCACCGGATACCCAAGAGTTTTATAAGGACGGTGTGCATCAGGTTTACGTTTCCGAAGGACAAACACCACTCCTGTCACCATGGCATAAAAAATCCATGATGAGAAAACGACATAGTTCGTTAGCTGATCGAATGTTCCAGACAACGCGAGAAGCATTGAAACAATGCCTTGAATAATAATTGAAACCACCGGAACCAATGTCACGTCATTAACGTTGGCCAGCTGTTTAAAAAACAATCCATCTTTTGCCATGGCATATGGAACTCTTGCTCCCGCAAGGATTGAACCATTCATGGCCCCCATGGCCGAAAATACAAAGGCAGCGGAAAGAACTGTAATGCCGGAGGTTCCAAGGAAAGTCATGGCCGCTTTTGTGGCGACAGGATAGGCATCAGGAAAAGCATCTGAGTTGGAAGTTAGAACTTCAGTGAAAGGAAGCGCATAAAAGTAGGCCACATTTGCCACACAATAGATGGCAAGAATCACCAGCATTCCTAAACCAAGTGAAAGCGGAATATTTCTCTGCGGGTTTTTAATTTCCCCTGCCACCATAGGAAGGTTGTTCCAACCGTCATAGGCCCAGAGAGCGGCCAGGGTCGCAGCACCAAATGCCGACCAACCAGTGAAACCAGAAATTGCAGGCGTTGTTTCAGTTAAGTGAGAAAAACTTCCGCCATTTGAGAAAATAAAGATGCCAGCGGAAAGGCCAATGATGATGAGAATTTTAAGTCCTGTCATAATCGCTTGAACGCGACCACCGAAAGCAACACTGAGGCAATTAATCGAAGAGAAAACAATGATCACGATAACAGAGGCCGCGGCACGACCTCCAACGATTGAAAGATCCACTGCCCCACTTAGGAAAGTCATGCCACCAACCGCATAGGCAGCAATCGAGCCCGGTGAACCGATCCAAAATCTCATCCAACCATATAAGAAGGCCCAGATATCGCCATAACCTTCTTTAAGATAGACATACTCTCCACCAGCGTCCGGCATGAGAGTTCCAAGTTCAGAGTAGGCCAAAGCACCGGCGAGAGATAACAGACCTGCGACCACCCAAATGACCAATACCATTCCTGGACTACCTACCAGGCTCGACATGGTGGCGGTTTTTAAGAAAACACCGGTTCCAATAATACTTCCTACAACGATAGAGGCGGCATCAACGAGGGTCAGACCTCGAACCAGTTCTTTCGACATTTTTCTCTCTTTGTTTTTTTGGGCTACAGATAATTCTAGAAATTTATTTTGGCGATTGGCAAGAAAACCTGAGCATTAAACCTCTTTGTCAGAAAATTACACTTTTTTTGGACCTCGACACTGATCTCCGATGAAGGAGTCAGAGCATTTAATGGATCGCATGTGCTCATCTGCAAAACAGGCCATCAATTGAAAATTAAAACGATTCAAAGCTTTATTGCATATTTTCCAGATTTCTAAGGTCCGTCTTTGCGCCCATCTTTCGGAATCTAAAGAGAGAGCTTAAGTAGACAGGAAAAGGTCAACTTCACATGATACATGGGCTGTTCGTACGTAGAAAACAATGGAGGGTTCTATGCGTGTTTTCGGACTACTGTTTTGTTTCCTGAGCTTGCCTCTCTTCGCTGGTACTCAACTTACGACTCAAATTTACGACATCGACTACGGTAAAACTGCTCAAGATGAAATTCTGATCTTCCTTACGAGCGGGAATGTCGTGAAAGTTAAACGTGAAGATCAGGCCCTTTTAAAAAAATTTACGGCAGAAAAATCTGCCAGACGTTGGTTCACATTCACTATGGATGATGATCGGTTTGTGGTAAAAATGGATCCGAGTGAAACACCACCACTGCCTCCAGAAGAAGATGAGAAGTTCTTCACTCCCATGAACACGACCAGCGAGTATGTTCCTACCACTATCAAGGACATGGACACCGCCAAGAAATATTTCAAAGAGGCACGCTATAATCCAAAAGACTCTCAGTGTTTTAACCGTGCCATGGTTTGGAGTTATGAATGGTGGAGAAAGCACAGCTTAAAATCAAATAAGATCCTGATCTTCTTTACTCGTACCTATATCCGTCGTTACAACTTTGAATGGTGGTTCCACATTGCTCCTTACGTTCATATCAAGGACGGAGACAAAGTGGTTGAACGAGTAATGGACGTGAAATATTCCCGCGGCCCGATCGAATTCACAAAGTGGACCAATATTTTCATGCGTAACGATGCCCCTTGTCCGGTCATCACAAAGTACAGCGAATATGCTGACTTCCCTTATACAGGCGAGTGCTACATCATCCGCACACACATGTACACTTATCAACCGGCGGACCTACAGATGTACGACTCCTGGGGATATCAAAAAGATAAATTCAACATGGATGAAGTCAGAGGCGCGTACTTAGAGGCCTTCGACGAAAGAATTTAAGGAGAGAATGTCATGAAAAAAATTACCAAAAAGCTTCTCCCTGCCCTCGCTGTTCTCTCCCTTATGACTTCCTGTGGAGAAAAAGATTCTTCTTCCAGCAAGTCGCCCACTGAGGGAGACGTGGTAGAGCGACAAGAAGAAGCGGCGGTTGATGGATCCAATATTGATGGATTCTACCAGGCGACCTTTCAAACCATGAATGGTCACTTAGTGGGTACCATTCCCGGCTCGGCTTCTTTCACACGTAAAGAAGACAGACTCTTTGTTTATCTAAGATTGTTTGCCGGAGCTCCCAAGGCCTGGCACATGCAAGGTGTGTATACCGGAACGAGATGTCCGACCGCTGCCGATGATACAAACGGTGATGGATTCATTGATATCAATGAGGCCTATAATGTCGTAGGAAAACTTCTGATTCCTCTGGATTCAGATCCAAGTACTCAAGCTGGGGGCCGCGCCTTCTATCCACTGGGTGACCCTTCAGGAAGTTATCACTATGAACGTGTTGTGAGCTTCCGTCGCTTCCTGACCGATCTTCAAAGTGAAGACCGTGAACCGGGTGATCACATTGCAAAACTCGGTGCGGGCCAGGGCCTTGCTCTTGAAGGCAAAGTGGTCATGATCCAAGGTATTAGTGAAGAGACCGATCTTCCGGACACTGTTGGAACCTTCGGCAGATGGCGTGCCTTCCAAACTCTTCCGATCGTTTGCGGTATTTATAAAAAAATTGGCGAGACTCCAGGTAACCCATATGTGACAGATGAAATTCCAGGTCCAATTGCTGAAGTTGATGAAAACCAGGATCGTCCAGCACCTCCTGAAGCAGGTGAATCTGATCCATCAACCGGTACGACAACTGGTGGCGGAACTAATGAATCTGATGATGGCCAGGGTCCAGTATCAGATGGTCAGGATGGCACAGTCTCGGGCGGAACCAGTGGAGGCTCATCTACTGGCAGAACTTCTGGTGGAACATCAGGAGGCCGTGAAGAAAGTACTACTGGTGGAGGAACAACTTCAGGTGGAACATCTGGTGGCTCTTCCGGTGGCAGAACAAGTGGCTGGACAGGCGGAGGCTTTGTCGGGGGATTTGTGGGTGGATTCGTCGGAGGATCTTCAGGCGGTAGAACAAGTGGCGGAGGAAGTGGCTCTACGACAGGTGGTCGTGAGGGTGGTTCATCTTCTGATTCAACTTCATCATCGTCCTCATCAAGTGAAACAACAACTACCACTACTGGAAGTTCGTCCTCAGGTAGTGGAAGCTCTTCTTCCACCGGGACATCAACCGGAGACAGTTTAGATTCTAGCTCAGGAGTCTGAAACCGCTGGGAGCATGACCAAAATCATGCTCCCCTATTTCATTAAAACTTAGCAACAATAGATGTGGTCTGAGTGTAATCGTAGTTCTTAAATCCAAGAAACGCCGGACGATTATCATACATCCCTAGATAAGCGATCTTCAGAGAAAATACCGAATTAAGAATTGAAGTTAATGAGGCCTCTCCGTTGACCATATAGTCGCGAGAGTCTGTGAAGTTTGGAATGTATTCAAGCCAGAACTTGTATTGAACCGTGGCCGAGACCTTGTGGTTCCATTCGTTATAAAAACGACCTTTGTTATCGTAAGTGTTTTCAATCGGAGCATAACGATCTTCAATCGTATATCGGTAACCCAATTCAGAGAAGAAGGTCTTCATGTCCGTTTTGATGTAATAGTATTTGGCGCCAACGTCGGAGTTGTAACGAGTTTTGATGCCTGTGAATCTGTTTCCTTCAATCACTTCACCCAGAGTAAGAGACAAATGCTCACTTAAAGATTTTTCAACTCTTCCGTTTCCGTCCCAGTTTCTGGCAGAAACACCATTATTGGTTTCACCATAAATGTAGTGACCGCCGAAAGTGAATTTGTGAGATGGCCAGGTGTAGATGTTAACGGTTTTAGCATTGGCAGTTTGAACGTCAGAGTTACCACCAGTTTGAACGTAAGCAAGCTCAGATTCATTTGTAAGTTGCGCGAATGCCTGCGAGCTTAGCAGCAGCGCTAATAGAATGAAAAAACGCATAAATGTTCTCCTATGAGGAGCACAACGCTACAACATTTATGCTTAGAAGTACAGCATTAGACCCAGTCGATGCTCCGTGCGTCGCTTGTTGTAACCAAGTAAATTTTCACCATATCCTTCGAATCTTTGAAAATAAATGGAGGGATTAAAGTTATCACTTCCTACTCTATAGATGAGTCCAATTTGATAGGCCCCCTGATCAATGTCATAGATCTTCTTACCGGCATAGGCCCTGACTTCAAGGTCCAATCTTTGTTTCTCAATATGAACCAAGTCTGAAAGATAAAAGAGTGCGTCCCAGTATCCATAGTGATCGACAATATCTTCATTGGTCGCATCTTCATTATAAATATTGTAGATCATGATGACGGCACCAACATTATGACGACGAAATTTTGTGGCAATATTAGAACGAATAAAAACTCGGTCCAAAGAACGAGAATCCTCTTTATCCTGGCCATTGGAAGTGTGAAGCCATCCAATATCAAAACTCTGAAAGAATCCGGTTTTTGTTTCCAATAAACGGTAGAACAGTTCCGGTTTATAGTTCACATCTTCAAAGGGTCTCGACTCTTTCCAAATGTCCCAGAACATAACTTGTGAGTAAGCAAAATAAAGATCAAGAGACCTCGCCAGTCGATACTTAAAACTAAACTGAAGCTTCAAATCATCATCACCAAAAACAAAGTAGGTGGGTTGATGGAAGGAAAACTTTTTATTCTGATCGACCCCAAAAACCGACTCAATGTTTTTCTCAGTTTCTAACTCTTCAGGTTTGGGGGGCTCACCCTGGGCCCAAGCTCCAAGGGTCAATAGGGTTAAAAAAAGGGCCATTAATTTCATAGGCTTACTCTTTATAGGCTAAAGCTTTAAGGAAGATTATCCGACAAGAAAACTATGATTAAAATCCTGCTTTTTACCTTGTTCATGGCAACCAATGTCTCAGCGGAGACATCCTGGAAAACGCAGGTCCAAAAACTTTTACCATCTCCTTTAAGTCAGCTGCAACCACAGAAAACAACGCTTACCGATATTGAAAAGCTTTTGGGTAAAGCGCATCTGGTCGAAGGCAAAGATTATTACTGGGAACGAGAAGGATTTAAATACGCTCTCAAGCTAACTGTTAACGATAAAAAAATTCTAACGACTCTCCATTACACCTTCAGCGGCGAACGACCCTCGTTAGATAAATTAAAGACGAAACTTCCTCTCTCGGAAATGCGTCCCTATCCTACTCACGGTAAGGCCGCGGGGCGTTTCCTCATTTATAAAGAAAAGAACGCTGAACTTATTATTGATCCAGTATCAAAAACCATTCATTCGGTGCAATTACCATGAAAAAATTTTTGATCCTGTCTCTCATGTTGAATCTCTCGGCTTTTGCTCATGGCGATCCCAATTGTGTTCCAAACCATGGCCTTGACATAGCGGATATTCAAAAGCTTCTTGAGTGGAGTGGCGCTCAGGAAAGTCAGATTCGAAATGCTCCTTGTAAAACGAAAGCACCTTTGCCCGAAGAAGAGATGTTGAATTTCATCGCAAAAAAATCAACTGGTAAATCCCGAGGCTCGGTTCACGGAGTGCAATTTAGAAATGAAAGTCCTGCACTGATCGAGGCGTTTGAAGATTTCACCACTGCGATGGACGGTTTTGGATTTTATAAAGACTCAAAGAACCAGAAAAAAATTCAGAACGAGTATAAGATTAATCCGGAATGCGAAAAAGTTCTGTGTGCCATGGAAAAGATCTGGGGCAGAGAGAATGCCATCAAGATGCTTTATATAAAATTGAAGCACAATTACAACACTTCTGATCTCGCCTTCTCCAACTCTTCTCCTTTTACTCCAGAAGAAATGGGCCAGGTTTTAATCGGACTGGAAGATGTTCCGGAAAGACTTGTGCCAGTAGGTAAACCCAATCAACGTCTGACACATTTTAAACGTGGGTATACGCTTAAAGATTACAGTGAATACACTCTGGCAAATGCCGTGATTATGCTTTTCGATTCCTGGGGCAATCAGAGTGCGGATGAGATGCAATACACAATCTTCCATGAGGTGGCCCACAATCTCGCGTCTCGAAATAAAAATATGGATGAATCACCGGAATGGCTAAAACTTAGTGGTTGGATTAAAAAGGGTGATACCTGGAAGGCCCAGGACAACGCTTGCTTCATTTCAAACTACGGAACGACCAATCCTTGGGAAGACTTCTCAGAAGTTGTATCAGCTTATCGTTACAATGCTCAGGGACTTAAAAAGAGTTGTCCCGAAAAATATGCTTTTATTAAAGATCGAGTTTATCAGGGCATTGAGTATTTAGATTCAAAACTATGTTCCCCGATTTCAATGAATAAACTTGAGCAAGTTCAGAAAGACGTTGCTCGAGAGTTGGTGCAATCAATTGAGGACAAATCCTTCTCTCAAGAAGAAGTCACCGGAGCTTGCCGTGGAATGATTCAGCACTACCCAGTGGCCCGAAACGAAGTCGCATTTTGTGGAGTTAAGCTTCATGCAGAAAGCTCCAAGACGAAAGAGCTGATTAACCAGGCCTTAAAAAAGGTCGGGGCTGAACCTACCAGTGCAAATCGCAATATGGTTTTAGAAGGTCTGGTTGATGAACTTTTACTTAACGATCCCCTTCAGCAAGAGATCAGTCAGAAAATGACTAAATTGAATCAGACCGTATCACAAATTGTTGAGAAGTCTTTTGAAGACGCCAATGCTTTTACTCGTCCTTTGACTGCAACTGATTATAGTTGGCGCTTGGAATTTGAAAAATGCTCAGGAGCATTGTTTGAAGGTAAGGCCAAAGAGACCCTTGAATGTCAGGCAAAACAAATCATCGCCAAAGACCGAAGCATGCAAAAATGGAACGCTGGTCAGTTCCCTCAATATAAGCTTCCTGAGATCGTGGCGGAGTCTGCCAAAGGTCAATTTGCAAAGGCCCGTGAAGAGAAACTTCTGGAGTATGTGCTGAAGCAGCCATCCGCCCAGGAGGCCAAGGAGATCATGGTTAAAGATTTCCAGGAACAAATGCGGGGACACCGCTACGAAGTGAGTAGAAAAGTCTCTCAATTGAATGATTGGAAAAAGCTCACTCCGGAAGAATTCTGTGCTCAAACCTATGGGGCCGGAACTACTTTCACAGACTATTATGGTGTTAAATCCGGAGCTCCCATTTCAGGTTTTCAAAAAGTGTGCACTGAGGCCCAAAGTCAGAAATCCAGACGATTCGAATTTAAAGAAACCGAATGGAATGAACTGGTGAAGAAAACCTTCGACACACCATGACTTCAACCTATTGATATTAAAGAAACTTCAGAGTAGTACTCTCAATTCATCGCTCCGTCTTTATTCACGGCTTTCTATCTCGAGCAAAGGCATTTTAGAAGTTGTCTATCGCTGCTAAATGGCGATAATTTAATGCAATATTTGCTCTTCGTTTTATTCAAAAGGATCGAATTTATGTCAATGATGGAACTCTTTCACCAGGGCGGATTTATTATGTATCCCCTTCTGGTTTTCTCAATTCTTGCCTGGACAGTGGCAACTCATAAGATATTCTTCCTTCGCGCCTTCATCAGAGAATCTGAAAAGCTTAATCAAGAAATCAATCAGGCCATCGCAAGCAGACGCTTCGATGATCTTAAACATACTTTAAAAAGATTCCCTGAATCTATCAGCCGTCCTTATGAAGTGCTGATGGAAGAGACCCATACTTCTAAAGAAGACATGGCAGATAAGTTATCTCGCCGTCTCTCTGAGACAAATTCTAGCCTAAAAGAGAATCTTTGGATCCTTGGTACAATCGCCTCATCTGCTCCATTCGTGGGTCTATTTGGTACGGTTCTAGGTATCATGGCCTCATTCAAGGCCATCGGTGCAACTGGTAAGAGTGGATTTTCGGTAGTGGCAGCAGGTATTTCTGAATCATTGATCGCAACTGCCGCTGGTATTATCGTGGCGGTTATTGCCGTTCTTTTCTACAACTACTTCCAGACTAAAGTGAATAAAACTGCGCAGTCGTTCAGGCACCAGGTTGAAGACATTGCAGAACTAGTTCTTTTGGCCAGAAAGACAAAGTAGGTCATTATGGCTTTTAGTAACAAAAACGGAAACGACGAAGAGCAAATCGTTTCAGACATTAACATGACTCCGCTGATTGATATCATGCTTGTGCTTCTCATCATTTTTATGGTGAGCTCATCGGCCGCGATTGAATCAGGATTGGATGTTGATCTCCCTGAAATGAATGCTGTAAGTGATAAAAACGGCGAAACACTGGTTGTTTCGCTATCTAAGAATGGCGGCATTGCCGTTCAAGGTGAAGAAGTTAAGTTAGAGGAACTTCAAGAGCGCATTAAAGCGAAACTTGTAAGCCTGAAGACTGAATCTGTGATCCTTGAGGGTGATGCAGAATCGCAACTTGATAAGGTCATGACGATTATGGACACAGCTCGTAGCGCCGGTGCCAAAAACTTCTCAATCGCTGCCCGTCTTAAAACCGCTCAATAATTTTTTTTAATCCTGCCTGAATCCAGGCAGGGTTTCTCTTCCAATAAATTAAACTTCCCTTAAGCTTGAACATTTTGATTTTGTCCTTCGGCCGTTTTAACTTTCCCTTCTTATCTTCTTAAACCCGGAGACAAAATGAAAACCATGCTTCTGATTTTAAGTTTTATAATTTCACAATCAATCTATGCACGCGGGATCGTTCCAATCAAAAAAGGTGATCTCAATTTGTCACAGGCCAAGGGTGAGATCATTTCAGTGAAAGAAATTTGTCCGAGAATTCCAGGACGCGCCACTTGTATGGCGATTGGTTCAGTCGTAGAAATTGAAATCGCACTTCAAGGGTGCCTGGATCGCCTGGGAGGATACTTCACTCACTTCGAAGTGGTGGATGGAAAAGGAAAGATCTTTCTCTCGGCAGTTAATATTTCAAATGAAGTTTCCAGACGTGTGATGTGTGTAAAAGCTCCATCGGAACAGATCACTCTTCAGGTGCCTTTTGAAGGAGAAATTGAACTGGTTAATACTAAGTTCAGTGGAAGCTCTCTAATTCAGTTGTAGCGCTTGCGTTGAGAGGCAGTGTGAAATAAAAAGCACTGCCTACTCCGACCTTACATTCTACCCAGACATAACCATCATGGGCATCAATGATCCCCTTCACGATCGCCAGTCCCAGGCCAGTTCCCTTGATGGCAGTTCGCTTAGACTGCCAATAACGATCAAAGACATGTTCAATTTCTTCCTCTGAAATTCCCGGGCCATTGTCCTTCACCATAAAAACGATCGACTCAATGTCCTTTTTAACCTGGACCTCAATTGAACCACCTTTCGGAGTGAACTTAATGGCATTACTCAGGAGATTTGAGAGGACCCGATTCACACACAAGTTATCACAATTCAGAATGGGAAGATTAGGTTCAACTGAAACTGTGAGTTTGATCTTTTTGTCCCAAGCGAGCGGTTCAAAAATCTGTGTCACTCCCTGAACAATATCAGAAACATTCTGAGGATTTTTATTCACAACGAAACACTTCGCCTCAAGCTTACTAAAATCTAGCAAATTCTGAATTAAGGATGTCATCTGGCCCGCGGCCTTTTGAAGTCCATGAATAATTTTTTCTAACTTTGGATCAGGGTCAGTTTGCTTATTGTTGAATTTTGTAAGTAAAGCAACATTTCCCACAATACTGGAAAGAGGATTTTTCAGATCATGAGAAACTGTTGCAATAATGTCCTCACGGGCATGAATGGACTCTGCCATTAATCTCTTGGTCTCACTGATATCTCTTATGATGGCAGTGATCCAAAGGCCCTCACGGGTAAGGAGTGGACTCAAGGTCACACTGATGGGAAATTCATGACCGTCCTTGTGAAGTCCACAAAGCTCGACTTGTCTTTCTCCTATATGTTTTGGAATGGGATTATCAAAGTACGTCAGTCTGAATGCGAGATGAGATTTTTTTAAACGTTCAGGAACCAAAAGTTCCACATCGCGATTCACAAGTTCTTCTTCAGTATAACCGAACTGATGAATGGTTTGATGATTTACAAATTTAATTTTCCCCCATTTATCCAGCACAACGATGGCGTCCTGAGCGGACTCAAAAAGACCTCGGTACTTTGCTTCTGCACTTCGAAGTTTTTCATTCACTTCCTGAATCTCGCGGGCACGAATATAAACTTCGGTTTCCATGCGCTCTAACTTTTCATTCACCTGTTTGGTGCGAATAAGTTCTGTAACATCTTCGCCTTGATTGATGACATATAAAATATTTCCAGCATCATCCAAAACCGGATAGTTAATGGGATTCCAATATCGCTCTTCAAAAATACCTTTCTCATTTTTTACGTCATAACGCTGAATGGCCATGGTATGAGGAGACTTTGTTTCCATCACGACCAAAAGAGAGCGTAATAGATTTTTAACTCCATTTGCTTCAGGATGATCGGGATTGTCCGGGAAAGCTTCAAACAGAGGTTTTCCAATCACCTCTTCCGGCCTTCTTTTAGTAATTCGAAACAAATCACTATTACAATCGACTATTGTAAAATGGGGAGCATCTGGAAGCATGACAATATACATACCTGGAAGACTCGCAACTAACTTGCGGTAATCAGACTGTGGATTGGAAGAATGTTGTTGCGCATTTAACATACTCTCTCCGATGTCTCATCTTATGACTTTCACTAACAAAAGTTATTTTAAATTCTCCTTAAAAAATTAGGCAAACTTGACATTAACGGATATGCCACCATCTTATGTTTTAAGAGTGAGGCACCAATGGAATATAAACTTACCAAAACTTTTCTTTCAAAAAAGCCCGCCTACAAGAGCTTTGTCATCGGTGCCATAAGCCTGGCCGTTCTAATGCTTTTCTTCGGAGCAGATCCGCAGAAATTCTCGGCCACAAAACGTCTGGTGTTCGAACAAGGAGAATACTGGCGTGCCTTCACAGCTGCCCTCCTCCATGCTGACCTCACTCACCTGGCACATAACGCTTTTTTCTTTGCAGGACTGGCGGCGCTATTAACAAATTATTTTGGATTTTGGGTCTTTCCGGTTCTCAGCATTATTGCAGGTGGATTAATTAATTTCGCGACCATATGGTTTTACGCTCCTGATGTTTCTTTAGTTGGTGTATCAGGAGTGGTTTATTTCATGGCCTCTTTTTGGCTCACACTTTATGTCTTGATTGAAAGACGACAAACTGTGACGACAAGACTTGTTCACGCCGTGGCAGTGTCTTTGATTTTCTTTTTCCCGGAGACCTTTCAACCTCAGACAAGTTATCTGGCACACGGACTAGGATTCGCCTTGGGTGTTCCTTTGGCGCTATTGTATTTTGCTTTAAATTTTAAAAAGATCCGGGCCTCAGAAGTTTGGGTCCCTATCGAGAAACATTTCGATGAGATGGAAAACATTATCCTTCTTGAAGAAAGCTCTTACCGTCAGGTGCCACTTGAAGAAGACGTGCCCGTTCAGCGCGCTTCGGGCTGCGTTCAATGCCAACAGCATTAAGCCCAACAAAGTTCGCCACTGCCATCATACTTCCTTCACCACAGAAGGGATGAACCACAGTTTTTGAATTGGTTTGCTTTAAAATGAATTTACTCGCCAGCAGCGAGGCCTCAAATCCCATGCCTCTTTCCCAGGTCTTTTCACCCAGATCAGGAATGACATCGGGAGTGGATTTTGAAACATCAACTCTGACATTTTTTGAAAAGCACAGCATGTGTGAATAGGCCGGACGACCAAAGGTAATCATTCCCGCTGGGGCCCGACAAAAGATCTTGTGCCAGAGTAGTTCCAGACCAACTTTCTCGGCCGCTTTCTGAACGATGTAGGCCTTATCCACCCAAGTGCCTTCAACTTTAATATCTGACTGAAAAAAGATCGCCACTCCATCATCGGGAGTTTTCGACATAACAAGCTCAGCAGTGGACTGAAACCATTCCTTCCACTGAGGAAGGGTGTATTGGGGAAACTCCGAAATATCGGGCATAGAGGCTATCAGTGAGCAGCCTTCAAGTGGTGGAGTTTGTCTTAGCCAAACAAGGGCATCATCACAGTGTACAATTCGAGTTGGTTCCATCTGGGAATTATCGCAGGAACAATTGCCCATTGTCATCCATCCGAGGTGGCACTTACAATATTTTCATGTGCCAATTATTAGGAATGAATTGTAACGTGCCAACGGACATCTGTTTCTCTTTCACGGGTTTTCAGGCCCGAGGAGGTATCACTGACCATCACACCGATGGTTGGGGAATCACTTTCTTTGAAGGTAAAGGAGTCAGACAATTTCTGGACCCCAAACCCTCCGCCCATTCTCCGGTTGCGGACTTCATTCGCACCTATCCCATTAAATCCACAAATGTGATCGCCCACATTCGTAAGGCCACTCAAGGTGACACGAAACTTGAAAACACTCATCCCTTTGTGCGTGAGATGTGGGGTCGCTATTGGTCTTTTGCGCATAATGGGGACCTGAAAAATTTCGAACCCGCATTTGATGGACGCTATCGTCCGGTGGGCAATACCGATAGCGAGAAGGCCTTTTGCTTTATTCTGCAAGAACTGCAAAAAACTTTTGGGGATGAGGCCCCTTCAATGGAAGCTTTAGGTAATAAACTTCATGAACTTACTCTGGCGCTGGCAACTTTTGGAGTTTTCAATTTCTTATTATCTAATGGTGAGTTCATGCTCGCTCATTGTTCGACTAAACTGGCTTCAATCATTCGTAAAGCGCCATTTAATGTGGCCCAACTTAAAGATCAGGACGTAAAAATTGATTTCAGTGCCGTGACCACTAATAAAGATCAGGTGGCGGTCATCGCAACGAATCCCCTGACTGATAACGAGGTCTGGAGTATTCATGAACCTGGAACTCTTCTTCTTTTCTCAGAAGGCGCTGTTGTGACTCAGTATAAAACGGTGCCTGGCCCCATTACTAATTGCATTTCAAACGCCTGAGGTCTCATGAAATACCTTTTGATACTGCTTCTTGTTTGTTCCTGTTCAAGTGCTAAGAAGAAGGCCATCGAATTGAGTGAAAAAGGGCTTCACGAAGAGGCCATCAATTATTGGGCCGAGGCAGTTAAAGGAGATCCAAGTGATGAGGAAGCGAAAAATGGGCTTCAGAGTTCCCTGGAAGTTGTATCAAACGATAAACTAACAAACATCCGAGATAAGCGCTTAGCAAACCAATACCAAATTGCCATTGATGAGCTTAAGAGCCTGACTGATCTTCAGAAGAAATTCCAGCTAAGACTAGACTTCAACTCCTCTAGCTTTCAAGGAAAAGAAATTCGCTCCCTCTGGCCCCATTATCAGGATCGTATCAGCACTAAAGTAAAATCAAATCTCCCCCTTTCCGCGGAAGCTGATCAGAGACACTATCAAGACGTGTTCTCGTCTATGCCTGAGTGGCATAAGGTCCAGGCAAAGGTCATCAAAAATGGCGTTAAGAGATGCGGGGAACTAAGAAAGACCGGTGAAGACAGGCCTTTCTTCAGAAGCTTCGTGACTCAGTTTTGTAAATACTGGGGACCTGAACGAGAACTCGGGCAAACAACCATTAGCTCTAAACTTTTTTCAAAGATTGAAGCAACTTCTGACATTAAGAATCTAGACAGTACAAGTGTGACGGCCCTGGAGAGCGCTCTGAATAATTCATTCCGTGAATCCCCTTGGTATCACCCGGAATCTCACCGCTCTATTAAGCTGAAACTCTCGGGCCAGTATAATTGGAATCCACTTTCTCGCATGGTTAGACAAGTACATAACTATAAAGTGAGTGTTCCCTACACTGATTATCAGATGGTGCAAAGAAGCCGTCAGATCCCGTATTCTGCAGTTGAAAACGGTGTCATGGTTACCAAGTACAGAACTGAGTATTATCAAAACCGCGAGCCGGTGACTCGTTATCGTACTGAGGCCCGGGTCTATGAATACATGGCGACTAAAAAGACCCAAACCCTTTCGCTTAATATGAAGGGCTCTGTTATCTTCGATAATAACAACGAAGCATTCACCTATATGAAGGAAGAAACGGAAGAGAAGTTTCTTCACGACATCAATATTCCTGACATTGGTCTTTACCCGCAGCAGGTCGATATAAGCTCGCCGCTTGCTAAGTTCCAAGGTTATTCACAGGATGCTGCCCAAAAATTTCGCTCTGATATGAATAATGTTTGGCAGAAGCTTTTCTGTACATTACCCAATGACCGCAGCATTGCTTCAGTCGGTGACCACGTCGTCCGTTGCCAAAGATTAGATTCCTATCCTCCAGAGTTTGTGAATACCTGGTTTAACAACTATTTTGGTGTCACAGCAATGAAGGCACGTGAGATCATTGGTCAGTTTTAAGAAATTTCTCAATCCATAAATAAATTGTTAACGTCTAGCTATTCCCTTTCAGCAGGTTTCGATGAAGAGCGTGTTACTTTTAGATGATGATAAAGATTTATGCGTACTGATGTGTTCGATTTTCGAGGAACTTGGACTGAGAGGCGTATGTGTGAATTCCTATAACGACCTTATTCAGATTAATCTGCCCAAAGAAAATTTTGATTTAATATTCCTGGACATTAATCTTGGCACAGGATCTAAAAACGGTATTGATGCATACGATTGGGTCAAGTCACAAAAGTATCAAAAGAAAATTGTCTTCTTCACCGGTCACGCTCGTAATTATCCTCTTCTTCAGGCCAAACTCAGTGAGCCCAATGTGACCGTATTGGAAAAACCTGCAGCACTCGAAATCATCGAAGAGATCCTAAGTAGCATATAGATACTCTTTAGTTGAATCGCCTTATTCGGGTTGCTACTCTTCCCCGATGGTTCATTACATTACAAGCAATAAACCTTATAACTCATCATCTCGGAACGTTGTTCTAACTCTGGCGGTCGTTGTTATCTTAGTTCAATCAATCGCCATATGGCGCTTCGAGAATATGGAGATCTTTCCACGACAAGTCAGAGAAAGGTCCATTCATCTGGTTTTCGCCATACTGATGCTCATTGCCCTGGTCTTTAAAAAAGAACTTTGGGACAGGAGAAAGTGTGTCTGGGCGTATCTCTCTTTGTTTCTCCCTTATGCATACTTCAACTGGACGCTTCAACAGGATTATCTTGCCAGTGGTGAAGAATGGATTCCGTTGGTCTCCGGCAAAATCCAAATTCTTCTTTTGGCCTTTTTAGTGCCCGGCCCTTATTGGGTAAATTTATTTCTCATGTTTTTGGTATGTGCTCAGAATATTTTTATTTGGTATTACCTGGATCTTCCTCACTCACCCAATGTGGTGCTCTCCAGTGAGCCCCAGGTGAGCTTCATCTATGTCTCAATCGCCATTGCTCTCATAACCTTCCGCTATCGTGATCAAAAACTGATCGAGAAACTGACCCGAGAAAAGGCGGTCTATGAGGTCCATGAAAAACTGGCCCAGATATTTCTCAGTATGAGAGATCGAACGAACAGTCCTCTTCAGTCACAAAAACTCGCCGTCGCCATCTTAAAAAGAGAATGTCCGGATAAGACTCATCTGGTGAGACCGCTGGAAAACTCTATAGAAACCATCGAGAGAATCAATAAGGTCCTTGGAAAATTAGAGACCCAGTTCCCGGTATTTTCTAAAGAACTCATGACAGAAGAAGAGACTCTCGCCTATCTGGAAAAAATTGAGAAGGCCCAGAGGAATTTTAACGGTTCAACTCATGAGTAAGCTTTTCCGTATCAAGCTCTTTTTCCCAACGTGAAATCACAATCGTCGCAACTCCATTACCGATGGTATTCGTAAGGGCACGTGCCTCTGACATAAATCGATCAATCCCAAAGATCAGGGCGAGCCCCCCCACAGGCACAGATGGAACAACCGCAAGAGTCGCGGCCAACGTAATAAAGCCCGCACCAGTTACCCCTGAGGCCCCTTGTGAAGTCACAGTCGCCACCAAGAGAAGACTTAACTGTTCTCCGATAGTGAGATCAATATTTAAGGCCTGAGCAACGAACACGGCCGCCATAGTGAGATAGATGTTAGTTCCATCTAAGTTGAATGAATATCCAGTAGGAATAACCAATCCTACAACTGACTTGGAACAGCCTAAACGCTCAGACTTCTCCATCATAGGGGCCAACACACTTTCTGATGATGAAGTTCCAAGTACAGTGAAGAGTTCTTCGCGGATGTACCTGATGTATTTTAAGATGCTAAAGCCACAGTATCGAGCGATTGGTCCCAAGACTACCAGGATAAACACGATGCAGGTGAGATAAAACACACCCATGAGTTTTGCCAATGGGGCCAGAGAATCAACTCCATACTTCCCAATCGTAAACGACATTGCCCCGAAAGCACCAATAGGCGCAAACAACATAAGAAAGTGAACAATCTTAAACAGGATCTGCGAGAGGCCTTCAAAAAATTCTCTCACGACCTTACCTTTGTCTCCTACATGTGTGAGACCATAACCAAAGAGTAATGCGATGAAGAGAATTTGGAGAACGTTACCCGAACTTGTGAAAGCGTCAGTGAAAGTCTTCGGGATGATGCTAAAAAGAAAGTCCCACATGGAAGTGCTTTCGGCCTTTTTAGCGTATTCAGCAATGGGACCCGAATCGAGTGTCGAAGGATCAACATTAAAACCTTTACCGGGTTTAAAGACATTGACTGCCACAAGTCCGAGCGCCAGAGCAATATTTGAAATGGTCTCAAAATAAAGCAGGGCCTTTCCACCCACTCGTCCTACTTTCTTCATGTCGCCGGAATGAGAAATCCCAAGAACGACGGTGGTGAAAATGATAGGTCCAATCAGCATTTTTAGAAGTGCAATGAAACTGTCACCCAAAATTTTCATTTTCACCGCGTGATCCGGAGAAACGAGTCCAAGCGTTATCCCTAGAGTAATCCCAACTAACACCTGAACATAAAGGCTTTTTAAGTATTTCATTAATAAATAATCCCAAAGTGCTCAACTTTTTACAACCATTGTTCGGAGCATGAATAAATATTAAGAAAGACGTCTTAAAATAGACCTTTGAATGCGAGGTGACGAATGCTGGAATCTCTCATCAGTGAACAGTCTCATCATTACCGAAAAGGCGAAACGATTTATCACGAAGGAACATCTTCTTTCGGGATTTATCTCATAAAGCAAGGTCATGTGAAGATCTTTACCAACGGAATTGAGGGGAAGGAACACATCTTAAGACTTGCCACGGGTGGCGATATCCTCGGCCACCGAAGTCTCTTCAAGTGCAAGATGAATTTAGAAAGTGCTAAGGCGCTGGAAGATACTGAATGCTATTTTGTGGAACATAAAACCATTGAGGATCTGTTCATCAAAAATCCTGAACTCGCGATTGATACACTTCTTCGCCTGTCCCATGAACTCGATGAGGCACTCAACCGAAATTCTGTTTTAGTCAAAAAGAACGTACGCGAAAGGATGGCGGAGTATTTTCTGACCATGGACAAACTTTATGGGGAGAACCATTGTATTCGTCTGCATTTATCACGGGAAGAAATCGCATCCATGATCGGGACCGCCAATGAAACCGCCATTCGGGTGATCAGTGATTTTAAAGAACAAGGTCTTATCACTGAAATTGATAAGACCTTTTATTTAAAAGATACTGAAAAGCTTAAACTGATTGCCGATCTTTCAGAATAAGAAGATTTCGCTCAGAGTGTTTCAGCATGTACTGGGCGAAGGAACTTTCAAAGATACCATGACGTTTTCTGGCCGCGAGAATGACCACATCTGCCTTGATTTCTTCCACCACTTCACAAAGTTTTTCTTTTTGATTTTCACTAAAAATACAATGAGTGTGGACCTTTACGTCCTTGGGAAGAACTTCCCGGCCAATTTTCTTTAGGGCATCATTGACAGACTTTTCGATCGCCAACCTATCATCGGCCAGAGGATAGGCCATACTGTAGGCATCGATGGCGAAATTAAAACCAATTTCCTGGAAGACATAGACCAGATGGACGTCTGATCCGGAAGAAAAATGAATCTCTTTCAATTCATCAAAACGGCCCCTTGCTTCCTTGGCAATGTCTACTGCGATGACAACTCTTTTACCAAATTCCATAAGCCTCTCCTGTTATAAATATCATGACAGAAATGGATAATATCTCCCCTGATATTGGTCATGTGGAGAAATGATGAATGTCATAAATTAACCTGAGAAAAATTAATGGTTCAGGGAAAACCGTTCGCGTCGAAGTTTTGCACTGTTCTCAATAGGGTTTTTATTCGAGGAAAATAAGACATGAAGTTAAAAAGTCGAGGACCCATGAAACTAAAAATTTTAAAAAACTTGTTAAGAGCCGCGAACTCAATTCTGAGTCGCTTTACGTCAGTGGTAAACCAACTTCCAGACAGAAACATCAAGGTGAGACATTCACCACTCTTTCAACAACCGCAGATGGCCTATGCTGTCGCAAGAAGACCGCAGGTAGATCGCTCTCACATCCATAATCATGCTAGAGATAGAAAACAAAAAGGACCGCGGCACTCTTCAACTAGAACATTTAATCATCCGAGGGGTGATATTCGTCGCGGTTAAGGACAAAGAAGCGGCTCCCACTTCTAAATTCAGTGGTGATGCCCATGTCCTTCATTCCCGTCTTCATGAGAACTTTTTGTGAAACAATATTATCTGGGTTTGTCGTTCCGCAGATTTCTTTCAGACCCAACTCATTGAAGCCATACTGAAGGAACCTATGAGTTAACTCTGTAGCATAACCTTTGCCCCATGAAGTTTGATTAAAGCGATAACCAACTTCATACCGCCCGCTTTCTGGTTTCATCTCGATATGAAATAAGACCCCGAGACCAATTTGATTTTGAGTCTCTTTCTCGAATACGGCCCAAACACCAAGTTTTGGGTGAAGTTTCATATAAGACAGATAATCGTTAAACTTTTTTCTCGCCTCATCTTTATCTTGTGAGGCCTTACGAATGTATTTCATCACTTCAGGATCACTTTCCTGACTGTAAAATACCTCAAAATGTTTTTCTTCCAGATGCTCGTAATAAAGTCTTTTTGATTCAAGTCGAAGCATATTTTATTCCACTGCAACCTTATTTACACCAATGAAAGGAGACTTCTGTCTGAACTTTGTAAGCCAATTTTCAGTGAGGCATGAGTAACCACCGGCGCCCCAACCTTTTCCCCAGCTATTGGCCACAACGATACAATAGTTGCCTTCAGTTGCTTTTAGCTTTTCCGGAAGCTCGATCACTCCTACTCCAACGAAAGCATGTCCCATAGAATGGGCATCGAGTTTCGCAACTCCCCCATGAGCATCGTTTAAAGTCACGAGACCTTGGTTCTTATAAAAGTTCTCTGAGAGTTTTGCCGCCATCACCACCGGGATATTTTTCTTAATGCTCTCAACCGTCTCTGCGAGGGTCTTAAGTTCCGAGTAGCTCACAACTTTAGTCACACCACTCTTACAAGTGGACTTAAGAGGAAGCTGGGTCTCATTATTTTCTACCGGCTGACCGTTATAGCCACACTCCGACTCTTGAGGAATGTCGACTGTTGTTTGTCCCTGTGAATGCTTATAAGCAGGAGTGATCCATGAACCTTTTTCTGAGCAAGGTGACATGTAACACTTGGGCTTACTTGCCCAATAAAGATACTGCTCTGAGAGATCGCGAGTGACTTTGTTTTGAGCGAGAAGAATTTCCAGCACTCGAACTCCTGCGAAGGCAGAACAAGTTGGACGATTCCACTGATCACGCACCGGTACTGCAAACGCCGAATGAACGATGTGCACATCGGGCAGAGTTTCTGCTGGCACCTTCTTCTCTACGATTTTTTCTTGTTTTACTGGCAGTTCGAAAGTGTTCTCTTTATAGACCTTAATTCGACCCAAAAAAATTTCCTGCTCGCGCTTCCAGGCGTTGAGTTGATCACGAGACTCTTTCTTCCAACCCTCAAGAGTTTTCTTTTCTTCGAGCTTCCATTTTTGAAGTTCCGTCATATCACGGTTCTTATCAACGGCTTCCTTCTCAGCTTTGGTCTGGGCCGCAATGATGGCGCGGTTACGGGCCTTCGCTTCTTCAACCGCCTGCTCTCCCTTAGACATGGTTTTGATGGGCGCAGGTGCTGTTTCTTCTTTCTTAGAGAAGTCACCAAACTCTTTGAGCTTAGTCATGATTGCCTGATATTCAGGAGCATTCTGGTAATCGTAATCAATATTTACGGGTTCGAGCGTGGCAGCGAATGAGGAAAAGGAAATGAGAACAAGAGGAATTATAATCTTCATAGGAATCTCCTACGAAGATTATAAGGGTTATCCAATAATTTTTAAAAGCTTTGCTTTATAAGAATCGAAGTACTCGTAGTAATCATCCAGATCTTTCACGATGGAATGAGCATGGTGCTTAGATGGCTCTACGAACTCGTCATGCATGGGCTTTACTTGTTTTAAGAACTGGGCCTGTACACCCTCAGGAGTGCGTCCACGCTCCTTTACGTCTCTTTCCAGGCGTCTGGCATAGCGAAGAGACTCCGGCGTATCAAAGAAGATCATTTCATCGAATTGCGCACGCAAATACTCAGGATGGAAAATAAGAATACCATCTACAATCACGATCTTTGCAGGTCCGACTTTTAATTGTTCTTGTTTACGGGAGTGAGTAACGAAATCATAGATGGGAATATTGGTAACAGATCCGGTTTTAAGTTCGCCCAAACATTGGGCCAGAAGCTTTAAGTCCAGACTCTCCGGATGATCGAAGTTTACCGATCCTCCATCGTGATCAAAGCGATGAGATTGATCGATGTAGAAATTGTCCTGGTAAACAATCGTCGCCTGTTCACCCAAAGCACGGTGTAGAGCTTTGGCGAAATAGGTTTTGCCGGAGCCTGAGCCGCCGGCAACACCTAGAATAAATGTTTTACTTTGTTTGGTAGAGTCGGTCACCCGCGTCTCCTAATCCTGGTACGAGATATCCATTTTCAGTCATTTCCTTCTCGACATTTAGGGCGAAGACTTTAACATCCGGATGAAAATGCTCAAGTCTTTTTAGAGCATGCTCAGATGTCAAAATTGAGAGCACTTTAATGGGCCCAACGTGATAACTTTTTAGACGATCGATGGCCGCAATCATGGTGTCCGCAGTGGCAATTAGAGGGTCACACAATAGAATTTCTCGACCCTTCACATCTGCTGGGAGTTTAAAGTAGTACTCTACAGTATTCTGGATGAACTTATCACGGTAGATCCCGATGAAGCCGGCCGAAGCGATAGGAATCATCGAAAGCACCCCATCCAGCATCCCATTACCAGCACGAAGAATCGCCACGGCAACCGGAGGATTGATAATGCGATCAACTTTTGTTGGAGCAATCGGAGTTTCCACACGAACCGCATCCATATCTTTCCAATCTCTCATGGCCTCATAAGCGAGAAGCTTAGACACTTCAGTCACAAGATTTCTGAATTCATTAGAGTACGTGGTTTTGTCACGTAGGTAGCCAAGTTTGTGCAAGAGTAGCGGATGATTCAATTCAATGAGATTCTTATGCATATTTATCCCCTAGAATACAGTTCCATCAGATTTAATATTAAGTGGAGGTGTACCGCCTGCGCGGTTTTGAGCGGCGATTTTTCTTCCGGCCCACCAAGTGCCTCCTTCAAGAACTTTCGCCAGTGGAAAGTCTTGTGGAGTTTTACCAAGGCGGTTCTGAACTTCCGCGCCGATTTTATCCAGTAAGAACACAGTCAGCGCTCGCCACTCGATAATGAGATCACTCTCAGGTCCCCAAGTTGCTTCACCGTCTTTGGTATTTTTGAAAGTGAGAACTCCGGTATCAAGAAGAAGACCACCGTTTCTGTACTCTGGAAGACCTGTTAGACCTTCAATGCCAGTTACAGTAATGCCGGCCTCAAGAAGTGGTTCAACCAGTGAGTAAGTCATCCATTGAGAAAGTTTGTGGAAGGCCACCAAACCATACTTAGTGTGTTTCCAAGCATCGCCAAGGTTCACACCATTAAGCGTCTCACGACCAGGCCAGATTGGACCCAGGCCATCCAGCACACCACGAAGAAGTGCTAAGGCCGGAATCGTTTTACCATGTTTTGCCACAAGATAATCAATGAGATTTCCTGGACGACCATCTTTAAAGAGAGCTTTGTTCTCAAGTGCGCGTCCAAGATTTTTAAGTAAGTTCGTTCTGCCTTCAACACCCACAAGTGGATTGTTCGGTGTCACTTGGAAATACTCTTCAATCAGTTTCGGAGTTACTTTTGAAAGTCCAGTCGCATCTGAACGAAGAGATTTTCCATCTGAAGAAAAAGCTCCCGACATAAATAAGTGATAACTCGCAACTCCCAGGCCCTCTGAACGAGCATAATCACGAGAGGTTTCTTTCTCATGATACTTCCACGCTGGACCAGCACCAGCATCAAGAAGAACAGATGGGATCACAAGGTCCCATTTAATTCTCGCCTGCTCCATCGGATCAAGGTCTTTAATTTTCGCCTTCAACCAAAGTGAACGATCAACGTTCCCCGGACGAAAGTGTCCCCAACGAGAGTGAAACGGAATGTTCATATCCGGATAGTTCTCGCGGATGGTTTGCATCACGAAATCAACTGTCGGTCCCATCTTCTCTTCATGATAATGAAAATGAGTGTTCCCTTTTAATGTCTCGTCAAAAATCTTTTTGGCCCCGTCACGAACACAAACTGGTGACAGGATATAATCTAAATCGCTCACGTAATCTCTCTCCCCTTAACTTTCTGTAGGTCTTCGCCTTTTTTCACTTCACCTTCCGTGAAGTAACCAGCGGCCTTCTTTGCTTCCATTTCGACGTTCGCATCCGCCGGAATAAGTTCCGCTGGAATTGAAATACGATTCACCACTTCGATACCCGAACCAACAATGGCGTTGTATTTCATGTTCGACATCGAGTGAAGATTATGAATTTTTGTGATCCCGAAAAGATGCAACACGTCCGGCATGAATTCCTGGAAGCGAGCATCTTCAACACCGGCCACACATTCAGTACGCTTAAAGTATGTTGCTGCTGAATCTCCGCCTTCTTGACGTTTACGAGCGTTGTACACGAGGAACTTTGTTACTTCCCCGAGAGCACGACCCTCTTTACGGTAGTAAGCGATGATACCTACTCCACCTTTCTGGGCAGTCTCGGCCGCGTGTTCAATTCCGTACATGAGGTAAGGTCTGCATGTACAAATATCAGAACCAAATACGTCTGAACCATTACACTCATCGTGAACACGACAAGAAAGTTCGATATTTGGATTTGATAGATCTTCCGGATTACCGAAGATATAAACCGTCGTTGAACCGATAGGTGGTAACCAGACTTTTAGATCGGGACGAGTGATAAGCTCTGGGTACATCCCTCCTGATTCCGTGAAAAGAATACGACGAAGAACACCCTCTTCTACGTTGAGACGTTTTGCCATTCCTGGGAGGAACCAAACTGGCTCAATGGCAACTTTGGTGATCTTGATGTCCATATTCTCTTTGATGATTTTTCCGTCCGGCTTCAGTCGACCGGCACGAATCGCATCGTGGATTTCAGGAATTTGTAAGTGAGCTTGAGTCACTGCAATTGAAGGACGAATGTCATAACCTTTTTCAAAGTGACCTTTGAAATGGTTCTGAGGATCCAGTCCCCATGGATCTAGTGAAACAATCTTTGTTTCATCAAACCACGATGGGAACGGCCCGATCTTCACTGGTGAGTGAGTATTGTGTAGGTCCGGCCTGTGGGCAGGAGAAAATTTTCCGCTCGCAATTGAGAGTGCGCGATAAACCGTGTAAGAACCCGAGTGAGTTCCAATGGCGTTTCTCGCTTTAGGATTTGTCTGAGATGCCACAACCGGGCCACGCTTCATGGGATCTTTATTCCCCCAATCAAGTGTCAGAGACTCCGGGTAACGGAGATTCGAGTGAGTAGCGAGTACAACGTGTTCCTTACGTACATCGTGATTCGTCGACATAAGACTCCTTATGACATCCAGTTATTGTCGTTTTGTTTTTCCCACTTAGTTGTCACTTTCTTCACATCTGACCAGAAGTTTAGAGAGTGTTCACCAGTGATATCTCCTGAACCAAATTTCGAAGCGGCGATACCGCCGAATGAAAATGGTTCACGTGGAACAGGAACACCAACGTTCACACCAACCATTCCTGCTTTTGCTTCACGAGTTACGCGATCAGCGAGAGCACCTGAGTTGGTGAAAACAGAACAGGCGTTTCCGTACTCACTTGAGTTTTGAATTTGCATAGCGTGGGTGATGTCCTTACAACGAACGACGGAAAGAACTGGTCCGAATAATTCAACAGTCGCGGCCTCTGAGCCCGGTTGAATATTATCGAGGATCGTTGGTCCAATCCAGTTCCCTTCTTCCATGCCGGCCGGAGCTTTTGCCGTTCGACCATCGAGCACCACTTTCGCTCCTGCTTTTTCCGCACGAGTGATGGCCTCAAGAAGGAAATCACGCTGAGCACGAGTAATAATCGCACCCATATCTGTACCAAGCTTTAACGACTCAGCACGATTTTTAATTTTAGTAATGTGTTGATCTACGTCACCCACGGCCAGAAGAACTGAGGCCGCCATACAACGCTGGCCCGCACATCCTGTGAATGAATCCGAAATACCAACACCGGCAATGTCCGGAGTCGCGTCCGGTAGAAGCACGATATGGTTCTTCGCCCCACCCATACAAAGAGCGCGTTTACCAAGTGAAGTTGCCTTGGTGTAAACAAGCTTTGCGATTTTTGTCGATCCTACGAAACCAACTGCTTTCACTTCAGGAGCTTCAATAATGGCATCAACTGTTTCTGCTCCACCATGAAGTACAGTGAATAAACCATTCGGAAGACCCGCTTCTTTAAGAGCGCTGGCGATCTTAATTGAAGTCAGCGGAGTTTTATCAGATGGTTTCCACACGTAAGCGTTCCCAAGCCCCAAGGCGATAGGGATCGTCCACATCGGAACCATGGCCGGAAAGTTAAACGGCGTAATGTTCGCCACCACTCCAAGAGCAGTACGACGGTATTCACACGAAACACCACGAGACACTTCCATACGCCCGCCCACATCCATGTTCTGGAGTGAAAGAGCATATTCAAGAACTTCAATCCCTTTCATAAGTCCGGCCATCCCTTCATTGAAGGTCTTGCCTGACTCTGCTGATTTTAAATGTGAGATTTCTTCTAAGTCTCTTAGAAGAATATTTCTAAAATTAAACAGCACACGTGCGCGTTCTTTGTGAGGAGTTCTTCCCCATTCAACTTGCGCATCGCTCGCGATCTTCATCGCATTTTTAATTTGGTTCAGAGATGGGATTGAAACCTCTCCGATTTTTTTTCCGTGATAAGGAGATGTAATGTTTTGAGTTCCAGCTTCGCCTTTTACCCATTCACCATTGATAAAATTCAAGCATTGAACCACTTCAAGTGGCATTTTAAGTGTCGTCATAGTTATTCCTCGTGAAAAACCTAAAGAATAACGCTAATACACTTTGAAGGGCCTAGGCTACTGTGCCAAGCTAAATTATGTCCGACTAAAGATATCGGTCTTAACGTAAAATAAGAGCTTTGCGTTACTTTTAAACACTCGTTAGGGAGTAAACATTACAAACCCCTCTCGAAGCCTTTAAGAGCTTATTCCGTTATGGTAGATAGCCTCTCCAATGAAACTCCTTCTTCTTACTTCGTTGTTCCTAGTTGCTTCTTGTCTCCCAGACAGAACTTCCCTTCGTTTTGATGATGCCAGCCCGCGACTGAATACTCAGACTCGCGAAACAGAAATCCCCGATGAAGTAGATTTCAAAGTTCTTTCAGAAGAAATCCTCGTTCCAAAATGTATCTCCTGCCACAAAGGCTTCACGGACGAGACCCGCATTTTAAAACACGTCAAAGAAAACGATCCAGAGATCAGCCCTCTCTTTCAAAGTGTTAAAACTGGTCGCATGCCGAAGAAGGCTCCGCCTCTAGAATCTCGCGAACTAGAAATCGTTCGCCGTTATGTGGAGAGCGTTCGCATTGAACGAGTTGTGACCTACGATGAACTTAAAGAAAAGATCCTCGTCCCAAAATGTATTGAATGTCACAAGAAGTCCGGCGAAGAGACCAACATCATGAGATGGATTGATCAAGAAAATCCGTCTGAATCTAAACTCATCAAGGCCACAGAGAGTGGTCGCATGCCGAAAAATAATCCTAAACTTTCGGCCTATGAGTTAAATCTCATTCGCAATTACCTGAACAACTTCAGAAAATAATTAAATCATACAGTTACCTCCAAATCACTTTCGCCAGCGGAAGTGATTTTGTATTGGCCGAATTTATCATTTGACAAATCCGTACCTTTTCCGTATTTTTATCGAAGTGATTTTTGATTGGCAAGAGATTTTTACTTCCGCCAGCGAAAGTGAAATGGCAAAAAAAAGGGGCCCGAAGGCCCCCTTTAGTAGGAGATTATTTGTTGAAAGCTTCTTCGAAACATAGGGCCATAAGTTCGCGGCCTTCTAGTTTTGATTTCTCACACTGAGAAAGACGTGAAGGAGCTTTTGGTCTCCACTGGATTTCAACACCAGTGTAGGCCTTACCAGAGATATCACGACCGAACTGAGGAATGATGAGGAAACCTGAACCATCAGCTCTTTCTGGATTAAGAACAGTTCTCATAAGGATCTTAGTTACTAAGTGAGCAGCAACTGCACCGGCAAGAACGTCTGAACCCCAGTGTTTATTGTCATGCATACGAGCATATACAGTAAGAGTTGCAAGACCGTAAGCGATGTAAGGAACAGCAGGTTTATCTTTATAAACTTCAGCGATTACTGTTGCTAGAGAGAAAGCACCGGCCGCGTGACCAGAGATAAATGAGTTGTTACCTTCTTCGAAGAAATCGTATGGAGAATCACCATCGTGAGGACGAACACGGTGGAACGTTTTCTTGAAGCCTTCAGCTACGATTTGTGAAGCGATACCGGCAGCAACTGTGAATAGACCAACTTGTTTAAGTTTGCCGTCTTTAAGAACAGCACCCATGAAGTAAGCACCAGCAGCAACTGGAAGAATGGCTTCGCGACCAAGGAGGTTACCTACTGTCGCAACTTGTTGACCGAACTCTGTTTTATTGTCTTGTACGAAATCCATGATTTCGCGATCGTTGGCGAAAACTACCGTACCAAGTGAAAGAGCACCGGCAAGGATAAGAAGATCTGATTTATTAACATCTAGTGGAATGAAGTATTGAGAACCACCTTCACCTACCAGGCGTTGGAATTCTTTTTTAGAAAGCTCTGGAGATCGAGCGTATTGAATTTGGCGCGTTGAACAGCTTTCAATGAGAGGATCACAGTTTTTTGCCTTATCCATATATTTATCTGTACTAGTACGAAGGTCAATCAACTGGCCGTTGTACTCCATACAAGTGTTATCGATAAGACAAGAAGGTGCGGCCTGTGCACCGGCGATGTAGAAGGCCGTAAGTAGCGCAAGTAGCTTGTGCATGTGATTCTCCCTTTAAAATTTTTTCATATTGTAGGGGGTATCCAAATTTAGCGCGCCGGCTTTGGTAAAAACGACAATGATGTCAAAAAGATAGACAGTGTTTTCCCTTCTATGATTGGATGGGGATATGAAGGCTAAACTCTTAATTTTAAAGCTAGTTTTACTCCTATCCCTCTCTGTAGAAGCGAAGGTTCTTGAGATCATCAAGATTGGGGATCCTATCCTTAGGGCCCAGGCCCAGGAGCTTTCTATGGCCGAAATTGAGTCTCCGGAGATTCAGACACTGGCCGATGATATGGCCCAAACAATGAAGATCGCCGGTGGGATTGGTTTAGCCGCCCCTCAAATAAATCGTTCGATCAGAATGTTTGTCATGGGGATGAAACCGAAGATTCCACTAACTGTTGTGATCAATCCGAAGATTGAATACCTCGAGCAATACGGCCAAACTCAATCCCAGGAAGGCTGTCTTTCAATTCCGGGCAAGACCATGGTGGTGAAACGTTATAAACGCATTCACATCAGTTACCTGGATCGTAAGGGCCAATACATCTCGAAAGAACTCTCCGGGATGGCGGCGATTATTGCGCAACATGAGTATGATCACTTAAATGGCGTGATGATTGTGGATCTAGTGGAAACGATGAAGAGCACCATTAATTTTGGCCAGTATGCCAAAGCACCGCTTCTTTAAGATAAGCATAATTTGCGCTGCCACTAAGTAGACAACAAAACCACTATTGTTAATGATGTCCTCCGCTAATGGAGGGACCATGAAATACCTACCTTTACTGCCTCTCGCTTTCCTTGCTTTTGCAACTTCCTGTGGGAAAAGTAATTCAGATGCCGGTATTCCACTCGATGCAGTCGGAGTAAGAGGACTGGCAGCAAGTACCAGTGGCCTCTTTATGGCCAATCTCACCACACTCAATCCAGACGTGAATGGAAGTGTTCCTGGCACGGCCGTCATTATCCGTGAGGGCGAAAAGTTTCAAGTCTTCGTAAAGGCAAGTGCCGGTGGAGCTGGAATTTGGCATCAGCAGAACATTCATCTGGGACGCCGTTGTCCGACGAAGGCCGATGATAAAAACGGTGACGGACTTATTGATATCGAAGAAGGTCAGCAAGCTTGGGGAAATGTCCTTATTCCTCTCGATGCTGATTTAAGTTCACAAGACGCTGGAAAGGGCCGCTACCCAATTGGTGATGAGACCGGAAATTATTTTTATGAACGTTTCACCAACTACGATGTTTTATACAGAGATCTAATCTCAGAAGATCGAAACACGGGTGATAATGTTTCAAAACTTGTGGGCCCTCTCAATCTCAATGGTCTAGTGGTCGTGATTCTTGGTGCTAACAAAGAAGCGACAATTCCTGGAACAGTGGCCGCGCGCTCGCCTCATTCAACTGAACAATCATTCCCGATCGCCTGCGGAGTCTTTAAGCAAGTCACTCAGATTCCGGGCGACATTGATAGTGGCAACTCCGGGCCAGTTCGTGGCGGAGATGGCAGTGTCCATGAACCAACACCCACTCCAGTACCAACTCCAACTCCGGAGCCAGAACCAGAAGTTGGTCCAACTCCTGAACCAAATCCAAACCCTACTCCAACACCAAATCCGGAACCACGCCCGGAAGATGATGATGAAGAAGACGATGATGATATTCTTGATCGAGTCTCTGATTGGTGGAGAAGACGTTGGGAAGACATTGGTGGACGTCGTCGCCCAGTTCGCTTAGGTCGCGGAGATGTTCATCACTAAAGATCAGTATACTTCTTAGAATTACCCCGTGCTTTGTCCACGGGGTATTTCTCAATATTCTTCTGCATTTTATTTAAAATCGCCTGCTCTAAATCCATGTCGGTCTTTCCAACGATCCTTAAAAGATAAATAAAAACATCCGCCACTTCATCCTCAATCTTGGTTTTAAGTTTCGGATCTAGATGCGCGCGATTAGATTCATCTTCCGTGAGCCACTGAAAGATCTCCATCAGTTCCGAACTCTCAACCGTCAGGGCCATCGAGAGATTTTTTACGGAATGGAATTTATCCCAGTCACGTTCTTCGGCAAACTGTTTCACGATTTGTTGGATTTTAGGCAGATCGATGGTTTTCATACCTTGATTATGGCCAATAAGATGCGAAGCGCCTACTCTAGATTTATGCATCCAAGAAACCGTCATCAGTCCCGCTATGATTTAGAGGCCTTAAAGAAGAGTCATCCTCCTCTGGCGCCTTTTATTATCAAAAATAAGTTTGGGGATGAGTCAGTGGACTTCGCAAATCCTGATGCGGTCAAGACCCTTAACCAGGCAATTCTCAAACACTTCTATCAAGTCGACTGGGACATTCCGAAAAATTTCCTGACTCCACCTATCCCAGGTCGCGCGGATTATATCCACTTCATGGCAGACGTGATCGGAACTGGACCAAAGAAGGTTCTGGATATTGGTGTTGGTGCCAACTGCGTTTATCCCATCATTGGAAACTCTGAGTATGGTTGGGAATTTGTAGGATCAGATATTAATCCAGAGGCATTGAAGGCCGCGCAGCAGATTCTTAACAAGAATCCAAATTTAAAAGTTGAACTGAGACTTCAAAAAACTTCAGGAATTTTTAAAGGCATTATCGGAGAGAAAGATTTTTTTAATCTCACCATCTGTAATCCTCCTTTTCATTCTTCAAAAGAAGAAGCGGAAGCAGGCACGACTCGCAAATGGAAAAATCTTGGCAAACATAAAGCACCGGTGCTGAACTTCGGTGGCACAAGTTCCGAGCTCTGGACCAAGGGCGGAGAAATCGCTTTCATTAAACAAATGATTCTCGAGAGTGCAGAGTTTAAATCTCAAGTTGAATGGTTTTCTACTCTGGTGTCTAAGAGCGAAAATCTACAGCAGATTTATCGGGCTTTAGAAAAAGTTAAAATCAAGAATGTTCAAACAATTGAAATGTCCCAAGGCCAGAAAAAAAGTCGGGCAGTCATGTGGCAGTTTTAACTCGTCACAAATGACATCACTCTAAGCGCACCCTTATAACTCCTGTAACAAGGAGTTCTTCATGAAAATCACAGAAATAAAAAGCGAACTGGAAAAAGTTTCGAAGGTTATTCCTGAGCTTCGTAAAGACCTGGATGAGGCCTACACTTTGGATGCAGGAAAAAAGAGTCGTATAAAACTCCTGTGGCGAGAATACGAAGACCGTTACAAAGAAATTCGTAATTCAAAAGTTTATAATACTCTCCAATAGGAGGACTTATGGATTTTACACTTTCTTCTACCTCTTTGACTCCTGGCCAATCAGTTCCAAAACACTTCATCTTCAATGGATTTGGTTGTCAGGGCGACAACATCTCCCCTGCTCTTAGTTGGGAAGGAGCACCGGTTGAGACAAAAAGTTTTGCGGTCACAGTGTTTGATCCAGATGCGCCCACTGATCACGGATGGTGGCATTGGGCAGTGGTGAATATTCCTTCTCATGTAAATTCTTTAGAAGAAGGTGCATCCAATAACCGCACTCTTCCTAAAGAGGCGATTGAAGTCATAACCGACTTCAATAAGACCGGTTATGGTGGGCCATGTCCTCCTAAGGGTGATAAGCCTCATCGTTATATCTTCACCGTGCATGCTCTAAGAAAAGAACTGGATGTGAGACCAAATACCAATGGTGTTTCGATTGAAAAAAAGATCGAGGCCAATAGTCTCGCAAGGGCAAGCTTCACAGTTCAATACGGAAGGTAATATGAAGTATTTTATTTTTATTCTCCTCACTTTCATGATGGTCGCATGTGACCGTCATGGAAGTGGCGATCGTGAAATCATGACCACTTCTGAGCGGGCGGAAGATATGTTTCGAAAACCCGCTTCAGAGGAACAAGGAAAGATTCCGAAAAAGTATCAACCCATAGATCACGAAATCAAAAAGGATGAACCATGAAATTCCTTCTTCTATTTCTGGTGAGTACTGAGGTCTTTGCGGCCCTTGATATGAAACCCGGACTATGGGCCGTGGATATGAAAGTCTATGATGACAACAAGACGGTCGACATCACCAAAGAAATGAAGAAGGACATGACGAAACTAAAAGATCAGATGGGTAAACATGCCTCGATTGGTGAGGATGGAAAACTTCGGGTGTGCTACTCCGAGAAACTTCTCAATAGTCCTGAAATCCTGACTAGCAGCCGGCAATCAAACTGCAAAACCGATGTGGTGAAGGACACTCCCACTCTGGTTTCGACCCGTTTTAAATGCAACGACGGCACCTCAGGTAACTCCAACTGGAGGGTTAAAAACGCCAAAAACTACTATGGGAAGCTCCATATGGTGACCCCAAATGGCGAACCTACTGATATTAAGTACACCGGAAGCTTCATTTCCTCCGACTGCGGTGAAATTAAACCACTCCTCTAGATGACGAAGACCCCTTCCTCATGGTAACAAGGTGCAATGAGGACCTCTTTTTATCAATACACTTTGCCGGAACTACAAGAGCTCTTTGCTCTTCAAGGCCTTCCTTCGTCGGGACCGGGCCTCATGTTCAATTGGCACTATAAAAAGAGAAAGACCGAACCCTGTGTGATTGATCTCGCTAAAAAAAGCATCGCTTATGTGGCCGAGAATTTTTCCTTCGACCTACCAACTCTTGATACGGTTCATGAATCACAGGACAAAACGGTAAAGTTTCTTTTCAAATTTAAAGACGATCTGAAAGTTGAAACCGTGCTCATTCCATTTAACGGGAAGTACACCATTTGTATTTCTTCTCAAGTCGGCTGTGCCATGAAATGCAGCTTCTGCCATACCGGTACCCAAGGGTTAAAGCGCAACCTTTCAACAGAAGAAATCATAGGTCAATTTTTAGAGGCCCAGCGTTGGCTCTCTGCCAATCGTCCGGAGGATGATCGTATTTTAAATATCGTTTTTATGGGCCAGGGTGAACCTCTCCATAACTTCGATGCAGTTAAAAAGGCCTGTGAGATTTTTCTCACACAACATGGTCTCTCTCTTGCTCCTCATAAAATCACGATTTCAACTGCGGGTTACCTTCCTGGACTTCAACGCTGGAAGGCCGAGATGCCTAAAGTAAATATCGCCGTCTCTCTTCACTCAGTCATTAAAGAGAAGCGGGATAAACTCATTCCGATCAATCAGCGATATCCAGTGGAAGACGTGATGAAGTTTGCGGAAGAGATTCCAGAAGGTCGCACACGTTTTGTGACTTATGAATATCTCATGATCAAAAACTTCAATGACTCGGATGAGGACGCTCACATCACCGGGCGAGCTCTTGCAGGAAAGAACGTCTACATCAGCCTCATTCCTTTTAACCCATTTCCAGGTACCGAGTACGAGCGACCTGAGATGCATGAGGTGGATCATTTTAAAACGATTCTCGACAGCTATAAGATTCCCACACTCATTAGAAAGACCAAGGGTGATGAGATTCTAGCAGCTTGCGGCCAGCTCCATTCGGGAAAGAATAAATAAAATAATTTTTAATTTTTTCCGAGCATTCGGTCGACAAGACCCCGTCCAAAATCGGGAGTCATCATGCAAAAAAGTAGTCTTAAAACCAGGCTTCTTACGGCCTTTCTAGGTGTTTCTTCTTTTCTTATTATCGTGTCAGGAGTTGGCCACTTTTCTTCCAAAAAAGTGTTCGAAGAATTTCATTACGTCAGTACTGATATCATGCAAACCGTGATTCTCGTCGCTAAAATGAACGAAGCGATGCTGACCGGTAACCGCAACTTATTTCGCGCCTATCTCGCGGCAGACCTTAATGGCATGAAGGAATCAAAAGAGGCCTACATGCATGAGAGCAGAATCGTGCATGAAAGTGTGAAGAAGTATCTGGAAAGTGATTTCATGGCGGGAGAAAAAGAGATCGTTCAGAAGTTTATGGATAACTTCAAAATCTATGATGAGAAATCTATCGCCTACTTAAACAAACTCGAAAACGGCTGGGACAATCAAACTGTTAAAGACGAGACCTATGTCACACTTTATATTGATCTTCCCAATTATCGCAAGGCCATGACCTTGGCACTCAAAGAGCTCATCCAGTTTAATGAGAATTTAGCGTCGACGAAGACCAAAGATGCTATTGCGGTTTATAAATCTTCAAGTGTCATCACAATTGTGATCTCGGTCATTGGAGTCATTGTTGCGACTTTCCTGGGTCTATTTATTTCTTCAAGAATCAGTCAGACCTTAAATGGTATCTCAAAAGAGATTTCAACTTCCTCTGATCAAACTTCACAGGCGAGTACTGAGCTTTCTTCCTCTTCTGCCCAACTCTCTCAAGGAGCAACTGAGTCCGCCGCCTCCTTGGAAGAAACCGTCTCTTCATTGGAAGAACTTTCAAGTATGGTGAAGCTCAATTCCGATCACGCTAAAGAGGCCAACACTTTATCTCAGCGCTCTCTTACTTCTGCCGAACAAGGGGACAAAGAAATCACTCGATTGATTAGTTCTATGGAAAGCATGGGAAAATCTTCTAAAAAAATTGAAGAGATCATTAATGTGATTGATGACATTGCTTTTCAAACGAATCTTCTTGCCTTAAACGCCGCAGTTGAAGCGGCCCGTGCGGGAGAACAAGGACGAGGATTTGCAGTCGTAGCAGATGCCGTGAGAAATCTCGCCGGTAGATCGGCCTCGGCCGCAAAAGATATCAACGTCCTTATCAAAGAGAACGTGGAAAAGACCCAAGAGAGTTCTAAAATTGCAGACGCATCGGGTGCCGCCCTTAAAGAAATCGTAAATTCCGCCAAGAAAGTGGCCGACCTTAACTCTGAAATTTCTGCGGCCTCACAAGAGCAGGCCAATGGCATTGAGCAAATTTCCAAGGCCATGCATCATCTTGATTCAGCGATTCAATCCAATGCATCTTCCTCGGAAGAAGTGGCAAGTTCCGCCGAAGAGATGTCTTCGCAAGCAAAATGCCTGTCTCAGCTGGTGCATGACCTTCAGACCTTCGTAGAGGGTGGAAATGCTCCGGTTAAAACCATTACTCCGGCCGCGCGAGCTCCTGAACGAAAATTGAAGCTTGTGAGTCACTACATTACCAGCAAAAAACCGGCAAAATCAGTTCTTCCTTTTGAAGAAGAAGCTCCCATCAAAAAAGCCGAAGGATTCTAATCAGACTGCTCTAGGTAAAGTCCAATGGTTCCTCCTGTGTCATGCTAGTTCATGATTCAGGAGGGCCTTTATGCATACTCAGGTCTTGATTGTTGGCGGTGGGCCCACGGGGCTTATGATGGGCTCTCTGCTTCGTCGCTGGAATGTGAATTGTCGTTTAATCGATGAAGGCGAAGAGATCACCCGCGAATCACGGGCCATTGGGATTCAGGCCCGTTCATTAGAACTCTTTCAAAATTTAGGCATCGTGGATCAGTTTCTGGAACGAGGTCAAATTGGTTCTGGAGCGAAGGTCTTTCTGAACGGCAAAGAAAGAGTCACCGTTAATTTTGGAGACATTGGCCGGGAAGACACGCCCTATCCCTTTGTGTTCTTCTTATCGCAAACTGAGACTGAAAAAATTCTGGTGGATGATCTTAAAAAGCATCACCTCAATGTGGAACGTCAGACCACTTTGGAAGACTTTTATCAGGACGATAAAAAAGTCACGGCCACCATTCGTAAACGAAATGGAAAAGAAGAAATCGTGACCGCCGATTATATTATTGGCTGCGATGGCTCTCACAGTAAGATTAGAAAAATCCTTGATCTCCCTTTTGAGGGCGCGTCCTATGAAAGTGAATTCATCATGGCCGATACTCAAGTGGATTGGGACCTTGATAATAATCGTCTGATGGTGTTTCTTGATCCGGGTAATATTGGAGTTCATTTTCCGCTCAAAGATCGAAGCCGGGTCCTTACTGTCCGCGAGAACCACGATATGCCTGAGACGACGGAAACAACATCCTATCCTGCTACACTGTCAGAGATTGAAGAGCATTTTAAAGAGGCGACCCACCGGGATGTGAAACTTCATGATGCTGAATGGGTGACCCGTTTTCATGTTCATCACCGGTGTGTAAGACAACTCAAAGTCAGACGAGCATTTCTGGTGGGAGATGCGGCCCATATTCATAGTCCGGTGGGAGCGCAGGGAATGAATACCGGGCTTCAGGACGCTGCTAATCTCGCCTGGAAACTTGCCCTGGTGATTAAGAAAAAGGCCAAGGAAGACATCTTAGAGACCTATCATTCGGAACGCTGGCCCGTGGCCCAAAAACTTCTGAAGTTTACTGACAGAATATTCAGTATCGTGACCACTAAAAATAAAGCGGCGATTGGACTTAGGACGATGTTTTTTCCTCTCTTCGCTAGGTTCATGATGATGGGAAAACGCGGGAGAGACTTTATGTTTGGATTTATTTCCCAGTTAAATATTCATTACTCTCCGAGCCTGGTCGTCAGTGCCGGTGCGGGACAGAGAATGCCTAACTTTGAAACCATCGGTGGCAAAGAAATCTTTGATCTCTTAAAAGGTTACAAATTCCATTTATTCGTCTTTGGTGAGCGTCCTTATAACGAGCGGCTCATCAATGTAGAAATCCACCATTTGCCTTCTAGTCGCTTTAAAACCAATGGTCTGGTACTGGTAAGACCGGACGGCCACATTGCTTTTCAGACCAACGATGTGAGTGAAAAATCAATTATCGATATGGAGAAGTATCTGGAAGTTTCAGGAATCGAGCACGAATTTTAAGCGGCCTTATTTTTTAACTTTTCGTAGGCCTGATTAATTTCTTTCGTGTTTTGATCGGCGAGCTTTTTAAAATCCGCTCCCATACTGGCGACTTTATCCGGATGATTCTGACGAAGAAGATCGTAATAGTTCTTTTTTAACTCAGCTTTGGTAAAACCCGGTTTCAAATTCAGAATTTCTTCCGGAGTTTTTGAAGGTGCAGGTCTCTTTGGAGGAGCTTCAGGGCGCTTCTGCTCCTGCTTAGGACGTTCTTGCTTTGTACTCTCTTGTTTAGGGCGCTCTTGCTTAGGCTGCTCTTTCTTTTTTGGCTCTTCCTTCTTCGGTTCCGGAGTTTTCAAAAGCTTCATCCGGCGCTGGAAGTCCTCATAGTTTTTTACTGAATAATCTTTTGGCAGAAGATCTGATGGAGGTTGATTATCAAACTCCTTCTTCGTGATATTCATATTTCTCAGTAGGAACAGGAAAGGCAGTTTAAAAAAGATGAAATACCCACCAATGAGGAACGCCAAAATAGGCCCCAGTTTGGTGGCAGCATTAATCAGGGTGGTTGTGTAATATTGGACGGGATCCATGGATAGCTTATCGCCATGATCGGCCAATTTCTTTAGAAGAAATTCCCTCGAATAATCTACTGGTTAGAGGCCTTCTTGAGTGATGATGAAGGTGCACGCTGGATCTCTTTTACGTCCTTAATGAGTCCTCGGCCCGAGTTATTGATGGCCCCTGAAAAATGCCCCAGTTTCTCTTCCAGATCCATAATACAACTTCTCATTTCCTCACAGGCCTTCACGATGACGGGCCACTGATCCTTTCCAGCATTACACAGACGGGTCTTCCCAAGATCAGTTTTAGCAGATTTTACGTCCTGTGAAGTGAGAGAATCAGAAAGCTGTAGTTCTTCACAGTGGCGATTCAGAGTTTGAGCCACATAATGAGAATGAGTCAGTGAAAGAGCAATCGCGGCCACCACTCCCCCCACCACGAGTAACTCTCCAACTGCGTGGGCCTCTGGAATCAGGAAACTCGTATAAGTGAAATTCTTCTCTCTCCAGATTTTTTCAAGTTCCTCATGGGCCTTAAAAAGTTTTCCTGGACCGAAATCAAGTTCCTTTCCTTGAAGCATGAGTTTGTATTCATCAACGGCCTTGCCGGTGAATCTTTTCCCACGTATGGTGAAACTAACTTGATCGTTGTTGAATGTGAGTTCCGGTAAATTCAATTTACCAACATCACCCAAGGTCTCTTCAAAATAGCGCTGATCTTCAACCGGTCTGAGATCCACCATCGCTTTAATTGAATACGGCCGGGCCGCCCAGACATTTGCTTGTACAAAAAATATAAGTGTGAAAACCAGGTACTTCATGTGACCTCCGGTCTATAGCAACTTATCGGCCCAGCGAAGAGAAATTTTTAATTTTCGCCTTCTGCACGAATCGTTGATTCCACGAGATCTTTTAGGCCTTCGTAGCCAAAGCGCTCAAGCGGTCTGCCGTTAACAAAAAATGTTGGTGTCGCCTGTACATTCAGGGCCCTACCATCAGCGATTTCCTGTTCAATCATTGATTGAATGGCAGGATCTTCCATATCTTTCTTAATCTGCTCTACGTTCACACCGGCTTCAGGGAGGTAGTTCCAAACGAGCTCTGGACGTGGGTGGTGGTGATTCCCCCACTCAGGCTGATAACGGAACAGAGTTTCAAGGGTTTCCCAGTAACGATTCTGCTTACGAGCGGCCTCTAGAATCTTAATGATAAAGATTGAGTTGCCATGAAAAGGAGCATAACGAACAACTAACTGAATTTTACCTTCGTACTCTTGTAAAAGCATTTTTACAGAAGAATAAAACTCCCGACAGCTTTCGCATTCAGGATCAAGAAACTCCACAACGTAAACTTTGGCGTCAGCTCGACCCAAGCGTGGTGAATAATCTCTTACAAATGTAGAGAAATCTGACTTCGCCATGAAACTCAAGCGCTCTTGCTCCTGACCTTTATAAAGTTTTGTTCCAACCATAAACACGATGGCCAGAGACATAAGAGCAATAAGAACGATCATGATTTTATTTTTCATGGGAGATCCTCTTCAATAAAAGTAGTGAAACAACAATAAACGAGAACGCCACAAACGACATAAATGGAATGGTCACAAAACCAAACCATTGAATCTGAACGGTTGTGCACGAGATACCTTGAACACAAGGGGCCGCGCTCTCTGGAAGAATATGATAGTAAAGAAGGTTGTGATAAAGAGCAATGAACCAGCCCACTATCGCCAGCGGAAGTGCAAATCTTGCGACCTTCTTCTCATAAGGAAATAGCCCCATAAAAAGAACCAGCACCAAGGGATACATACAGATGCGTTGGTACCAGCAAAGCACACAAGGCGGGAACTTCATGACCTCACTGAAGAATAAACTTCCCAGTGTGGCCACCGCCGACATAAACCAAGAAAGAAAAAGTATCGTCCAGCCCATCATACGTTAATGAAAACTAAGTAATAAACCACGGCCATGATCATGCGATAGATACCGCATACGATGAAGGTCTTGTGATTAAGGATTCTAAGGAAAAACTTCACACTTAAAAAGCCGAACACAAATGAAGTGAGTAGACCCAGAAGTAAGTAGATATATTCTGCCTGAACCATTTGCGTTTTCACTTTAAGAAGTGAATAGGCCGAAGCTGAAAGAATCGTTGGAATTGCGAGTAAGAAAGAAAACTTCACTGCTTCTTCACGGCTCGCTCCCAGCAGTCTCGCTGCAAGAATCGAAGAAGCAGATCGGGAGACCCCCGGAATGAAGGCCAGACACTGACCTGTACCGATTAGAAAATAATGGAAGAACGTAAGTTTCTTAGGCTGGATCTTTGCCGTGAGATTTTCTAAAAAGAGAAGAACAATACCGCCAATGAAAAGCGACGAACAAACCACCACTGGAGTGAAGAGATACTTTTTCACAATACCGTGAAGAAGAAGTCCCAGGATCGCAGTTGGAATGAAGGCCACACCGATTTTTAAAATGTAAGCGTGATCTTTTAAGAGATCTTTCCAATAAATATAAATCACCGCGAGAATCGCACCGGTTTGAATAACGATTTCAAAAACTTTTAAGAAGTCATCATTAGGTACTCCCAAAGCATTTGACGCAAGGATCAAATGTCCAGTCGATGACACAGGGAGAAACTCAGTGAGTCCTTCAACAATCCCTAGAATGAGCGAGGTAATGTAATTCATAAATAATAAGCCTTTAACGCAATCAAAGATTAAAAATTTTTATTAGTTTCACTTCATCTTAACATAAGTAGTAGTTGACCATCTAGATTAACCTTAACTACGATTTTTCAAACGAAAAACAAGAAGGTTTTATTTTGAAAACTCTAATCGCTCTTCTCGCTCTTAGCTTCACACTAGCAGCGCAAGCCAAAACTTCGTTCTCAGTGATGAACTACAATGCTGAGAACTTCTTCGATACCAAGCACGATGCTGGCACTGAAGACTACACGTACATCTCACTTCAGGAAAAAAGAAAAATCCCTGGGCATACAGAACTTTGCCAGCAACAGCGTTCTAATTTTGCAATCAAAGAATGTTTAAACCTTGACTGGAACGAAGCTCGTTTCATGAAAAAGGTTGAAAACGTCTCTCGTGTTGTTCGCTCATATGATAACACAGGTGCAGGTCCTGACATTCTAATTCTTCAAGAAGTTGAAAACTTAAATGTGCTAAATGCTCTTGCTGCAAAGGGCCTTCGTAATCTTGGATACACTTACCAAGTTTTGATCGAAGGCGATGATGCTCGCGGAATCGACGTTGGTATTATGTCGAAGTACCCGGTTATCAGAGCTCAGCACCACTCTATTTTTGTTAACGGCCAAAAACTTGATACTCGCGGTATCACAGAAGTGGCGATCAACGTTGAAGGCCGCACTGTTATCGTTTTCGGTAACCACTGGCCTTCTCAAAGCAATCCGGCAGAAGATCGTATCGCTGCAGCTCAACTACTTACAAATCTTGCAGCTTCAAGAAATGCAGATCTGATCATCGCTACTGGTGACTTCAACACAGTTGAAACAGATCGCCCTTACCCATTCAATTACCTGAATGGATTTATCAATGCAGAAACAGAGGCCCGTAAGGTTAACCGTAATCTTAATCCTGGTACTCACTTCTACAAAGGCAGTTGGACTTCTCTGGACAGAATGTGGATTCATCAAAGTTCTCGTCTCGCTCCAAACTTCGGCACTTTCCAAATCATGGTTCGTGACTTCCTCATGAAACGTGAAGGTCAGGCGATGGTTCCAATGCGTTTTAATCACGAATCGGCCACTGGCTTTTCTGACCATCTTGGTATCGGAATGGATTTCAAATTATAATCACTTTCGGGCGGGGCGCCTTTAGCCCCGCTCTTATTCTGCCTCTCTGATTACACTCCCTACATAAAAGTCTTATATTCTCGACTGAAGCTGGCCCACCCATTGAATATGGAATGATGTGGTCATAGTTTAAGTTATGAGTTGATCCACAATTAGTGCATTTTTTATCTCGTGCATAGACTGTGCGTTTTACTGACGCTGGAATTGCTCTTCCTACTTTCACTCCGTGCCTGCGGACCGCTGGCGAAAGTGATTGGCGCGGCTTTGTTTGTCTGAACTTCGTTTTTTCAATTGATTCAATGGCCTTCTTTGCCATGAACTGAACCAATTGATCCATCTCCATCTCTTTACCAAGCAGGTTTTTGAGTTGATCAACTAACTCCATCGTTTCATCAGATAGCACCACGGCCACTTGAATCTTATTTTTTGAAATTCGTTTATTTTTATCCGGTGTGATTTCTTTACCGGTGATCTCAAAAAGTTTTTGCTCACATTCTTTCTTAGTTAAATTTTCAACCTCCTTGAAGACCTCGCGCTTTTGAATGGGATCATCTATAAATTGATTCACTAATGAAATATTTGTGAGATTTAATTTCCCCTCTTCGATTTTCTTCTCAATTTCTGGCATCTCGGCCAGTGCTCGAGCGGCAACAATTCGTCTCTGGGCGGCTCCCTCAGAATACCCAAGCTCTTTTACACAATAGGAGAATAATGAGGAGTACTTTAAGTCGCTGTAAAGCTTTCTTCTCTCTATCTCTTTGAGATGATGAAGCAGTTTTACCGTCACTGCCCTTTCGGTCCCCGTGAGCTTTTTTGTATCACCAAGTAAAATTTTATTTGCAACATGATTTAGTCTCATGCTAGAAACAATACGGAAAAGATACGGAACTGTCAACTATTTAAAAATCACTTCCGCTGGCGAAAGTAATCGACGGATTCAGGAGGTGGACACTTATCTAAGGAGGTTTATAATGAAGGCATGAGTAAAATCATTAAAGCCAAGGTCATAGCTGGAAGATATTTGGGTGAAATTGTCCGAATTACGAATGTCAGTCAGGACGAGATGGGGCGCAAGAATGCGGCCTGTATGCTTGCCAATGGCACTCGCGCCAATATTCGGGCGAGCGATCTCGAAATTATTCAAGAAGCGCCGGAGCCAGAAATTGTAAAACCGAAAACTGCTTCAATGCCATTTATCAGTGGGTCAACCAGCAGTCGCACCATGACTCATACAAAGAACATGGCGAAAAACAAAGTTGAAGTGAAGAATCAGGTGCCTTCCGAGAAGTATACCGCCGCCATTTGCGAGACTTGTGGAGCTGAATACAATCTAGAAGATCGTAAGGGTCAGGCCGGAAAGATCACTCAATGTGAAAACTGTGCAGTTGAGACGGAACAAAAGATGGAAGGCCAAATGATCTTTTCACATAAGACCGGTGGCACAATTGAAATCAAAAAAGACGGAGAGCTTCGTCATGAGGCGCCGATTTTTGATCCTAAGAACAAGACTTAATGTAAAGCCTGTGAACTAGGTTAGACCACATGAAGTCTCTTAGATAGGTAAAGCCAACTTTCTCAATGACTTTAAGAGACGCTGGATTTTGATAAACAGCAAAAGCATGAACTTGTGGAAGTTTTAAATCTTTTAATAGGTAATCAAGGAGAGCGTTTGCGGATTCCGTGGCATAACCCTTGTTCCAATGATTTAGCATAAAGCGATAACCAAGTTCGTATTCTTGTTTTCCATCAAGATCAAATTTGTCGGCACCGCAGGTTCCGATGAATTCTCCTGTCTCTTTTAAGAAGATAGGAAACTTCCCTATTCCGGAATCGGTGAAGTTTTTTATGCGTAGGCGGACTTTTGTCAGGGCCTCACCTTCGTCTTTAACGAGATAGACTCCCGGTGGTGTAAAGCAGTTGTAGCCCACGTCCACAGACATTGCGAGATAGTGCTTAACGTCCTCATCTTTCCAGGGGCGAATGAGGAGCCGCGAAGTTTTAATCTCCATAAATGAGCTTCTCGAGTTCTTCCTCAGTGTAATGGCGAAGATTTAAGAGGGCCTCATAAGGATCATCTTTGAGATGAAGTCTTTGTGCAAAAGCAGGCTCGGTTTTTAGACCTTGAGAGCGAAGTTCTTTTAGGTCTTGGTAGAAAAGCTCACCGCCGAGTTTTAAAAGTTTTTCTTCCACTTGGAAATGGATTGAAGCCTTTTGTTTCACTGCCGGAATTGAATCGCAGTAAATTTCGAATGGGACACCCTCAAAAGTGAAACTAAGGACGTTTTCTGAAACAGTGGCCCCGGGAAAGAGTGCTTTAACTTCTTCTACTTTTGCAGGGATTAGAATATCCAGATCCGAATCTGTTCGATGTAGATTGAGAGGGAAAGTGCCGGTCACCAGAGGTTCATAGAATTTCAATTTCTCGAGCACCTGAGAGTTCATCAGTGCATGAAAGACCTTGGTGTTGGCCTCAAGATTCACCACGCTTTCTAGGGAGAGATGGTGAAATTTCACGGCACCGGACTTTAATTCCATTTCCAACTCTCGGTTAAAAAGTTTTGAAAGGCCGCCGCCAGCGAAAGTCTTGCCCTGATAGCGATTGATGATGTCAGCAAAAGGAACATCAATCACGACTTCAATATGCTCAAAGCCCTCTTTGGTCACCTTCCCTTTCTTGGGCGCAGGAAGTTCTACCAAATCGATAAACCAGTGCTTATAGCGGAAAGGTTCAAATAACTTGAATGTTGAAATCAAGCGGCCGTTTACCGGGCTTTCGATCAGAAGTCTTCCAAAGTCTACGAACAGTGATTTAAAGTGTTCATAACTCTCGTCCGAGCCCGTACGAAAACACAAGTGATCAATTGACCAATGTTTTTCAAATTGAATTTCTTCTTCACTGAATTCAGTGAATAGCTTTTCGAGAAACTCGTAACCACTCTGATAAAACTGCTCTTTATTCATTGTTCACTTTATCTAAAATTTCCGAAAACACTTCTACGGGCTGAGCACCAGATACACCATATTTTTTGTTAAAAACAAAAAATGGCACGCCTCGAATCCCAAGCTCTGTTGCAATTTCTTCATCTTCACGGACATCCGTCACAAAACGGTTTCCTGAGAAAAGCTCATCCAATTCTTTCTGATCAAGGCCTAATTCAATCCCTAATAGCTTAAGGACTTCAGTATCTCCAATGTCTTTGCCCTCAGTGAATTTGGCCTTAAGAAGACGCTCTTTCATTTGATCTTGAAGATGATTTTGTTTCGCCAGATGAATTAAGCGGTGAGCATTAAAGGAATTGGCCGGAACTTGTTTCTCCATATGGAAATCCAGTCCTGACTTTCTCGCCATGTCGGTGAGATTCTTATCCATCTCTTTTGCCCATGCCACATCTTTATTATATTTCTTCGCCAGAAGCTCGTGATGGTTAGCACCCTTAGGAGGATTGGCCATGGGATCAAGTTCAAAACTTTTCCATTCAACAACCACGTCACCCTTATCAGAAAATTTCTCCAGGGCGGCCTCAAGATGGCGCTTTCCAATATAACAAAATGGACAATTAATATCTGACCAAACTTCAATTTGAATCATAGGGACCTCCCTAGTTGAGTAAGTCCTGCAACACTGATTTGAATTCATCAAATCCGCCGTACACTCGAATCGACTTACTTTTGTATAGTTTCCAGATGCGGTCGAATTCACGATCATCGGCCAGCATGCGACGTGTGATAATAGTGAGCTCTGTTTCGCTCAACTTATACTCTTCTCTAATCATTTTTATAAATAAACTTACTTGGCCTGAATCCATGACCCCATTCTAGTCCGTCTTGCATGACTCATAAAGCCCTCATTAGCATTTATTAGAGCTAACAAGGAAGGAAACATGATTGATTTATATTATTGGACCACTCCCAATGGACACAAAATACGGATTTTCCTGGAAGAGTCTGGAACACCGTATCGTCTGCATACTGTGAACATTGGCAAGGGCGAGCAGTTTAAGCCTGAATTTCTCGCCATTTCACCCAATAATCGAATTCCAGCAATTGTGGATCAAGGGCCTGAAGATGCAAACGGCCCGCTTCCCATTTTTGAATCAGGAGCGATTCTCTGGTACCTGGCCGAAAAACGTCGTCAGTTTCTTCCTACCAGTGTGCGCGCAAAAGTTGAAGTGGCCCAGTGGTTGTATTGGCAAGTTGCGGGCCTGGGTCCCATGGCCGGACAGAACCACCACTTTCGAAACTATGCTCCCGAGAAAATACCCTATGCCATTGATAGATACGTAAAAGAAACCTCCCGCCTGTATGGCGTCTTGAATAAACACCTGGCAGACAGAGATTGGGTCGCGGCCAATCAATATACCATTGCCGATATGGCGATCTATCCCTGGATTGTACCCTATCAGCATCAAGGACAAAAACTAAGTGACTATCCTCATCTTGAACGATGGTTTCATAGAATCTTCGAACGTGAGGCGGTGAAAAAAGTCTACGAGATGGCAAAAGAGATAACGAATCCGGATGCCCCAATGACGGATGAAGCGAAGAAGATTCTCTTCGGCCAGGGACCACGTCCATAAAATATTTTAAGAACGCCATCATCGGTGCGGTGGTAGGAGGTATTGCAGCACTGGTGGTGGGCCACTCATACACTGGAACAATCAGAGGTGCTTTCAAGGCCTGGTTCATTGCTCTGGTGCTTTCCATCCTTGAAATATCTCTTTCCTTTGATAATGCCGTAGTGAACGCCCTCATCTTAAAAAAGATGACACATAAGTGGCAGCATCGTTTCCTGACTTGGGGGATTTTAATTGCGGTGTTCGGAATGCGTTTGGTTTTCCCTCTTATTCTTGTCGGTGTCCTGGGCCACATCAATCCCATAGAGGCCCTTAAACTTGCCCTCTTTTCTCCGGCCGACTATGCCCACATCATGATGAAGTCCCGAATCAGTATTGCGGCCTTCGGAGGAGCGTTCCTATTCTTAGTGGCGATGAAATATTTCTTTGAACATCGAAAAGAAGTCTATTGGATCCATTCCATTGAAAGACCATTGAGCGCCATGGGAAGACTCAATGCTGCTGAAATTGCCGTCACTCTCTTCACCCTCTATCTTTTTTCTCGTTTTCAAATGCCCTCTGAACAAATGAATTTTCTCGCCGCCGGTATTGGTGGAGTCATTACTTTCATTCTAGTTGATGGACTAAGTGAGTTTTTAAATTCGAGTGGCCAAGGCAAACATATTGACCTGAATCGCACGAGTATGAGTCTTTTTTTATATTTAGAAGTTTTAGATGCGTCCTTCTCTTTTGATGGAGTGGTCGGAGCCTTTGCGATCACCAATAATCTTTTTATTATTATGATAGGTCTTGGTGTGGGTGCCTTTTTTGTCCGATCTATCACGATTATGTTAGTCGAGAAAAACACCCTTCATCAGTATCGGTATCTGGAGCATGGGGCGTTTTATGCCATTGGCATTCTTGCCATGATTATGTTTGTCGGAACCATAAAAGAAATCCCGGAGGTCTTCACGGGACTGATTGGAATTATTGTTATAGGCGCCGCCATTATCTCCTCCATCCGTTACAATGCGAGGAACTCATGAAACCGTCAGAAAAAGATCTTCATAAGTATAGACTTAAATCCTTTATCAAAAATGAAAGCATGGCCCTCACCTCCCTGGCAGAAAAGACGGGAGATCGACCTAAAAGAAAAAGAGTCCATGATTTACGAGTATCCATTCGAAAGATGAGAAGCATTGTAGATAATGAGATCTTCAAAAAATTAGGCAAGACCTTGGGTAAAGTTCGCGATCTGGATGTGGCCATCAGAAACGCCAAGGCCTACAACCTGGACAATAAAAAACTCAAAAAAGAAAGAAAGCATCTTCGTAAAAAAGTAAAAAAATCCCTTAAACCTTCAAAGCTCCACAAGCTGAACATCAAAGTCAGATCAGCGACCAATGAAGTGAATCAAAATCCCAATGTACCGGCCAGAGCTCAGGAAATGATTAAGCGGCTTCATGAATGGGAGCACCCCCTTGATAATGATGATCTCCATTCATTTCGAAAAACCATTAAGGAAGTTCGTTATCTTTTAGAGGCAACAGGTCAGAAGACAGATTATTTAATAAACTTGCAGGACCATCTGGGAAAAGTTCATGACCTGGCAGTGTTTGCAAGAATTTATGAGAAAAATCCAACTATTGAAAAAGAAAGAGAAGTTCAGATTGAAGAGTCAAAAAAACTCGCTAATCCGGCGATCAAACGAGCACTGGCCGAGCTTCGTGCTTTGACTTAAAGATCAACTGTTCTAGCATGAAGTATGAAAACTTTTATTCTACTTCTTGCAGTCTCGACTTCCGCTCTTGCTAACAACGTTGCTCCTTTTATAGAGGGGCTTAAAGCAGATCTACTCCTTTCAAAAACATCCAGGGCGCAAGAACTTCATCATCATGTCAGGATCAGACCCTTTGGTCCTCTAGGGCAAGTGATGAGTCCGGATGCAGTGGCCACTTATAATGGAAATCTCAATCTCATCAATCTTGATAAAGCACTTTTAAATGGTTCAAGTATTAAAGATGCCTGTGAGATCAGAGGACCACAGTACGCGACTTACAAAAACTCAACCATCTTTCATGAGTTGGGTCATGCAGAAATTGATGTTTTCATAGAGGAAAAAGAAACAACCATCGATGAAGAGTTAGTAAGCTTCTATGAAAGTACTCTCAAACCTTTTTATAAAAAGAACTTTCCCGGCTTTAATCCCCATACGGTCTTCCATGAACACTTCTCTTACTACCGTTCCGACTTCGTGGACTTCTTTTACAATGAAGTTGATAAGATCTTCATGCTAAATGGTTACAACAAAATGAAGAACAGCTGCTTTCTGACGGCACAACTTAAAAAGCAATTGGCAGAGGGCGTGAGTCTGGAAGAATTTGTAGGACTATTAGGAAATGCGCAAGAAGCTTTTCAAACTGAAATCGCTCCTCAATATGTGTTTGTGAAAGGAAAAGATATTGATCTCTTCAAAGCTCCCAATCATGAGAGCATTTTAAAAGAAACCTATCGTCTCTTCTGGAACTATCACTTGAACTTCTATGGCCAGGCCTATAATCAAAAAGAACTTGTAAAAAGACTTTCTGGTACAACCGTGGCGAGAACCATTGAGGCCTGCCGCAAAAAGTTCTGGCAAGACTTCCACGTTAGTAATTAAGTCAGTAAATTGTCTTTTGTCCCAAGTGATGTTTCAATGGGGACATGATCACGGAAAACGTTGTTATCAAACGTCATTACTCCTGGATCGATATTGAACGACCGCTCAAGGTCGACTATGAATTCCTGAAAGAGGAATTTAAACTTCCTCAGCTATTGGTCCAAGACTGTATTAAACCCGGACATTTACCCAAGTATGAACATATGGAAGAAGGCCACTTCCTCCTGAGTCGCGCCTTTGATCCGGCTTCTGATATGGATGACATCACGGTTCCCGGACTCACAAATAAGCTGGGTATTTTCATCATGAAAGAGCGAATCATAACTGTGCATAATGTTGAGCTCAACTTCTTACGAAAATTTGCAGACCTCAATCGCGATAATTTTCCTGACACTCTTCCAGGCATGGCCCATCAGATGATGAGAGCGATTATTTTGACCTATGAAGAGCCGATCATGAAACTTCAGAACAACTATGAGGATTTTGAGCACGAGGTTTTATCGCGATCTACGGAATTTCTAAGTACTAACCGCGTGTATCATTTTCGGCGCCAGATATTCGTCTTAAAGAGTATGTTAAAACAGAATCAAATAGCCCTGTTCCATTGTAAGGAATTCTGGGGCACTCATAATTCCCTCTTACAAGATTTAAGAGAAGATATTGATCAAATGTATTTCCGTCTGGATGATCTTTCTCATAACTTCGATCAGCTCTTTGCTTTGTATCTATCAATTAATGAACAAAGAAGTAATGAGGTCATGAAGGTCCTCACGATCTTCGCGACAATTCTCCTGCCTTTGACTTTTATCTCATCTTTTTACGGAATGAACTTCGAGCATTTACCAGGAATTCATACCACATTCGGATTAGGTGCAACCATCCTTCTCATGGTCTTTTTCACTTTCATTGCCATTTGGTACTTCAACCGTCGAGGCTGGTTTAAGCCGAGAGCAAAATCTTACTGATACATTCTATTCTGCAGGTTTTCTTCTGACTCAACTTGCGGGAGTCGGATTTTAAAGGCGGTGTTTTCATCGTCCTTCACATAGTTAAATGTGCCCCCATGCTTTTCCACAATATCTTTGGCGAGAACTAACCTAATACCGCTATCAACATTTTCTTTGGTCGAGAGGAAGGGCAATGAAAGCATGTTCTCCACTTCTATATCTTCACCGGTACTTGAGTCTCGAATCACTATCTCTACTGAATTCCCTCGGCTGCGACAGTTGATATCGATCCACTTCTCATCCAGTTGGTCAATACTCTCCACCGAGTTATTGATAAGAGTAAGAAACACCTGCTCAAGTTGGATACGGTGACCTTTTACAAGCTTCCCTCCTAATCCGTTAGTAGTGACATTCACATTGTGGTTTTTTAATCGTTGCCCATAAAGCATTAAGACATGATCAATGACTTCTGAGACACTCAGGACCTCATCAAAATCATGGGGATAAATAAACTCACGAAGTCCACGCACACTTCGCGAAATCCGATTGGTTGAATTTAGGATCACCCGAAGACCTTTTTCATCATCGTCCGAGTGTTTTCTTCGAAGAAGTTGCTCGATCTTAGCGTTGATAATCGTGAGAGCATTATTGATTTCGTGGGTCACACCGGCCGAGAGAATTTTGTATTCAGAAAAAATCGAGTGACTAAATAACTGCTTGTTCCGAACATGGAGAACTTCCTCAAGAAACCTTTCCTGTTTCTCAAAAACAAGTTCCGCGTAGAGTGGGTACAATGAAACACTGAAAAGGAGCAGCAAGAAGCCATCGACCCAGACTCCAAGCTCTCTTACATCGGTATCCGTGACCCAAAGGGGAAAGGTCATTCGCGAAAGAAAATAGCCCAAAATTAACAGTGAGGTCCAATAATGAAGTAAACCGAAGTTAGATCGCTCAGGTCGAAGGTAGGCCTCTAAAATGAAAGAAATACCAATAAGACCGACCACAACCGCAAAGGGAGAGATGGCCACAGGTAATTCTGAGCCTAAGCTTCCTAAACCCAAAGATATGATGGCACCTGCACCAAGTGCTATGAGATGAAATCTTTTAAAACAATTGGTTCCCGTCATATCCGTCATGACAAGAGTCGCAGTTCGGACTGTCCACACCCAAGGAATCACACTGTAAACACCAAAGAAAAATGAGGCGCCAACCACTGATATCATGGAGGCGTAAAACTCTCCTAAATGTAGGAATTCATCTTTTTTGGTTTGATAGTATTTGATGAAGGCCAATCCCATAGAAAGGATGGAAGGGATCAGGGCAGTTAAAAACAAGAACGAGAGACTTGTTTTCATAGAATGATTTTAAAGGAAGTTGCCCTACTTGAAAATTAACTAAGAAGGTTGCTCCACAATGAGTTTATTTTCCACGCGCCAAACACCAGGCAGCATGGTGACGACCCGTTCTGCATTTTTTTTTGCTTCCTCTGAACGAACCTTTCCATTCAACTGAACATTGCCATTCAAAACGATTACAACGATAAGAGACGCATCGACACATTTATTCTCATATAGTTTTCTCATGATTTCCCAATGAAGTTCGTCATCTGGTTTTTTTAAACCATCTTCATGATCAAAGAGTGAATCTCGTCTTTCATAGCTCCAACTCGATCCAGGAAATGGGCTCCCAAGTGGAGTGTGAGTTTCGATGTTTTCATGAAGATATGAAAACCAATCCTGGTCCTCATTATCATCATAATCAATTTTATTTTTCTTCTTTGGGATGATCTCCATTCATTCATTTTATTGGCCAGGATCTGAGTGACAATAAACTGAGCAAATGGCCCATCAAATCTTTAGTTTAAGTTAAATGGTGGCACCGTGCACAGAGAGTTATGTTTGTTCGCACAACAAAAAACCAAACAAGTGGGGACAACGTGAAATTCTTTATCAGCACTCTTTTTGTTCTTTTTTCCATGAATAACCTTTATGCAGGCACAAATATGAAAGTTGAAGGAACGTGCACGGGACAACTAAAGAATGGTCAACCGGTTAGCATTTCATATTATTCTGACTTTGATGGTTGTAAGGCAAAAAGTAATGGGGCCATTAGCTTTAATGGAGAAGAGAATTCAGGTCTACGAACAGGAGAACGTTCTTTTAAAAATGATAAAGATTTATACGACTTTGATGATGTGAAACTAGTTTTTGCGAACTCAACCGGGAACACAACAGGTTCACTAACCTACTCAGATGAGAACAATCAAACTCAGCATGTAGAATTGCAATGTGAAGTTCGCGACTATGAATATATGGATTGTTAAAGCAGTTTTTCAGGCACAAAAATGGCGGAGAGGTTCGCCTTGAACCTCTTCCACCAGGTTGTTTCAGGCTCTTTATCGTATTTTATCTTTTTATCATCTTTTAAAGCTTCCCATCGTAAATCATCGCCTTTCAATATCACACGGTAGGCATCTTCTTTCACAATCGTTTTCACTTTTTGAGAAATGTCCCTGGCCATTTCAGGGCTATCCACCACAATTCCCATTTCGGTATTTAAATTCTTAGACCGGGGATCCAGGTTCATTGATCCTACGACGACTTTCTTCTGATCAAAGACAATCAGTTTCCCATGAAGCCCGGAAGTCGCACTTGACCCAATAGACGATTTGTCTTTTTCCTGTCGATTAGATCGAGGCATGAGTTCATAGAGATGGACGCCTTTTTTAATTAGAGGCCTTCGGTATTTCCGATATCCTGAGAAGACTGTCGTCACATCGTTTGAGGCCAAAGAATTTGTAAGGACCCAAGTATCAACTTCTTTCCTTCTAAGTTCTTTAAAGGTCTTCATCCCTTTTTTCCCAGGCACAAAATAAGGCGAAATAAGAATTAATTCTTTATTGGCCGCATTTAAATTAGTACGAAGATCATCGGCCAATAGCTTGGTCTTCTCATCAGGGTTTAATTTTTCCGGTGAATCATAAAATGCCCGGGCCTTGCCCCAATAGAGCTTAAAGTCTTTATCCAGAAACTTTTCGATGAGATGATGGGACAAAACACGTTCTGCATATTTATCGGTCTTGACCTTCTTTTGATCCAGGATCGATTTCTCATGAAACTTCTCCATATCCTCTTTCGTGATCTTTTCTTGTGAGAGCTGTGCCACGGGGAAGGCCACATCGCTGTTCCAATAGGTATCGAACTCTTCTGATAATTCTTTGACCAGTGGGCCAATCGACCACAGGTCAAAGTCCCCGAAGTTCATATCATCACTGGCCCCAAAATATTCATCCCCAATATTTCGACCACCAAAAATTCCAATTTGGTTATCTGCAATAAAGACCTTATTATGCATACGACGATTTACCTGACTAAAGCGGAAAGCTTCCATCACACGCGCTTTACGGTGAGCAAAGGGATTGGCCAGGCGGACTTCGATAAAAGGATGGGAATCCAGAATGAGGAGTCCTTTATCATGCTTACCTTCATTTAAATCATCTAATAACAACCGAACTCTCACACCGCGATCAGCGGCCGTGAGAATCTGCTTTAAGAGGGCCCGTCCAGTTTCATCATCGTGCCAGATATAATATTGAAGATCTAAAGTACGTTCCGCCTCCAACACCGCAGCAAGCCTTGCCGCCAATGCATCTTCGCCATCTCCCAAAGGATAAAAGCCATTGAGTTCAGGATGCGCGACAAGTTCTTTGTGAATGGATTGATAAATCTTGGTCTTAGGTGAACTATCAAAGCTATAAGTCAGCTCTTTCTTGGAAGGCTCCGGTAGCCTTGCACAGCAACTGATGAATAGGAGAAGCAGTGTTAATGTTCTCACGCTCGAAGTCTAACATTGACTGACAGTATTCTTGAAGGGTGCTGCGCCATCTGTTACGCTTTATGAATGAAAAAACTAATCACTCTCCTATTGTTTGTTTCATTTCAAGTTCATGCCAGTTTCACAGGAAGTTTCTCAGGAAGCGGAACAGCGGTTTTTGCCAGCGGACGCACCCATCATTGTCATGAAATCTATCTGCGCTTAGAAACGATACCGGAACTTTTTCGTTTAAGAGATGGCGGCTATAATTGTGGCGGTCTTTTAAATGCTTCGTTTGATCCCTTCAAGATGATTATTCGTAATGGTAAGCTCTTCAACCTTGATGAAGAACTAGGAACAATCAGTGACCGCGAGATCAAGTACCAGATCTTTGATCCGGCGGATGGCTCGACCTACTTTTTAACTCTCACAAAAACTCAACAGGGCGAGATCCTCTATCATGAACAATGGCATGATGGAGAAAAGATCGCTTTAACCATTAAAGGAACTCTCAAATGAAAACACTTCTTTTAACTGCTCTCTTCGTTAGCTCATCGGCATTTGCGATGGAACTTAAGTGCGAGGCCAAGCACAATGCTGAAACTGTTCTTTCAAACTCAATCTGCCTCAAAGACAAAGCTGTGATCGGTGAAGTGGAAGGCTTTCGTTTCATGGCCAATGCCAAATCACAGAATATAGTTGAGCTCGAAGCTTACAATTCCTATGAACCATCTCGTACATATGCGACAGGAAGTCTGGATAAGGCAGGTGCTTTTGTGGATCTGGCGATCTGGAAGCGTGAATTCTTAATGGAAGTTCGTTGTACACGTCTATAAAAAGAAGGCCCCGTTAGGGGCCTTCTTATCTGATCTATTTCTTTTCAAGATCGTTTAAACGTACTCTTTCGATATTAAACTTCAGAAGAAGACCTGATGTATCCAGAAGGTTCGCGCCCATTTTTTGAATTAGAGCTTCACCGTTATTGAAAATGGCTTCAATTCTAACTGTTGTACCGGCCTTAAGGTTACCAGCATCTACCGCTAGTTTAACTTTTTCTTTTTTCGAAAAACCTTCCATTGATTCAGTTTCACCTGTTACGTCATAAACGCTGGCATTGAACTGATGAACTTGTGGACGGTCTACACCAATGTTTTTGCGAATTTTACCTGACTGACAACCAATGCGAGCAATACCGTTTTCAAACACGCGGTAAACCTGGCAGTGTCTTACGTCATCTTTATCAAAGTTAACCAAAACGAAGTGACCAGTCTTAACACCATTTACTCCGGCGTCGATTTCACGACTAACTTCAGAAAGATTGATTTTTACTTTCTTATGAGTAACGTAGTCAAAATATGTTGCAGTTCCTTCCTGCTCGTTTACGTTATTGAGTTCAACCTGCATCCCAGATGGAATGTGTAGGTATCTCCAGCTGCGGCCAATAAGTTCAGCGTTTGCAGAAAATGAGAAAGCTTGAGCGAATACTAGAGACAGCATTACCAGTGACTTTTTCATGGGATCTCCTGTTGAGTATTTTTAACAAGAGTACCACTTGAAGTATGGAGCACAGTCAGCACGGGAAAGGATTACAAGGGGTGTATAAAGATTAGACAAGGCACTCGACCAATAACCTCACTGCAAGCAGTTTTCCTTTATCTTTCAGGGTCTTATCAGTGAAGAATTCTTCGGGGTTCTTTTATTCACGACCAGTTTCGGTAGGAAATTGCGACCATTAAGAGAAATGCATCTCAAATTTCTGCTTTATCTGCTTTAAGACATCGATCGTTTGGATTATTGCTTTTTATTAACAGGTACTGGTTTCGGGAAAAGCTTATCTCCATAAATCACCATCACCACACTCATCAAAATCAATCCGCCAGCAATTGCCACTTTTAATGTGAATGGTTCTTTTAACCACACTACACCGAATAAAATCGCAAGCATCGGATTCACCAGAGCATAGGTCGAAGTCAGTTCGGTACGAACATTACGAAGTAGGTAACTATAACAAGTATAGGCAAGAATAGTTCCCGCCAGGGCAAGGTAGGCAACACTCAAGATGCCACTGATCGGAAGACTGCCCCAATTCACACTTCTCTCTCCCACGACATTTGAAAGGAAAATAATGAACATCCCACCACTTAATGTCTGAATCGAAGCGCGCGGGAAATAAGGTGCTTTTGATGTTGAGGTTCTGAAGATAAGAGATCCTGTTACCCATGAACAGTTGGCCAGCATCAAGGCCACAATAACTTTCCAGTTACTGGCCTCAGCATCACCCAAAGAAATCAGTGTAATCCCTGTCAGACCAATGGCAAATGCTATGAGTGCACTAATTGTTGGTGCTTTTTTCTCAAATCCCAACCAGTTAAATAGAATAAACATAACCGGAATCGCACCTACAATCAGGGCCGCAATGCCTGAACTAATATATTGTTCCGCCCAGCACACACCAGCGTTACCAAGTGTTAGGAAAAATCCCACCAGCATTTCACGACGAATTTCTTTTCCCGTCATCTCTCTGATGCCTCTTCCCTTTGCAATTAAAAAAAACACCATCCCGGCCAGGGAGAATCTCATGCCAGATAATAAAAATGGTGGGAAAGCATCCAGTCCCCATTTAATGGCGGTAAAGGTCGAGCCCCAAATGATGTAAATTACAGCGAAAGACAGGATAATTCTAATGTTCATGCGACATCCTCTTGATCTTAATAATAAAGAAAATATAAGATCAGAACAGATACAGAATATTTGAATTTCAACCAGAACAGATTTTTTATGCTTTACCAGACAATAGTTGACTTCTTCGTTGAGAATATCGAAAAGGGCTCCATCCTACCGGGTGAAAAGCTTCCATCCCTGCGAAAGATCTCAGATCAGTTTGACGTTTCTCTTTCAACCGCAGTTGAGGCCTATCGAAAATTAGAACTCTTTGGTTATGTCTCCGCCAAAGACCGTAGTGGTTATTCTGCTCGTCTTCCCTCTCAAGGTGAGAATATTCTTAGACCTTCAGAGAAGTTTCGTTCAAAAATCAGTGAGATCGATCATATCGATGAAATCATCGAACTCATTAATCAAACCATGGATTCTGAAACGGCACCCTTTGGTGTAGGTACTCCCGCTCTAGAAAAGTTCCCAACTCGCATGGTGAATAAGTACATGGTTCAAACCATTAAGCACCAACCGCATTCAACTGGTGCTTACATTTTCGGCATGGGTCTTGAGGATCTTCGCCAGGAACTTTCCCGCTGGATGAGACCTTGGATTGGAGTGACTTCTCATAAAGACATTCTTGTCACTAATGGATGCCTTGAGGCGATAAACATCGCTCTTGCTTCAGAGTGTGACGCCGGAGACATCGTGGCAATTGAGTCCCCTTGTTATTTCGGACTTCTGCACGCCATTCACCACCATGGTCTCAAGGCTTTAGAAGTTAAAACTGATCCGACTGAAGGACTAGATCCAGAAGCGCTGGAAACGCTGGCCAAGAACAATAAAATCAAGGCCCTCATCTCGACTCCCAATGCTCAGAATCCTTTGGGTTTCACCATGAGTGATGAAAGGAAGAAACAAATCCTCGCTATCTGTCACAAATATAAAATTCGACTGATTGAAGATGATCTATATGGAGAACTTTCATTTGAGAAGAAGCGTCCTAAGAGCTACAAATATTTTGATAAAGAAGGGATCGTTACCCACTGTTCATCATTTTCAAAGTTTTTGGGACCTGGACTTAGAATTGGTTGGTGTATTCCCGCGCAGAACTCTGATCGTTATATTCGCCAGAAACTTAGTCTTAATCTCTCCACCTCTACTCTCACTCAATATGTCGTCAGTAGCATTTTAAGAAATGAAGATCTTTTAAAAGTGGGACAGAATCTAGGTAACCATTACCAACAAAACATTCAAATCTATTCCAATGTCATCAATTCTCAACTAGGACAGAAGGCCTGTCTCTCGGATCCAACCGGTTCTTATTTCCTCTGGGTAAGAGTTGAAGGTTTAAATTCTCTGGAAGCTTTTCAAAAGGCCAAGCGTCAGAAAATTTCTTTCACCCCTGGCCCATTATTTTCGGCCACACGGCAGTATCAGAATTATCTTCGCGTGAATTGCGCGCATGAATTTAATGAAAAAAGAAATCAGGAATTAATTAGACTTTGTAAAATTCTTGGGGGATAAGCACCACCACAAAGGGTGGTGCTTTAAAGTGCTACTCTTCAACACTGCCTTCTTGCTGCTTGTTTCTGATTTTTTCTTTCTTACGTTCCTGACGTTCTTTAATCGAAAGTTTCTTTTTACCTTTGTCTTGTCCCTTTGACATAGAACACTCCTTTGTCGTTTTAGGGGTCGAAAAGTTATAACAAGAACCCGGATGAAAGACACATCCAGAAGCAATGGATGTTCCGCTCCAATTCTTGAAAAAGTATGGAATCAATTTTCACGATTTTTCTACCGTCTATAAGGCCAGGCGCATCTGTGAGATGATGCATTCACGAAACAACATGGAGAATGTTATGGAGAACGTTTTAATCGTAGCGGAAAACGAGGAATTAGCAGAAATCCTCGTTAATTATTTAAACTCGAATAATTTTAATGCTCATGCCGCTTCATGTTTGATAGATGCGCAAGAGAAATTAAGAGAGACTCAATACGATCTGGTCATCGCTGACCTGCCCTCAATGAAAACTCCGGATCTGGAGCTGTGCCATAGAATTCGTTCAGTGGATCAGAATTTGCCTTTGCTATTCATGTGCGACATTGAAGGGAACTTCTTCACCGGATTTCACCTGCAATTTGTTGAGTACATTATTAAACCATTCCGCAAGGACGAGTTTAATCGGAAAATTCGCACATTAATGGGTGATTCGATTAAGAAGCAGATCGTGGTACCTGCATAACAAAAAGCCCGTATTTGAAAGCACCTGTTCGATATCCCATGAGGATCCTCGGAACGGTCAGAGCAAAACGGCGCTCGCGATGATCACGATTGAAGAAATATTTTAGTCCTTTGGACTCTTTTAATAGTTTGAGAACTTCTTTGGAACTGATGAGCCAGGTTTTCCAAACCTTTTGGCTTAAGTCAGTATCTTCAAGAAGCTCCATGCCGCTATCTTGGATGAGCGTAAGAACTTCGGATCTGGAACAAAGTGATGGTAAGCGGCCTTCCTCGCAGATTGGCCCAAGGAGATGCCTTCTCTCCCAAACGGAAGGCTTTTCTCTCGAAAGCCAGGCAGTCATCACAAACTTCCCACCAGGTTTTAAGACTCGACGGACTTGTTCAAAATAGCGGCTCTTATCTTTGATGTGGGAAAAACACTCAATAGAATAGGCCCCGTTAAACTCTCCATCCTGAAAACGATTCTGAATAAAATCTCCCAGGAAAAACCGAGCACCTTCCTGAGGATGAGCGGCCGCATATTCAAATTGTTTGCGCGAAACGGTGATACCACTTACTTCACTGGCCCCCATAGCAAGGGACAATCTCGCGGTCTCTCCATAACCACAACCAATGTCCAAGAGTTTTGAGTGTGGTTCAAAGTAAGACAGCACCTTAAGTGATAATTCAATCACTGCCTCTTCTTTGGAAATCCCTTCCTTCTCCCAAAGACCATGATGAAGATGAACACCCCAATGGTCCCGATAGAACTCATCGAGTTCGTCGTAGTGATGGGAAACGGAACTGACCTGAATAGAAAAGTTCTCAATCATAGTGCCTGAGCTTCCTATGATCGAGAGACTCCCTCAAGACTGGGTGCTTTTAGAAATATTTTGCGAGTTTTAAAATCAGAAAATCACTGAGCTTTCTGATTTTTCGCGGAACTTCTTTTTGATGAGGAATAAGAATCTGAATCGGCACAGAATCAATTTTCCAGTCTTTGTAGACCTGAATTAACTCGCCTCGGTTGATGTGTTCAGTCACCAGAAATTTAGGAATTAAGGCCACTCCATGTCCGCCCAAGGCCATGGTTCTTAAAATAAAGTGGTTATTACTCATGAAGTTAGTACTTGGGATGAGCTCCTTCATTTCCTGGCCCTTGTGAATCTTCACATTTCCTTTAACTCCAGAAATGGCCGCAGATAAAAACGGGATCTTATCCAGTTCATTGATCTTTTTAAAAGGATGCTTGCGGAAGAGATCACTACTTACCACAAAGACTCTTTCCACTTCTCCTACTTTTCGAACGAGCATGGAACTATCTTTGATCTTCCCGATTCGAACTGCGAGATCAATCGCATCTTTCACGAGATCCACATACTGATTACTAGCGTGAATCATAAGTTGAACTTTTGGATGCTCTTGAGCGAACTCCAGACCAAAGCCACCGATGAGTTCAGAGCCAAGATCCTCTGGAACCGTGACCTTAATGAGACCACTTACTTCCTCAGAATCAACTCCAACTTCATCCAGAGAATTATAAAGCCCAGTGAGGGCCGGATTGGTCTTTTCAAAAAGGTCCTTCCCCGCTTCCGTGAGCTTGAACTGTCGAGTCGTACGATAAATGAGTTGCACACCTAAATCCCTCTCCAGGGCCAGAATATTCCGGCTCACACGAGATTTCGGCTGCTTCAAGAGTGCAGCCGCCTTCGAGAAGCTCCCGCTAGTCACGACTTTATTGAAGACTCTAAGCTGATTGAGATCGATATTTTCCATACTTCCTCACTGTCCTATTATTGCAACAAAGTTTCCGGGTTTTGTCTACTATTGAAACAGAGCGTTTTGGGCGAAACTGGTTTCAGAACAAAGCCGGGGGCGGTATGAAACAATTCATTTTAACAACATTCTTTAGTCTCATCCTTATGAACGGAGCTGTTGCCAGGAATTATTCTGCCGGCACTTACAAAATTGACTCCGAATCATCCAAAGTTGGCCTCGAAGTTACCCACCTTATGATTTCCACCGCTCACGGCAGTTTTACTCACATTGATGGAATCATTGATCTCAAAGAAAACTTTGAAGACTCAAAGGTATATGTCCTGATTGATTTTCTGGACGCGGAAAGAAACTCACAAATTGAATTCATAAGCACAAATATTTCTGGAACACTCGCTAGTTTCAACCTGACAGGCCTCCTGACCATTAAAGGAGTAACCCAAAAAGTAACATTTAAAAGCCACTACCTTGGTGTGGTGGCGGATGGTTACGGCAATGATAAGGCGGCCTTTATCGGGCAGACAAAAATTAAGCGCAGTGATTTTGGAGAAGAATCGGATGGGGATGATGAAGTGAAGATTGATCTCCGTATTCTTGCTAATCGTCCCAATAAAGAAACCGCCTCGGTCTTTAATGAAGTTCAGGAGATCATTCGATGAACACCTTCATTAAAATTTTAATCTTCATCGGGATTGTGGTCCTTATGAGTTGTGCGAATGCTCAGGACTTCAACTACGACAAGACCTACACCCATGACAATACTTTCTGTCGAGTAGATGGAAAGCGCATCGAGATCGAAGTTAAAAGCCTGTATCAATATACAGCTCTAGATGAGGCCGAATATGGTGAAGACCTATTTGTGATCGCTGATGGTAACAAGACCCAGCTTAAATTCAATTCAGACAACATTGGTCGCTATCGTCTTCTTAAAGGGACCAACGATTATTGTACCAAGGCGCTTTCCATTCGTTTAAATGAATCAGAACTCGCCTTGTTCTTTCTAAGAGACAATCGACCCTTTAATGATCAGCTCCTGTATATGGTTTATGACTTCAAAAAGAACATCGTCCTAAGAACTTCTGAGACGATCTTTTTGACTGAAAAGGCCCAAGTAAAGAACAATCGTCTCCATTTTCTTTCAAAACCTGAAGTGATTGAAAAAGACAGTGGCATTGTTCAGATTGAAGGAAAACCATATTACTTCTCGGAGAAGGCCTTCCTTCCTTGGGTGAATTTCAACGGAGTTGATTTTATTCTTGATCTGGAAAGAAGCTTTGAGGACTTTGAAGGAAAGAAGTTCTTCAAAGATCTGAATAGTTTTGTTCAGTTCTCAACTCTCAATCAATTAAAGCTGAATCAATTCACCACTTATAAAATTGCCGTGAATCATGAATTAAAACGCACTTGTATTAGCTTTGATGAAAATGTCTGGAAATGTAACTAAGGAATAAGGATCAGCTTCCCTACCGTCTTCCCAGATTCCAGATCTCGGTGCGCGTCCCCGACCTTCTCCAAAGCATAGGTCGTGACTTTGGGAACTCTGAGTTTCCCTTCCGCAAACCATTTCATAAGATCCGTGAAGGCCTCATTAAAGAGATCTTTCCGAGAAAACAAAAACGACAAATTAAACGCCAGAATACTTTTATTTTCAGAGGTCATATTGATGGGATTAAATCGAGGTGCCCGTAAATAATCCACAATGAGCTTCGGCCAGTTCACTTTGCCACCGGTCTTAGGCAACATAGTATGAGCACCGTAAGCAAAGAGCTTCCCGCAAGGAGCGAGATGATTATAACTCTCCTGAAGAGTTTCCAGGCCATTAGCATCAAAGGCCAGATCCACCCCATACGGAGCATACACCTCGACCTTCTTCCATAAATCCTCGCTGGATTTATCAATGATGTGATCACAACCCAGATCTTTTAACGTCTGAACTTTGTGAGAAGACCCAACTACTCCAATGGAAGTGATGCCCGCGATCTTACATAACTGCACTAACGAACTTCCCACTCCCCCAGCAGCGGAATGAATGAGTGCAATCATTCCCGGACGAATCACCACATTCTGAAAAAGAGCATGATAAGCAGTCATAAAAACCGCCGGGATAGCGGCCGCTTCCTCGAAGCTCATATTCTCTGGTAAATGAAACAGCTGATGCTCAGGAACTAATACTTCTGAGGCATAGGCATTAAAGAGAGTCACTCCAAAGACCTTATCCCCGGCCTTAAATTTCGTGATGTTCTGACCAGTGGCCTTAACTATCCCTGCGAACTCAAAACCCGGCGTAATGGGCCAGCCCACAAACTTCTTGGCCGATTCATACAAGCCCCAGCGGATGGCAATGTCGGCGTAGTTCACTCCGGATGCCCTGACTTCTACAAGAATGGAGTCAGCATTTATTATGAGGTCTGGATGGGTCTCAAACTTTAATTGGGAATAGTCCCCGGCCCTATGAATAACGATCTTTTTCATAGGGTTAGAATAGTTGCGCCTGTGTATTCAATCAAGCTGAGACGTATCAATCTTCATTGTCTAATTTATAAACATCAATAAATAAAAAATTCAAAGCACTTCAATGAGGGACTAAAAATTATTACGATCATAAAAATTTAACCACCCAAAAGGAAACTCATGAAAAAGATCATTGCGAGTTTAATTCTTCTATCTTCTTTACCTGCACTTGCCTGCCTTAATGACGGCAGAATGAAAATATGTCCAGGAGATATGGCCGTAGTGGATTATGCAGATGGTAAGGTTGTTGGAGTAAATCCAGCAAAGAAACAGGTGTCGGTTAACTTTAATTACGGCACAACCAATGTAAGAGGTATAGATACTTATAACATCGATAAAGTTACTGTCAAAAAAGGATGCTACCTCAGCTACTGTGTTGGAGATTCTGCAGTCGTTGACCATGCTGATGGAAAAGTAGTTGGAATTAATCCTGAAACCCAAAAAATTTCAGTTCAATTTGATTATGGAGTATCTGGAGTCAGAGGGATTGGAACTTATGATATTAGTCGTGTATCAATCGGGAAAGGCTGCCTTAATGGATATTGTGTAGGAGACATGGCAGTAGTGGAATATGCAGATGGAGAGATCATCGGTATCAATCCTTGGGCCAACAAAATTTCAATCAACTTCAATCAAGGTTCGACTGCGGTTAGAGGAGTAGATACTTACAATATCGCAAGAGTTTCAGTATCATCACTCTGTGCTGAAATTGATGGAGACAACTCTTTAAGATCTACCAAAGACCACACTGAATTCGTTATTAACTTCAGTAAACAATAATATTCTTATTTCACGTCGCCTAAGCACTCAAACTTAGGCGATGTGACTATCTTTTTGACGGCCCCGGTATCTCTTACAATCTGAATTCCCTCCCACTAAAACTGATATAAAATTTTATTTATGAAAAACCATAAACTAAAAATTCTGTGTCTTTCTACACTATCTCTGGCCGCATTGCTTTTCAGCTTAGGCTCACGTGCTGCTGAACAAGTTAAGATTCCTGAGAATCACTGCGCTCCACGCGTAGATTCAAAGCGCTATGTCGATACACATTTTAGCACGAGCTATCCCCGCACTGTGGTTTTCGAATGTACCTATGATTGTAAAGTAAACGGTCGTCTTATCGACGTTGTGGGAACTAAAAACGTCACTGTTAGAAATATGCAGGAAGATGCAACTGATACTGGCTGCCAAGGTGTTAAAGTAAAAAAAGTATCTTGGGGTTGGGACTTTGATGGTGTTGAGCCATTCTATGCTTATCAAACCCCCATGCCGGAGATGAAACGTTTTGCTTTTGAAAACATCTCCCAGAAAAACGCCACTGAAACAAAACTATTAATTGAATTGAAATCAAATCTTCAGCAAGTAACAGATGCTTATAGAAAAGTTGGTTGGGGTCAGTTTAAAGACGCTTCAGAGGCCATGGATAAAATCATTGCCCAATTACCAGCAAACACAACTCTGCTTGATAAGTACATTAAGCAAATCGTCGATAAGGGCGGTGATGTATCATTGGACGGGACAGGTCAATCCCTAGTGCTGGTGAATATAAAAAGTCAGGCGGCCTGGAGAATCCCAAGCCACCTATTCTAAGATTTTACGAATTTAAGACGGCGATAAACCAGCATTCGGTTATTGGCCGGCATCTCTTGATCCTCCAATAACTCAAAGCCATTTTTCTCCATGTTGTTATTCACATCTTCAAAAGAACGAATCCCACTTAGAGGGTCTCTCGCTTTCAAAGTCTGATCAAACTCGCGGTTACTCTCAGAAGTAAACTCTCCGTTATAGTTAAAGGGACCATAAATCATCGCAAGAGATCCCTCTCGCAAACGGTGCCCCAATAACTTCATGAATGACTTACACTCTTTCCAGTGCATGATATGAAACGTGTTGGCGGTATAAACTACATCAAACTTTAATTTTGGAAAATCATCCTTACCCACATCCAGTTTCACCGGAGGAAGGATGTTCTGAAGCTTGGCCTCTTTAAACCACTGGATCATGCCTGCATGATTCACTTTGAGATCCGAAGGATGCCATTCCATCCAGGGAAATTCACCGGCGAAATAAACCGCATGCTGGCCGGTTCCTGAACCAATCTCTAATAAACGCTTATGCTCATGAGTAATATGCTCTTTCAGGACCCCAAGAATGGGGCCCGCATTTCTTTCACAAGCAGCTGAAAATGGTTTTTCCATAATTACTTCTTAAACGGTAGTTCACCTAGGTAATCTTTCTTACCAACTTCAACACCATTGTGGCGAAGGATTGAGTAAGCAGTTGTTACGTGGAAGTAGATGTTTGGAACAGCATGATGAATCACATACTCTTCACCAGTCAAATACTTACCTTCCCAACGAGGTTGAGAGATGTGTTTTGTCGCAGCATCTTTAAAGTCTGCTGCCGTGATTGTTTTTAAGAATGAGATTGTTTCTGCAATTCTTGTTTTAAGTTCAGGAAGTGTTTTCTCTGAATCATTATGAGTCGGAGCTTCTTTACCAGATAAACGAGCGGCACAAAGCTTTGCCGTATCACAAGCAATCTGAACTTGTTTGATCAGATTGAATTGGTTGGGAGTAAGGCGAGAGTTAAGAAGTACATCCACTTCAAACTTTTTCTCGGTAGCAAGTTGAGCACCTTTATCCAAAATAAGGTCAAGGTTATGTAGCATCTTAATGAATTGCGGAACAGTCATATCAAATAGCATAAAAAGAACTCCTTTTAGTGATCCCTTAAATCTACTCCTGGCCCGAACTCGTGTCACTTTAAAACTCCAAGTGCCGCGGTGAGGTATTGATCATTTTTGCTCTCTATTCTCGAATTTTGTCTCCCCTGAGAATGAGGCATGCGCATTCTCTTCCTCCTTTTGCTTCTCATCTCTTGCGGAAAAAGTTCTTCTGGATCTTCTACCAGTTCTTCTCTTCCCTTGTTGATTGAATTCCAACTTCCCGGTCTTGGCCGCATGACGATTAGAAATGGAGTGACCCAGGAACTTAGTACCCTGGGAGTGAGAAAATATGGTGATCCATCCCCCCTTCTTCCCACGGATAAATTTCATCTAGGCTCTTGCACTAAGGCGATGACAGCGACCCTTGCCGCGATTTTAATCGAGGAAGGTAAGCTCAATTGGACCTCGCCTCTAAAAGAACTTCTTCCTGAGTTTAATCTACATGCTTCTTTTCAAAACATGACCTATGAAACCCTATTGGTTCACCGGGCAGGACTCTCAAGAGTTAAAGACGATTCCTTATTCAGAATGATTCAATCACCTTCTTATACCTCAACCAGTGCCCGAGAACTTATTACCCGCTCTGTCCTCGAAATTGCTCCTGTAACGACTCCGGGTTCGCGTTATGATTACAACAATACGAGCTACATCATCGCTGCCTATATTTTGGAAAAACTCACGGGAGAATCCTGGGAAACTCTCATGCGGGAAAAACTTTTTAATCCCCTTGATATGAAAAGTTGCGGCTTCGGTCCAACTTCACCAGAAAATACCTGGGCCCACAAAGGTCTCACACCTATTCATATTGACAACCCCGAAGGTTATGGGCCGGCAGCAAGAGTTCATTGCTCACTACCAGACTGGGGAAAATTTCTTCAGCAGCATGTTGATGGTTTCAATGGCAGCGACGGAATTGTACACGCTTCAACTTTTTTGAAACTTCACACTCGCGCTGGATCAGATCCTTATACTTATGGTGGATGGCTTCGCTATGAAAGATCCTGGGCCAATGGCCCCGCACTTACTCACGATGGATCTAATACGGTGAACTACGCCAAGGTTTGGCTCGCTCCAAAGCTTAAACTCATTATGGCGACAACTACTAACACAGGCGGAGCTGAAGCACAGAAAGCGACAGAATCAGTCATCTCAGACATGATAAATGGAATGCTGGCCTCCACATTGTTATAACAAATTCTTGTTACAACTTTGAATATGAGAACATCCATCCTTCTCCTCATATTCACTATGCTTCTGACCTCGTGCCAGAAATCCGATGGTCCGATTGAAGAGATCAACATCATTGATCTTGTGACCAGTTCAATATTCGCGGGCCAGGATAAAACCATTTTGACTTCTAAGACGACATTGGCGGCAGAGGCCACAGATATTCAAGCTTCGAGTTATAAGTGGACCAAGATCTCTGGAGGTCCTGCGAAGATTGAAAGGCCACATGCTCTCACAACAAAAATTACTGGGCTTCGTCCCGGCAAATATGTGTTCCGAATTACAAAAAAAGAAGAAGGCATGACTCTAACTGATGAAGTTTCCATCACCGTGCAAAGCAGAAGTTAACTGAGTTAATTAAAGAGGAATAAGTGAATCATGCCCTCGAAGCGTAATCTTGTTATGATCTCAAAATGGAAACTGAGAACAACAAGCGTTTCGTATTCAGTTATTACCACATCTTTCTAGGCATTCTAGCTTTCTTAATCGTAAGAAGTTGCCTGGAAGGCTCGCAGATGCAGCGAATTTCCTATAGCGAATTTAAACAGCATCTGGAGCGAGGTGACATCAAAAACGTCACTCTCCGGGGAGATAGTGCCACCGGTGAATTTGTAAAACCCATCAAAGGCAGAGTTGGTTATCAAACTAATATTGTCCCTCAGGATATCGCCAATCAATTAGATAAATATAAAGTGAGTTATGAAAGTTTAGGATCTTCTTCCTTCATGGGAAGTTTCATTCTTTTCTTTTTACCCACCATACTCTTCATTGGTTTTTGGTACTACATCCTGAAACGGGGACTTAAAGGTATGGGGGGCGGTGGCTCTTTCATGTCCATTGGAAAAAGTAAGGCAAAAATTTACGTCGAGACCGATACCAAAACCACATTCAAAGATGTGGCGGGTGCTGATGAGGCATTGGATGAACTCAGAGAAGTCATCGATTTCTTAAAAAACGCAGACAAAGTCAAAAGTCTTGGCGGAAAAATGCCTAAGGGAATTCTTCTTGTTGGTTCTCCAGGAACAGGGAAAACACTTATCGCAAAGGCCATCGCCGGAGAAGCAGGTGTTCCCTTCTTCTCTACGAACGGTGCTGAATTTGTAGAGATGTTTGTTGGTGTTGGGGCGGCCCGAGTAAGAGACCTTTTTGAACAAGCGAAGAAAACCGCGCCTTGTATCATCTTCATTGATGAGCTTGATGCTCTCGGAAAAACTCGTCACTCTAACATCATGGGTGGTAACGACGAAAAAGAACAAACACTGAACCAACTTTTAGTTGAGATGGACGGATTTGATACCCAAGGTGGAATCATTATTCTCGCGGCCACCAACCGTCCTGAAATGATTGATCCAGCATTACTGCGTGCCGGTCGTTTTGATCGTCAGGTGGTGGTGGACCGTCCTGATCGCAAAGGACGAGAAGACATCCTTAAAATTCATTCTAAGAAAGTAAAAATGGAACCGGATGTGAATCTTGATTCCATCGCAGGTCTTACTCCGGGATTTACTGGTGCGGATCTCGCGAACCTCGTGAACGAAGCGGCCCTCATAGCAACAAGAGAAAATGCCACCGCCATCAACATGAATCACTTCACTCTCGCTTTCGAGCGCTCCATTGCCGGAATTGAAAAGAAAAATAAAATTCTTAATGCCAAAGAAAAAGAGATCGTGGCCTTTCATGAAATGGGTCATACCCTCGTGGGTTATTGGATGAGTCACGATGATAAGATCCACAAGGTATCAATTATCCCGCATGGAATTGGTTCAATGGGTTACACCATTCAAAGACCAACTGAAGACCGCTACCTCATGACGAAAGAAGATCTCGAAAATAAAATGGCGGTCCTCATGGGTGGTCGAGCTGCTGAGATGCTTATCTTCGGTAAACTCAGCACTGGTGCCTCGGATGATTTAGGCAAGGCCACTAACATTGCCCGTGAAATGGTCATGAGATTTGGTATGACTGAAGAGCTGGGCTTTGTGACCTATGAAGAAGCGGCCTCACCTTTCCTGGATGTGAAAGATGGCTTCTCTCGCATTAGTTATGCTGATGATACCGCTAAAGAAATTGATGAATGCGTGAAACGAATTGTTATGAACTCCTATCTTCGGGCCTATGAATTCCTACGCAATCACCGGGAACTTCTGGAGTCCGCCGCCTCATCCCTTATGCTCCATGAGACCCTTTCTGAGGAAGAGCTGAAAGAGTTTTTCCGGGTCCTGGACGATGAACGGGCCCCTCATTCACCCGAAAATGAGACCCACGTTCACTAAAAGTCCGAACAATTGATTAAATCCTTATAAATTCCCTGCACTTAGGCCGTGTTGACTTGGCCAACACCCGCATGTAAAAACTTCAATCCCGCCCATGCAATTCGGGTATTTAGCTAAAATACCTGTGTGCAAAATGAACGAAGGATCTCTATGAAAAAGACTGCTGGACTACTTTTTACTCTTTTACTTGTTGGTTGTGGTGGCCCTCAAAAGCACAAAACAGAAAAGTTAAACCTATCTGAGCAAACCAAAGGCAACACTTCAGTTGTTGTTCTTGGTGCTGAAATCACCCCTGAATTTCAGGAAGAGATTCTCAAGGCCGGTATTAAGCTTGAAGGTCAAAATATTATCCGTCTGACTGGTGCAGCTTCAGACCTTAATCAATTAAATATCCCGGTTAAAGATAGTCTTGATTACCTACTCGATTCAGAAATCGAAGTATCTCGTGATGAAGCTAGTAAACCAGATGCTGATGCCATTTACGTAGCTAAAAAAGAATTCGGTATCCTGGATCTTTGGAAAACAAATCCTGAGGCCGATGGCCGTGGTGTTATCGTTGGTGTGATTGATGATGGTATCTCTCCTCATCAGGTGGGCTTCCAGAAAACAACTACTGGTGCTCGTAAGTTTCTTGCTAAAACATCTCAATCGACATTCTCAGTTTACCCATTGGTTGATGCTGAAGATGGCTTCACTGTTGAAGTAAAAGAAGGCATGACTTTCGGTGGTAAGCTGGATCTGAACCAAGATGGAACAATCAACAATTGGAAGGCCTCAGTTTCTCTTGATGGCTCTCGCGTTTGTCTTGATTTAAACGTTGATGACAAATTTGACGAGTCTGAATGTAAAGGTACGTTCGCCAAGACTGGTGACTACTACCTGCTTCCAAAGAAACCAACTCTTGCTGTTATGACAGAAGTAGATCTGGTTAAGAAAACTCTTCGCGTGCTTCAGCCAGAAAAAGACGATGACTCTCACGGTGAAGGTGTGGCGAGTGTTATGGCCGCTCACAATTCAATGGGTGGTGGAAACCTTGATGGTGTTGCCCCTGGTGCACAAATCGTAGACTACGATCTCTCTGAACTTACAAATAGGCCAGTTGAAAACGAATACACGCTGGGAACATTCCTTCTGGCGATTGACTGGTTAGGTTCTCAAGGTGCAGAAGTAGCAAACGTTAGTTATTCACTGTTCTTCACAAACACTGCCACTCAAGCATTTATGAGCAAGGCCCTTGCTCAAATCATCGAGAAGCACAATATCGTGATCAGCTTCTCTGCGGGCAACAATGGTCCGGGTCTAGGATCACTTAACCGTCGTCTGATGTACCCTTCTTCAACTCTTGTTGCCGGTGCCTACGTTCCAAAAGAACTAGATGAAAGAGTATGGGGAACAACTGGACTTCCTGAAGAAGGTCGCGTGGTTTATTACTCAAGCCGCGGTCCAGGTGCGGGTGGTGCTGGTCCAACACTTATTTCTCCACTTTCTAGCTTAACTCACTCTTCTCCAAATCTTGGTTACCGTGCTTTCAACGGAACAAGCTCTGCTTCACCGGCCCTGGCGGGAGCTGCGACAGTTCTGGTTTCGGCCATTAAGCAAGCTGGTATGAAGGTAAATGCAGCAACTGTTGTTGCGGCCCTTCGTCTTTCAGGTAAAAGAATCGCCAATGAACCATTCGTTGCTCAAGGTTATGGTCTGCCACAGATTCCAAAGGCGCTTGAAATTTATAAGACTCTTATCAATGGTCAGAATTTTCAGAATATTTCTCTCAGTGTGAACCGTGGTGGTCTAGACGGAACCGCCGCTCAAGGGATCTTCGTTAGAACTTCTCAATTAACAGATTCAATTGAAACTTACCGTGTGCTATTCACAGGTGAGCTTTCAGCTCTTGCTCCATCTGAAGCAACTACAAATCTTCTTACGCCAGTTGATATCGAGTACACTAAAGGCATCAAAGGTCCAAAAGAACTTTGGGTCGCTGTTTCTCAAAGTCGAATCGCAGTTGATGTGAACGCAGAAGAGATGCTGGGTGACGCGAATGAAGCTTTCGGTGAAATCCGTCTTTACTCTAAAGCGGACAAATCACTTCTCGCAGTGGTTCCAGTGACTGCGGTACGTGATCTTCGTCCTCGTACATTCCTTCGCCAGAGTCTGACTGTAGGTTCTCAGGAAGGAGCTCGTATTCACCTGAACATCCCAGAAGGTGTTAAAGGGGTAAAAGTAAGAGCGCGTGTGGTTGAAGGCGAATCAAGCTTCCTGAATCTTGGAACATTCACTCCAGACTATATTCGTGCCGAACAAATTGCTTTCACTCGTGAATTTGTCATGGCGACTCCTAAGCCAGGTCACTACCAGGTAACAATGCTTATGAACGGCGGAACTGAGCGTTCAGCAACAGTTGAGTTTGAGATGGAAGAAATTAATCTTAAACTAAACACGGATATCGCCGCTGCTGAAGGTGGAAGAATCAATATCAGTAACCTTGCTCAATCTTCACTTCAAGGTGAACTGGTCCTGGTTCGTGAAGTAACTCCGATTAAGTCTCAGATCTTCAACAATAAAAAAGACATCCCTGAAATCACGATGAATGTGGCCAAGGGTAACTATGCTGTGGATCTACTTCCAACTGCTCAATACGATATGAGCTACTTCTACGCTAACTGTAGCATCATGGTTCAGAACGATAAGGGCGAGTTCGAAGCAACTGATAAAGCGACTTACAAAAACGATACAGATAAAGAGGCCACTCTGAAGTTCCGTTGTGTGCCTTTCGACCTGGGCATTGCCGCTAACGATAATCTCTTCTGGAAACTTCAAATCTCTACGATTGAAGAAGAAGCGAAAGTAAGATTTGATCTGGGTGGACGTCTTAAGAAGGACTTTGTTCTTCCTAAGTTAGGGCCAGGCATCTACCGTGTCGAATACTCAACGGTGTTTGAGGCAAAACGCATCTCTCTTGGTAAAATTGAAGTCATCTAAAATAATAAGGCCCCTTAAGGGGCCTTTCTTTTTTAATCATCTTGTTTTGTTTCACGAAGTTTACCGGTCTTAGCATCCACTAAATATTCCATCGCCTTACCGTTTTCCATGCCTTCAAATTCATAGTGCCAGCCCTTCATCATACTGTCTTCAAGTGACCAGTCGCCCACTGGTGATTTGCCGGCCTTTTTCACGGCCGCCACAGCGTCTTTGAGTGAAAGAAGATTCTGTCCGGGTTCAAAAGTATCCTTATCAACGGCATGACCAGAGGCCTCTTCAAAATCACCATTACGCTTAAATTCAACTTCTACAATAGAGCCATCTTTGGTTTGAATTTTTACTTCTTTCTCTTTTTCCTGAACGACTTTTCCGCCTGGAACCATTTTTAGTGCTGAATCACTAAGGTTGGCAGCGAACGCAGGAATAGATAATGCTAATAGACCGAAAGTTAGAAATTTCATAGTTACTCCTTATGATAAAACAGCGGACTGATAGGCCGAAAGGGCCAGAGCTGTAATGATTGCCAGATGTAGAAAAGGTACTGCCAGGTATTTCATGCGTTTTCCCCTTGATGAGAAAATCTTAAAACATGGACCTTACCGTTATCTTACGCCTGCATTACAAAGCGGTAATGTAACTGTGAAACAAGACCCTTTCCCTATAGTACTAGAGACTTGAACCGAGCCTTGATGGACTTTAATGATGGCCTTAACGACACTTAACCCAATGCCCAGACCTGGAGTAGAACGACTCTTATCCACGCGGTAAAGGCGCTCCCAAATCTTCTCTAAATCCGACTCGGGAATTCCTTCCCCTTGGTCATTAATCGCAATTGAAACCTGATCATGCTGAGGAGTGACAACTAGTTTCACTTCAGTTCCAGCAGGAGAATATTTGATGGCATTATCCAGGAGATTTCCAAAGGCCTGATTTAGTCGGACTTCATCTCCCATAATGCACAGATCATCTGGAACACTGAAAGAGAGTTTAATCTCCTTGTCTTCTGCCACGTACTGATAAAGTTCAACCAGATTTTTAATGAAAATATCGAGATAGATTTCTTTCTTTTTGATCATCATCGTTCCGGTCTCTGCTTCAGACACATCCATGATGGCATGAAGTAGTTCCAGGATCTTTTCTGAGTTCTCTAACCCGTCTTCAAGAGCAAGTGCCATTTTCTTGGGATCATCCTGATGAAGAAGAGCGTCTTCTGCACTAATGCGAAATCTGGTCAAAGGCGTTCTTAAATCATGGGCCACATTGTCGATGGAGCTTTTTAGATTTGAGATCAAAATCTCATTCTTATCTAATAGATTATTAAACTCATGGGACAAAAGATCGACCTCATCCCCTGAATTTCGCACTAATGCTCGCTTTTGAGTTTTACCATTTTGAATATCATTGATAACAGCGGCGAGATTTTTAATAGGTTTTAAGATACTTCGGGACAAGAGATAACTTAAAAGAAAACCCACGAAGAGAAACGGGATCAGTACCATCAAAGCAATGTAACGAATGCTCGATAAATGCTCTTCACGCTCTTCCGAACTTTTCCCCACTTTCATCCATCGGTCATTTTTAAGCGGAGTCACAAAGACTTCAAATAAATCATTATCAATTATGGGAAGAAGCCCTAACCACTCTTTTTCCAGAAACATCACCCGTAACTGATACTCTAACTTCTCATACAGGTCCTTATCCTCCTCTCCCGAAAGAAGAAGAACAGTTTGAAGCCCTTTTTTAAGCGGCATTTGACTGACCTCAATCTGAAGCTGTCTGATTTCATCTTCATCTTCAAAGTCTCGGTCAATATATTTAGGAAGTGATGAAAAGATCTCTTTTCCCTCTTTATCTACGATGACGACCAAAATTTCCGGTGAGATGTCTTTTCTGAGTGAGTCCTCACCAAAAAGTTCGTAGTTCTGGGCATAGACCGCGGAAAGTCTTTCCAGGAGATCTTTGTCGCTCTTTCTTAGAGAGTTAGAAAGCAAGTAATAGATCGTGATCGAAACACTTAAGAGGGAAACGAGAAGAAGAAGGGTCGTTCCAAGAACCAGACGTGGCCCAATTTTTTTAACCGTCTTTGAGAACATACCCCACCCCTCTAATGGTGTGAATGGTCTTGTGATCAAAGTCCTTATCGATCTTATTTCTTAAACGGCAAACCAAAACATCCACAATATTGGTCTGGGTATCAAAATTGTAATGATAAACATTTTCAAGAATCATGGTTTTGGAAAGTACTCTTTCTGGATTTTTAAGAAAGTATTCAAGCAGTGAAAATTCTTTTGCCTGAAGATCTATGACTTTTCCCCCGCGAGTGACTTCACGCTTGAGAAGATCAATTTTAATTCCGAATTGTGCTAAGGAAGTCGGAAGACTTTTTTGTGGTTGATGACGACGGAGAAGGACTTGAATGCGCGCCAGAAGCTCAGAAAAGGCAAAAGGCTTCACTAAATAATCATCGGCCCCATGCTGTAGCCCCTCAACTTTCTCTTCCACCGAACGTTTGGCACTCAAAATAAGCACGGGAGTACTTAGCCCTTCAGCTCTCATCCCGGCAAGGACCTCGAGTCCACTTTTTCCAGGCAGCATAAGATCGAGAATCACCAAGTCATAGGATTTATCAACACCGAGATGATCGAGCGCTTCCTGACCATTGGCAAGGGCGACAGGCTCATAACCGGATTCTTTTAATCCCTTTTTGATAAATCCAGAAATTTTCGGATCGTCTTCAACGATAAGAATTTTCATCCGCTTATTATACGGTATTTTGAACCAGTAGATAAATTACATTTCTGTAATCTTACTCGCCACTGAGATACTCTCCTATGTCCCCCGTACCCGCTTCTTTGCCATTTAAGAATAATCTCCAATGGATAGACGCGGATCGGGCCATCATGGCGCTTATCCCACAATACTTGGTTTGGGCCAGGCGAATGGCCTGAAGGGCCAGGGCCTCTTCTACCTCACCTTCGATGTGATAAACCAGATCAATAAAGGAAAAGACAATTGGATAACCATCATTTGTCGATTTAACCTTGGTCTCAATCTCAAACTTTTTAATGTTCTGTTTATATTTGTGTAATAAACCAACTATGTCCATTCCAGTACATCCAGACAGGGAGGCCGCAAAAAGTTCTTTAGGCGTGGCACCTTTATCCTCACCCAATGGTTCAGAGGCATCCATTGAGATCAAATGATTACCAACCTTGGCCTTAAAGAGCATGTTTTCCTTCCACGAAGTTTTGAATTCCATAACTACTCCTATCTTCTTTAAAGTATCTCGCGGTTGAGACGGCCCATCCAACTTAATATTAACTCAACCTATTATTGATCGATTCTCTTTTCATTCGACAGAAGCAGTTGTTGGGATAAAACTCAGGGGTGAATTTATATTCACAGGAGGCCATCCCATGAATGGTTCAACCTTAAAAATTCCACCTAATGTCCACGACCACCGAATCGGTTCACTTCATGCTCCAGTCATTCTTATTGAATATGGAGACTTCCAATGTCCTCACTGTCAGATGACCGTGGCGACCATGGATACATTAGTTAAGGAATATGGACAGGATCTGTGTTTTATCTATCGCCATTTTCCCTTATCGACGATTCATACCGATGCAGGTGTTGCGGCAGTGGCCTCTGAAGCAGCAGATGTTCAAGGCCAGTTCTGGCAAATGCATCATCTCCTGTTTGAAAATCAAAATGACTTATCATCTGAAAATATTTTTGAGCTCGCTCGAGTCCTAAAACTCGATATGAAACAGTTCCTGGACGATCTGGAAAAAGAAGAATTTGCAGAAAAAGTTAGAGTCGACTTCAATAGCGGAGTCAGAAGCCAGGTGAACGGAACTCCCACTCTTTTTATTAACGGAATTCGTTTTGATGGAGCTCCGTCATTGGAGATTCTAAGAGACGTTATCAACAAGCTCATTTATGAAAACCGAGCGGCCATCTAAGGAGGTCATCATGACTTATACCCTAAAAGTACCTGCCACTAAAAATGATCACCGAAAAGGTCCCTTAGATGCACCAGTGGTATTGGTTGAATATGGTGACTATGAATGTCCCCATTGTGCCCGGGCCCAGCAACTCATTCAAAAACTTCTGAAAGAATTTGAAGGTGATATCTGTTACGTTTTTCGTCACTTCCCTATCACCGACATTCATCCCCATGCCGCCCTTGCTGCGATGGCCGCAGAAGCGGCCAATGAGCAGTCTCGTTTCTGGGACATGCATGATCTTCTTTATAAGAACATTTATAACCTTTCCGCCGAAAGCATTACGGTTCTGGCAGAAGCTCTGGAACTCGATATCTCTCGTTTTCTGGTAGATCTGGAAAGAGATGATCTCATTAACAAAGTACGCGCGGACATTGATAGCGGTGAAGAATCCGGAGTAACTGGAACTCCTACTTTCTTTTTGAATGGAATTATTTTTGAGGAAGATGCGACTTATCCAGCATTAAAAGAAAGCATCCTGGAACTTAAACGGGAGTATCAAGATTATGCATCATAAGCATATAAAAGGCATTGATAAGGCCAATGAAGAAATTAATCACGTCATCAATCTTCTTATGGAAAGTAAACTTTTTGAAAATGAACAGAAGGCCTTTGCCGTGCTCAAGGCCTGTCTAAAGGCCCTAAGGGAGCGCGTTGGAAGAGATGAGGCGATCCATCTGGGTTCTCAACTCTCAACCATTCTTCGAGGCATTTACTATGAAGGCTGGAGTCCTCACGCAGATGTCTCGAGGTCCAGAACCACCTTCGACTTTCTGGAAGATGTACGTCGTTATTTTCATGGTCATGACGAGATTGATCTCTCCCATGCAGTACCAGTCACCTTGGGAGTCATTTTTGATTTGATTGATCAGGGAGAGGCCAAACAAGTTTTAAAAAATTTACCTAAAAACATCCAGGATCTCTATCTGGATTAAGGAGGGAAAATGGAAAATCTAAACTCCGCGGATGCGGGTCTTAAAGATCGGGTCAATGAAGTATTGATTGATCTGGAGTGTGAAAACATAGAAGTCACGGTTGAGAAGGGAGAAGTAAGTCTATTAGGTGAAATCCCTAATGAAGAAATGAGAACGACCATTGAAGAAAAAGTAAAAGGAATTGAAGGAGTTCAAAGAGTCTTTAATGAACTCCATGAAAAATCCCTGCCTCAATAATAAAGGCCACCAAGGTGGCCTTTTAATTTTTTAATAGTTGCTACTGTCTTTCTTTTTAGAATCACTCCTTACGTCTTGCTTTACAGGTTCAACATCAATCACTTCTTCTTCTTGCATCATACCTTCAGGTCCGCGGTAACGACAAGATTCCACCATGGCGGTCGTGGTGGAGCCCACGACACAAGTTCTATACTCTTTCAAAGCATTCATCTTACGATCAATATCATCCGTTTTCTTTTTCTTTGCCCCAGACAGATCATCGGCCGAGAATGCGCTAACAGCAAAAAGTCCCACTGCTAAAAATGTTACAATTTTCATGATGACTCCTTTGTAGAGTCTCAGAGTATTCCTAGGTTAACCATTCTAAAATATGCAGTGAAAATGCAGCAAAGAGCTTCACTAGAACTTATAAGTTACCCATGTTGTAAAGTAATCGATGTCTTTGCCCGGAGTCGCTTCTTCCAGGAAACTGCCGGCGTAGAAATGCACATACTGAGCAAAGAGCAGCCAGTGTTTGCCTAACTTATACTGCCCACTAAGTGCCAGTTGGCTTCCAATATAGCGAGAATCTCCAGCGCTTCCAGGTACAATCGGATTTAGTGGAACATTATAAAGTCCATCTTCGATTGATTGCCTCCAGAGAAAGTCCCAGTCCACTTTAAACGTCATGACGTCCGATGGATCAATTGAAAATCCTGGATGAAGATCCATAAAGTTTGCTGGCCCCAAAATCGCGGCCTCGTTGAAGAAGGCCCCTTTCGGGAAAAGGGCATTGAAAGTTCCGAGCGTATCATCATTAGGATTATCATCACCACTTGCTGCCGAGGCCTTAAGCTCTAAGCGTGGTTTCCAAGGATGATTAAAGGTGTAGCCGGTATTGGTGGAAACTGTCCAGGCCTTGATACTTTTATTACCAAATTGACCGAACTGGTAAACACCTTCGTAGTCATAGTCCCAGTTCTTCCCTTTATTGTACCATCTTGTACCCACCGAATGTCGCATTTCATGATCAGTCCCAGAATCAAACTCCGCCTCTTGACGATCATATCCTAAATAATAAATATCGGCCTTGAGCTTAACGAAATTGGCATAGGCACCAAAAAGAGCTCGATCGGTTCCCGATTTGTCATCAAACTCTTCCGGATTAGTTTCAACCGGATGCGAGTACAATCCATCAATGTTTAGATTCTGATCTTTGTAATTTAATTTAACTGCATCAAATGATTGACGGACGTTTGGACCTTCTCGAACTGAAATGAGTCGACCACTTCCGTAGTTAATCTCCTGACGACCTACTCTCAAAAGAAAATGATCGAAATCACCATCAATAAACAACTGGTGAAGATCAAGTTTGTCTTTATCAATTCCACGAGGCGGAAGAGTCTTATCAAATACCAGGTTGCTCTTTAATTGCGTGAATAAACGAAACTTATCACTGATGTGAAGATCACCATGAACCATCACCCGAGATAAAATATAACCATCGCCCTCGTTTAATGGAGCTCCCCATAAAAAGTTACTAAAATACTCATACCTTTCTCTGACCTCACCGCCCAGAGTAAGAAAGTTACTTCTCTCTTCATTTAATGAAATAAACTTAATGCCGTCGAAATAATCAGATTTCTTAGAGGAATCACGAAGGTAACTGAAATCTTCGTCCTGACGTAAGAGTTTATAACCCGGCCACAGAACCTCAGCATGAGAAAGAATAGGCACTAAGACTAAGAGCAAAAACAATGCGCGCATAAGGATATTTAACCTCAACTATTATTAGGCCCGACTTCATTCACAAGATAGACAAAGGAGACGACCCTAAGGAGTTCTCGATCTAATTTATCTCAAAGGAGACAAATATGGCCAATCAATCTACTGAACAATACGAGTCCCATCCAGATAGTAAGACCCAAAAATTTTTGGACGCTCTCAATGCTTCTGGAGGAAAGCCAATGGAACAACTCTCTCCAGATGAAGCAAGAAAGGTCCTTGAAGGTGCACAGAAAAGTGTCAAAGTTAATTTAGGTGCGGCCGAAGTTTCAGATAAAGCAATTGAAGTCGATGGAAAAAAAATAAATCTCAAAATAGTAAGACCAGAAAATGCTTCAGAGAAACTTCCGGTTTTCATGTATTTTCATGGTGGCGGATGGGTCATTGGCGATTATCCGACTCATGAACGTCTGATTCGTGATCTTGTGGCAGAATCTGGCTGCTGTGCTGTTTATGTGGATTATACCCGTTCACCCGAGGCCCAGTATCCAATTTCAATCAATCAGGCCTATGCCGCAACTCAATGGGTGGCCGAGCATGGTGACGAAATTAACGTGGACGGCTCTCGTTTAGCGGTTGCAGGAAATAGTGCCGGCGGAAACATGGCAATTGCTGTTACATCAATGGCAAAAGATAAGGGTGGACCGGACATTCGCTTTCAACTTCTTTTATGGCCAGTGACGAATGCCTTCTTTGAAACTGAATCTTATAATCAATTTGCTGAAAATCATTTTCTGACTAAGAACATGATGAAGTGGTTCTGGGACAATTATGCACCTGATGAGAAAGACCGTCAGAACAAGTACGCCTCGCCACTACAGGCAACATCTTCTGATTTTAAAGACTTCCCACCAACTCTCGTGCAAACCGCAGAATGTGACGTACTTCGTGACGAAGGTGAGGCCTTTGCTCGCAAGTTAGATGAAGCGGGCGTCAGTGTGACGACCACTCGTTATGTGGGTATGATTCATGACTTTGGTCTCTTGAATCCTCTAGCGGAACTTCCGGAAGTAAGATCACACATTCTTCAGGCCTCGCAAGAGCTTAAAAAATACCTGCAACTTCACTAATCAAGGATGATTTTATGAAAATAGTATTCATGTTATTTAGTTTGATCATGATGCCACTGGCGCTGGCCCAAACTGCCACTGATAAAATCGATACAGTGGTCTTTGTTCATGGCGCATTCGCTGACGGTTCCAGCTGGAACAAAGTCATTACCTCTCTACAAAAATCAAAGATCAATGTGATCTCAGTTCAAAATCCCCTGACCTCTCTTGCCGATGATGCCGCTGCTGCAAAACGAGTGATAGAAGCTCAACCTGGAAAAGTTCTTCTGGTAGGACATTCATGGGGTGGTGCTGTGATTTCTGAAGCGGGAAATAATGAAAAGGTAGCGGGCCTGGTTTATGTGGCGGCATTCGCTCCCAATGATGGCCAATCAGCAAACGAGTCAGTCAAGGCCTTTCCAGCAGCACCTGGGATTCAAAAACTTTCACCGGATACAAATGGTTATATATCTCTTTCAAAAGAAATCATGGCGACTGATTTTGCCCAAGACTTAAAAAAGGATGAGACCAATCTCATGACAGCAACTCAGGGTCCAATTGCAGGGAAATGTTTTGATGATAAGGTCACCACTGCGGCCTGGAAAACAAAACCCAACTGGTACATTGTGACCTCTAAAGACCGTATGATTAATCCGGATGCTCAGAAAAATCTGGCAAAACAAATGAACGCGACGGTGACCACCATTGGCTCAAGTCACGTGCCTATGATTTCAAGACCTAAGGAAGTGGCGAAAGTCATTACTGATGCTCTTAAAAAGCTCAATAGCCAGGTTGAACAACCTAAGTCTGCGTCTAACTAGTCAATCCGTGAGACCGGTCTACTCGGCCGGTCTTTTTTTCAATTTTCTTGCCCATCTATCTACCCCCATTTATCATTGTTCTAATGGCCGCAGTAAATACTCAGTTTTCAATCGCAATTCACATCATGGTTTGTATTGGCAGTGCCAAGAAAGACATGACTTCAGCTACCCTCGCTAGCAGTGTGAATGCGTATCCAAGTTTTGTCAGAAGAATTCTTTCGAAGTTATCAAAAGCAGGGTTGGTTGAAACATCGACCGGGAAGACTGGCTCCTCAACTCTGGGTAAGAAACCAAAAGACATTACTCTTCTTGATATCTATCGTGCAGTGGAAGCTCCGAAGGCCTTCGCTATTCACAAATATCCAGAACAAAAAATTTGTGAAGTAAGTTGCGGTATTAAAGAGTGTATGGAAAAGGTCCTGGATAAGACCCAGAAAGCGATGGAGGATAGCCTTAAAAAGACCACCCTCGCAGATGTCATCAAAGATATGAAATAAAAAAGGCCAGCATATGCTGGCCTTATTTTTATTACATGGCGGTTGGGACCTCTTGAATATTCTCTTTGAATCCTTGAGGAACAAAATCCTCAGTTGCATCCAAATCAAGAGCAATTTTTAAAACTTCTGCTGCTGTTTCCACCAATTCAATCTTGAGCCCGTGACGAACTTCTTCTGGAACATCTTTCAAATCCTTCTGATTTCGTTTCGAAAGAATCACTTTCTCAATGCCTGCTCGGTGAGCAGCAATGAGTTTTTCTTTGATTCCTCCTACTGGCATTACAGCACCTCTGAGAGTCAGCTCACCAGTCATAGCAAGTTTAGGACTGATGCTTCGACCAGTTAAAAGTGAAGCAATGGTCGTAAGCATGGTGATACCCGCTGACGGACCATCCTTTGGAATTGCCCCCGCCGGAACGTGAACGTGAATGTCCTTTCGTTCAAACTCAAAGCCCGGAATAGCATGGGCCAGACGAGAACGAACCAAACTTAGAGCAATCTGAGTCGATTCTCTCATGACTTCACCCAATTGCCCGGTAAGGATCAAGCTTCCCTTACCCGGCATAAGATTCGCTTCAATGAAGAGAATCTCACCACCTTGTGGAGTCCAGGCAAGTCCAGTTGCCACTCCTGGAGGGTTCATGGTGTTGGCCACCTCATGAGTAAAGCGCTCGTTACCAAACACTTCCTCGATGTCAGCGAGTTCAATTCTTATTGGCAGAACCGAGTCTTTAGAAAGAACTTTTTCCGCCATCGCTCGACATAGAGTCACGATCTTTCTTTGCAGATCACGCACCCCTGCTTCACGAGTATACGAATTGATGAGCTTCAAAAGGGCCTCATCTGAAATCACTAACTGATCATCTGAGAGTCCGTGTTCAGTCCACTGCTTAGGAATCAAGTGATTCTTTGCGATGTGTAGTTTCTCGGCCGTTGTGTAACCCGAGAGATCAATGATCTCCATACGGTCAAGTAACGGGCATGGAATTGTATCGAGACTATTGGCAGTCGCAATAAAGAACACATTCGATAAATCAAATGGCACGTCTAAGTAATGATCTAAGAACGTAGCGTTCTGTTCAGGATCAAGAACTTCCAGAAGTGCGGCGGCCGGATCGCCTTGGAAACCACGGCCAAGTTTATCGATCTCATCCAGCATAAAGACCGGATTGTTTTCTCCTGCACGTTTAATTCCCTGAATGATTCGACCAGGCATTGCTCCGATATAAGTGCGACGGTGTCCGCGGATTTCGGCGTCGTCTCTTACTCCCCCTAAACTTCCGCGCACAAATTTTCGGCCCAATGCCTTCGCGATACTTTGACCTAACGAGGTCTTACCAACTCCGGGAGGTCCAACGAGAAGAAGGATTTGTCCTCGACTGGTTTTTTTAAGTTTCATGACCGCCAGATGTTGAAGCACACGTTTTTTGATCTTATCCAGACCATAGTGTTCAGCATCCAGGATCTCTCGGGCCTTTTCAAGATCCAGGTCAGCGATCTCTGATTCAGTCGCATTTTTCTTCCAAGGTAGTGCCACCAAAAGATCCAAGTAATTTCGAATCACATGAGATTCAGGAGAATTTGGCCCCATACTCTCCAGGCGTTTAAATTCATCCAGTGCGACCTTGAGGGTTTCTTCTGGCATTCCTGCATCAACAATTTTTTTGCGAAGATCGTCTTTCTCTTCACCTTTCTCGATATCACCTAACTCTTCCTGAATGGTTCTCAACTGTTCACGTAAAATTGTTTCACGCTGATGCTTACCGAGTTTGTGGCCAAGTTTATTTCTAATTTCAACCTGGACCTCTAGCTCATCTTTCATCTTCTGCATGGCCTCAAGGACCTTGAGCGAACGGTCTTTTAGACCCGCGGTCTCCAGAATCTCTTGTTTCTTCTGGGAGTCAATATCCAGATTCGCAGCGGTCAAATAAGTCAGATGAGAAAGATCATTCATCTCTTTCACAAGCTCTGACAGTAATCGGGTATCATTCGGAAGAAGCTGCAAGATTTTCTCTGACATGTTTTTCATCACATCAAGCATCGTTGCAAAAGTTGATGGATCACCATCCATCACGTCTTTCCACTCTTCAGCGGCGGCGGCAATATAACCGTCTTTCATGCTGAATTGGTTTACGCGGTAACGAGAAACTCCTCGAAGAAAAATTTGATAACCATCTTTGGCATTTCCACGAATGCGATCAATCTGGGCAAGAGTACCGATGGTTCTCAGGTCATCAATTTCCACATGGTCGTGATCATATCCACTCTTCTGGGACACGGCCAAAATCATGTTCCCATTTTTTTGAGCGGCCTCAACAGCTTCAATACTTTGTTTGCGTCCTACTCGTAACGGGAGGGCGCTGCCCGGTAAAATTACGCTTTCTCTCACAGATAAAACTGGCAGCAATTGCATAGGAAACTCCTTGTTTCACTTCGATAATTATCGAACTTAGAAATAAGATGGTAACGGTAAAAAAAATGTCAATGTTCAGTATAAAAGATGTTAGGATCATTCTATGAAGAAACCCGACAGACCTGCTCTAAAGAAAATTCAGATCTCAAGTATCTTTAATGCTCTAAGTGATCCTGCGAGGATTGAGATCATTCGAGAACTTTTAGAAAAGAATGAAATCAGTTGTGGAGAATGCAAAAGCACTCTTTCTAAGTCCACAATGTCCCATCACTTCAAGGTTTTAAGAGAGACAGGATTTATCGAAAAAAGAGAAGAAGGTAAGACCCACTATATTTCTCTCAGGGTCGATGAAATTGAAAAAAGAGTTCCGGGACTTATTGAGGTCTTACGCTCACTCAAGTCTCCCCTTTAAATCCCGGTTTCCCCCATTAAAGAGCGTCAATGCTCTTTAAAATAACATCTTTTGGTTGATTACCTACGAGAGTATTTACCACCTGACCATTCTTAAAGAGGATCATAGTTGGGATACCGCGGATACCATATTTCATAGCAAGGTCACGTGACTCATCAACGTTTAGTTTTACGATATTTGCTTTAGTTCCAATCTCTCCCGAGATTTCTTCCAGCACTGGACCCAGCACGCGACAAGGACCACACCATTCGGCCCAAAAATCCACGAGGACCGGTTTATCAGAATTTAAAACTGCTTGTTCGAAGTTTGAACTGTTCACTTGTTGTAGACTCATAACTTACTCCATTTCACTTAATTTACGATCAATAATTTGTTTAAAGGTCTCAAACGGATAAGCTCCTCTTACCGATACTCCGGCCACAATAAAGCCCGGCGTACCCTGAATAGAAAACTTCTCCGCTTCTTCCATATCTTTTCTGATGAGTGACTGCACCTTTTCAGAGGCCATCAGAGTTTTTACTTTTGCTAGATCCGCACCAACTTTTTTAACCACAGAGTCCAGATACTTTTCTCCGCCACCATTGAGTTGATCCTGGTGAGCAAAGATCTCGTGATAAAAGGCCCAAGCTTGATCTGGTTTCACAAGCATCAACGCTTCAAATCTTTCCGCTGCCGGCATCGCCATGGGATGATTTGAAAGAGGAAGATTCTTCACGACTAAGCGAACTTTATCTCCATAAGTCTTTCTCACTTGCTCCATGGTTTGGTAGCCTCGAGCGCAGAAAGGACACTGGAAATCTGTGTATTCCACAATCGTGATGGGAGCATTCACAACACCCAACGATTCTCTGGTTCCTAACTCTGGCTTCAGAGGATTTTTGAACTCAGCTTCAAACTTCGCCTCTTGTTCTTTCGCCGCTACTTCTTGCGCGTTTCGGGCCGATTCCTGGGCCGCCACTTGCAGGGCCGCCATGATCTTCTCAGGATTCTTTTTAATCGCATTCACCAGAATTTCTGGATTATCCTCCAGAGCTTTTTGAAGTTGAGCAGGACTCTGAGAGCAACCGCTTGCAAAATAAAGGAGAGAACCAATGGTGAGAATCGAGAGAGACTTGTTCATAACCACCCTTTTGTGAGGGCCACAGGCCCTAACCATATGATGGGTTCGACCTGTATTATTGTCAAGATTAAAGTAACAATTAAAGTCCAACCTATGGGAATGACAGAGGTTTAATTCGTCATTCCCGGTGGTTTATGCGCCTGCAATTGATAGATTGTGGAAGATTAATGGCACGCTAAAAAACGAATGGTCCCTAGATGCTTCAAGCCCTTCTCCTACAACATCAACGTTCATGAACATCTCCATGAGATTTCCAGAAAGAGTAATATTGCCGAAGGTCTTAGTTCTTTCACCGTATTCCCAAACGTAACCTTTGATGGCAACAGAGAAAGTCCCCTTCACACGATTGGCACCAGAATAAAGACCATCCATCTGAATAACTTCAAGATAGCGCTGAGGAAGTTCTTTTTTATTTTTACCCATGACCAGAAGATCATTTCCAGCGATGCCTAATGAACTACCTGCACTTCGAGAAGCGTGTCCAGTAGTTTTGGTCTTGAAATGATTAGCGGTCATTGAATTATGATAGAAACTTTGAAGCACACCATCTTTAACCAAGGTGAGTGGTTTTCTCTCCACTCCTTCACTGTCAAAAAGCGATGTCCTGAATGAATGCTCATAGGTCGGGTGATCAACAATCGTAATGTCCTTCGACATCACTTCTGCACCTAGCTTCTGATCCCAAGGATTCATTTTATCCATGGCCGACTTGCCGGAATAGAAGTTTGAAAAGCAATCCAGAAGCTGCTTCAAACAATCCTCTGTGAATTTCACTTCATACTTTCCACTTGGAAGAGTTTCTTCTTCTAAAAGATTCCGTGCATGGAAGAGTGATGTCTCAATGACCTTGTTCCATTGAAGTTCTTCAAAGGTCTTGGCTAGATTGAAATCATAAAATATCGCCTTCTTCCCTTTCTCATCTAAGAGGGCCGAGGAGCTAATGGAATAACTCTTGTCCAAATAAGAAGTCGAACGACCTCTAGAACTAAGATAAAGGGATTTGTATTCGTTTTCCGAAAAACCGTTATGTGGAACAGAAACAACTCTCTGATCCATCATCTTTACAACTGACTCTAGTTCCAATGCCTTTTTGGTTTTAAGAGCAATATCAACTTCCGGCTCAGGATGACTTTCCTCATCGGCAAGATGTCCCGTAAGCTCCATGATTCTCTCATTGGGATTCGGCTCACTGATCTCAGCATTTTGAAGAGCATGCTTAATCATAAATTGTAGCGACTCTTCATCCAGGGCCTCAGTATAAGAGATCCCCACGCGGCCATCTTTAATGACCCTTACTCCAAGAATTTCAGAACTAGATACTTTATAAGAAGAGATTTCACCATTCTGAGCACTCATTGAAAGTGCTTTTGAAGTAGAGTAAATCAGGTCCGCTTCTGCTTTATGATCCGTGATTTGGTTAATCACTCTTTCCATGATCTTTTTCATGCTTCACCTCCCACGAGAATTTCATCAACTTTGACTGGAGGTTGTCCGACAGTCGTTGGGATACTACCACTCACCGAACCGCACATTCCGGCCATGAGTTCCAGGTCTTTTCCGACCATCGAAATTTTCGCCATAATATCCGGGCCCGTTCCAATTAGCGTGGCCCCACGAACTGGAGTCGTAATTTTTCCGTCCTTAATGAGATAGGCCTCTTGAACCGCAAAGTTAAACTGACCAGTGGCCGGGTTCACCGAACCGCCACCCATTTTCTTAGCGTAGAGTCCATTAGGAACACTTCCGATGATGTCTGCTAATTCATGAGGACCTTGTTCAATATAAGTGTTTCTCATGCGAGAAGCGGGTGCAAACTTGTAAGACTGTCTACGAGCAGAACCTGTGCGCTTGTGGCCCGTTTTGATTTCGCCCATGCGGTCAGCAATGAAACGCTTTAAGACTCCATTTTCAATTAACTGGGTTTTCTGAGTCGGCATCCCTTCATCATCAATTGAAAGTGATCCCCATGCCCCAGCAATTGTCCCATCATCGACTGCCGATAAAGCGCTATGGGCGATCTGCTCTCCCATTTTGTCCCAGAACACACTCGCCTTCTTTTCAACTGATGTTGTCTCAAGCAAGTGTCCGCAGGCCTCGTGGAAAATAACTCCACCGAATCCATTATCGATCACCACTGGCATTTTTCCCGCGGGACAAGCACCAGCGTATAGAGTGGTATTGGCCTGTTTTAAAAGTGTGTCCACCACTTCTTCACGATTAAGTTTTTCCATGAATTCCCACCCGCCAATGGCGCCCGGACCGTGGAAGGCCTCAGTTTGAAGATTGCCATCTTTCATCACAAGCTGATGGAATAAACGGATATAGGGTCTTTCTTCCGAGGCATAAAGACCATCAGAGTTGTAGACCTCAATGAACTGTTTCTTTTTAATAAAGTTCAACATGACCTGAGCGACCTTCGGATCAGCTCTTAGAGCATCATCCGTTTTCTTCAAGTAAGCGAGCTTGTATTTAGCATCTACTTCCTGGTCCTGAATGGTAGGAATCTTCGGGTAATTGAGATTTTCAAAATTAACAGTTACTGACTTTCCGGCCTTATTAATTCTTGAGGCCAGAAGTTTGGTGATACGAAGAAGTTCTTCGCGATCAGTTGAATTTGTATAACCATAGAGGGCCTGCTGGCCATAAATCAAACGAATACCAATTCCAAAAAGAGTTCCCGACTGAGTGTCTTCAGCACGAGAATTTTTGAAGACCATATTTTCTGAATGGGTCCTCTCGATGAAGATATCAACGAAATCTGCACCGAGAGAAATACCATGAGCGATAATGTCTTGAGCAACTTGAGATTGTAGTAGTGGCATAAATTCCCCTTAAGGGGAAAATTATAACGGAGAAGTCTTTGAATGACATCCCCGTTAAAGTCCGCTTATTTTACTCCACTAGATTCAAAAGAATACTTACCTGCACCAAGAAGAATAATGGCCAGAGAGGAAACAATAAAAAATACATGAAGTTCAATCATCCAACCCCCGTATTGATTCAGGGTGAAGATATTTTCATGATACGCCAGTCCTACTGCCACCAGCATGGTGAAAATAATGAGGATTGCTGAATAGCGAGTTTTATAACCCACAATGAGTAAAAGTGGAGCAACTATCTCTCCCACTAAAACACCGTGCTGGATAAATTCCGGAAGGCCCGCTTGATTCAGCATCCCTCCCACATGACCATAACCATGAATCAGTTTATGCACTCCATGGAAAAGCATGAGCCCACCAACAACAAAACGTAAGAACAATTTCGCTAAATCTTCTTTTTGATTTGTTATCATTTTAGGGCCTTTAAATAATCTTGAAGAGTTGTGGGCGCCTTGCCTGTCAGCTCTCTCACAATATTATTTTTGATATTTAACTGCTGCTCTTTCACTGATTCTTCGTAAGTGGCAAAGAGATCAACCACAAACGGTGGAAGTCCCATTCCGGCATAGGCCTTTTCGATTTCGGCTTTGGATACATCGATGAACTTAATTTTAAGCATCTGTGCAATTTCCGGATAGCTGACGGTCTCTTCATTTGTCACATCTAGAATCGAGTGTTGGAAGTCGCCATTCATTAGGGCCGCAACTGCAACAGCCGCACAATCTTCACGGGAGATAAATCCCACTTTTCCCGCTCCGGTAGAAGTCACTAAGGAACCTGATTCCAAGGCATGTTTCAGACCCGCATCCAGGTTTTGCATGTACCAATTATTTCTTAGAATGGTGTACTCAAGGCCTGATGCCAGGATAGCGTCCTCGGATCCTTTATGATCTGGACCAAAAAAGATCTTAACCTTGTCCGGATTGTTTAAAGAAGTATAAACAATGTGCTTAACACCCGCTGCCTTGGCCGCTTTCACTGCTGCTAAATGCTGGCGCAATCTTTCACCAGGAACGGCCAGAGAATCGGTACTGATGATAAAAAGTTTATCAACATTTTCAAATGATTGCTCCAACTCCTCTGGTTGATTGAAATCGACCTTACGGACTTCGGCCCCCTGATTCTTAAACTTCTGTAGCTTCTCAACATGGCGTGAACCAGCAATGACTTTGCCTTTATACTTTGAAAGTAGTTCATCCAGAACCAACTGACCTAAATGGCCAGAGGCCCCCGTTACCATGATAGTTCCATTATATGCTTTCATATGGTCTCCTTGATGAATCCATAATCTCACTGATCCGTTGTTACAAAAAGTAGACATAATCGCATTACAGTGTTGCAATATATGCAACAAAGGTATGTTATGCTGGATGAGCTGGATTTAAATAAATTACGGATTTTCCGAGAGCTTGCAGTCGCAAAAAGTTTCACTAAGGCGGCACAAAATCTCAAACAACCTAAGTCCCGTATTAGCCGCACCATCTCCTCATTAGAAAAAGAAATGGGCGTGCAGCTTATTTATCGCACCACTCGCTCCTTTGAACTGACTCACTCAGGTCAGTTACTTTATAATCAACTCTCCCCATTATTAAATGAACTCAAGACCTCGCTAGAGATGGTGGTATCAGACACCAACGAAGTGGCAGGAATGATAAAAATCACAGCTCCTGAAGATGTGGCGGCCGAACTATTAGGTCCTATCTGCCAGGAGTTTTTGGAACTCTATCCAAAGACCCAAATTAAAATTCACGCCAGCAACGTCATCGTCGACATGGTAAAAGATCAGATCGATGTGGCGGTAAGAATTGGCAAGGCCAAAGATAGTACTCTCATCCAAAAAAAAATTGGTACGGTGGACATGGAATTAGTGATGTCACCAGAACTTTATCAGAAGCATCTGCCTCGTCGTCTGGAAGATCTGGAGAAGATGAATTTAATTACTTACGAAGATTTCAAACTTCCTCATTCCAGCGTTAAGGTCACAAAAGGAAAGGAAACCAAAACTCTTAAAGTAAAACCCCATCTCACTTCTAATAACTTTCTCCTCATTAAGCATATGGTCTTAAAAGGTGGAGGTTTCGCATTGATTCCTTCATTTTTAGTCAAAGATCATATTATGAAGGGAGAACTTATTACTGTTTTTAAAGAATGGAAATTGGAAGGTAAACCGCTTCAAATTCTAATCCCGCATCAAAAAGAAGTACCTATCAGAATCAGAAAGTTTCTGGACTTTTTGACACCTAGACTCACGCCATATTTTTAAAAAGTAATCTGCTCTTGATTCAAGACAGCTTTTCTCTCTCAGCAAAGCCGATTTAAATGAGCTGAGGAGAAAACTATATGGACAATACTTTCAATTATTTTTCATTCGATAAAAAAGAACTTGGTGCCCGCGGACCCTTTTTCGCAAGGCCCGATCTAATTGAAGATTTCAAAATCCATATTTCGGACGCAAGACTCGATGAAATCACCGCCCGAGTCATGAATGCCAAACTTCCTAAGCAAATGCCGCCTTCAGAAGAGGCCACATCCAACTGGGAAACCGGTGCGGACATCGCTTGGTTGGAGGAATTTCGGCATTACTGGCTGACGGAGTACGATTGGCGAGAAGAAGAGCAGCGTTTAAATGAGTATCCCCAGTATATGGCCCAGGTGGATGACTATCAGATTCATTTCTATTATGTGCAAGGTGAAGGTCCTAATCCTCTTCCCCTACTTCTTACTCATGCCTCACAAGGTTCGGTAGTGGAATTCATTGACTGCATTTCTTATCTGACTGAACCTTCAAAACATGGAGGAAAAGCAGAAGATTCCTTCACCGTGATCATTCCTTCGCTTCCGGGTTTTGGTTTTTCTTCTATGCCAAAAAAACCTATCCAGGCCAAAACAACGGCCAAGATTTTTAATAAGCTTGTGACTGAAATATTGGGGCATGAACATTATGTGGCCCAAGGTGGAGACATCGGCTCATTAGTTGCGGTTCAACTTGCTGAGCAGTTCCCAGAGAATGTAAAGGCGATCCACTTAAATCTTCCCCTTTGGTTTAACATACCAAGTACTGATCAAACCGAAGATGAAACCGCCTGGATCAAAGAATATGAAACATATTTAAACGGGCCTGCTTTTGATTTTCAAAGGATTCAAAGCAATCGTCCGATGATGGCCGCAGTGGCCTTAACTGATAGCCCTATAGGAACAGCGGCCTGGATTGCTGAAAAATTCTGGGCCTGGTCTGATCATGGCGGGAAGCTTGAGAACACCATTACGAAAGAAAGACTTCTCACCAATATCATGCTGTACCTGGTGAATGAGGGCGGGATTGCAGCGAGTTTTTGGTACTCTCGGGCCTTTCAAACAGAACTCAATTGGGAACTTCATCCAAAATATATAGAAGTACCAACTGCGATCGCGATTTATCCCAAGGAGCACATCTTTGGAAGACCAAGTATCGAAACTGCTCGCAGAGGTTACAACTTAGTTCACTATCAGGACATTCCACGTGGTGGGCATTTTGCGGCCATGGAGCAACCGGAATTGTTCTCTTCAAATATTCGTGATGCTTTTAGAAATTTCCATTAACCCAGACGCGTCTCAGATGATTTTTGGGCCACAAACACCCCTTCAAAAACGCAGGAGTTTTTAATATGGGCTTTCAAAGTGATTCTACCCAGACCTTTACGCCTGAAAGACTCTATGAATTTCTCAAATTGCGATTCATCCGGTGAAAGACAAACGGCCTTAAGATCCTCTTCAACTGGAAGAAGATAATCAGTCTTTCCTTCTTTGATGAGTACATGCGCACTGAATCCTGCTTGATCCAGGCGGTGAAATAGCCAGGTGTAACAAGACAAGATCAGCACTGCACTTAAACTTCCGCCAAAGGCCGTGCCCATGTGATTACGGTTCGGAGACAAAGGTCCAAAGACCTCGACCTCGGAATCTGTGGCCTTAATAATCTCGATATCCAGCGCTTTTGCTAGCGGGATTTGCTCGTGAAGGAAGGTTGTTAGTTCATTTGGCGTCATTGTAATTTTCTCAGAAAGAATTTTAACCGTTCAAGTCCATCATCAAAATCTTTTGGTATTAGTCCCGACTTTCGAAAAAGACTCGTACTGTCTAATCTTTCATTTTTCATGGCCTCAAAAATCCTGCGAGGCTTCTCGCCTAAATCGTTTTCAGGAATAGTAAATCCTTTGAGACGATCTAGTTCTTTGTAAACATCAAGCACTAAAAAATCAATGGGCGTCACAGGAACCGAGCTTTTCGTCTCTACCACTTTCTCAACCTTATCCGTCAGCAAGGAATCCATGGTCTTGTAGCGCTTTAATTCTTCGAGATAATCTTTCCGAAACATCAAATTGGAAACGCCTCCTGGATCAATGAGAACCTCTTCAAAGCTCCACAAAAGATCCGTGAGATAAGTGACCTGGATAGGATTACTTTCAAAATAAGGAAGATTTTCTAATACCAAGGAGCTTCGGCATGATTCAAAAAAGAGTCGCTGCTTTTCTTCCTGAGAAGGATAAGCATAAAAATCATCGAAGCTTAATTCATTGGAGATGGGTTGAACGTAGAGTGCAGCGATGGAATCAATCATCGTTTCATACTTCAAAAGTTCATCATCGCTGAAAGTATCTTCCAGGGCCTGGTCAAATTCGACCTGGTAGTCTTCAATCACGCGCTCTAATTCTTTCACCGAAAGGCGAAAGTAGAGATTAAGGGCACGGGACATTTTACTGGGCTTGTGCGCTTGATGTTTTTTTCTGATCAGCTTTTTGTGAACCAGACTTCTCTACGACACCTCTTTCCGAATTGTCGCGCGAGAAGAACTTAGCACGTTGTGCTTCACAAGCTTCTTTAGCAGCGAGATTTGCCGCTCTTTGAGCTACAGCATCACTGCCTTTGAATTCACTCTTAAAAGTCAGAACTTCAGACTTATTGATGGTTTCTTTATAGGAAGTTCCTTCCTTCTTTTTCAAAAGGAGGTTCTTTTTATAAACTTCTTTTTCAATCTGGCGCTCAATCACCAGAGTATAAATATCTACCGGGACTTCACCAACGGGGGAATGCCCACCCATGGCCATTGAAACTTCTTCCGCGTGACCTACACAATTTTGCGCACTCACCACTTGATCAGAAAGTAATTCTTCGCCTTCAAAGATTCCTGCAGTTGCTTGTAATGAAAGAACCATTGTCGAGAACAGGATGAATTTTTTCATGGTAAAACCCTCGTTTTCTTATCGGTTATTTACGGAAGATACTTAAATTTAGCTCTTTTGAGAGGTCCTGGAACACCCTCATTCCGCGAACGGAATGTCCGTGTTCGTTGATGGGTGGTGAATAGACCGCAATTCCCATCTTGCCCGGAATGACTCCAAAGATGGCGCCACTTACTCCACTCTTGGCCGGAATTCCAACCGAGTAGGCCCATTTCCCGGAAGTATCATACATGCCACAAGTAAACATGAGACTAAGAACGTCCCCAGTATAGTCTTCACTTAGGGCGCGAACTTTGGTCTTCGGATGAATTCCTTTATTCGCAAGAGTACTCGCCATCACTGCCAAATCCACGGTATTCACCATGAAAGAACACTGTTTAAAATAAAGATCCAATGATTCTTCAATCTTCCCATCAATCACACCAAAGTGACGAAGAAGATGAGCAATGGAACGATTTCGATGAGCAGTGGTTTTTTCTGATTCAAAGATCACATCATCAATTCTGAGATCATGGCCCGCGAACTGACTAAAGGCCTTAGTCATACTTTGAACTCGGCCTTCAAAGCTCTGACCCTTGATATAGCTACTGATGGCAATCGCACCAGAATTAATCATGGGGTTATAAGGTTTGTGCGTGTTTTTCTCTAATTCAACAATCGAGTTAAAGGCCTCTCCGGTGGGCTCCACTCCGACCTTTGACATCACGAAGTCTCGACCCATTTCTTGCAGAACCATGCCGTAAGAAAAAGGCTTTGAAGTTGATTGCATGCTGAACTCAACATCATGATCACCAACTTTAAAAATCTCACCATCGACAGTCGCAATAACAATGGCAAAGTTCTTAACATTTGCCTTCGCAAGTTCAGGAATATATGTGGCAGGATGTCCCTCAGTACAGGACAGATGTCTGTGATAGAGCTCTTCTAAGATTTTCATAGATAAAGGATAGCAAATTCATTACCATTTTAAGAATGATTATTGCAAAATCCCTGGTAAAAACTTTCGGTGATTTCACCGCTGTTAATGGCCTTGATCTTTCGATCAAACAAGGTGAATGTTTTGGACTACTTGGTCCGAATGGCGCCGGAAAATCCACTTTCATCAGCATGACTTATGGCACGGTTCAGCGAACTGGAGGAGAACTCTCAGTTTTTGGCCATGATCCTCGAACTAATAGTCGCGAAATAAAAAAACGCATGGGTGTTGTCACTCAGGACAACGCACTCGATGAAAGTTTAACCGTCATGGAAAACATGATGATTTACTGTGCCTTCATCGGGGTTCCTAGAAGTGAACGTCAAAAGCGCGTTTTAGATCTTCTTGAATACATGAATCTCACTCATAAAAAAGACACTAAGATTCTTACTCTCTCGGGCGGGATGAAAAGACGCTTGGTTTTTGTAAGAGCACTCTTAGGTCGTCCAGAACTGTTAATCCTGGATGAACCAACAACCGGTCTAGATCCGGCCGTGCGCCATCTTTTATGGGGAAAAGTTAAAGAACTTCATCAGCAAGGAACAACCATTGTTCTGACCACTCACTACATGCATGAGGCGGAAGTTCTTTGTAACCGCTTGGTGATTATGAATCATGGAAAAGTTTCTGCTGAAGGAACCCCTAAGGACATGATCCATAAATTCACACCGGGCTTTGTGGGAATTTTCAGTTTGGAAGATCGCATGAAACTCGCGGATCTTTCTCAGCAGAAATCATTTCATTTTAATGAAGATGCGTCGGGTGTTTATGTTCGTGCTAATGCTCTCAGTGATCTGACTTCCCTTCACTCCGATCATGGACTGAATCCCCTTCAAATTAGACCTAGTAACCTGGAAGACGTGTTCTTAAAATTAACAGGTCAGGAGCTATCCGCAGATGCTTGAATCACTTAAGCTTTGTTTTAATATTACTCTCCGTAACTGGACAGTTTATAAGAAAGATTTGATTTCTAATATTTCTCCAACCGTGGCGGATCCGGCCCTCATCATGGTTTCGCTGGGACTTGGACTTGGTGCCTATTTAACCAACGTCGAAGGCATGAGTTACATGCAATTTCTGGCCCCAGGTCTGACTGTGGCGACTGCTCTTTTTACTTCGTTCTTTGAAAGTAGTTACGGCTTCTACGTGCGAATGACTTATGAAAATGTTTTCAAAGCGATGCTCACAACTCCCATCGGAGTGCCTGAAGTTGTGATGGGAGAAATGCTTTGGGTCGCCCTTAAAGGAGCTGTCATGGCAGTGGGTGTTGCCATTGTTCTTGCTCTCTTTGGGATGATGGCCAATCCTTGGCTAATTCCTGCTCTCGCAATTGTAGGATTCTTAGTGGCGCTTCCATGTGGGGCAATGGGACTTCTGGCTACTGCACTCGTGAATAACATCAATCAGTTTCAAACTGTGTATTCTTTTATCATCGCTCCTCTGTATTTCTTATCGGGAATTTTCTTTCCGATCTCTCAGATGGCGGCACCGGTAAGGGTTGTGGCAGAATTTTTTCCCTTGATCCATGGAGTGAGGCTTGCGCAATCACTCTTCTGGAATCAAGGGATAGTAGATGCTTTATTATATAACGGCTCCATTCTCATTCTTCAAAGTGCAGTCCTCTGTGGACTGGCCTACTGGAGAATTAAAAAGAAGCTAGTGGTGTAGGAAGCTCCTGACCGTCAGTACCACCAGTTGTACCACCTGTAGTTCCACCGGTTGTACCACCAGTAGTTCCGCCAGTTGTGCCACCTGTAGTTCCGCCAGTTGTGCCACCTGTAGTTCCACCAGTTGTGCCACCTGTAGTTCCACCAGTTGTGCCACCTGTAGTACCTCCATCTGGCATTGGAGACACTGATTGCAATTCAAGTTTCTCTGTACCATCGGCCGACGTTCTTGAAATCGGACCTACGCCTTGAGCATAAAAAGTGTTTTGAATATCTTCAGGTGTAATGGCGTCCGTATCATTTGTTTTAACCACATTCGAAAAATTACCGGCCGGAACATTCAGAGTTTCGGTGATACTTAACACTTCACCTACTCCTTCAGATTCCTGAATCACATATTCCTGACGGTAAACATCATTAACTGCTGGAGTTGCTTTCATGATGATACCTGGCTTAGCACCTTCTTCTCCGGCAACAAATGAACCATCAATGCTAGTCACTTGATCGCCATCTAGTTCTTGATTGTTTCTTCCGAATAACCACACAGCCCCCTCAGTGTCCTGAGCATACCATTCAAGCGTTTCACGAGTTGTGTCTTCACCAACTTTTTCCGTTTCTTTCACCTCAGTACAAGTAACACCCATAATGTCTTTAGTTTCCTCTGAGATTTCTCTCGTCACCGTTACACTTCCGGCATCAGTTGTTCCGGAGTAAGTCCATACTGTCCCCGCAGTCAGTGGGAAATATGGATTCGAAACTGTTGAAGAGTAATTAGCTGGATCAATTTGTGGATCATAAACAGCTTCACCTAATTTACCACAGGCCGCTTTTTGGGCCGCATTCTGGGCCTCACACTGGACCTTTGCATTGGTCAAGTTCGTATCGGCCTCGGCACGACAAGTGTCTCTTTCTGTGGTGTTCTCACAGGCAGCATAAGCAGTCTCTTTGGCCGTATCAGCGGCCGAATTACATGCGACTAAACTTTGATCGGCAGTAGCAGAACACGCATTTGTTTCCTCTTGTGCGTATGCCGTACCTACGATCGTACTAAGCAAAATAAGATAAAATGTTTTCATGCATAACTTCCTTGTTAAGATGAGTATCTTCAAGGGAAGTTTAGAGGAATGATATTCTCTTGCTAACTGGAAAGAACATGAAGAATGACGAACCGACTATCTACTCTATGCTCGTTTTGCGTTTGGTAAAAAAATAGAAAATCAGACCAGTGAAAGCACCACCGAGATGGGCCCCATGGCCAATCGGAAGAATACTTGTTCCTCGCGCCTGCGATACCAATCCCCAAATATCCAGACCGACAAAGACCAGAGCTCCGAAGATCGCAGGTAATGGAATGATCCCTAACAGCAAGATTTTTTCTCTCGGAAATAAGAGCGAGAATAGAAGAATGAGTCCGGCGACAGCTCCGGAAGCACCCAAGGCGGGCAGATCGGGATCATGAATAATATAAGCACTCACCAAACTATGGGTCAGCGACGCGAGAATTCCCGCCAATAAATAGAAGCTCACAAATCGCTTTGTCCCCATGACCGATTCCATGGCCTGTCCGAATCCATAGAGCACATACATATTCACAAAGATGTGAAAGAAAGAGTTATGCGAAAAGACCGAAGTGATGAGGGTCCAAATTCTTCCTTCTGTAAGTCCGGTGTAACTCACAAGGAAGTTATAAAACATAAATTCAGTGGGCATCACATACCACAGACAAAAAACCAAAATATTTATGGCGACAATAACGTTCACCGCAGAGAGCTTTCTCATTCTTAGTTGATAAGCATGAAGGGTCAAGGCCCGGGCGTCAATGTGCAGAAAATAAAAAGGGCCCGAAAACGGGCCCCAATCACTATCTGAATTTGATCTTGATTAGTTTAGGTGTTTGCCTAGAAGACCAGTTAGTTCAAACATAGTAACTTCGTCTTTGCCGAAAACTTTGCTTAGTTTTGCGTCAGCAAGGATGTTTCTTTTGTTTGCTGGGTTTTGAAGATTGTTAGCTTTGATATAATCCCAAACTAGTTTAACAGCTTCAGTACGAGCGATAGGGTTTGCACCGATTACGTCAGCAAGTTCAGCTGAAGGAGTCATTGCCTTCATGAATGCAGCGTTTGGTTTACGGGCAGATTTTGTCTTCGTAGTTTCCATGTTTTCCATATAAAACCTCCATGTGTGTAATAGTAGTTTGATCAATTAATCACTTTAAATCAATCAAATAGCGGTTCCAAAGGCATATTTTTTGAATAAACTTATTCTATGAACGAATCAAACAATCGCATCCTATTAGTAGAAAACATCCACCCTATCGCCAAAGAGATGCTGGAAAGCCACGGTTATCAGGTGGATTTACTCTCTCATGCACCTACTGAAGACGAGCTCATCAAGCTAATTCCTCAGTACACAGCAGTTGGAATTCGTTCAAAAACTGAAATTACAGATAAAGTCCTGGAGCACAGTCAAAATACTGTCACTATTGGCTGTTTCTGTATTGGCACCAACCAAGTGAGACTCGAGCGCGCCCGTCAAAAAGGTGTCGCTGTTTTCAACGCTCCTCACTCCAATACGCGAAGTGTGGCGGAGCTAGTGATCGCAGAAATGATCGCACTCTCTCGTCAATTGGGTGACCGGAATACCAAGGCCCACTCGGGTGAATGGGTAAAGTCTGCGGAAGGTTCAAAAGAAGTGCGTGGAAAAACTCTGGGTATCGTGGGTTACGGCCACATCGGTAGTCAGGTGAGTATTCTTGCCGAGTCTATGGGTCTTCAGGTTGTCTTCTTCGATACCATCAAGAAACTTCCACTGGGTAATGCCCGTGCCATGACTTCACTGGATGATCTTCTCAAAGTTTCGGACTTCGTAACTCTTCACGTTCCGGAAATTCCAGAAACAATGAATATGATCGGTGAAAGAGAATTGTCATTAATGAAGAAAGGAAGTTTCTTAATCAATGCCAGCCGTGGAACGGTGGTAGTGATCGATGATCTCGTGTCGGCTTTGAAATCGAAACATATCGCCGGTTGTGCGATTGACGTATTTCCAATTGAGCCGGCCTCTAACAAAGAAAAATTTCAGTCCCCTCTTCAAGGTCTATCAAACGTGATTCTTACTCCGCATATCGGGGGAAGCACGGAAGAGGCCCAGAAGGCCATCGGTATTGAAGTGGCGGAAAGCTTCCGTCGTTATTTAAAGATTGGTTCCTCATCAGGTGCGGTAAACTTTCCGAATGTAGATCTACCAGTCAAAAAAGGTACGTCACGTATTCTGAATGTTCACAAAAACCAGCCTGGTGTACTTGGGGAAATCAACACCATTATTTCTAAGGCCGGTGCCAACATTGAAGGTCAGTATTTGTCTACGGATGATGAGATCGGATATCTGGTGATGGACGTTCATTCTGCCCACGCCAGTCAACTGGCGCAGGACATTGAAAAGCTCCCTCGCTCTTTGAGAACGAGAGTCGTTGGCTAGAACTCTGCTTCGTTAGTGATTTTTGAAGGCGTCTTACAGTCGTAAAGATTTACGATTACCAGACCAGATGAAAGATGAAACATCTTCTTCTGAAGATTGCTGTAATCATAAGCAGCAAGCACTTCTAATTCATCAAATGTTACTTTATTCGAACACTTTCCTTGAGAGACTAGTTTCTTAACTTCTTTATTCGTTCCCTTCTCAATCGAAGGTAATAGTCCCTGCACGTGAGAAACCATCGCCTCTTCTGTTTCAAATGTTGGAACCTGGAATGTTCCTCTGAAACTTTTCTGACTGTGGTTACCTACGTCAACTCCACCGCCTCCCCAAATTTGGAAAGAGACTAGGGCCAAAAAGATAAAAGCTAAATTCTTCATTGTTTCACCTCAGTGAGTGGGAAGAGTTGAATATTTAACTGGTAGACTTGATCAGTGCCTTCCATATTACTGGTAAGCTCATTGATCTCTTTTCTAAATGCACGAATCTTATCTTTGAGAACACTCAGCTTATCTTTGCTGATTTTCATCGTCACACCGTTAAACTCGCGTACATCCAGTGAATCATTTTTAAGCGAATCCAGGGCGAGTTCTAACATGTCTTGATGATATCGGTAAGCCCCTAATGATTTAATATCTTCATCAGTTGAAAGGGCACCCGAAGTCTGACGATATCCTTTGATGTCGTCTTTCTCGATTAACTTTAGTGTTTCAAGGGAATCCAGAGTTTCCCGCACCTGACGGGCCGTGACCTTCTTACGGAGCCGTTCAGAGATCCACTCTGGATCATCCTTAAAATCATAAAGATCAATCAGAACATATATGGCAACATGAAACCAATGGGCCAGTAGATCAAACTGATGCTTCTCCAGCATAGAAAGACCCTGTTTCCTCTTGAGGTTCATGATTTCGTTGAAATAAGTAATTTTTTGATCAGCATCACTTTCCTGATTGTAGTGAACCAAAAGCTCAAACAACTGTGTTTCCATCTTCTTCTTAAATCCGATGGCCTTAACATATTTAGGGATTGTGCTGAGAGTGAGGTTACGACTTCCGTCGATCACCATCTTTAAGTGAGAAGGAGAACCTAGTTCACCTTTATTAACAAAAACGCGATAAGAATAAGAAGCATTTACCTTCTTCTTAGAAAGATAAAAATCCTGAAGGAACTCTCGATAGTTCAGGTATTCAGCGATGTTTGGTAAATGATCTTCTTGCATCATACAAAAAAAAGGTCCCCGAAGGGACCTTCCTATTTAAACACTAAATCTTAGTGGTTAGATTCGAAACAGCGGTTGTGAGAAACGATAAGCATACCGCGGTAGTTAGGAACTAGTACACCATCAACAGTTGTGTAACGTTTCTTGATGAAAAGTTTACCAATTTTGATGTGACGTGGGTGAATTGGAGAACAAGCTTGGAACTCCATAGAACGTGTAAGTTCTTTATCTTCACCGGCCTGGATTGAAGGGATTGCAGCTTCAACTTTTTCAACTAGCTCAGCTTCAGTTGGAGCGTAGAAGATTTTGCTGAATGACTGAGTCACGTAACCAGCAGCGAATGATTGAGCAGAAGCGATTAGAGCAACGGCAACAATTAGAGCTTTCATGTATTAGTCCTTAAAATTAAAAGTTAAAAATTAACGAGCAAGAAATTTACAAACGTAACCAGTGAAGTTCCAACCAGCGTCAGAAACAACAGTCATAGTTTCGCCAGCGTAGATTACTGAGTTAACTGATTTTGTGAAAACTACTTCACGGTTCTTGCCAGCAAGACGCTCAAGTTGGAACTCAACGCGCTTGATATCAAGATCAGCACCAGTTTTGTTTGTAAGAGTACAAGCGTGCTTACCACCAACCATAGAAAGTTTTCCGTAGTGAGACTCAAGACCGAAAGCGAATGATTGAGCAGAAGCAAGTAGAGCAACTGAAAGAACTAGAGATTTCATATTATTATCCTTAAATTTAAAAAGTTTTAGTTATGGTTAAAAATTAACGACGAGCAAGGAACTTACAAACGTAAGCAGAAAGCTCGTGACCAGCGTCAGAAACAACAGTCATTGTTTCGCCAGCGTAGATTACAGAGTTAACAGTTTTAGTAACGATAACTTCTGAGTTTTCACCTGTACGACGGTCAAGAACGAATTCAACGCGCTTGATATCAAGGTCTTTGCCAGACTTGTTTGTAAGAGTACAAGCGTGACGGCCGTTAACCATAGAAGTCTTTCCGTAGTAAGACTCAAGGCCCCATGCGAATGAGTTAGCAGAAGCAACTAGAAGAGCAACAGTAAGAAGTGATTTCATTTTTTTTCCCTTTTTTTGGTTTGTTAAATATCGCTATCAAAAATCGTTAATGTCATTTGCCTTGGCGGAGTGGAAAGTATTCAAACGCGAAAAATGTGTAAAGAAAGTTTCAGGTAGGGGCATCACAAACCATTCACAATTGTGTACACTTGCCGGTTCCAAAATGGCCCCAAACTGATATAAACTACTAATAATACACGAGATGTTTTGTTGCGTTTAAGTGCTACAGGTACACGACGACGTGCTTTAAAGTGGTACGGCCGGTGGAAATTTCCACGCAAAACAAAGGATTGATGGTAATTTTACTTTTATGAATACAAATGAATTTTGCAAAAGCTGTCGTAAACCGAAAGCAATCTACAACTGTGGTATCTGCCACGAGAACACTTGTAAGTCCTGTACACAGTTTATGGGTGAAGATCACTTCTCATTCTTAAAGAAAGTTCCAAAAGAACTTACTCACCCTACTTATTGTCCAGTGTGCTTCGAAGATAAAGTGCGTGAGCCATTCGATGCCTATAACCACACAATGGAACAGGCGAAGGAAATTTTGTTCTTCACTAAAGAACAAAGTAAAATGACGAGCAAACTAAAAAGAAATGAAGAACCCTATCATGTTGAGAATTGCGAAGATCAGGACGAGGCCCTTATGAGAATGTCTTTCTTTGCGGTTCAAGGAAACTTCAACGCACTTATTGATGTTCAATTCAATTCGAAGAAGATCATCGTTGGATCACACAAGAAGACAGTATGGTCTGCAACTGCTGTCCCTGTTTCTGTCGATCCAAATTCAATTAAAGACTACAGTAGCCCTTAAGCGGCGATCTTAGGCGTTGCTCCAAGGTCAGCATGGGACTTTTTGATGATGTTAATCATCTTGCCCATGCGAACACTTTGAGCAAAGTTTTTGAACTTAAACTCAACCCCATATCCCTGCTTATTATGGCTATTGTGCTTGTGGATGATTTGCACAGGCACTTCCATAGTGTGCCCGAGAAAATTGAATTCCATTTCAAGCGTTTCCCCTACATTTATGTAAGGTGAATCCTGCACAAAGGCCCCGGTCTTAGAGATGTTGAGAATTTTTGATGGGAAAGTTAAAGAGCTGCTCTTTAACTTACAACTAATTTGTACTTTATAACGGGTCTTGGTCTCCCATAATCTCGCACGGCGATCAAAGAACGGTTCACGTGCTTTAGGAGAAAGGAAGTAAGCAAAGACCGCAAATGCACCAAGGGCCACAATGTAGTTATACATGAATGGTGTATCACTGTTATAGGGCCAGGTGTATTTCTCGTAAGTGAAGATGTTGTAAACGATATATGCAAGAATCGACATGAAAGCGTAGTAGGTCCACTTTCGAAGTCGCATGATGAGTAAACCTGCTAACGGAAACACGATCCAGAAGTCAAAGACCTCAACGAAAGAATTTCTCGCTTTAAGGTTGGCAAGAATCACCAGAAAATCAAATTGGGTGATTGCTCTGAAATAGAGCACCTTAATTGCTGGTTCAATGAAGCACAGTACAGATAATAATGTGAAGATGAAGGGTTTATTTTTCATGGCCCATATCGTAGCACTTCCAAAAAACTTCGCAATGGCGCCGTTTTGCGGAACTCATGGATTTCATTCAGTGCCAAAGCGATTTTGCACCTAAATTTTGGCCGTGCCAGAAGTTGGTGGCGGTGGAACTAGCTGTGTTTTCGATGATAAGGCTCTTCCAATTTATTCACATATTCATGAAGAAGATCCTGAGCACGATGTCGATAGTTCTCACAGGTGAAACCGAGATTTTTGAGCTTAATAATAATCCCGATAATGATCTGTACGGTCCAGAAGAGGAAGAAACAAACGAGGAAGTTGTAGCCTACATCGGAGCTCCATAAAATCATAAAGACTCCTTTTAACCTTATTATCTAACAGGAGAGAGAGGCAGGCGAATAACCTTCTCACTTGGTATAAAGATCAAGGCGCAAAGTGAACTCGCGAGTGCCAGCAGCGCAGATGAAATCATGACTGATTTAAAACTCTCAAGATAAGCCACACGAATAATTCCATCAACCTCTTTGGAATGTCCTTGAAGTCCGGCCAGATCTTGAGAACGACTGAGAAGCTCTTCTTTAAGTCCCACATTCATTGGCATGTTTACGAGGGCCATTTCCAGATAATGATGAAACCACATCACGATCATGGCCGTCATAATGGCTATTCCAACCAGTCCCGCCAAACGCGTGACCGCATTGTTAACACCAGAAGCGAGGCCTGAAAATTTATCCGGTACGGCCCCTAGAACTGCTGTGGTTAACGGAGCAATACAAAGAGACATGCCTAACCCAAATAAAATCAGCCCCGGAAGGAAGTCTTTCCAATAAGAAGCATCTAATCCTGGCATAAATCCTAGAGCAAGAAATCCAAGACCAGAAATAATGGAACCAACGGCAATGGGAAGCCTTGCTCCTACCTTGTCATAAAGACCTCCAGACCAGCGGGAAAATAAAAAAATGATAAAGATAAAAGGCAGATTGGCAGCACCTGCCTGGGTGGCGGAAAAACCTTGAACCTGAATTAAATTAAAAGGAAGAAAGTAGAACACAATACTTAAGGCCCCATAAAGAAGAAAGGTCGACATGTTGACCGCAGAGAAAACTCTGGATTTAAAAAAAGATAAAGGTACCAGGGGACTTTTTGAACGTGTTTCCATGAAGAGAAAAAGAATCATGAGCGCCACACCGATCATCATAATGAAGTAATTGCTTTCGATGAGACCAAAAACAATACTCCCTATTCCGGATGAGGAAACAACAACTCCTGGAAGATCGAGCGTCTCCTCACCTGTTTCACGACATTGAGTCGGGACAAAACTCCGGGTGAAAAAAATTGTCAAAAGCCCAATTGGAAGATTAATAAAAAAGACCCATCGCCAGGAAAGATTGTCACTTAGCCAACCACCCAATACCGGCCCAAAGGCCGTCGTAATGGAACTAAAAGCCGACCATGTACCGATTGCCTTACCTCGTTCGTTTTTAGGAAAGACACTATTAATAATGGCAAGACTTCCTGGAGTGAGAAGCGCACCTCCAACTCCCTGAAGAGAACGAAAGATCGTCATTTGCATGAGATTTTGAGAAAGACCACAACCAATTGAAGCAATGATAAAGATCACAGTGCCTATTTGAAAAACACGCTTCCTTCCAAAGTGATCTCCGATCGAACCGCCCACAAGAATCAGAGATGACAGAAATAGAAGATATGCCTCTACCACCCACTGAATCTGCACGGCAGTGGCATTAAACTCACGTTGCAGCTCAGGCATAATAACATTCACTACAGAGCCATCGATAAAGACCATGCTTGAGCCCAAGATGGTCGCAGTCAAAATCCCTACTTTATAATTAATGATAGGCCCCCTCGTTTAGCTCTTCAATGAAACGAATATTTCCCTGAGATCTAATGAAGGTATTGTCGTCTAAGGTCGCAAAAGTAAAGATTTTCCGGTTGATGAAGTCCTCAACATGAACGACCGTTGATTTGTCTTCATCTTGCCAGCTAACAATGAAAACCCCTGATCTGATCTTTTGCGCCTCATAATTTACAATGGCCGTTCGTTCATAACGACCTTCTTTAATTTCAAATTGGAGATGTGTAGAAGATAGAACAGAAATTTCCGCAGTGAATTCTGGAAATTCGAGCTCATAAACCGCATGAACAGGAAATGATTCCATAAGTGACTCCTTCACTCACATAAAGAGAAGCGCTCTTACGGTTAGTTTAGACCTGCCTTATAAGAAAGGAAGTGAACGAGCGGCAATTATACCTGAATAGAATGAGCTTCTTCTTCCTGCTGCTTTGCCCACATCGATGCATAGATGCCACCTTGACGGAGCAATTGACTATGCACACCTCTTTCCACGACCTTCCCGTTTTGCAGCACAATTATCTCATCTGCATGGGTAATCGTCGAAAGTCGATGGGCGATGATTAAGGTGGAGCGATCTCGTGAAATATCCTTAAGTGACTTTTGGATTTCTTTTTCTTTTTGTGAATCCAATGCCGAAGTCGCCTCATCAAACAAAAGGATCTCAGAGTTTTTAAGAATCGTTCTGGCGATGGCAACTCGTTGTTTTTCTCCGCCTGAAAGTTTCAATCCTCTCTCTCCAACCGGAGTTTCATATCTATCAGGTAGCTCATTGATAAATTCATCAATATGGGCCAGCTCAGCTGCCCTTTTTACTTCATCCATTGTCGCAGTTGGGCGACCGTATTGGATGTTGTAGCCAATGGTATCGTTAAATAGCACCGTGTCCTGTGGAACCATTCCAATATGTGATCGTAGGGAGTGCTGTTTTACCTTTCGAATATTTTGTCCATCGATGCTGATGACTCCACCAGTGACGTCGTAGAATCGATACAAAAGCCTGCCGATTGTCGATTTGCCTGATCCACTGGGACCCACAATGGCGAGGGTCTTTCCGGAGTCAATTCTGAAGCTAATACCTTTTAGGATTTCTCGGTCTGACTTATATCCAAATCGCACATCCTCAAATTCAATCACTGCCCTCGTGATAACTAAGGGTTCAGCGTTACTATCATCGGCCACAGATGCATGGACTTTTATAAGTTCAAACATCTTATCCATATCGACTAAGCTGTTTTTAATTTCTCGGTATACAAATCCCAAGAAGTTTAGGGGCAAATAAAGCTGAATAAGAAATGTATTGACCAGCACGAAATCACCCACTGTGATTTTTCCACTCACCACATCTCTCGCGGCCATCAACATGATAATGATAAGACCAAAGGAGATAATGCCTTTTTGAGTGAGATTCAAAAGAGACAGAGTATTTTGCCCCTTGATCGCCGCCGTCTCATACTGAGCAAGGGATTCATCGAAGCGATGAAACTCATGCTCCTCATTTCCAAAATACTTAACAGTCTCAAAATTAAGAAGACTATCAATCGCGCGGGTATTGGCCTTGGTCTCCGCGGTATTCATCGCCTTACGGTATTTAAGGCGCCACTCTGTTACCATCAGAGTCAGCACAATGTAGATGGCAATGGTTATGAAAATGACTGAAGCATAGGTCAAATTGAAGTGATAAACCAACACACCAGTCACAAGAATAATTTCAAGGATGGTCGGAATAATATTAAAGGTCATAAAGTCCAAAAGAAATTGAATCCCTCTGGTCCCTCTTTCAATCACTCTTGATAGGCCGCCGGTTTGTCTCGATAAATGAAAATCCAAAGACAAACCATGAAGGTGTCTAAATGTGTTCAAGGCGATGTTACGTAAGGCGTGCTGTTCAACTTTGGCAAAGATGAGATCTCTTAGTTCCTCAAAAATTCCTACCAGTAATCGAGCAAGACCATAGGCGATGATGAGACCCAGTGGAAGAACAAGAACTTTGTTCGTTTGAGACAGTTGATCAATGGAAGACTTTAAGAGAAACGGAACATAAACATTGAGGATCTTTCCTGCCGCGAGGAAAAACATGGCAAAAACAACTCTGACCTTTAAATCTTTTCTGTCCGCGGGCCACAGATAATGTCCCAGTGTCTTCAAGGTCTTCCAATGATTACGCTCAATGGTTTCGGATGTCGCACTGAAAGAAGTCGTGTCACTCATTCACGAATTGTATCACGAGAAAATATGGACCAGCCATTGTATTTCTTGTTTCAGCGCAATGGCGAGGTACGTTGTTAAGAATTGTTCTGCCCGGGATTAAGACCACATTGTTTATTCGCCGGGACGGCAACTTGTAGCTTTTTAGGATAGTCCAATTTAAGCTCTGCCATTATTTTAACGAAATCCGCTTCAGTATTCTCGAGTTTCAATCTAGGGTTGAGCTTTTTCTCATCACCAACTGTTGTTCGAGTAAATCCTTTATAATCATGTGCAGGATAAATATATGTTTCATCCGGAAAAGCAAAGATCTTGTCTCTTACACTATGAAAGAGTCTTTCTGATGAGCCTTCCTGAAAATCAGTTCGACCACATCCACGGATCAAAAGGGTATCACCGGTAAAGAGCATGTTATCCAGGTGATAAGTCATGCACCCATTTGTATGACCTGGTGTAGAAATCGAAGTAATACTATGAGAACCAAACCTGATTTGATCTCCTTCCTTAAGAGAAATGTCGGCACATCCTGAATCATTGGCAGCACCTAAAGCGATCTGTGCTCCGGTTCGGTTGCGAAGGATCCCCGACCCAGTCACATGGTCTGCATGAACATGGGTCTCAAGAATATATTTTAGTTTTAATCCAAGGTCGTTAATCAGCTTAATGTCTCTCTCGCTGGTCTCCATAACTGGGTCAATGATCACGGCCTCAGCTGTTTTAATGTCGCCCAGAAGATAGGTATAGGTTGAAGATTCTTTTTCAAAAAGCTGGTAGAAGATTAAACTATTTTGCATAAAGACCTCGCTTATTTAGACAGGACCTTATTATCAAACCATTGAAAGACTTTCATGCCAAGTAACATAAAGAGAACAAAAATAACGGCACGGGCGGACCCAGATGCAAGATTGACGATGGCCGGTCCTGGACAAATTCCTCCCCATCCCCAACCGATTCCAAAAATGATGGAACCGATGATGAGGCGTGAATCAACGCTGGTCTTGGTTGGAAGATAAAACTCCTTTTCTAAAATAGGAGACTTTCTTTTCATAATGAGTTGATACGCAATACTATGGACCAGGATTGCTCCAAACATGACTCCCATCAATGACCAATTCCATTCTCCCGTTATATCGAGAAAACCTTTAACAACATCTGGTCGGGTCATTCCGCTTAGACCGAGGCCCATGGCAAAAATAAGGCCCGATAGTAAGGCAACCACATTTTTCATAGGACACCTCGAAAAGTCTTAAAGACAAATAACGTTAACATGGCAGTGCCAATGAAAATGAGAACTGCAACCATTGAACGAACTGAAAAACGGGACAATCCACATACTCCGTGACCTGAAGTGCATCCACTCCCTAAAACAGTGCCAAACCCAACTAAAAAACCGGCAAGGGCGTAATCATAATTGAAGGCGCCGGAAATAATGGTCACTGCCTCCGGTCGAAAAAAACGTAGAAGAACTCCACCAATTATTAGTCCGGAAAGAAAAAAAATTCGCCAAGACTTGTCTGGTGTCTCTGATTTAATCACTCCTGAAGTAATGCCACTAATTCCAGTCACTCTTCCATCGAATAGAAGCAATATACTTGCGGCCAATCCTATAATGGCCCCACCTAATATTGGTAACATCGGTTTGTCCTTTTCAAGTTTACAATATTACAAAATCATAATATTATAAATCCACATTCAGATCAAGGAATAAAACATGCTCCTCTACATCATCATAGGACTGTTTGTGGGACTAATCATGGGGCTCACTGGCGCTGGCGGAGCACTGGCAGCGATTCCTCTTTTGATTGGTCTTTTATCACTGTCATTGAGGGATGCTACGACTCTTTCCCTAGTCATCGTCATTATGAGTACTCTGATAAACTTAATTGGTCTTAGGCCAAAATTAAACCTTCGGTTAGTTCTCACCCTTGTATCAGCAGGGGCCATTGGAAATGTTTTGTCAGTGAATAAAAAAAATGAAATTCCAGATTATGTAGTGGCCACACTAATCATCTCCATTGGAATCTATGGCTTATTGAGTGTTTGGAGAGAGCGTCGTGAATTGGGGGCCAAGCAAGAAAAGCAAGGGCCGATAAAATCGGTCATCATCGGTCTATTACTGGGAATTTTAACGACACTCACAGGTCTAGGGGGAGGTGTCGTTCTCATGCCGGTTCTAATGAATTTTTTTGGAATGAACTATCAAGAGGCCCTGGGAAATGGACTTGCCAGCATTCTTTTAATTTCAGTGATGTCTTTTATTTTTCAATGGGGAGAAGTAAGTTCACTGATTAGTCTTTCTGAGCTTGCATTAATTACCTTTGGCTCGTTCATATCTGTTTTGCTCATAAAAAAATTGCCTCCTGAAATGCTAAAGTTCAGGAAAATACTCTTTACACTTGTTGTGGTCTATTCCACAGTTAGTATCATGAGGTCAGTATGGATTTAAGTATTATGCAGGACAAATGTGATGAAGTGGCGGGACTTTTGAAGCAGTTTGCCCATCCACAGCGGTTGTTGATTCTGTGCTATCTTAGTGACGGCGAAAAGCAGGTTTCAGAAATTCAAAACGCAGTTGGTCTCTCTCAATCACATACGTCTCAATTCCTTAAGCGCATGCAAAATGAAGGTCTTCTGGGGCTAAGAAGAGAGAAAAATTTTTCTTTCTACTATATTGAAAATCCCCTGGTACTCAAGCTTCTCAAGGCAATGCAGAAGATATTCTGTCAGTAATCACATCTGCCTCGACTGGTTTCAGTTTGAAAGAGAACTCATCTCCTTCATTGAACTCATGGACCTCACCCTGAAATCCAATTTTACCAGGGACCAACCAGCTACGCTCAATTTTAATCTTGCATAGATCATCGGCGAACCGAATCTGAATGGAATGACCGCGAAAGCGAACTCTTAAATTTAAATGACGAATCTTACTTGGAATATGAGGAAGCAGCCAAATGACATCATCTCTGACCTCAATGCCTGTAAAACATCTCTGAACCAAGTCCACAGTTCCTGCCATCGCACCCAGATGAATTCCCTCTTCGGTCGTCCCTCCTTGAATATCCGATATATCACTCTCCAGAGCACGCAAGAACCAGTGCCAGGAAAGATCCAGATCATAACGAGAAAGAATCCAGGAATGAACGACACGACTTAAAGTCGATCCATTTGAGGAAAGTGCCAGATGATATTGAATATTTTTTAAAATGCTATCTTTGTCAAAGTGATAGCCCAGCCATTCATAATTTTTTTCTAGCTCATCTGGCAGAAAAAGATAATAGATCATCAACACATCACTCTGTTTATTCAATTTGTATTTGTTCGGATCATCACCTTCTGCCTCAAGAAGCCGATCAATGCGCTGAATGTTCCCATATTTCCGCTTATAATGGTCCCAATTAAGGTCCTCCAGTTTTTCAAAACCTTCAAACTGTTCAATGATTCCACCTTCGGCCATGGGGATGAATATCTTTCGACTTTTCTCAAGCCACATGTCTAATTCATCATTTTTAATTTGCAATATACTCAAAAGATCCCGTCGTCTATTAACAGGTAAACTACGAAAGAGTTCGACGGTAGTTTTTAGACACCATGAGACCATAAAATTTGTATAAGCATTATTATTTATGCCTAATTCATCCGAGTCGGGATAAGCGGTATGAAATTCATCCGGCCCCACAACGTTTTTAATATCGTAGCGATCGCGATCCAAATTATAAGTCATTTTGCTGGCCCAAAACCGACAGATTTCTAGCATCATCTCGGCACCAAAGAACGAAAGAAACTCCAGATCATTTGTGGCCTGATAATATTTCCAAATGTTGTAAACAATGATGCTATTGATATGACGTTGCAGATATGTCGAGTCCGGGATCCATTTCCCGGATACAGGATTCAAATGTGTTAACTGGCTTTCTTCTTCACCATTGCTTCCGCTTTGCCAGGGATACATGGCTCCTTCAAATCCACTCTCCCGAGCATTGATCCTTGCCTCATCAAGTCTTCGATATCGATACATTAAAAGAGATCGGGCTATCTCGGGAACGCGAATATTCAATAAGGGGAATATGTACACCTCGTCCCAAAAAATGTGTCCCCGGTAGGCCTCTCCGTGAAGTCCTCGAGAGGGAACTCCCGCATCCAGGTCGATGTTATGAAGAGATACTGTTTGGAGAAGATGAAAAATATGAAAACGTAAAAGTTTAGCTTCCCGGGGATTATCCAGGAGCTCAATGTCACAAAGATGCCAAAGATGTTCCCATTCACGTCGATGGGAGGCCAATATTTCCTCATAATTTCCAATTTTCATCAGGAGCCGCTTGGCCTCGTATAAAGGGTGGCTAAGGGCCCGGTCACGGGAATGAAAAAGGGCCATCACTTTTTCAATCGTGACCTCTTCTTGTTCATCCAAAGTGATTGAGAAAGTATGTCCAATTGAATCCTCTTTAATCCACTCATCAAATTTAAATTCAGATTTAGAAATTCTGTTTCGTATTGCTTGGGCCATAACGATTTGGGATTCATTAGTGGTGGTTTCGAGATAAAAACTTTCTCGATCAATATTTCCTGAACGTCTGACTGTGTGATGCTTTCGATTCAATTCACGATAACGATGAACGCCAGAATTATCCACGCCCCCATCAATCCAACTTTTAATTTCGATTGGACCCGACCAATTTAGGGGCCGCAAAGACCATTTTATACCGGCCACATGTTTATTGGACATACTTACAAATCGGTTCGTTTTTAATTCGGATTCTCGACCATATTTATCCCGAAGAGTTAAACACCGGCTTAAAACACCAGATCTTAAATCAAGCTCTTGTTGATAAGAAAGGACCTCCATCTTTGAGAGATCCAGCCATTCATCATTCACATGTCGGAAGCTGAGGCAGATCCAGTTGGGCCAATTTACCAGATCTTCATTTTGTATTTCTTCTCCCGCAATAATTGAGATGCTCCGATTGAAACCTCCTGCAAGATAGGTACCAGGATAATGAAAATCGCCTGTTGTACTTTCTTCTGCGGCACCTCTCGTCGCGAAGTATCCGTTCCCTAAAGTACAGAGGGCCTCTCTTAGTCGTTCTTCCTGAGGATCCCACTCATCGTAGGTTAAGCTCCACGTCTCCATTGTTTTTCCTGTTGAGTGAAGTTTTGTTCGATCTTATTTAAAAAAGTTGCGACCTCTGAAGGAGTTCGAAGTGAATAATCGGAACAAGTACCGGCCATACTTTCTATTCCGACCTTTATTCCAATCCCCCAAGAATGAAGTTCACAAAAAACGTCTTCATCCGTTAGATCATCGCCTATATAGACCGCGACGGTTTTTCCAGGGGCCATATCTAAAACTTCACAGAGTTTTTTTACTGCCTCACCTTTGTTCCATTTCAATTTTGGGGCAAGATCGAAAACCATTTTCCCTCTTCTAACCTCAAGCTTCTTAAAGCTTTTGACCAGATCATTAATTTCGTTTTTTAAGCTTTGATGAAGCGAGGAATCAACATTTCGGTAATGGATCGCCGTGAAATATTTTTTCCTTTCAATGGAAAGACCCGGGTATTTGTCCGCATGAGACTCGATTTGTTTAATCGCCTCGTTCATTTCTGAACTTGCCTCTTCTGCTTCTTCAATTTGAAAATGAAAACATCCAGGGCCGCTAATGTCATAACCATGGCAGCCGGCATAGAAAAGACCATCAATCCCTACCCGGGCCTTAACATCTTTTCGATCTCGACCGCTAATGATGGCGACCTTGATACTATCTGAAATTCGAGTTAGTACGGGGCGAATCTCTTCAACCATCTGAGCATCGTGATGATCCGGAACGATTTCACTCAAAGTTCCATCAAAATCCAGGAAGAGGGCCATCTCCTTCCCATCAATAAACTGAGCGAAGTTGCGCCAGCTTTTTATGATATTTGGTTTTAAGTCGAATATTTCTTCCAGTCCCGTCACCACAAAGTCCGCTCCCGCCTCACTGAGTTCTTTCCCACCTGTTTGGCCAGGACGAGCGACTCCGATGACAGAAGCAAAATTTCCGGCATTGCCCGCTTGAATGCCAGCGACTGCATCTTCGACGACAATACATTCGTCTGGTTTCTTATTTAAACGTTTGGCCGCCTCTAGGAAGAAATCCGCACTGGGTTTTCCTTCCAGATGCATCTCTTCTCCGATCAAGGCATTCATTTCTACCTCGAAATAATTTCTAATGCGTAATCGATCTAAGATTTTGGTGGTGTTTTTACTGGATGAAACGACGGCCAGAGGAACACCTTTGTCCCTCCACTTTCTTAATGCTCTCAAAGCATCAGAAAAAACCACGACTCCTTGATGATCCAATTCAGAGAGATATATTTCATTTTTCCTTTGCCCCAATTTCTGAAGCTCACTTGAAGTGATGGGAATTCCCCGAAAAATCAGGAAGTCCAGGATTCCCTGAGATCGAGGCTTACCATCGACATACTGCTCATATTCTTTTTGAGAGAATGGTCCTTGTCCGTAGTTCCTCAGATATTCATCAAAGGTCTGTTTCCAGGCATCGTAATGAAGATTACGAGTATCGGTAAGAACTCCGTCGAGGTCCAAGATGACCGCACTATATGACTCAGTTGTATTCATAAAACACCTCGAGCCTATTGTGAGAGAAAAAAATATAATGTCAGTGACCACGGTCATTGACGATGGGGCCAGTACTTGAATTAAATGGGTTTACCCTACGAGTTTGAGAGCGTTCTGACCTGACATATTGGCCTGGGCCATTACGGCCGTACCAGCAGAGGCCACAATTGAGTTACGAGCTTGCTGAGAAGTTTCCAGAGCAAAATCCGCATCTCGGATCTGGCTGTTAGCTTTACTCATATTCTCAGTATAGATTCCAAGATTATTGGAACTTGTGATCAATCGGTTCTGAATCGAACCCAAAAGAGAGCGGTGTCCGGAAATTTTGTTAATGGCATTATCAATGGTGGATAAACTTTGCTGAGCACTACTTTTCGATCTGATCGAAGCGTGGGCAACTCCCAAAAACTGAATCCCAGCATTGATTGATTTTGAATCATAACTAATATGATCATCGGCCGTGTTATCACCCACACCAACCTGGAAATCCAGGCGCGGGCCAGAACCATTCAGAAGTTTTTTACCGTTGAATTCAGTGGTCTGCGAAAGACGCTCTAATTCATCTTTGATCGATTCATATTCCATGCTGGACTTCATGCGATCACTGTCAGTCAACGTATCAGAAGCTGCCTGGATGGCAAGTTCACGCATACGAGTCAATAAACTTGATGATTCTTCCAATCCACCTTCTGCTACTTGAACAAGGGAGAGACCATCGTTGGCGTTACGATTGGCCTGACGAGAAGAACGAATTTCAGCTTTTAGTTTTTCAGAAATAGCGAGGCCGGCAGCATCGTCTGCTGCTTTTGTAATTCTCTGCCCGGAACTAAGCTTCACAGAAGACTCTTCAGTCTCCTTATTCACTTTGCTCATCGCTCTTTGAGAAGCGAGGGCGCTTACGTTTGTATTGACTCGAAAGCTCATACTACCTCGGTACACTTTTCGGAGTCAGAAAAAAGAAATGAAGAGAAGATAGCCTGACGCGTACACTCAGGATTATTTTGAGGAAATCGCCTCTAAAAATTGACAGTAAATTTCATAAACATGCTCGCCATACCCTCCGGCCATCACATAGGCCTGAGGAATGCCACGATCTTTGAGGAAATAATAAACGAGAAGGTCTCGCTCAAGCATTTGTTCTTTAGTTAACTTTAAGAAACTGGCACTTGGAAGACGATCTTTCTCGTAAGGATCACTCCCCTGAACCACAATCGCGAGATCAGGTTTTCCCATGGCCTCGAGTGTTTTAAGACCCTCTTCTAACCGCGGAAGATAGGTGCTTTCCTGATTGGCCTTAATGCCAATTTCGACATCACTAGGGATAAACCACGGACTATCAGGAGAACCGTTGTCTAATGGCCAGCTGTCGGCCATATGAATACTAAGAGTTTTAATAGAAGGGTCATGTTGAGTGAGTTCAGCAGTTCCGTCACCTTTGTGAGCGTCCACATCAATGACCCATACGGTTTTTACACCAAGATTTTTTTGGGCCCAACGAGAAGCGATTACCACATCATTGATAAGACAAAAACCGCGTCCTCCAAAACTCATGGCATGATGAAAACCACCGCCTAAAAAGAAGCAAGCACCGGTCTTCAGGGCCTCCTGAACCGCAAACATCGTTCCCTTTGTTTTTAAAAGAACTGAATCAAACAATTCTTCGAGCGGGGCCTTGGCAGCATTTGGATCGTAACGGTTATACTCTCCATTTTCATTGATGAGCTCATAGCATTTAATAATTTCGTGGCGAAGTTCTTCTTTGGTTCCGTAAAGTTTCGACATGAACTCTTCATTATGGACCCGAGCTATATCTTCTTTAGTCAGACTTACATTCTGAGTAAAGTTCATGGTGACAGGAATGCCTTTGTTATTTAGAAAATCATAGACCTTAAAATCGCGATCATCCGCTAGCGGAACCTGAATTCCGTATTTGGTAAGATGTAAGTTTGAATTAGGGTCATGGAGTATTTTCATATCGGTATTTTAGACCTACCATTTTGAAATGAAAATCCTCATCATCCTGGCGACCTGCTTTATATTCCCAATTTATGCTCAAACGGACATTCCTCACTCTTTGACCCGTTTGGCCGAAATTAAAGATAAAGAAAGTGAGGCCTATGTCTTCCTCGCCCACCAAGCCGCGATGGATGCTCGACTTGCGGCCAATAGTGCTTTAGAAGGAGAAAACTCTTCATTGGCGCTCAAAATTCTGGGACTCGCACTGGAATCCATGCCCCACCGAAATGATCTCAAAGATCTTCGTAATAAAACTCTCGACACCTACATCGGAATTACCAAAAAGCTGGAAGAAGACGTTGAGAAAAACTGCGAGCTTCTAAAAGATCGCTACAGCTTTTTAAATAGCTTTGCCCCTGATGCCATCACAAAAGTGGCCTATGACAAACGTTGTATCCGAACGGCCAAGACCAAAGACGCCTTTAAAATTCCCGAACCAAAACTTTTGAAAAATTTGGAATCTGAGTTCAAGGCAAATATTTCTCACAATACGGAGAATTTTCCTTACGTGGATGTTTTGAACAATACCTTTATGCTTTTTTCTTCTCTCCTTGGTGAAGATTTCAAGGTCACATGTCATCCTTTAAAAATCGTCGAAGGAAAAATTCACGGAACTTGTGTGGCGAATTCTCCAGAGAAAAACACCTATAAAGAGGCCTCTTTAAAATACTGTGCGTTTTTAAATGAACTTCTGATCGTTCCGACTGGTAAACATAGCGTGACTTGCACGATTGATGGCCGTAATCACATCTTCCAGACTTCAGATGATATCTATAACGTTTACGTGAAGGCAGTTGATAATGCCGCTTTCGATGATGATATTCCGGTTCTGGTTTCGATGGACATGTCTCTCGTGAAAAAAAATGAGACGACCATAGTTCCTGTGCTTCTTCGTATCAATCAAAAAGACATCAAGGCGGGTAAATTTCCGATTAGCACTTTAGAAAAGGCACCTGATGAAATTTTCTTCGAGTCCCTTCAACCTATGACAGTCTTTGATATTGCGGCCGATGAGGCCCAGGATCTTCAAGAAATCATTTTCAATATCGACCGCAAAAAGACTTATGAAAGTTACAAAAACCATTATGAGGCCTCAATTAAGCAGGATATTGAATGTCAGCAAATGGAGGCAAAATTGGACTCTTTAAAGCCTTCCCGTGAGAAGAAGGCCCTAAAGAAAAACTTTGCCGAAAAATGTCCGGCCGGTGGAAATCTAAAAACCAAACTCTTAAGGGATTAATGGATCTCCCATTATTCCTTTCTCGATATTAAAGCGAACCTTACGCTCTTTTAAGTAGCTCTGATAAATTGCCAGATCATCAATCGCACCATTGAAGTAGTTGCTGCTATTAAAGCCATTACCACCCACACTGAATGGGATCGAAGAAGCATTAACAATCGGATCAATGCCGATATTCACGACATTCTGAACATAGCCGTTTAAGTATAGATAAAGCGCGGCTCCTCTACGAGCAACTGTAATTTGTGTCCATGAACCGGCCGGAATACTCTGAACACTGGCGATACTACCCACAGCAGTGGTTTGATAATGGAAAGTTATAATACCCGCGGCCGACATGCTTAAGCGGAAGCTTTGCTGCACAGGAGTTGTCGTGTCCCATTTGTTCACAATATCACTGGCAACAAGAGTCGTAGGATTTACCCAGACTGACATGGTGAAATCAGCATTGAGGTTTAAGTTCGTTGGTGGAGTTTGAATCACATCAGATTCAGCGGCCACAAACGTCATGAAGTCATCAACCTGCCCACCCACTGTTGTAATCGTAGCACCTGAATTAAGAGTGAAATTGAGAACTCCGGTCTGATCAGTAAGTGCTGAACCAGTTTCAAATTTCCAATAGTGATCAGGAGAAACTGCCGGATCAATAGGGGCCGGTTCATTGAAGAGACGCTGATCTTTTAGACCTTTTGCATACACCACTCCACGCTGATCGTTTGTTAAGACCTGCGCCCACAGTGCCAATTCATCCAGCATACCTTCAGTGGCGAAAGTTCCTGAACCTCTTGCTTGAGCACCCACACGAAGACCAAGGGTTGAAGGAGCAAAGTCGGCCGAGTTGACTGTTTCAAATCCCGCTGAAGCATTATCAATATAGAACTGGATAGTGCCCCCATTACGAGTCACACCCACATGGTGCCAAGTTGCAAATGGAACCTTAGCACTCGAGCACACACGTTTATAGGAAAGCGTGTTCCATACACCCGATGAGGCGGTTGTTTGAAGATCAAGACATAAACGGCCAGTGTTATCGATACGAACCGCAAATGAGTCATTAGCGGCCGTTCCGTCCCATCGACCAATAAGATGAGAATCCATTCCAGGAGCAGAGACGTTTACCCAAGTAAAGAAACTCAGAGTATTGGTGAGAGTTAATTGACTATAGGCCATATCGTAGTAAGCATTGGTGGTGAAGTTCACCGCCTCATTTACCATCCCTACGCGACCAGCTGAAAGATTCGCTGGGTTCACACCTTTTGCTAGTTCGTTGGTGATCACTTCACGTTGAAAATTTGTGGCAGCAATAATCTGAGCATCATCCATCGTCATATGAAGAGCAGCAGTTGGAAGAGCTGGCTCGTTATAAGTCAGAGAATAATCCGTATTGCTGGTCATATTGTTGGCGGCATCTTTAAACCAGACACTGATATTATTTAATCCAGCAGTAAGGGCCTGAGATAGGATCGCTCCCGCAGAGGTCGTACAAGGTTGCCAGCCAGATTGGTGAGCAGTTGGAGTCGTTCCACTCTCACCTACGAAAACAGCTGCGATATCAGCACAAGACGTAATGGTGAAACGAGCAAATGATTCAGTCGTCGGATCAGAGTTAAGCATGACCATGATTGGAATTGCCGGAGGAGTTGTGTCCCCTGTCGCTTGAGTCACACCAACGTCATAGGTATAACTTGAGACCACGTTTCCAGTCATAAACCAGATTCTTAGATTATTTAATGAATCTCCCACCAGAACTGGAGAATCTAATTCCATGGCGTCTGAACATGCCACCCATCCTGGATATGTGGCGTCTCCTACCGAAGCATCAGTTGGGGCCGCGTCTCCTGCAAAACCAATCCATACATGAGAATAACCATTGCAGTCGTTAAGCTTAATTTTTGCACGGGCGGTATTAACCGTCGTGCTTCCATTCACACCAATGATCGTTCCCATTGGTTCAACTGGAATTGCAGTACCTGCATTACCCTTAAGACTTAGATCATAAATCTGACGTTGAGTCAGGGCCGAATCCCATACCGCAAGTTCATCAATGTAACCGTTGAAACCATACTCATCGATGGCGGCAGCGTTGGCAGTATTGATGTTGAGACCAAGATATTCATTTGTGACACCAGTTGAATGGGCCGTATTCAAGGTCAAGTGAGTATCATCAGTAATGCTTGCAATCGTGTAATTACTTAGACCGATTCTGACCGTATTCGTCGTACGTTTTGCAATTGTATCGTCAGTAGCACCGGCCACATGAGGTGTTGAGAGCGTCATGTTTAAGTTGTCCGTGACGGTCGCAATCTGATGATAAGTCCCGGCGATACGAACAAGATTACCGACTGCAAATTGTGTCAAGAACATGGTTCCGTTACCCACAACGGCCGTTGTTCCGGCACTCACAGTTACAGTACCTGTTTTTTGCTCAAACAGATCCGTCATAAATTGAGTTCCGGTACCTACGACGTTGGTCGATCCTGAAGCAACTGTCACAGTACCAGGTATATTATAATAACTATATAAACTTGAGTTACCTACGCGCAGACGAGTCATCTCTGGAACGTTCACAGGTGCAGAAGATATGAGAGTGGTTGAACTTGACTCTACTCCATTCACGAAAATCGTTAGAATTTTATCTTTTCTTCTCACCGTTAAATGTGTCCACGCGGTCTCAAACGAATCCAGGATATAGGTGACATTAGTACTTACAACTGATTCGATTGAGCCAATTTTCACTTTGAATTCATAGGCAGTACTTGAGGTAGGTGCCGATACCCCTCTTGTATATGTAAGAGAGAAAGCTCGATCTTCCGGATCATTACCCCACATATCAAAGACCGCCGTGCTATCAGTGTGGCCGGCCGAAGCACCGGTCGCATAATAACCACGAGGAGTTGGTTGTTTCACCCACATTGAAATTGTAAAATTTTGTCCGAGGGCCAGAGGGGCAGCGGAATCAGATTCTAAGTACTGTTGTTTACCAATGGTATTTGCTTCTCCACCATTAATCATATCTTCAAAGCGCTGGAAGAAGAAACCTTCTCCTACTTTAGAGTTCACCCCGCTCTGGTTAGAGGCGACAGCATTATACTTTTTAAGTGGTAGAGGATTCGTAACAGAATTTAAGTAAGGATCGGCAAAAGTTGAATTATCAAAGTTCCAATAATGCTGAGGAGTCGGAGCAACCACAAGATTAGGAACGACGACATCAATTGATTCGCTCTTCTCCCCATGGTAGTAAACGTAAGCAAGTTGAGCATCTGTCAGGGCCGAATCATAAAGAACGAGTTCATCATAGTAACCTTTTGAATCACCCATTTTCATTTTGCCCATATTGGCATCAAGATTTCCGGTTGAAATGAGGTGAGAAGAGTCGACGCGTCCGTTGATGTAAATTTTAAGAGAGTTATTCTTACGAATGACTCCAATGTGGTTCCACTTCTGAGGAGCAATACGGGCCACACTTCGTTTGACCCAGTTACCACCGGCCCGAGTTGTGACTTCAATGGTATCAGATATAGTTCTGGTAATTGTATATTGACCTTGATCAAGAAGGACTTCATCAGCAACAATCGCCTCAAACGGTCTATACCAAAAGGCAACTGAGTAGTCCTTCACAGAATCGTATTCTGCTCGATAAGTCCCCTCAATGGCGTTATAGTACATACCATCTGCCGGCAGGGCCTTACCAAAACCATCTCCAACTTTACCTGCTCTGACTGGATTATAGGCCGTGACCGTTGCACGGATATGCTTCGTACCCGCCTTGTCGTGGAAGTAATAGTTACCAGTTCTATCGGCCGCATTGAACGAATAGTAGGCCAGAGGATTGATCATTTCAGGTGGCTGATAAGTGTATGTGAATGAAGTTGAGCCAGAGATATCACCTTGTTCATCTCGGAAGTAAACATTCACAGTAGATGTACCACGATCAATTAATGATGAAACAATGTAGGCCGCATCTAAACTACAGAACTGCCAGCCTTCATCATCTTCATTCGGCGCCGGGCTTGGAGCAACGTTTACATAAATCGCATTGATTTCAATTCCATTCGCGCCGGTACAAGATGGCATTGTGAAATAGGCCCAAGGCATGGATGAAGTCGTTAAGCCGTTAGCAAGATAAATCCCTGGATCTGTCGGAGGAATTCCATCTTTAAGCACGTCTGGCAAGTGAGCACCACCGTACTCATATACATAATAAATTTGTTGTTCAGTTAGAGGTTTATGCCAGATTTGAACTTCATCAATCACGCCGTTAAAAAACGATCCTGGAGCACCAGCATTGTTAAGATCAGTTTCTGCTCCAACGGTCCAGTTACTGAAGTCATCATGATAAAGTTCGTAGCGTGCAGCATTGAAGAATGGAATCGCATATTGTTTAACAAACACACCATCAAGATATAATTTTAAATCCCGTCCATCATATGTTCCGGCCACATGGTGAAGACCAGAATTATAAATGTTGGTATCGATTCCCACGGTGTATGTTGGCTGAGTTGTACCCGTCCAGGCAGTCACGAAAAATTGTAATTGACCGTCCTTCACTCGAAGTCCAGATCCGGCACCAGTCGAAGTCGCAAAATACTGATTGTTACCTACGATATGGCGATACTGAGTTTCACCTTTTTTAAGTTCTACCCAGGCAGATATAGTCAGGTCATACATTGGGTTGGTAGCAGCGGTCGGATGGATTGAAATCATGTCCTGAACACCGTCGAAAATGAAACCACCTTCGATCGCCGACTTACTGCCTGACTTCTGACCTATTCTATAGGCAACATAGTTCGTGGCACCGGCCAGATGATTGGCCTTCATTTGCATGGTTGTATTATTAGTGATTGCCTTCACTTCCAGAGACTCATTGCCAATTTTAATTCGGTCACCGACCTCTAATTCACCCAAAAAAGAAGTTGAGTTACCAGAAACCATATCAGTGCCTGGAGCAATACTGAATGTTCCGGATAGTTGAGTTACCGTTGAAGTTGGGGTTCCAATCAAATCAAGAGCACCATCTGACCAAGATAATGAGTCACGAACTTCATTGCCGATGGTGTGTCCAGAGAAAGTAGAGTCCATGGTCCACGTGATCTTTGGACGAGGAATGTCAGTCACGAAATTAGACATCACAAATGTTTCACCATTTGCCGTTCCGGATCCCGCACTCACCTGTCCCGTGAAGGACTTCGCCCACACTCTAGGTGTCACAGTTGTATTGTAATTCATCGGAGCTGATGTGATACCGCCGGCCATTGTGTTACATGGTTGCCAGTTCTCATCGTTGGCCGCAGGAGCAGTTAGAGAATTATTCACCAGCACCATATTCATATCTGTACAATCGGAAACCGTTAGTTTTAGACGAGAACCGTAAGATTTTTTACCCGGTTCATAGATGGTAGTTCGAGAATTTGGAGGAGTAATAACCGCCAGACCCGGATTGTAGATACGAGTATTGGTCAAAATAAAGTTGTTATAGATGTCAGTGATATGGGCCTGATAAAGGGCGGTGTTATAAATCATCACCTCATCGATCACACCTCTGAAGTATCCACCCACTGGTTTTTCAAAATCACCTGCTCGTGCACCAATTGTCAGAGAGGTATTTTTTGAAGCGTTATAAGTAATCATCCCCTCATAACCCAGATCTTTCTTGCGAAGAAGATTTCCGTTCTTGTAGAGCTTCATATAACGACCGTCAAAGGTCGCGCTGATGAACATTGGTCCAGTACCAAGCTGGTTCTGAGGATAATCCAGTACGACGTCCTGACCATTTACATTCAAGATAAATTCGAAAAACTCATATCGATATAAATCAGTGGGAGGACATGCGGTCAGTGCAGTGGTCGCATCGAATAAAGTAGGAACGTTACATGACCAACGAATCTCATAACCTTCATGTCCTACACTTCGAGTACTTAAAATAGTTTTGGCCCCACGATCCGCAATCAGTGTGGGAACATTGATCCAGAAATTAATGGAAAGCTCATCTACTGGTTTAATGACCGGGTTATTCTCTACTTCAACATATTTTCTGAGACCATCAAACTGAATGGCGCGGCCTACTCCACCAGCAACATAGTCACTTGGAGTAATGGCATAGGTATGGGCCATTTGCCAGTTCACTGGCTCAAAGTTCTTCTCACCCACCATGGAGTCATCATCGAAGTTCCAGTACGCGACCGGATTTGGACGAGGAGGAACGGTGTAAACTACTTCTACCGGCTGGCCGGCAGAAACGTTTCCGTGAGCATCACGATAGTAGAAGTAAACAGTGTTTGAACCAGCATTCAGAGTCGGACTCTTCAGATAGGCCTCAAGTGTCGTACAGTTCTGCCAACCTTGGGCATCGAAGGCAGGAGGAGTGGCACTTAAGCTGATATAGATACCATTAATGTCTGAGCAGTTATCGATCGTAAAATATGGATTACTATTATCTGTTGGCCAGTTAGTACCAAAGGTCGAAGCAAAGACACTAATGCCACGGCCCTGGGCCGGTGGAGTCGTGTCACCCGGAGTGATGGCATCGCTATAACGACGATACCAGGCGATGATTTCTTTTTCTGTGATTGGACGGTCAAAGACCATGAATTCATCGACCTGCCCCACAATTCCCAGACCAACTTTAAATCCACCTATACCATCCATATCAACAATTCGTTTAATAGTTGGATTATAGTTTCTATCCCCTATGTTCTCAGCGGCCACTAAAGTGGAATCAAGATAAAGCTTCATATCAAAGCCATCATAAGTGGCAACGACAAAATGTTTACCCGTCGAGATTTGAGACGTAGGATAGCGCGCCTCAACTGTTTGAGTTGAGCGCATATAATCTGTCACAAGTGGAACATTCAATTTAAATTTTAGATATCCACCTTCGAGTAGAAGGCTTGTATCGTCCAGAACCGCCGAACCGTTGCGGGCAACGATTCTTCTAGTGGAAGAATCGTTTTGAGTCAGATCCACCCAAAGGCCAAAAGACAATCCATCTCGAAGATCATAAATTTTTGCCGTGTTCGTATCAACCGCCTGAGCGGCAGTTAATAAGAGTGCATCACCATCATTATTAGATTGTCTGACCGGAGTACCGGTACGAGTGCCGGCAGCATTAATGATAAAGTCACGCTCAACGGTCGTGAAATGTTCTTCGTTAAAAGATAAATAAGTAATTGGTAGAGTCAGATCATAATCATAGAGGACCGGAAGAATCTCTTTTCTTCCCGGAGCGCTTGATACAATACCATCAGAGTTTTTGGCATAAACATCTACATAGGTCGTATTAAGAGGCAATTTCGCCGAAATGATGGCACCCGGACCTGCCTGACAATTTCTCCAGTCCGGATCCGCCGGATGAGGAGCACCAGCATTCTGGGCGTTCACATAAACATAGGGAGTGTTCGTACAATCAAGAATGGTCATTCTCGCGCGAGAGCCAAAATTATCGTAGTGATAGATAAAAGCATTATCTACGTTATTTGGTGCAGGGAGAGCGGCATAAATATGAGAGTTACTGTTAGGAGCATTAACAACACTCGTAACTTGCGCAGGGGTCATGTCAAATCCCCAAAGGGCGATTTCATCCACCATGCCGTCAAAGAAAGAAATTGGATTCACATTGTTCTCTGACTCAGCTCCCACACGGAAGTCAGTCAGAATATCATAACGAATAAAGTCTCTCTCCGCCAAAAGACCACTCGTCCCTACTTGCACTCCATCTATATAGAGCTTCATTTCCCAACCAGTGAACACACCTACTACGTGGTGCCAGCCAGTGGTGATTGAGGCCATTGGAGCAGACATGGTGATCGTTCCAGCGATATCTAATTCAGTTGTTAAACGAAGTTGGCCACCAGTCATGTAGAGTTTGTAACCACTGCGGACTGTGGCCGAAGAATAAGTATGATGATCCACCAGTACTCTTGTCGTCGCATCACCTTGAGTAAGACTAAACCATCCCCCCACCGAAAAGTAGTTCACGGGACGAAGGAGCTTAGTTGAAGTCGCTGACATGAACGCACCGTTGGTGGTAGATGTCGCGGCCAGATCAATACCTTCATTCACCTTCCCCGTTACCGCATGAGCATCCGGGTTAAGTGGAGTATCGATATTTACCAGTAGTAAATCATGAACCTTGTTATCAATCACATCACGAGAGTATTTTGAAATCGTATGAGTCGCGTCCAATGGCCATACAGCGTTGGCAGAAGGAAGAAGGCCATCGATAAAATCCACCACTAGATCTGATGAAACCGGAGTGACGTTACCAGCAAGGTCTTTGAACCACACTGTAATGGTATGACCACCAGGAGTGAGATTTTCCAGACCAAACGATCCCAGACGAGTACGACATGATTCCCAACGCTCGTCTTGTTTATCCGGTCGTGTTCCTTCGTTAACCAGAACACCAGAGATAACGTTATTTAATGGGCCCGCAAGGTTACAAGAACTAAGTGAGAAGTAGGCCTTGTTCGAGAACATGTTAGGACGAGTATTTTCAAGTGTGAGAGATGCCAGAGTAGGAGGAACTGTATCAGAAGCATAAAGAATGTCCGCACCGTTGTGATAAAGCGACGACACTTCCAATTTACTTAAACTCTTTTCCCACACGATAATTTCATCAATTTTATTTTCGTAATAAGAGTTATTAAGAATGTTACCGGTATTGACCCCCGAGGCCGCTCCACAAACTAGTTCTGCTCTGTAAGTTTCCCAACGAGTCGGTAAATTAGTTAAAGAAGCTTGTGAGCCTACGAAGGTATTTACACCTGGTTCATAAAGAATTTGTCCGGGTGCCGGGAGTGAGAAGGACTTAACAAAAATACCATCCATGAACAGAGATGCTTTCTGACCATCATAGGTACCAACCACTAAGTGCCAGCCGGTGGCAATGTTTTTGGTCTCAAGATACGGCTCGACTGTTCCCTGATTCGTGATGACGGTGAAACGAAGACCCCTGTCATCTACGTTGGCGGCCTGAATTCTAAGTGCCCAGCCTTTACCGTTATAGAGGTTACTCACAATGTGTTTATCTTGAGAGGCAGTATTACCTACGATATAGACCCAAGCGGCCACGGAAAGTTTATTCAACGGTTTTAACTTAGAGTTACTCGGATGATTCGAACGAAGGATGGTTGGGTTCTTATAGGTATTCATGATACCAAACGTAAAGGCCTGATTAAGGACCCCTGCTTGGTTAGTTAATAAGGCACTATTATTCGGATCAATGCCCTGGAAGTGCTGACAAGCATCCCCAGAGGCCTTCATCAATGTTTCACTCTTTAAGTTAATCTGGCTCAGGCGATCGAAGGCAGTTTTTGTTCCCGCAACATAGTGAGCGTTATCAAAGGTCCAATGAACCACCGGACGAGAAATTGGTTTATCGTATGGAGTAGAAATAGGCACATATTCAAACGTTCTTGAAACGTTACCGTAATTGTCCTTGGTCCAAAGCTTCCCGAATGAATCAGATGTCTCTAGCTCTTTTGAAAGAAGACCACCCACAAGAGTGTTACAACGTTGCCAGTCAGGGTCGTTCTTATCAGGTGGGAACTCATCCTTGGTCACGATAATATAATCAAGGTCTGTACAACTGTTCACACTTAAGTTCGCTCGAGAAACGAGTGAGTTATAGTAAGTGATATTTAAGTTAATCGGAATTTCTGGAGGGGTCACATTATAGTAAACCTGGTCCCCTTCCATACCACGGTCATAGATTTCCGCAACGACTGTATCAGAAAGGGCCGTGTCCCAGAAGGCCACTTCATCCAGACCACCGGTTAAGAAGCTTCCACTGTTTCCGGTGGCGGCCGGAGCTCCTGCTCCCATCACTAGGGAGTTAGAGTTTGCGTATTCGATGTCTTTGTTTGTGGCGGCAGCGCTTACACTTGGAAGAATTTCAGCTCCATTTACAAACAGACGAAGCGTTCCGTTATCATAGATTCCCACTACGTGGTGCCAGGTATCTGTCGCAAGTCCGCCAGTTGAAGTTGTAATAACTTCAGTCGCCCCACCCACTCTCACTCTAAAATGAAGACCATTGTTCTGAAGAACAAGTGCGTAACCGCCATTATTAAAATTCCCAACGAGAACTCTTTCCGCCACTCCAAAACTTGGAACTTTAAACCATGCTGAAAGAGTGACTTGGTTCTGAGGTTGGAAAGAAGAATCAAAAGGCACTTCAATAAATTCATCCGCGCCAATAAAACTTCTACCTTCATCAACTTTACCGACCGTCTCAACTGCACCGGTGATGATACCGTTTTTAGCATTAACGACATCGAAGGCCACTGCACCATCAACGTTTACTTTATCCAGCGTCCAATACGAATTAGGATCTGGGATAGTAAAGTCATAGATAAAATTCATCGCCAGATCATAGCTAGTAAGTGATACGTTACCGGCCATGTCTTTAAACCAGACTTTTACATTGTTAACACCACTCTCCAGGAGCGGCGATCTGATCTTATCACCTGAAGTTGTACAGGCCTGCCAGTTGGCCACATCAGAAAGTGGAGCTGTATCGGTTAAGCTCACATAAACGGAAGCAATGTCATTACAATCTGAAACATTGAAGCGAGCAATTGGAATGCCCACATTGTAGTCATTATTTTTTGGAGTAACTGGCACTGGTTCAGGTGGAACAGTGTCTTGACCGTTGAAGAAGTCATAAATCGTTGAGGCCGTCAGGGCCGAGTCCCACACTACGATTTCATCCAGTACACCATCAAAATGAGTTCCTGCGACCGGGCCAGTATTACATGAGGAACCGGCACCAACCATGAAGGAGCCCAGACACTGATACTGAACTGAAGAAACACTTCCATAATCGTGAGTATCAACGACGTTACCATCGAGATAAAGTTTGACGACCTGACCATCATAGGTACCAATGATGTTATGGAAACCTGAAGTATAAGCACTGGTCAGAATCGCAGCATTTCTCACTCCGAAACCGGTACTTACTTTGAATCGTAATTCGTTTGAGGCCTGGTTAATTTCAATTCCATAACCATGGCCAGTTGAGAAAGTTCCTCCAAGGACCTGCTGACGGTTATCGTTCGCAGTGAGGTTGACCCAAATGGACATAGATACTTGCTCTTTTGGTTGAGCGTTGTATGCGTATTTTCTTTCTATAAAATCAGATGAAGCGCGGACAAAGCGATAACCTTCGTTCTGAATTGCGATCTGACTAGGATCGGCCCCCATTGAAAACGCTGTCTGACCAGAGAAGATATCAAACACATCAGCAATATGAGTTTGGTTATCATCCAGCGTGTAATAGAGAACACCAGGAGGTTGATAAGCAATACTGGTAATCGTAGTATTAAGTTTTAAGTAACCAGTTGAGATATTATCGTACTCATCCTTGGTCCAGATCTTTAATTCATGAGCACCTTGAGAAAGATTCTTATGAACGATTCCACCTTTAGTCGTATTACAAAGTTGCCACTCAGGACTATCAACTAAGGGTGGATGGGTCGTTTCATTGATGTAGATAAACTTAGCATCTCCACAATTTGGAATGGTGATAAGCGCATTCTGTAAGAACTCTCCATAGAATGTGGCCGAAGCAATATTGGCCGACGGAGTTGAATCCTGCCTTACTTTATAGTTGTTGAAAGCATCAATGTAGTGATCAAGTGCCATCTGATCAGTGAAGTATTGGTTCCACACCACGACTTCATCGATCTTCTCGTTAAAAAGCCCCGTATTAAGTGGATTTGGGGCAGATCCATTGGTGAGACCACCCACCACAAAGAGTTGTGAAGATCCGTAGACAAGGTTCGCAGGAGAACCTAAATCAACCGGTGTTCCAACTGGTTGTCCATCGATATAGAGTTTCACATAACGACCATCAGACGTACCGATAAGATGCCTCCAACCTGTCTCGTAAGTTGAAGTGGCCACTGACACCGCATTCCCTTCACCACTGGCAAAGAAATAGAGGTTTCCACCTTGAAGCTTCAAACCGTATGAACCGTTACCGGCCAGACCTTTTGTCCCTGCCTCATTCTTTGTGAGGTAGGCCCACATTGAAAGAGTTACAGAAACCGCTGGTTTAAGAGTCGTGGTATTTTCTGTAAAAAGATAACTATTAGTTCCGGAAAGTTTTAGGGCCTGTTTATTTCTCCCTACTACTTCCGTCACCTGAGCTGTGTCCCAGCGATAGAGGTGATTTGTTCCTTTAGCATCCACCACTCGATTTTTATTCAAGTGAGTTTTATCCATGGTCCAATAAGCGATCGGGTTTGGAAGATTACCAATGGCCGGATCGAAGATGAATGAAACATCTCTTGGTGTATCGTTGATGTTACCGGCAGCATCTTTAAACCAAACCGACACGGTATACGAACCGGCCAGATCTACATCATAAACTATTGAACCAATGGCCTCAGAACAGTTCTGCCATCCAGAAAGACCAATGCCAGGTTTTACATATGGATTCGGATAGGCCGAAGTCTCAATATAGACCTGATCCACATCAGTACAACTGGTAATGGTTAAGCGAGCTGGAGCTGTTGTGAGAGTTGGCGCTCCTTCTACAATCACTGGTGGACGCGGAGGCGGCGTTGTATCAGGACTACTGCTGATAATAACTTGTTTTGAAATGGATGAAGCACTTACGTTTCCTGCTCCGTCCTTAAACCAGGCATAGAGAGTATAAGTTCCATCGGTTAACGATGGAGTCTTCAAGGCCCCAGCGGTGTTATCACAGGCAAGCCAGTAAGGATCATTTTTATTAGGGGCCGTAGCTGACTGAGTGAGGATCATGCCCGAAATGGTATCTTCTGGATAAACCTTATTCGCGGTCACAGCTGCTGCACCGGCCGCGTGATTTAAGATGAGAGTTAAGCTTGTATCACTTTCAATGGATTTAATTTTAAGCGACTGAGCACCAATCTGAATGAAGTCGTTTGGAGCCAGCTGAGTGGTAAATTGTGTGCCAACGCCAGTCACGATTTTATCGGCCGCTGCCACACTTACAGTACCAGTCAAGGCCACTGAGGATTTTGGCTGACATGTATTGAGAGTGAAGATGGCACGTGAAGCATAGTTTTCAATTGTTTCAGTTACACCCGGAACTGAACCGTCTCCATCGCCGTTTACTAAGAATAGACTTAGTGGAACATCTGCCCCTTCACCGGCAGTGATGGGAGGTGAAGTCGTATCTGGAGCAGCGTAAGTAATGTCTACACGACTGAACCAAGGATTTAAGATGTAGCCATCTGCGAACTGAAACCACACATCATAGGTATGAGGTCCCTCACCTACAACCGCCGGAGGGGTGATCCCATTAAGCGCAGTCGAACAGTTTATACCACCTGAAGTAAAATCACCTGCAGTTGGTGGCAGGGCCGTGACATCATCTGTTTTAATAAAAATTTTCGGAATGCCGGCACAAGTGCTGATACTGAGTGGAGGTTGAACAGTGTTAACAATACTGCCACCAAAGATGTAGGCATATGGAGGCAAGAAATCCACAACCACTTGTGAGAAGTCACCAGAAACCACGCCACCGGTTTTGTACCAGAAGTTAACCGTCTGAGAGCCGGTTGTGCCTAAGAGATAAGAAACTCCTCCTGGATTAGTATTACAAGGCTGCCATCCCACGGCACCTGCCGCCGGAGCCGCACCTTGATTGACGAATACTTCATCAATCCCAATACAGCTTGCGAGTGTATAAGTTGTTTGCGGACGAATGGTGAGAGGCGATTCTACCCAGGCCACTTGTGGAAGATAGTTCACCGGCACGTTCACCGGATTCTCAGAGATAAAATTATCTGAATATTTAAAGTAGGCCTTGAGAGTATGGTTACCCGGAGAAAGTTGAGGTGACTTCAAGGCACCAATCGCAGTTGAACAATTCTGCCAGTTGGAATCCGATGCCAGAGGTTGTGCACCTGTTTCATTAAAAAGCACTTGAGTAATTTTAGTACCACCGCCACAAGCATTGATGGTGATATCTGCAATATCGGTAGAAATTGTCGGTCCACCAACTACCGAAAGAATAGGAGCATTGTAAGTAACGGCGTAAGCAAGGAAGGCCGAACTTACGTTATTGAATCTATCTTTAAGCCAAAATTGAAGATTGTTAACTCCATTAACAAGATTTCCATAAACAATGGATTGGTTAACACTATCACAGGCCTGCCATCCCGGGGCGTTTGGCGAAGGTGAACCCACCTCACCTTTTGTAACTTTGATACCACCGTAAGAAAGCATGCGTTTTGAAGCAGTAAGACCTGAACCAACAAGAGCAGCGTTGTTACCTGCAATCTCATTCAAAGTCATTTGTGTGTCAGATTGGATGCTCTTGATCTGAGTATAAACTCCATTGATCTCGGTATAGTCATAAGGTTGAAACTCGGTAGTGAACGTGGTTCCCGTACCCAGAACCGTCAAGTTGTTCGCACTAACTGAAACAGTTCCAGCAATATTAGTTTGAATCGCCGGAATTGAAGATGGATCAAGACAGATGGGCGAAAGTCTAAATGAGCCCTGCGAATAACCAGTCAAAATATTTGTACCAATGATCTCAAGATCACGGTTGCTTCCAATATTACCTAAATCAAGTCCTGATAAAGAAGGAGCTGTATAGTCGTAAGGAAGCGCCAGAGGGACTGATGACGTTGAAACGGTCGCTACCGGAGTCGAACCATCAAGGTCCATCCCTTCTGATTTGACCCAAAGTCTTGTGTTATAAACACCAACTCCCACTTGTGGTGGGAAAGTAAAGTTATAGCCATTCGTTAAGACGTCACTACAACTTCTCCAAGCTGGATCCGAAGCACCTGGTTGCGAGTTCGCCACCGCAATGAAGACATTATTATCGGCGGCCTCATATGAGAAAGCACCCACGGAACAAGCTCGCTGCTTACAAGCATCAATTCTCACGTTGGAAGAGCCAGCACTCAAAGGACCGGCAGTCGACATTGAGAGAACCGCTGGAAGAAGTGGGTTTGCAGTTTTAGTAATCGTAAAACCAGATCGCGTGATTGTGGTTGTATTGCCAGTTAAATCCGCTGATTCAATTTTAAATGTTCCGTTCGGATGTGTTTTATTTGGAACACAAAAATTAATTGTTTGAGGAGTCCCTCCAACAATTGTTCCTAATTCAACATAGGGATAATCACCAAGGTCACCAGAGTCAGGTGAGTAGAAAATTTTTGAAGTCCCTAGACCTGCGGTCGCATCAGAAAGATTGAAGCTTAAAGCAAAATCACTATGACTGTTCATGGCAGTTGCGACAGTGACAAAATTTGCATCCGGAGGAGTTCCATCACGGAAGATCGTGATGGCGGTTGAAGTATCAGATACATTTACGATGGGAGTTGTACCGTCAGTATCAGTGTCTTCAGTTTTAACCCAAACATTGTAGGTAAAGTCTCCGTCTCCAGTGAAAGGCGGAAGATCATATCCATCATCCAGTACATCTTCACAAGAAATCCAGGCCGGATCTCCTGCTCCTGGTTGTGTCCCCCCGATGGCAATAAAAGTTTCATTGGTCGGCTCTTCGTAATAAAGAGCTCCATTAGTACAAGAAGTCGGGCGACACATATCAATTAATAATTTTGTGTTCCCCGAATTGGTAGAAAGACCATTACTTGAAGTAACTGTTGGAAGTGCTGGTTCAGTTGGAGTGAGGGTAAAATTCTGGCCCGCCACATCTCCTAGATTTAGTTCAGAGATGTTTTTATTTTTATCTTCTGCGATGATTTTAAAAGTTGGTTTTGAATGAGTCTTGTTTGGTGGACAAAAATTGATCGTGCGGTGACCACCATCGAATGTTCCAATCTCTTTGAACACCACTCCGTCTGGAGCATACTGGAGCGACACTGACTTTACTCCTGAGCCACCAGGATTATCATTCACTTCAAATTCCAAAGGGAAATCTTGAGCGCCACTTAAAGCGGCCGGAGCAGTCGTAACGTAAGTGATAGTCGGTTTTACTTTATCAGGATTAACAATGTTCGAGACTTCAATACGAGCTAACTTATCGCAGGCAGCGAATAAAATTAGTTGAGGAAGAATGAAATGCCAGTGCAATTTTTTATTGAGCATCAATCTCTCGTAAATTGTTTCTCTATGGTAAGGTCGCTCCAACACTTCGCTGGAAACTATTAATAAAAGTTTCACAAAGCTCCTAACCTATTAAAACTTAAGAAAAATTTCGGCAGCCTCTTCCCTACGTATTAATACTTAATTCATAAGTTTAAGATTTCTTTGACAATTAATTTAGTCCAGTACCTTTTAAAAATTTTCTAACTATCTTGAAAGACGAGCCGATAAGGAGGGCATGATTGATCCAAAAATTTTGAGCAAAAAAGTCTTAATCCTAGATGACATGAGTACCATTCGTGATGCTCTCATCGCCGCCCTCAAATCCCTCGGCTTTACGAACATCGCCCAGGCCGTTGATGGAAAACAGGGTTACGAGAAAGCCAACGAATGTGCGGGAAGTGCTCCTTTCGAGCTCGTCTTCTCCGACATCAACATGCCAAATTGTAACGGGATTGAATTTCTAAGACAGTTTCGAGGAATTGCGGCCTATAAGACAATTCCGGTGATTATGGTGACATCAGAAAATGAATTGCACACCATTCTTGAAGCAGTCGAGGCCGGCGCCAGCAGCTATGTGCTGAAGCCGTTCACCCCGAAAACGATTGAAGCAAAGATTGTGGAAGTCTTTAATAAGAAATCGGCAGGTCAAAAATAAATTTGGTTCCCTTGCCTACTTCTGATTCCAATTTAATCTGACCATTCATACGATCAACGATGTCTTTGATCGCGCTCATTCCTACACCACGGCCTGAGATAGTAGTGACCTGCTCGGCCGTAGAAAAGTCCTGATCAAAAATATGGTAGATGATGTCCTGGTCAGTTTCATCTGTGTAAGACTTGTCTGGATTGTTTTCTTGAAGTTTCTTACGAACTCTTGCTGGATCGATACCATTACCATCGTCCTCAACCACAAGTTTAAGACGCGATCCCTCACCTTCAACACCCACGTGAACCTGGATATTTCCTTCCATAGTTTTGTTGCGCTCTTCACGAACATGAGGCGCTTCAATTCCGTGGTCGGCACAGTTACGGAACAAGTGTACCAGAAGCGAAAAGAACTCACGGTATGAATCCGGATCAACACGGAGGTCACCATTATGAACAACCAATGGAGCGAACTCTTTACCAAGTTTAGGTCCAAGTGATTCAAGAAGCTTCTTATAAGGAACGAAGAACTCTTCAACCGGAACCTTCATGATCTTCTCATTGAAGACATGCTTAAGTTCACGGTTATCAGTTTGTTGAACAAGGTCATTGATATAAAGAAGGATGGCCTGATCAATTTCAACCGTATTCGAGTTAAAGCCAAGAGTATCAAATGTCTCTTGCTTGAAGCGATGATAGCTTTCTTTGAAGGCGTTTTTTTGATCAATAAGAAGTTGGTGATCAAGAACACCCTTTTTCTTCATATCAACCACGGTCTGTTCACACTTACGTGCCTCAGTCACGAGGGCATCCACTGCGTACATACCAAAACCACCGTTAAACGAGTGGTAAATTAACATCGCGTGATCATAACTCGGTTGAGGCGCCTCAATCACTTCATCCAGCGACTTCACATAACTATCAACTTCGCCAATGAACTCGATGAATTGTTTCTTGGTAGCAAGGATCTTGAAGATCATCTCTACATAACGCTCTTTCTTTCTGGTCTCTTCGATGGCGCGCATTTCGTCGGTTTTATCTGTTGCTACCACCACTACGTTTGAGATTTTTTCTTCTTCATCTCTCATCGGATGATAGTGAAGTTTTAACATTGAGTAATCATCACTCTCAATGCTTTCGCCATAAACTTTTTCATTCACACCCAGAGTCGCCGCCGATTCAAACGGAAGCTTCTCAGAGAACATGATGTTTGCCCATTTCTCAATACGTGCGTTTTGATCAGCAGGAACATCCAGCACTTCGTTATAAGTCAGACCAGCAGGTGACTTTCTAAATAGGTTTTCACAGGCCTTAGTATATACAGGAGAACATTTAAGGTCCGGACCGAATACGAATAGACCTTGGTCAAGGGAGTCGATCATCGCCTGAATGAAGTCGTTAGCAGACTTCAATTCACGCGTTCTCTCTTCTACTTTCTTCTCTAGGTTTTTAGAGTAGTCTTCAATTTTGATGTTTGCTTCTTTCAACTCATCAATGATGATTTCTTTTTCACCCAAGAGGTCTTTGATTTTCCCGCTCATGAAATTGAAACGACCACCCAGGACCGCAAGTTCATCATGGGTCCTTACTTCCACTTCATGGTCGAAGTTTCCTTCTGCCACGAAGTTTGCCCCTTCCATCAAGGCCTCAATTGGACCTGTCAGGCGTTTAGCGAACCATAGACCAAGAATAAGAGATACGCCCAAAAGAACGAGACCAAATGAAATGGTCTTCACACTCAAATCACCTACTACTGCGTAGGCCTTAGCAGTTGAGATATAACTGATAACGTAGATACCAAGCTTCGGAAGACTTGATACGGCCACCAGGTATTTACCTTCATTAATAGTCACTTCTTTTGAAGTAGAAGCACCACTGGCCTGAATTAATTCTTCATAAGGAAAGTCATTCAGGTTCTCTCCAGAAGTCCACAATGGCTTTCTGTTTTTATCAACCACGGTATAAGAGAATACTGAGTCGTTTGAAATCTGGGTCCAAACATTGTCCATATTAATAAGGAGGCCCAGATGTTTTTGATCGTCACGGTAGTTAAGCTCAAAAGTGTTCTTACTTGGGATCTTTTTAACTGAAACTCCCAGAACATTTGTTGGCTTCGCGTCTTCAATCCAATTGGAAACAAAGTCAAAGTAGCTTTCAGAGTTTCTAGGGAAAGTTGACTTCATTAACGTCTTGCGATTGGAATCGCCTGTGAAGCTAAAATAGAGGCCGTCTACGAGCTCCTGACGGTCCATTAACTCCTTAAGGTTCTGATTCTCATTTTGCGATAACATCGCCAATGATTCGGCCTGAAAGAGTGAGTTCGAGATGTTCTCATTGATGAGGTTTCTCACCTTCTCTGCGTTCGAGAGAACGTTCTCGAAAACGTAGGCCTTCTTATCGTTGATTAATAAGAGGTTGGTGAAGATAAGAATCCCTGCGATCGCCACCAGAAGCAAAGCCGACAGACCCAGTAGGGTTTTAGCTTTAAGACCAATGCCTTTCATTTTTGTTGCCTGCAAATTTTCGCCCATAGTTTCTAATCTCAATTTGATATAGAATATTAATTAATGATTAATACACATTATAATATCACTGATGAAGATCAACAGGGGAAATCTTTTTTCTCCTTCGATAGGTTTACTCTAGTTTTGGGTTCGTCACTCATCGTAGGTGGCGTAGTGCTGTTTAAGTACAACCCATTTCAAGTCCCTCCTCTAAGGCAACTTGAACCAGTCGCCAAAATTCAGGGTCTAGAGTTTGAATCGAAGAGAAAGATTCCCGGAACTCTTACCTGGATTGATACTATTAAAGGAGACACTCTCTTTAATGGTGATCAAATCCTGACTGATGAGAAGGCCTCTGCGACGGTGGAGTTTGAATCAGGTTCTAAACTCATCATCGGTCCGCAATCTCTCATTCGTATTGAAGTCTTAAATAATGAATATCAAATTCAACTTGTAAAAGGTCAACTTAAGGTTGAAGGTGATGCTCCAGCGAAGATCATTGATGTTGAAACTGGTAAGTCAGTTCAGGTGAAGTCTGGTGAGGAAATCGTAAGTTCGAAGACCGGCATCGTGGCCAAGTCTGAAATTCAAAACATTTTGAATGATCCGAAGCAAGGTTCGGTTATTGATCCTCATGTTACAAAAGAAATCGACTTCACATTAAAAAGAAACGATTCAGGTACTGCGACTCTTATCGATGCAAACGGTAATAGAGTTGCTTCACAAAGCTTTAATGGACCCATCACTATTAAAACGCCAAACCCTGGTCGCTACACTCTTGAACTTACGGGTTCAAGTGGTCAATCTTTAGGTCGAAGCAGCTTCCGAGTTTCTCCTTATAATAAACCTCAGCTTCAAAGTGTTGCTACAAACCGCACTTATGTTCGTGGTGAAGTTCTGCCTATCGCCTGGGCCGGTTCAGAAACTGCTGATTATCGTGTGATCCTTAAAACTCCGACTGGTGAACAATCAGTCATGGTTAAAGGTAATAAGTTCTCATTCCCACTGAATGACGAAGGTATCTATGGTGTTCAGGTCGCCTTGATTCAACGTGGACAAGAATATCCAAGCGACGAAATGAAACTCGACATCAAACTTGAAGAAGCACTTTCCATTCCCGCCGAGCAGTTGAAACAATCTGTGCCTGTGAAATCTCCTGCTGACTATGCCGTGAAGAACAAGCTTAATAACTCTCCGGTTGTATTTGAAGTAAGTCCTGAGCAAGACTTCTCTACTATTGTGAAGAAAGTTCCGGCCGAACAAGGTAAGAAGGCCATCGTGATGGAAAAGCCGGGCGTGTACTACGTGCGTGCCAAGAGTTCGGACAACCCTCCTCTTGTTTCTCCTCCCGCCAAAATGGTTGTGACAACTCCGGTCGCTCAAGTTTCTAAGAACTATGAGAAACGCCAGGAAATCTCAACTGAAGGTAAGCAGGCGACTCTTTCCTGGATCAAGCCTCAGGGTGTAAGAGAAGTAAAAGTTCAGGTCGCAAAAGACCCGAATTTCCAGAAACTAATTGTCGAAAAGAACACTCCGGCCAACGCTGAAATTTTTAATCTTCCGAATGTGGGTAACTACTTCTGGCGAGTTCTTCCTAAAGAAGATTCTGCTGAGTTCCTCACTCCATCTGCTTCAGTTCCACTTGAAGTAACACTTCCTAAGGTGACTTCGCCTGAAATTATCGCCCAACAGATCATTGAATATGAGGAAGTAAACGGTAAGCCTAATCACGTGATTAAGCTTGTTCCTTATAAAAATGCCAAGAACTACACTCTTGAAGTGTTTTCTGATGCTGCTTTAAAGAAACCTGTTTTCAAGCAAGCAGTGAAAGGCACGACAGTGAACTGGATCAGTAACCGCTCTGGTAAATACTACTATCGCGTGAAAGTTCAGGATGTTTGGGGTCAAGAATCAGAATATTCTCAAACGGGAGAGCTAATCTTCCCTATTTCTCCAATGGTGGATCTATGAAGCAGTTCTTGTTGTTAACGTTCGCGCTCTTGCTTTCGACCCTCGCTATCGGTCAGGAAGAACAAGCAAAAAAAATGTACAAGCTCAGGTACCTCGTTGAACAAAACGATACGCTGGCCAAAATCTACAAACGCTTTGTTTATCCTAACAGTATCATCACCAAACAGACTCCCATGACTCAAAGAACCTTCAAGGGAAATCCAGAAGTAAAAGACTGGAACAAACTTGAACCGGGGTCGATGATTGATCTTTATATTCAGTATGAATACCTGGATATGTCGAAGTACCAGGCGTACATCGATAGTATGAAAGCAAACCTAAAAAAGGCCGCATCTCAGAACGAAACAGAGAACTCTGGCCCGGGTTTCCTTCCTGAAGGTCTCAAAGCTTCTATCTTCTACATGGCCTCTTATGGTAAGTTCACTCAAAAAGATCCTGCCACTGCTGAAGTAGAGTTCTACCAAAACAGCCCGATCACGCTTGGTCTTTCAGGTTCATACTATCCAAAACAATCTCTATGGTCATTTCAGGCAAGTGCTTATGCTTCTTACCTACTCGCATCTGCCAACAACCTCGATGATAAAAACGTAAAAGTTGATCCTGAACTAGGTCTTACGTTTTATCCTGAATACCGTTTCGTAAAACAGAATTTTACTGGTTACTTCGGGATTGATTATGAGCGTTTCTCGACATTCAATATGGGTGGAATTCAGCAGGACCGTACGATCCTATTAGATTCAAACACTGTGCTTTACGGAACAGTAGGTTTCTCAAAGCTAATACATGTGTTCAAGACCCCGTTCTTCACGAAGCTTTCTTTCTCACACAGTATTATGTCTAAGAACGACCCTAACTCTAAAGGGATTGAGAACAAAGAGGACTATACGGGCTATAAGATTCTTTGGTATGTGAACAAAAAGTTTACTGAAAGGCTCTACCTTCACACACTCTTTAAATATCACGTGATGGACGGTCCTTCTGAGCTTAAGGCCCTGAGATTAGGTATCGGTTTCGGTTACATTCTTTTCTAATTCCTGAAAAATTCAACTTTTACGGGCCAGCTTCCGATAAGCCAAAAAAAGGCGGAGTTGGCCCATGAAATCTAAACTTTCACTTTTATTTTTAATGTCATTTTTCTGCTCGTGTGCGGTCTTTAAACCAGCACCTAAAGTCGTCAGTACGAATGTAGAAAACGATGGAACTCAAATCATTGAGCTTGAGAGCCCTATTCAAAAAGAGCTTGATAGACAGATCGCTCAGACCAGTGGAATGAGTGCTCATACAGTTTATGATAATGAGAAAAAAATCGAAGCGCTGAATGAGAACAAGAAGAGCAAGTTTCTTCAAACTCTTGCCGGTCCTTATAAGTTTCACACTGTGAAAAACAAAGAAAGCCTTGGTGCTATCGCCACAAAGATTTATGGTGATAAACGCATGTGGAAATACCTTAAAGGCTGGAACCAGGAAGTACTGGATAATGGTCTTTCAGTAGGTATGAAAATCAAATATCTTCCAAAAGAGCATAAATACTTTTCGAAATTTAAGTTTAATAACGATCAACCAACTCGTATGCCGGCATCAACAAAATGAAAATTGCATTCTTAGTAGACACTGCACCTGAACTGACTGAATCGATCAAGGAAAAAATCGAACGTTTTGACTATGCGTCGATCCCTACTCTTAACGCTGAAGAGATCGATCAAGCAGGAAAACAAATGGGCCAAGTCATGATCTGTTTTACAGACTCAAAGAAGGCCTATAGCTTCCTCAAGACTAATAAATGGCCATTCAAGACATTGAACGTCCTTTTCCTCAAGGGAAAGCCGATTATTTCTGACGATGCAGCAAAAAAAATTAGGGAAGTTAATCTTGATCTTGTGGTGCTTAAAGACGAAAATCAACTTAAAGAAGTTTTAACTCGATTTGAAAGTGCCAAAGATGACTTGGAAGATATCGAGTTTACATTTAAGGGATAGTAATGAAGGCTCTTTCGCCTGAAATAAGTAATCTACAATTTTTAATCGTCGATGACTTTCCTAGCATTCGTGTGATGCTATCTGCCTCATTGAAAAAACTTGGTGTGACTAAGATCATTCAGGCCCCAGGTGGGAATGAAGGATTCAAAATCATCCAGGAAAACTTCGCGAAGCCAAATCAAATTCAATTCGTGATCACAGACTTTAATATGCCTACTGGTAAGGGCATTGATCTTATCCGCCAAGTGCGTGATGTTGACGGCTTTGCCAAACTTCCAATTATGCTTCTCACTTCACAAGACGAACTAGAAGTAGTGCTGGAATGCGTTCAGGCCGGTGCCAATGACTACATGATCAAACCCTGGAAAGACGAAGAACTGGCCAAGAAAATCACTGATATTTGGACGCGAAACAAGTAGTCCCTCACCGCTTTAATATTTTCTGACTGCATCCTGAATCATTCTTAAGACTCTCCTTAAGTGGACAAAGAATTTTTACATTTTATTATGAGTTGTTTTTTTGTACTCAACCTTTTAGCGAGGAACAAAATGAACTCATTCTTAAAATCTACCCTGTCCATTGCGTCCCTTTGTCTTCTTGCCTCTTGTGGCAGTTCTGATTCCGGCCCATCCAACACGGAAGCGGGATTCACACAGAATGAAACCATTCAGGCCGACGGCTCTAACATTAACGGCGCCTACGTCGCAGAGATGTATCCTTTAAACTACAATCTTCATTTTAAACAAGTCGGTAAGGCCGCCTTAGTCAGAGACGGAGATTCTTTCAAAGCGATGGTGGGCCTAAAATACGGGCCAAAAAACGTTGAACACGCTCAGGCCGTTTATACCGGTCGACGCTGCCCTAATGTGAATGATGATTTGAATAAAGACGCTTATATCGATATGCGTGAGGCCATGATTGCCATTGGACAGATTTCGATTCCACTAGATGGAAGCCTGGACTCTCAAACTGGTGGTAGTGGTCAGTACCCAACCGGTGACGCCACCAAGGGAATGTACTACTATGAACAGTCAGCAAGCTTTGAGCGCATGTTTGCTGATCTTAAAGCACCAGACACAGACCCTACTGACAATATCATTAAGCTTGGAGAGAACGATGGTCTTACCTTTCCAGGTCGCGTAGTTTTAATTCAAGGGGTCCACAAAGATTTAAAACTTCCGGCAACAGTGATGGGACTTGAGGGTGACAGCAGCGTTCACGAATCACTTCCAATAGCATGTGGTATCCTCTGGAAAGTTCCTGAATTGCCTACAGACATTGCTCCAGGAACCGAAACCACAAACACTGTCCCAACTCGTACTCGCACACGTAATTAAAAAAAATGGCACTTCATAACTCATATCGAGTTATGAAGTGCTGATAGATTAGTTATTGAAAGAAACCAGAATATAGCGCGTGCCGGTCTTAACCGGATAGGCCTCATGATAGTGAGTGATACGTCCAGGGTGCATGATCAAATGCCCTTTTAGATTTCCAATACATTCAATGTTCTTGTGAATGAAGTTACATCCACCACCAGTATAGTCTTTACCATATGTATTCAATGCAATGTTCGTTGTATAAGCAGAAGCATCGTGGTGCGGATCTAGTTTCGTTTGTCCGTCCTCACTGTATTTCACCATGAAAGCGATATTGTAACCTTTGGTCTGATACTTATACAGATATGAAAGAACGGATTTAAAATAAGTGTTAACAACCTTATTGAGCCAGAAATCATGAAGACCAAGTTGTTTCATGTGAATATCTTGAGTCGGGTGATTTTCAACCGCCCCAATACGTTCATCAATTTGACCTTTTTTAGTATAGGCACCGGCCGACCATTCATTCTTCTTCTCGGCCATGGCAATCAAGTGGTCACAGAACTCTTCCGTGAAAATTGGAAATTGCCAGATATCTGGACCAAGAGATTTAAAGATACCGGTCTTGGCACTTGTGCCCTCTTTCTGGAAGGCCTGAAGGAAGGCCAGAAAATCTTTGTGAAGCGCGGTCTCTTCAGTAAATGGCGCAAGCGGAAGATAGTCTTTCGTGATGTTTGTTTCTTCGATGTATCCGAACAAGTCAGTGTTCACGATATACATCTTCTCGTTATTATCGCGAAGATTGTGACAAAGGTTCATGTCCGTGTCGTAGTCATGATATTCGCGCATCAAATCTGGATTACGCTTAAAGGCCTCGGCCTTGAAAAGAATATTGCCGGTCACATAAGGAACACTGAAGACACCTTTCTTTTCACGATTAACGATGTCCAGGTAATCGTCTGAACGCTCATACCAACCAGTGCTTGAAAGTTTTCCCCAGAAATTTGAAAAGACTGAAGAAGGTTTCACTAAAAGCCCTGATACGATATCTTTTTGCGCCTTCAGAAGCTCGTTCAATACCGAGCGGTTCTGTATGATATAGTCTGCATTGATGGTCCAGATATAATCGCCCGTACTTTCAATCTGAATGTGGTTATAGGCCTCTTTTTCAGAGGTTTTAATGTGCTTAAAGTTGTGAGTAATTTCCCGATCACTGTAGACAGTTATGTTCAAAAGCTCTTTTGGATAATCCAGGGTCTCAAGAAACTTCATACAACGGTCAGAGCGATTGTTGTAAATGAAAAAACAGATGTCTACTTTCGGATTTGTACCCATAAATACCCCAGTTAATTTTCTCTAATTTTAAAATATGGCCGAAAAAAAGAAATAGGCATTTTTCGTTCGGGTAAATCTTAAGAATGAAATCTGACTTAAGTCATAAAAAAAAGGCCCCGCTTAAAGCAGGGCCATAAGATTATTTAACTTCTTTGATGAATTGGACATCCAGACCGATTGTAATCTCGTCCCCTACCAGAACTCCACCTGCCTCCAGGGCCGCGTTCCAGCTGAGACCAAAGTCTTTACGGTTGACCTTGGTTCTGGCCGATAGACCAATACGAAGATTTCCCCATGGGTCTTTATGCTCACCTGATTGCTCATCCACAATCAGTGTCACCTTCTTCGTCACATCACGAATTGTCAGGTCACCTGTTACTAAAAGATTGTTATTTCCATCTTGCTTAAACTCAGTCGACTTGAAGGTCATCAGAGGATATTTTTCCACTTCAAAGAAATCAGCACTTCTTAAGTGAGCATCTCTTTGAGCATCGCGAGTGTTAATGGAAGCAACTTCGATCGCCGCTTCAACTGAACTCTCATTTAGATTCTGAGGGTCGTAAGCAAATTTTCCTGAGATTTTCTCAAAACCCCCATGAACTTTTGCAATCATCATGTGCTTCACAGAGAAGTTTGCCGAACTGTGAGATGGATCAATGTTATAAAGACTTTTCATAAATACTCCTTGTGCCTGTTCTATTCAATATGGACCTTGTGGCCCTTTGTTGAATATGAATATAGACCCGAAAGAGATGAATTAAGAGGGGCCAGTAACGGGAATCATTGATCCATATTTAGAACAATATCCACCGCAACAACCCAATTTTGCACTAAAGCAGCATTCCGCCTGAGGCCTCCACTCTCTGAGCATTAATCCAACCGGCATCTTCAGAAAGAAGCAGTGACATTGCTCGTCCGATATCGTCTGGAAGTCCAGCTCTTCCAAGAGCAGTTTGAGAAGCGACCCAAGCATTCATATCTTTATTGTCTCTTACTTTACCGCCACCAAAGTCAGTCTCAATCGCACCTGGAGCGATGACATTCACAGCAATTCTTCGTGGGCCGAGTTCTTTTGCCATATATCGAGTCAAGACTTCAATCGCGCCTTTTAAAGCTCCATAAACCGAGTAACCAGGAAGAGCAAAACGAGCAAGCCCTGAAGAAACGTTCAGAATTCTTCCCCCATCATTCATCATAGGAAGAAGTTTTTGTGTAAGAAAGAAAACGCCTTTCAAATGAATATTCATGAGAGAGTCAAACTGCTCTTCAGTTGTCTCCATAATCGGAGCATTGATCCCAATTCCTGCGTTATTCAAAAGGTAATCAAACTTATCCGTCTGCCAGTTGGTTTTAAGCGCATCTTTGACCTCAGAAGCAAAATCTCCAAAGGTGTTCGTTTTCGAAGTATCAAGTTGCAAGGCCACTGCCTTTCTTCCCAAACTTTTAATCTGGGCCACTACTTCCTGGGCCTCCCCTTCCTGACTACGATAAGTAAGAATGACATCAGTTCCTCTTTCAGCAAGTTTGATAGCGGCATTACGTCCCAAACCTCGACTTCCACCAGTTACAATTGCGATTTTCATATAGATCTCCTTGTTTTCTTAAGCTCATTTTATTGCAATGACAAAAACAGATAAATACCGATAAAATGCATTCACTGTTCATGATTTACGAACAATTCTAGAGGTAACAGATGAACAAGCTGGATATGATGAAGATCTTTGTCAGAGTGGCAGAAACAGAAAGTTTCACCAAAGCGGCCGAGTCTCTCAACATGCCAAAGGCAAGCATTTCTACTTATGTTCAACGTCTTGAGACTCTCCTGGGAACTCAACTACTTCATCGCACTACCCGCAAAGTTACAGTCACACAGGACGGGATGACTTTCTATGAGCGCTGCAAAGATTTGTTGTCCGACATGGATGATGTAGAAACGATGTTTCAATCTGGCGAGGTAAGTGTTTCAGGAAGAATCCGGATTGATATGCCAACCAGCCTCGCTAAAAACGTGGTTGTTCCGAAACTGCCTGAGTTTTTTAAACTTCACCCTGATATTGAAATTGAACTAAGTAGTACTGATAGAAAAGTCGATCTTATTCGTGAGGGGTTTGACTGTGTCGTAAGGGTCGGAACATTAACTGACTCGGGACTCGTAGCAAAACGGCTCGGAAACTACTCCATGATTAATTGTGTCTCACCTGCCTATATAAAAAAGTATGGCATACCTAAAAAGTTAGAAGATCTGAATAAGCATCTTTTGGTTCACTACGTTTCAAACTTCGGTAGTCGCCCGGATGGATTTGAGTACTTTAACGGCGAGAAATATACTTCCCTCAAAATGAAGGGTGTCATCACCGTCAATAGCATTGATGCCTACACCTCTGCTTGTCTGGCAGGTCTTGGGATTATTCAGGTTCCACTCGTCGGTGCAGCGATGTATTTGAAGGACAAGTCACTGGTCGAGGTTCTGCCCAAACTCAAGGCCGAACCCATGCCAATATCGCTCATCTACCCTCAAAGAAGAAACATGGCCCGAAGAGTGCGAGTCTTTATGGAATGGCTTGAAGAAATTTTAAAAAGTTATATCAAGTAATCAATCGATACATCACGATGAAATGCAGGACCGCTCCTACTACCGTGAAAGCATGAAAGAGCTCATGATGTCCAAACACGTCCGGAAAAAAATTAGGACGCTTGAAAGCATAAAAAGCAGCACCAATCGAATAGACAATACAACCCAGCCAGATAAGGACCATGTTGAAAAGGCCCAGACCCTGATTGAATTCTTTTAGATACGGAACGAACAAGAACAAGACACAACCGTAAAGAATGCATGAAAGCCACTTAGGAGCATTTGTCCAAAAGATACATTTCACAATTCCAAATAAGACCGCCACATAAACAATGGCAAGAAGCTTTAGACCAACAGACTCCGGCAAGGCCAAAAGACAGACCGGAGTAAAGCATCCAGCAATCAGAAGAAAGATCGCCGAGTGATCAATCCGACGCAGAAGCGCACGTCTTCTTTCATCCCAGTTCGGACGATGATAAAGAGCACTAATACCAAAGAGAGCGATCAAGCAACCTGAATAGGCCAGACTCGCGATGAGTGAATTTGAATTTGATGCTTTTGCCACCAACATGGAACAAGCGCCCAGTGAGCAGAAGAAAGATTCCTGATGTATATGTCCACGTAGAAGAGGTTTTTTTAGGCCGGTACTCATATCGAATATCTTACTATTAGAGTTCATTTTGAGCAAAAAAAATCACAAAACCTGTCATGACTTTTCTCTTCCTGGAAAGTGAATCATGATGACTTATGTTTAAATTTTTTTTTATCTTCTTCCTTTCCGCTTGGGCCTTCGGGGCCACCCATATATTGCCAGATTTAAGTTCCATTAGTTGCAAAGCTCCTGAAACCAAACGTGTTTCTTTTTGGTTTGATCTCATGGCCAATCGAATCGACGGCCTTGTCCTTGCTTCTCACGTATCAGGTCTTGAAAAAGACATTCTCAAAAATCAGCTGGTTACTTTGAGCTATATGGAACTCTTCAAAACCAGTCAAGACTCCTCAACCACTCTTATGAGTTACGTTTATGGTAATGCCTCTCATCACTTAGGACGGCTTGTGAGGTATCACTACTGGGAAAACCACCCGGGGGTAGAATTAGGGGTTTTGGATCGATCGCTTATTTCCGGGGAGCTTCTGGGGTCAGCAGTTAGGACCTTCCCAATTACTCTTTCACGAAGACTTATGTCTCATAGCCTTGATCTTTATAAAGTTCTTTCTTGGAGCCTTGCCGCCCGTTCGCATTGCGGACCAACTTACGTCAACGAACTCCTTAAGGACGAAGAGAATTACCGGTTTCCCGGTCTCATCTCTTTTCGTTATGATCAGCTCGTTCGCCTTTTAAAATCAGCTCATCAAGAAGCATCACCGTCGGCGTTCATGAAAAAGTTTGTGTCTTATGAACAAACTTACCTTCAATACACCATGTATGCCATGCCGGACATTCGAGTACCGACAGCAATTGGCGTACTAGATAAAATGCGTTTCATTCCGTTTAACGGTGAAAAGCAAATGTCATTTTATGAATGGTGTAATGAAAAAAACTGCGCCTCGACCTCACTTGATCTCAAGAATCGCGTTTATTTTGATCGATACTCAATCACTCCAGAGATTCAATTGATGTCTGAGTCAAGAATTCACAATTCCGGTATCGGAGAGGTCTCAAATTTTATTCTGAATGATTACTGTGAACAAAATAAATTGCCCTTAAACTTATGCATCTAATTCAAAACATGCAGGACATTTAGGTGTATTTGTTTTAGAGAAATTGAGTTCAAGCTTCGAGAGAAGCTCCTCTGACTCGTTCGAAATAAAATATTTCTCTCCACACCATTCACATTGAATCAACTCTGATATGAGATCACAATTCCAACATTTTCCATTAGATTGACCATAGATTCCCGGATTTAATTTCTCGTAAAGAAATCCCTCAGGTTCCTTGCAATTAGGACATTCACAATATGAACCTACAAAATCCAAAAGCTCGAATCCACAAAGATGACAATCGTAAGAATCATTTCCAGAATTTGCCACCACGGTTTGTTGAGAACAAAAAGCACATGAGGTCAAAGAGTCCTCATTATCCAAAGATTCTTGAATCTTTTCTTTATAGACCTCAAAATTAATCAGTTTCAAGAACAGGTCTTCACCAAGAAACTTCTTGAGGATTGATGGACGGGAATCAGACTGGTGATTGTGATACTTCAAGACACTGGAAAATCCATAAATCAGCAGCAGACATGTATTGGCCACGAGATCAGGAATCTGAGAATTAAGTGAGTTCCCTTCATGAAGGATTTTATTTCGAAGCTTATGCAATGAAGAAAAGACAAGTTCATGAGACTGGGTATCACCATGGTCTTTTAATATTTCATCTCGGAGTTCTTTCAGACTGCCTTTTAAGATTGCGTCCTTTTTTGTGTTTGAGATACCAGGTCCTGACTTATTCAAATGCTGATTACGAACTAAAAGCTCAAATGAAGTTTGGAGAAATACAACTGCACAATACAAATGATCTGAATTTACATCTGAATTAAGTAGATATTTGGTGCCTTCTTTACAAAACAATTGGGCAAAGTGCATTTGCCTTTGTAACTCGTCCATTTCTATTTCCATTCCGGATAAACTTTTAATGATAATTCTTTTGAATCAATAGAATTATCTATCAAATCAATGATTTTCTCCAAATTAAATCCCAGGAATAATGATCCCTCTTTTTCCATGACCATGGAGAGCAATTCCTTGGCCCTCAGTAGATGATCAATCGCACTCGCCTTCTGATTAATTTTTACTTTCACCCCGGCAGCTCCCAGTTTGATAAGACCCTTTAAGAAGTCCGCGACACTTCCCACTCTGCCATGAGCATTCCAGAGGGCCTCGAGATAAACATGGCTCTCCCAAAAGTATTGAGCATTGTAGAGATCAAGTGAGTAGCGCAAGAACTCGCTTTGTTCTGGATGGTCGAGATCAATGGGACGGGCCACGGGATCACCCTGGCCTTCCATATGACCGCCGGATTTTTTAGGATGAGGGTTCTCGCCAGGAACAAAAATATATGGAGGAAATGGCCAATCAGGAATGAGTCGCTTCATAGGACAAGTTTACACTGGCCCGTTAGTTTGGACACTCGACTTTTTTAAAGGTCGAGATATCGCCCACCACCTGGACCAGGGATCCTTCCTCAACAGGATTTGTGGCGAACATGTACTCCTTGTCCTCATCGTCTTCACGAATGAGTTTCCAGATGTCCATGCCCTCGCCAATCACACAGTCCCCCACCTCTAAATTAATGGGTCTTAATCGTTCACATGAGAAGAGAAGTAAAAGTAGTAAGAATCTCATAGGGCCCCCTCAGAAGAGGATAAAAACCCTGTAATAATTAGTCTATGCACGGGATATTTTCCAAGAATCTTTAGTTTCTGTTAAAAATGGGGAAACCTTAATTGGGAGTAGCGGATGAAAGTTAAAATGTTGGCCATACTCAGCCTTTTCGCACTGGCCACTCAAGTCCTGGCAGCAGCAAACTACCCTGTTCGTCCAGACCGTCGCCTTACTCCGGGTAAATTCTGTGAACCACAACTCGCCACAGAGTACCGTTACCAAGAACAAATTCCTTATTGTGCTCGCGATGTATCTTCAGAACTTAAAGACGAAATATTTCAATCTTACCGCCGTCTTGGTTTTTCACTCAATTCAGTCCAGAGATCAGATTATAAAATCGACCACTATATTCCACTTTGTTTAGGTGGAAGTAATGATAAGGCCAATCTATGGCCTCAGCACGTATCGGTTTACAGTATTACAGACTCAATTGAGGCGCTTAGCTGCGAAAAATTACAGCAAAACAGAATCAGCCGTCGTGATGCGGTGACAGTATTGCTGACTGTTAAGAACGACCTGTCAAAAGCAAAAGAAGCAATGAAATATCTAAGATCCCTTTGATGCTTGATGAATAAATTCATCGAGCAGGTTTCGAAGTTGGATGGCCTTTGGCACATCCACTGATTCATAAACCATGCTTGCGTCGTTTTCTATCTCAAGCAGGATTTTTTCCTCTTCTTCCTCTTCAGCTGAAGTCAATAACTCAAAGTTCAGCTCGCCGATTTTCACTAACATTCTATTCATTCTCATAGGCCGACATGATCATGATGGCCAATGCTGCAAAGAGTGCGAATACAACTGGGTACATCATAAAGCCTCCTCTGCATCGTATTTTACCACGAACTATAATGCTCAGGTTGCTGTGTGTATTTTTCTTAAAGAACAATTGAGAATCAATTTCTCAAACAACAGTTTAAGTTAGTTTTCCTAATGGAGGACTTATGAAAAAGATGTTGTTTCCACTTGCCCTGTTGATGCTTTCATCTTCCGTCTTCGCTGAACGCTATTACGGAACTGTTCATTCATTTGATCAAGGTAAAAAAGGAGAAGATCACCTTCTCTTTCTGAACAGTGGTCGCGTTATCATTGTTAAAAAGAATGGTCGTTTTTCTTTTTCACGTCTGGATTTTAGGCCGGGTGTGAACATCGCTGTGGATGTGGATGAGAACAACGAACTTGAGGCCATCAGCTCAATGCCAGATGAATCTATGCCGTCTGAAGAAGAGCCGATGCCAACGGAAGTGATGCCAGATGCAACAGTACTGCCGGACTTCTCGACCGCCTCGAAAATTTTCTCAGGCATGAATCGCAGCTGGAAATCAAACACAGAATGTACCGACCGCGCACACGTATGGACCTATGAAGAGTGGAAGAAATACGGACTGATTTCTCGTAAGGTCTTTATGTTTTTCACAAACACTTACATCAGAAGATACAACTACCATTGGTGGTTCCACGTATCACCATACGTTCTGGTTCAAAGTGGCGAAGGTGTTGTTGAACGCGTTCTAGACCGTCGCTACACAAGTGGCATCAGAACCATGAAATCATGGTCAGACATCTTCATTGCTTCAAAGAAGAGCTGTCCGGTAACAACCTACGCTTACTATCGTGCAAACAAAAACTCGCCTGAGCATTGCTTCCATGTAAAGAGCAATATGTATAACAGATTGCCACTACATGTGCGTAACCAGGAGAACACTGGTCGCGTTCAGACTCGCTTCAATACAAGTGAAGTAAATTTCTCTTATCGCGCATTTACTCGCCGAGGGGCGAAATAGAAAAGGGGGCGAAGGCCCCCTCTTTTTTACTGATAAATCTGATTGAGAGTTTCTTGAGTGACTTTGGGATTCTGAGCATTACTTACTAGTTCTTTTGAACTTACAATTCCCACTAAGCGCTTATCGCGATTAACAACTGGGATACGATGAATTTGCGCTGATTTCATCTTGTCTGCAATTCCTTCCACATCCTCATCATCAAAGCAGTAGGTAATTTTCTCAGTCATGCAGTCATACACTTTGGTTTTAGAAGGATCTTTTCTTTCAGCGACAACTCGAATGGTAATGTCACGGTCCGTAATCATACCAATCATTTTATCGTCTCTTTCAACCGGTAAAGAACCGTAATCACCACGGGCCATCATTTGGGCCGCATCGAATACGCTCTTTTCACAGTTAATAACTTCCACATTCGAATTCATAATATCTTTTACTAACATAAACCCTCCTTGGTTTTGAATTTGTCGTGCAAGAGAGAGACCTTGGAGGTTGAGCGAAGTTATTTGATTGATTCCCCTACGCCGTACTTTTGGGGAGCTTGCGAATAAACCGCCTCCGCCTCTGGTAACCAGGTAGAAAGATTTTTGCGACGAGTTTCATCCGAAGGGTGAGTTGACATGAATTCTGGTGGGGCCTTTCCTTGGTTGGCCGCACCCATGCGTTCCCAGACTTTAACTGCCTCTGCTGGATCGTAACCGGCCTTGGCCATAAAATCCTGTCCTACTTTATCTGCTTCGGTTTCATCACCTCGAGAGAACTTACGGTCAAAGAATGCCACCGCAAATCCCGCGGCCGCACCACCCAGCCCGGTGATCATTCGACATGACTCTGATTTACAAAAAATCTGCCCACCGATTACCGTTGCCGTTCCAATGACAACACCTGCGATATTTCCTTTCATCGCACGAGCATATTGTTTTTTACCGTGTCTTTTAGTGGCGTGGGCGACCTCATGACCCAGAACCGCGGCCAAGGCCCCTTCCGTCTGTAAAACCGGCATAATGCCCGTATAAACGGCGATCTTACCACCTGGCATACACCAGGCGTTTACTTCGGGACTGTCGATCAGCATCCACTCCCATTGAAAATTTTCACCTGAGGCTTTGGCAATTCGCGAGGCCACTCGATTGACCATGGCGGTCCAATCAGCATTGTTAGAGATTTTCGCTTTGGATTTTACTTCCTCATAAGACTTCAAGGCCATGGCATTGATCTCGCTATCATCGGGAGTTTTTACCGATGAACAACTTTGAAGATTAAGCCCGAATAAAATGAGGAAACAAAGAAACAGAACTGTTCTCATAGCGACCTCCCAAAACTTCTGCCTATGTTAGACAGAAGTTATTAGGAAGGGTATTCGCTATGCTTTAATTAATGCTTGTAGGTAACTGTTGCGCGCACTCCGCAATCTTTTTTGTTATTCACAGTGCACTGTCCGCCCAGTGATGCGCTCCATCCCTTCTTGTTGCCGTATGAAGCTTCTAAGAAATAGTTATTTTGCGAACCAGGAATAAAGACCGGAGCACTTCCGGCGACCTGACCTTGATGGCCAACAATAAACGACATGCGCGAACTTTCTGATTGCTTCACGATCCCTAATTCTTGACGTGATTGAACACCAAATTCTGGACGAGCGGTCACCGCCACGCCCCCGTAGCCTTCAAGGTGAGATGAAATTCTGTGAGTTACAGCAAGAGTACCCGTTACATCGCGAAGATCCGGAGTATAGTTCGTACCTTCATCACGAACATCCGATTTTGCTAAATCACCTGTGGCAGCAAGAGTCGCTCTCACTTTAGTGTTCTCATTTTTAGTCTTGTAGTTAATTTCTGTTCCAGTACTCAACAGCATGGCCCCGTATGAGCTAAGTTCACCATCAGTGAGTCCATCTGCTTTTGAATAGGTCACATTATACTGAGAATTAATTTTCCCATAGACCTGCATTGAAACTTCGCCTTTATCTGATTTAATTTTCAGCGGACGGGTCTGAACTTTTTGTTCCACTTCAAAATAAGCGCCGTTAGCATCCAGTTGACCATAATTATTAGTGTCTTTTCTATTGTTATAAAGAACAACTCCGGCCTTAGAAGGAGCAATCTCATGCCCACTTTCATAGACCCCACTCAGTGCCATGACCTGATCACCATCAGGCGTGATACCAGCATTTAGTGAAGCACTTGCTCCACTCTTATGTCCTAGGACCACTGAACCGAGACTATTTTCGCTTCTGAGCATTGGATCAAGATCACTCGCCTTTCCTCCCGCCATTTCGTGCAAAAGAACACCTAAATGTGTAGGCAAAGATGTTAGATGCTTCCCATCGGCGTCGTAGATTTGCATATTCGTTCCAACACTTGGAAGAGTGCTGTTCTGATTCAGATGGCTGAGTGTTGAGGCAGATTCATTCGATGTCGTGTAATTGTAATTGATGTTATAGGTTTTATTTTTATTGTCAGGGTCCTGAACAAGAACTGTGGCGTGTCCACCAACTGCTGATTGGTACCCAACTACGTAAGCATCTTTGACTCCCATGGCCTTTAGTGTATGGGCCATGGCCATCGACATATCTCGACAAACACCCGCAAAACTTCCCTTCTGACGGGCCTCAATCATATCTCTTAGAGTAACCACTCCTTCCGAGTTCAAGCCTGCATCGGCCCGATCATAATCATAACCTTCCAGGAGCATGCCACCCAGTTGCGCCGCAAATTCAATTTTTTGTTCGAAGTTTAATTTAGGCCCTAACTCTTCAACGATGTTTTTTACTTCATCATCATTTTTAGAATTAAAAATCTTATCCATACCAATTCTCATAGCAATGAGATCAGTGGGAACGTCAAAGTTACAGTCTTTCAAATAGGCCCGGAAGGCCTCTGCTTCCTGCCAAACACCATAAGTAATGTTCTGGTCTTTTTTATTGTTAAAGGCGCGGTAATAGTAACTGTAGTTATAACCAGTCATCGTATTTAAACGATTGAAGTTCGCTTCCCCTTTACTCTCGAAGGCCTTTTCATGGGCAATCGACCCTGTAGTTGTCACCGTCAGGTTCCAATCCTTATCCAGGGCGTCTGCAAAAACCAAAGAAGGCACGAGCATTAACAAAGGAAAAATTTTTAGCATAATGACTCCGTTATGGCGGAGAATGATGCATGAGGGATGCCAACAGAAGTCCCAATAGAATACAAGGGTTAGTCAGCAGTGAGTGTCTAAACTTTAGACATGTCTGTAATTTATTTAAGCGGTACCGGAATTGAGTTCATGGCGTCCAGGATGATTGATTCCTGCATCCCTTGAGCTAATTCAGTGTCCAGACAGGCCAGAACCGACTCATAACTCTGATACTCCGATCCTTCATTGATGTTGTATGACCCAATGATGGTCCAGGCATTATCGGCCATAAGAGTTTTAGCATGCATGTATTGTGGATAAGACCACCAGTGGAAATTATCAGTTTTCACTTTGTTACCAAGATTTGCATGCATCTTGGCCATGTCCTTGTGAGGATCGGTCGTAATGATATTTTGTAACTCAAGAATAAGCTGAGTCATGAGATTTCGATTCGCGGCCATGCCTTCAGGAAGTTCAACCTGAAATGGATTCTTCCAGCCATTGGTCAGCATATCAACACGGATCTCTTTTCTGAAATTCACGCGCTCAAGAACCGCATCAATGAACTTCTCGCCTACATCTTTTCTCGCAGGATCACGATACTTCGGATCAATGTAGTTAAAGAACAAGTATGAATTCACGTTGCGAGCTGTGTGGAGATAAAGATTTAAAATCTGCTGCTGATTTTTTCCCGGAGATTTTGTCACAAGACGACAAAGACCTTGGTCTCTCATCCTTGCAATATTGTTACTCAAGAAGGCCTTGCTAGCATAAGGACGAATAAAGGCATTTTGCTTAAGGTATTGCTCTTTAATTTCAGGGGCGATCTTCTGGCCTTGAGATTCCCAGAGATCAATAAAATGAGATCCGATTTTTGTCACAATCGGTCCGGCGGCAAGAACCGCAACATCGTTAAAGAGATTGTTTGTTCCGTTACTTAAAGTTCCGGCAGCAATAAGGTTTTGACCATCCACCATGGCATACTGGCCATCAAATACATACATTTTCTCGTGGAAAATCGTTCCAAGTTTAGTCTTGAATAAAACAACCTTTGCCCCTAGTTGTTCTAATCTTTTTGAACAGGCCGGATCAGACTTAGCACCGAAAGCATCATACATAACGTAGATCTTGGCGGTTCTGGCCTTACGGCCAATGGCACTGACTAAACTCTCCGTCCCCTTGTCGCAGTTAAAAAGGAAGCTTGAAATGAATGCATGGCTTTTGACCATTTCAACTCTTGCTAGAATTTCAGCATAAGAGGCAGGAGTTTTTAAAACTCTCAATTCATTTCCGGCCACAGCTTCTGTTCCTGTCAAAGCATCCAGCTCATCTTGGAACTTAGAACTATTGATTCCAACCGTTCTATTTAATCGCTTACTGAAATGACTGATCCACTGCTCAGGATTAGAGCGTGGAATTGATTTAATAAATGGATAAGGCAGGTACTCCCAAGTTGGATGAATCGCAAACGGGTATTCGTACATTGATTTCTGAGAATTGAATGGAATGCCACGATATAGCTCTGAAACGCGATCAAGAGTATCAACCGGAAAATCCAACAAGATTTTCTGCACATCTAAATCAGAGTTTTTAACCTCTGCAGAAATCGTAAACGGATATTTAAAAGGAGGCGTCTGAGGAAAGAAGCTCGAATTCTGAGAAGGAGTATCTTTTTGGTATTGAGCAAAAGGATTCGTGGCACCCCAGATAGAAGGCGCGAATAGTGCGACAGTCAATAAACCTAAAAAATATCCTGAACTCATGGCCCGGAATATATGTCTGAACTCTCACGGATAGGAAACTTTATTAAAAACTAAGAATTTTTTTCGTAGCAGCGGGCTGGACAAGCACCCCATGTTTTATGGAGTTTGGCCCGGTAAACTCCTAAGACCTTAAGGAGACCTGCCATGCTTGAAAATGTAAGCACTAATCCGAAATTCAACTTCAGTCTAGTTCTACCCGTCCCCATTGATATGGTATATGCGGCCTGGACTGATCCGGCCCAATTGGCGGTCTGGTGGGGCCCTCATGGTTTTACAAATCCTGTGTGCCAGATAGAAGATCGCCCGGGAGGAAAGATTTTAATTCACATGCAGGACAGCTTCGGAACCATTCATCCGATGGATGGAACTTTTCATGAGGTGGAAGAGAGAAAGCGCCTGATTTTCACCAGCCAGGCCCTGAATCAGGCCGGTCGACCTATTCTTCAGGTCTTAAATACAGTGATCTTTGAGGAAGTTAATGAGGGCACAAGACTCACGGTTCTGGCGGATGTCGAACGCGTGAGCCTTTCAGCAAAAACATATTTGGATGGCATGGAAGACGGATGGTCCGAAAGCCTTGATCGACTCAAAAACTTTTTGATTCGAAAAATGTCTTAAGCGAACATCATTGAACGCATGGACAGTGAAGCGTTCTGCATTCCTTCGAAGATGTATTTAACTTTTTCCGGAGAATCTGCCGCCCCATAGGCATAGAGAATCGGAAGATAGTGTTCAACTGAAGGATGGGCCATATTCCAAAGACTCTGATACTTCCCTGTTTTTCCCAGCAGAAAATCTTCATCACGTTTTAAAATAGCGTTCTTTAAAAGTTCATCGAACTCCAGCGCCCAATCAGTGGCCGGCGCATCTTCGGTCCAGGAAATACGTCGAAGGTTGTGAGTGACGTTACCACTTCCCACAATCAAAACTCCCTCATTTCGAAGAACAGATAACTCCCTGGCAAGATTCAGGTGATCTTTGAAAGTCATGTTGCGATTAAGACTCAACTGTAGAACCGGAACATCTGCTTTGGGATAGAGAAACTTCAAGACCGCCCAGGTTCCGTGATCCAGTCCCCAAGTCGAATCCGTCTCAATCAATGGAGATAATTTGCTAATTCGATCGGCCAGGGCCAGGTCCCCGGGTGCTGGATATTGAATTTGATAAAGCGGCTCAGGGAATCCTCCAAAATCATGAATCGTTCTTGGCCTCTCAAGTTTTAACACCTTGGTCCCCATGGTTTCCCAGTGGGCGGAGATGACGAGAAGTGCTTTTGGAGTCGGTAGCTCCTTCCCCGTTTGCTCTAAAAATTGAGTAAAGGAATTATGAGCAATGGCATTCATGGGCGAACCATGGGCCAGAAAAAGGGTCGGCATACGAGTGGAAGATTCACCCTTTAAATTTTTAAATAATGCTGTTCCCACTGCCCCTCCAATTAACGTCCCCATAAATAATCGACGATTCATACAATACTCCCAGGGGTCTATTACATCACCCTTCTCATGAGGACGGTAGGAGACAGAATGAAAAAATACTGTCCTGAATTAGGAACAATCCACCTCTTAAGTATTTAGAAATATTTAATAAATTTTTCCTTATATTTTTTGGTGAATTGTCCCGATATAAGAATTCGACCATTCACCTGACAGGAAGTTCTATGGATCAGACTCTTCGTCCCATCAACGAAAAAGATATTCCCAGCATTATTGAGAAGGCCGTTCTCTTCGGAGGAAAAATCACTCAATCAAATCCAAACTCAATGGTTGAGATGGCGATTAAACGCGTGGATGTTGACGTTTATGGAACGATGACGATCAAACTTACGGAAGCTCCTCCGATTGAGAAGAAGCGTCCTATCTCGATTACCTTCAACTATCGCAGTTTGTTTTTTTATCTCGATCCAACTCAATACGTATTGAAAGACGACACCATCGTGGCCGACCTCCCAAAAGGTGCGAAGGCGATTGCCATCCGTAATGATGATCGTTATGTCATGCCTCACAATACTGAGATCAAAACAACCATCCATCGAATTGAAAAGCGTCTGGAGTCTTGTCCTCTGGAAGTGAAGATCGTGGATGTTTCACAAAATGGGCTGGGTCTTTTGATTTCGAATCACGGTGACCGTGCCCTTCTTCCTAACGATCACATCTGGGTCAAGGCCCTTTGTGATATGGCCCTAAAAAAGCCGATCTTCGGTCGAATCGTTTATACCATCATCAAAAAGTATAAGGACAACTCGCTTGATTTAAGAGTGGGAGTATCTTTGGATGAGGCGATTCCGGAAGAAGTCTTTAGCGAGCTTCAGAAGAAATCCAATCTGATTCTTTCAGCTTAATTACTTTCTAAAAAAATACATGATGAGTGACAAGAGTGCGCTTAGGAGCAAGCTTGTCGTAATGGGAATGAAGACCTTCGTGTTCTCACCTTCAATTCGAATGTCCCCAGGTAAACGCCCTAGTGGGATCTTTCCACCTGAAAAATGCCACAATAGTCCTGAAACAATCAATACAACGCCAATGATGATAAGGGTCTTACTGATGGGGTTCATAGCTTCTCCCTGAGATCAGAAAGCGCCACCCTCTCGCGAGAATGGTTCCCGGCATCGACCTTCTCTAATTGAGAAAGAATCATATTCAAAAGATCTAAATTCAGAACTTCTTTTTCAGAAAGCTCATCCAGCATGTCTTCATTCAAAGGACAGATGTCCAGATATTCATCTGCTCCGTCTTTGAACTTCATGGCAAGCCCTTGAGTGCGGCAAATAAGAGGTCGCGCTTCGTAAATCGTGCAGGCCTCTTCATGAAGGAACACACATGACTTTGCTTCTACTCCATGAAAGGTCTGAGTAGTATTTAAGGGGGTCTTCCATTTCTCGCGAATAGCACTTTGTTTTTCAATGGGAAGAGAACGAAACCAGTTTTCGATATTATGAGACTCTACTTGAAACACAGAAAGATCAACGTAACAGCAGCGTGAGCATCCCTTTTGGCAATGAGACAACGCCTGGGCCTCAGGACCCACCGTAAATTCCGACACTTTTTGATAGAGATCTAAAACCCTCATGAACGAAGAGTAACGGGGACTTAACTTCTAGTCAAATCCCCTGCACTTCTTTCAGGATATTGGTGGTTTTCATGACATGGTCAGAGAGAACATCCCCGAGTTTCTTGCCTGCCTCAATATCACTTGGATGATGAACTCCTCCGAGGATACGATGATGAGCGGCCTCATCGGCACGTTTCATAAAAGCTTCGGCACGATCAGGATAAATTCGAGAAAGAATACGAGCAAAAACTCGAGCAACCGTTGTATGACCGCTTGGATATGCGTAAGAGTTTTCAAGTCCAATACAAGGAATGATATCCGCACGGGTTTTATAAGGGCGAGGACGTTTATAAACACCCTTGGCGATATAAATATTAATACCTGCTTCAGCGTAGGCCTTGAAAAGTTTTACCGACAAGATGTTCGCTTCACGCTTGGTGAGGGGACCATTGTTTCGATAGAAAATATTTTTTAAAGTTCCAGTTTCCTGAGTGGCCGCATCCGCGCATTGCTCAGGTGTACGAGTGGCCTGAAGATCAAGCATGGCCTCAAAGTCCCTAGCCTCTTCTTCAGAACCAGGGGCCGGGTAAGGGCCAATGATTGAACGAATGGTAGATTTAGATAAAACTTTAAAAAAAGCAGCTTGGGCCTCTTGCCCGGATGTTAAGAGAAACGCACATAACATCAGTCTAAGAATCATCCTAATTCTCCTCCTGAACTGTAATATCAAGGACCATTGGTTTATGGTCACTGCCTCGGGCGAACCCCAGGACTTCAGCATTTTTTACATCGAGACCACGAACGAAGCCGTGATCTAAAACATTGTTTGTGAACTTTGCCACCATTCTTTGGTGAGCATTTTTAAACTTCACTTCTGTGAGTTTATGCTTTTGCATGAGATCAAATAAATAGCGCATACGAGCTTTCGTACGAGTATTGAAGTCTCCTGCTACGAGTACTGGACCCTCGTGTTTTGAAATCTCTTCCTCGGCCTGGAACATATTTCTTTTAAATGATCCAAATGTCGTGAAGTTAATACCATGGACATTGATCACCAGGAGTTCCTTACTTGAACCTTTGAGTGGGTATTTTCCCAGAGTCATTGCCTTCGGAGTGTCCGTGGCAGGTTCCCTATCTACCGTATGCTTGATAACCAGTTCAGTTGGTTCTACTCGCGAACCAATCATGGTGCCGGTGGGAAGATTGCCAAAGAGTTGATATCGAAAACTAATTCCCATGTCCCAGCGGAATTCCGGAAATGATTCCAGTGTTTTCGTGAAGAGTTCATTCGGATAAGCTTCTTGAAGAAGAAAGAGCTCACGGCCCTGACTAAAAGTTTTAAATTCTTTTTCCCAGGCGGCCTCTTGGGTCTTCTTTATGTTCCAAACCAAAACCTTAACACTCTCCGGGAGTTCTCGCTCAGAGGAAGTTCCAGTAATAGTATGGGCCTCGCTTAAAGGGACCTTATTGAAGTACCTTGAAATTAATCCGGCCGAAGCATCTAAATTGATAAAAAGAATAAGTGAAAGAGCAAAGACAATTCTATCCATGAACTGATCTCCTCTAAAGATCATCTCACAAATTAGAATTTCCATAGGGGCAAAAGGCGTGTCTTTTTTGATGCACACCAAAGTGCTAATAACTACTTAGCTAATAAGAAAATCTTGTCACTTAGAGGAGAAAATATTGCCGCTTAATTGAACTTGGCCCCGAAGTAATAGGTCCTACTTCCAAGTTGAGCACCGTTTTTGCTGAGGAAAACGGCGAAGGCCTTAGAGGCAGGAATTTCCTGTGAGGCCTTAAGTCTGAATGTTTTTGGAGAAAGTTCCTGAACCAAAATACCATTGGGAAGTTTCCACACGACTCTATCCACCTGGGCCTCTCGAGCAAATTTAAACTCGATACCAATGATCTCATTTGGTTTTAAACGATAGCGATTAAGTTTTGATTTCTCAATTCCAGTTACAACATCATCCACTTCTTCTTTTTGAGGAGGTGCGGAGAATAAACGAAGAGCATTTCTTAGAGAAGTACGAGATTGAATAAAAGAACTTGCGTAAGCGTTTCCGCGCTCATGGTCCCCTTGGACCAGACCTGCTCTCAAGGCCGTGCGGTATTCACGAATGTAACCAAAACCTTGATAAAAATTTTCTCCGAAATAAGCATCAGGATTGATGAGATAGGCAAAGTAATCGGCCAGACCTTCATGGACATCGACTCGCATATTATTACCACAAAGGTTTCGCGAGTAATTGCAAAGAAAGGCATGAAACATTTCGTGATAAATCACATCTACTGAATCAAGACCGTAGTTAATTACCTTTTCGTTTGAACAGAACACAACTTGGTTGCTAACAAAATTGAAACCGGTTCGTACACAGTCCCTTGGAGCGATGGCAATGGTCAGAGGAACATTTAATGGACCAATTTCCCGCGTGAATAAGTCATGAGCAATTTTGTAATGATGATTTAATTCAGCGGCATTGATACGAATGTTATTTGGATTTTGAATCACTAGACCAGGAGCACTCCAAAGAGTTCCCATTGAAATTAGTCCCAGAAAGAACAAAACAACTTTAAGCTTATTCATTCGAACTAATGGTACTGGTAGACCGGACTCAGGTCAAAGGCCCTCCCGGTTTTTACATACCAGTCCCTAGAAGTTTTGTGAGGTCAAAAGCACTCATTTCACGAGCTAAGCCTGCGGATTGACCTGACCACAGAGGCATGAAGTCCCCTGATCCATGAGGTTCAGTCTTTGCCTTAAGAGGTGCCAAGGCATTAACCGCCGTAGGGAATTCAGGAGCATCCGTAGAAATGGGTCCCACTTCACGCATGATTCGGTTCATGAAGCCTCTTGCAGGTCTACCTGTGAAGACGTTGGTAAGTGCCGTTTCATGAGTCTTCGCCTCATTTAGGATCTTTCTATGAACTGGCGAGACCTTCGCTTCTGGAGTAAATAAATAGGCCGTGCCCACTTGAACCATTGAAGCTCCAAGAACAAAGGCGGCCTTCACTCCCCTGATATCAGAAATCCCACCGCTTGCTATCACTGGAATTTTTACCGAGTCCACGATTAATGGAACGAGAGACATGGTACCAACTTGAGTCGAAAGATCATTGTGAAGAAAGATTCCACGATGCCCGCCGGCCTCAAAGCCTTGAGCGATAATCGCGTCACAACCATGGGCCTCAAGCCAAAGAGCTTCAGGAAGTGTGGTGGCAGAAGAAAGAACCTTTGCTCCAATGGCCTTAACTCTTTTAACCAGATCTTCATGAGGAAGTCCGAAGTGAAAGCTCACCACTGCCGGTTTAATTTCTTCAACTAGCCTGCACATTTCCTCATCAAAAGCTTTCCTAGGAGGTACTGGGATAGTTTGATTGAGATCAATAGCAAATTCTTGATAATAATCCGCCAAACGTTTTTTCCAATTTACTTCTTGTTCCGGATTATTGCCCGGAGGATGATGACAAAAGAAATTGAGGTTAAACGGTTTATCAGTGGCAGCACGAATTCTGGCGACCTCACTTCGGATCTGGTCAGAACTTAAATTGGCGCAAGGAAGAGAGCCAAGCCCCCCTGCCTTACAAACTTCAATGACCATTGCCGAATCATTGGCCCCGGCCATGGGTGCCTGAATGATAGGAAGTTCAGTGCCGAGAAAATTCATAATAACTCCAATTCGTCTTTTGAAAATAAAACTGGAACCACCGGAGACTCAGAAGCACCCTCAATTGGTAAAGGGAAAGCAGACATGAAGTAAGAACCTTCGGGAACATTTTTGAGTTCGAGGTTCTCTAGGATGAGTGCCTGCTTGAAAAGAGTATTGTGGATAGGACGCTCAGGTTTACCCGGGTTAAAGTCAGAAGATTTCCAGGACGTTCCATAGAGGTGAAATTCTTCATGTGAAACGAGGAAGTCAGCACTTTCCTGAGAAAGGGTCAGAACATAGTTCGGATCATGATAACCTTGTTTGTTCTGAGGATACACTTCAGTTGTAATAAGAAGCTTCTTTGGGAATTGTGAGACCTTCAAAGCATCCAATCGTGCTTCAATTTCAGCTTTTGAAATGACCCAATGATAAACTCCATTCCCCTTATCAACATAGTTATTCCCAGTCAGGCGAATCACCAGGGTCTGTCCATAGAAGTTTTGAGGTTTTTTATAATAAACATCCAATCGCTTTCCATCTTTGATGGTATGGGCCGGAGTTTCTATGTGAGTTAAGCTGTGGGAACGAAGAACATGTTCATCATATTGAACCGGCGGCATCTTACCTGATTCGATTGAATAAATGTTCTTATTTTCATAAGCGAGACCCTCGCCCCACATTCCGGGAGAATCACTGGTAATCATCGGCGAAAGGATAAAAGGCATATTAATTCTCCGAAGAATCTTAAATTATTTTACAATTATGCGCTCAGCTTTGACCAAAAGAAAGCATCCTCGCTACAATTTTCTCCTAATAAAGGACGACGTATGCTTGGAGTACAATCTTATCTGATCTTCAATGGTAGCTGTGAAGATGCCATGAAACTTTACTGCGATGTTTTCGGCGGAGATATTCAATATGTTATGAGGTACAAAGACGCTCCTCAAAACGCAGGAATGGACACCCCTGCGAACTGGAAAGAAAAAGTAATGCATGCCAACTTCATCATTCGTGGCGTTCAACTCATGGCTTCAGACTCTCATCCAGGTTCAGAAATCAAAATTGGAAATAATGTTCACCTTTGTGTGAACTACCAAAAAGACGAGAAGATGGATGATGCTTTTAATAAGCTCTCTCAAGGAGGCAAAGTCTTAATGCCTCTTCAAAACACCTTTTGGGATGCTCGTTTTGGGATGATTCAAGATCGTTTTGGGAATAGCTGGATGTTTAGCCAGCAATTAGAGACGAAATAAAAAAAGGGGCGACCATGTCGCCCCTTTCTTTTTTAATGACCCAACATTGGAAATTGTTTTTGGTGCCAATAAGGGTAAATGGGCTTCGTATCTGATACAGCATCGAGCTTGGCGATTTGTTCAGGTGAAAGCTTCCATCCAATTGCTCCGAAGTTTTGTTTTAACTGCTCTTCGTTACGTGCACCAATAATGATGCTTGCAACTGTAGGACGTGAAAGAACCCAGTTAAGAACCACTTGAGGAACGGTCTTTCCTACTTCACTTGCGACTTCATGAAGAACATCCACCACATTATAAAGATGATCTGATTTCGCCGACACCACGAAATCCATTTTCGCCGAACGAGAATCGGCAGCAGGTGGAGTTTTACGTGTGATCTTTCCAGAAAGAGCGCCACCGGCCATCGGACTCCAAACAACAGTTGAAACCTGCTGATCTTTTGCCAAAGGCATAAGCTCCCACTCAAATTCACGCCCTACTAGTGAATAATAGGCCTGATGGGCAACATACTTTGACCATCCATATCTTTCAGATACAGAAAGTGATTTCATTAAGTGCCAGCCAGAAAAATTTGAGCAACCGATGTAGCGAATCTTACCGGCGCGTACGAGATCATCCAATGCTCTGAGAGTTTCCTCAACATTTGTATTGGCATCAAATCCATGCATGTAATAGAGGTCAATATAGTCAGTGCCCATGCGGCGAAGGCTATCGTCACACTCTTTGATGATTGACCAGCGAGATGAACCATAATCGTTGGGACCACTTCCCATGGGAAAGGTTGATTTTGTCGAAATAAGAAGCTTATTTCGTTTGCCCTTAATTGCGGCCCCAAGAATTTCTTCCGACATACCTGCCGAGTATCCATTGGCCGTATCAAAAAAATTCACCCCATGATCCATACAAAGATCGATAAGACGAGTTGCCTCTTTCACATCGGTGCTTCCCCATGCTTTAAAGAACTCGTTACCCCCACCAAAAGTGGCCGTTCCAAAACTTAGAACCGGAACATTAAAGCCAGACCCACCTAATTTTCTATATTCCATAACTCGAACCTCAATTGATGTTTTTAAAGTAACAATTAGAACGCAGGTCCATGGATTTAACCAGCCGCGGAGAGACAAAATAAAAAGTGTAAAGATTTTAGAGGCCGTCAAAAGTTTAGACAGTCTATCCTCTGGGAAAAGCAGTCATAAAGTTGGTCCTATATTTGCTTAATAGATTCCCATGAAAAAATTAATCTTTGCTATTCTCCTTTTAAGCGCACAAGTTTACGCGGCCCCTGGTTTTTTTAATCCTAATGACCCCAAGCTTCCGCCAAAACTTAAAACAGCGGCCGAATCGGTCTATCAGGTGAGAACGGCCTTTTTTGAAGATTATGAAAACTACTCTGACTTAGAGGCCATTGACCTTACCAAAACTGATATTAAAGAAGTCTTTGCGTTCATCGATAATACGACTATCGATAAACAAGATAAAGAAATCCAAAAGGCCTTCTTAAAGAGATGTAAAACTCAGGAAGAAAAAGAAAACTGTATCATACCTGGTAAGATCTCCATCGGCAGTGGGTTTATCACTGGTTCAGGAAGTAAGCTTTGGACCAATGCCCATGTTCTTGAGCGTATGCTTAAAACAAAAGCTGCCACGAATGAAAAAACGATTCAAGATCTTTTAAAATCAAAAAACAAAATGCCACTTTTTATTTTCGATAAAAACGGCAATATGGTTTTTAATGGTCTGGAAGAAGAAGTGACTTTTGCCGCTGTTCCACACCAGACTCAACTGACTCAAAGGGGTGGAACCTTCTACGGAATCGACTCTGATTATTTGGCGATTCAACTCCCAAAAAATATCGGAAAACCACTTAAAGTGGCCAAGCAATTAACGAGTGATGATGTGGCCTCAATTGGATATCCGGCCTGTACAGGTTGCGAAACACCTGAAGGTGAAGATCCAATGGATTACATTGATCGGGCTCCTTATCAAAATGCAGAAAATTGTCTGGAAAAAGTCACTGGCGGAAAGCTCATTACACCGGAGACCTTTGGACAATTACTCCAAATCAATCAGCAACTAATGAATTCTGTGGATAAAAGAACATTCGTGGCCCATACCGCAGATTCTCAACACGGTATGAGCGGTGGACCAATTCTTAACTTCAATGGAGAGGTCGTTGGAATCAATGCTGGTGGAAAAACAATTCAATCCCAGAATGGAATTCAAAGAATTTCACGAGGCGTAAGACCACCGGAATTATTTAAAGAGCCATAGGATGAAAAGCTTTTAATAACTGAGGTGTTTTTTCATACTCACGAGAAGAAACTATTTAAAAAATTAAATTGAACTAGAGTTAACCAGAACCAATACAAGCGGGACTTATGAAATTTTTGTTACCAATGCTGTTTATGATGTCTTCTCTTTCTTACGCCAAAACGTTCAAGCTCATGCAGTACAACGTTGAGAATCTCTTCGACACCCGCCACGACCAAAACAAGGAAGACTATGTTTACTTGCCCCTCAATGTGAAGAATCGCATTCCGGGGATGAATGAGTATTGCGCTAAACAGGGCTCACCATTTAATGTGAACCAATGTTTAAACCTGGATTGGACGGAACCAAAACTTCAAAGGAAGCTTCAAAACATCGCGCAGGTAATTCGCTCCTACGACAATAGCGGACAAGGTCCTGACGTAGTTGTTATCGAGGAAATCGAAAATAGAAATGTTCTAAATCAACTTGCGACTCAAGGTCTAAGAGGTCTTTACCGCTTCCAGGTTCTTCTGGAAGGTGAAGACGAACGCGGAATCGATATTGGGATTCTTTCTAAATATCCGGTTATTTCTGCTCAACGCTACCCTCTTGTGATCAATGGTCAGAGAGTTGGAACTCGCGGTATCACTGGTGTTGCTCTTAATGTTGAAGGAAAGACCGTTGCCGTGTTCGGTAACCACTGGCCAAGCCAAAGTAACCCAGTTCAATTTCGCGAGGCCTCTGCTCGTATGTTAAATGAACTAGCAAAACAAAGTCGTGCTGATCTGATTGTTGCTGCCGGTGACTTTAATACTCTACCGACTGATGTACCTTCACCTTTTAATCACCTGGTGGATTTCGTAGACGCTGAAAGAGAGGCCAGAAAAGTGAATCGAAACCTTCACCCTGGAACTCACTTCTTTAAGGGAGAATGGTCTTCTCTGGATCATATTTTCATTCACAAGAGCTCAAAGATGAAACCGCGCTTTGACCGCTTTCAGATTATGAATCGACCGTTCATCATGAAGCGTGATGAAAGAGGATCTGGGCAAATGATTCCAAATCGCTTTGACTTTGACAATGCGACCGGGTACTCAGACCACCTTCCTATGACAATGGAATTTGAATACTAAAGAGATAGGTCAAGGGTCATTGGTTTATGATCACTACCCTTGGCCCCACCTAGAACTTCTGCGTTCGTTACTTTAAGACCACGAACAAAAGCATAATCCAAATAGTAAGTAGAGAATTTCGCCACCATTCTCTGGTTGGCGTTTTTGAAACTGACCTCTTCCATCTTAAGCGCCTTCATCACCTTGTACATGTATTCAGTGCGCTCTCTATTGCGAGTATTGAAATCTCCAGCGATTAAAACCGGACCTTCATGATTCTCGATCTCTTCTTTTGCCTGATTGATTTGTCTCTGGAAAGAATAGAAATCTGTGAAGTTGATTCCGTGAATATTAATCACGAGAAAATCATCTTTTCTATCGGTTAGCGGATAACGGGCCAAAGTCATGGCCTTTGGTGTTTCCGTCATCGGCTCAAGATCAGGAGTGTGCTTGATGATGACCTCAATTGGCTCGACCTTCGAACCAATCATAGTTCCAGTGGGAAGGTCATTCATGAGGACATAACGAAAACTGATGCCCATGTCCCAACGAAATTTACTAAGAACACCTAGTGTATTTTTAAAAAGTTCATTCGGATAAACTTCCTGAAGAAGGAACAATTCGCGACCACGACCAAATGAAAGAAACTCAGTTTGCCAGGCCGGCTCCTGGGTCTTTTTAATGTTCCAAACAAGAACCTTAATCGATTTAGGATTGAAGCTTGAAAGTGAAGTCTCACCACCAAAAACATGGGCCTCTTCAAGAGGAACTTTCTTAAAGTAATCTGAGACCAGCTCTTGCTGGGCCTTGACATCAACATTGAAAAACAGCACCAGTGCCAGTGCTGAAAGGACGTGTTTCTTCATTGGGGGATTCTCCTACAGAAATGATCCCCATGAATAGACGTTTTGAATACTTTATAAACCTTACATCTCCCTATAAGCTCTTTTAATTTTGAACACTTAGGCGCTCTTTATAGACAGGTTTTACTGGAGGAAACAGAAAATGCAGGGTCAGGATCACACAAGTAGCAAGTCCCAACCATTCATTGATCAGCGAAAGGATGAGTGCCAGGACATAAACCACAGTGGACCATGAGTATAGACGGGTCAGTTTCCCAATGAACTCAGCACTCAAATTGTGGTCAATTAAGCGGTATTCCTTGCTCCCATAGATCCAGTTTGCAGTCCATGCAATGGCCGGAAGAAGAAGACCAAAAGTATAAAAAGTTACTGCCGAGAAACGATGAACATCATCATCTAGATACTCAGCAAGAACCGCAGTCGGAAAAGGTAGAAAAGAAATCGACATCAAGAAGAAGAGATTCAGAATTCCAAAAGTATGATTCACGCGTTTAAAAAGTTGGAAAATGTAGTGATGATTTAACCAGTAAATACCAATGATGATAAAACTGAATACATAGGCAAAGTAAGAGGGCCAAAGGTCTTTGAGAGCGATCATCAGATCTCTTTTGTCTTGAATGACAGTGACAACCGGCACCTTCAGTTCAAGAATGAGAAGAGTGATAGCAATGGCAAATACTCCATCACTAAAGGCCTCAATACGAGAGGTAGAGTTAACAACAAACGATTCGTTTTTCATGATGCATTCCTATCAAGACAGCCAGAGATGCCTATAAGTATAATGGCCCTTAACAAAAGGTAAACTATGCAAACAATCACATTTCATAATAATCACACAATGCCTCAACTGGGTTTCGGTATGTGGCAGGTGACCGGTGAAGAGGCCGTTAAATCCGTCAAAGAAGCTTTCAAGGTTGGATACCGTTCAATCGATAGCGCTCAAATTTATCAAAATGAATCTGAGCTGGGTCTTGCGATTAAGGAAAGCGGAATTAAGCGCGATGAACTTTTCATCACAACCAAGGTTTGGAACGAGCAGCACGGGTATGATACTGCCCTTCGTTCATTTGACGAGAGTATGAAGAAGCTTGGTCTCGAGAAACTCGATCTCATCCTCATTCACTGGCCAGCGCCCAAGAAGAATCTTTACGTGGACACCTGGAAGGCCTTGATCCGGCTCTATAAAGACAAACGTGTGACAAATATTGGGGTTTCAAACTTCACCCCGGCTTGTCTAGATCAAATTATTGATACAACTGGAGTTGTTCCAGTTCTAAATCAAATTGAACTTCATCCTCACTTTCAACAAAAAGAGCTGCGTGCTTATCACGACAAACATAACATTAAGACAGAATCATGGAGTCCACTTGGTCGAGGCCAGGTCATTCAGGATCCTGTCATTGGGCAAATTGCGGCCAAGCATAAAAAAACTCCGGCACAAGTGATTCTTCGCTGGCACTTAGATAATGGTCTAATCGTAATTCCGAAATCAGTGACCCCATCTCGCATTGCCGAGAACTTCCAGATTTTTAATTTCAAGTTGGACGATGCTGATCTTAAAGCAATTGAAAAGCTCGATCAGGCAGAAGGACGAATTGGACCGAATCCAGATACGGCGGAGTTCTAATTTGAGGCCTCAGGGCCGGATATCTTGTCCAGAAATGAGTTTAAGTTTCAATAATTCTGAGGTGAGATCATATTGAGCATTGATGTATTTATGAATTGCTATGTGGTAGGAGTCGATTGCATCAAGATATTCAATCAATGAAATACTCCTGGTACCAAATTGCCTTAGAGCAGAATCACGAACAGTTTTGGCATTTCCCAGTTGATGAGTTTGATAACGATTTAAATTGCTGTTGGTTAATTCAATTTTTCGAATTGAAGTCTCAATATCTTTAGCAAGGACGTCCCCCATGAGTCGCTCCTTCACCAAAACCTGATTTCTTTGAATCTTACTTTGAAGAACCTTCCCCTGATTGCGATCAAAAATAGGGATGGGAAATACGACCCCAACCATCCAGGACAAAGCACTCGGTAATTGAGAGCTTCCCACTTGTCCAGGCCTCGCCCCTACTTCGTTCTGTCGAGAGGCCCCGACTTGAAGTGAGAGCTCGTCCCAAATTTCGCGTTTATTTAAATCCATTTCATGTTCTACTTGCTGTCCAAAAAGATCAAGCGCAATAAAATCAGGGCGGTTTTCTTTGGCAAACTTCACGAGTTCAGCAGGATTAATCTTTTCAGAATACTGAGTCTTGAAAATAATATTGGGAGTAATTTCTTCAGAGGTCTCCATCAAAAGATAAGTCCTCAGTTTGTTCTTTTCTTCATGCTGATCCATAAGATTAGATTGCACTTCAACTTTAGAGTCTTCCAAGGCAAGTCTTGCGCGGCCCTGAAGAAGTGTTTGATTTGAAGCACTACCTATTCGTTTCTCTAGCGTAATAATAAGTTTATCCAGAAGTTGAACTTTCTCCTGAAGGAGCTCATGCTCTCTTTCCAATCGTTGAACTTTATACAAACTATCCATCATCCCATAAAGCCCTTCGCGCAACGCTGATTGAAACCGGGCCTCAGAGCCTTTGGTCGCAAATTTGGCGATTTTAACTTTTCTTTTGATGATTCCGTTAACATCCAGGGGAATCGTAACGATGACGTCTTGCTGAGCTGGTCCCCCAGTATTCTTTTGGTTCCAGTTTTCTCCGAAGGAATTTAATTGTGAGTCGAGTAACACATTGGGGTTGGGCCAGAGACTGGCGGTGAGTTCTGCCGCTTGTGAGATTTCTATGTCATAGCGTGCGGCCACCAAGCTAAGGTTCTTTTCCAGAAATATGGATATCGCCCTACTCTCAGTAAGCTCCATTGCATAAGAAGATACGTTCATGAAAATAAGAATAAAAACGAGACTCGCTTTCATGGTCCTACTTTTTCTGCGTGCTCCAAAAGGCTAGCAATTGAATCCGGTAAATAAGCGATAGGCAAAAGGATTATTTCTTAACTTTGAGACCATTTGTGTAAGCGGCCAGTGTCAAGCAAGCCGCATATTGAATTGACTCTTTGAGCACGAGACCATCGGCACCAATAAAGGAGTCCGAATGAAAATTTTGCTTTTTGCGCTTTGTCTTCTTCCTACCCTTACCTTCGCTACTCGTTATAGAACTGATCCTGATCACACTCGCATTGGCTTCAGGGTGATGCATATGATGATCAATCAAGTTAACGGACAATTTAATAATTTCATTGGGACATTTGATTTTGATCCAAAAGCAGGAACGTTGAAAGACACGAGCTTTGTGGTGAAAACCACAAGCATCGATACCGGTGTTCAAAAGCGCGATGATCATCTTCGCTCAAAAGAATTCTTCAACGTTGAAAAGTTTCCTGAGATGACCATCACAAATAGCAAAATTACCAAGAAGAAAAACAATGATTATAAATGGACCGGAGACCTCACTCTTCTTGGAGTCACTAAACCCGTCACATTTGATCTCACCTATAACGGAAGTAGAAAAGATATGGAAGGTAAAACCAAGGTGGGTTTTACAGCCAAGGGGAAAATAAATCGTAAAGACTTCGGCATGCCTTTCGATGCTCCAGTAAGTGGCGGAGGTCTACTCGTAGGAAATGATGTAGATATTTTGCTGGATATAGAGGCCTTCGAAGAAAAATAGAAAAGCCTAAGGAGGCTTATATGAAGAAAACATCTCTATGGGACTCGTCGCAAGTGGCCCTGATCCTGATTGATTATCAAGAAGAAATGTTCGCCAAGATTCGATCTAGTGATCCCAATGAAGTGGACCTCAACGTGAAACTTCTTCTTAAAGCGGCCAGCGCCTTAAAAATACCTACGATCTTAAGTACTGTAGGCGTTCAAATGGGTGTGAACCAATCAACTCGTAAATCAATCAGAGACTTGGTACCGAATTCAACTGAGATTGATCGATCAAGTATGAATGCTTGGGAAGATGAAGCTTTCAAAGCAGCAGTGAAAGCGACTGGTAAGAAGCATTTGATCTTCTGTGCTTTATGGACAGAAATTTGTCTCGCTTTTCCGGTGGTGGATGCACTCAGGGACGATTATGAAGTGATGATTCCAGTTGATGCTGTCGGTGGACTAAGTCATGTTTCTCACGACACAGCAATTGATCGCATGGTTCAAGCAGGAGCAATTCCTAATACTTCGCTAGCACTCATGACTGAGTTCTTCCGAGATTGGAAAGACCAACGTGCGACACTTCTACGTCCACTTATGGTTCAGTATTTTAAAGACGAGAAACAACTTCTCGCTCGTTCAACGAGTGGTGAATCGCAGGTATACAATTAAGATTGTTGAATAAGTTTCAGAAGTCCTGGGTATTCCTTATCCAGGGCTTCATTCAACGATAAGAATTTACGAGTTCCATCTTCACGACGTGAAATAACTCCAGCATCTAAAAGAATTTTAATGTGATGAGAGAATGTGGCCTTTGTAAGTGAGTGCTCAAAGGTACCACAGGCCATTTCTTCGCCAGCGTCTAGTAGTTGTTTAACTACAGAGATCCTAACCGGATCACCCAGGGCCTTCATTACTTGATCTATGGAAACAGATTTTATTCTTTTAGTCATTGTTAGATAAATATCTAACAATTTTCTTGATTCCTCGCAACTAAAGATTTAGATTGTTCGAAGTTTATCTAACTTTCCACAGGTCTCTAATGAACTCTACAAATTCCCTTTCTAAAAGCATGGTTTTGGTCCTCGCTACTGCAGTAGGTGTGATCGTTGCCAATAACTATTATGCCCAACCGCTGATCTCTATGATCAGCAAGGCCCTTGGACTTGCTCCTGAACTTGCAGGTCTGGTGGTAACACTCACTCAGGCCGGTTACGGTATTGGTGTACTTCTCATCGTTCCACTAGGTGATATTTATGAAAGCAGAAAACTGACTCTGATCATGATTGGAGTTGGAATTGTCAGCCTACTCGGTCTCGCATTTGCAACCAGTGTTGTACCTTATTTCCTCGCGGCCTTTGCTACAGGTGTAGGAGCTTCTACTGTACAAATTCTTGTGCCACTTGCTGCTTCAATGGTTCCTGAAACGAAGAGAGGCCAAGTGATTGGTAATCTCATGAGCGGACTCATGGTTGGTATTATGCTTTCGCGTCCGACTGCAAGTGTACTTTCAGACTTATTTCATTGGCACGCGGTCTTCGTTCTTTCGGCCATTCTAATGGCCCTGATTGGTCTTCTTCTCTATAAAGTTCTTCCTGAAAAACAACCAACGAACCCTGATTTGAAATATTCTCAACTTCTTAAATCGATGTATGAGCTTTTCAAGACAACGCCAGTTTTAAGATATCGTGCTTTTTATCAAGCATGTCTCTTTGGAGCCTTCTGTTTATTCTGGACCGCAAGCCCTCTTCTTCTCCTTGGACCAGAATTTAAACTTTCACAATCTGCCGTGGCCCTCTTCGCACTTGTAGGTGTGGCAGGCGCAGTCTCAGCTCCTTTCGCTGGTAAGGCCGCTGATAAAGGTTGGACTAAAGCTGCAACTTACGTGGCGATGATTTCGTGTTCGCTTTCATTCCTTGTAAGTCACTTCTTCCCTGCTGGATCATTTGTCGCTCTGATGTCGTTAGTATTTGCGGCGATTCTTCTTGATGCTGGTGTAACCGCTAACCTGGTTCTTGGACAAAGAGCTGTGTTCGAGCTTCCTGCCGAATTCAGAAGCCGCCTTAATGGTCTTTATATCGCCCTCATCTTTATCGGTGGAGCGACTGGTTCAGCCCTTGGTGCCTGGGCCTATGCTCGCGGTGGTTGGGAACTGACTTCGTGGGTGGGTTTTGCGATGCCGGTGGTGGCTTTACTGACATATATCACAGAAAAGAAAACAAACTAGTTTCATCACATTCATTATGTTAAGCTCATGGTCTATTCAATCGGAGTAACCATGAGCCTTTTAAACACTCTAATGAGTCGTGCCCATTCAAATTGCGAGCTTTGCGGAAGCTCTAATAATGTTTCTCTTTACGAGATTCCACCTACCGCAAAGGCCGATGAAAATACCGCTTTGATTGTTTGCGATACTTGTAAAACTCAAATTGAAAATCCAACAAACCTTGATGCTAATCACTGGCGCTGCTTAAATGACAGCATGTGGAGCGAACATCAAGCAGTTCAAGTCATGGCATGGAGAATGCTTACTCTTCTAAAAGAAGAAGCTTGGGCCCGTGAACTTCTTGAACAGCTTTATCTTGATGAAGCGGTTGTGGAATTTGCGAAGTCTGGTCTTCCGGAAGAAGAAGAAGTGGATTCTTCAGCACCAACTCTTGATAGCAATGGCACTCGCCTTGCCGATGGTGATTCCGTGACTTTGATCAAAGATCTTGATGTGAAAGGTGCTGGCTTTACGGCAAAACGTGGGACGCTGGTCAAAAACATTAGTTTAACTAATAATCCAAAACACATTGAAGGCCGCGTAAACGGCATCCAAATCGTACTGGTTGCAGCCTATCTCAAAAAGGCCTGATTACACTCTGCAAGATTTCCCATTTCATCTGAAAAGGGCTATAAAGTGGCCCTCTTTTAGATCAACTCAGGAGAAATCATGAAAAAACTTATCATCGCAGCTCTCGCCCTTGTAGCTTCAGTTGCTCAAGCTGAAACAGTTCAGATTCTTAACGTTAACCTTCCTATGTCTCGTTCTTTCTCAACTCGTGCGTTCACACGTTTCTACATGGACACACAAACTGGAGAAGGCTTCGCTAAAGTAACAGCGACTGAAGAGCGCTATACAGATATGGGCGGCGGTCACTATGGTCCAGGTGGTGTTTACTTCCCACGTGCTCCACAAACTTTCCCAGTAGTGATTTTCGAAGACACAATCAAAATTGATAACCTAATGCTTATGGATGGTCAGATCATTTATCACGGTGAAAACGGTGACGTGAACTGCGGTAAGATGGGTGTAAGCCGTGTATTCAAGAGACCAACAATTTTCCTTTCAGGAAAGTGTGATCTTGATGCCGATCTTCGCGGTACAAACTTAAAAGTTAACTTCATTACGAAGTAACAAAAAAGGCCCCGATAAGGGGCCTTATTTTTTAATTACATGTTTCGGTAATCGTCTTCCATCTCCACTCTTCTCTATCATAGGCGTCTTTCACTTTTACAAATCCAGAACACTCAACAGACTTTCCATAAACTGCTTCTGAAGAACAAGCAGCATAGTAACCTGTGTGTGCAACACCAGATCCATAAGTCGTGCAGGTCTTTTGTCCAACAACAACTCTCTCACCGAAAGCATCAAGCTTGTGACAAAAAGTTTTTGCCTTACAGACATAAAAATTTTGAGTTTTTTGAGCGAACGAGAAACTAGAAAATAAAACAGCTGAAATAAGAATGATTGATTTCATAGAAACTCCCCATTGAATGAGGAAGTAAATAGAAGAGTTCATCGAGGACGACCACTCAAGATATCCTTAAAGCTTTTTTGAGTGTGTTTTCAATTGTTATTACATTAAAGTTTAGTCATTCTTAAGGCTTTAATTAACAATTCTTAATCATCATTCCTTAAGGGTATAGTGATCTTCCTTCTGTCCCCATCAATCTTCACATCTAGATCGATGTCATAGTTGTGCTTTTGACTGTATTTCGTGTGCACAATTCCTTCGATATAGTCAGTGCGACGGATGAAATCGATTCCGTAATTGGCCTTGGTATTATCAGGATCAAGAATACCCTTTTTGATTTCAACCATGTTGATATTGATCGGCTTCATTTCCATATCGTAGAAGTAAAACTTTAGACGACGGCTCGACGAATCTTTTACTTCAATAATGTACTTAGACATCTTGAATACGTGATCGCTGCCTTGAGGACCTTCACCCGGAATTTCTTTTAGGGTCTTCGTGGTGGAACACCCAACAAGAACAGCCGCGACTATAATCAAACAGAATTTTGAAAACATTCTAATTTCCTCTTTTACGCCAACTCATAAAGGCAGTTGGAAGTAGGAATAATGTTAAGAAAGTCGAACTCATGAGTCCACCAATAACAACAGTGGCAAGCGGCCTTTGTACCTCTGCACCAATCCCTGTATTCAAGGCCATAGGTAAAAAACCAAGTCCCGCAACAAGGGCCGTCATTAAAACCGGGCGAAGACGGGACAAAGTTCCCTTTTTAACTCTTTCTTCTACACTCAAATCAGACTGATCCGTCAAAAGCACATTCATCAGCACCAGGGAATTCAGAAGAGCGATACCGATAAGAGCAATAAACCCTACTCCGGCCGAAACACTTAGGTGAAGGCCTCGAATGTAAAGGGCGAGAATTCCTCCTACCGCCGCAAAAGGAACTGAGGCGAATACAATAAGAGTTGGAGCTAGTTTTCCAAACACTTTCCAGAGGATCAGGAACACGCCTAATAAGGTAAGCGGAACAATGATCATGAGACGTTTGTTTGCGCGTTCCATGTTCTTAAACTGTCCACCCCAACTAAGAGTGTATCCCTCTTTCAAGTTTAATTTTTCTTTGATTTTATCCTGGGCCTCTTTCACTAGACTTCCCAAATCACGTCCAGAAACGTTGATGGAAACTGCGGAGTATCTGTTACCCCAATGGCGGGCAATCGTAGTGATCTGTTCGTCTTGAGTAATCGTCGCGATATCGCTTAACGGAATTGTTCCACCCAATGGAAGTTCAATTGGAATGCGAGAGATTTCTTTTGGATCATCTCGAAGACTTTCATCCATATGAGTAACAATCGGAAAGCGAATATTGTCAGAGATAAAACTCCCCACTTCTCGTCCTGCGAGCGCAATTTCTACTGATTCGTTTAGTTCAAGTAATGTAATCCCGTAGGCAGCCATCTTTTCAAACTTAGGCTTAATATCAAGAACTGGTCCTCGTCTAAGGGCAGTTAGAGGATCTTGCTCGATACTCTCCACTCCTTGAATAGGAAGAATAATTTCTTGCGCCTTCTCGCCATAATCAAATAGCTCTTTTAAATCAGGTCCTAGAATTCTTAAACTGATGTCCGCACGAGAACCTTCAAGCATTTCGTTGAAACGCATACCAATCGGTTGAGTCGCCGAGACCTCCGTAGTTGGATCATGCTTTTCAATGTCTTTCATTAAAGCTTCGATTAATTCATCTTTAGTTTTAAAGCGCCACTTCTTTCGATCTTTTTGAAGAATGATGAATGTGTCAGCAAGGTTTACACCCATTGGATCTGTCGCAGACTCTGGAGTACCTAGACGGGCAAAAACTTTTTCCACTTCAGGATAAGTCATGATGAGCTTTTCAACTTTCTCCTGTTCACTTACTGAAGCATCAATACCAATACGAGCATTTCGAGTTAGGCCTAGAACCAAGTCACCTTCATCAAGCTCAGGAATAAAATCTGAACCAAGACGAGTAAGAAGGAAAATTGAAACCAGAAATAAGACGAGTGCACTTCCATAGGCCTTCACAGGGTGACGAAGAACCTTATCAAAAAGAGGAATAAAAATTTTCTTCGCCTTCTTAAAGAACCATGTGTCGTGATCTTCACCGATATGAGCGTTCTTTAAAAAGAAATCAGACAGAACAGGCATCACAAACATTGCAATTAGAAGAGAAGCACCCAATGCAAGAAGAACTGTAATGGCCATTGGACGGAACATCTTCCCTTCTACCCCTTCAAGAGTCAGAATCGGAATATACACCGCCATAATAAGTAAAAGACCAGAAACTACCGGTCCCATTACATCTGTCGCCGCTTCTTTTAGAACTTCAGACTTATCTCGTGTATGTTCAATCGCAAGATGCGCAAGAATTGCTTCGATGATAACAACTGACCCATCGACCAAGAGACCAAAGTCAATCGCCCCCAAACTCATAAGGTTTCCGGTAACGCCAAAGAAGTTCATCCCTCGGATCGCCACCAGCATAGAGAGCGGAATGGCGAGTGCCACAATGATCGCGGCCTTGATATTTCCAAGAAGAATAAGAAGGATCAAAACTACCAGCACTGCGCCTTCTACAAGCGATGTGGAAACAGTTTTGATGGTGTTATCTACCAGAAACTTTCTAGTATAGAGACGCTCAATATGAACACCCTGAGGAAGCTTAAGTGTTGTCAGGGCCTCTTCTACTCCCTCCACCACATTGCGACCGTTTGCCCCAATACGCATAAGCACAGTACCAAGAACACTTTCTTTCCCAGCGTAAGTAGCGGCCCCCACTCGAAGTGAGTGATCTTCTCTCACCTCCGCCACGTCTGAAATCTTAATCGGAATGCCGAGTGCATTGATCCCTAGGCTTAAATTAGAAATAGTTTCCAGGTCCGGCATGCGAGGGAAAGTACGAACAATGATCTGTTCTTTTGAAAACTGAATGTAACCCCCACCCGCATTCACGCCGAGGGATTCCAGTTTTGCTAATAGCTGTTTAATCGTCAGACCAAACTTATCCATTTTTTTAGGAAGAAAGTTAATGTGAATTTCTTTAACAAACCCACCATTGGAATCCACATCGGCCACACCCTTGACTCGTTTCAAGTGCGGTTTAATGGTGTAATCCTGAATTGTCCGGAGTTCCTTTAGCTGCTCTTCCTCAGAAAGTGAATACAACTTAGAAGTTGCATCGACTTTCAAAGTATACATAAAAACCTCACCCAGGCCGGTGGTTATGGGTGCAAGCTCTGGAATAACTTCGTTGGGAAGTCGTATTGAGTTCATCCGCTCAGAAACTTGCTGTCTGGCCCAGTAAATGTCTGTGCCATCTTCAAAAATAAGTGTGACTTGCGCCAAACCAAATTTCGAAATGGAACGCATATCATGAAGATTTGGAATCCCCGAGAAATCAATCTCCATGGGACGAGTCACTTGAAGTTCAATGTTCTCCGGATCAAGGGCACCGGTCTTTACGTTCACTTGTACCTGAACGTTTGTGATATCAGGAACAGCATCAATGGCCATATCCGGAATACTGAAGGCACAAAAAAGAGTGATTACTCCTGTAACAAGCAAAACACCCAGCTTATTCCTTAATGAGAAATCAACAATCGACTTTAACACTTACTTCTCCTCCAGATAATGACCAACTAATTGCTCCAGACGAGAAACAGCGGTGAGATACTCAAGTCTTGATGTGTAGATGAGATCAATATTTTCGTGAACCTGAGTATCACTCTGAAGAAAAGTCATCACATCGATTTGACCTTTGCGAAAAGCATCCTCAGCTCTTTGGAACCGGACTTCAGATTTACGTCTTAGATTCATTGGAAAAAGAGAAACCCCATTTTTCGCGGCCAGAAGGGACTCATATGAATAGGCAAGTTCCGTATTGGTTTCCTGAAGGGCCAGTTTCATCGAGGCCTCTTCACGTCTGAGCTGTGCTCTTGCCGTTTGAACTGAATGTTGTCCACGGTCAACGATAGGAATTACTACCGCCACTTGTCCGTGATAGAAGTGGTTTGTTGGGGCCACATTCTCCTGACGATAGTTCACGCCCACCATGATGTCTGGTCTTGCTTGAAGACGGGCTTCTTCAATTCTGTTTTCACTGAGCTTCACACTCTGATCAATTTTCTTCAGTCTCCACCCCTCTCCAATATTTGAGGCGTAGAAATCTCGAGGATGAGCATTCGGTAGTTTTTCCCAATCAACATTGATCTCCAGATCATCCAGACCAGTGAGAAGTCGAAGCTCCTCACGAAGACCATTCTTTCTTGCGGTCACTTGGTTCATCAGTTTCTCAACCAGACGAATCTGAGATTCAATGATGTCTCTATCCAGTTGCTGTTTAGGCGAGGCCAACGGACGACTCGACAGATATTTCGCGATCAGCGAGAAGCGCTCTTTTCGTTCCTTATTGTGTTTTTCAATCTCAACCTCTGAAGCGAGTTCATAAGCAAGAATATAAACTCGGTGACCCAAAGAGAGCTTTGCCTCCGCCACATCCATTTGAGAAATGCGACTTAAAAACTCGTGGGACTTAATCAAAGCAGAACGCTTCCCTGGCCACGGCACTGGTTGCATTAAAGTGAGATCAGTCACCTGACCACTTTGAGTTCCACTTTTAAGACGACCACCCTGATAAGTCAGAATCGGATTCGCGAGGATGTGAGACTGCTTTAACTGACTTTGCCCCATGCTTTCCTGCTCTAAAAAAATTTTGATGAGAGGTGCACGTTCCTGGGCAAGATCTGCAAGCTCACGAGGATTAACGCTTTTGGCGGATAGGAAATTTACTGACAACAATAGAAGAATAAAGAATTTCATCCCGGCATTTTTGAATAAAAAACGCCATTGAACATCAGTCATATGCCATATTTAGACAAAATTTGTAGCGAAAATGCCCGTAGGTGAAATGTCCTATGCCTTGGAAGGGCTTAATAATTCTTCTAAAAAGAACGCAGAGAGTTCTGCTCGCCCGGGAAGCTTGGATTTTTGATAAATAATGAGTGCCTGCTGGCGGGTTGTCTTTTCTGAGGTCGATCTGATTTCAGCAATCTCTTTAAACGAAAGACCTTTTAACAACAACAAGGCCACTTCTTGTTCTGCTGGAGTTAAGCCCCACTGCAGCATCTGATGATGAATGGACTGTGAAAGTCCTTCGATCAATTTCAAATTCTGGTCTTTCCAATCCTGAGCTTCTTGGGTCAGCGTTTCAATATGACTTTGCATTGCAGTAAGCTTTTTGCTCTTTTTTAAGTTCTCCTGCCACAAATGGATCGACCAAATGAGCGCAAGGATCGCCACCGCGAGCTCAAAACCCAGGTGTGAAAACTCCTCTCCGGAATAGTATTCGCGAACTACATCGGCCATGGCCCAAATCGCAAATAAAGTAATCAGCCCAAGGGAGAGCTTTTTACTTTGACCAATTTTTGTAAGGAGTTTCATGGGAGCAGGATATAACTCGTGACCTATTTCTTCCACTGAAAAACTTTAAGATCGACCACATCTCCTTCGCCAAATTCAATGCCCTCTTTTAACAGTAAGGCCTTTTGACGAAGTTGTTGTTCCGACATTTCTGGAAAGGAGATTTTCCCTTTGGCATTGATCACGCGGAACCATGGAAGATCATTATTGGCCGAACTTGAATGAAGTATCCAAACCACGCCGCGTACACCTTGTGGTTTACCGGCAAGTTTTGCAATTTGTGCATAAGTCGCAACTTTCCCTTTTGGGATCTTCTTAATTGTCGCGATTACTTTTTTTGTAAATTCTGTTTGGGCCATAATTAAATAGATAACGGTGCTAAAACCACCACGCTTAAACCAATACCTAAAACCTTACCACTATTCACGTAGGTGTGCGATACCTGCCCCGGAAATGCGAGAGTATCTCCTTTCTTAACCACGTATTCCGCTCCTGACATTTTCACCGTCACTTCACCTTGGACGCAGTGGAAGTATTCTTTTGTGCCGGGAGCATGAGGAATTCCTTTCATCGAAAATCCTGGTTCAATTTCCATTCGGTCAATTTCCATGCTTGGAAGTTTATCCGGAAGTAGTTTGAACACTTTCACATGACCTTGTGATCTTTCTTGAATAGGAGTTTCACTCGCTTTAATGAGAGTTGCCGAAGTTCTTTGTGGAGTTAGAAGTTGATCAATGGAAGTTTGAAGAGCACTGGACAAGCGAGCGAGATTTGCCAGAGACGGATTTCCTGTTCCTGATTCAAGGTTTGCAATGGTTGAACGAGGAAGATCTACTAATTTAGCTAAAGCACTTTGAGTAAGATTTCTTCTCTGACGAAGTTCCACCAGGTTATTAGCAAGGTGATGAGAGAGAAGCTCCATATTCGTGTCCATATATTGTCCTTTTTGTTCTTATATTAACAATATGACAATTTACGGACAAATTGAACATTTGGCGCGTCACTTCATCTAAATTAGATGATAGTCAAAGGAGACTTTTATATGGATATCGCACTATTTACCCAAGATGGATTGATGATGATCCTTCGTTGGATTCACTTCTTCGCAGGTGTTGCCTGGATCGGCCACTTGTACTACTTCAACTTCGTTCAAGGCTCATTCATGGCCGAAGTAGAAGCTCCGGTTAAGAACCAAGCTTTCTCGAAACTAGTACCAAAAGCTCTTTGGTGGTTCAGATACGGCGCCCTTTTCACATTCCTGTCAGGAGCAGCGATGCTTTCGATCGTAGCAAGTGAACTAGGACCTGAGTTTATGAGATCTTCATACGGGATTTTCATCTATACAGGTGCCCTTATGGGAACAATTATGTTCTTAAACGTATGGCTTATCATCTGGCCTAAGCAGCAAATTCTTATTGCAAACGCCAACACAGTAATTGCTGGTGGAGCCGCAAATCCTGAAGCAGCGAAAGCTGGTCCGGTTGCCCTACTTGCTTCTCGTACAAACGTGTTGTTCTCAATCCCTCTTCTGTTCTTCATGGGGGCTTCTCGTCACCTAAACCTTTCAATTCCTGAGAACTTCTCTGGTGCGGGTGTTTTTTCGGCCGTAACTGTAGTGATTTTGCTTTTGGAATTGAATGCAATTAAGGGTAAACTAGGACCAATGACAACAGTAAAAGGTGTGATCCATTGTGGACTTGCCCTTCTGGTGTTCCTCTACGCTTTAATTGAGATCGTTGTATGATAATAAAAATTGCGGGAGTCCTTATGGGCTCCCTTCTTCTCTCTCAAATGGCATTTGCTCAAGTAGATATCAACAAGGGTAAACGCATTTGGCTTTCAACCTGTATTCAATGTCACAACCGTGATCCGAATATGAAGGGTTCTCTTGGTCCTGAAGTGACTGATGCTCCTCTGGATGTCATGACTTATAAAGTTAAGACAGGAAGATATCCTGATAAACTTCCAGCTGGATTTGTTCCGAAACGTAAAACAAAAGCGATGAGACCTCTACCTCAGTTTGAGAAAGATGTGCCTTCTATCCACGCTTATGTTCAGTCGATGAAGAAGAAGTAATATAAGACTCTAAATGTTTTGCGAGCCCGCGTGCAAGCGTTGGGCTCTCGAGATTGATATACAACTGAGGGTGAACCCAAACGTCCTCATCCAGCCAGTTCCCCGTCCCAAGTGCAATTTCCTTACGATCCACAATAATATATTTCGAGTGCGAGAAGGTATATAGCGGTCCCCAATGGAGATCAGTAATGCCGGCCGCTTCTAATCGTTTGACCGTCGCGCGATTGGCACGAATGTAGGAAAGAGCAAAACTCGCATGTTGATGAATGTAGCCTGTGATTTCCACCCCTCTTTCATGAGCTTCAATTAAAGCGTTCTCGATATCTCGCTGATTAAAGAAGTAAATTGAGAACTCAATCTTCTTTTTCGCACCTTCAATCATATCAATAATGACTTCTTTGAATGCACCGTCGGCCAGGAATGGAGGACGAAGAACAATCCCTCCATGTTCTCCACCTTTCCAAAGATGGTTAAAATAGCGAAGAAATTCTTTGGCCATTTTTGCATCATCAATAAGAAGGTTCGCCTCATTGTTCTTCATGATGGATTGATTAGTGAGGTTGGTTGAACCAAAAAGCACGTAACGGCCATCGATACAAAAACCTTTGGCGTGTGTGGAACCGTAAACAATTTCAGCTCCGGCCTCTTCCAATAAATCAGCGGTAACTTTATTACGATGAACAGTTTCACGAAGACCTTCCGTGAAAAAGCGAATACGGAGTTTGTCTCCACGTTCTTCTTTAATTTCTTTGAGCTTCATCGCGATTTCATAAGGAGCACTCTTTTTATTGTGCTTACCTGATGCACTTCCAATCGCGAATGAATAAGAAAGAATATCTACCGACTTCTTGGCCTTCGAGAGAAGGTCTAATAGGGTCGGCAGATATTCTTGATCCGTGACTAACTGAATATTCATTTTTTAGAAGATTTTTTCTTAGAGGCCTTTTTCTTCTTAGGCACTTTAATACCTTTTTGACGGGCCTTAGAGAGTCCGATTGCAACTGCTTGCTTCTTACTCATCTTCCCTTTCTTCTTCTTACGGGCGTGCATTTCTTCCTTCACATACTTGCCTGCTCGCGTGGTGGCCTTTTTACGAGTTTTCTTTCGAGTAGCTTTCTTTTTCGCCATGATGTCCTCCTCGTTCAGACATATGACTACTGCGATTATGAAAAATCATCAAACTGCAAAGCATTCAACGCAATGACCTTTTGATCCTCACCTTTCAGAGATCGCATAACAATGTTCCCACTCTCCATCTCCTTCTTACCGATGATTATGAGACTATGAATCAATTCGTCATGGGCCCTTCTGATTTTTTCTTTCAATGGTCTATCACTGAGGTCGAGCTCAACTTTAAAACCTTTGTTACGTAACACGGAGGCCACTCTCAAGGAGTACTCACGAGACTCCTCAGCAATATTCAAAATCTTGTACTGAACCGGATGAAACCAGAAAGGAAGATCCTTTCCATAATTTTCCAGAAGAATCCCAATGAATCTTTCCAATGAACCATAGATTGCTCGGTGAAGCATGTATGGCACTTGGCGTTCTCCCTTCTCGTCAAAGTAGTGAACGTTGAATCTTTTTGGGAGATTGAAGTCTAGCTGGACCGAAGAACACTGCCATGATCGTCCATGAACATCCTTCAGATGAAGATCGAGTGAAGGTCCGTAAAACTTGGCCTCGCCCGGATTCTTCTTCACACTATAATTCAGGTCCCGCAGTGCCTCTTCTAGCTTTCCTTCGGCCATGGCCCAATCCTCATCAGAACCTAGGTACTCCTTCTCACCGCCACGAAGTGAAAGCTCAAAGTGATAATCTTTCAGTCCACACTGATTCATAATCTTCTCAATTAACCTGATCACGTCTTTAATTTCTTGAAGCAGTTGGTTTCGATTACAGAAGATATGAGCATCATCTTGAACGAATGAGCGCACTCGCATGAGTCCATGCAGAGACCCAGAGTTCTCATGACGGTGAACGTGTCCTAATTCACAAATTCTTAGAGGAAGTTCTGCATGCGAGCGCTTCTTCTGATTAAACACCAGAATAGCTCCCGGACAGTTCATGGGTTTAATGGCGAAGTCTCTTTTATCAACGGATGAGAAGTACATATTCTCCTCAAAGTAATCACAGTGCCCTGACCTCTTCCAAAGTTCTTTATCGAGCATTATGGGAGACTGAATCTCCACGTAACCGCTCTCAGCATGGAGTTTTCGCCAAAATTCAATAAGTGCATTTTTAATTCGTAGCCCTTTTTCATGCCACACCGGAAAACCAGGACCTTCTTCAAAGAAAGAAAAAAGGTCGTACTTCGCCCCGAGAACTCGGTGATCGAATTCATTCATCATATAAATTTCTCCCGACAATAAGAGATCAATAAGCTCTTACGCCATAAAAGTTAAAAATATAAAAATACTAAATGTAGTGTGTCGCCCGTTCGGGCAAACGATGAATGTGTCCCCTTACGGGGTGGTTGTGGTAGAGGCCTGAATGAAGATAAGAGAAAGTTTCTTCATAAAATGCATCTTACTCTAATTTGAAATGGATTTCAATCACATCTATAAATGCCGAGTTTCATGGGGAGGAACTTCGAATTGATCATGGAGACCATCTTCATAAATTACAGGAGCATGAATGATTTCTTCGGGAGTCATATCATCTAGTGTTGCAATGTTTATACAGTAGAACCAACCATTGAAAGGTGCTTGCTGAAGATATCCTTTGGAAAAACATCGTACCCCGCAGCTCTTACAAAAATAATGATGGATTTTTCCCGGAGGCCAATTGGATTCAGGACCACGATAGTCACAAAGTTCAAATTCATTAGTGAGAAGTCTGAACTTATCATAATCAGCGAACACTTTTTGCATCTTGGTTTTATAACAGAATGTACAGTTACACTTTCGAATCCCTTGTGAGAGATCAAGACTCACCTGATATTGAACGGATTTACAGTGACAGCTTCCTTTATACTTTTTAAGCATATGATGACCTCGTTGACCTATGGTCACGCTGTTAATGAAAATCGGCTTCTTAATTTGTCCTCAGAATTAGATAGGTGAGAAAGTGAGGCTGAGTTTTTCAAACGATTGTTATTGATTTACATGTAATTTCAAACACTTTTTGTTTTAATGTCAGACTTTGTAATCCCCTTTAACCTGACAAAAAGCCTCTCCTGATAGACCATTTTCAGACACACACACTTACTATATTTTCGGGAGCTATCGTGGAAATCAGAAAGCTAAATGAGCTTAAGGCAACCAATCCGTATTTGCGTCTAGGAACGGACGTTTCGGAGCTAGAAAAATCAATCTCTACTCTGGGCCTTATCGCCCCACTCGTTATTTCTCCAGACAACGTTATCCTGGCCGGCGCTCGTCGCTACCAAGCGATGCTTAACCTTGGTTTCACTGAGGCCCCAGTTATGGTGGTTGATAGAAACGAACTAGAGCGCGAACTCGTATCAATCGATGAGAACCTTGTTCGTAAAGACCTTACAAAAATCGAAGTTGAGTCTCATCTTCGTCGTGCTAAGGAAATCTACCAGGCGCTTAATCCTCACGAGGAAGCTGAAGCTCCTGTAGTAGAAGCAGCTCCAGTTGAAGTAACTGAAGATGCCCCTAAAGCTAAAAAAGTTCAGGTTCTTCCTGCAGAAAAATTCTTGAATATGGTTTCTGAGAAGACTGGTCTTTCTCCGAAGCAAATTCACGAGGCCATCAATCGTGATGAAATGGCGGCATCAGTAGTTAAAGAAGCTCGTAAAAATGGTGAGCTTTCTCTTTCTCAAACAAACGAGATCGTGAAACTTAATAAAGAAGAGCAAGAAGAGGCCATCGAGCACGTTAAAGAACTTCCAGTTCGCGAGATCAAGAAGTTCGTGAAGATCGCCAAGGCTCAAGGTATTGAGAAGGCCATCGCTGCAACTCCGAATGATCCAAATCAAAGAGAGTTCCAGGAAATCGATCAGGCCCTGAAGAAGATCATCAAGAAGTTCAAGCAGCTTCAGATTGAAGGTATTGAAGTTTCAGATTTCCCTGAAGAAACACAGGACCTTTATAATGAGCTGGTTGGATTCGCGAATGAGTCTTACTCACCAGTAGGTCGTGATTCAATGGAAATGGATTCGATTCACCAGTAATTTATCCCATTTCATCATAGGGAAAATTCATCGATCCAGTCCAAGTCATCTTCTCAATTGGAATTTGGGCGCTTCTGCCAGTCAGACGCTCAAATTCCTCAACGTCATGAGAACAGAAGATTTCAATCTTATCACTATGATCTCTTTTTAATTCTCGTAGCCGCTGCTGATTCCAAACTCTCAACTTATGATTCTTATCCATCATCCGCTGATAAAAAGCCAGCCCTGAAGTACATCTAGGTTCTGCGGGATGCATTTCTTCATGAAAGAAATAAGCGTCACCCGTTAAAAGATACCATCCATTCTCTACTTTAATCGCAACTCCTGCATGACCGAATGTATGGCCAATCAGAGGAACAAGTAGAATCTCAGGAGGAAGACCCTCTAATTTTCTGACTAGATTAAAACCAAACCATCCTTCACCTTCGTCTGGTTCATATCCTATCCAGTTATTTCGGGTGCTCCATTGTTCCGGTCTAAATCGCTGACGATCAAGCCATGTCTTCTGGAGAAAGGCATATTCTTTTTCAGCATTCAAGAGATGGACTTTTGCCCATGGAAAATCATCAAGCCCGCCTGCATGATCAAAATCAAGATGGGTGAGAATGATGTGCCTTACGTCTTTTGGATTGAGACCAAGTTGTTCTACTTGTCGGTACGCTGTCATTTCTTCTCGAAAATCAGGTTTCACTAAATTTAAGAAGAAGTGACTTAAGCGTGAGGACGGGTCTTTGACATCGTTCAAACCAAAACCGGTGTCTACCAGTACCAGACTCTCAGAAGTTTCTATTAATAAGCAGTGATTAGTTAGGTGGCCTCTATGAAGGATTGATTCGACACCATCATCCATCAATCTTCCACCCAAGGGGCAAGAAGAAATACAATTCAAATGATGTATGCGCATAATACCTCCACGACTTGGAGGCAAACTGCCCCGCTCGTCTTTGGAGACCCTTACAAAAGATCTCCCTGGTTCAAGGAGATCTTTTGCAAGTCATAGACCATTATTTCTTTTTAGCTGATTTTGCGAGTTCAGATGTTTTACTAAGTAGTTCAGGGCCACCTACAGGGCCATGTCCAGGAATGATGATGGAAGCATCTAGTGCTTGAATCTTCTCAACTGATTTAGGCCAAGCTCTAATATCTGCATCGGCAATGTTACCTAGAGAATCACCCGGTCTGATCATACAAGTTCCGTATAGAACCTTTCTCTCAGGAAAATAAGCAACCATATTGTCTTTAGTGTGAGCGGGACCTGGATAAATGAGTTGAACTTTTTCTTCACCGAAAGTGAAGGTCTTTCCTGCTTTCTCATAAAAGACGTAATCGGCCTGAACCATCTTTCGCTCATTCAAACGCTTCAGAAGTTCAGGTTTATCTGCAAAGTTAGTCGCTTCAAACTTACGTGCGCTTTCTGCATTCTCCTGCTGTAGCTTGCTTGTCAGAGTACTTGCCCACGTTTCAATTCCTGCTTCTTTGAAGGCCTCATTCCCACCTGTACCGTCGGCATGGAAGTGAGTGTTAACTGCCACAATCTTTTTGGGTTCCAACTTGGCCTTGATCCAGCCAATGAGCTCTCTTGTTCCTACTGTTTCAAATGGCGATGAAGCGATGAAGACAGTTCCATCTTTCATCTTAGCGACAAGGATATTGGAATCAAAAAATGTTTTATCAGTGACCACATATGTATCAGGAGCAATCTCTTTAACTGCGAATTCTTGGTCAAATTTTGTTGAATCCCATTTTGGTTTTGAAGCACATGACATAAACGAGATTAAAATGCACAGATAATAAATATTTTTCATAAACCCTCTAAGCAATAGAACTTACTATCTATAATGCACTGATTTGCTGTGAGAATAAATGTATTTTTGTCATGTCTTTAGCTTTTGGCAAAAAGTCTGTCTTCACTTAATTTGTGGGCAATGAAATTCTACTTTCTTTTAATATTCACTCTCCTGGCCGGAGCACCTTCTCTCTACGCTCAATCTCATCAAGACCGTAGGACCGAAATTGAAACGCTATTACAGGTTCACAATTCGACTATTCGCCAGAGATATCAATGGCTCGAACATGAGGGAAGTAAACTCTCATTCAGCTCTCAAAATCAGTCTCCGGGATACCTTGGAGGTGAGTATAAGCAGGGAATGTCTTTAAACATTAATTACAAAATGAAAAAGGACCGCTCTCTTTCAATGAATATGGCCCTGGATCAGTCAGTACAATCTGAGAATCCTCGCAAGTACATGTTGAACTTTACTCATCATCAAAAGTTGACTGAGAAGCTCTCTGCTCTCATGAACGTTTACAGCGATAAATATGAGACTCAACCATGGGAACCGCATTCAAATTTTAACAGTACTCTTCAATATCAATTAACTCCTCGGTTTGGAGTATCTATTAGTTCATTTGCGGGACTTCAGAAAGATTCGCCCTTGGTTTTGAGTCAGATGGTAGGGGCGACTATTAATTTCTAAGAGTTCATAAGAGGCATTCAAAACTTCCTTCACAGTCAGCTCACTTAAGAGCGAACTTTCATGCTTACAAGTCTCCATACAACAATTTTTTCCACATATTGAGCACTGGCTTTGCCATGAAATAACTAAGCGAGTGTTCTCGGCCTTAAGTGGAGCATAATTCATAACGTTCCGATGCCAGAACAAAGCAACCGTTGGAACTTCAAGGGCCATCGATAAATGCATAGTCCCTGTATCGTTAGAGATGACCAAATCACAATTACTAAGAACTGCCACAAGTTTATTGAGAGAAGGTTGAATGATTATTACTTCCGGACAAATCTTCTTTATCTCTTCTGATATCTTCTCTTCACCCGGTCCAGTGTTGATAAGAACTGTAAACTTCCTTGAAAGCTCCCGGGCGACTGCTGCAAATTTCTCCCATGGCCATCTTCTTTTAGGATCGGTTGCACCTGGATTAAGGAGCACGATTTTCCGAACCGAAGATCCAGAAATACTTTGTAATACCTTTCTGCCCTCCTCTCTTTCATTATCATAAACAGAAATTCTGGGCGCAAACGAACTGCTCTTTGCTCCTAAGAGTTCAACAATCTCCAGTTCTCGAAGAACCTCATGTTGAAATTGAGTATAGGGCCGATATTTATTTAAGGGTTGAGCATCTGAGGTTTTGGCACCAACAGAAATAATGGGCCTGAGCATATTGATGAAGGCATTTGAGTATCGACCTCCTCCATGGAGCTGAACTAAAACATCAAACTTTTCTTCCTTAATATTATCAACAATCTTTTGATCTTCTTCGTTAAGCTCGATGGGTCGATCAAAACGAATGGACGGAGGAAGAACGATCACACGATCGACCGGTTTTCTTCCCCGTAAAAGTTCTGAATGGCTTTTTCTTCCTATTAGGACTAGTTCAGCATCTGGGTATGAGGCCTTAATGGCTTCGAGTGCGGGAAGACTGACGATAAGATCACCTAGAGCATTGGCACGCAATACTCCAATCTTTCTAATGGCCATGAGGACCTCTTAATAAGATCCCACTATTGGGTGACCGGCCGCTCTTTCTGAGCTGCTTTGAACGGGAAAATATTCATTAGCTTGCCTGACAACCGAATCTAGATCTCCTCTTTTATAAGCTTTATAAAGAGCAAATCCTCCCAAAACTCCGAGAGCTGTGTAGGGACCTAAAAATCTAAAGGCCATACGCTGAGGCCCTGCAGCAGGCAAATATCTCAAGGCAGTCGAGCTAAATAATCTTATTAGTGCATTCATAACGACCTCACTTGATAAAACCTTCTCACTCGTAGTGGTGCTTATCAAATGACTTAATGAGAATTTAAGGTATTAAAACCTTCGCACCTAATTGCTTATCCTCTTTGCGCTTTAATTTCTGTCCATGATCAAGAATAGTTATTTCCATAGTGCCCTTTCCTACCGTGGCATCTAATATATGACCGCCATAGGCCATAAAATCTTCTCCTGAGACGACCCCATGAGCATGAATGGAAGGCTCTTTGCCTTCCCAGGCAATTGTTCCCGTGAAACTTGCGAGTTCCATGGGCGGCATCTCGCGCTCATCGTATTTTTTCTCTTCCGCTTTAAAATAACCAAACTTTACTTTTACAAAGCCCGTCCCAAACATGGTGGCGCCTTGAATTTCTTGTTTCTTCACAAACTCTTCGACCGTTTTGAAAACGTTATCTCCTTCCTTGAGAACCAGAATGTATCCAGTTTTGGTTCTATTCATCGTGCTACAAGAGACCAGAAGCAAAAGAAGAAAGAGAATTCTCATGCACCCCTCCGGATTAAGAATAAAAAAGTTTAACAATCCAGTTTGACGTGATCAAATTAAGGGAAACTTAAAAGGGAACTGTTCATGACGTCATCGAAACTTAGCTTTCAAGATATGCGCACTCTAGGCCTTGCGGCATTGGGTGGAGCACTGGAGTTTTACGACTTCGTCATTTTCGTTTTCTTCACGAAAACTCTCAGCACACTTTTTTTCCCGGCCGACATGCCGGCCTGGCTTGCCCAGCTTCAGGTCTATGGAATCTTTGCCTCTGGTTATGTGGCACGCCCGATTGGTGGTGTGATCATGGCCCACTTCGGTGATCTACTGGGTCGCAAGAAAATGTTCACGCTGAGTGTTCTTTTGATGGCCCTTCCAACTCTTTGCATTGGTCTTCTTCCAACTTATGCGCAGCTCGGTCTTCTTGCCCCGATTCTGCTTTTAATCCTTCGCGTGGTTCAAGGTATCGCCATTGGTGGCGAAGTTCCTGCGGCATGGGTCTTCGTTGCCGAACACGTTCCCCAGAACCGCGTGGGCTTTGCATGCGCGAGCTTAACTTCAGGCCTTACTTTGGGAATTCTTCTGGGTTCTTTGATGGGAACAACTATTTATACTCAACTTTCTCCTGAGGCCGTTCTTAGTTACGGCTGGAGGATTGCTTTCTTGGTGGGGGGCGCTTTCGGGATCTTTGCGGTTTGGCTTCGTGGATGGTTAAAAGAGACTCCGGTATTTGAGGCTATGAAAGAGAGAAAAGAACTTAACCGTGATATTCCTCTAAAAACTGTTCTTCAAAAACATCGCCGAAGTGTTGTGCTCTCAATGCTCATCACTTGGATGCTAACTGCTGCGATCCTCGTGATTATTCTCATGACTCCGACTTTAATTCAATCTCAGTTCCAAATCAGTGCGGCCGATGCTTTCCGCGGAAATAACTGGGCCTCATTTGCCCTGGTACTAGGTTGTCTTGCCGGAGGAGTTTCTGCAGACAAGATTGGATACGCCAAAGCTCTTTTCTTTGGTTCCATCATACTTCTCATCGCAAACTATGCTCTTTATATCGACCTCACCAAAGGTGCGGAGAACTTCATTCTTCTTTATACAATTGCCGGCTTCACTGTAGGGGTCGTGGGAATTGTTCCATCAGTGATGGTGGCGGCCTTCCCACCAGTCATTCGTTTCTCAGGTCTATCATTCTCGTACAATATTTCTTACGCGATTTTTGGGGCCATCACTCCACCATTCATCTCATACCTGAGTTCTCACTTCGGCGGACTTGCTCCGGCCCACTATGTGGCGCTTGCAACAACAGTCACGATCGTGATCTCAATCATACTGTTAAGATCTCGTTCCAATTCGTTGTATAACGTTTAGTGATGTAATCGGCCCGGAGTTTCCAGGCGTGATTAATGCCACAGGCAGCACTTTTAATGGTACGGGGCCCGTAACGATTATTGATAAGATCAATTACATTACTTAGTTTTTCATTATCACTTGGGTCCTGATTAAAAAGATTCAGCTGATTTTCGTTCTTAGAGACGATGTGATTTAAAATCACTCCGCCCTTCTTGTAACCAAAGCCCGGCCTGTAAATTTGATCCAGGACATGCCAAGCGGCCTTAATGATTTTGATCGTGTCGCTAGTGCCACTGCCAAAAACAAAACTTCCTGATCCGTAGTACTGCTCAATTTCTTTAAAAGCATTGGTGTGAACAAAAACACTGAGCCCATAACAAACGCTGTCTTGGTAACGAAGCTTTTCCGCGCACTTGGTGGCAAAAGTGGCAATCGCTTCCTGGAGTTCTCGCTTACTGTAAGTGTCCTTACCAAAGCTTCGAGTGTTGGCGATATTGACCTTCGCCTCCACTTCTTCCATCTCAAGACACCGAACACCACGAAGCTCTTCTTGCACTTCTCGTCCGGTCTTGGTGAGCATTTTCTGAATGAGATTTTCATTCTTATACATCTTAAATTCATAGGCAGTGGTGATGCCTAAGAGATTAAGCTTTCTGGCACTGGCCGAACCAATGCCCCAGATGTCTCTTACGGGATAATTTTTCAGGGCCTCATCGATTTCTTTATCTGTATTCATCACCCAAACGCCTTTCGATTTTTTCGAAAGTTTATTGGCGATCTTTGAAAGGACCTTCGTTTTAGAAATTCCCACCCCCACAGGGATGCCTGTGATCTTTAAAATGTCTTTTCGAATTTTTTTACCATACTCAACCAAATCAAAATGGTCATAACCGTCGAGGGAAAGGAAGGCCTCGTCCACTGAATACACCTCCAGCTCCGGCGTGTAGTTTTTTAGAAGTGTCATTACTCGCTTCGACATATCATCGTAGAGTGTATAGTTGGATGAAAAAACCACGACCTTGTGTTTTTTAATTCTTTCTTCGGTCTCAAAGAAGGGCTCACACATTTGTCCAAATCCAATCGCCTTCGCCTCACGGGAAAAAGCAATCGCGCAACCATCGTTATTTGAAAGCACGATGATCGGACGACCGCGGGTCTCTGGTTTAAAGACCCGCTCGCAGGAACAATAAAAAGAATTGCAGTCCACTAATCCAATGGTCATGAGCGAAACTTCCTATGTTGAGATGAAATGACTCCCCAGATGAAATCTTCTTCCGCTTCCACATCTCCGACCTTTTTGTTAAAAGGCATGAGATATCCTTCGCCATTTTGAGCAATTGTGAAGCGAGCGATCTTAAATTCATTACTGATCACGGCGATAACCAGCTCCCCTGGTTTAGGATCGAGCGAACGGTCGATAATAAGGTGATCACCCTTTTTAAGGTCAAAAAGCTTACTGTCGCTTGAGACCCTGAGTGGATACATGGCCGGCGGATTAGTCAGGAATCTCTCGTCCAGGGACAATCGATCCTCCGCATATTCGGCGCAAGGGCTTTGAAAACCGGTCATTTCTTGAATTTCAGGCATGGGAACCTCCATAAAAGCGAGTATACGTAAATTTTCCGTATACGCAAGGGAGGCAATATTTGTTATACTGCCACACACAGAGCGCAGTGTGCTCAGTCGAAAAGGAATAATGTCGGATATCGTTCTCCCACCTAAGTACTACCTCGATCACTTCGAAGAATTTATTCGCGAAGTGAAGAAACACCACTCTCCTTTAATGGAAGAGCGTCATCATTTGTATCTGGCCGATTACGACAAACTGGTGAACGATTCCAAGTGCCTGCTTATTCGCATGATCAATCGTTCAGGAAAGATCTTCGATAAGTCCTCACTTATTTATGAAGAGATTGAAGCTTATAATTGGGAAGAACTCCGAGAACTTAATCTCGTTCGCAGTTTAGAAGAACAAGACCTATTAGATTATCTGAACTGGCTTAAGAAGGATGATTTCAAAAAGATTCTTTTAAACGCCAACATCCCATTTAAGAAATCCGCTTCTCGCGAGGAGCTCCTTACTCTGGCGCTCAATTTGAATTACTCACTAAGCGATTTGGGAGGCCTCGATCACATGGTGGTGCTCAATCGCCATGAAGAAATTGATTATCTTCTCTTTCTGTATTTTGGGAAGCTTCAGAATAAACTGATCCTTCCTACCCTTCGTGATCTTGGGATCAGGCAATCCAATAAGAAAGGAAAGTTTGTCGCCAAATTTCAGAATAAGGAAGAAGCATTCACTCAATACTTCTACGCTCATTTAAAGCAGCAAAAGCGGGTCTTTACTCTGGAAGAAATTGAGACCTGGCCCACGGCCCACTTAGTTGAGACTAAATCATTAAGAGAAGAACTCTTACTAAAGTCGGCCCAGAAAACTGAAGACCCAAATATCGCTCTCTCGATTCTAAAACTTTGCCAGGATTATCCGGCCACCACCCATCGCGCTCGTCTTCTTCATCAACTGGGATTTGTTGATGAATGCCTATTAGAACTTGAGCGTATGATGGACGATCCTAATAATGATGAAGAGCTTCTTTTTGCCGAGGACTTTCTCCAGCGAAAGTACCAGAAGAAGCGCTTGAGCCTTCTCACTGAAACTCTCCGAAACGCCGAGTCTCTTTCTATTGATGAGTCTTTTTATCGCCATCCGGAATTTGGCGTTCTTGCTCATTATGAAAATGGTCATTTTGCCGAAAACTATCTCTGGAACACATTGTTCTGGACCTTCTTTCAGGAACAACTTGAGGACAGCGCTCATTCGGAATTTGATTATGCTCCTCCTGAACTAGTGGAGAAAACTTTCTTTGCTAAGCATGAAGAGACCATCTTTCATAAATTTAAAACGACCTCGAAAGAAGATTTAAAGGCCCTCTTCGCTGAAGACGAAATCCTTTTAGACTTCATCGAGTTCACTGACCTGGATAAGATATTTCAAATGCTCGCCTATATGGCACAGGACTTTTATGGCCGAAGCTCTGGCTTTCCAGACCTCTTTATTATCGAAAACAATGAAGTGAGTTTCATTGAAGTTAAGGCCGAAGGAGATTCTTTAAGGCCTTCTCAGATTAAGCAGATGAGGCAACTTGAGAAAGTGGGCTTTAAGGTTAAAGTCCTTCAGGTGAACTACAAGTTAAATCCTCAGCAGACTTATGTGGTGGTGGATTTAGAGACCACCGGTAGTCTTTCAAGCTGGAACCGGGTAACGGAAATTGGTGCGGTTAAAATCCAAAACGGACAGGTCATCGATACCTTTCAGACCCTCATTAATCCAGAAAGATCTATTCCTCAAAGCATCCAGGAACTCACCGGCATCACCAATGAAATGGTCAAGGACGCTCCGACCTTCTCAGGGATCGTGGAAAAATTTCTCGATTTTATGGATGGAAGTATCTTCGTCGCCCACAATGCGGGCTTTGATTATGGCTTCATTCAAAATGAATTTGCCCGCTTAGAAGAACGTTTTGTGATGCCTTATATCTGCACCAAGGCCTGGATGCGTAAATACTATCCGGGACTTCCCTCTTATGGGCTCAAAAACCTGTGCCAGACCTTCAATATTAGTTTAGAGAGCCATCACCGAGCCCTTTGCGACGCGACCGCCGCCGCTCATCTATTAAATCTCATTAATCAAAAACGTAGCTGAAGTTTTTACACTCCCACTTTTCGTTTGCTACAGATTGTTGCTATAAGTGCGCCATCAAACAACACAGTTCAGGAGACATTATGAAAAAGACTTTGATCGCTGCTCTAGTTCTTGCTACATCAATCGCAAACGCTGCTGAAGTTACAGTTCTTAAAACAACAGTTCCTACAACTGCTCGTGCTTATAACCAAACTGCTTACGCTAAATTCGCAATCGATTTCGATACAAAAGAAACTGCTGCTAAAATTCTTGTTACTGAAGAAATTTTCAATGAGTGGGACGGAACTCCTGGTCACTACCCATTCCCAAATGGTCCATGGTCACCAAATCGTCCAATGCCTTCTACAATGACTGTTTTCAGCGATTCAGTGAAAATCGATAACCTTAACCTAGTTGACGATAAGCTTATTTATCTTGGTGCTGAAGGTGAAGTTGAATGTGGAACTATGGGTGTAACTCGTATTTTCAAGAAGCCAACTCTGCTTCTTAACGGTAACTGTAAACTAGAAGCTAACGTTTCTCGCAAAGGCGAATTAACAGTTACTTTCATTACGAAGTAATTGTATCTACATATAAAAAGTGCGGGCCCAAAACCCGCACTTCTTTTTTCTCTAGCCTTCGGACCCAAGTCTTCTCGTCGATTCAAATAAATACCAGTTTCTTTCTTCCGCTTCATCAATCCAATTCTCTAATAAGCTCGCAGTTGAAAAGTCGCGATACTCATCACAGATATCATGGATCTCTCGCATGTAAGACGCCAGCTGACGGTTATCTTCGGCCAGCTCAGAAAGCATGTCTTGCGGAGTAACGAAATCGGCGTCGTTATCTTTGATTCTTTGTTTCTTGGCGATCTCACCAATTGAACGAAGAGTTCGGCCGCCAACTTTTCGAACTCGTTCAGCAATATCATCAGTCATGGCGAAGATTTCTTCCGATTGGTCGTCCAACATATGGTGAAAGTCACGGAAGTGTGGCCCACTCACGTGCCAATGGAAGTTTTTCGTTTTCATATAAAGAGCAAATACGTCTGACAGCAATCCATTAAGAGATGCGGTGATGTTCTTTCTTGCATCATCACCAAGGTCAGAGGGAGTACGTAGTTCTTTGCGTGAATCGACTGGCATAAAGTCCTCCTGGAACAGTTTTACACTGCAAGGATTATAGCTTTTTCATTCAAGGCCAACTAAGCTCCCGGCGTTGTTTAAAAACTCATTTACTTTGTCGAGCTTTCATTAATTCGACCATTTGGTCAAATGCAATGCCCCAGCCCTGCTCAAATCCCATTTCCTGATGTTGTTTTTTTGTCTCAACACTTCCGTGACGAGCGATGGCGGTGTATTTCGTTTTACCGTTTAGCTCTTCCATCATAATGATGCCAGTGAAGAATGGTTTTGTTGATGGACGATAGTCTGTTGTCAGAGCATCGGTCCAAACAAATCTCTTATTGGGAATCACTTCAAGAATACAGCCAGCACCACTAAACTCTTCGCCTTCAGGACCTTTCATCGTTGTCGCGAACACACCACCTGGACGAAGATCAATCGTACACGCAGTTGTCTTCCAGGGACGAGGACAGAACCATTCTTTAATAAGTTCCGGATTAGTCCAGGCCTCCCAAATAGCAGAAGCTGGAAGATCCGTCATACGTTCAAGAATCAAATCGAGTTCAGGATTAAGATCAAGTTTCATATTTTCTTCCTATTGGATTGGGACAAGAATTTCTGTCACAAGTTTATCTGCTGGAGTCGTCGCTGGATCATTCACATAATTCTCAATGAAGAAAGCATCACGAAGATTCATATGATCACGCTTGATGATTTCGAATACTTTTCCACTGGCCTCGGGAAGATTTTCATATGCACCAATAAGAGTGAACTTAGCATATTTCCCACCTTCAAACTTCACATGGGCCAAACCGGCCGGAACTTGATCTGGTTTCACGGCAACCATAGCACCCGCACGATAAACCATTTTAGGTTCTACTTTATAAAGACTCATGAAGCCCTTCACTGATTTAATGTTCGGAACATTTTTATGAAGTGATTCCCAAGCAGGTTGTGCTGTTTCTTGGAACGGGCCGGTCTTCTCTACGAATACATAATGAGTTTCAGGCCAGGTAACGATCTCTGGTTTTTCGGTAAGATTCATATTTTTACCCTCCACAACACTTTTGAGGTTTGAAATCCCTTTCAAGAATTGATCTCCGATCATCTTTTCGCAGTCCATGAAGACATTCATAAGTTTACCCATGAAGCCGCCATCTCCCGACATGATCCACGTAAAACGTGTTCCATTTTGTTCAGGAGTCAGTTTGTACTGCACCAAATTTTCTGCATGGAATGGTTTTAACATTGTGAGCTTAATATCGACTGATTGATTTGGAACCGTGTTGAGAAGTTCTAGTCTCCCTGATCCAGCATCTTTGTTGCCTTCGAATTCCATTACATTTCCAGTGAAGGTCTTTTTCATGTTGGGATCGACTTGTTCAAATGGCGACCACTCACCACCTAATTTGAAATCACTTAAATAAGGGAAGTTCTTTTCCGGAGTAGCATTGATCACTCCACTTCTCTCATATCGAAACTTCCCTTCACGGGTTGAAACATAACCAGGAAATCCGATTAACACTGCTACAACACCCAATCCAATCTTCATCAGCATGGGACCCCCCTTATTTGATAAATGGAGCTTAACATACTAACTAGTATGTTGCCAAGTAGGGGAAATTTTGCTAGGATTTACCTATGAAAAAGACCAGAGACCTGGAAAGAACCAGGAAAGAAATATTAGATGCCGCCTTTATGGAAGTTTTTAGCCGAGGCTTTCAGGGAGTGAGTATTGATGACATCGTTAAGAAAACGACTCTTACGAAAGGGGCCTTCTATCATATCTTCCCAACTAAATTAGATCTTGGTTACGCCCTGGTTGATGATGTGATTAAACCGATGATCATTGAACGTTGGATTAATCCATTAAACGAATATGAAAATCCTCTCGAAGGAATCTTAAAACAGTTAAAGACTTTGATTGGAAAAGCCCCGGCCGAAGAACTAAAACTCGGGTGTCCCCTTAATAATCTCGTTCAAGAAATGGCCCCAGTGGATGAGGGTTTTCATGAGCGCCTACAGATGGCTTTGAATCTTTGGATCTCAGAAATGGATAAGCAGTTAAAGCGTGCTCAAAAAGAGGGCTTTATCAAAAAAGACGTGAATACCCGCCAGGTCGCCCACTTCGTGGTGATGGCCCATGAGGGATTCTATGGGATGCTCAAAGGGCTCAACGACAAGAGGGCCTTCGATGCGCTCTACGATTCCCTACGTAGTTATTTTCAGGGTATTCAAGAGCAGTAAGGACTTTTTAAGTAGAGTCACTCCAGGCTCCGTTTTGTGCCAAGTGGAGACACCACTTGGATGAGGAAGTGGCACTACAATGACTTTCTCGCCATGATATTCAACTTCAAACTTTTTACCAATGACGTCTGTAAGTTTAGTCGATTTTTTAATTCCCAAGACTTCACTAATCGCGAGCTTTCCAACTGCAATAATGAGTTTTGGTTTTAAGACCTGAACTTCTGCTTCAAGGAACACGCGACAATTCTCAATTTCAACAGGTGTTGGTTCTCGATCTCCACCACTGCTCGCCTTTCCCGGAAAACATCTCGCCACCGCCGCAAAATAAATACGCTCGCGGAGCTCTTCTTCCTCCAACCCTGTCACAGAATTAAGCCAGCCAAAAAGAGTTTTACCTGCAGTATACGCAAAAGGTTTTCCGCGATTCGCTTCGTGCGGACCAGGAGCTTGCCCAATAAGCATGATATCAGTCATGTTCGCTTTCCCATGCACAGGTGTTCCGCACATATTGGGACAGGCGCGACATTTTTGAAGTTTCTGATGAATAGACTTGAGACTTGGCATGATTCATTGAATCCTACCAAATCTCAGTCAAATCTCAAATTTGATATTCGATCGTCGATGTTTCCGGCGAAATCTTCTTGTAGTTATCCGAGAACAATTGTTTCAGATTCTGCGCCATCACATCGTATTTCCTACCATCACTCCACAACGCTCGGGCATTCAGGAATTTACTCTCCACTCCCGGAATTGATTCTGGAATGCTGAGACCAAAAACAGCTTCTCGGGAAAAGCGCGTATTATCCGGAAGACCCTTCTGAATTCCTCGGATGATACTTCTGGTTATAGAAAGATCATAACGAGTGCCTTCGCCATAAGGACCCGCATACCAACCTGTGTTTACTAACCAGACATTCACTTTGTGAGACTCGAGATATTTTTTTAATAACTCGGCATAGTGCTGAGGATGTCTCATCATGAACGGTGCCCCAAAGCAGTGAGAGAATGCGGCCTTGATTCCAGCGAGACCAACTTCTGTCCCCGCGAGTTTCGCCGTATAACCAGAAAGGAAATAGTACATCGCTTGCTCACTATCGAGTTTTGCAATCGCTGGTAAAACTCCCATCGCATCCGCACTTAAAAAGAAAATATTGGAAGGAAAAGGTCCAAGGCCCGTCTCGGAAGCATCACTAATGAAAGTCAAAGGATATGAACCTCGCCCATTTTCAGTGATCGATTTATCATCGAACTTGGGACGTTTGTTTTCATCTAAGACCACATTTTCAAGAATGGCACCGTAACTGTTTACCGCATGATAAACCTGAGGTTCCCCTTTCTCGGTTAAGTTGTAGGTCTTGGCGTAACAACCACCCTCGATATTAAAAATTCCGGCCGGTGAAATTCCATGTTCATCATCACCAATGAGATACTTCCCTTCATCCGTAGAAAGAGTTGTTTTCCCAGTGCCAGAAAGCCCGAAGAAAACCGTGACTTTATTATTTTCATCGATATTTGAACCTGCATGCATCGGAAGTACACCACGGTCAGGAAGAAGAACGTTCATCACCGAGAAGATCGCCTTTTTCACTTCACCGGCGTAGGCCGTCCCTCCAATCAGGATTTCCCCTCGCTCAAAATTAATGGCGATTACAGTTGGACTCCGGAGTCCGAAAGTTTTCGGGTCCAAGACAATATTCGGGTTATGGAAAATGGTAAAAAAGCCCATTTCCGGATTTTTGATGGAGTCCCGAAACATGTGGCGGGCAAACAGTGCGTGGGTCGCATGTGTAGTCATTAATCTCACACCCAATGAATAGTTTTCATCGGCCCCCACCGAGCGCTCCATCATGTACAGAGAGCGGGGTTCTCGGTTGAAATCTCTAATAAATTCGGTTTTTAGCTTTTCGAAAGCGTCCGGCTTCATGGCCTTGACCCCTTCCCAATGAATTCGAGAATCGGAGTAGTTATCCCTTACCACATACTTGTCATCCGCGGCCCGGCCTGTAAAACTGCCGGTTTGGACCACTAAGGCCCCATCCGCACTCAGGATTCCCTCCTTGTTTTTTAAGGCCTCCTTAACCAGAGCATCCATATCTAGGTTTTGGATGCAATTCACTTTGTCCGAAACACATTCATTCCACCAAGAGATCATAATTCACCTCTCTGTTTATCTATGTGAATTATCAAGGTAATTAAAAACTAGTCATGACCCATTAATCAAAAATAGTTGAGCTTTAATATATTCAAATTTTTCTTACTTCACGCTCTGAAACATAATGACTAGAATAGGGGCCTAATAACAAGGATCTGATATGCGTAGTTTATTTTGGTATGCCTCGGCGATGGCATTAGTGTTTCACGCCATTACATTCTTCATTTCTCCATACCTGTTACTACTCTGCCTGTTAACACTCCCGCTCTTCGTGATCGGGATCATTGATATGAAGCAGACAAAGCACTCAATCCGTAGAAACTTTCCGGTTATTGGTCACATGCGCTACTTGCTCGAGATGATCCGTCCGGAAATCAATCAGTACTTCATCGAATCAAATACTGACGGAACTCCGTTCTCACGCGAAGAGCGTTCGGTGGTTTACCAGCGTTCTAAAAAAGTAACGGATACAATTCCTTTCGGAACTCAAAGAAACGTTTATGAAGAAGGTTACGAATACGTACCTCATTCAATGTCACCAGTTCATGTAGATCCAAAGAGTCTGCGTGTTTCAATTGGCGGTAAGGAATGTAAAAAACCTTATCTCGCTTCGATCTTCAATATTTCGGCCATGAGTTACGGGTCACTAAGTAAGAACTCAGTTCTTGCTCTTAACGGTGGTGCCAAAGATGGTGCTTTCGCTCATAACACTGGTGAAGGTGGTATCTCTCCTTATCACTTAGAAAATGGCGGAGACCTTATCTGGCAAATCGGTACAGGATATTTTGGTTGTCGTGATGACCAAGGGAATTTCAATCCTGCGCTTTTTGCAGAAAGAGCTTCAGATGATCGCGTGAAAATGATTGAGATCAAACTCTCTCAAGGTGCTAAGCCTGGTCACGGTGGTATTCTTCCGAAAGAAAAACTTACCGAAGAAATTTCAAAGATTCGTAGTGTACCAATGGGGAAAGACGTTATCTCTCCTCCGGGTCACTCGGCCTTCAATACACCAAAAGAACTTTGTCTTTTTATCAAGAAGCTTCGTGATTTCTCTGGTGGAAAACCAATTGGTATTAAACTAAGTATTGGTCGCGAATGTGAGTTCTTCGCTTTCTGTAAGGCGATGCTTGAAACAGGTATTACTCCTGATTACATCTCAATCGATGGTTCAGAAGGTGGTACTGGTGCTGCTCCGTTAGAGTTCTCTAACTCAGTTGGTATGCCAGGACAGGACGCGATTCTTTTCGTGGTAAATACTCTTCGTGGTCTTAACCTTAAAAAAGACATCAAGGTACTTGCTTCAGGTAAGCTAACTTCAGCGTTTGGCATTATTCGCCTTCTCTCTATGGGTGTAGACGTTTGTTATGCTGCTCGTCCGTTCATGCTTTCTCTAGGCTGTATTCAGGCCCTTCGCTGTAATACCAACGATTGTCCGACAGGTGTTGCGACTCAAGATCCTCACCTCGTTGGTGGTCTGGTTGTGACTAATAAGAGAAAACGTGTGAAGAACTTCCACGAACAAACAATTAAAGGTGTGGCCGAAATTCTAGGCGCCATGGGTGTTTCAGATCACCACGATCTAACTCCTCATCACCTACGTCGTCGTGTTTCTCAACTGGATGTACGTCCACTTTCAGACATGATTCCATGGGTAGAAGAAGGTTCTTACTTAAAAGGTGAGATTCCCGCTAACTGGAAATATGCTTTTGAGGCAGCAAGCTCTGAGAGCTTCCGCTTGGATAAAGCGAAAACCCTTTCTCTTCAATTATCTTAGACTTCATTAGGGCAACTCTAAAAGGTTGCCCTATTCATTAAATACGACTGCCATAAGGATAAGTTTCAGGCATTTTGTCCGGTTGAAATTTTACTTCCAATGGAGTTAGGGCCTCGGATCTGTTAATAAAAAATAAAGCATCGTACCTTTTCCCGGGAATTGTCGGTACATAATTCCCTCTTCTTTCCCTTTCTGGATCATAAACCACTCCAATGGCACGGTGAGAAGTCAGATTATAAAATTCGGAATTAATATTAAGATCAGAGAAGTCGAGATAAAAATTCTCATTTTCCATCAGGCCAACACAACTATGAAGATAACTCTCTAAACTTTCGGCCTTTGCGCTGGGAACATTCATCACTTCTGTGGGGCCGTCCCAAGCGTGAGAAGCAATGACCTCACCTTGGTAGGTGGTAAATCCAACCAGTGCAACTTTATCTCCCCCATACTCTTGTCGAGCAAGACCTCCAATATTTATCTGTCCATAATTCACCATGTCTGTCGCCCGATAATCTCCTATATGAGTATTATGCGCCCATACAATCGCTTTAGACTGAGCTCCATAATAATTTAACAACATGCTTAAGGTCTCCATCATATGACGATCTCTGACGTTCCAGGAGTCTTCTTCCATGGACATCATGACATGGTAGTAGTGTTCTCCATTTTGTATAATGCGTGCATTTTGGACTGCATTCATTACTTTACTACCATCAGATAATTTTTTTTCTAATATCTTTTGAAGGGCCGTCGCGACCTCTTGTTTACAACCAGGGTTGTGATGAACTAATGATCTGGCATAGGCCTTTTCATCATGTCTGTATGGATCAAAACAAGTATAGTAAGCCTTGATTTCTTCTCCAAATTTAGGATCGAGGGTCCTAAGAATAGATAAAACCTCATCAAGAGATTCATAAAGGGAATAAACATCCAACCCATGAAACCCCACTGAGAATTCGGAATGCTCGTTCCAATCTCTAAGATCGTCCATTAAGTTAAGTATCTCAGTATTGGCCCACATCCAGGTCGGCCAACGAGAGAAGGAATTAATGGTGGTCATAGTATCTGTCTTTGAACCTTCCTGGATAAATTTATTGATTCTTTCGCAAGCGGGCCAATCCCCCTCCACCGCGATAAAATTAAATCCAAACTTGGTAATTAGTTCATGAGAAATTATTCTTCTCCATCTATAAAAGTCTTCAGTCCCATGACTTGATTCTCCAAGCATGACAATTTTCTTATCTTTGATTTTTTCAATCAATGGACCCAAGTCATCTATATTGTTAACAGGGTTACCGATCGCGAGTACCTCGTCCTGAAATTGATTGATATCCATAATGACCTCTCAATGAAATCGTTTAAGAATTTGAATGACTTCTTCGTCTTTGGTTTGATCAAACCTGTCATACCAGAGTCCCACGGCCCTGAGATTGTCTAGTGAATGCAAACAGATGATCTCATCGTAGTTCTCCAGGACGTCTCTGGAAACTTGAGATGGCCCAACGGGGACGGCAAGGATGAGTTCCTCTGGTTTTTGATTGCGTAGATATTTACCGGCCGCGGCCGCTGTTACACCAGTGGCCAAACCATCATCCACTACAATGACGGTTCTATCAGTCAGGTCAGGTAGATCATTTCCGTCTCTATAGAGTTCAATTCGCCGATGGAGTTCTTCAATTTCTTCATCAACTACTCTTTGGATCTCAGGATGATCAGGCCTGAAGTATGCAGAAGTTTCTTTATTAAAAAGCGGGATTTCATCTTCAGATAATGCTCCAATGCCAAATTCCAGATGTCCCGGGGCCCCGATTTTTCTGGCAATAACAACATCAAATGGTGCGTGAAGTTCTTCGGCCACTTCTGCTCCAACCACTACACCGCCACGGGGTAGTGCGAGCACTATGGGGTTCTTAAAATGAAATTGTCGCAAATACTTATAAAGTTTATGTCCGGCATCTTTTCTGTCTTTAAATAAAAAGTCCATCACTGCTCCTTGCTGGTAACTTCGTTTCCAGCCATTCACCTATGACTTTAACGACTTCATCAAGAGTACCTGGCTCTTCAAACAAGTGAGTCGCTCCTGGAATAAGTACAAGCTTGGCATCAGCAAGATTATTCATCGCCAATTGGTTCAAATCAATCACCTGATGGTCCTTATCACCCACGATCAATAGAACTGGTACTTTTACATTTTTAAGATCATTGATACCTGCGAGGTCGGGACGACCACCTCGACTTATTACGGTGAATAAAGGGACAAAAGGAGAATGATGTGCGGCCGCAGTCAACGCGGCCCCTGCGCCTGTGCTTGCTCCAAAATAGGCCAAGGGCTGACCTCTGTAGTATTCACTCTTCATCAACCAATTAGTCGCAATTAAAAGTCTCTCGGCCAGCAAGGAAATATCAAATCTATTTTTATAATTTAGATCCTCATCCTCGGTCAAAAGATCAAATAATATGGTAGCAAAACCCATTTCATTCAACCGGTCCGCCACCCAATTATTTCGAGAGCTAAGTCTAGAACTCCCGCTCCCATGCGCGAAGATGATCCAGCATCTGGAATCATCATCGAAATTAATATGCCCACGAAGGCCAATATCATTGTATTGAATAACGATTTCTTTTTTCATAGGAACCACCTTTAAAAGGTCAGTTCATTGCGGACATCAATGACTCCTGCAATGTTCTCAATCACTTCTTCAGTTAGTCGTTTAATAGGACGGCTTTCTACTTTCCCTCTTAAGAAGACCAAGCCATCAGTGACTTCTATTTCGATTTCAGAGGCATTAATCTCTCGACTTAAATAAAGCGCTTCATTGACCTCATCGCGGATACGGTCATCAGATCTTTTGTAGCCCTTGGGTCCTTTTCCGAAATAGTCTTCTTGAAGGCGCAGAGCTGGCCTTCTTTGATGGACCATTCCCGCTTTATCAACTTCTCGTTCTAACGCTTCATCAACAAAGACCCTTCCATTTCGGCCGGCTCCCAGGCGATCGAGATCTCTGCGATACAAACTATAATCATCATTCGGAGCATATCTTCCACTTGTTCCTAGATTTCTCTCAATATTTAATCGAGTGGAATTATCACGATGTTTTCCAGGCATAAAGAACCTCCTGTTCATTCTTTAAGTCATTCTATCGACAACTTTCCTTCACAGTCATGCTCGAAGAAAAAACGTAAATTACTTTCATGGCACTCCTATTGCATCCTTCATTCTGGGCCAATAAAACAAGGATGGTTTTTATGGATAATGCTAAAGATCAAAAAACTAAACCAACAAACGATAGTAATAAATCAGTGGGAACAGGTAGTGGCCAATCAGGAGGAGCTGGAGGTGTAAAACGATCTTCAGGACCTCAGGACACTCCAGATACAAAATAAATAGGAGGTTTTATGTTGGTATCAGAAGTTATGCATGAGGGAGTTACTGTTGCACAAGTAACTGACTCAATTAAGACTGTCGCTCAACTGATGAGGGACAATGATATTGGTGCAGTACCAATCTATGACAATGAAAAACCGGCGGGCTTTGTTACAGACAGAGACATTGTCATTTCGTGTGTCGCTGATGGGGCCTCGCTAGACGGCGCCATTTCTGAGGCCATGTCTCCAGAATTTATTGCCATTGCAAAAGATAAAGATGTTACAGAAGCGGCAAGAATTATGGAGGACAAGCAAATTTCAAGACTTTTAGTCGTTGATGGTAATAAGCCTGTTGGCATTGTCTCGTTACAAGACCTTGCTCAAGGTACGGAGAACCCCGAATTGAAATCAGAAGTTCTTCAAGAAATTAAACACTAAGTTTCATCAGGCTCCGGCAAAACAGTCGGGGCCTCTCTATCGTTGATGTCTTTTCCTTCCTCATCATCCTTAATCAATAAAGAACCTATGAGAGTTGAAAGTAGACTCAGTTGATGATTATTCATATTTAGGAACTTCCTTATTTGATTTATACTGTGTGCAGATTATAGAACCTTAAGTTAACTTGAGGTCAAAGGATATTTATGGCCAAATTTGATCAGGAAATTCTCAAAGCTGAGCTAAGTGTTGGAGAAGTCGCAGAACGCTCAGGCGTCGCTGTATCCGCCATACACTTTTATGAAGAAAAAGGTCTTATCAGTAGCCGTAGAAACAAAGGAAATCAACGTCGCTTTAAACGAGATGTTTTAAGGATCATCTCTCTCATCAAAGTTGCACAAGGGTTGGGCATTCCTCTTGAGGCCATCAAAAATGCTTTGGATACAATGCCAAAGAATCGTCAGCCCACTGGTGAGGATTGGCAGAAGCTTTCAAAAAAGTGGAAAGAAGATCTCAATGAAAGAATTGCGAAAATGACTCTAATGAGAGATCAACTCAATCATTGCATCGGATGTGGATGCCTTTCACTTAAAGAGTGCCCTCTAAGAAATCCGCTCGATAAACTTTCCAAGAAAGGTACAGGTGCCGTTTTATTAGAATAAGCGGGCGCCGTTGGGAACAGCTTTATCTGGTGAGAACAAGATCACTTCCCCATTCTCATTTGGAAAACCTAAAGTTAAGACCTCTGACATAAACTTTCCAATTTGCCTTGGTGGAAAATTCACAACGGCCGCTATTTGTCTTCCTACCAATTCATCCAAAGAATACTGAGTTGTGATTTGAGCACTGGATTTCTTCTTACCAATAGTTCCACCAAAATCAATCAGGAGTTGATAGGCCGGTTTCCTGGCCTCAGGAAATGGATTGGCAGAAATGATGGTTCCGATCCTAATATCAACCTTTAAGAAGTCCTCGAAAGTGATATTGGGAGAAGCAGGTGCAGTAGAATCATGTGTTACGTGCATAGCGTATTCCTTCTTAGTTTCAGCATAACATAAAGTTTCAGAATGAAAGATCGTTTTCATAAATTCGCCTCTAAAGTCTCATTAATCTGCGGTTCCCCTTACACATTCGGTGTGGCCCTCCTCACTATTATTACCTGGATTTTTTCGGGTCCATTCTTTGGTTACTCAGACACCTGGCAACTCATCATCAATACGGGTACTACCATCATTACTTTCCTAATGGTCTTCCTGATTCAAAATACACAAAATCGTGATGCTCGCGCGATTCACCTGAAACTTGATGAACTCATACGGGCAAATAAACATGCTAGAAATCAAATGATCGAACTGGAGGCACTAAGTGACGAAGAGTTAGACAAGGTCCACAAGGAATTGCTTGCGTATCATAAAAAGACAGAGAAAAGAATTGAGGATGTACAGGTCCATCGTTCAAAAAGGAAGAAATAGCTTTTTAAGCTGCTTGTTCAGGATAAGTAATAATTTTGCCATGAACTTCTGCAAATGATGTTAAATTATGAGGTCGAACAATTTTGTCGCTTAAGATATCCAACACAAGAAAGCGATAGCTCAGTAAAGCGTCTCCAATCATAGAACGGTGGCATCTCCAGGGAACTGCTTCAGAGCACATAATGGCGACTTTCGATTTTGAGGCGAGATTCATGAGTTCTTTCAATCCCTCTTTGAATTCCTGTGTCTGCATGTAATCGGCATATCCTCGAAACTGAGGACTTCTCCATCCCACATTGAGCTCGGATTCCTTATCCACTCTCCTTCTTCCGCCTAAAGCCAGTAAGTGCTTATACTGGATTCCATTTCTTTCGAGATTCTTTCTTAAGCGAGCTTTTCCGAATTGTGGACAGTGCCGAGATCCTGGATAGTGCCTTACGTCTACTAAGAGCTCGATGCCGTAGCTCTTCAGAATCTTCATGAACTCGCGAGTGGGATGTGTAGAATGACCGATGGTATAGATAGTCTTTCTTGCCATAAGAAATGATAGCTCACTGTTTTAAGTTAAGCTCATCAATTTAGGCGCAAGAGTTCCGACTCAAAAACTCTATCTTCTTTTCTTCTTATTGTTTTTCATACCAGGATGCACTCGTTTAGACCCATCACTTTGAAGTGTTTGGCGCTTTGAGTGATCAAGCCAAGCGTTCTTTTCCTGACTTTTTCCGGGAGTTGGCGCTGTGGTTTTCTTGGCCACTGCTTTGACTTTATAGCCTTCACCGCCGCCGCCATGGAATTTCTCAGTCTTGAACTTAATGGCCGAAAGTTTTTGGATTTTCTCCAGGCTCGGCTTTTCTTCTTCATCACAAAATGAAATGGCGATCCCGGCCTTACCAGCACGAGCGGTTCTTCCAATACGGTGAACGTAACTTTCTGGATCGATAGGAATATCAAAATTAATAACGTGGCTCACACCATCGATATCAATTCCACGTGAGGCAATATCTGTTGCCACAAGAATCTTAACGACCTTTTCTTTAAAGTGAAGAATTGCTCGTTCACGCTCTTCCTGTGTTTTATCACCATGAATGGCACGTGCTGCCCTTCGGTTTTGGGCAAGATACTCAACGATGTTATCAACGATGTTTTTGGTTTTCGCAAAAACGAGAACCAATTCAATTTCTTCTTCCTTCAGAATCTTTTTGAGTAACTGAAACTTTTCTGTTTTTTTACAGAAGATGACCTTCTGCTCGATGTTCTTTGCGACTGATGAAACTGGAGTTACCTCTACCGTCTTAGGATCGCGAAGAATTGTTGAAGCGAGTTTCTGAATTTCAGCAGGCATGGTCGCAGAGAAAAGCATCGTCTGCTTTCGCTCGGTCAGTTTCTCGAGGATAAAGTTAATATCATCAATGAAACCCATATCGAGCATACGATCTGCTTCATCCAGAACGAATGATTCAACCTTTGCCAGACGGAGCAACTTCTGCTCTACCAAATCAAGTAAGCGTCCCGGAGTAGCAACAACAATCTGCACTCCTTCTTGTAAGCGCTTCACTTGTCCTTCTTGCTCCACTCCACCAAAGATCGCACAACTTTTTAATGAGAGATTTTTGGCATAGGCCTGAATGGACTCATCAATCTGAATACATAGCTCGCGAGTTGGCGCGAGGATCAACACCAAGGGCTCAGCTTTTCTGACTTCACAATTGTTTGTTTGCTGAATAATTGGAAGTAAAAAGGCCGCAGATTTTCCCGTTCCAGTTTGGGCAATTCCCAAAAGATCATGACCTTTAAGTATTAAAGGAATGGCCTCAGATTGAATCGGAGTTGGAGATACATATTTTAGCTCCGCTAAATTTTGCGCAAGCTCATTACTTAAACCAAGATTTTTAAAGTCGGACACATTTACTCCGGTAACTAAACGTCGATTCCCATTTTCTTCAAGAGACCATCGACGTTAATGATTGCCTGATCAGCATTGGCCCCTTTGGTCAGGGAAACAATCTGCTGAGCGAGCCAAATCAAACGCTTTTGTAACATAGGGGCAAATGAGCGAGTGACCTCTTCTACCTTCTCTGCTGTCTCAATGTTGTTGCAAAGCTCTTCCAGCATGTCCAGTGTATCCGCCCAAAAGGCCGAAAATATTGGAATTAGTTGAAGATGATTCAGGGTAGATGCTTTGTAACCTGTGGCCTTACAAAGCTCACAGAACTTCCCGATCTGAAAAAATACCTTGTGCCCCGGACACATGGCCTCGAAAGTTTTCGCTGTTCCCATTAGACGATCGGTCTTATTGGCGAATTCCTCCAGAAGGGTCTTAGGAAATACATCACCCGAGTCTTCGATTTGTTCGACCACTACTTTGAGCTCTTTAAGAAGTTCATTTGCTTCACTCTGAAAAGCCTCTATAATTTCCTTATCGAGTTGCTCCAAGAGAATCTCCAATGCTTGATGACTTTTTTCCAGTCCGGTTAAATACTATTCGTCCAGACGAGGCGATAACTTTTGATTTATATCTAAAATTAACCACTCGGTACGTTCATTATATTCATTGTAACGAAGAACTTGAAGGAGAACGTCAGAAAAAGCTTAAATCTCATGGTGTGAGAAAGGTTTTTATCAAGACGGCCGACGAAGATGCCTACCTTTCTTATCTGGAAAGCGGACTTTCAGTTCTTAAAAACAGCAATCTCGATATCGCTTCGAAAGGCTCCATTGCTCACGACTCTCTTATCACAGCCGCTGAAAACGCTGAGCGAATTCTTGAAACTGAATCTGGCTTCAATAAGCAGAAAAAACAATTCGAAAAAGTGAGCGAGTTCTTATCCACGGAGAAAGGTGCTTTAAAGAGCATTCTCGCCTCTGCTGGAGTATCGATGGATAATAACCATCATGCTGCTACCGTCAGTAGTCTTTGCCTGGCAGTGGCTGCAAAAGCGGGTCTCGAAGATAAGACGGAAATTTTTGAACTTGGTATTGCCGCTCTTCTTCATGATATTGGAAAGAATCGTCTGAAGTTCAATTACATGAAACCATGGGCAGAATTCACTCCCGCCGAGCAAAAACAATACAAGAACCATCCTCAGGATGGTGCTGATATGCTGGCCGGTAAACCTTATATCAATCCGAGAATTCTAGGTCTGATTGCTGCTCACGAAGAAAAAGGTGAAGGCCGCGGCTATCCAGAGAAAGTAAATCTCTTCAAGAAGCCACTCACCTATCAGATCCTAAGTATGGTGAATGCTTTTGATCACTTTTGTTTTGAAGAAAATCTTTTGGCCGCACAGGCGATTGATCCATTTTTTGAAAAGAACGGTCAGTTCTATGATGAGAGTTTGATTTCAGTATTAGCGACAGTTTTAACTTAAACTAATAAAGAACAACGAAGTTCCCGCCACAATAATCCAAAGAACCACACCTTGAATAAATGGCTTGATTCCCACATTGCGAATGGTTTCGCGATTTAATCCGGACCCAATAAAAAACAGTGTCAGAACCATCAGCTTTCTTGATAGACCTTCAACAAAGTGACCAACAGGTTTTAATTCAGGAAAGAAAGTCACAAGACTTGCGGCAATAATGAAGCCCAGAATAAACCAAGGACGCTTGGCCTTTTGTTTCTCACCGTTTTCTTCTTTATTCGTCTTAGAACCCCAAAGGCTCACCATCATCGCAACCGGTATGATCCAAAGAGCTCGAGTGAGTTTTACGGTTGTTCCAATTGACAGGGCCTCAGCTCCAAATTGCAGTGTAGAGCCTACAACCGAACTCGTGTCGTGAATTGCAAGTGCACTCCAGACGCCAAACTGCCATTGTGTTAAATGAAAGTAGTGCCCTACTGCTGGAAAAATAAATAAAGCAGCAGCATTCAATAAGAACACAATTCCAAGAGAAACCGTGACCTCATGATGCTTGGCCCGAATAACGGGGGCGACAGCAGCGATGGCACTGCCACCACAAATGGCAGTACCGACTGTAACTAATAATGAAGTATCTTTTTCTGTTTTAAGAAGTTTTCCGAGAATCATTCCAACGATAAATGTGCCTGAGATGCTGATGACTGTGAAAGCGAATCCATCCTTTGTTGCTTTTGCAATTACTCCGAGATCCATTCCTGCCCCTAGTCCGATTACTGAGATGGCAAGGAGTTTATGGGTCCAGTTTTTTATTTTTAAAATGTAAGGATTGCCGATGGAAAGAGCAATCACAAGTCCCATAACAAGAGCGACACCAGATGAAATCCAAGGAGTTAAACTAAGAAGTGCAGCAATCGGTATGATGAAATGTGCAAGTGTCACAAAGAAAATATAATCCTACGATTGTGGGACGGCAACAACAGGAGTAGGATGTGAGCATGAAAAGTTCCTCATCAGACAGGACACTTCTCTGGCTCGTGGCCATCGGTTTCTTTATGGAAACCCTCGACTCAACTATCGTTAACACGGCCCTTTCATCAATGGCACGAGACCTGGGGAAAAGTCCTTTCTCTATGCAGCTCGTGATCATCAGCTACGCTCTTACTCTTGCAGTATTAATTCCTTTATCTGGTTGGCTCACTGATCGCTTTGGAACAAAACGTGTTTATCTCGGCGCCATCATTACATTTACATTGAGTTCTTTAATGTGTGCCATGGCACCAACGCTTAATTGGTTAGTGTTCGCGCGTGTCCTTCAGGGCGCGGGTGGCTCGATGTTGTTACCGGTTGGTCGCCTTGCCGTACTTCGCGCTTTTCCTGGCGACAAATATCTTCCGGCCCTAAGTTTTGTGACCATGCCAGCGTTGATTGGACCACTCATTGGCCCAACTCTTGGTGGATGGATCGTTCAATATTTTTCGTGGCATTGGATCTTCCTTATTAACATTCCAATTGGGATCATTGGCTGCTTTGCTACTTACAAGGCCATGCCTCAGGATGATTTCATTATTAAGAGGAAGTTCGACATCCTCGGTTTTTTACAACTCGCCATCTTCATGGTGTGTGTGTCTGTGGCCTTCGATGCAATTTCTGAGAAACAATATTCTAATGGGGTGATCCTCTTTTTATTTATCTTTGGCCTCGCTTCACTCGTGTCCTATGGCTTGAAAGCGGCCAAAAATCACGACTCTCTTCTTTCTCTGGAATTGTTCAAAACTAGAACTTACAGCATTGGTATTTTGGGAAATCTCTTCGCGCGAATTGGTACAGGGTGTATGCCTTTCCTATTGCCACTGTTCTTGCAAACAAGTCTTGGCTACTCTCCGATGGAATCCGGCATGGCCATGCTTCCACTTGCCTTTGCAGCGATCCTGGCGAAAAAAGTTGTACTGCCTTTGGTGAACCGATTCGGTTATCGCAAGTTCCTTATGGGCAACACCATTCTCGTTGGTATTGGTATTGCAAGTTTCTACTTCACGAGTAATTTTGGTAATGAGTATCTTCGCATGCTCCAGTTCTTTATCTTCGGTGCCTTCAACTCTATGCAGTTCACGGCCATGAATACTCTTACGATGAAAGACTTGGAGAAACGTCTTTCGAGTCACGGCAATACAATGTTCTCAATGGTTCAAATGCTCAGTATGAGTTTCTCAGTCGCTGCCGCCAGTTCTCTTCTTTCAACTTTTCTTGCTAACCATGAAATGCTTCGAGCATTCCATATGACCTTTTTCTGTATGGGTGCACTTACCTGTACTTCTGCCTGGATTTTTGGCCAGCTGAATTTGGCCGAAGTTGCTGAGAAAGAAGTCCCTGTGGTTTCTGAAGACTAGTAAAAGTGAGCACTTGGAGCATTTTTTAAGCTTTCTTGTGTTCCCCTAATTTAGAGATGCCTTGATAATATTTAATATCAGGAGCATGCATGAAAGTTGTATTTGAGTTGGACAAGCTCGAGCCGGATTTTAAAAGACGTCGTATTCAAGATTCTATTGTTAAAGCAATGGGCACTAAGATTATCGTTCGAGGAAATACCATCCATACAGAAGTCGACTTTGAAAGCACTGTCGAAGATCTTCTCATCAGATCAGGTTTAAAGTTCAAGAAACTTGAGGCCGCTGCCGCAAATTCATAAAGACGATCGCTTCGGAAGTTTCAATACAAAACGAGTGTGTTCTGTGGCCGCAAGTTCTATGCTGCCTAAATGATTTTCCATAATAGATTTTGAAATAGAAAGACCGAGCCCGGTACCTTTCCCCACTTCTTTAGTAGTAAAGAAAGGATTAAAAATCTTAGGAACAATGCTTTCAGGGATGCGTTTTCCGCTATTTTCTACCTGAATATAGTCGTGAGTAAGATTATCTACAAAACCGACGTGGATCCATGCACCCTTATCCCCTTCAATGGCATCAAAGGCATTGTTGAGTAGGTTCAAAAGGACTTGAGAGATTTGGATCCTATCACAATAGATGACATGCTTAAGCATTGATGGCGGTATGGTTAATCTTAAATCAACACTATTGTGCTTAAACTTCTCAGCACAAAGAGCAAAAACATCATTGATAATATCCATTAAAAAAACATCTTCCTTATGGAAGTTAGGACTTTCTCTGGAGATGGTTCTCATCACCGTGATGATTTTAGAAATTCTTGCCACCGTGGACTCAATCACATTCACCATATTGATGATGGATGGATTGTTAATATTGTTTCGCTTGATCTGCTTCTTAAGACTTTCAGTTGCCACATCAATCACGGCAAGGGGGTTATTAATTTCGTGGGCAACTCCTGCGGCCATTTCCCCAAGGGAAGCAAGCTTCGATGACTGAAGGATCTTCGCTTCTTGGTTTTTAATCACTCGGTCCTGCATGTACTTTTCAGTATTGTCTTGGATGTAAAGGATATATTGATGAAGATCGCGGCTAGAGACCGAACACATATAACTGACTTCCCTGCCATTAATTTCGGTGAAGAAGTCAAAAAGTACAACTTCATGGTTCTTATCTATTCTATTAACATGACTCTTAACAATCTCACTTAATTCCTCACCAACGACTTCTCCCAGTACAAGTCCATGCTTGGGAATAAAACTGGTTTCAAGCAAAGTATCAAAGGAACTATCAACGTGGAAATTCTTGTTGAAGATGATGATACTACCTGGAAGAGTTTGAATGATACCTGAGAGTTTGTTCTTCTCATGTTTCAAGGCAAGAGTCAGTTCTTCTAATTCAATGGTTCTTTCTTTGACCTGTGAGGCCAGATTGACGTTTTTCTCAAACAAAGAAAACGGACCTTTCCCCGAAGAGAGTCTACCTTCCACTCGGTCCATTAGGGCTGAGTTAACTTTTTTAAGTCGCTCAATTTCTTTTAAGAGTTGTTCGACTTTCTCAGACTCTTCTTTTTCCAAACGCCACTCCAGTTAAGGTTTGATTAACGTGAACTCCTCCAAACTGCTCTCCAAAAGTATGAAACCCCAGGGCATTATTTTTTCTGTATAACTCAGTTATGCGATCCCGTTCCTCTTGTGACATCTCCATAATTTCTAAACGACGTAGGATACACTCAAAGAATATACAGGTCTTGAAACCACCCAGATTATTGGCCAGGTCCATAAAGAAATCACTCGTTGTTTCATGCAGGGATTTTAATGATCCAAGTCTTAGCACCAGACCACTGTCAATTGCACAGTAGAAGGTCAAACTAAGATCGGGATTCATCTTTTGGATGCTTCGAACATAATAGTCGTCGCCCATTTTGAGCATAACAGGATTCTTTGAAAAAACAGTCGGGCTCAAATCAGAAAGCTGTACACCTAAAAGATCTGCATAAAACTGTCCCGCAGGATAACCTTCAATTTCATGAACAGTACGCGTCTTAGGATCGGCATTTGTAATGACAAACCGTTTATCCGTTTCCATAAAGTGCTGAACTTTGAATATCTCGAATGGGATGGTGGTTGTAATGATCGCCAAAGTTGCTGTGTTTTCCTGAAGGACACCATTTGAATAAACGAGGGTCGATTTGAACTCAAGTTTATCACTGGCAGAACCACCGATCAGTGGCACTCCTTTCAGGATGTCATCAATAATAGAGACATACTCTTCTTCCTGTACAGAAAGACCGTCAATTAAGAGTACGGCAAAAGTCTTACCTGTTTTTAGAGACTTCTCGTGGCGTGCCTGAATGGCATGGAATTGCTTTTTTAGATCAATGATAGCTTCTTCATTTTCATCGTTAAGATCGGGAATCGAAATTAAATCAGATTCAAACTCATCTCCATGAAAGGAAATGCCCACAATGCTATCGTCTGAGAACCCCTCAGGAGAAATTTCTCCAGCAGTGGTACTACCTATCGTCGAGGCATTAAAGTGCTTATTGAACGCAGCAGACATTTTTGCCGGATCATAAGAACGGGAACAAAAAAGGAAGTTTAACTTCGCATCTTTTCCATGCAGTTTCTGAGAGAGCTCTTCGCATGCCTTGTCCTCATCTTGATTATTCGAATAGGCCGTTAAAATTGATTCCATAAAACCCAGTTATTAGTGGTTGGCCTTATATTTTACAAAGGCCACTGCTTTATAAGAACAGAAGGACCTCTCTCTGAAGATAAAATTAAGTTTTCGACTCCTGTATTCTTGCGACTACATCTACTTAGATGAATAATATTCGATATGGAAAAAAGTATTATTGAGTCATTAAAAGAAGTTAAGCGGTCAATTCCACCATGCTTGCCACCTTTATGGGCCAGAACTGGGCATCTTCAAACTATTCTGGGTTATCTTTTACCTTCTGAGAAAGTGACCGAGGATGGAATTCACATCAATGTGACCTTAGAGAAAGAGACTGAAAGAATTCATTCGACTTATCTAAAAGGCTCGTCTCAAACAGTCGTTTACCTTTTCCATGGACTTGGTGGAAGTGCAGATTCAGCATACGTTCAAAGAGCAGCGATACTCGCCAGGAAAATGGGCCATCACGTTTTTATAAATAACCATCGAGGTTGTGGATTGGGTGCCGGTCTTGCGGTTGAGCCGTATCACTCAGGACGTTCTGAGGATTTGTCCAAGGTAATCGCTTACGGGCGAGAGATGCTGCCAAATCATAAACATATTGCTATCGGATTTAGTCTAAGTGCGAATGCTCTACTTCTCCTCGCTGCCAGTGTTCGCGGAGAAGTACAACCGGATTTCGCTATAGCAGTTAATGGTCCGATTAATCTTGATCGTGCTTCGATTAAGTTGGGGAAAGGTCTGAATAAGATCTATGATAAGCGCTTCACCAATGACCTTGAAAGATACATGAAAGTTAATCGTCCGCAGGATGTGGGTGACTTTTCATTGGTCAAAGACCTTCGCGATTTTGATGAACGTTATACGGCACCATTGGGTGGATTCAAAAATCGAGCTGATTATTATGAGACCTGTTCGGCCAAGCAGTATCTGCCAAAGATTAATATCCCAACCGTGATTATTACGGCCGAGGATGATCCATTTATTGGGATCGAAGATTATCGGGAAGCTCAGTACTCTCCAACAACTGTGGTTCATATTGAAAAGCATGGTGGCCATGTGGGGTATGTGGCGAGGGATGGATTGGGTTATAAGAGATGGCTGGATTTGGCGATTGGGAAGTATCTTGGTGTCATATGACCATTCCGAACCACTTAGAAATGGCCCCCAATAAAACAAAAGAGAACACTGTCATTTTCATTAACAGCAAATAATATTTTTGAAATGACTCAGGTTCACCTTTTCTTAATTTCAATTTTGATAGTGGAATACTTACGTACAAGGTTCCCAAAAATAGAAATGAGACAGAGGCAGGAAATGGAAGAAACGTATCAAATAAAAAAATTACCCAAACCTCTACTAAAAAGACTAACAAAATTTTATCTTGAGTGCATGTGAACTCCACTAAATGATCACAGTACGGGCAATGTATCTCTTCCTTCCAATCATCATAAGGCTCAAAGCTTAACTTTTGAGAGCAATGAGGACATTTCTTGGTAAATGAGAACATCATGGTGTCCTTTTCGACCCAACCAGTCCCCTTTCTTAACCAAGAATTCTTAAGCACCAGTCCCATTTTGAATCTACCTATATAAGCCCCTTTCTAAATAGCTGATTTCCAGTCACAAAAACTTGGCACAGAACCTGCTTATAGGGATTCCAACAGAGCACACCAGGATGGTGACTCGAACAACGGCAGGGAGGCCTCGAATGGAAAAGGAATTTTATGGAAATGGCGGTTTTAATGGGAATGATAGCGATGCTTCCGGTAAGCCTTTTCCTACAACATTCAACTCACAGGAAGATCAGCAGATAAAAGAGGGCCAAGAATCTAGTCCTGGCCCCGAATACACAACAGCAAAAGGGAAAATCGAAAAATACTTTCTTCACTTCAGTTCATGGCTTTAAAACTCAAACATAACTTCTCTTGGCCCCTTATTTAGCTCTTCAACCATGACATAGACGCGATAACTTTTCTTACGATCAATGTTCATAGGGGCCCAAAAACAATTCCTTTGTCTTTCAAAACGTAAGGTGTAATTTGATTTAGAACGAATAGGGCTATAGAAGCCATTTCGGATTTCGCCCTCATCCTGAGGACAAATCTTCAATCCCCCATTAATTAAAATCACATCAATGCGATGGTCGCCACGAGCATACGTGGTTAAAGGCCCCGCCATTGTCACTGCCTGATACTTTGAATTACTCGCGCAACTCACTAGTAAAAGTGTCAAAGTTAAAAAGAGATTATTTATCATCTGCATGATTTTTCTCCCTGTAAAAATAGTAATAAAGCGACGGAAGAACAAACAAAGCGAGAACAAGTTTCGTAACCAGTCCCCCGACAATTACTGTCGCTAATGGTCTTTGAATGTCAGAACCCACTCCTTGTGCCATAGTTGCCGGGATAAGTCCAAGTGCTGCTAAAAGAATGGTCATGAGCCGTGGCTTAAACTGAGTTATTGCTCCAGTTAAAACAGCTGTTTTTAAATCCATCTTCTCTTTTAGATCTTTCAGGCGAGAAACGAAAAGAACCCCTGACATGGTGGCAATCCCGAAGAGAGAAATAAATCCAACCCCCGAAGATACGTTGAAGTTGTAACCTCTCAGTAAAAGAGCGATTATCCCTCCAATTAAGGCAAACGGAATACAGCTCATGGCAATGAGTGATTCACGATTGTTACGGTAATGAAGGAAGAGAGCTCCATAAATAAGAAGAATTGTGAGTGGAATTACGACAATAAGCTTCTTACTCGCTCGTTCTAAGTTTTCATACTGTCCGCCCCACTCCATTTTGTAACCGTGAGGAAGTTCAATCGCTTCTTTCACCTTTTCCTTCGCCTCTTTCACGAAGCCACCTTGATCGCGGCCTTGAATATTGATACGAATAGAAATTTGGCGAAGACCGTTTTGTCTTTGAATAATGGTCTGACCAGGACTGAATTTGATATTCGCCACTTGAGAGAGAGGAATTTTGGCGGTTCCTTTCTCTGGAATCACCACTAAGTTCTTCACTTGTTGAATATCTCGGCGGTAAGCACCTGAATAACGAGTAACAATTGGAAATCGCTCTCCAGTTTCAGCGTAGAGAGTACTCACTGGTTTTGCACCAATGGCCGTTTCAATCAGAGTCTGAATATCATCGACACTCACGCCGTATCGAGCAGCTGCTTCACGATCGATGGAAATTTGTAACTGATCCTGAGGAGGCTCTTGCTCAACACCCACTTGAGTCGCACCAGGAATTTTCTCAATCACAGCAATTGTCTTCTTGGCGATTTCACGCATCAGCGTAAGATCTTGCCCATTAATGAGAACCGCGAGATCCGACACACTTCCTGTCACCGCTTCCGTCACGTTATCCATGATGGGTTGCGAGTAGAGAAACGTGAGTCCCGGATACTTAGCACTTAACTCTTCTTTGAGACTTCCAAGGAACTCTTTCTTCGAGACCTTCTTCTTCCAATCCTTATAGTCTTTAAGCACCACAAGAATCTCTAGACGATTTGGCCCGTAAGGATCAGTACCATCATCGTTTCGTCCGAGCTGAGTGATGGCGAGTTGAACTTCATCATGCTGAATAAGAGTGTCTTTAATTTTTGGAACTAGCTTATTGGCGCCTTGAAGAGAGTATCCCACTGGGAAGAAACAACGAATGTTAATCGCCCCTTCATCCAATTCCGGTAAGAACTCCGTTCCGAGCTGACTCCAACCAACTAAGGTCACTGCAAGAACTAACGTACTTCCCCAGACCAAGGTTTTTTTAGAACGATCAACCAGAAACCTAATGGAGTTCTCATAAAGCTTTTCAAGCTTGTGATAGATCTTGTTGTCCTCTTCCAGCAGTGACCTGTCCTTAGTCTCAGCGAATTTTCTATAAAAGAAAGTCATGAGAACCGGAATCACTGTCAGGGCAAACAACATCGAACCACAAATTGCAAAAGAAAGTGTCGTTGCCATAGGACGGAAAAGCCTTCCTTCCACGCGCTCGAAACTAAAAATCGGGATATAGGCCATAACGATAATAAGAATTGAGAAGAAAATCTCACTTCCCACTTCTTTAGCGGCATCAAAAGTCAGCGGAATTATCCCTCGCTCAAGTTCTTCATCTGAGGCAGACTTGTATCGCCGGATGATGTTCTCCACCATCACGACCGCACCATCGACAATGATACCGAAATCAATCGCCCCCAATGAAAGAAGGTTTGCCGGAATATTGGAGATCTTCATCATGAAGAAGGCAAAAAGCATCGAGAGCGGGATGGTAACTGCTACCACCAGAGACGAGCGCACACTTCCTAGGAAGAAATATAGAACGATCGCCACAATCGATACACCTTCAAAAAGTGTATGGGTAACGGTTCTGATGGTGTAATCAACAAGTTCACCACGATCATAAGTAACTTTGATCTTCACACCTGGAGGTAGTTCACTGGCATTAATATCATCAATTCGGGTCTTTAACTTCTCAAGAATGGAAGACGCATTCTCGCCCCTTCGCATGGCCACAAGACCCTGAACCGCTTGATCCTCGGTCTCAATTTTTCCTTTGTCATCTTTAAGTGCAAATCCAAGAATCCCCGCCTGAAAAGCCGCGGCTTCTTCGACCTTCGCAACGTGCTTAACCATGACGGGAATACCATCATGAGCACTCACTAGAGTATTCTCAATGTCTTTAATCGTACGAATGGCACCCATGCCACGAACGGCAAAGCCCTGATCTCCTTGTCTTAAAATATTACCGCCAGTGTTGACGTTGTTCTCCTGAATGACCTTGATGATGTCAGCAAGAGACATATTCACCGAGAAAAGTTTCTCAGGTGTCGTCACAACGTGGTACTGCTTTGAGAAACCACCGAAGTTCAAAACATCAGCAACACCTGACACCTCTAGAAGTTTGGGAATGACTACCCAGTCCTGAATCGTTCTAAGCTCCATCGCCGAGTGACCTTGCGTACTCTCAAGCACGTAACGATAAATCTCACCGGTTGGACCTGTTAAAGGAGCAAGCTCAGGTTCTACTCCTTCAGGAAGATCGGCCGTGGCAATTTTTTCTAAAACTCGTTGGCGGGCCCAGTAATCGTCGACTCCATCTTCAAACGTGATCTGAATCACTGAGAGACCGAAAATGGTTTTCGAACGTCTAACAATCTTCTTTGGAACCGAATTGAGCTCTCGCTCAAGTGGTCTCGTGACCAGTTGTTCAACTTCTTCGGCCGCTCTTCCTGGATAAGTCGTGATGATAGTTACCTGAGTATCACCGACATCCGGATAAGCTTCTTTTTGTAGATAGACCCAAGAAATCCAACCCATCACACAAATGATTAGCCCTATTATAAGTGTCGGTATCCGCCACTTAAGGGAGTAATCAATTAATTTATTGATCATACTTCCCCCTTAGTGTCCGAAGATGATTCTTTTCAGTAAAAGAACCCCCTCGCTCACGACCATCTCGCCTTCTTTAAGTCCACTGTAGATGCCAACCGTCTGATCACCATAAAACGAAGGTGTCACTTCTCTTAGAGCAAATGAATGATCATTCACTGCTACGAAGACAAAGTTTTTTCCATCAACAGTAAAAAGAGATGTCAGCGGTAAACTCAGCGCCTCCGAGTTAAAGTCACCAAATTCAATCTTGGCATACATTCCCGGACGGAATTTCCCATTGAGATTTGGAAGGGAGGTCACAATCTTCAAGGTTCTCGAGACAGGATCAATCACCTCGCCGATATGAATGACCTTCCCAGAAAACTTATCCTGAGGATAAGAGTTAAAATACACATCAACGTTTTCTTCCATTTCTACGTGATTGATCTGAATTTCAGGGATATCTGAAACCAGAATCACTGTATCTGACTTATTTGAGAGGAACTTTGGATCAAAACCTTGAGCACGAACCTTGTTCTGAAACTCAATCTCAGAATAACGAGAGTTCAACAGATCTCTCTCACCGTCTCTTAGTTCTTTAACGGTCGCTGCCTGCTGTTTGTGCATCTCTTGCAGACGTTCATAGTTTCTTTCATAGTTCTTACGATTCTGAGTCGCTTGAGCATAGTTATAGTAAATTTCGTTCAGCTCAGAGTTCTCGAACACCACTTTAGGGTCTTGTCCCTTACGAGGAAAAATGGCAGCGATCACTCGGCTGGGAGCAATCACAGAGATAAACTCGCCTTTCTTCCCGACTGCAACTCGGGTGAATTGTTTTAAGCCCTGAGCTTTCTCCGGGAAGATAATGGTTTTCTTGTCAGCTGAAAGTTCAGGACGGTTGTTCTCTACTGAATATGTATTATCCGGCGTCTCCTTAGAGCATGCCGTAATGATAAGTAATAAAAAAATGAACTTCTTCATATTAATCTTCCTTAGGTGCGTGACTTAGTGACACAATTTCTTTCCCAACCGCGAAGTTGAAATTCTCTAAACTCTCCAGTCTCTCTGCTTTTAAGAGAAGGTATTGAGTCACTGAGTTTCTTAGGGCCTCAAAGGAATCGGAAAATTCAAGAACACTAATGTATTTCTTTTGATAGTTAGAATTTAGAATGGCCGTGAGCTTCTCAAAGCCGTCACGGAAACGTCCCTTGTACTTCTTCAAGAGAAGGATATTTTCCGTTGCCCGTGTATGGGCCATACGAATTTCTCTTTCAAGCTCAAGTTGAAGTTGTTTTTCCTGGGCCTCAAAAGACTTAAGACGGGCCGAAGAGACCGCAATGTTCCCTTGGTTTCGATCAAAGATTGGAATCTCAAAACTTACCAAGAGCCCATAGTAGTCTTTAATGTAGTTAGATGCGCGATCGTAAGTTCCACCGAGCCTCAGGTTTGGAATGGCACGTGCCTTCTCTAGTGTGAGGTTGTATTTTTCGGCCTTCCTTAAAAAAGCAATCGACCTTAGATCCGGCCTTGAATCATAGGCCTTATTCATTGAAGAATCGACGGTTCCGATGTCAGGACGATAATCGTGAACCTCATAAGACTCAGCAATCTCGGTTTGGAAATCTCCATCATGTCCTCCGAGGAGAACTTTTAGATCTTCCAGATGCTTCTTCACTTCAAGCACCAGAGTTTTTCTCTCTGACTCAATTGAAAAGACCATACTGCGGATACGCATGACTTCGGTCAAAGTAATGTAACCTGCCGAGAAGTTCTTCTCCGCCGTCTCAAGTGTCTTTTCTAAGTGGTCTAAACTTTCAGCATAGAACTCCAAAATTTTCGTTTTGTAGTGATACTGAAAGTAGTTGGAGCGAAGTTCAAGTTTAAGTCTTCGGATTAAATCATAAAGGTCCTCTTCCTTTGACTTCGCTTTGAAAGTCGCGACCTCACCGGCCTTCCCCTTTTGGCCCACAAGATAGATTAGTTGAGTAATCGATACCTGGCTCTGTCCTGTGGCCGTTGTATCAAAGTACTTCTTAGTGGATTTATTATAGATGTTTTGATCCACCGACAATTCAGGATTGTCCCAAAGCTTTTCCTGAATGATTAATGCCTTCTCAATCTCTACCCCGTAGTTTTGAGCAATGAGATTAAAGTTATTCTTAGTAAATAGTGCTTCGGCTTCTGCCAAAGTTAAAACGGAACCTGCCGCGAACGAGACGCTCGCGTAAAGCCATGCCGTCACCACGCATGCGATGACACGCATACCGAATGGGTACAACACAACAACCCCCTGTCGTGAGTTTAATAAATTTTAGAACTGGAAAATAAGGGGATTAAACGAAAATGGGTGGTTTAAAAATAGAGAGGACGAATAGAGAGTAGAAATTAGAATCAGACTTCACTGGAATACGATATTTTTCTGAAACGACGAATGAAACAGGAACAATATGAGCAGCAGTTGGAAGAATATTAAGTTGAGCAACCTTCAACGCTTCAGGAGCTTGAGACTGATCTCTTTCCTTCTCACCATCGCGGTCATAGTCGCGACTTTTCTTCGCCAGGTTTTCGTTGTTTAGATAAGACTCAGTATTATAGAAATGAACACAGACACTTACGAAGAGTAAGGCAATTAGGGAAAGGATCGTAAATGAACGAGCTTTGTTCATGTCCGTATTTTACCTAAACATCACTCTCATGATCAAGGTAAAATTATTTGCCTTTCCCTAATATCTTTTACTTACCTAATCCCACTTCGGAGAAAATTCCGGTTGAGCTAAACGCTCATTTCGATCGAGACTTTGAATTTTAATGGCATCCTGACTTGTGAGGAATTTAACTCTCGTTTTCAGATTGTTCTCGAGGTTACTTCTTTTTGTAGAAGACGGAATGACCGTGAATCCCTGATCCAATAACCACGACATTGAAACTGTCGCCGGACTTGCGTCGTGAATGCCTCCGACTGATTTAAGAGTTTCATCCGTCATGACTTTTCCATAAGCGAGCGGCATATACGCTGTAACTCGGATGCCCTTCTCATTTAAAAAGTTCACAAGCTTCTTATTTTGTAAGAAAGGATGAATCTCAATTTGATTGGTGTAGATGTTATTTGCACCGATGAGATCAATCGCCTCTTGAGTTTCTTTGATCGGAAAATTTGAGATTCCGATTTCTTTCGTTAGACCCTGTGCCTTGGCCTTCATTAACTCATCGAGTGTTTCTTTAAGAGCGAATTCTTTTGATGGCCAGTGGATGAGAAGTAGATCAACGTATGAGGTTTGAAGCTTACGAAGACTCTCCATGAGTGATGGGATGAGATTCTCCTTCCCTAAATTTGAGTTCCAAATTTTAGTGGTAACGAAAACTTCCGCTCGAGGTAATCCACTATCCGTGAGTGCCTTCCCTACTTCTTCTTCATTATCGTAAATTTGGGCCGTATCGATATGACGGTAACCAACTTCGAGTCCTGTCTTGACCGAATTGTAAGCATCGTCACCTTTTAAACGAAATGTTCCTAATCCTATTTGTGGCATTTGCATAAAAGCTCCTTTGAAAGCTGAGTCCAATCTATCACTGGATTACCCTCTGATTTAGACCCTAATCCGCAATTAACATTTGATTAGAAATCAAGAATCAATTGATTTCAACGCCTTATAAAACAAGAGTTTCTTGACCTAAAACGCCCTGAGCGATAAAACCTTCCCCCAGTGGAGAACCCTATGAAATCATTAATTATTTGTGCTCTTATGTTGTCTCAAACCGCCCTCGCTTATATCGAGTATCCGGTTGCTAAAAAGATCCCTCAGGTTGAAACTCGTTTTGGTGTTTTGATCGAAGATCACTACAAGTGGATGGAGAATCCATCTGATCCTGATTTGTGGAGCTGGATTGAAGAACAGAAAGCCGTTACAAATAATTACTTGGATGCAAATCTATCGGACGCTTTCGCTGCTCGCACGCTTGAGTTTCGCAAACTAAAAGTTGAACAGACAAAACTTACAGATGCGGCCGAGCCTAAATTCGCTCTTCCTATTCCGTTTGATGAAAATATGACCCAGAAGCGTTTCATTAAGTGGGAAACAAAAAGCTCAAACTTTAAATCAAATGAACCTAAAACTGAAAGCGCTACTTATGCAGTAAAAACTCAAACTGTAGGTAACGGTGACCTTTCTCGCGTCATCATCACGCAGAAGTCTGATAATAAACTGGTTGATATCCTGATGGTAAAATTCTATCAGTTCATCACATGGGCCGATGATAATAGCTTCTACTACGTTTCGGACATGGACCAAAACATTGGTGGCGGTCGCCCTGCTCTTTTCAAGCACACGGTTGGAGAAATCCAAAGTGAAGATAAACTTCTTCTTTCAGGAAGATCGGCGAGTTCGGATCTTACGATCCATCAGGTTGGTAAAAACTTCTACGCTCAGGTTGATGAGTTCATTGGTTCACTTCAGCTTTCAACTGGTAAACTAACAAACCGTCACATCGTTGATGGTGAGATTATTGAAATGCAAGGCGATCTAGAGGCCGAAGCAACCATTCGCTCTTTCAAGAACGCTAACTACGGCGAGCTATATAAACTTCGCCTTCGTGATGGTTCACGTCGTCTTTTCGTTAAAGAACAGGACTTCGTAGCTGAGTCAGCAAAGACTCTTGATCTAGCTTCAACTTTCATCATCGGTCTTAAAGATGGTGCTCATGTTGCCGGTATCTACAATTCAATTACAGAATCGATGAAGATGATTGATCTTCAAGATGGAACAATTGATCTCGTGAGTGCTAAAGACGGTGTGCTTAAACTTGGCTTTGAGACTTATACTCAGCCTCGTAAAGTTTATTCATATGATCTTAAGACACTAGACCTTAAAGTTCTGGCCGCCCAATCTTATCCAATCGAACTTGATCTTGATAAAGTTTACTACACGGCCTCTAATGGCGAGCGCGCTTCAATGTGGGTGGTTCGTAAGAAAGGTGTTAAGCTCACTTCTAAGACACCGACCATCCTTTACGGCTACGGTGGTTTCAAATCAGCGATCACTCCGGCCTTCGGTATGTATGAATCACTTTCTTGGATGGAGAAAGGTGGGTCATTCGTCGTTGTGACACTTCCAGGTTCACTTGACCTTGGTAACTCTTGGTTCCAGGTTGCTCGTGTGGGTGGCAGAATTCACTCTTGGGATTCATTTGCTCTAGCTGCGAAGGAACTTTTCCGCCTTGGTTGGACTTCAGCTGATAACATCGGAATGATGGGTGCTTCTAACGGTGGTACTTTGACTGCCGGAACTCTTCAGCGTCACTCGGATACATTCAAGGCCGCGATTCCCATCGTTGGTGTAATGGATCTATTAAACTTCACGCTATTCACGGCCGGTAAATACTGGACTGAAGACTATGGTAATCCTTTTGTTGAGAAAGACTTCCGTGCGATCTTCCCGCTATCTCCGTATCACAATATTGAGCGCCGCCCATATCCAGCGACAATGGTTATGACGGCGGAGTTTGATGACCGTGTAGTTCCAATGCACTCGTATAAGTATCTAGCTCGTCTTCAAGAGTATAATACTTCGGACGCTCCAATCCTTCTTTATAATAAAGAATGGGGTGGTCACGGACGTGCCAGTGGTTCAGCTCGTGAAAGCTCTAAGTACGTAGCTGCCTTCTATACGTTCTTTGCTCAACAACTGGGCCTTTAATGAATATTCAAATGCTGAAAGACATCGTCTCTGGTTCTTTGAACAAGACGTTGTCTTTTCCGCAGATTGTAAAACTTCTTCATGAAGACGGTATCGAGTCTTATCACGTCGATATCGTCATGAGTGAAACTCGCTACTACCACAAAAGTGGTGAGACCTTTACTGCGAAGTTCCCTCACCCATTTGATAAACCCGCGGTTGAGTTTTCGGCCGAGAAAATAAGAGAGGCCATCTCAAAATCGCAGGCGGGACGGATCACATATCGTCAGTTCATGCATGAGATTACTGTGGCCGGATGTGTGTATTACATTGTTTATTTGGATGGCAGAAAAGTGGATTACTTAGGACGTAAGGGTGAGAGTCATGTTGAGCCGATGCCTTAGTTAAAAAGCTTCTGAATAACGTATTTCGCATTATGTGCCGCCGATTCAGTAGATTCAAAGTTCAGCGCCTCTCCCACAAAATAAATTCCGTCTTTACCCTGGAGCCCCTTAATGGCCTCCGAAACCTCAGGACTATATCCGTTTACATCAATGTGATGAAAGTAAGACCACTCCACACGAGTTAAAACTTCAAATCCATTTACTCCGAGAGTCTCATTCAGATCCTTTAAAAGAATTTCCTTTGCCTCTTCCCAGGTGATTTCATTATCCAGAGTCTGATAAGTCACATAGAGCTTGGAATTGTCCCAGAAGTTAACCATCGATTGGATATGGTTGATGTATTTCAAACTCATATGCTTATAGAAGAAGTAGGACCGATGGGCACTTTTGGGAAGGTCATAAGTTTTAATGGCCGTCACAAGGAAGCGATGCTTTTTCAAATTAGAGGCGAAAGTTTCTAGCTCGGTAGTAGGTTTATCAATAAATAACCGTGCTGATTGAGGATTTACCGAAACCACAACTCGATCAAAGGAGTAAATTCCTTTAGAAGTTTCAATCTGTCCTTTTCGAACAGAGATCACCTCCTCCTCTAATCGCACATCCAAATCTTTCGCAACATTCTCCCAAAGCTGAGTAAAGCCCCCTTTAAAATAGCGAAGTCCATTAATGTATGGTGAGCTGAAAGGAAGAACAGTATCCACATAGGCCTCAATCCCAACAGGTGCAATTGTCTTGAAAAGTTTCAGGGCATAGTAGGCCGGCACGATTTCAGGGAATAGATAACCTGAAGCACTTAAGCTCATCACAAAAGGTGGAAGGACTTCGTAGAAGCCATACTTCCGGGCAAAATCTGTAAGTGGCATAAAGAGATCAGGATGAATATCTGAAACGAGATGAGGTGTATTGAGTTCAGGAAACCTTTTAAAAGATCGCATCAACCTCTTGTACTGAATGAAAGTCCTTACTGGTCCAAGAGCCGAATAACCTTTGAAATTTCTCCATTGATTTTTCTTATTCAAAAACTGAATCTTTGAAGGGAGGACTCGAGGCCTCGGACCATAGATTTTAATCAATTCATTTATCGTAACAAAACCGGGAGTCACGAGCAGGCCACCAAGCTCAATCGTTGTTGCATCAAGATTTGTTGTGTAGACCTTTCCACCTACTCTATTGTTCTTCTCGAACACCGTTACTTTGTGGCCCTGCTTAGCAAGATAATGAGCAGCAGTAAGGCCAGAAGCTCCTGCGCCAATGACTGCAACATCAAGGGCAAAAGCTTTAAAGGAGATGAAAAAAATGAATATAAAAATGAAGTTTAACTTTTTCATTGATTGGGAACACTAGCACAACAAACATTCCGCTTCCTTTATCGACTCTAAAATTATGAGGGTGGGCTTGTTAATGATCATGGCCCATGGGAGAAAGGATAAAAATGGAGGTAACTATGAAATTAGTTCTCGTGACCTTACTCAGCATTTGGACCGTAAGCGCATTCAGCGTTGACCACGTTATGAAAATGCCATCAGACATTCAATGGGGTGAAGCTCCGCCGTTTCTAATGCCGGGAGCGAAATTAGCAGTGATGAGTGGAGATCCACACAAGAAGGGACTCTATACTCTTCGCCTTCAACTACCGGCCAATTACAGAATCATGCCTCACTGGCACCCAACGGATGAGCACGTTACAGTCGTTCAGGGTACTCTTAATATGGGAACGACTGATATCATCAATGAGAAGACTTCTCATGCACTCCCAACTGGAAGCTATGCTCTAATGCCTGCAAAGTTTCATCACTATGCCTATGCAGGTCCTGAAGGTGCAATTGTTCAAGTTCATGGCATGGGACCTTTCGAGATTACTTACATCAATCCATCGGATGATCCGCGCAAAAAGAAATAACTTTGACCATAGAGTGAATTGGCCCTTATAATTCACTCTATGCTTGAATCAAAATTCTATCCTCGCTTTAAAGATACAGATGCTCTCGGCCACATTAATAACGCAAGCTACTCAACCTGGTTTGAGGAAGCACGACGTCCTATTTTTAAGTTCTTCGTCCCGGACTTAGATCCTAAGAAATGGTCACTTATTATTGCCCGAATCGAGGTTGATTTCCTGGCCCAAGGTCATTATCAGAAAGAAACGACAGTTAAAACTTGGGTTGAGAAAGTGGGAAATTCTTCGTTTGTACTAGTCCAGGAAGCCTATCAAGAAAACGTGGTCGTTGCCCGCGGGAAGTCTTTCCTGGTGCATTTCGATTATTCGACCAATAAGTCGGTGAAGATCCCAGATGAGATCAGGAAAAATCTTGAGGCGCTTATTGTGAAAGGTAATTGATGTTATCAAGGTTCATATGAATCTTGTCTTCATCCATCCAGATCTTACCATTCTCAATCTCATAAGATTTATTATCTAAGTTCCAGTTTGGTCCCCAGGAATTTTGCGAAAGATACTCAATGCGATTATTCTTACAACGGTATCCAATAACGGTGATGGCATGAAAACCATGGAGACCTGTGCTCTTACAAGTGCTTGATCGGGTTTTTGGATCTTCTTTATTAAAATCGTAGCTATCGTCTTTCCAGAACTTCGTACAAATATCAATACCCGTTCCAATCCCCTTCTTTAGACCTTCAAACATTTTTGTTCTATTTTCCAAGATGACCTTAGTCGCATCTTTCGAAGGAACTGATCCGGCAAAGTCTTGGGTATCGTAACTCATTCTGACACTTTCGCATCTAAGTGTGGCAGGAACCTTGATTCGCTTCTCAGGAGGGCAATCGCTGGCAATGAGGGCAAGCATCGCATCGTCGTAATTCAGTCCTGCCTTGGCCGTAATGAAGTCAAGGAAAGAAGACATGTTGGTAAATGCGCCTTGTGGAAGAACGCCGGCAAGATCAGAGGTTCCTTCCAGGATGTCCATATAGTTACAAAGTATTGAGTCCTGCTTTGCCTTTTCAAGGAACTCTTGTTTGTCCTTAAAAAAGCTTAGCATATTGTCGGTCTTACATTTATCAATTTGTCCCAAGGCCACTTGTTTGTAACTGTCTTCAAGTTTGCCATTATGCTCAGGTGAAAGGCTTGTCATCATGAGATCAACAAAAGAGTCTTTCTGAGATTGGTTCCCGGCCGCAAATGAACGATAAAACTCACGAAGTTTGTTCAGCATGTCTCCATAGCCGCCTTTACTTTGATAGAAAGTGGACATGTCCTTTTTAATTTTTTCCTTCACATCAGCATTCAAGTAAGCAGTAACTTTACTGTTCTTTTTGTCATTCAGAAGAAGGATTCCGACTTTTTTGAAGCTCTTACAAACCTGATCTCTTGTATTATCAGGAATGAACATTTGAGGCGAAAAACAATCGATTTTTTTGGCAGCGGCCCTGATAAGTGAATCCTGAACTGCATTTATAAGAATGGCAGGATCTTTATTAACACATTTCTTTTCGAAGTAATCGTCACTCTGCCCTTTTACAAAGTTTCTTAGAGCAAGTGAGAATTTGTCGGCTTCTTCACGCTTCTCCTGAATTTTTTTGTCTTTCTCAAATGCATAACCAAAAACCTTTTGATAGGCATTCATAAAACGAGAGGCCTGAAGCATGGATTTATCTTGAATGAACCCCGGATCCTGATAATTGCCTTGCTGATCAAAGAAATTATGCTCGAGTGCTACATCTTGCGTTCTACAGAGAGAACCAATGCCGGTCTTCTTCTGACGTTCAACGGCGTTATTAATCGCTCGACATCCAGACCCGGCATCGATGGCCGTGGAACCATCTTCTACAACAGTGTTGTCTGCCTTCTTTTCAGGAACAGTGTACTTCTTGTTTCCCTTTTCTCTTTGATTAGGGAGATTGACGTCATTTGCGTAAAACACACCAAGACTTAAGTAAGAAATGTTCGGATTACCCGGAAGGGTAGACTGGAGCATCAATGAAGCTTGGTTAACATAACAACTACCAATCCCGTCCTGATCTTGAACTGCGGCCTTCGCAAGAGTTCCGTTTCCTTGATCGAGCCTAACCACCGTTCCTTCGGGAATATTGCCACACTCTAAAGCGAGAGCATTGAAAGATAAGAAAAGCAGGATCCACCCAAGTTTCATGCATTACTCCTTGAGTAGGGATTGAAGGTTAATAGCTGATATCATAGAACCGTCTTCAAAAACGCAGAAAGAATTTTCATCGTCTTTGTGATTCTTTAAAATTCGAATTTCTTTTTTTAGAAGATCCTTACATACAATGGCGCCAGGATTTTTTCCTCCAACATTTGTCTTAGGAGATTGCAAAGAATGTTTTTTCTTAAGCGCTTTAGCGGCATCACACTTCAATTTATCCAGAGGAATACAACTCTCAGAGATGAGAATGTTTGTTGATGCTTGATAGGAGAATAGAAAGTACTCTTCACCCTTCATCCAGATTTGTTTTTGATGATCCTCGGCATGAGCGGCCAAGCAGAAAATAACGGACAAAATTGCTAATAATCTCATACATACCTCAATAAAATTATAAGAGTGAAGTCGTTTAAGAGTTAGAAGGTAATTATCTCCCCTGTTTCTCGATGCATGGAAAGCCCTATAGATTAAGTTGGTAAGTCTTAAATATCTTTGGCAATCCGAGTCTTGGTTTATAATAAAGACTCTCGCTTCCCTTCCTATACATTCTTTTAGACTAAGGACTGATCATGAAAAAACAGGATGATTTTTTGATCGCTCACGTTGAACTAGCAAAGGCCCGCTTCGCTGGCAGTGGGGAAATTGGCTTCGAGTTTAGGAACGAAATCGATGCATGGAAAAAGATGGAAACACATTTCAAACACCAAATGCAGAATCCCCGCAACCGTGGATTGAAAAGTAAACAAGACTTGATTCCTCTGGTGTATTCGTTCAGACAAAGACTTGAGTAAATGAGAAGGCCCTCTTTTTGAGGGCCTTTTTATTTAAGGGCGCCCGCCCTTGGCATTAGAGTTTCTCCGACTAAAATTGCAGAGATATTTAAATCAACAAGGAGTCATCACATGATGAAGCTTACTGTTTTAATTTCGTCTCTATTAATTAGTGGTTTTACCCTGGCAGCGGCACCCAAGAATGATGCCGAAATCATGAACATGCTCATGACGGTCAACACAGAAGAAATGAATCTAAGTACTGTGGGGAAGACAAAATCAACAAATGAAAAAGTGAAGTCTTTCTCAGAAAAAATGTTCAATGCCCACACAAATAATAATGAGCGTGCCATGTCTTTGCAGAAGAAAGAAAATCTCAAGCTTGCTGAAAGTAAGCCTTCTGTAAAAACCAAAACGAAAGCTGAGAATACAATTGAAAACCTAAAAGGAATGGACGCTAAGAATTTCGACAAAGCTTATATGAATGCTCAAATTCAAATGCATCAGGACACTCTCAAGAAGCTTGATACAGAACTTATCCCTAATGCTAAAAATGATCAGTTGAAGACCATGTTACAAACAACTAAAGGTCACGTTCAGGATCATTTGAAAGAAGCCCAGCAACTTCAAACGACTCTTTAAAAAGATAAGGCCCTCAATCGAGGGCCTTTTTCTTAGACAACTTTTAATGTTCGTCCTTCAAACCTCTGTGCTTCTGCCAGAAGTCCCCTCACCTCTAATTCTGAAATACCATCAATTAAGGCCGCATGAATGATGTTCTGAACTTTAATTGAAAGAATATTCATATCGATGTGCAATTTGTGGTCAATCTCACTCTCCAGAATCGCCTCACGGATCAGCTCCCTATATTGAGACAAAAGAGAGTCGTGGAAATAATCAAAGGGCCTTGAGCTCATATACACTCCTGAGTTAGTAGGCCATGAATTCTTGATGTGGTTTAGTATTCTGAGAGAGGGAAAAAAGAAATCAAGATTTATGGCCTCGAGTTCATATATCCATTCTGCTCCCGGCCTTAGCGAAACGTAAGGAAAAAATTATTAATTTTCGTTTACGTAAATACATTCCGGGAGATAGGAAAACGAAGTTAAATTCAATTAATGGTCACTGAGTGATACGATTATGAATGAAGGAGATGTTATGAAACTTATACTACTAGGACTTTCATTCTTCTCATTTGCTGCTCTTGCCGATCAATACGTTGATCCTTACACACAATCAGATGGTACCTTTGTGCAAGGTCATTATAAAACAGATCCCAATGAAACACGTAACGACAACTACAGTACACGAGGAAATGTAAATCCATACACTGGACAGCCAGGCACTCAACCAAGAGATGAGGACTTCATTCAAAAAGAAGAGGAAGCGCCTTACAACACGAATATCTATAATTCGAGTCCGAGAATGAGAGGCTTCTAGTTTTCAGGATACTTTTGTGTACACCATAATCCCAAGAGTTAGGATAAATGTATTAACAACTGTTCCCAGAAGAATCATTTGAAAGGCCGGGATAAAAGGTCGATAGGCCTTCTCTTCACCTTTAATCAGACGTGAAAGAGGGATACTTGTGAAAATAGCGCTACAGAACAGAAGAATCGCAAGAGTTGTAAGTACTAGCGGATAATTTTTAAGTAAGAAGAAAGAGACCACAATCCAAAAACAAGTACTGAAGCCATAGAAATAGATGTTTCGCGAGCAGTGAAATCCAAGCTCTTGATTGCAATGAGTACAAACAATCATTTTTTTGTAGTTGTCACCGACTCTGAATTTCAGACTCTGACTACAGTGGGGACAAGCTTTCTTAAATGAGAAATTCATAGAAGTATCTCCGACACATAAATTCTAGCTCAAGATTTCATGATTATGATTAAAAATTTACAATTCCGCGGAATCACCATCAAAAAGTGTACCTCCGGCCGCCAGACATTGTTCTCAAAGAATGATTAAAAGTAAGACTATTAAGATTTCTCTAATGCGCTGTCTCGTATAGCATTGATAAATATAAGGAATTAATAGACAGGAGGCTTCGTGGTATCAGGTCAGATTGCGCTCATTATGCTCTTAATGGCAGTAGGTCTAATTGTCATTCTAACTGGAAAATATAAGGTAAACGCCTTTCTTGTCCTGATTGGTGTGGCCATTGCCTATGGAGTTGCTATCGGTCTTCCACCTCTGGAAGTAATCAAGCTGGTAAAAGAAGGCTTCGGGGGAACGCTTACAAATATTGGTATCGTGATCGTTGCCGGAACTATCATGGGTCTCACCTTGGAGAAAACAGGTGCTGCTTTATCAATGACTCGGTCTATTTTGAAGATCGTTGGAAAAGAGCGCTCATCTCTTGCTATGAATGCGGCCGGTGTTGTGGTTTCTATTCCTGTTTTCTGTGATTCGGGCTTTGTTATTATGAACCCGCTTAATCAGGCATTAGCAAAGGAATCATCAACTTCAATGGTGGTTATGGCAGTAGCATTGGCAACTGGTCTTTATGCTACTCACACGATGGTTCCACCTACTCCGGGTCCTTTGGCCGCTTCAGGTGCTTTAAATGCTGACATTGGAATGGTTATTCTCTTCGGAACGATGGCCGCAATTCCGGCCGCACTTGCGGCCTGGTTCTTTGCTACTAAGATTGGTAATCGTTTTCCGGCACCAGTCCCAGCGTCTGAATCTTATCAAACACTCATTGATCGTTATGGAAAACTTCCTTCTCCATGGCTTTCGTTTCTTCCGATCATTGGACCAATTATTTTAATCGTTGGTAAATCTGTGGCCGATCTTCCTTCAAAGCCATTTGGTGATGGGGCATTAACTTCTGTTGCTCAGTTCATTGGAGATCCAGTTGTGGCCTTGATCATCGGGATGTTTCTTTCGTTTACTCTTCTTCAGTCTAAGAAAGAATGGACTGAAGCACTTTCGACTTGGACCAGTGAAGGGATCAAGGACGCGGCCCTGATTCTTGTGATTACAGGTGCTGGTGGATCGCTTGGTAAGATTCTGAGTGTTTCACCACTTAAGGATTATGTAAGTACAGTTCTGGCCGATCCGAAACTTGGACTTGGTTTATTCTTACCGTTTATGATTTCGGCGGCACTTAAAACTGCTCAGGGTTCATCGACAGTTGCGATCATTACGACTTCAACTATTATGGCACCACTCATGGCAACACTTGGACTTCACCCTGCGCTTACGGTTGTAGTGATTGGTGCAGGTGCGATGGTAGTTTCACACGCAAATGATTCTTATTTTTGGGTAGTTTCTCAGTTTTCTAATTTAGAAGTGGGAACGGCATACCGAGTATTTTCAACGGCAACGTTCGTTGAAGGAACAGTGGCCTTCCTTGTTGCATGGTTATTGAGTTTCTTCGTATGAATAAAGCTGCTCAAGATGCTGAAAAGATTTTTAGGGCCGGGCTCAATCGAGTCGATTCAAGGAGTATGCTTGGGCAGACTTTGAAGTTAGATGGTGAAGTTCTTACTGTTCAGGGTAAAAGTTTTGATCTGAAAGCTTACAAGAGAATCTTCGTATTTGGAGTCGGCAAGGCCTCGTCAAGAATGGCTTTAGGACTTATCGATGTTCTTGGAAAGCGGATTGATGCCGGACTTATAATTACGAAAGATGGTCACAGTGAATCACTTCCCTCTCATTTTTTTCAGCTTGAATCTTCTCATCCGGTTCCGGATGAGCGAAGTGTTGAAGCTGGTAGGAAATTGTATGAGTTTTGTGAAAAAGCAAAAGCTGATGATTTAGTTATTGGTCTTATCTCTGGTGGAGCATCGGCATTGGCCGCACTTCCGATTGATGGAGTGACATTGGCCCAGAAGCAAGCAAAGACCAAAGAGTTACTTGCAACTGGGGCCACGATTCAAGAGATCAATAAAGTTAGAAAGAGTCTCTCTAAGATTAAAGGTGGGAAGCTCGCGAAAGTCATTGCGTCTGCTACTTCGTTGAATTTAATTTTGTCAGATGTGTTGGGTGATGATCTTCATACGATTGCTTCAGGGATTACGGTTCCTGAGCCGGGTGAAGTTGGTCCTGCTAATTTGCATAATTTAGTTATTGGATCTAATCGACTTGCGCTGGCGGCGGCAGAAGCAGAGGCCAAAAGACTTGGGTATAAGACAGTCATCTTATCTGAACGGCTAACAGGTGAAGCCAAAGATGCGGCACACTTATTTGCCTCAGTCGTAGATAAACTTGAAAAAGGCGTATGTTATCTCGCCGGTGGAGAAACCACTGTAACACTTAAAGGAAACGGTAAAGGCGGACGTAATCAAGAGATGGCCTTGGCGTTTCTATCAGAAATGGAAAAACGTGAGAGCTGGCCTTCCGGAGTGGCTTTCTTAGCTGCTTCAACTGATGGAACCGATGGTCCAACGGATGCGGCAGGAGCGTATGCAACCGAGGAGATTTACAATAAGGCCGAAGCTGAAGTTAGTGAGTATCTGGAAAGGAACGATTCTTATCATTTTTTCCAGAAGGTCCAAGGACTTTTGAAGACTGGACCTACTGGAACGAACGTTTGTGATTTGCAGGTGCTAGTACAAAGCTAGGTCATTAGCTTGTCTTGCGTGATCCTAATGAAGAATTTTAGAATTATGATTACAGGTCTTAGTAGCTCAACCTGAACTGGTTCATATGATTTGTTCCCATGAAACATATTGCATCTAACACTATAAAGTAATAACGCTAAACCATTTGCTTTATGCTTAATGTTTTCCGAACTAAGCCATTTCAATAACTCCATGTCTTTGTCTCTTCGAACAGATCCATCTCTCATATCTAAAACAATATGAAACCTTTCACTTTCAATCAAGGACTTGATTGTTTCAATTGCAGCGGCGGTTTCGGCATCAAGTCTCTGCTGGATATATTCAGGAGTTAGAAATGTAATGATGTATTTAAGGCCTGCATTCGTATCCGGAAAAGCTTCGCGGCTTTCGATATCAATCTGCCCTAGTCGAGACAAGTGGAAGGTAGCCTCAGCATAAAGCCTATTATAAACTACAAACAAGGTAAAAAACTTATCATAACAGCCAGAAACATTTTCTTCAGAATAAGCTTCAGCTTTAGTAAGCCAAGATTGAGTAAATCTTACAATTTCAGGATTCAACATAGTTTGGACCTATAGAAATTCTTCCATAATAGAGAAAGAGATTTGAGTTACTGGTTGTTCAACTTCAAGTAATGGTTGGATGTCTTCCTTGAAAAGTTTTTTACAGTCTTTGAGATCTGAATCTGTATAGATCAAAGAGAATATCCCATGTCGTTTGAAGAAATTTTTGTGTTTTGTCATTTCATATTCAAAATTGTCCAAAGCCATTTCATTTATTTCTTTCTGAGTTAAATCTCCAATCTTGCTCAAATAACCATGGGTAGACCAGGGTGAAAGCTCTATTCCAACTCTTTCCAACGTATACGGATTCGTGATCATAAAATCTAAACGATATTTATGTTTTTTCTCAATTCCCAAATATCGAAATTCTGGAATCATAAAAGGAATGTTCAGTGGATTATCACTATTTTTAACAAATTCAGCATACTGATCTGCAATGTCATATTCATATTGTGATCCTGAATTTCGAACAAGAGTTTCAGTAAAAAATATAAGAAGTTGATCAAGGTCCTTGAACTCAATTTTCTTATTTTTATTTGGTATAACCAATCCAGTACTCAACACATGACCAATTGTCCAATAGCCATAAGAGAATGCACGAATCTCACTTTTATCGTTCTCCCATTTCCCATCTTTAAATCTTGGAGTTACAAATAATCCGTAGTTGGCGTTTTCCTGTCCAATCCAAATCTCAGACTTATCTAGGGACGGTCGTTTTTTTGATAATTCATCGAAGTGAATAAGGAAGGACCTTTTAAGGTAAAGCATTAGATAGTTTTTGAAAAAGTTATTTGCTCGCAGGAGTGAAACTAACCTTATTGCGGCATCATCCCCTAATTGAGACATCTTTTTCAGTCCCGACAGCCATTTGTTTATGAATTCTGCGTCCGAGTTAATGACATCATTTTTCAAATCGAGATATTCATCATTTTTGCTACCTATAATAGCATTAAGAGATAATTCACTTCGAATTCCCGTTGTCCTTAAAACATCAGGCTGTAGAGCCTTTAATCTTTCTTTTAGATCTTTAATTATTCTATTTCTTGCACTTTTATCGGGGTCTCGCTTTTTAGCCATTTTACACCTAAATATCTAACAACCGAACAACTGACCAGCAATCCCGCAATTTTTCTTTTTCGTTTCACTAGCAACATCTCTAGAACCAAAGTGAGCCGCTTCACGATCAGTTAGAACAGGCTCCCCATCTTGAAATGGACGAAATTTAAGTTGCTCAGGGCCACATGCCCCAACTCTGTTATATTCAACTACGACAGATTTTTTGACTGTAAATACATGATTACAAGATTGATCTTGAACAACTGTATTACACTTACCGCCCCAGCGAATATCTCCACAAGTTGTTTCACCTGAGCGCGCTTCATTTTTAAAAGAAAACATTTTTGTACCAGTACTAGTTACTCGCTCTTGCACAGGCATTGTTGAAAAATGCGGATGAGTAAGCACATCGTCTTCACTTCTATCAATCCACGTCACTCTATTGGCGTCCATTTGGAATGTAGGTTGGTGAGCACAGGCAAATACAAGTAGAAGTGGTAATAGCTTAAGCATGAGATCCTCCGTTTAGATGATTATCGGAGGATGGCCCAATGAACTTGGCCAAAGAATTATTATTCTGAAAGGGCCTTAAAGTCCGCGTCCCCAATACTGTCTCTGACCCTATTTGGACTCATGGGATGTCCATGAAACTCTCCAGTGGGCCCAATTTCAACCCTCATAAAGTATGTGGGCTTACCTAGGTCATAGCCAACGGGACTTTCAAACTTAACAAATTTGAATAGTGTCCCCTGGTTCTCACGAAGAACTCCAGGAGTATCCATACGAAGAGCCCGGCGCTCAAGTCGTTCGCGAACAATCCCCGGCATATACTGAGCATGCTTCTTAGACATCTCAGCCGCTTCGGCCGGATTTCTCGCCTTGGTATGCTTCTCATAGACAGCTGGCCTGGCCTGCTCAACGAAAGCACGGACTCGCTTATCGAAAGCACGGTCACCTTGCCCGACCAGAAGTTTATGTTGTTTACTCTTATCAAAACCTGCTCGATCAAAAACATTAGTCATGCATTCTCTCATCCTGAGCGACATCGGCTCAAGTTCAGCGAAAACCGAGAATGATAGAAGCAAGGTCATCACATATAACATGCGACCACCTTCACGCTAAAATCCTTATCAAAAGTCGTTAGACCATCAAGATGCTTCAAATCTCCTTCTGGAATTTTATTATGCATAAGTTTTTCCATGAAGTTTTTCATCTTGTCGGCCGACATGCCGAGCTTGGCCCTTGCCGCTACAGATAATTTTGAAAGTAGTCCCATGGTCTTGGCCACGGCTGAGAATCGCTTCGCCAATAAACCTAAACTGACGGCAATTTTCCCACTGGCAGCTCCGGCCGTGAATAATGCAATCGCCGCGTCCACGCCAAGAGAACCAATGAATGAACAGATAAATTGAATCTTCATGTCCGTCGACATGTTTGTCACAACATCCACCATGTCATCCCAAGCACCACCAACCTTCGCTCCCATTTTGGTGAGAGTTCCGCGAGGATCGTTGATGAGACCTTTTGTGAAGTTCGCAACACCGACAGTGAAGTTCTCCACTGCGTTTCCAACTTTATCGATAGTATCAATTGGATGCTTAACTGCTTCCCAGAGACTTGAAATCCCACTCGCAATAGCGCCACCACTTGCGGCCCATGCGCCTTCACCTAGTCCACTCACACAGTTCTTAGCGAAGTTCCAAACCATGGTGCCAGAGAGGTTTGCGAAGTCAGTCATCTGCTGAACCAGAACAGGACTTCCACAGTCGACCTGTGCGCGTGCCTCAGGAATGAAGATGGATTTTACTGATGGAAGTGAATACTTAGAAATTTTATCCTGCATGCGAAGCAGAGTTAGTTTCACTGCTTCCTGATTGATCCCACGAAAATAGATAAAGAACCTATTATCTCCAACCTTATCATGAACCAAGTAGCCTTCTGCTGTTTCAATAATCTGCTTTAAAGGAAACTCACCTTCAATGCCATACTTCACCATCACAAACTTGCCAGCGTCCGCAAAATAAACCTGATTGATTCCGAGTGAAGGAATTCCAAACTGAGAATCGGCCAAGGGAATGAACCCCTCGTCTTTAAAAAATTCGTTTAGCTTATGAGCATGTTCAAGTGGCGCCCCTTTGAAAGTGGCGTTGGTGTATGTGACTTCCTGGGCCCACAATGAGAGCGAAAATAAGAGTGAGAGAATGGCCAAAACCAAAGTCATATTAGGGTTATCGGATAATTTTTGAGGATATAAAGTGAAGTTTGAAAAGGAGGGCCAACTATCGAGAAATTGGAATAAAAAAGGGCCCCTTGCGAGGCCCTGATTTAATCTTAGTAACCTGTTGTTGTTGTACCAGTCACTGTACCACCGGCCGTTCCGCCTGCAGTTCCACCAGTCACTGTACCACCAGCTGTTCCACCTGCAGTACCGCCAGCTGTGCCACCTACTGTACCACCAGCTGTGCCGCCTGCTGTACCACCAACTGTTCCACCAGCTGTACCGCCAGCAGTGCCGCCTACTGTACTACCAGTAGTTCCGCCTGTTGTGCCCCCAGTTGTTCCACCTGTTGTGCCACCAGTAGTTCCGCCTGTTGTACCACCAGTTGTACCGCCTGTTGTGCCACCTGTAGTTCCACCTGTTGATAGAGCTAAAGTACCACATGCGATTGGGAAGTCAGCTTTTGAACCTTGAACAGTTGATGGTAATGTAGTGTCTTCAGGCACACCATGAATATTTACCACAAGGCCTTCTAGGTTAAGTGTTGCAAGATTTAGATTAGTCAGCATTTCAGAAAGTGATGCACTTTCATCGTAGTTATAATCTGCACCAGATGGGAAGTTACCAGTTGTTGCCGCTAGATCATCATCTAGAGGAATAATTGCCGGACCATATACTGCAGTTGCTTCTGTTGCATCGATCACACCATCACCGTTAGTATCATCGGCCGCAGTCGGACAACGTGTACCCTGGTGAATGTGCTGAGCGTGAGTTGTATCAAGAGCATTCATTACTTGAATTTTAGGATTGAAGTTATCACCCTGAACAAGAATTTCAGCTGTTCCTGTAGGAGATGTTACACTTGGATTTTCAGGCGTTAGAGTGGCCGTGAATGTCCCCTCTTGATTCTGCTGTTGTTGAGGAGTAGAGCTACTACTGTCATCGTCATCGCTACCACATGAAACAACCGACATTAACAGTAATGCACTAAGTGCCATCGGCGCTACATGCTGCAACTTATTCTTCTTTTTCATTTAAAACTCCTTTTTAAAGTGTGCTTAGGCACATAAAAATGACTTTCGATAAAAAAGCAAAATGGCGGCCACATGTAAGTTGGTGAGATTTGAATTTTACGACTGTGTCGTGATGGGGAAAGTTAATCAGACTCAAGAGGTAGATAATGCCTCCATAATCATTTAAGGTTCATGATTTTAGATGATGTCATGAAGTATTTAGTTATTTGTGTCTTCCTGTTTGTAACTGAAGCGGCTGCTTCTCACAAAATAGTAAGAGATAACAAGATCACAAAAACCGAGGCACTTACTCTTGCTGAGAGGGCACAGAAGAACACCAAGTTTCCCATTGTGGTCAATGATCAGGTTTTAAAACAATTGAATCGTCTACTCGGCAAACCTTCTGGCCGAAAACATATGCAGGTCTGCTTTAAAAGAATGAAGACCTTCAAACCACTCATTAGTAAAAAGATCGCACGACACAAACTTCCTCAAGAGCTTCTCGCGGTTCCGTTGGTTGAATCAGGCTATCAAAATATTCATTCTGAACGAGGATGGGGATCAGGGCTTTGGATGTTCGTCAAACCAACCGCCAAGAGTTTTGGATTAAAAGTTAATGATCGAACAGATCAGCGTCTCAATGTGAAGCTTTCAACGGAAGCTGCTCTGAAGTATCTTAAGTCCAATCACAAGATGTTCAAGGACTGGCAGCTTGCCCTTCTCGCCTACAACATGGGTGAATATAGAACGAAGGCTGCGATAAAAAGTACAAAAACTCGCGATGCTTGGAAACTTATTAGAAAAGGTCATCACGGAGATAAGGAGTATCTCGCGAAGGTCATGGCTGTGGTGATTATTATGAAGAATCAGAATGTCTTAAATTAATTACAGTGATCTGGCTTCACCATAAACTCGCCCAGCGATTGCCCCTTCACATTCTCATAGCTGTAAACGATATTGGCCGAATAGTTTTTAAGAATCGCCTTCTGGCGCGAGTTCTTACAGATATTACTTAAAATCTGAGAACGAACCTTCGGTAGGGCCCAGTTATATTCTTTCTGATCAGCATTGATGAGAAACTGATATTTAAAATTATTATTTTCTACACTCGTGCGCATGAGCTTCGTCATATGATCATAGATCTCAGGTAGCTCCTTATTCATTTCCTTGGAAACTTCCTCCAACGTGGGTCGAGATTGTCCAAAAGAAGCCGTGCTCAATAATGCCATAGTGAGAAATAGTATTTTCATTTCATTGATATTACTCCTCCTCTAACTCTTCGCCAACTGGCCCGGCTCTTGCTCATTATTTTCCAGGAGAATACTTATGAATCAGACTAAAGTGATCATTATTGGAGCAGGTGCAGCAGGTCTAATGGCCGCCAGAGTTTTGAAAGAGCAAAGGGTTGATTTCATCATCCTCGAATCAACTCATCGCTTGGGTGGTAGAGCGAATACTTTGAAGAGTCATCCTCATATTGAGTATGGACCCGAATATCTCCATGGCGATACTCCCCTCACCGATAAACTGGTCGAACGCTTTGGTCTCACAACCTATGACGTGAAGTTTGATTATCATTACTTCAAAGATGGTGAAATGAGAGCGACTCCAGACTTTTGGGAGCGGCTTACTCACGTGATTGAGGATATTGATCTCAAGAACGATATTTCATTCTCAGATTACCTTCGTATGTATGATCAAAACTCCAAAATTGATCAAGATATGGCAAAAATCTTTGTTGAAGGGTTTGATGCTGCGGATTTGGATACGATTAGCTCTAAAGAGCTTCATGATATGAAAGATCAGGTCGCGGATCCAAAAGTAAGACGTCTCCGTAGGCTTTTAAATGGCTACGGTGAACTGATTGAAAATCTCGCTCAGGATCTTCTGCCTCACATCTATTTCTCCCACATCGTGGAAGAAATTGTCTGGAACCGGGACAAAGTCACTGTTCGAGGGGCCATTAAGGAAGAAGACATTCCCTTTGAGTTCTTTGGTGAGAAAGTGATTAACACAATGTCTGTGGGAGTTTTGAGAAACGTCTTCATTAGTCCGATGCCAGACCTCTTAAATCATTTCCTAGATCAAGTTGAAATGGGACAGGTGGTGAAGATGATCGGAGAATTTCACCCGGCGTTCTTCTATGCTTTTGAGGATCATTCCTTTCCATTCGTCGCCTCACCTGATTTAAACTTCAGTGCCTGGTGGTCGGCCTCTCCTCTTCACTTACCAATTGTAACAGCTTGGTGTGGAGGTGCGAGAGCGAGAAAATTGACTGCGATGACAGAGGATGAACGAAAAGAAGTTTACATTCAGGAACTTGCCAAGATCTCATCACTTTCTCCAGAGGAAGTGCGATGCCAGATTATTAATATTCATCACCACAACTGGGATGAAGATCCATCTTTCTTAGGTGCTTACTCTTATCCAAGAGTAAACTATAGAAGAATGGCAGAGATGGTAACGAGCTTTGAGAACACTCTCTACTTTGCGGGAGAGGCCTTCCATGAAGAGATGAGTGGAACCGTCGAAGGTGCTCTTCAATCAGGTAAGGAAGCGGCCGAAGAAATTGCGACCGCTTATGAAATGCAGAATTTAAGATTTGAGCAGAGCTTGTAATTTGTCCGGATTTCTTTGAGTAAAGATTCGGGCGATCTTCCCGTTTTCTACTTCCATCGTCATGATGGTTTCAAATCTCCATACCCCATCTTCATGTCGACGAGAAATCACGAGACCCGGTTTCTCGTTCACTATCTTTAGCTCCTGGCGAATGTTTTCGTTCTTAAAGATCGGAGCCGACCAGACCGCAGAGATAAATTTCGAAATGAACTGCGGATCGTAAACCACGACTTTCGAGGCCACAGAAACTTTACCGCCACCATCTGACCAGAACTCAGAATCAGAAGACAGCATGGCCATAAGCCCTTCTTTGTCTCCACGATTAGCGAGATCAAAGAACTTAGAAACCACAGATTCGTCTTCCTTGGTGTATGAACGATAGCGCTTCTCATTCTCCAGTGCCTTACGAGCGCGCTGGGCCGACTTCTTACAAGCGTCTTCTGACTTATTCATAAACTCAGCAATCTCTGAAAAAGAATAATCAAAGACCTCATTTAAAATGTAGATCATCCTCTCTTCAGGACTAAGCTTTTGAAGCAAGAGAAGAAACGAGGTTGACAGACTTTCGGTATAAAGAAGCTTTTTATCCGGGGCAACTCCATCGATAAGATTTCCCCAATACTGAAAACTATCAGGAACCGCATCCGGTAACCACGTGCCGTGATAAATTTCACGCTTTTTATACGCGACCTTCATATAGTCGAGTGACTTATTCGAAGTAATCTTCGTGAGCCACGACTTAGGATTATTCAATTCTTTTGGATTGATCGAAGCGCACTGAATGAAAGTATCTTGTACGATATCTTCCGATTCAGACAGGCTTCCCGTCATTCTGAAAGCGAACGAAATTAAATACGGTCTATATTGAATAAATAGACCTTCCCACTCTTTAAGATAGTTATTTGTATGTGCCATAAATCTAAGACGATTCTAGGCCCAAAAAAGGGACAAGTCCCTGCCAAATACCTGAATTTTGTTGGTACTCTGCAGGATAATATAATAGGAGCATGGCTATTAAAGTTGGAACCGGTGATTCAGGTGGATACTCTCCAGGCGCTTATTACAAGGCCTCCAAGCCCGCTGTGATCGATCCTAATGACAAGATCGCATTCGCGAATTGGTGTAATGTATTGGGTCTTACCGAGCGTGAACTTACTGAAGCGATTCGTGAGTTTGGGCCTCGGGTAAGAGACATTCGTCGAGGGCTTCGTGCTGATAAAGGCGAAGCGGCCTAATCGCCTTGTCCCTTTTTCAAATCTTATTTCGTCTTGTTGTTGAAAGCGGATGATTACCATCGCTCAAAACCAAAGGACGAATATATGTCACGTTTAAACTTCACAGCTGAAAGCCTTGATCTTGTAAAAAAACTAGCCGAGCTAGGACAAACTAAAACTTCAATTGATCCTACTATCAAAGCACTTATTGAGATCCGTGCTTCTCAAATGAATGGATGTACTTTCTGTGTTGATATGCACGTAAAAGAGGCCAAGATTCATGGAGAAAGAGAACTTCGTCTACATCACGTAGCTGTATGGCGTGAATCAAAACTCTTCACAGATAAAGAGCGTGCGGCGCTTGAGTGGACAGAACTTGTTACAAGACTTGCTCCTGGTGGAATTTCGGATCAGGATTATGAGAGAGCACTCACTCACCTATCAAAGAAAGAACTTTCAGACCTTACTTTCATGATTGGTACAATCAATGTGTGGAATCGTATTAACGTTGCTTTCCACGGCGTACCGGGAACTCTAGATAAAATGTATGGGCTAGAAAAAGCTGGTTTGAACTAAAACAAGAAGGCCCCTATGGGGCCTTACTTTATTTAAGACAATTCGTTAATTCAGCATCAAGACTTTGTCGAATAGATAACTGTTCTGCCAACCATGCATCTTTTGACCTTCCAGAGAAATAAAAGTGAGCACCACCATTCATAGCATCTGATGAGGCCTCTTCTGGAAACACACGTCCATTTTGGATGACTTGATTAAGAATAACAGCAAAGTCATTGTAGCGATGTCTTGCATAGTGACCGCTATCGACGACTTCTCTAAGTGAAGCGAAAGTCATATAAGCATGATCTTCAACTCTGCTGAAGGCAGAGCTACAAGACGGTCTTATGCCCTTAATACAGTCACCTAGAGATATTAAATTCGACTGAAGATTCGAGGCGTGATTTGAGGATTGAGCATAAAGACCTAATACCATTTCGTCGAAAGATTTCGCGTCCTGGGCCACGGCAATTCCTACCTCCGCTGGTACTTGGCCTCTAAAATAAGTCATTCGGAGAGAACCAATATATTTAACAAGCACATCACCGCGTGGGGTTTGTTTCACAGTCTCAGAATAAATCCCAGTGAACTTAGACCACAGGGCTTGAGACGCGGAATTCTCTGAAGGACAAACTGCTGCAAAAGACGAGAGACTTGATAGAGCTAGAATAAATACAACAATTAGTCTTTTCATTAGTTGCTCGAGTTCAAGCAATTATTCAGTGATTGGCTCAAATTGCTTCTTACTTTGGCATCTGCATCCACTTGATTCAAATATGAGTTGCGCAACGAGAATAAGTTTTGGGCCTTTTCAATTGTCATTTGAAAGTCTGACATCTGGGCCGATGCTCCTGAACGACTTAGTTTATTCAACTTTTCCCCAAGGGCGGCAAAATCATTTTTCAAATCCATACCGGAATGATGAATCGAATTAGCTTCCGTTAACTTATTTGTATCGTAGTTAATGAGTTCCATAGCGCTATCATGACAGTTTGTATTATTAGATCTATTTAGACATCCCAACATTTCAAAATTTGTATCAACAAGCTTTCTTCTAAGAGCAAGATTCTCATCAAGTTTATATTGAATTTCTCTTTCCAGTTGATTTGCTTGCTCGAGGACCACATTTCCATAGCCTTCAGGAACTGGCGCTTTGGTTGTTGCTTCACGGATCGCCAGAGAGATTTGAAGAACTCTATCAGCAGAACTTATTGTATTAAGGGCCATAGGCACTGATCTTCCATTGTACTCTGAGTAATTGCTTTCAATTCGAGTGGCCTCGACACCACAGATTCCTGCGAAAGTATTAGCACTTAAAGATAGTAGAGCGATCGAAGTGAATACGAGCGTTTTCATGGAGCTTCCTTTTTGTAGATGAAGAATATTTAGTCTGAAAAGCTACGTAATTCAATGATTTGAAGGCTAGATTGAAAAAGTTTCAGCTAGGATCTTAAGGTCCAAAAGGTAAGTAAGCCTTTTGGACCAAAATCATATTGTTTAAACCTGTCCAAACCCACCATCGGCCATAATCTCAGCACCAGCAAGATAACTTGAATCATCACTCGCTAAGAACAACGCCACTCTCGCCATTTCTTCCGGACGACCAAGTCTCTTAATCGGCAGACCAGCGGCCATTCCAGCTTTGTGTTCATCTGGCATTCCCATTTTACCGAAGATCGGAGTTTCAATTGGTCCAGGTGAAAGAACATTGAAACGAACTTGATCTACTGGAATTTCTGCTGTCCATGTACGAGCGAAGTTTCTCACAGCGGCTTTAGTTGCTGAGTAAACGCTCGAACCAACAAAGCCTTTGCTCGCTACCACAGAAGCGTTAAGTACAACTGTACTTCCCTTCGCTAAAATCGGTAGCGCCCTAGCGACAGTAAAGAAAACACCTTTCACGTTTGTATTGAACTGATTATCGAAAAAGTCTGGAGTGACTTCAGCAGTTGGAGCTGTTTGCGCGATACCGGCATTAGCAAAGATCACATCCAGCTTGCCATATTTTGATTTGATATGAGCATAAAGACGGTCCAGATCCTCAACCTTACTTACGTCGGTTTGAACCACATCAAAAACATTCCCGTATTCCTTTTTGGCCTTCTCGAACGTCTCATTTGAACGGGCCGTAATGATCACCTGAGCGCCCTCGTCCTTGTAGAGCTTGGCAGTCGCCAAACCAATCCCTGAGTTTCCACCTGTTACTAGAGCGACTTTGTTACTTAACTTAGACATATGTAAATCCTTTGAGTTGAGGTTCTCTTTTTCTGAACCGATTGGTTCAAAATATACACCTACCCTAATCCTTTGCAACTAAAATATTGAACCGAACGGTTTTTTATGTTATTTTAAGCACATGGGACGCACAAAACAATTCGACCGTACTGAAGTTCTAAAAGAGGCCATCCAGTTGTTCTGGAAAAAGGGCTACGCTGACACAAGTCTCTCCGACCTGGAGAAGGCCACTGGTGTTAACAAGTCTGGGCTGTATTCGGAGTTTAAGGATAAGGACGATATCTTTCTTGAGGCATTGAAGCTGTATCGTGAGACGCATCCTGGATACGCGGTTCTTGAGAATGAACCATTCGGTTGGCACAACATCGAAAATTTCTTTAAGGCCAATATGACCTGCAAAGGCCAGAAAGGTTGTTTCCTTTCAAATACGACTCGTGAGTATTCGATCATTCCTCAGAAGGTTAAGAATCTCATGGAGGAGAATTCTGTTCATATCTATGAACTACTGCTTAAAAATATCAAAGCGACTGGGACGAAGAAAGATCCCGATCTACTTGCAAAGATGATTATGACTTATGCAGGTGGAGCAAGTTTAAAACTCAATGCTATGAAACCAGAGGCGTTGGAAGCTGAAACGAAGGCGTTTTTGGAGATGCTGAAGAATTAACTACTATGGACCAAAATTACGTAACAGAACTTTTAAAATTAAAAAGTAATGGGAACGCAAAATTTTCAGATGTTTTCGTAAATCAAATTGAAGATTTTCTATGGGGACGCAAATTTAATATATTTCAGATAACAGACGTTATTGAGCGTATTGAGAATGGTAAGCTCAAATCAATAAAAGGCATCAGGCAATTCAAGAAAGAGCCATTAAAAGGATATTCTTACGCTCACTGGACGGATGCTAGATTTATTGCCCAGAACTTACTTAATCACTGGTCGAAAAATGATCTGAAAGAAAAGATTAAAAAGGTATGCGAGGACAATGGATTAAAGCCAGGTGATCCTATTTCACCTAAACTCCTGAATCCGCTAACCTATATGGCTGTACAAGAGGCCTATTTTGATCGGAGTAATGCTAATGAAATGACTGGCGAATGGATTATCTTCGAAAATAGAGGTGGAGTGAATCATTATCTAACAATCGCATTCCATACAGAACGGGACCACGTCATAAAAGAAAGAATTGATTTAGCGAAATTCGATCATTAGATATTAAATCTGGTAAGAAGGTATTACTTCCCAGCTTCTAAGATATTCTTATGACGAAGATCTTTGATCTCAATATGAACTTGATTAGTTCTTTGAGAATTCACACGCCATGTTTCTCTTTGCTCAGGCGTAAGTCCGCCTTTGTTTTTAGCAAAGTCTTTGTGTTCGGCCTTAAGCACTTCCAGCTCTTTCTTTAGAGCTTCCATCTTTGCCTTATCTTCTTTACTTAAATATTTAGCGTCTTCCATAGGTGGTCCTTTTTCCGGGATACTACACAGATTTCCGCTTAATGGCCTGAATTATTCGATCTAAAGACCCTAGAAATGCCGATCGATCCCTCTTCTCAAAAGGAGGAGGCCCGCCTTTCATCTCGCCAAGCTCCCGTAAATGCTTCATGAGTTCCCGGGTGGCCATGGCATCACCAATCATGTCCTCGGTGAACTCCTCTCCTCGGACGTTCAGTGCCTTGGCAGACTTCTTCAGGCATCTGTCGGCCAACGGAATGTCAGCGGTAATACAGATATCGTTTGCCTGGATATTTTCAGCAATCCAATTGTCTGCCTCGTCAGGTCCTTGAGACACGACTTGCATAGAGACTAAAGGGTGCAAGGGAATATTGATGGCTTTGTTCGCCACCACGATAACTGGGATTTGATAGCGGAAGGCTACCTTGTAGGTTTCTTCTTTAACAGGGCAGCCGTCACCGTCGATATAGATTTTTATAAATACCATTTTAAGAGTTTACTCCACAAAATCGAGAAGTTGAATGAACTTCCAGACAGTTAAAGACTCTATAATCATATTCAGCTTTAATCTGATATATCGTTACCATGAAATATTTTGAGAATATCATATTTAAATTTAGATAATGGTTTTGTATAGAAACGATTTTTATCTAGAACTGTATCGTGAACTATCTCTAAGGCTTCCCTTTTACTAAATATTCTATCTAAGCTCTTGAAATAGTCTTCCGGATTCTCTTGAATCTTAAGTAAAAGATTATTTAAATTAGATTTATTTTTGGAATAGTTCCCTTTTAAATCCAGCACCTTTTCATTAACAGTCATTGAACCTTGAACTGTAAGAAGAATTTCAAGTGATGATAAATCTCCTGCAACTCCACTAAAACTAAAATTCGATAAATCACATAAATCAATTGAGCAATGTGGAGATGCATCTAGAGACTTCATATGTTTTATTAGATTGCAAGAAGAACATGCTGGCACTAAATTGAAAAATGAAAGTGCAAAAAATGGATACTTATCTTTGTCAAAAAAATGGTCTAGTTGAGATGAGCGTGCCCTAATATTTTGTCGATTTTCAATTTGAGTTTTATTGCAGTAAGGACAAGTTAATTCCTCAATCCTACCAACGAATTCAAAGGCTGTAATTCTATCTTTCTTGGAAGAATCGCCAATCCCCCCACGACTTTTAGCAAATTTAAGATAAGTCTCTTTAATATCGACGATATAATCTGGAACTGATTTTTTATTTGAATCCCATGCATTCTTTATTCTCAGGAGTTCTTCATGACTACATACTAAAATTTCTTCAAAACTCTTTTGAAAGTTTTTATTAGTCCATGTATTTATTAGACTCCAAAGATTTGAATTCCCCCAAAGATATCTATCATACTCTTTTTTAATGTACTCTAAATACCAATCAATATTTACATTTTGGTTAGGGATTTTCAGATTAATCACTGAATCTGATCCATCTTGTTTTCTACTAACCCTTGTAACCCTTTCTGGATAACAGGATCTCCAATCTTTGAAATTAACTGCTGAAAATATTGAACATTATCAGTGCTGAGAATTTCGTTTAAGTCCCTAACTATCTTCTTGATAGCGAGACTCGCCAGCTCTCCTTTTGGATTAGTGGTTACAAATTCTTCACGGTATAGCTGATATATATTAGCACCAAAGGTATGTTTACGAGCAGATTTCACTTTATAAGGTTTTACGCTATCATCAATTAGATATACATCCTCCTTGAATAAGTCAGAGATCATAAGCGGTGAATGAGTCGTCAGAATTAAGGAGATCAGCTTCAGATGAGGATGTTGTTTTTTGAACACCATAAAGAATATCGACAATTCGTGCAGAAAGGTTCTTTGCCATTCGGGATGTAAATAGATATCAGCTTCATCTAAAAGTAATAGCAAACTTTCCCATTGAGAATCACCTATTGCATTGTAGATTCTTGAATATAAATTCATCTTAGCGACTTGCCCACTACTTACACCTTGCCATCCAATCTCGAATCCATACTTCATCAAATTTGATCTCCGTATGTTTGAAATTATCTCTAATGCTTGTGTCGACTTAGAAGGCGGATAAAATAATGGGAATTGAGGACTCTTAACATTAACTGAATCTAAAATTTGATGTAAGACATCGCAGTCTTTTGCTATTGTGCGATCTCTGTATGATCTATTGTCGATACTTTTTGAAAATTTTAATACCTTAAGTGCCCATCTCCTAAAGTTATCAGTATCCATAAGTTCAAAAAACATATCAATTGTGGTTAATTGCTTATCTGCAACCGCTTCATAAGGATGTGTCTCCTTGAGGAAGAAATTTGATGTTAGAAACCTCATGGCCAATGACAGACTCGATTGATCATAAAAATCACTCTGATGATAATATGAATGCATAGCTTCAGCTTTATCTATAAAGACTGTATCCAACGCAGAACGAACTTTATAAATATCTCTTTCTTTAATTTGATCCTCTATTAAATCCAAAATCAAAGAATCATCATTAGCCATTTCACTTAGTTTTCTAAAAAAGTACTGGCGAGTATCCTGATCTCTAAGGAAATCCGGTTCGAGCATCACTCTAAGAATTCTTCTTTTAAGGACTTGTATGTCTGGCAATTTAAGGTCCACTTTTAAATACTTATCGAAACCCAAAATTTCTCGAGCGAACTTCCCCATTCCATCGAAAAAATTAAATTGTTTCTGAAAGTCAATCTCTCTATTTTTCTCTCTCTTAAATGAGTATTCCCTGTCATTTGAGATGTTCTTAAAAAACTTTTTTTTCGGATTAAGAGAAAATGAATGTGGATTATAAACGGGTGAGTAATAAATTACCCCAGCTCCTCGAAAAATATCAATTTCTTTAAATCTATTAATCTTTTTCCCACCGAAATAAAAATCCTTCCGGCCTAATCCTACTGAGAAAAATTCACCGTGATTTTGTACGACTAAAACACCATCAACTAGATCTTCATTTCCACACAAGATTGCAGAAACAGCTTCCATAACTGAAGTTTTGCCTGCACCATTTTTGCCTACAAATGCAGTAATATCTTGAAACTCACCATAAACGTGAAATTCAGACTCTCTTTCTTTGATTACACAATCATTGGTGACGCTGTATCTGGAAGAAAACGTAATTAGAGATTTTTCTAGAGTTTTATATTTGTTAATCCATAAACATATTGGTCTTAACATAAATCCTTCCTTGGCTTTAGATAAGTTTAAGAAAATAATTCAGAAGAATCGACTCAAGAAATCTTATTAAAAAATGTAAAGCCACCCAAAGGTAGTTCGGAATTTTTAAACCTAATCGACTTGTACCCCTTCCACACTTGGAAAGTACGTCCCCTTCTGCCCAATCACATGCCCGGCTGGAATCCCCGTCCCCAACTCATCCACTGACCAAACAGTCTCTGGAAGGTTCAAGCTCACGCGAACTCTTTCCATCGTCTGAGGCGCAAACGGGTACAACATAATCATAAGGTTCTTCAGAATATAGAAGCTTGTATAAAGCCCATCTTTACGGCCCTCAAGGTCTGCACGATCATCATGCGGCTTATACTGAACAAAGAACGAGTTAATCAAACGAGCGTAGTTCTCGATCTGGCCCAGAAGTGTGAGGTGTTCACCCTTCTCCATGTTCTTAAGATAAAGCTGAACGATCTTCATCGTTTCTTTTTCGGCTTTCTCAAGAAGTTTCCCATCAGGAACTTTACCATCAAAGCGCGAATGAACAGCCGAAATTGGCTTCTCAATCGCCGCATTCATTGGTCCAGCCAAGAACTTGTTTCTCTCTTTAAACGTTTCAAATTCAAAGTTAGACGGCTTCTCAGCAATACCAAGAGTCGATAGGAAGTAACGAACTTGATCTGGGTCAAACCCCATTTCATTCGTTAGTTGATCGGCCGAATAGAAGTTACCACGCGACTTACTCATCTTCTCTCCATCCACCATAAGGTGGAACACTGAGAAGATATCAGTCAGCTGATACTCTCCAAGAACAGGCTGCCTATTTGGATCAGCTTGCGTACCAAACCACATTGCCCCTTGCATAAGAACGTAGAAGTAAACGTTATCTTGTCCAAGGAACTGGAACACACGCGAATCAGACTCAGTCCAGAAGCGTTTCCACTCATCAGGGCCTTTGCCTTTATTTTTTAGAGCAACTTTTGAGAATGAAATCGGAGCAATCAAAGAATCCGGCCACACGTAAAGTGTTTTGCCTTCCATCTCTGGATCAATCTCTTTCGGCACAGGAATACCCCAAACCACATCACGAGTAATCGATCTGTGGGCCCAGCCATCCATCACTTCAACCGGAATCTCCTGCACGGTCATCATGTTCATGCCATTGATGAAGTCTTCCTTGTTCTCAAACTGAACAACAACTTTCTTCCCTGGAGCATAACGAGACTTATGCTTCGGAAGATTCGCTTTCATTTCTTTGTAAGCTGGCTCATGAATATTATCAAATTGGAACGCAGGCAATACTGTGTCCATCACTTGATTGATAACACCCTTTCTCCACTTGTTCTGCTTCGACTTAAGCCACTCAACCAATTGGTCTTGAACCTTCGTCATATCCATCCACAAGTGAGCCGTAGGTTTAAGCTCTGGAGTTGCACCACTAAGCGCCGACTTAGGATTCAAAAGTTGTGACGGATCATACTCCATGCCACACACTTCACAGTTATCAGAATAAGCACTTTCATTTGTACAATTTGGATTCGGACACTTTCCTGTCACGTTACGATCTTGAAGGAAGCGATTGATCTTTGGATCGTACCACTGATTCGTCGTCTTCTTTTCAAGCAGACCGTTCTTCCACATCTTGCGCATGAAATCCTGAGAAGTCTCTGCGTGAATCGGATAACAATCTGGTTGAGAAGTTCCTGAGAAAATATCGTAAGAGATACCGTAACGAGTGATCGTTTGAACTTGCTTGTCGTGAATCTCATCGATGAATTCACGAACACCTTTACCGGCCTTCACTGCAGATGATTCAGAAGTTGAACCGTGATCATCGTTCCCTGATACGAAAAGCACATTGTCTTTGCCAATAAGCATTCTCATATAACGGGCCATGATATCCGGTGGAACAATCGCACCGGCCAAGTGACCTAGGTGAAGAGGACCGTTCGCATATGGCATACCTCCTGTGATGACCGCAGTTTTTGGGCGGCTAGCACGTTCGAGGACTTCTTTAACATTCTGAGGGGGAGTAAATGGTTTATTCATGGGGTCTATTGTAAACAATTCGAAACAGGCAGACATCAAAAAACCGGTTAATGCAGAGTGATTCGCCGAGTAAACCAGTCAAGCAGTGCATACTTTGATATTCAACAAGTACCGCCATTCTACCGATAGGGTAAGTAAATGAAATTCATGTTGTTTTTACTACCTCTAATTCTTGTCTGGTCACTGGATTACGCTACGAAATCCTGGGCGCTCTCACTCGTAAAGTCTTTTGAATTGGGCCTCGTAAAATTTGAATTGGTCTATAACCACGGAATCATTCTTGGTTGGCTTTCGGACGTTCCACTCACCATCAAGAAAACTGTCCTCACAACATTTGCGGCCCTCATTGTGAGTGCCTACGTTCTGATACTAGTTATTGTTCCAATGAAATCGAAGAACCTTCAAGTGGGTCTCTCGATTTTAGTTGGAGGCATTCTAGGAAACGTGACGGATCGATTGTTTGGTTTTGCAGTCGTTGATTTTTTCTCATTTAACTTCGGGAGTTTCCAAACACCATTCTATAACGTCGCCGATCTTTGTCAGTGGATTGGTTATGCACTCATCGCTCTTGGGCTCTATCAAGATTCACAATTCTATTGGCCCACTAAGGATTATCGAAATAATTATCTCGTGAATCCGAGTTTTCAAGCTCGCTGTGGCCTCCTCCTGGGACTTCTGAACCTTATTGTGGGCTCAATCTTCCTGGTCTTCGGTCTGACCTTCTTCATTGAGCATTCATTCAGAGTTCACTACCTCGTATGTGGCGCTCTCATTCTTCTTCTCGTGACCATTGTTGGTTTTGTAACAGGCATTATTTTGTCTCACCGGATCGCGGGCCCAATATATGCCTTACAAAAAAACATCAATGAAAGTCTTTTGGGCAAGAAGGCCCCCCTCAAGCTTAGAAAAAACGATGAGTTAAAAGAGCTAGAAGAAATCCATCATAAAATTTACGACCGCCTCTAGACCCCGCCCTTTTTTTGCCTTATATTTAACTTATTGGTTAATTAACCGAAAGGTTTAATATGCAAGATGAATTAAGTTCAACATTCGCCGCTCTCGCTGATCCCACTCGCAGGGCCATGTTGGCACAGCTCTCAAAGGGCGAGGCGAACGTATCAGATTTAGCAAAACCATTCTTAAAAGACATGAGTCTTCCGGCCGTCACCAAGCACCTAAAAGTTTTGGAAAAGGCAGGACTTGTAACCAAGACCAAGGACGCTCAATACCGCTCTTGTAAGATCAACCCCACTCCGCTGAAAGACGCCACAGATTGGATTGAAGAATTCCGTGCCGCTTGGGAAGAGAGTTTTGATCGTCTCGATGAATACTTAAAAGAAATTCAAGGTAAGAATAAAACCAAAGGAAAATCCCATGGCCGCAAAACCAAATGAACTAGAAATTGTTCGCGTTTACGATGCTCCTGTAAAACTTGTTTGGGAAGCATTCACTGATCTCAAGCATCAGGTGAACTGGTGGGGACCTCGTGGTTTTACCATTACGACAAAGAGTAAAGATCTTCGCCCAGGTGGAAAATGGATTTATACCATGCACGGACCAGATGGCGTGGATTATCCGAATATTGCTACTTATCACGAAGTCGTTCCTTACGAGCGTCTCGTTTATGATCATGGTGGAAATGAAGAGCGCCAAAAACTCTTCACGGTAACAGTTACTTTTAAAGAAGAGCTGGGAAAAACCATTATGGTGATGCTCATGGCCCTTGATACTCCAGAGGCCGCGAAAGAGATCAAGAAATTTATTAAGATTGCTAACGGCAACTCTACTTGGGACCGACTTGGCGAATACCTTGAACATGAAATCACTGGTAAAGATCCATTCATTATCAACCGCACCTTCGATGCACCTCAGGCAAAAGTTTTTGAGATGTGGACAGATGTGAAACATCTTTCGAAATGGCTTCCGCCTAAGGGCTTTAATATGGAGCTTATCAGCGGAGATATCAAAACTGGTAAGACGGCTTTCTATTCAATGTCGAATGGTGAGTTTACGATGTATGGAAAGTCTCACTATCTGGATATTAATCCCATCACTCGCATTATGTTCACGCAAGAGTTCGCGGATAAAGATGGTAATCCGGCCAAACATCCAGGTGCTCCAACTTGGCCTTCTCAAATGATCAGCACTGTTGAGTTCGCGACTGAAGGTCCGAACTTAACACGCGTAACTCTTAAGACAGAAGTTCATGGCCAGGCGACGGCTGAAGAAAGAAAAGCCTTCCATGATGAGAAGTCAGGCATGATGATGGGCTGGACAGGATCGTTTGATAAATTAGAAGAGCTAATCTAAAAATAAAAGAAGGGAGCCAAGCAGGCTCCCTCTTTTTTTATCTAAGTCTTAAAATCTCTTCTTCAGTTAAAGGTGTCGGATGTTTTGAGGCCCCATTTGTAACTCCAGACTCTGAAATCGTCGCACTCTTAAGTGCAATCTCTGCAGAATTCCCTGTCACGTAACGCTCTTGAAACGCAGTAAGATCCATCCCTGTTTTACTCTCCAGAAACATCCAGAAAAGTTCATTCGTGATCACACTGTGTTTGTAGTTTGCATGAAGAGCTTTCAGCACAGGCTTAAGTCCACCAATGTTCGCAAACTGACGATCAAGTTCAGCATAAAGCGCTCGACCATCTACGTACACGTTTGATGGCGTACTCTTACGAAACACTGAATAGTTCGCGAGATTCGTTGCCGTACGATTTAGTGTCGAAGAAGCACGCGTATAACCGTAGTCTCTCCATGAAGCAGTCGCCTCATCGATCCAACCACTTCTTCCATCGGCAGGAATCATACTTCTAGCAAACCAAGAGTGAAGAAGTTCGTGGTCAATCGAAGCCACACTTGTGATCGTTGCCGCCACATACTCCATTCCCCCACTTCGATCATTCATGTAGGCCAGGAATTTTGTATGCGGATAAGGTCCATAATCCCCTTCCAGTTCTTTGAAGAGTCCAGGAAGTTGCGCCGCCGCTGTATCAACCAGAGATTGAGTTACACCGTACACTTCGATTGGGATATCTCTTTCTAGTCCTTTGTATGTAAGTGTCTTCGAAGGAAGAGACTGGTTTGTTAAGTGCACATAGAAAGAGGACTTGCTGTAATAATCCGGGAAAACAATTTTCCAGGCCGATTGCTCGGAAGAAGTGATTTCTCCATTGGTTCTAAGTTTATGGGAAGAAGTACTATTAGTGACTTTGAGATTCAGAGTCATTGCAAACTGATCTTCTTCAAAACCAGTTGGTCCCCAGTACTCAAAGAACTTTCCGTTAAGGTCCGTCATATCAGTTAGGAAGCGAACACCGCCGCCAGTGAAAGTCACACGACCTGTAGGAAGAGTGTAATCAAATTCCACCACGTGATTGGCATCACTCGATACAGATTCATTCACTGATTTATAAGTCTGACTCTGGCCATCTGGATCTGTAATGTTCGTTACATCAGATGAAGCACCGTCGATTTTTACATTCGTTACAGTTCCTTGAAGTTCAAAATAAGGACGTCCTTCTTTTTTCGTATTGAAGTTGATCACGCTGTGCCCTTTAACCGTCTGAGCTACTGGATCAAAAGTCATGGTTAATTCTTGCGAGATGAGATTCATCGGAACGTGAGTCACACTACTTTTAGTAATGACTTTATCATCAAACCCTTGAGGGAATTCATCTGGTGTCGTTGGTGTTACTGCTGGATTGTCACTATTAGTCGCTTGTTCTGCCGAAGAAGAGCCGCCGCCGCCTCCGCCACAGCTCACGAGACTTAGTAACAAAAATGATAGAGGTAAAAGTTTAGTCATTCTGTCGTTTCTCATTGATAGTGGTTGATATTGGAGTAGGTAAAATATGCCTTAGATGTTGAGAGATTGTGGAAATTCATATTCCTAAACGATTTATTCACGTCTAAAATCATTTATATGAAAAAAATTTTTACCATCCTGACACTGCTGACTGCTACTTCATTCTCTTTCGCGAAAGATTGCTCCTTTCGTAAAGTCGATCTTACAAAGCGAGAAGGAACGACAGGCATTTATAAAATCAGCGACAAAATCGCTCTCGAGTTACTTGAAGAAGTGGAAGGTCCAGTCTGGGTCGTCTTGAATGGGACGAGGAAGTGCAAAATCGATGGCGGAAATTTTTCGGGATTCTATCTCTCAGATTCAAAAAAATACGTCATGACTTCTGAATATAGTGGTTCTTGCGGTGAAAATCGAATCTTCGACATTAATACCTGTAAGATTCACTCCGTGAAGGCCGATTATTGTGGAAGTGCTGAGGTTATTGGAAGCAAGGTCATAATTAAACCCGCCTGCGAACCAACGGAAAAAGGAAAGGCCTTTTGTTCTTCCGCCAAGGTCTACACCATTACAGGTGCTGACTGCATTCTGAAGTTAGATGAAAAAGCCTCTAAAGCTCTGACAAAGAAAGAACTAGGCGTTGAACTTCCTTTTGATAAAGGGATGACCGTTACTTATCCGAGGAAATAGTCTAGTCACACACACCGGTAAAGGTATCGGTCATGTCTCCAGAATACCAGGAAGAGTAAACTCCAAGATTGTTATCTCTAACTCGGACATTGAAGTTCACAGATTCAAAACTACACATATAAGTAGTAAACGTTAACCAGTTATTTCCTCCACCACCTGAAACAGTTCCACCGTTTTGGGCCGTGATCGACCACTCGTAAGAATAGTTGCTTCCTGATCCACCTGCAGGCGTCGCTACAGTTGTCATACTATATGTATCCCAATAACCATAGCCGCCAGCTCTTGATCCTGAAAAACTGATAGTCACTGCGGGATAATTTGTACATGCGGTTTGAACGTAACTGCCGCTCAGAACTCCATCGTTACAAGTTCTCACTTGAGAAGCACAGGTACTTGGAGCGACGGCAAAGGTCGCATTGTAACCTGTTGCAGTTGCTCCATGTGCAATAGTTCCCCATGGAGTTCCAGTACAGCTATACCCTGCTCTCGTTTGAACACTCCAGGAACTGGAAGTCGTCGCACCTAAAGTGGCAGAAGCGTTTACTGTGCCTAAGAATGTGCCAGATGAAATTAATCTCAGTGCGATTGTGTCCCCAGGCATAACACCAGTTACGCTCGTACCTCCCCATGATCCATTTCTTGCAATGGCCGCGCAACCTGAACATGTCACAGTTAAAGGGCCATCGAATCCTGAAACTGTGACCGCATTGGAATCAACCCATCCCGAAGGATTTACTCCGGTTGTGTTCGTGAAAGAGAAAGCATTAGGAGTATTGTCTAAACAGACAGCACCACTTGGAATAAATCCGGCCGCACATGATGTAACACTCGCTACTGGACAGCTATTTGTTCCACTTCCCATTCCGGAATAAGTTACTGCTGTGGCGTTCGCAGGAAAATTGGTACAGGCATAGCGATTGTCATTATTGATTGGAGAATAATAACCAGTTCCAACTGACACACAGGCCGAACTGTTCCAATATTGATCGACTCCACACATTGCTCTACATGCGGCCCCATTTGGAGCATAGTTAACAGCACACGTACTTACACTTGCAACTGGACAATTATTTACTCCTGCTCCGGAACCAGAATAGGTCACAGAAGTCGCATTGGCCGGAAGATTTGAACATGAATAACGACTATCATCGTTCACTGGAGAATAGTAACCATTTCCAACCGCCACACAGGCAGAGCCATTCCAGTATTGATCAAGTCCACAAGTGAGACGACAAGTCGCTCCGTTTGGAACATAGTTCGTATCACAGGTCACACTCGAGATTGGACAGTTATTTGCTCCACCACCAACGCCAGAATAGATCACTGAGGTCGCATTAGGGGTGGTATTGGTACACGTATATCGATTGTCGTCATTAACTGGTGAATAATAACCGGCCCCCACAGTCACGCAGGCCGATCCATTCCAATATTGATCTACTGGACACAACTGACGACAACTCAGACCATTCGGAACATAGTTTGAATTACAAGTTAGACTTGATAAAGGACAATTATTCGTTCCAGAGCCCGAACCAGAATAAGTCACAGTTGCTGCGTTTGCGGGCATATTAGTACAAGTGTATCGAGTATCATCGTTGGCCGGTGAATAGAAACCATTGCCAACTCCAATACATGCAGACCCGGTCCAGTACTGATCGAGTGGACATAATAAACGGCAGCTCATTCCTTCAATTGTGTAATTCGTATTACAACCAGTCACACTTGCAACTGGACAGTTATTTGTTCCTCCACCCATTCCGAAATAAGTTACGGTACTGGCGTTGGCCGGCATATTGGTACAAGAATAGCGAGTGTCATCATTTGCAGGAGAATAGTAACCCATTCCAACTGAAACGCAGGCAGAGCCATTCCAATATTGATCGAGCGGACACATTAAGCGACAAGTGGCCCCATCAGGAGCGTAATTCGAATTACAGCTTGTCACAATGGCAATTGGACAGTTGTTTGTTCCGCCACCCATACCAGAGTAAGCGGCAGCTGTGGCATTCGCTGGCAGATTAGAACAAGAATAACGAGTATCATCGTTTATTGGTGAATAGTAACCAACTCCAACCGCGCCACAAGAAGCTCCTAACCAATACTCATCAAGTCCACACATGAGACGACAAGAACCGCCATCTGGAGCATACGTCAGTGCACAGGTTGAAACACTCGCAATCGGACAAGTGTTCGTGGTGAGCCCTGTACTCACGTCATAGATAACATCAACGGCGTTTGCAGGTTTATTGGTACAAGAACTCAGAGCTATTGCCCCACTTCCTGAGACGAAAGTTCCTTGAGGAGCGGCCAGACAAGTTACTGAGAGATTACTTGTTGGTTGATAATGTCCTGGAGTACAAGGCACACAGTTTGTACCATCATAAGAATTCCCGGCAGGACATTGTATAGTGAAAGTCTGACTTCCCGAAGGTGACCAGTTCCCCACTTCATCTCTTTCTTGAACATAGAGAATATGCGGACCGTAAGAAAGATCAGTTGTTGGGGTAAAAAAATTGGAAGTTGTTTCAAGAGCACCGAACGATAAATCAGTATCATCTAATTTATAACGATAAGTTCCTTCGCCCGCTCCTCCAGAAATCCATGACCAAGTCGGAGTGAGATCAATAGTAGTAGCATCTGCCGCCATAATGGGCATTGCCGGAAGGGCCGTATCTACTGTTACGCGAATACTTTCAACTTCAGAGTATGGTTCATCACTAGATGAATTAACCGTACGAACCTCAATCAGATACTCTTGAGCAGGATCGCCACTAAGCCCCGGTAGATCAAGCGACCACTCTCCATTCACACAACTTGTTAGATCCGATCTCCAAACTCCACCATCAACTCTTACTTCCATTCCATCGGTCGTATCTGAGTTACAAGTTCCTTCAAGGATGGGAGATGTAATGTTGGTAGAAAAATCTGTATTGTTATTTGATGTAATAGTCGGATTGGGTGTGGCCGGTCTTTGATAGTTCACATCATAAGTTATAGACGGCGTTTGAGCGCTAATTGATTCGGCCACAATATAAGACAGCAAACGATCATTATTTGGGTCTGTAACAGGTATTCTTGTTACAAAGGTTCGTGTGAGGACATCACAAGGTGAGTTTGTAATCAGGCCCTCATATTCAACATCCACACTAGATGCGGCCCCCGGACATTTACCACGAAGTTCAACTTCAACAGTCACTAGATTTACAGCTTCAATTTGATGGCCAGTAATTAAAGGTGATGAAGGTGCAGTCTCTTTAACAATAACTTTTATATTACCAGATAGAATGCCAACATCCTGACACGAGCAAAGGAATAGTGTGAATAGTGAGAGGAGAAAAAATTTCTTCACATATCAAATATCGACTATAAATATTGGAATATTCAGTTAATTATTAAGAAATTACCGACTGTTACAAGGCCTTTTTGTTACAGTTATTTATTTCTTTTTCTTAAAGAGAAGTAAGAATTTTTTGCCTTAATGAATGTTCAGTTTGCGTGGACTTCTTGTGAAGATCAAATTTTTGGGTCTTTTTATGTTATTTCAATTCCATGAACAACATTCCTTTTTACTCTCATGTCCTCAAAAAAGGACTAACACAAAAGCAAGCGTTGAACCCAAAGTACTCTCTCAGGGCCTATGCCAAGGAACTCAATATTCATCCATCTGTATTGAGCCTGGCAATCAAAGGCGAACGAGCTTTGACGGAAAGAGATACACAGGCAGTGCTTAGCAAACTGAATCTTGCACAAAACGAAGAAGTAAAATTTCGAAAAAGTTTTAAAGATGTTCAGCCACCGGGGAACAAAAAGGTCTTTCTTCTCGAATCAGATTTTCATCAACCCATAATCACCGACTGGGAATACTTCGCCTGCTTAGAGCTTTTTGACATTGCTGATTTTACAGTAGATGCAGAAAATGTGAGTAAAAAGCTGAATCTAAGTATTGAAAGATCTCAGCAGATTTTGAATATACTCCTCGAAAAAGAACTTATCCGAAGAGATGAAAACCTGGTCTATCAAAAAGTGCACCATAGTCTTGCAACTACTGACAATGTTCCTTCTAACATCATCCGCGAGTCTCATCATCGAGGTCTGGAGATGGCCAGAGAAAAACTTGAAACGACCCCTATGGAGTTAAGGGATTACTCTGCTGTGACTCTCGCCATTGATCCGGCCAAATTAGATGCGGCCAAGGCCATGATAAGTGCCTTTCGCCAGAAGATGATTAAATTCATGAGCACAGGAAATAAGAAAGAGGTTTACCGCTTTTCGTTTCAAGTCTTCCCCTTGTCGAACTTGGAAGATAAATCGAAGAAAGATTAATCTTTGCACTTACTCTTAGAAATGGTGTTCTGCTCTTTCGGGCCAATCGCCAGATTGTACTTTGATTTCACCCACTGCCAGTCTTTGATGTATTTGCAGGCGTAATCGTGATTCACTGGAAGCCATTCATCAATCCCTTTCGCCCCTTTCTTACGATTATAGGACCTGAAAGTAATCACGAGATTCTCCGGATCATTAGCAAAGGCTTCTTTCTGCTCCTTACTCCAACCAGCTCCTCCATGTTCATGAGCATGCTTTAGTGGAACAAGGTGATCAACATCAACGTTCTTAGCGTCTGTGTGAACTTGTGGGTAATAGTAATCTTTCCAGCGCCCGCTGATGACTGTGCATCCTTTTTTATTGAGCTTCACATCCGTATATGAACGATTAATGAGAATTTCCTGACGGGTATTCTGACAGTCACGATCTTCATCCACCCAATGCTTCCATTCCTTACGGTCATATTTGGTAGTTGGTAATTGAAAAGATTGGTGAGAACAAGAGGCCAACAGGAGAAGCAATAACATTTTTTTCATGCAAGTGAGTGTAACATAATTTCTTAGAAACAGTTACTGTATGGGTACCTCTAAATTAAGTTGATGAATGAATCCTGTTTAATAGTTAATAAATAAATGGATCATTCATTTGAAATAGTCATCAAAGAAAACATACACAGTATGTTCATTGGAATTTCCGGATTAATACGGAAAGAAGATTTACATCAATTCGAGTCCACACTCTTAAAGATTGAGGCGGTCAAAGAAATAAGTACTTTTATTTTTGACCTGACCTTACTTGAAGAAGCTCCCCTACTCGTCACAAGTGTCCTCATGCTGATGCAAATGGAGGCGAGAAAGAAAGGACGGGTTTACTGCATGCCCCCTCTGAATCATTTAAAAATGGAACTTTCAAAGTTCGGAGTCATTAGAGATTCTGAAACTATGCCGATTGAGGTTCCTATTTTTTCTCCAACATAGCTTCGATCTTTGCCAACCTGGCCTTCATTTCGGCATTTTCTTTTTTCAATCTTTCCAACTCTTCACGCTGTCCTGTGAACTCAGAATAGAACTCTTGAATCGCTTTCGTTAAGAGGGATGTTAATGAGCTGTACTTGACACCCGAGAGTTTGCCCTTCGAATACTCCGCCATGAGAGGATCTACTTTCTCAATTTCCTCAGCGATGAAACCAAGATCTTCCTGATTGTTATTTTTCCACACGAAAGAGACCGGACGCATTTTTAAAACGGTATTTAGACCTAGATTTAAATCTTTTATATCTTTCTTAGTCGAACGAAGTGATGTGCAATAACCCCAGAACCCCCATGCACCATTATAGCAAGCAGTTGAGTTACTTCCTGATGAGTCGACCCGTCCATTCGTTCCATTAGCAATGCCACTGGAAGTTTGATAAACCGTTCCTGCTGTACTAATCGCTCCTGAATAAATACCTCCATTTACGTGAAGAGTTGCAATAGGACTCGTGGTACCAATTCCAACGTTACCAGAGCTGGATATGCTCAGGCCCGAAGTTCCACCATTCCCAACGAGCTTGTAAATGCCAAGATTCAAATTTTGCGTGGCCAGGTGATTACCTAGATTATCTGATCCAGCTTGCCCACCGGCCCCTCCCATGCGAGCTCCTGAGAAGTTCCAAACTTGATTCGCAGTGTTCGCTGATGCGACTACGCTCGAAGCATCACTTGATATGCCAAATGCACGTACCCGCACGACCTGACCAGCGGATAATCGAAGTATGGTAGAACCATTGAGTGCACCCTCGTTCGCTCCTGTGGTGATGACTTCGGAAGATCGGGCCTTCACTACACCATCCACCCATAGTTCTGAATTTCTTGTATGTAACTTTCCCACATTTGAGAGATAAATGGCCCATGAGAAATAATACGTCCCATCCTCAGGCACTGTGTAGGTTCCATTTGTTACATTGTACGAATTAGAAACGTCATATTCTTCATTCGTATAGATGACATCAGTCGCAGTTCCGCTTGGGAATGTCGCTGCGGCAGAAACCTGAGTTGCTCTAAACTCATGAGTCGATCCCCCCACCTGTCTCCAAACAGTTGCCTGATACACGAACAGAGATTTTATATCAGTATCGAAAACCATAAGACCATTGGCCGGCGAAGGAATGGCGTTCCTTTGTGCCGTGGTCATTCGTGGTAATAAGAAACCACTTGAGGTAGAAGTCACATCCAGTGCCGCCGAAGCATCAGGTGTTGTTGTACCTATTCCTACGTTACCAGAAGAATCAATAAGAAGGCGATCAACCGCCACGACTCCTGTACGAAAACTCATTTTATCAGTGCCATGATCGTACATCACTGCACCAGAATAACCGGCACCTGACGAGCTATCAGGATCTGCAAAAAGAATAGAGGTTGATCTTGTATTCCCGGAAATTAGCTGAATATTAACGTTACCATTGGATGTAGTACCCTCGATAACGAGAGGTGAATTTGCATTTGTCGACGGCGATAATGAAGCTCCACTGACGAGATGTAGTTTCGAAGCAGGAGACGCGGTTCCAATTCCAACTCTCCCAGTATCGTAATAAATATCTGATCCAGAAGTGGTCCACTGAGTGGATCCAGCTCCAATCGCTGCCACCTTATCATCAACATATTTTTTGTTTGCAGCATCCGAATTTCCAGAAGGATCTCCAAGATTGGTAATGAGCTTACCACCGAGTTGAAGATTTCCGGTCATAACACTGGAGCCATCAAGAGGAACATAACTTGCTTGAGAGGTAATGATAGTAGCATCTTTCGCCTCTAATTTTCCGAGTGCCTGGTTAATTGTATCCAGTGGTGTAATCGGAATCGCAGTTCCCATTCCATAACCAGTCAGGACCGTATTTAAGAAGCTCGAACTAAATGAGCCAAGGGTCTTGTCCCCTCTCACATAATCATTCACTGTCCCTGTGGGAATAGTCGGTTCTTTGTCATTGAGGGCCGTTGTAAGTCCAGCAATCTTTGATTGAGCAATCGCGGCCGTTGCAGAAATATCCGCGTTCACAATACTTCCATCAATGATTTTGTCCGAATCGATGGCACTATCAGCAATCTGAGTTGTCGTAATGGAACCATTGGTAATAGTTGGTGACGGCGCAGGAACTGCTTCCCATTTCGAATCAGCAGCATTCCACTGAATAACATCACCATCTTGAATACCGGTCACATCAACATCCGCAATTTCTGAAAGCTTTGAACCGTTAAGTTTTCCTGCGGCCTTAGTGAGCATACTCCAAGAGTAGTCTCCACTTAATGGAACCACTGCACCGGTTCTTCCATTAAAGCCGGTCACTCCGCCCGTTGCCTGGGCCTCAAGTTTGATCCAACTCGAGCCATTAAAAATCACCCAATCGCCAACTCCATAAGTTTCTGGACCTGCTCCCAGATCCTGAATTCCAGCAACGGTCACGATATAATAAGAGCCAGCAGTTCCCCCAAGCGCGACGATGTCGGGAGAATCTGTAGAAGCATCATAGGAGCCAGCAAATATTTGAGTATTTGTGATCGAGGCCGGGACCCAGTTCGTTCCATTGAAACGAAGGTATTGCCCAGCTGCTGCTCCCATTGATGGAAGCTCGACAGTTATTGGAAATGTGGCCGAAGCAGAAGCATTTGAGACGATAAGATTGAATGTTCCACCGACCAGCAAAGTGAGAGCATTTTTGGCATTTAGAACCAATTTCTCCTCAGTCTTAGATTCAATCTGAAAGTTATGATTGGTACCACCTTGAATCTTTGCGACCGAAACCCCTTTGAGGTTCTTTCCGGTAACGATTAATTGATTATGCTCAATTCTCACTCCGTATATTTTCGGAGGTGCCGAATAGGAATCTTTAATATTTACATTTATCTTACCCATAATCATAGAAGTGTCCTGGCAACCACCAGAGACTAACAATAATAAACTAAGAGTGAAGACCTTCATAACGTGCTCCAGAAAGACCCTATTACTAGGATAAGGGCTATCAGGACCAGATTTTCATGATGAGCAAGATCCGCTCCCAAAAGTGTAACGACTTACCAGTTACAATCATTTATTGGAGAATCATTAAGTTAAGAACCTGATCCAAGGAAAGAACTGCCTACGTTGTAATCAAGTGTAACAAATACTTTTGTAACAATATGTAGCAGTTAAGATTTGTGAAGATCTTTAAATAATAACGATTTTTTTAGTTTTATATGTTAACTGAAATCTATGAACAACATTCCTTTTTATTCTCGCACCCTCAAAGAAGGGCTAAAACAAAAGCAATCGTTGAATCCAAAATATTCACTTAGGGCCTATGCCAGGGATCTTAACATTCATCCTTCTATTTTAAGCTTGGCGATAAAAGGTGAAAGGACCCTAACTGAAAAAGACGCTCAACTCGTTCTTAATAAACTTCAATTGACTCCAGAAAACGAAATCCTTTTCCGTAATAGCATGAAGTCTGATCCGTCAGTCATAGATAAAGTTAAAATTAATCGCCATTACCAAAGACAGGTTTTCATACTTGAGTCTGACTTTCATGAGCCCATAATCACCGACTGGGAATTTATGGCATGTCTGGAGCTTTTTGATTTTAAAGACTTTGAAGTGACTATCGACAATGTCAGTAAAAAACTCAATATCTCAATGGTCAGGGCAAAAGAGGTGTTGGACATTTTGGTCGAAAAGAAACTTATCATGCTAGACGAAGAGCTTCGTTATCAAAAAATCCACGTGAATGTTTCCACGACTGCTGATGTGCCTTCACAGGCCATTCGTCAGTCTCATTACAATGCTCTAGAAATGGCGAAAGAAAAGCTTAAAACCACTCCGATGGAGCTTAGAGACTATTCAACAATTACTCTCGCGATTGATCCGAACAAGTTGGTTGAAGTAAAATCTATGATACGAGATTTCAGGCAGAAAATTATTTCTCTCATGAACGAAACCGATCGAAGTGAAGTCTACCGTTTCTCTTTTCAGGTCTTCCCACTTTCAGCGGTTGAAGACAAAGAAGAAGTTAAAGATTAAACATCTCAATCAGACCTGAACGAATCAACATCACTCCAATCGCAGCAATAAGTAGCGAGAAGATCTTTGTGACCGCATCACTAACGTCTTCTCCAAGCTTATTAACGATCCAACCCGCACGGGCAAACATCACCCACACGATCGCGAGGTTAATTAATAAACTGAGAATCGTAATAATAAGACCGTATTGTTCAGTCCCTACCATTAGAGTTGTCAAGGCCGCTGGACCCATCATAAGTGGAACAGCAATAGGAACAATTCCAACTCTGGTTGGGGCCGCGGCACCCTGGTGACTTGAAGAATCCAGAAGATCACGGATAGCGAACACAAGAAGAAGTAAACCACCGGCCACGCGGAAGTCACTCTCAGTAATACCTAGGAAATTAAAGATCGCGCGACCACCAAAAATGAAAATCAATCCAATCAATAAGGCAGAACCAGTGGCGCGGTAAATAAGGCTTTTACGGTCTTCTTCCGAAAGTTTCTTAGTGAGACCCACCAGGAAAGGTAGAGCACCTAGAGCATCGATAGCAACGAAGAGAGATATGAAGGCCTTAAAAAATTGATTTTCCATGCCTTATTGTAAGGCTAAGGCTTCACAAACTTCAAGGTCATTCGGTCACTTTCGCCAATGTCTTCGTACTTATCCTTGTCCTGCTCTCCTAGACGATAAGTCGGAGGAAGAGTCCAGACACCCGTTGGATAATCGGCAGTGTCTTTGGGGTTGGCGTTTATTTCAGAGCGCCCAACAAGTTTGAAGCCCGCTTTAGTGGCGAAGAAAATAACTTCCTTCTCATAAAGGTAACCACTTTTTGGCACTCGCTTTTTACCATCATGAATTCTGTGCTGAACGATCCCTAGTGTCCCGCCGGGCTTCAAAACATCAAAGAAGAATTGAAACGAGGCATGAGCAGATCTTTTTGCTACCCAATTGTGAACGCTATTAAAACTCACAACTGCATCAGCGAAATTTTTTGGAATCTTGTTTCGCTTATCCACCGGCTCAAATGGAATGATCTTAGTGTGATTCTGAACTTCATGGTTTCTCAGAAGAATGTCTTGAAGTTTTTTCTCGTTTTCTTTCAGAACTGGAGAAGGTCTTGGTGGCATACGAGGAACGGCGAGATACAACTGACCTTGTTTCGCCAGATAGGGAGCGAGAATTTCTGTGAAATAACCGGCACCAGGCGAGATTTCAACCACGGTCATATTTGGTTTAATGCCAAAGAAATCGAGTGTTTCTTTCGGATGCTGATATTCATCACGTTCTTCGTTCTCAGGAGTACGAAAATTCGACGTGACCGCTTCTTCCATGTTTTCTGGTAAAGGAGATTTTGGATCAGGGTACTTATGAGAACAAGAAACTAAAACTAATGCAGCTGTAAGGAATAAAACTTTCATTGTCACCTCAAAGAATACCGTATAACGATTCTTTCTTCTTATCAATCTCATGTTCCCAGATTCTTATCACTTTCACTCCCATGCCGCGATAGTACTTATTATTGCGTCGATCTCTTTTCCTATTAGATTCCACTTTAGTGTTCCAGAAGGCCTTATTTGTTTTAGTTCCCTTAAAACATTTCGGGCACCCGTGCCAAAAACAACCGTCCACAAATAGGACCAACTTCTTTTTCGGAAAATAGAAATCGGGTCTCCCCGGGAGATCTTTTCTCTGCATCTCCCAGCCGGAAATGCCCATACGAACCAGATGCATTCTGATTTTTAGTTCAGTGGATCTATTTCCATTACTTTTAATTTTGGACATGATCCGAGATCGCTCCAGTGAAACGATCTTCGGAACATGTTCTTTTAAATTCTTTTCCATAATCAGCTAAGATCAATGATCCCTGTGAGGTCCAAATTCTCTAAAAATACATGGTCATGGGAGACCACAATCAAAGCACCGTTAAATTCAAGAAGTAGACTCTCCAAGAATTCGATATTCGGCATATCCAAATTGTTCGTGGGTTCATCCATAATCAAAACTTGTGGAACAGGTTCACTCAAAAGGACTTTCGCCAGAGATGCACGGAGCTTCTCTCCACCACTTAGCTCTGAGACTTTTTGAGAAACTCGTTCACCCTGAAAGAGAAACATGGCGAGTGCGTTTCTGAGGTCCTTGTCACTCATTTGAGTTACCGACCTTACATTATCAAATACACTTTCATCATGATTGAGAACCGAATAGTGTTGGTCAATAAGTCCAACTTCCACTGATCCAAAGCCCAGTGACCCTCTTTTCTCTCCTGGAAGATTTTTACCTAAAAATAGTTGAAGCAATGTGGATTTACCTGAACCATTTGCCCCGGTAATGGCCAATCTTGCTGGCCCATGAAAAGTAAAACTCAAATCATTGGACCAAAGATCCTCTTGGCCATCAAAATGAAAATTAAAATCACGTGCCTCTACAATAAGCTTCCCTTGAGGGATCTCAACCTGAGGAAGATTGGCAAACATCACGGGATCAACTTTTAGTTTTTGAAAAGCGTCCCAAGCATCATTTACCGCCTCATTGAGTCTTTCCATCGTGTTCTTATCGATGTCTCCCATGGTTTGTTGGGCCCTTCTCTTTCTTCCACCAGCTAGAATTCGCGGCAAACTTCCACTGTTACCCATCTTCTTTCCCTGGGCCAGTCGCTTTTGTTGTTTCTCAACTTTCTCTTGTCGCTCTTCAATGCTAGCGGCCTTTCTTTTCTTTGCTTCCTCAAGATCGTGTCCAAGTTTGTCCCGTTCTCGTTCGCGCCAGATGGAATACTCGCCCCAGCCTCCTGAGAATAAAGAGAGACCTTGATTAGAAAGTTCAATGATCTTATCTACTCTTTCCAGAATTTCTCGATCATGGGAAATGATGAGAACTCCACCATTGAAGAAATTCAAGAACTCCTGAATCACATCTCGCCCTTCCCGGTCCATGTGATTGGTTGGTTCATCGAGGATAATAAAAGAGGCACCAGATGCGGCCGTCTTCACAAGCCTCACCCGCGCCCATTCACCACCACTTAAACTTGAACAAGTTTGCTCCAAAGAAAGATTCTTCAAGAAAGAGAGTAAAAGAGATTCTTCAAAAGCATTGGTCTCCATCAGATATTCAGAAAGAGAAATTTCTGGTGGAGTTTCTTTTTGATGAAAAATGTGTACGACTTCGGAACCTTTCGAAATAGTTCCCGATGTCGGATCAAGATCACCCAACAAGAGATTGGCAAGCGTGGTCTTCCCCACACCATTAGGTCCAATCAATCCGTAGATTTTGGTCTCGAGTGAAAAATTGATACTCTTAAATATTTGCTGACCGTCCGGCCATTCAAAGCCGACGTTATTGAATACTATTGTCATAACACCACTCCACACCTCGAAAGGTGCGCTCTAAATTAGTAAATAGATCGATTTAGAATGGTTTATGCTCTCATATAGTCCGGGTTTGGGCCCGGACCGCTATCATAACACAATTTGGCCCGATCTGGGCAAGACTCAATGATTAAAAAGGTTTGTAGACCGCTAAGTAAATGGCCCCAACGAGTAAGAGACCAGTTATCCCGGAAAAAGACTTGCCCAATTGAGGCTTAAATTTTGATGTGAGTGCCAGGGCACCCATGATGATCCAAAGACCAAACTTAGCATCTGCCCATTTTGGAAAATTTTCATGAAGACCTAAAGTGGAAACTAAACCAAATGAAGAGGCCAAGACGAGAATCCAAAGTAGACCAAACAACCAGTACGACTTTTTAGAAAGGCTAAGAACCATCGCTCCGATACTTGCGAAATGAATCACCTTGAAAAAGGAATAATCCATAAAACTCCCCCTTGAATATGAATAAGGGGGCCATTTTAGTACCTCAAGTTAGGTTGAGGTCAAATGTGAAATTTCTCTGGAGCTGGTTTTGAAAGTTCCATCACAAGATTGTTTTGGTTAACAGTCAGGTGACCGTGATTTCGTTCAAGGATTTCACTGAATTGCTTGTGGCTGATCTTATCACCAATATCTCCACTGGAATCCATGTAATAGATATTCAGACCGCCCTGCTCATCGGCAGCAATCAGTTGCACCCATTTTTCTGGAAGATCAGAAAGTCTCTCAACAGATTGATTTAAGAGATTGGTCAAAAGCTGCTCGAGTTGACTGATACGTCCTCGGACGAATTTATTTTCAACTCCTCGAAGGCGCAGTTCAATTCCGTGATTACGAAGTCGCTGACCAGTAAGCTTCATCACATCTTCAATGAGCTTACCAAGATCAATATAAGTCTCAACCTCTCTTGTATCAGGGTAAATGAACTGACGAAGTCCTTTAACACTTGTTACAATTCGGTCGCAGCCCTTCTTAATGCTATTGAAGATTTTTTCTTGTTGAGGATCATCGTTTTTTCGCGCCAGTTGATCAGCACGTCCTATTACAATAGTAACAGCGTTATTAATCTCGTGAGTAACACCGGCCGCCAGCATTCGGAGTTCATTAAACTCAGTTTCCTTCATCCGAAGTGCTTCATCTTTTTTACGAATTTCTTTTTTCAGACTGGATCGCATCCAAAGAGAAGCGATAAAGAGTCCGATTGCGAGGGCCAGAATAAAGTATGAGGTTAGGTGTGATCCCGTTTCCATTCAACTATCTTAGCTGGCACATGGCAAAGGTCAGAATGGATTTAAACTTAAGAACACCGGACTGAATTAAAGGCCTATTCTCTAACTATACGATTATGTTTTGTTGCTGAATAATAATGGCTATGAATACCGGTCAATGGACCTATGCAGGATTAAATTTCAACGGACTCTCTCTCGCGGGTGTTAGAACCAGTATAGCCATTCCCGAACTCTCCCTCGCCTTTGATCTCGCACAGGGACTGCCTCATGCGATTGGAATGAATCATTTTCTTATTACTCACGGACATATGGATCATTCAGCGGGCATTCCTTATGTGATCTCTCAAAAGGCGATGCATTCCCACAAGACTCCTCACTTCTACATGCCCGAGAGTATGGTTGAACCCATGAAAGAGATTATGAATCAGTGGAGCCTCATCGAAGGACACCAGTACGATTTTCAATTTACAGGTCTAAAAACAAATGAGGCCTTCACCCTCTCCAGTAGGTATTTGGTCAAAACTTTTGAAACTGTTCATCGAATTCCTTCTCTGGGTTATTCGATTTATAGACGATTCCGAAAACTCAGGAAGGACTTGGAAGGAAAGGCCTCTGAGGAAATAGCAGCGTTTAGACAGCGTGGCGAAGACCCCACAGAAGAAAGAACTGAACTCGTTGTAAGCTTCACAGGTGATACTCAAATTGAATTCTTGGATAAAGCACCGGAAGTGGCCAACTCCAAAATCCTTTTGATGGAGGCCACGTACTTAAATGAAAAGAAAACTGTGGCAAGTGCCAAGGAATGGGGTCACACTCATTTGGATGAACTCATTCCTAGGCTACCAAGTATTAAGAGTGAAAAGATTGTTCTTATTCACTCTAGTGCTCGTTATAGTTTTGAAGAGGCACAAAGTATTCTCATGAAACGATTGCCAAAGACTGATATCGACCGAGTCGTTTTATTTCCCGGCCGTTAGCTCTTCGTACATCTTACGCGAGAATGCCTCTAATTCCTTAGGAGATCTCTCCCACATTTCATACATACCTCTTCCGATCTTGTCCGGGATAATGTCTTCCACTTCTTTTTCGACTTCGTTCAAAATACTAAAGGCCACTTCCGTTGGAGAAGTCATATCCATGGTGCTGCCCTTATTCATGTCTGTATCAATTGCACCTGGATTTACAGCATGAACAGCAATGCCTTTAGATCTCAATTCTATTCGGGCCGCTTGAGTAGCGGAATAAAGTGCGGCCTTTGAGGCCGAATACCCAGCGATGAAAGGAAAATTCACATAGCTTGCAATGGAAGCGATATTAATAATTCTGGCCTCAGGATTCTGTTCTAAAACAGGAACGAAGGCCTTCATCATTTGGATCGTTGAAAAATAATTGATCTCCATATCCCGCTTGAGATCACAATCAAAAAGACCACCAGGGCTAATAACTCCTGCATTGTTGATGAGGATCTGCGTGTCCCGAGCATTTCTTGTGGCATTTTGAATTTGCGTACTATCCGAAATATCAAGTTGAATTAGGACCACGCGAGAATCTCCGAAGTCCGGAACATTTTTAATGTCCCTAGAACAAGCGTATACCTTTTTTACATTCTTCTTTAATAGTGCTTCGACCAAGGCCTTACCAATTCCTCGATTGGCCCCAGTGACAAGTACGGTTTTGTTATCAAAATTCATAGTTACCTCTCTTTAAAGAAAGGTTAACTCTATCTTATAGACCTTGCTGGCGGGATACGGACCTGATCGTTAGTATTGAATCTCTACAACAGCATTCCCCTCTTTATCGATTTCCTTCATTGAAATGCTCAGACCATTCACAGATTCAGTAAAAGTCATGCCAGGAAGAAGAAATGAATCGAGATTATCGTAGAGAGAATAAGAAAGAACTTCGTTGTTCTGTGGATTACGGTAATGAAGTGACTCAGGTGTGACATCCAGGTTATATGAGGTCATACATTTATCGTTTTTATAAAAACCACCACGAAGCTGGATGCCGTTGGTCTTAATTTCTTTTGAGGCCTGATAGAACTCCGGTGACATGACAATCTGGTTATAATAGCGAGAACTCTCAAGCGGAAGCTTCGAGATGTTCTCATCAAATCCACGAGCAGTTCGGTATTCAAGGAACAATGATTGGATTGCAACCGTACAATTATTTGGGTTCACACAGGGAACTGGTAACGGGCCTTCGAGATTAATTCGAACTGAGACATTCTTTCCTACTGTCGTAAAAGGACGAAGTTTAATTCGGCGAGAGCTGCCTTCTTTATTAAGTACGATCAAGCTCTCATCTTTCGTTCCAATCCAGCCGAGTTCTTCCTTGTGGCAGGCAGAAAAATGAAGTGAAGGTCTGTAGAAGCCTTCCCCTCCCATGAGGGTGAACATGTCCGCAATGGCAGACTGAGTACACTTCGAGCGATCAAAGCTCACAACATCTTTTCCACAATCCAAAATATTTGAGTGTCCAGTAGCTCCAAATGAATGACCAAGTTCATGAGCAATCACCGATGAAGTGATATTCGTAAGAGATTGAACTGGAAGCTTCGGCAGAACAAAACGATTTGTGGCACTGAACTGGGCGAGACTCAATTTAACTTCACCAATTGAAGTGCTGTAAGTTTCCTTCCCGTGGGTCGAAAATCCAAAACTATTGTTCTTTGCACACTCACCAGTGTGATTCATGTGATTAAAAACCAACAGTCGATCAACTTTAGTCAGATCCAGAAGTTTATTTTGAATGATGGACTCCAGGACCTCATTACTTGAAAGGTAACAAGTTTTCCCAAGACCTTTAAGTCGTAACCACGGATAAGTCTTTCCCACCAGCCAGGCCTTTTGATGAGAGACCTCTTTTACGTAATTATTTACTGACTTTGATTCGTTAAAGATCGCTTTTTGAAACAGCTCAATGGAAGGTTCTTTACCATCTTCCAGGAGATCAAAGAACACAACTGCAGTTCGCTGCTCCCCGACAGAATCTTGTGAGAAGACAGAAAAAGACAAAAATACGATGGATAAAATAAGGTATTTCATCCTTATTTTATCTCTTGAAAGCCTCAACTCTTGCAAGCTTAACCAACTTGAAATTACCCTAAAACTCGGTTTATACCATTGGCGGGGTGCATTTCACTATAATGTGAGCATGAACACGCGGGTCCCTCTTCAAAATATAAAATTTGAATATGTCCTGGCAGCCTTACTTACGCTCATTGTAGTGATCTTCATTTATGGAAGACAGTTAGTATTTCACGAGATGGACGTTAATCACCGCGAGTCTGTTGATGATATGGAGTATCACTTCGATCGTATTTCAAGCGGGCAGTACTTAAGGAATCTGTCACACCTTATTAACATCCAGTCAGTCAATTATGTCATTAGGGAAGATGAGAAAGATAAACAAGCCCTGGATGAAACGATGAGGTTTTATCAGCAGACAGTTCAAAAGCTCAAAACAAAAGAAGACGAGAAACTTCTTGAGAACATTCTGAAAGGCCAAGAGGAAAAAATCCATTACATCATGTCACTCCTTCCACTTTCAAAAGGGGAAAAGGTTAAAGAACTTTCACGGCCAAAACTTCGCAGGCTTAATGCCAGACTTAGAGAAGATGAAGTGGGTCTAATTGACCTGGAAAGACAGAGATATCAAGAAGAAAGTGAGCAAGTTGATGAAGCAAGAAGAAAGATGGTAAAAGAGATCACTCTCACCTCCACCATTCTTCTCTTCCTAACGATTGGCCTTTCGGGACTTATTATTTATTTTGGGAAAAGAATCAGACTTCAGAGTCAGGGTCGTCTCGAGGCGATTCGTTCAAGAGACGATGTCCTGTCAGTTGTTTCTCATGATTTAAAAAATCCACTGGGGACCATCAAGCTCAATTGTCAGATGGCCATGAGAAATATCACTGGTGAATTTCCAAATCCGGAAAAGATCGTTAAAAATCTTGATGGCATTCAAAAAGCGGTCTTTATCATGCAGACCCTGATTCAAGACTTACTCGAAATGAGAAAGATTGAATCTGGTAAGATGGAGTTAGAGGTCAAGGAAGAAAATTTGAATGAACTGGTGGTTGAAGCTGAGTCACTGCTTAACCCAATGGCAGAAAAGAAATCCATCGCAATTACTAATACTCTCCCCTCAAATCCACTGATTATTAAATGTGATAAAATTAGGGTTCTCCAGATTCTTTCAAATTTAATTTCGAATGCTCTCAAATTCTCCAAAGAAGGCGGAAAGGTGGAAGTTCGAGTTTTAAATGAAGGCGAAGCAGTCCATTTAGCAGTGGCCGATCAAGGGCCCGGTATTTCAGAGAAAGACATCCCCCATCTTTTTGATCGTTTCTGGCAGGCCAAAGCAACGGCAAAGCAAGGAACGGGACTCGGACTCTCCATTGCTCAAGGTCTAGTACATGCCCATGGGGGGAGAATCTGGGTCGAAAGTAGAGTCAACCGCGGAACGACTTTCCACTTCACTTTGCCTGTGTAGCTTTGAAATTGTAAAATTTCGAATCCGATTCTTCCTTGTACCCAATGTCCTGATAAATTTTATTTGAAGTTGGATTTGCGAGATCAGTGTAAAGTACGCAAAACTTTTTTCCAGAGTCGAGCATCTTTTGACTTAGGCGAGCCACTGCATGTGAAGCATATCCCTTTTTTCGATATTCAACAGGAGTATAAACTCCGTTAATAGTGATACCATTTAAAGTGGGACGACTAATACAGGCAAGTGCAACAGGTACATCATTTACGACCCAACAATGGGCAAATTGATTGCTGATGGTCTTTTCGGCAAATTCCTTCCAATAACTCTCGTCATGCCTCTCTGCCGGAGGTAAAGATTCAGCGGCGAAACCCAGCATCCATTTCGTAACAAGATCAACTTCAGAAGGCATAATTGTTCTGAGTGAGCCTGAGACTTGAGTCGGGTGAATGACTTGCTCTAATTTATAGAGTTTTTGATACATTCCAAATTCAATATTTTGATTTGCTAGAATTGACCAACTCTTTGCAAAGAATTCAACTTCCTTCGAAGGACCAACCACACCAGGAATACTCGCACCGAGCTGGTGGAGGAACTGACTCAGTTCCTCCATGCCTTCTAATGTGCCATTCGAAAGAATTAAATTTGAAGGTCGATTTTGAATTGCCGCAGAGATCGTTTGCCCATTATCCAAAACTCTTAGGAGAAGCGGAGGAATTTTGGGTGCAGATCGAAGCATGCCTTCTGCAACTCCGAGGATGAGACTATTCGTCGGCTCATTTTGATATAACAAAGGGCCGGCCTCATCGAGGAAAGTATTAACTGACTCGTCTCTTACTACTTCAATCATGCCTGTCCCTTCTTAATATGATCAATAAAAGCACGAAGCTTCGGAAGAACTTGCGCCTGTTTAGGATAGTATAAATAATATCCCGTACTCGTCGCCTTGTATTTTTCGAGAACAATCTCTAACTCACCCGACTCGACCTTCTTCCTAATTGAATCCTCTGAAGAATAAAGAATCCCGTGTCCACTCACGGCCGCATCAATAATCTGAGAAGAATCATTCATAATGAGTGCACCCTTCACTTGCACTTGAAACTCTTCGCCCTTATGCTCAAACTCCCAACGATCATAGAGTCTGTCTCCTAAGCGAATCGGAAAGCATTTATGCGAGAGAAGATCCTTCGGGTGTTTCGGTCTGCCCATTTTATCAAAGTACGCTGGAGAGCCAGCAGTCACAAAATGTACGGGCCCAAAAAGTTTTACTGCGACCATGTCTTTGGCGAGAATGTCTGAAAGTCTGATACCGGCATCAAAGCCGTTCCCTACAACATCCGACTTTCCATCTTCAAGACACAGCTCAACTGTGACCTCTGGATATTTTTCGATGAAGCTGTAAACAATGGGTGCGAGATAAGATTGATAAACAACTCTCGGAAGGTTAATTCGCAAAAGACCGGTAGGTTTTTTCGAGTAATCACCCACATGTTCAAACGCATGAAGAATTTGATCAATCGCCGGACCAGTTTGAGTAAGAAACTGACTTCCAGCTTCTGTAAGGCTGATGCTTCTAGTGGTCCTTGATAATAACGCCACCCCAGCACGCTGCTCTAGCTGCTTGATAATTTGGCTGATTGCCGAGGGAGTTACGCCTAAAGTCTTTGCTGCTGCGGTGAAGCTTTGTTTCTCGGCAACGGTCTTTAAGGCAATGATTCCGCTGAGTTGGTCATTTTGCATAGGATAATCGATTATTAAGTTTTACTAACAAGTTCATAAAGATTTCTCTCATTTCGCAGATCATTCGACCAGCTTAAAATCTTAGAAAACTGGGCCCATCCCAAACCAAGGAATTCCAATGATTAAAGCTAAAGGCATGGCGGCCTTCAATGCCAAAGAACCACTTAAACCATGGTCATTCGTTCGTCGTGAGGCGAAGGATTATGACGTAATTATCGATATTAAATTTTGTGGAATTTGCCACTCTGACATTCACACTGTGAGAAGTGAATGGGGTGAAGCGAATTATCCGGTTGTTCCGGGACACGAGATCGCAGGCGTTGTTCGCGCGGTTGGACCGAAAGTAACGAAGTATGAAGTTGGTGATCATGTTGGTGTAGGTTGTTTCGTTGATTCATGTCGTGAATGTGCTCACTGTAAAGCAGACCTTGAGCAATACTGTGATGTAGGAATGAACGCTACTTACAACAGCATGGAAAAAGATGGTGTTACTCCGACTCAAGGTGGTTACTCGGATGTGATCGTAGTTGATGAAAACTACGTTCTCAGAATTCCAAAGAATCTTCCTCTTGATAAAGCGGCCCCTCTTCTTTGTGCTGGTATCACTCTCTACTCGCCTCTGAATCACTGGAATGCCGGTCCTGGTAAGAAAGTTGGTATTCTGGGTATGGGTGGTCTTGGTCACATGGGTGTGAAGATTGCTGCTGCTCTTGGAGCTGAAGTTACGGTGATCAGTCACTCTGACAAAAAACGCGAAGATGCGATGAAGTTTGGTGCTCACAATTTTATCTCAACTAAGAATCCAGAAGTGTTCGAACAGAATGCTTCGAAGTTTGACTTGATCATCAATACGGTCTCAGCTGAGATCAACATGAATGATTACTTCAACCTTTTGAAGACTGATGGATCACTGGTAGTCGTAGGTCTTCCGGAGAAGCCACTTTCAATTCATCCGTTTCCTCTTGTGATGAAACGCAGAAGCTACGCTGGTTCTCTTATTGGTTCAATCAAAGAAACTCAAGAAATGCTCGACTTCTGTTCTAAGCACAACATCACTCCAGAAATTGAAGTGATTAGGCCTTCTCAAGTGAATGAAGCTTATGAGAGAGTCATTAAGAGCGATGTTCGTTATCGCTTTGTTATGGATATGTCGAAAATCTAGTCTCGGAGTTTTATATGGACAGTCACATTGCCCCGGTTGAGTTAAAAAAGGCCTTCCGCTTGATTAACCACGGTCCTACCATTCTTGTTTCTGCTCGCTTTGGCGGCACAGATAATGTGATGGCCGCGGCCTGGGCATGTGCTCTGGACTTTGATCCTCCTAAACTTACCGTTGTGCTGGATAAGTCGACCAAGACTCGCGATCTAGTTGAGAAAAGTGGAATGTTTGTGATTCAGGTTCCCACTGTTGCTCAATTAAAACTTACTCAAGCAGTTGGTAGCAGTACTCTTCATAATGATCCAAATAAACTTCAAAAGGCCGGCGTTGAACTGCTTAAGTTCGAAGGTTTTGATTTACCATTCGTAAAAGGCTGCTCAGCTTGGCTCGCTTGCAAACTTATTCCAGAACCGCATAATCAAGAGACCTATGATTTGTTCATCGGGGAAGTTGTGGGTGCTTGGTCTGATACTCGGGTATTTAGTAATGGTCATTGGCACTTCGAAAATGCTGATCCTTCAATGAGAAGCATTCATCATGTTGCTGGTGGGAATTATTATGCGATTGGGGAGCCGTTTAGTACAAAATAAAAATGGCCTTCTTTCGAAGACCATTTTTCGTTCGTTTTCCGTCTTCCGATTTTACTCTTCCGACTTCCTTCGAACTAAAATCAGGATACGCCTTTGAAAGAAAAGTGTGAATCCCTTTATCCTGAATTCTCCCGCAAGTGCAAACAGTAAGACTCAGTTTACTGACAAAAACTTATTACGTTTCTACTATGAGACCCATCATAACCATGGAGGTTTTATGTACGTAGAAGGATTTATTTCAGCAGTACCGAAGGCCAACAAACAGCTCTACAGTGAACACGCTAAAAAGTTCGCAGAGATTCTGAAAGAGCATGGTGCCACTCGTGTGGTGGAATGCTGGCAAAGTGATGTTCCTCATGGAAAAACGACAGACTTCTTTGGCGCTGTTAAGGCAAAAGAAGACGAAGAGATCATCTTTAGCTGGATCGAGTATCCGTCGAAAGAAATTCGGGATAAAGCGGATAAATACATGATGGAAGCTCCTGAAATGAAGGAGATGGGCAAGAACATGCCGTTTGATGGCTCAAGAATGATATATGGTGGATTTGAGTCCATTCTGGATTCATGAAAAAAAGAATGAATCATATGAATTTTTGACGATTGTTTAGGTCTTCTGGATTTGCAATAACTCTCCCGCAAACCCAGGAGGCCTTTATGAAAACTCTCGCACTAGGAACTCTTACTCTCATTTCTGCTACTCTCGCTCACGCCAATACTTCCCCTCTCTTACTAGACGCCGCTTGCAGTTACAGCTGCACTTACACTGTCGAAAGATGTTATGACGGTTGTTATGAAATGGAGTCGTCTAAGAAAAAGTACGTCGATTATCGTGGACTCTCACTAGAAGCGATCGAAAGTGTTAGGTACTCAGATGAACTCAGAAAAGAGTGTCTTAAAACTCTTCCTGAAATGACCCAATGGGATGCTGATGCAAAGTTCAGCAAAATTGAAAATTTCAAGTGTGAGTATTTCAAACACTAAGAGTCTTTAGCAACACAACGGACCGAGGCGCCATCTTTGAGATCGCCGACGTCCGTTTTTTGTTCTGAGCCGTCCCACAAATACACACTCGCAGGCACTGCACGTCTGCGGTATTTTCTTCTCGTTTTAACTGGAGTTGAAGACCAGAACCAGTGATTCATATTTGGTAGGGCCTCTTTCATACCATTGGCCGCTGCGGTTTCATACTCCCGAATAGAGGGAAGTCTCCATTTCAAAGAACCCAATACTTCGTAACCTGATACTTCATCATCACAGGCCTTCTGAGACCCATAATGGTTAAAATCAGTAGGGATACGGCTCCCCCAAATGAGTTTGGTCTTTGTATCTTGATAAAATTCAACTCCTTTATCAGTCGCTGAAACTAAAACGAAATTACCCTTTGATTGGTTACAGTCCTTAATACGATCTTCCACTGTGCCTTGAAGGCCACACGGTTTAGCAAAAGCAGTTGAAATAAAAAAGAATGGAATTAGGTATAGGTATCTCATAGACGTTGTATCGGACGACTCCAGAAAACATTGAGAACCTGACACTCTAACTCCAGAATATTATTCTCGGCTATGTTCTACTTTGTTACCAAAATTATAAATTTTGGTTCCTAGTTTAGCGGCACCCATTTTTGTTACAATTTCACCTACTCTTTCAATAGCATCGCCTACTGTATGCATGAAAGAACCTTTTGATGTTGTATTTTTCATAAGGCCTCCTTAGGCTTTTCTTCTCTTGAAATATTGTATCTCACGTTCATGCTGAAGGGCCTCCTCTTTAGAGCTAAAAGTTCCGAGATTTCTTCTGTGACCGGTCTGAGGATTTACCTTCCTTGAATAGATTCGGTATTCACCTGATTTTAGCTTGCGAATCATAAAAACCTCCTCTGAAAACAGATGCAAAACTTAGACCGTTTCTTGGCTTATTAAGTGAGATAATGTAGTATAAAACATGCAAATTTCTGACGTTCTTTTGCTCTTTTCTATCTCCTTCGGGGCCAGTGCGCTTGGAGGAATTTTAGGAATGGCGAGTGGGATCTTCATCGTTCCCCTTCTCACTCTTTTCTGCAATCTAGACATTCATACGGCCATTACAGCGAGTCTCATTTCTGTAATTGCCTGTTCATGTGCCGGGGCCGGTGCTTATCTCAAGGCCAAGCTTACAAATTTTCGTTTAGCGATGGTTTTGGAGATCTCCACGACCCTGGGTGCCCTAACTGGAGTTCTGCTCATGGGGACGATTTCTGACACGTTTCTGTCGATACTCTTCTCGGCCACTTTATTTCTTTCCGCGTTTCAGATGTATCTCAAACGAAAAGATCCTGCGGGAAATTTAGAAGTTGATGAAAAAAGCTGGGGCGCTCGTTTAGGACTTGGCGGAGAATATGTGGACTCGCACCAAGGTACGGTTCGCTACTCGGTTCATAATCTTCCTCTAGGTATGTTTCTCATGTATTTAGCAGGCGTACTGTCCGCCCTTTTAGGAATCGGCAGTGGTGTTCTTAAAATTCCGGCCATGGATTCTGCCCTCAAACTCCCAATCAAGGTCTCATCAGCGACTTCTAATTTCATGATCGGCGTTACCGCGGCCGCCAGTGCTGGTGCTTACTTTATTCGTGGGAATATCGTTCCTGAAGTGACTGGCCCAGTGGTAGTTGGATCAGTCGTAGGAGCTCTAATAGGCGCAAAGATTTTAATCTCCTCTTCAAGTGAGAAACTTAGAACTGCTTTTGTATTCATTCTGGTTATATTCGGAAGTCAGATGCTTTATAAAACTTTGAAGGAACTTTAATGGCACAAGTAGAAAAGCGCTTAGAGAACCTTCTTCAATATGGAACCTGGACGGCGACGGCCACCACGACGATTGGAGTTCTATTTAATTCTATGACGACGATTAATTGTGGAATTGGATTGTTCATTCTTATTCCAGTTGGCCGTGTGCTGGGACTTCTTTTGAGCTTCATCAAAGAGAAAGACTTGAAGATGGCCTCTGCAGGTTTTATCGTGATGAGTATTATTGTCCTAAGCTTCCTAATGGGAGTAACGCATTAGTCTCATCGAGTCTACCTAAGGCCCACTTCCCTAAGTTCCTCCAATCAATTTTCTCTATCGCTTATTAGATTATTTCGATTTGAATGGATCACCGTTCACTTTTATAGTCTTTCGATATTGGAGGACCTATGACTAACATCTCGGATCAAAAGAAAGAGCAAATCATTAAGCGCCGCAGATCTAACAAAGATTGGTGGCCCGATCAACTAAGTATCAACGTACTTCATCAACACACTCCCAAATCAAATCCTCTAGGTCCTTCCTTTAAATACGCAGAAGAGTTTAAGAAGCTCGATCTCGATGCGGTAAAAAATGATATCAAAGTTTTGATGAAGACCTCACAAGATTGGTGGCCCGCCGATTATGGTCACTACGGTCCACTCTTTATTCGTATGGCATGGCATAGTGCTGGTACCTACAGAACAGGCGATGGTCGTGGAGGCTCAGGCTCTGGTAGTCAACGCTTTCCTCCTCTGAATAGTTGGCCCGACAATGCCAACCTCGATAAGGCCCGACAACTTCTGTGGCCCATCAAACAAAAATACGGAAATAAACTTTCATGGGCCGATCTCATGGTTCTCACAGGTAACTGTGCACTTGAATCGATGGGCCTTGGAACATTTGGATTTGGTGGTGGACGAGAAGACGTGTTCGAACCAGAAGAAGATATTTATTGGGGCTCAGAAGATAAATGGCTCGGAGATGAGCGCTATGAAGGAGATCGTCAACTGGATGATCCACTCGCTGCAGTTCAGATGGGTCTCATTTATGTAAACCCAGAAGGCCCAAATGGAAATCCAGATCCAGTTGGATCAGCAAAAGATATCCGAGAAACTTTCGCCCGAATGGCAATGAATGATGAAGAGACTGTGGCCCTTGTTGCCGGTGGACATACGTTTGGTAAGGCCCATGGTGCAGGAGATGCTAAGCATGTTGGTCGAGAACCAGCAGGCGGAAACATTGTAGATCAAGGTCTAGGTTGGAAAAACGCTTTCAATACCGGTCACGGCGTGGACGCTATTACGAGTGGTATTGAAGGGGCCTGGAAACCAAATCCAACGAAGTGGGACCAAGGTTATCTTGATATGCTTCTGAATAACGAGTGGGAGCTTACAAAATCTCCGGCCGGTGCTCACCAATGGAGACCAAAGGATCGCAAATCCGATACATGGGTTGAAGACGCACATGATCCGAAGAAACGTCACGCCCCAATGATGACGACGGCAGATATGGCACTCAAGATGGATCCAGCTTATGAAAAGATTGCTCGCCGTTATCATGCTGATCCAAAACTTTTCGCAGAAAACTTCAGACGTGCTTGGTTTAAACTTACTCACCGAGATATGGGACCGAAGGTGCGCTACCTTGGTAAAGAAGTACCAAAAGAAGATCTTATCTGGCAGGACCCGATTCCAGCACTAAATCATAAACTCATCGATGAGAATGATATCAAATTGCTGAAGGAAAAGATCCTGGCCTCAGGAATTTCTGTTCCAAGACTCGTCTCAATTGCCTGGGCCTCGGCCTCAACTTTCCGTGGTTCAGATAAGCGTGGTGGTGCTAACGGAGCACGAATTCGTTTTGCTCCTCAGAATAAATGGGAAGTGAATCGTCCTGAACTTTTAAAAGAAGAATTGGCCGCTCTAGAAAATGTGAGAAAAGACTTCGGTAAAACAGTATCGATGGCGGACATGATTGTTCTTGCAGGTTCGGCCGCAATTGAAAAGGCCGCTGCAGATGGTGGCCATAAAATCACGGTCCCTTTCCGACCAGGTCGTATGGATGCCCTTGAAGAACAAACGGATGCTCATTCCTTTGAAGTTCTCGAGCCTCTTGCCGATGGATTCAGAAACTATCTCAAAAAAGTATATCGCTTAACTGCTGAAGAACTCCTCATTGATAAGGCACAACTTCTTACTCTTTCTGCCCCTGAAATGACAGTACTCTTAGGTGGGATGAGAGTCCTTGGAACGAATGCGGAAGGATCAAAGAATGGTGTATTCACCACTCGTCCAGGAGTTTTGACGAACGACTTCTTTTTAAACCTTCTCAATATGGACTATCAGTGGACATCGAAAGATAAATCAGATCAGTTGTTTGAAGGTAAAGTTCGAAAAACTGGGGAACTAAAATGGACAGCGACTCGCGTGGATCTTATCTTCGGCTCGCATGCTCAGCTACGTGCTATAGCCGAAATTTATGCCTCGGTTGACTCTCAGGAAAAGTTTGTGAATGACTTCGTAAAAGCATGGGTAAAAGTTATGGAATTAGATCGATTTGACTTAGATCCCGCATATCAATAAGTAGCTCAAGCGAGGTCACTGTTGCGGTGGCCTCGCTATAATAAGTTCAGGTCACTCTTCACGTCCTCTATTTCAGATTCAAGATCATCAATTCTAGACTCAAGATCAGATTTACTTTCTTGTAACTCAACCACTCCATCTTCAGCATAAAGTGCGCTTTCTCTTATTTCACTTATTTCTGACTCAAGTGCCGCGATCGCCTGAGAAGAACTTTGCAATTCACCTTCAGGTCTAAAATAAATGACTGAAGCTGTAAGGATGGCAAGCCACAAAAATATAATCCCGTCCCAACTTCTTGAGGTGGGATCTTTGTCTTTAACCTGAGGTTTACCAAAAGGGAAAAGAGTTCGCTCATTATTGGTCCGTTCCATAAAAACCTCTCTTGAGTCTATTTTCATTAACACGGACCGGAAGTTGTACTTAATTTATAAATGATGAATCAAGTCAGACAGAGTTGTGTCATCCCAATTTCCATTCAATAAAGTAATCTTAATCGCTGGAGAAGAATGTGAAAGATATCAGTGCAGTACAGTTTAAACAAATCGCAGAGGCCATCCCGCATATCGTGTGGACAGCTGACACCAATGGAGACATTGATTATGTCTCAAAGCAGGCCATTGATTATTCAGGAACAAGCCGAGAAGAACAGCTTGGTATGAAATGGCTTCAATTCGTACATCCAGACGATAAAGAGAAAGCTTTATCAACCTGGATGAAGGCGGTTCATAGTGGACAAATGTTTGATATGGAATATCGTCTGAGAAGACACGATAATAAGTATTTCTGGATGAAGGCCTGTGCAGTACCGATCCATGATCCCGATGGAAAAATTACCAAATGGTTTGGAACTTGTACTGACATCAATGATTCGAAGCTAGCGCAAATTCGTTACGAGAGAAACATCGATATTACTCCTGCCCTCTTATGGGCAACAAATCAAGATGGGTCGAATATCTATCTAAACCAACAATGGCTGGATTTCACAGGTCAGACGCCAGAAGAAGGTCATGGAAAAGGATGGCTTAACACAATTCACCCAGATGATCGGGAGAGAATAAGTAAACTCGTTCAAGAGGCCCAAGCAAAGCGAGAGAAATTTCGTTTTGAATACCGTATCAAACATAAAGATGGAGTCTACCGTTGGGCCGTTGATTCAGGGAATCCGAGGTATGACCAGGATGGAAACTATCAAGGTTACTCTGGAGTCGTCTTTGATATTCAAGATCAAAAAGACGTAAGAGAACTACTCGAAAACTTCTGGAACCTACCCGGCAATATGCTCGCCATCTCTGATACAAAGACCAGTCACTTTATTGAGCTTAGCCCGGCCTGGGAAGTTACTTTGGGTTACACAGTTGAGGAAATTAAGGGCCGCACCTGGATGAGTTTCGTTCATCCTGACGATATGAAAGATACAATGAAACAAGGGGCCAAACTTTTAGATGGCGAAAGATTAATTGGCTTTGAGAATCGCTATCGCACAAAGAATGGCGATTGGGTTTGGTTATCATGGACGGTCCACCCTGTAGGAGAAAAACTTTATTGTCGTGTAACGGATGTAACAGAAAGAAAGCTGGCCTTGCAGCGGCTTGAAGAAAGTGAGAAGCGATTTAGATTTTATACCGAGGCGATGCCACAAATGTTTTTTATCGCGGATCCAAAAGGAAATATTACTTTCTTTAATAAGCGTCACTATGAATATTTCGGCATAAATCCAGAGGATGACGAAGGATGGAAATGGACCGAACAACAAATTCATCATCCTGATGATTTGAACCGCACCATTGTGACCTGGCAGAAATCACTTAGAACTGGAGTTCCATACCAGATTGAGTATCGTCTTCGAAGACACGACGGAGTTTATCGATGGCATTTGGGTCTTGCTATTCCGATCAGAGATGAAAATGGGAATATCAGGGAGTGGCTTGGGACAAATACAGATATTCATGATGCTAAAACTGCCACTGAAGAACTAAAAGATTTAACAAAGAAGCTTCAAGCAGCTCTCCAAAGTAGAGATGAATTTATATCAATTGCCAGTCACGAGTTAAAAACTCCAATTACTTCTATCAAATTGAAAAATCAGATGCAGCTTCGTGCTCTGGCCCAAAAATCCGCCTCCGCACTAGACCCAGAAAAAGTTGAAAATCTTGCTCATGAAACAGATGTCCAGATCTCCCGGCTTGCTCGCCTTGTGAATGACATGCTGGATGTCTCTAAAATTCGTCTGGGTCAGTTTACTTTAAATAAAGAACGAGTCCTGATGTCGGAACTTGTGAAGCATGTGATTCAGTACATGACGCCCGAGTTTCACGAAAACAAATGTCCAGTTCCTGAAGTCAGAATCATTAAAGATGCCCAAGGCGATTGGGACAGAATTAGGATTGAACAAATTATTCAAAACATACTCTCCAATGGAATTAAATACTCAGACTGCGATAGCCTGAGAATCACCATTGATCTTAAAGGCGATTTCATTTGTGTTGCCATTAAAGACCAAGGTCCCGGAATCTCGGAAGAACTACAAGAGAGAATCTTCGAAAGATTTGAACGTGGAGTAAAGGCCAGCGAGATAAGTGGGATGGGACTTGGACTATTTATTTCTCAACAAATTGCCCTCGCCCATCATGGAAAAATCACGGTTAAAAGTAAGCTCGGTGAAGGTTGCACATTTACCCTGGCCCTTCCAATTTCAAAATAGTATCTCTTTCAAAAAGTCCAGCGACGCTCGCTCAGCTCTCTTATGGGCCCTTTCATTGTACTTAATACCTAATTCTGGAATATCGGCCCCTTGAAGAGTAAAAGCATGCATTGCATGTCCATAGCAATGAATCTGCCAATCGGCTCCAGCTTGTGTCATCTCAGTTGAAAAATCCAAAATACTCGTTGGATTTACCATCGGATCTTCCCAACCATGAAGAACAAGCACGCTTGAATCAATTTTTGAATTCGACTCTGATCTAGGCGCATGAAGAAGACCGTGGATACTGATTGCTCCTTTTAATCCTTCAGGATTTGCTCGGGCCAAATCAAGTGCACACAATCCACCAAAACAGTGGCCCATAACTGCTATTCTATCAGAAATGACTAAAGGATTTTTTTGAGCTTCCCTCAGTGCGGCCAATAATCTCCTCCGTAATAACATTCTGTCCTCTAAAAGAGGATTCATGAGATGACTATTGTCTCCGTCAACTTTGCCTCTGACACCTTTGCCATAAACATCGAATGCAAATCCAATAAAGCCTTCTTTGGAGAGAGCTTCGGCAATGATATTAAAATGCTCACTTGGACCGCTCCAGGCATGGCCAATAAGAACGCACGGTCGTTTCGTCTTATTGTCACCATTAGTGGCCAAATAGCCTTCAAAAATTGTTTCTCCATCAGTGTAGTCAAAGTAACTCATAATTTTTCTCCTTTTCGTTGATTATAAGTAAATACGCATTTACTATTAAAAAATTATGAGCCGTACCAAAAAGATGAGTGATTCAGATTTGTTAGAGATTGCCTTCGACGTCATTGCCCGAGAAGGTTTTACTTCATTTACTTTTGAGCAAGTTGGAAAGGCAGTTAAACTTTCGCCAGCGGCATTGGTTAAAAGATTTAAAACAAAAAAACAACTAGCCCTCCTAGCGCGAAATCAGAAATGGGAGCGAAACATTGGAGAAATCGAATCGCAAAAGTTTAAGGAGCTTGAAGGCCTAAACGGTATTTTTGATTTTCTGACAGTCATTGCCAATAGTGTGAACTCAAAGCGATTAAACGAACATGTTATCTGGCTCGGAACTGAAGCAGGTAATCCACGGTCAAGAAAAAAGGTCGCTGCTTATTTTGAAACAACAAGAAACGTATTTCAAAAACTGCTCAAAGAGGCGATTGAGCGTGGAGAGCTTTCCAAAAAGATTGATCCGAAACCATTCTCTAAGACTCTAGAGGCATTAGTACAAGGTGCTATTTTCCAGTTTGCTTTTTTGGATGAGAGAGATATTGAATTTCATCTCAAAGTTCATTTTAAAACAGTTCTTGCCCCTTACATACTCAAAGAGGTCACTTAACAAGTGTTACTTCGTAGTCACCGGTAAATTCCTACAGGCCTCGGTCTTTTCATTCCAACAGCTCTGACACTTATCCAGATCTGACCCTTTAATGGCATTCGTTTTAACCGCCATAGTGGAGTTGAGAGTCACTTCACTCGCCTCGGTCTTAATCTCAAGCTCCCAAATCTTTTTACAATCCTCGAGCTTAATCACGGCCGTATATTCGAGCTTGTCCCGAAAGGCGTCCACAAATAGAAGGTCATAGTCTTTGAATTTCTTGATCGACCTCACGTTGGGATACTCAATCTCACACTCGGTCTTTTTCTTGGTATTGATGATTTTGTTAGGGACATCCTCCCCGTTCCAAACCACATAGTCCCCTAGTCGGGCCCAATCGTAGTTGAATTCGACTACCTCAACCTTAACTTTCTTCTTATAGACGCCTGGCCGATCAAATTTGATCTCCTCCATGGTCTTGCAGGTAAGCTCCGGATCCTTAGGAACGGGCTTAGTGACAATAACAGTTGAGGCGAGAAGAAGAGTTGTGATCATTCCCAAATTATAACAGCAAATTTCGTTTTATAACTGACAATTCTGGACGGTTTATGTATATAAAAATAATCATTTAGGAATTTTTAAGAGCGTCCGATAAAAGCCACATGAACACAAATACTCAATCTTTAAAAAAATCAGCTTGGTTAACTTCTAAACGTCCATGTCCCGTGATCACAACTGCAGTAGTAGTTGCTCCGAAGAAAGCAGGACTCACTCTTCTTTTCATGAAATTGATTTCGAATTTCTAAATCACGATCTCGAAAAAAACTTTTTGATCTTTTCCAGTAACCCAATCTTCTTCACTACTGGAGTTTCTTTCGGAATCGATTGAGTCATCGGAGCTATTGGACTCGGCTGTTGAACCTTTGCTGGCTGAGTTCTCTGTCTTTCTGGACGTGGCCCTCTATTATTTCTAGGACCTCTATTATCTCTCGGACCGCGATCATTTCTCTGTCCAGAACCTGGTTTCGGTGGAGCTGCTTTGCCGCGAAGCTTGGAAATGGCCTCGATTGCTTTATCGTCTTTCCCTGGAATAGCAAAAGTTGAAGCGTGACCAGTTTGACCACGTCGACCAGTTCGCCCAATGCGGTGGATGTAGTCGGCAGCTTCTTTGGGAACGTCATAGTTAACTACGTGGGCAACATCATCAACATCAATCCCGCGCCCCATTACATCAGTCGCAATAATGATACGAAACTTGCCAGATTTAAAATCAGATACGGCCAGTTCACGGTGTTCTTGCTGAAGATCTGAGTGGATGTAGGTAACATCTGTCACTCCTTTATTGATCAGTAAGCGTGACAACTGAAAAGTCTTTTCTTTGGAGTTAACAAAGACAAAAACTGTGCCTTTCTCTCTTTCAAGAATTCGGAGTAGCTGTCCAAGTTTTCGCTCTTCCGGAATCCAAAAAAGTTCTTGATCAATTTTAGGGGCAGTTTGTTTGGTTTTCTCAATCACTACTTGTTCAGGATTGTTCATCGCTCGACGAGCAAGCTTCTCAACTGCGGGAGCAAAGGTGGCAGAAAGCATGAGTGTCTGTCTTTCTTTTGGAATCTGCTCAGTAATGAGGTCGATTTGTTTAGCAAAACCCATTTCAAGCATACGATCTGCTTCATCAAAGATCAGGCATTGAATGAAATCTAGCCAGATATTTCCACGCTCGAGGTGATCACAAAGTCTTCCAGGAGTCGCCACAATGATATGGGGAGAAGTCGCAAGTGCTTCTTTTTCATCATTCATATTGGCACCGCCAATACAAACTGCAACTTTCATTCCGAAGGGTTTTGCGAAACTGGCAAAGACCTCACCGGTTTGTTGCGCGATTTCTCTCGTAGGAGACAGTGCTAAAATATATGTGCCGTTTTTCTCTTTAAATCGGTCAACACTTGGGATGACAAAACTCGCCGTCTTCCCACTTCCGGTCTGAGATGAAACAAGAACATCCAGGCCCTTGAGTGCGAAAGGAATGGTTTTTTCCTGAACCGGAGAAGGATGCTTATAGCCTGCCTCCGCTATGAGTTCGAGCATTTTTTCAGAAAGTCCGAGATCAGACCAATTTGTATTGATATTTGTATCCATAGATAGATATTAGCTTCTATTTGGATTCATGACAAATATCTTAGTCTGCTTATCTGAGTGATAGGTAAGAAAGATGAAGTCGTCACTTATGAGATCGGGATGGGTGACTTTCCCCGTTCTCACGGCCTCTTCGATCTTCACTGCCTCTGCTTCCGTTGAGCAAAAGATCAAATACTTTCTATTTTTCTCAACCGGCACCGGAAAGAGATAAATCTTTCCTTCGATTTTTCCCTGTCTTAGCTCACGCATTTTTCAAATAATCCAATCCACCCTTAATCGCTGCCACTTGAGCATCATTACAAATGGCATCAGTGACTTTTGGACTATCAGGATAAACTTCAGTCGTTGTCGTGAACTTCGCGTTTGAGAACCCCGCACAAAGTGAAAGTGACTTCACAGGATAGTTAATCACGCCCTCTTGTTCGAGTGGTTCACCAATGATGTTTCCATTTTCATCTGCCGGAGCAATGTGCGTGACCTTTCTAACTGAATCAATGATCGCCTTCTGGAAATCAAAACATGGATTCTCAGTATCACCTACTCCGTAGAAACCATCTGGAATCTCCGACCAAGGATCTGGTTCTTTACCGTCTCTCGCTGCTTTTGCCGGACGGAAAACTGAGTTATCTGTGTCCGTAGTTTCATGTAGATCAAAATGAGCGTAGATATCATTGATGAATGGTTCCATTGCTTTCAAGAACAGAACACATTCTTCGGCCGGGCTATTTTCAATGAACGAACGATTTGGATCAATTGCTAGATTGTTCCAACGATTAATCGTTTCATATCCCCACGGACTGATACAAGGAGTGCAAAGGATATTAAAAGTATCGGTGTAGTTCTTTGCTTCTTTTTCCATGAAAGCGAGAGCGCCATGAACACCACTTGTTTCATAACCGTGAACACCACCGGTGATAAGAATCGTTTTCTTATTTTTATCGAAGTTACGAGTCTTAATAAGAAAGACCGGATAAAGCGAAGGATTAATTGAAAGAGCACCGTATTGAGTCACGTCCATTGTGCTTTTAAGCTTTTCAATCTTCGTGATCACTTCGTCCTTGTAAGAACGCTTAATTGTTTGTTCTTTGAGCCAATTTGCTTTTTCTGCGGCTCCCCAAGGGACTAAATGTTGCTTATTCATAGTTCTCCCAAATAAAATGATTATATGAATTCAAAAGTCGAAAAGTACATTAGTTCAGCAAAAAAATGGCAGCCAGAAATGGAGGCCCTGCGTGAAATTCTCCTCACCTGTCCTCTGGAAGAAGAAATTAAATGGGGCAAACCTAGCTATTCAGCTGAGGGTGGCAACATTGTTCTCATTCAAGATTTCAAGAACTACCTCGCCCTGTTGTTTTTCAAGGGCGGAATCATGAAGGACCCCAAGGGTGTTCTGGTTAAAATGGGAGAGAATACTCAAGTTGGGCGTCAAATGCGATTTGCTGACGTAAAAGAAGTTCAAAAACTCAAAACGATTATTAAGTCTTACGTCAAAGAGGCCATCGCGATTGAAAAGTCCGGTGAAAAAGTTGAAGTAAAACCGGCGAAGGTTAAAGTTGCGACAGAACTTCAAGATGCATTTGAGAAGAAGCCAGCCTTAAAGAAGGCGTTCGACTCTCTTACTCCAGGTCGCCAGAAGGCCTACAACATTTATTTCTCATCCGCCAAACAAGCGGCCACTCGCATTTCGCGAATCGAAAAATGTACTAAACAGATTCTTGCGGGGAAGGGATTAAACGATTGATCCCTTCGCTCCCTGAAGCCAACTCCAAATCAGATCCTTCGCGATCTTATTCTTTTTAGCTCGATACCCCTTCGATGGATAAACCAGATACAGTGGGTGGGTCGCAATTGAATAGTCTTTATAAAGAAGTGTGAGCTTTTTGTCTTGAAGATCATTCTCAACCAGGTAGTACGGAAGTCTTGCCACTCCTAGCCCTGAGAGACAAAGCCAGCGATTGGTCTGATAACTTGAACTTGCATAGTTTCCATGCACATCAATTGAGAAGTCCTTATTCCCCTTCTGGAACTTCCATGTGTTCCAGCTCTTGCGAAGTGAGGCCATAAGCACAGGGATATCTTTTAATTCAGAGGGATCAATTCCCTTGATCTTATTTTTCTTCACGTAATCAGGAGTCGCTACGATAACATCCTTGATGTGACCAATATAACGGGCCACCAGCTCGGGATCGGTCTCAACAATCGCCCTTAAAGCGAAATCATATCCCTCAGCAATGAGATCACGTTTCACATTACTGGCCTCGATTTCAACTTTGAGGTTCGGTAGCTTTTCATTGAACATTTTAATCAATGGTGGTGCCAACGAATCGGCCAGAGAACTTGGTGCCGTAATACGAATGAGTCCGCCCTCTTCGTCTACTAGCTCTTTCATGGATTCGGCCGCATCGTGGGAAAGCTTCACAATAGATTCAGCATACTGAAGGAGATGCTTTCCTTCTTCCGTAAGGTTGATCTTTCTAGTGGTTCTAAAAAAGAGTTGTGCTCTTAATATGGTTTCAAGTCGCGCCACTTGTTTTGATAACTGAGCTTTAGACAAATTCATCTTCTCGGCCGCTTGAGTGAATCCACCACATTTCGCGACTTCGTAAAAGGCCAGGACATCAGGTAAGTAAGCATTTAGAGACATTGTTTCCATATGTGAACAGTATGTCTCTAATTGTGTATTTTTGCAATTCGGGTTGTGTCGTAATCTGCTTTTAACAGAAGGAGGTCTTTATGAAGATCGTTATCGTTGGAGCAACAGGTACTATTGGTAAAAGAGTTACAGAGTTTTTGTCTGAGGGTCATGAAGTTATAACTGTAGGTAAGACTTCGGGCCAGTTTCAGGTTGATATTGCCGATCCTAAATCGATCCGTGCCCTTTTTGAGAAAATTGGAAAGTTCGATGCCTTGGTTTCAACCACTGGAGATGTAGCATTCGTTCCATTAAAAGACCTAACAAACGATCACTGGGAAGTGGGAATTCGTAATAAGTTTTTAGGGCAAGTTAACCTTGTTCAGATCGGGAAAGAATATATCAATGAAGGGGGATCATTCACTCTCACTTCGGGGATTCTTTCTCAAACATTTATCGCGGCCGGGACATCGGCCACAAGTATTAACCGTGCGGTTGAAGGATTTGCTCAAGCGGCAGCTGCTGAAATCGGACGTGGAATCAGGATTAATGTCGTTTCGCCAGATCTATTGGAAGACTCGAAGGCCGCTTTTGGTTCATTCTTTCCGGGTCACTATGGTGTGATAGGTTGTAGAGTTGCTCAGGCGTATATGAAATCAGTTTTAGGAATTGAGACAGGGAGAATCTATAAAGCACTTAATAACGATTATGTGAGTTAAAGATCTATTGGGGTGGATGGACCTTTGAACGTCTTTCCATCCCAGCTTTCTAGAAGGTTTAAACTGATAAAAGACTTATCCTTGGCGAACACACATCTTAGAACTGAATAAGAAATCTTCTCAACAGTCACTTCTTCAACAGTGCCCTTCAAATTCTTACAAATCTCCATTCCCGGTCTTTCATCTGGTGAATGAGACAATTTCAGACCTTTAAGTTCTTTCATAAATCTACAACTAAGGTCCTGGCAATTGGCCGAAATAAAGTATGTCTCCTCTCTAAGAGTACATATTTTTACTTCTTGAGACGCTTTCAGATTCTGACTCTTTACCAAAAGAACTTTGCACGATAGATCCGATTCTGCCGCAAGGGCCGAACTCATGACGAAAATTAGACCTAATGCGAGTTTAATCAATCGTCGTTGTGCCATAAACATGTTCCATTAATTGTTTTTCGGAAACGATGAAGTAACCAGGATGTTCGCTTGAGCTCTTGGCCTTAAGACCACTTGGCACTTTCCAATCCGGTCCCCAGCTATTTTTCACAGTGTAGTAACAGCCAGCTTCTTGAATGACTTTTCCACCTTCACGCTTTTCTTCCAGCCAAGCTCTTCCACCTACTACACCTGCATGATAACCGTGGCTTTGTTTTTTAGGAGGCTGAACCAGACCACCAGTCACATAGGCAATACCGGTTGGTTTTCCTTTATCGAGTGACTTGTTAATCATATCCAACAAAGAAGCTCTATCCTCTTCGATATAAGAATTAGAACAGCTTTCAATGATTCTGTTATAGATTGAAGAAATGTCGGCAGGAGTTTTCCCTTTCGGAACATCTTTGACGATCTTCCCTTGGCAGGCATCATCGTTTAGACGTTTAACAAATTCGTCCAGATTCTTGCTCGTATCAGCGATTTCTTTGATTCGTTCGGCCGAAAGAGTTGGATACATTCGCTGAACTTCATCTTTCACTTCATCACTCACAAAGCGGCTTTCGCTTTCAACTGATTGAGAAAGTAGATTTCTAAAATCAGAACTTAGAACTTCGTTTTTCTCTTTATCATCACAAATTAAATTAGGCCCCTCTTCCGCATAATACTCAAGAAGCTTTTTGTAATCCTTCTTAAGGACTCCATCAGTTGCTGGAACTAGTGATTCAGGACAAAGACCCTTCTCCATACCCAGTTTAACGGCAGCACTAATCGTTCCACCCTTTAGACCACCGACATCACTGTAGATACTTTTCTTCGGAGGTTCTGATGATTCTGTACATTGAATGGGATTCTCTGGAGGCGCTTTGTATTCTTTTAGAGCAGCTAGATAAAGTGCAGAGTATCTTGTGTCTGCATCGAAGTTCAAAAGATCCAGGGCCACATACGCGTAACAAGTTCCACCGGTCTGATTGTGAACTGGACCAAGCTTAGGAGCGAGATCAACTTTGCCACAAGTCTCTTTGGTCATTCTAGGTGGCAAACTATCAAATGGGGTATCGCCATTTTTAAACTCTTTGCGTGTTTGTGAAAAGGCACTGCAGACAGCGAGCGATTGAAGAATGAATATGAGCAGTTTCTTTTTCACGCTTATGTATCGGGAAAATGGAGAAAAAGCTTAGCTTTTTCGAGTCTTTTGGTAAGATATTATTCATGAAAGAAGCAGTCATGATTGTCCTAGAAAAGGACGGCAAATTTCTATTGGGAAAACGAAGCGCTTGGAAGGCCAAGGCCCCAGGCTTTTGGTGCCCAATTTCGGGCCACATTGAGCCTAATGAGACCGAGGAAGCAGCAGTCATTCGTGAGGCCCAGGAAGAACTGGGAATTGTCGTTCGCCCTACTCAAAAAATCACTTCTACTCCGACCCACGATGGCAGAGTGATGCTCCATTGGTGGAAAGCTGAGATCGTTTCAGGCACACCAGTTATTAATAATAATGAAAATGAAGTGATTCACTGGTTCTCTCGCGCAGAACTCAAGACATTAGAGCCTACTTTCAAAGAAGATATCGCGATCTTAATTTCGTAGACCGCAAATGAGTGAAAATCTATCCCCGCCTCTAACATCTATTGTGAGAGAGACTTTATCAGATAGATCTGTCAGTTTGAAGGATTCCAATCGCCCATCGAAGTGAAGACTTTCAAAGTCATTATCAAGAGACACACTTGGAATTTCTTTTGAAGTTTTAAGTGGACCAACAAATTCTTTGGCAATTGTTCTGTCCGAAATATTCAGAACAACTTTTGAAGCTACTATGTCTTGGTTGGGATTACCTTGAATTGAGATATCTGCTAGGAGCTCATCACCACCCTTCGAGAGACCTAAACAGTTATAGTTCATTTCGCCCGCAAATGATGAAAGCGAAAAGCCCAAAACTAAACATGTTCCGATGATGATTCTAGAGCACTTCATACCTATCTCCCTGGTGATGCTCATTTAGATGCAAGAGCGTGCCAGAGAGATAGGAATCAATAACTAATGAGAAAGAGATTCGGAAGGTGTCTAAGTTTTAGACACCTGATTTTTTAGTCTTCAACCAGCGTTCTGCCTCTGAGTTCAGGGAGACGAGGCATAGTTTGAGCTGGGAAAGGCCCAGTCAGTGTATTGAGGAAGGCCACAATATCTTCAACCTGATTGCTAGTTAGATCCACATCCAGTTGAAGTTTCCCCATGACTCTCACCGCTTCTTCAAGGGTCTTAACAGATCCGTTATGGAAATAAGGAGCAGTTAGAGCAACGTTTCTCCAAGTTGGAACTCGGTAAACGTTTTTATCCTCTTCCTTCTTTGTCACTTCATAGCGACCAAGATCTTCACTAAGATTATATTTTTTCACGATCTCAGGATTTGGGTTCTGTGGAAACTTCTGATAGTTACCTTCTTTCTCTGGCGGAAGTGGTCCAGAAAAGTTTGGCCCAAAGTGACAAGCGGTACAGCCAACAGTTTCTACGGTTTTCATACCGCGTATCTCTTGAGCGTTCATCGCCTTCTTATTACCTTTCATATATTGATCAAACTTACTTCCCGGAGTAATAAGAGTTCGCTCGTAAGCAGCGATCGCATTCACGGCATTTTGGATATTCATTGGCGACTTATCCTTCGGGAAAGCTGCCTCGAAGTATTTTTTATAACCAGGAATTTGTCTGATTCTCTCAAGGGCCACATCATGAGACTTCATTCCCATTTCAATTGGATTTGTGATTGGACCTCTTGCCTGGTCTTCTAGATCAGGTGAACGACCATCCCAGAATTGAACAGTAAGGAATGCCGAGTTCCAAACCGTCGGTGCACTTCGCTTCCCTTTCTGACCGCCGTGACCAATGGAGGTCGCACGAGCATCATCTCCTCCGGCCATAACGTTGTGACAGCTATTACATGAGATCGTGCCGGACTCCGAAATTCGTGGATCGAAGAATAGAATTTTACCAAGTTCAATTTTCTCTTTGGTCATTGGATTATTTTTTGGCACGGGAGCCTTATCAGGAAGCGCCATAAAAGTATCCTGAGCAATGGCCCAGCTACTCATGGCCAGGAAAGTGAGGAAGATTGAGGTTTTCATCATTTTCGACTCCAATTTTTAGGTAAAAATCCAGTTACAAATTTAACTTTTGAGTCACACGAGAACAAAAGAGTTTGATTATCAAAACTTGAAAATTTAGTTTAATTCAAGTCAGGTAATGGTTTTACGCGCGTAAAAGTTCATTTCGCATTCTTCCATATTGCCGCAAGAATCTGTTGTTAACTTGGTCTTAACCAGGAGGGTACAAATGAGAGCAGCGATTAATTTTGTCTCGTGGGGCGTGTTTTTAATGCTCGTTTTTCACATGACTGAGAACAAACAAGTAACTGAGACGAAAGAATTACCAGTAGTGAGATATGTTTATTCGGAGGGGTGATGCCCCTCCAATCCTCCAGGTTGGCCAAGCAGACGTGGCCAACCTGGAATTTTACACTCCATGTAATGAATACAAAGTGCTCCAACCTAGATGGTACATTTAGACTGGTTGATAAGTCTTTGTTAGTTTCCGGCCATGCTAAAACTATTTTTTGTCTCTGTTCTTGCTATTCTCACAAACCACGCCTCTGCTCAATCCATTCCTCAGTTTAACCCTGAGTTTTGGTATGACTATGACGTCCTTACCACAAACAATTGTTACAACTACGCCACAAATAGGGCCGAAGGAAGCTGGGCACAACCAGGAGAGGCCAGTGGAGAGAAATACAAATCCATGACTTGCAAGGACATCTACAAGGCAGCTTCAAAAGACTGGGGACTTATCCCGACCTCATACTTCCCATTAAGCGCGAACCAGAAAGAAACTTTGATTGCACTAGTAGTTAATCCTGGAATTGATTTTCACTGGTACCGACGTGGGAGTAATAACATCTGGTCACATAAGTTAAACTTTCAAGTTCTGGAGACAGACAGCTCGGACAGATTGATTACCGATCCAGTCACAGCAGACAGAGGCAGATATAGCGAGTTCTGTGGCTACTTTAAGGTGAAGAATTATTTGGCCCATCCTATGGAACAAAACGCTGGATATGTTCGAATTGGGAAAATGAGGGACTGGCCTCAGTATTCGAACTTTAAGATGAGACAGGCGCGAGAATCGATTGTCATTGTTCAAAAATATTCAGGAAGAAAGAATCCAACTTACTTGCTTAGAGAGATGTTGAAAGATCCAGCTTTTGCTGAAGCCGTGAATGAGGTTGCTCAAATAATTCAAAATGAGTCGGGGAAAAGTTTTAAAATAGATGATCCAAATTTTGGTTCAAACTCTTTGGTGATTGCCGATTATGAAGGGATTGTTCTCCCAAGAAATACGGTCATCTCGATTCAAAATGGCATACTGAGAACCATTTCTCCTTGAAGTGAAAAGGAGCACTCTACCTAAAACTCAATGTCGTCTTACCTTGGTCGGCCACATTCAAGTCCACTGTTCTATGCTTAGTCTTATCCTTCAAACTCGCAAGACCACGCTCAGTATGAACGTTCTCAAAATACTTCTTCAAAGCGGCCTGGCATTTATATTTATCCGAACCTAGCTTCTCACCAGGTAGAACAATGTTACTGGTCTTCCCATAGTTATTAACCACGCTTACAACAAACCCCACATCAGAGTTTTGTGCGCAATCAAAACGCATCTCTTTAATATCCGTTCCCTTGCCAAGTGCACGAAATCCAAACTCTCCCCAAGGCTTAACCATTTCGATTTTAAATTTTCCATGGCCATTGAAAGCATGAGCTTTCTGACCAAGTAATGGAAGTACGAATAGCAAGCTGAGTAAGCCTAGAACTTTCATGGGATTCTCCTATTTCGCTAGATATAAGCAACTCACGTACCAGAAATAGGATTTTAAAATCGCCTAGATAGCCTTAGAATTAGTTACAGATTCTAGCCACTGTCTAAAAGTTGGTCATTTTATGAACTTCAAGCTTCTCGCCTTATTGCTCCTTTGTATCAGCTGCAACAAGACCTATGACCTCGAGGCCTGCAATGATCTTTCCATGAAGAAGTTCAAAGGCTTCACAGACGCCAAGAAGAAGTTCGAAGAAAACTGCAAGTCTTTCAAAATCACATATACTGAAGAGGTCTGTCAGAATGCTTTAAACGAGCTGATTCTCTTGAACAACCTAAAGGCCGTTAAAGAGAAGTATGGCAATCCGATCGAAACTTGCTTTAACCCACAAGACATTAAGAAATATGACAAAAACTAAAACCTTCATCATCGCTGGCGACCGTATTGTAGATAACAAAGGCTCTCATAATGAGACTGAGAAGATTCTTGCGCTCGCGCAGAAGAAAGAACTTCATATCACGACTCTAGAAATCGTGAACCTCGCTAAACGCTGGGAAGATAAACTTCAGCCATTACAATTTAAAAGTGGTGCTTCAGCAAACGCTGCGGTTGATAAGGCCCGCAAACTTCTCGCTTCAAAGAAAGCCGACGTCGTTGTAATCAAGGGTACTGATTACCTTAAAACTGGTTACGAGAAAGGGGCCCGCGAAGGCTTCATGAAGCTCTATAATAAGAAGTTCACTCCGCTTGAAGGTTACAATGATCTCGTTCCCCTCTTTCTTCGTTACCACAAACTAAGCGAGAAAGATTTTTTCGAAATCCGCGATGCTCTCTTTAATAACTACGCGAAGACCTGGAAGAAAATTAATCCTGAAGGTCACCTTCCTGATGAGCGTTGGTTTCAACCTCTCACAAAGTATTTTAGAGGTGTGGACTGCGCTAATCCAAACGTCGATTACTCAGGTCAGATCGTTCTTACCAATGAGAAGACCGCTGATAAACTCAAAGTTCCTAAGAAGAAACGCGTTCAGATCATCGGTAACGCCTTCACGAAACTCTCCGTCGATGGAATGGAATCACTTCCGAAAATCGCCCCTTATCTTCATTTGAAACGAACCATCGATAAGGCCCTCAAAGAATCAAAGACCAACTTCGCGTCTGAGTTTTTAAAAGGTCGCGCTCTTCTCGATGCCTATACTTGTTACCCAGTCGTTCCAATGGGACTTATTTATAGACTCGGACTCGTGAAAAACATGAATGAGATGAAGGAGCTTTTAACTAAACACGAAGTGACTATTACCGGTGGACTAAATCTTGGAAAAGCCGCTTGGAATCTCACATCTTTGAACTCACTTATCGTGATGAGAGAAAGACTGATGACTTCGAAAAAAGCACACCTCGGTCTCGTACATGGAAATGGTTCTCTTGGGAACCAGCAAGGAATTACACTTCTACTTTACAAATAATAAATCGGGGCGTAATTTTGCCCCTCAAGTCCTGATATAAGTTCATAATACGGTTGAACGTCTCTACCAACTGCCCTAAAGAGTTGACTATTGGAACTCCAAACTAAACTGGAAGTTTTTAATGGCAACTCACGCGTATCAAGCTGAATCGAATTCTCTTAACCAAAATCTTACCTCAGGTATCCTTTTTATTTTGATTGGATCCTCTAGTTACGGAATGCTTTCTACATTCGTAAAACTAGCTTACAAGCAAAGTTTCACGACGGCGGAAGTGACTGCTTCTCAATTTATTTGGGGCGCACTTATCCTCACGGTTCTGGATTTTTTCCTCTCAAAGGGTGCTCAAAAAGCTTCTGCGACCGACATCAAGAAACTCATGATCGCGGGTATTCCGATGGCCCTTACGAGTGTGCTTTATTATCTATCAGTTCAATACATCGACGCTTCAGTTGGTGTGGTACTTTTGATGCAATCAGTTTGGATGGGAATCATCGTTGAAGCTTTTCAAACAAAACGTATCCCGAGCATGGAAAAGATCGCAGCAGTTGCTTTCATCATCTTTGGAACACTTCTCGCGACGAAAGTTCTGGGTTCTTCAAACCTAACAATTGATATCCGCGGACTGGTACTGGGAATTCTCACGGCCATGTCTTTCAGCTGGACCCTTTACTCTACAAATAGTGTCGCTTCTCACTTGGCCCCGGTTAAGCGCAGTAAGATCATGCTTTATGGTGGACTGATTGTGGTGCTTCTTTTCACATTGCTTACCCAAATTGGCCCCCATTACCTGAATCTCAACCTCGTGGGCGAAGAATTCATCCGTAATAAGCCATTTGATCCGCGAATTTTCCTGACTTACGGTCTTATCGTGGCGATTTTTGGAACTGTGATCCCGCCGATCATGCTCAACAAAGGCTTTCCAATCGTGGGAGTCGGCCTCGGAAGCATTCTTTCGTCGGTGGAATTGCCGGTTGCTATGTGTATCGCTTTCACATTTTTGGGTGAAGTCGTGAGTCCAATCCAGTGGCTTGGGGTATTCATGATCCTGGCGGCGATCGTACTCATGAATTATAAGACTTTTTCTAAAACATAATTTTTATTTATCATGGGTGAATTCTTGTCACTGGCACGCTCCAGTTGCTATGATTTGCCCTATGAAATACATCGTTTTCGCCCTCTTCTTTTCGAGCTTTTTGCACGCCCAGACTTTGTTTGAAACAAAGGTCGCGAGCATCTTCGTTTCTGAGGCCTTTGTTAATGAACAACTGGCGGGCCACTTATCAAAGTCGGACCTCGTTCAGAACCTCAAAATGAAACTCGAACCGGTAACAGGAAAGATGCTCCTTCAGGGAGACTTCCAGCTTCCACTGGATGATATGCGTGCGATTGGGATTGAGCGTGATCTTGCTCGTTTTAAGTTCCAGCTTTCAATTCTTCCGAAAATTAGTCAGCACAAACACCTGATCTTAGAGTTCCCGCTTTCTGAAACTTATTTCTATCAGGCAAATTCTAAGAATCCAAAACGTGATCGCGTAGTGATTCCGGTTCAGCTTCTCTCTCTTGGACTTGCGGCCACTCGTGGATATCTCGCCGCCCTATCTGGTGACTTCTCTACCTTTGATCGTAAGATCGCCAAGTATAAAGCACTTCTCAAAGTTGCGAACAAATCGATTGTGACTGAAAAGAACCCTGATGCATTGGAAGTATTAAAAAGTGGTAAGAAGTCTCTTGAACTTCAGATTGCTTCAGTGGAACTTGAGCGTGATAACTTCAAGCGCACTTCAAAAGCTCTTAATAGCATTTTCGCTTTCTCAAGTGAGAAGGATTTCAACCTTAACAACGAGATCCAAGCAAACGGCAACACTCTCATGCTAAAGCTTAAACTCAGTAAGCTCGTGCCTTACCTAAAAGACATTGAGCTTGGTGGTATCCGCGTGGGTAACAATAACCCAGATAACAGCGGAGAGAACTTTTTGATCTTCGACATCAACACAATGGTGACGGAAGCTCCACCGGCAGTGAAGAAGACAGCGAGAAAACCCATCAATTACAAAATACCTCCATCTCTCATGATTCGTCTGAGCCAAGACCTGTTCACAAGTAAGCTCATGCTCGAAAAAGAAAAAGAGAAGATCGGTGATTCGATCAAAGACTTCAAAATCCGTTTCAAGAACGGCGGGATTCATATTAGTGGCAAAGTAAGTAAGCTATTCTGGGACGTGCCTTTTGAAGGTCTGGTTGATTTCATCTCGACTGGGCCCGATGTATTTGAAGTTCGTCTTCGCCAACTTGAAGTCATGAACCTTGATTTGAAGTTTCTTACTCCAGTTGTTCTGACTGCAGTGAAGAGTCGTTTGAAGAAAGGTCTAAGCGGTATTGCAACTTACAAGTATCTTGGAAACAAAGACCATAGTCGTGTTCTTCAAGTAACAATCGAACCAAAAAAACTTATCCCGGCATTTCCGGACTTCCACCTTGTTGGTGTAGATGTTCGTGATCGTAATTTCATGCTGAAACTTGGCCGCATTCAATAGAGAGAAATATGAACAAAGCTTATCGTAGAAGTCTTGATACACTGATGGAATACTTTGACCTGGGTCCAACTGTGGCCCTGACGATTATTCTCGTATCGGCCACTATCATCTTCACTGGTGTGATCTTCTTCGTGAGAAGCGCCCCTCCTACTGAGCTCACTTTTATTTCAGGCCCAGAAGGAAGTATCTTTCACGGTATCGCTGTTAAATATCAAAAGGCGCTGGGAAAGAATGGAATCAAAGTAAACATTCTCACATCTAATGGCTCTCTCGATAACTTGAATCGTATCTATGAGAAAGATACTAAAGTCGATCTGGCACTCGTTCAAAGCGGTTCAGAGGAAGAGGGTAAAAAGTATCGTCGTCTCGTTTCACTTGGTGGAATTAGCCACCAGCCTCTGTTCTTTTTCTATCGTGGGAAACCGATTGAGCGCATGTATGAGATGAAGGGCAAGACGATTGCGATCAGCTCTGAGGGTTCTGGTGCTCGTAAACTTGCTCTTAAAATTCTAAAGCTTAATGGAATTACTGAAGGTCCAAATCTCGTAACACTGGAAGGCGAAGAAGTAAGCAAGGCCCTTCTTGAGAAAAAAATCGATGGTGCTTTCCTCATGGGTGAAGATGCTTCCCTTGATGTTCTGAGAAAGCTTTTGAACTCTGACGACATCAGACTTATGAACTTCAAGAACGCTAATGCCTATATCCGTAAGATTGATATACTTCACAAACTTGAAGTTCCAGAGGGTGTTCTAAATTTTGAAAAGAACATCCCTTCAGAGAACATTACTCTCATTGGACCGATGGTAGAACTTATTGCCACGAAGGATCTTCACCCTGCTCTGTCTGATATGGTGTTAGATGCGGCGATGGATATCCATGGAAATGCCGGTGTATTTAAGAAACGTAATGAGTTCCCTGTTGCGGCCGAAAATAAGATTCGACTCAGTGACGATGCTGAGCGCTTCTATAAGTCTGGTAAGAGCTTCCTCTATCGTTACCTTCCTTTCTGGATGGCGAGCCTATTGAACCGAATCCTTATCTCTTTCCTACCAATGCTAATTTTACTCGTTCCTGCAGTTCGTAGTATTCCGGCCATCTTCCGTTGGTTTGGTAAACTTCGCATTCGTAGACGTTACCGTGCTCTTCTTAAACTTGAAGAGAAGTTCATGTATGAGAACGACATGGAGAAACTTAAAGATCTTTTTGCTCAGTTTGAAAGCATTGAGAAGGATGTTCAACGCATGAGAATTAAGGCAATTCTGGCCGATCAATTTTATATGCTCAGATCTCATATTGAGTATGTAAGAAGGTTGATGGTTTCGAAGATGAGTGCGTAATTCAGAATAGATGGGAACAAGGCCATGAAAGCTTATTTTGAAATTTTTAAATCTCAGGGTTTTTGGAGTTCGAAGCCTGAAGATATAGATCGCATTCTCCTATCAAAATCAGATGATCAAATACAAGAACTCGTAGGAGCAATCCAAAAATACTACATTTCAAATGATGTGGAGCCTATTAATGCAGATCATGCTCTCATTACACAAGATATAGACATCTTAAATTGTGACGGTTTTTTGAAGAGAGCATTACTGCTTTATGAAACCATTGTTATACAAGACCCCATTCCTTCATTTGATCCTAGTCTTAAATCTAAAATAGAAATTCGTTCCAATGAAGAAAATCCTCAATATATCAGAAATAAAATCACTTTGTGCCTTAAATGGCTCGTAACGAACGAAAAACTAGTTACAAGCAAGATAATTGTTTTGTCCCCTGAGAAATACATCTCAAAAAATAATGAAGCTGTTCGTTCGTCTCTGATTTACATGGAACAGTTATTACCGGAAGGGCCTACTGACTTGGTAATTAACTCCAACCAGGATTTCCTAAAGTTTTGTTTGGAAAATGCTGATGTTTTCCCCATTACTTTTGAGCCAGATGGTGGCAAGAAACGCCATTGGGATAAATTCGATGTTCCCCACAATATTATATCGATCGATTTCAAAAACGATCCACGTTATGTCCCATCCTCCATTTACCAATTGTTCGAAATAAATAATGTTCCAAAAGATGGAAACAATACCTTTGATATTTTCCTGCCTATGCAAGACCCAGGATTAGTTGAACGCTCTAAGTATGAAAGATGGAGAAACGACTCAATATTAAAAGTGGGGCTTAAAAGAGTTAAATCTTTGGAATATGGATTAAGACTTGCGGAGTTTCAAAATGGTATTCTTTTTACTGAGTCCACATTCGAATGGGGTCTCCTAAATAATTTCATGGCCCATCCTAAGAAAGAAGAAGCAAAATTAGCAAATATCATTTCCAATATGAACCTTCCTTTTTTAGGTAATGTTAAATTTCAAAACATTGTAAAACTCCGCTCAAATGAAGAATCGTTTTTCAACTTTAGAAGTATGATGAAGCAGGCGTGTAAATCGGTTGAATTAACTAAGCCTTCTGACTTTGTCCAAGTAGCCCATGATATTGAGAAGGATCTTATAAGGCCTGAATTTGCGAGAATCAAAGCCGAATATAAATCCATACAAAAAAAGTACTTAAGCTTGGCCACAATTGAAATGGCCACGTTCTATCTTTCAGCAAGTACTGGAGGCTTAAGTTTAATCGCGAGTTTACTGGCCGCGGGAAAAATGGTTCCGGACATAATGAATGATATAAGAGATTATCAGAGAAACAATGTTTATATGTTATGGAAATTAAAAGAGGAAAATTCCAAAGCACATACAGCTTCCAACATTCTTCTATAAGTGCTATTGGCCTAAAGAGGTCTTGCATCTATTAAACTGAGTCAGGATCTGATAAACTTCTTTAAATGAAAATCCTCCTAGCCCTCTCCCCATTGACTCAATTCAATACTCCGTACCCATCTACGGCGTATCTAACGTCTTATCTTGAAAAGCTAGGACATGAGGTCAATCAGGTTGATATAGGGCTTGAACTTATCCTTAAAATCTTCTCTAAGGATGGCCTCAAAGAAATTACAAAGATCATTAGAAAATCCAAGGTCAAAGATCAGCTGTTAGACTTTTATCTCGATGCTCATCAGGAATACGAAAACAACATTGATGCTGTAATCTCATTCCTTCAGAAAGATGAGTCCCCTCTCATTCAAACCATTATTGAGCGTCAGACGATTCCTGAGGGCCCTCGTTTCATGCCACTAGATGACAACCAGGGTGGCGTTCTCGACCTTTATAACGAACTAAACGATAAAGATAAGGCCAAGCACATTTGCAGCCTTTTTATGGATGACCTCGCAGATATCATCCGCATCGGTGTAGATGAGGATTTCGGATTCTCTCGTTATGCCGAGAAAATCGCGCTATCTCTTAATTCATACTCTCCGATTGTTAAGCGTCTTAAAAAGAAAACGATCATTGATGAATGGATTACCGAACTCACGAAGGCAAATCTCGAGAAGTTCCAACCAGACGTCATAGGAGTCTCAGTTCCTTTCCCCGGCAACCTTCTTGGAGCTCTAAGAATTGCTGAGACAACCAAGCAAGTATCTCCAAACGTAAAAGTTCTTCTTGGCGGCGGCTACGTTAATACCGAGCTTCGCTCCCTGGAAGACCCAAGAATTTTTGATGTGATCGATTACATCACTTTCGACGATGGTGAAAAACCTCTAGAACATTTATTGAAATTCATCGAAGCGGGCGATGGTCCTTTACTTCGCACCATGTACCGCAAAGATAACAAAGTTACTTTTGTCTCTTCACCTGAACTCTTCGATATCAAGTTCAAGAACCTTGATGCTCCAAGCTTCAAAGGTCTTGAGATGAATCGCTACGTCTCAATGATGGACAACATGAATCCAACCCAGAGACTTTGGACTGATGGTCGTTGGAATAAAATGATCCTGGCCCACGGATGCTATTGGAAGAAATGTACTTTCTGTGACGTGAGTCTTGATTATATTGGCCGCTACGAGCCAGATACCGCCATAGGCGTGGTTGATAAAATGGAAAAGATCATCCAGGAAACTGGTGTGAACGGTTTCCATTTCGTAGACGAAGCCGCTCCTCCGACACTTCTAAAGGCCATGAGCGAAGAGATCCTCAAAAGAAATCTCAAAGTAACATGGTGGGGTAATATCCGTTTTGATCCATACTTCTCGGCAGAAGTGACTGAGCTCATGAAGAAAGCTGGTTGTATTGCAGTGACGGGTGGTATTGAAGTTGCTTCAGAGCGAGTTTTAAAACTCATCGATAAAGGTATCTCAATCGAGAAGGTCGCGAAGGTCACAAAGAACTTCAAAGACGCTGGCATTTTCGTTCACGCCTATCTTATGTACGGCTTCCCGACTCAAACCATGCAGGAAACCATCGACAGCCTTGAAGTCGTTCGTCAGCTTTTTAAAAAGCACTATCTAAGCTCTGCCTACTGGCATCGCTTTGCACTTACTGCCCACTCTCCAGTGGGACTGAATCCGGGCAAATTCAATGTGAAGATTGTTCCGCAGAAAAAACCTGAACACGGCCTGTTTGCGAACAACGAACTCCCCTTCACTGAAGAGAAGTTCGTCGATCACGATATGCTTGGAGTAGGACTGAGACGAGCGCTTTACAACTACATGTTAGGACAGGGCCTCGACATGGACCTTCGCGATTGGTTTGACGAAAGGGTGCCGAGGCCCAAAGTTGAAATCAACTTCTAATTAATCTTCTTAAGTACGCCGCAAACTACAGGTAAAGAGATATGCGGTTGCTCACCTGGGTGAGCGGCCAGACTAGTTGGAAATGAACTTTGAGGAGCAGTTCCATGAGCGAGAACCACTCTTCCTTCAAAACCAATTCCCTGCCCGTTTGAGAGCTTCATCACATTATCAGAAGGATCTTCATCTGCTTTCCAAAGATCAGCATTGACCTTAGAAAGAGAAACAACCTTCTTATAAGTCATCGCACGGCCTCTAGGATAAAGATCCTTTCCTCCCAATTGCGAATTTAAGTCATCATCAAGTGGCATAAGTGCTGAGCCAACAACTTTCATGGCCTCTTCATAGTCAACAAAGCCGTCTCCGTTTGAATCATCTGCCTGAGTCGGACAACGAGTTCCGATGTGCAGAGTTTGTCTGTGCGGAACTGCCTGATCGTCATCCATTGACGTGCTTACAGAAAGCTGATCCCCCTGCAAGGTAAACATCGCTGACCCATATGGAATGAAACCATTTGAATAAATGTTCACTGGTCTAAGAATGGCGTAGTACGAACCAGGAGCGGCCTCTACCATTTCACGAGCAGCGGCCTGTGTGACACTTCCTCCACCACTACCTGAGCCTCCGCCGTCTTTACCACAGGCCACAAGTCCAAAAAGCGCCATCATGAAAATAATATTTTTTGATTTCATTTATAGACTCCCTTGAAAGAAAGCTCTTGAGCGGGCTGCATTTACACCTGAAACACTCCAACCAGTAATCTGTCTACCATTCTCAAACGCACCGATGTCTTGAGGAATGTAGTAATACATTGGTTCATGCTTAGTGTAGCAATCCTGAGTTTGATCCGCGCCTGCATCGTAGTCATTGAATTTGAAATCAGTCACACATTCACGCTTACTGAACACAAGGTGATTTTTCCACTCAGTGAATGTCACCGGACGATCAAGGAATTGAAAATCCATAACGATCTTCTTACCTGAAGCAGTGGTGTACATAGGAGCTACGTGGAACCACCACTTGTAGCGAGTACGTTTAATATAAGTATCAGTCAGCATAAGAAATGCTTTTTGTGACTTAATACCACTTTTCTGAAACTCATCATACGCCCAGACATGAGCACGGTCCGAACATTCAGACTTTCTTTTAATATACGGATTCATTCTATTAAAGATTTCAGGAATCTGAGCATCAGGAACTACAGTTGGTTCATAGCTCGCACCCGGCTCAACTTGAAATTTATTTTGGACATTTGAAGAAAGTGATTTGGCGGTCATAAGCTTCTTCTCAAAAACGGCCAGCTTATGCCCTTCATTCTGCTCAATGAATTTTACCTCACCTGAATTCATCTTAACTAAATGAGGTTCACCGTCTGTTCCCCTGACGATGGAGTGAACACCATCTCCCATTGTCTCAGCTCTGACTCCCTGGCCGAGAACAAAAAATGCAATGAGCATAAAACTCTTCATGATTACTCCCTAAGTTTAGTGTCATTCGTTAGATCACAACTTCAAACGAAGAGATTTATATCTTAGGGGTAATCATGATCTCAAGATGCCAAAGTGGCACCTTCTAATAGTTTTTCATTGACCGCTTAAATGGTTGAAAAAGAGAAGGTTGGCTTAAGATTTTTTGGAGCGCAAAAAATTGGCCGCACATGTCTAGACTATGTTTTTAATCAACGTACTGTACTTATAACAAGCGAGGTCTCAATGAAGGTTTCCGAATTCATGACAAAGGACGTAATTTATTTAACACCTAAGCACACTGTTGAAGATGCTGCAAAATTAATGCTCGAAAAAAATATAAGTGTCGTACCAATTGTCGATTCGGCCGCCCACTTAATTGGCATCATAACGGAATCTGATTTTGTAGGAAAAGATGCCAACATTCCTCATGCACTTGTGGCCCTTAAAAGATTATTTGGACAAATTTTCTATTCTAATGGAGTGGAAGATATTTTTCAAAAATCGAAGAACGTGCCCCTGGAAAATGTAATGACTAAAAATCCCAAAACGGTCGAACTGGATTACACCCTTGATGATGTCATCAATATGATGATCCACTATAAAATAAAACGACTTCCGGTGATTCAAAACGGTAAGTTGAAAGGAATGGTTACACGCCACGACGTTTTACGAGCATTTACTTTATTGAAGCCCCAACTCGATAGTCATGCGTGAGTCATTGCTGCAATTTGGAATTTCGGCCCTCGTCATCGTTATTGCCGGAACTTTTCTTGTAAAATTTGCCGATAAAATTTCAGAAGTTACTAATCTTGGCCGTTTATTTGTTGGCAGCATCCTGCTAGCGGGTGCGACCTCTCTTCCAGAGTTCCTGGTTGACGTTAGTGCTGTCAGACATCATATGCCTGATATTGCAGTTGGAGATCTGTTTGGAAGTAGTATTTTCAATCTTCTTATTCTTGCAATTGCCGATCTTATCCATAAAGGAACATCGCCCATATTTTCCAGAGCTTCTTCTAAGCATGCCCTCTTGGGTGCTATCAGTATCGGAATTGCTTCAATTGCTGGTCTGGCCATCTTTTTAGAATCTAAATTAGTTATTCCAACTTTTGCAGGAATTGGAATGGGTCCAATTCTTCTCACTATTGCCTATTTTCTGGGTTCTCGCATACTTTACTATGATCAAAAAATTTATGAGGCCAAAGTAGAACATCAACCTAAGATTCAAGACAAAAAGTACCCGGCCATTAAGGCATTTACCGGTTACTTTCTGTCTGCCTTTGTCATTCTCATCGCGGCCCCCTACCTTTCTGAAGCAGCAGGGGAAATAGCCACTCTGAGTGGGCTCGGGAAAACATTTATTGGAACTACGTTAGTTGCTTTTTCAACTTCTCTGCCTGAACTGGTTTCAACAATTGTGGCCATCAGAAATCGGGCCTACGATCTGGCGGTCGGAAACATTTTCGGAAGTAACACCTTAAACATAGTGATCTTGATTCCCTTGGACTTTTTTCATCACGGATCACTTCTTGCTTCCGTATCGCCAAATCACCTCTTAACTTGTATTGCGACCATTCTAATTACTTCAGTGGCCATCGTGGGGCAGCTCTATCAAGTCGAAAAACGAAAACTTCTTATCGAACCGGATGCATTAACCATCATCCTTTTAGTCATACTCACAAATGTTTCACTCTATTTTCTTGGGCAAACTCACTAAATGAGAAAGGAACATACACTTGGAACCATCGACTCTGCTCCCTGACCATGGAACTTCGGCCTGGCATAACATGAATGAAGCCACCTTATTTGATGCTCATCGGAGCGACCTTAAATCTGGGCTATCTTCAGAGGTTGCTAATCAGCGACTTAAGGAATTTGGCAGTAATGAATTGCCTGAACCAAAACATAGAAGTTTGTTTGCTGTATTTATAAAACAATTTCAAAGTCCCCTCATTTATCTCCTTCTCATAGCGGCCTCTATTGCATTTTTTCTGAATAAGATAAGTGATGCTGCCGTCATTCTAACTGTTGTTATGTTGAATTCTTTAATAGGTTCCCTCCAGGAGTCTAAAGCTGAAAGAAGTCTTGAGTCCCTACGAAAACTTGCCAAACTCATGGTAACCGTGCGCCGGGACGGTCAGGAAGTAAGAATCGAAGCACGGGAATTAGTCCCAGGTGATATATTCTTACTAAATGCTGGTGACGCAGTTGGGGCCGACGGAAGGATTATCGAGGCCAGAGATCTATCAGTTGCCGAGTCGGCATTAACCGGAGAATCGTTACCAGTACGAAAGAGCATTTCAGACATACCTGTAGATACCATTCTTGCAGAAAGAACGAATATGGTTTACTCAGGAACCTTTGTCACATCTGGGAGAGGAACGGTCATCGTCGTTGCCACTGGTCAAAACACCGAAGTCGGCAAAATCGCCAAGCTCACCAATGAGAAACAGAACTTACTAACTCCTTTGGAAAATAAAATTTCGCATTTTGGAAGAACAATTATTTATCTTGCTGCAGTTGTATTTTTTCTCATCGTAGGGATTGGAATTCTAAGAGGCCTAGAGCTTTCTGAAATTTTCATGATAGGAGTCAGCCAGATTGTGTCAATGATTCCAGAGGGTCTTCCTGTAGCCATAACAGTCGCTCTGGCAGTTGGAGTCAGAAGGATGGCGGGTAAAAAGGCCATCGTTAGAAAACTGTCTGCGGTGGAAACCTTGGGCTCAACTGACATTATCTGCACAGACAAAACCGGAACACTGACCAAAAATGAGATGACGGTAGAAGCGCTTTATCTTCCATCCGGTATTTCAGTAGATGTGACTGGAGTGGGATATTCACCTTCAGGAGAATTTATAGTCAAAGGAAACTCTCAAAACGAAACTGATAAAGACATAGACCAATTACTTACCGCAGGTGTTTTATGTAATGATGCTAGACTCATTCAAGACGATAAAAATTTATGGAAAATTCTCGGTGACCCTACTGAGGGTGCTCTTCTGACGGTTGCTGCCAAACGAGGTATGCATAAGGAAGAATTTGAAAAAAAATTTCCAAGAAAAGATGAAATACCTTTTGATTCTTCACTCAAATTAATGGCCACAGAACACCAGATAGATGGCAAAATCATCACCTGGATTAAAGGAGCTCCAGAAAAAATTCTGCATATATGTGGCACTGACGAAAGGGCACATTTAGCATCGGAGAAGATGGCCCAGCGAGCCCTTCGGGTTCTGGCCTTTGCAAAAATTGAAGGTCCCATCACCGAAGAAATAAGAGAAGCAACATACAATAAGAACATCGTTTTCCTTGGCCTTGTAGGTCAAATGGATCCTCCAAGACAGGAAGTCCGTGCTGCGATTGAGGAATGTTTAAATGCAGGAATCAGACCGGTTATGGTCACCGGAGATCATAAACATACGGGCCAGGCCATCGGAAAAGTTCTTGGTATAATGAAAAGTGGCGATCAAGCAATAGATGGCGCAGAGTTGGAAATGATGAGCGACGATGAACTGGAAAAACGCATTAATCACATTTCTGTATTCGCTCGAGTACATCCCGATCAAAAACTTAGAATCATCAAGACTTTTCAGAATAAAAAGAACGTTGTTGCGATGACAGGAGACGGGGTGAATGATTCACCAGCTCTGGTAAGAGCGGATGTTGGTGTGGCGATGGGAATTACAGGAACAGATACGGCCAAAGAATCAGCAAAAATTATTATCACCGATGATAATTTTTCCACCATTGTCGAAGCGGTCAAGCAAGGTAGACTCGTTTATCGCAATGTAAAGAAGCTCATCATCTACTTCTTTACCACCAGTATATCCGAATTATTGGTTCTCTTTACTGCTATATTACTTGGTTATCCACCACCTTTAGCGGCGGTACAAATCCTGTGGATTAATCTTGTAACAGATGGCGCCCTCACAGTAACACTCATAATGGAGCCAGAGGAAGGAGATGAAATGAAACAGCGCCCAGTTCCACGAGAAGAACCTTTGATTGACCGACATTTTTTACGTCGAATGTCTCTGTTATCACCAACCATCGCCTTAACGACCTTAGGATATTTTTTCTATTCCTTAGAAATGGGATTTCCATTTGTGGAAGTACAATCTCAGACGTTTACACTTCTCGCTGTAGCACAATGGTTTAATGCGCTCAATTGCCGTTCAGATAAGCATTCAGTTTTCCGAATGAGTCTTCTAAGCAACAAATGGTTAATTGGGGGACTTCTGACAGGATTTTTGTTACAAGCCCTAGTGATTTATGCACCGTTCATGAATAAACTTTTTTATACAACACCCATTGCTTTTAGAGACGTCCTAACTATTGGAGTTATCGGAAGTTTGGTTCTCTGGGTAGAGGAGATAAGAAAACTTGTACTGAGACGAAAGGCCGGCCCCGCTAAGATTCTACAATCCTAAGTCGAATGGCAATTGGCCCCTTAGGCCCTTCGCTAATTTGAAAAGCAACGGTATCACCTTCCTGAGGAATACCTTCAGCACATGCAGTCTTATGAAAGAACAGGTCTTCCATCTCTTCATCAGGTTGAATAAAACCAAAACCTTTCTCTGAGTTGAAGAATTTCACCACACCCATGAAGAAGTCACCTTGGTCTTGCTTTACTTGAGCTTCACCCCAGATGATTTCATGAATTTTAACGACTTTCTCCCCTTTATGAATGCGCTCGAGTTGAGTAATGACCGCCTTCTCTGAATGATTATCAACCAGCATGTCCTTACGCTTACGATTGGTCGTTTTGGTCATGTCGTACTTAACGAATTCAACTTTTACTTTGCTCATTATGGGTCCCTGTCGATTTTTGTTTAAAGATACCATCAAATGTCTGAGATGGCCTCAAGACAGGGAGAAAAATTTGAAAATCTGAGCCCTCGCCAGGAGTGCTCTTCACTTGGATCTTCCCATCATGGAGATGGATGATCTCACGGGAAATAAAAAGGCCAAGACCAAGCCCTTTGGCGTCCCCCTCATTCTTCGCTCTTTCAAACTTATCAAAGATCTTCTCGGCAAATTCAGGGGGAATTCCCTTACCGTGATCACGAATACTCACCATCGCCATGTCCTCATATTCGCGGATACTGACCTCAATCGGTTTTCCAGGTGCGTATTTAGCGGCATTGATAAGAATATTAGTGAAGACCTGCTCTAATCTGAATCTGTCCCAATTGCCTTCATATTCTTCCATGAAATGATAAAAAACCGGACATCCGGCCGATTCCAGCATTGGAAGAAGTCTTTCAATCACTTCACTCAGGATGGTTGATAGTTCAGCGTTCTCTTTTTGAAGAGTTAATTTGCCAGAATCCATTCGTGAGACATCAAGCATGTCATCCACTAGCCTATTGATCCTTTCTACATTCTTTCCGGTTCGTGAAAGCATGCCTTCCATCTTATTCAAATCAACGTCCTGCTTTTTGATCGATCTCATGATGAGATCATTTTGAAGTTTTATGGAAGTAAGTGGCGCTTTGAGTTCATGGCTTGCCAAAGAAACAAAGTGATCACGGATTCTGATTGATGACTCCAGAGTTTCGTTTTCCTTTTGCTTTGTCATAATGGCGAGCTCAAGATTTGTTCCAGTAATCGCAAAACCAAGTATAAGAATGGTGGCAATGATAACAGATCCGGCCAAGCCATCGGCAGCTAGTAAGTGAGTCGGATTTACAATGACATGAGACTGAACTTTATGAAGATACATCGCCGCCATGGCCGTGTAGTGCATTCCTGCGATTGCAATTCCAAGAATAATCCCGGCCATTACCCGATAGATAAAACCTTTAAAGGAATAATCCCTCTTCAAGAGAAAAGCAAAATGAAGTCCTAGGCCAGATGCCAGGATCGATATGACAATGGAAAGAATAACGAGAAAATAGTTCCAAGTGATTCCAGCCTCCATCTTCATCGCCTTAATTGCTATGAAATGCATGCTCGAAATCGCCGCACCCATCACACAACTACCGACGAGATAACTTTGAATAGTCGGTTTCCCGGTACTGACAATAAGAAGGGATAACAATGAGCCAAAGACAGACGCGGCCATAGAAAGACCTAAAAGTGGAACATCATAGTAGAAAGTAAGTCCTTCGACTTTAAAGGCAAGCATAGCAACAAAGTGCATACTCCAGATGCCAACCCCCATCGCAAATGAACCACCAGCAAGCCAAAACCAGCGGATTCGTCCTTTCACGGTAGAAACAGCGTTAGAGAGATCGAGCGCAGTATAAGAAGCAAACATCGCGATAATTACTGAAAGGACCATCAAGAATATGTCATGCTCATGATGCAAGTGTGACATAACAAAAATTATAGAAAAGACATACTGCAAATGCATGTTAAGATATTTGAAATGATTTTGATCACATTGGTTTTATTCCTACTGTCGCCTCTCTATGCCAGTTTGCATCCCGTGCAATCAAATAAGCCATTATATGAATTCGGAGTTATTGGTGGTTCAGCATTTGTTCCTGACTATCCGGCCTCTGATCAAGGTCGTCTGAGATATCTTGCTGTTCCTCAAGTGAGATACAGAGGGCTCAGACTTCGTTCCGACGAAGAAGATAGTATGAAGGCAAGAATTCTCCATAATACCGTTTACGGATTTGATCTGAGCGGTGGTGGTGCATTTTCAGCGAATTCAGATAAGAACGACGCTCGAAAAGGCATGAATGATCTCGATTGGGTGGGAGAACTGGGCCCGAGGTTTTATATCTTTCTGGTTCGCACGGAAAGACTATGGGTAAGACTGTTTTTCCCAGTTCGGATTGCGGCCTCAACAGATTTGAGTAGCGTCACTTATCAAGGCCTGGTCTTTGCACCATCATTCAATACCCGTTACTACTTTGACGACAGTAAGTTCAATTCAATCATTTTGAGTCTGACAAGAACACATACAACTCATCAGATGCAGGAGTTTTATTTTGAAGTTGATCGAAAATACGCAACTGCTGAGAGACCAGAGTATGATGCAGGATCAGGCTATATGTCTTCATCCGCGGCCCTTGCCTACATCTATGAAAAAGACCAAATTGGAATCTATGGTGGTTTTGGACTAAATAGCTTTAAGGGCAATGCGAATGCCGGTTCTCCACTCTATAAAGCTGATTATACCTATTCGGCCTTCGTCGGCTTCAGTTATCTCTTCTACCAATCAAAGGAACGAGGGTATCAGTAAACATCGGCCTTACGCTCTTTAAGAATGTCTCTCAAAATTGATCTATGACATCGCTCTTCATTCTCACAATAGCATCCCACTGAGAAATTTGTTTCATGAGACATGGCGGCCAGAAGATCGAGGACATGGGAAGCATCGGGCCTTTTCATCTGGGCACGATAATTCCTTTCAAAAGACCTCCATTCTTTCGGAGTAACCGCATGCAGACCTTTCTTCACCAATTCAGGTGATGGTGAAAGGATTGGCATCCATACATCATAGAAGTTTCTTCTGGAAAATTCGGATTTAGGCACTCCTCGGGGAGGTCTTCGAACCGTTCCCAGTCGAAGACCTTCTTTTTTGGCGCGAGGTGATCCAAGTTGAACAATACGGATCATGCTTAAGGAGAAAGTGAATGAGAAGGTGCCTGCTTAGGTATTTTCCCCGCTTGCAGAATATTTAAAAACTTCTCTTTAAGTTCCAGGAAGTTCTCACCCATCTCAACCGCTAGTTCAGAATCGAACGACTTCTGAGCTTTCTTAAACATGTTCTCTTCTTCTTCCTTAATGTGATGTTCAACAACTTCTTTAAGAACTGACATCAAGGCGGTCCAACGCTTATCACTAGGTTCAGTCTTATCAAGCTCCTTAATCAGGCGATCGGCCACGCCGTGCTCTTCATAGCCTTCATAGGCAAGATCATCGGCCTCTTTGACTTCAGAAAGTTTCAAAGACTCATAAAAGATTTTCTCCTCTGCACGAGTGTGAGGAATCAGAGCTTCTTTAAGTTTAGTAAATAAAGTCGTTCTTTCTTTTTGAGAGCGCTCTGTCGTATCCTCAAGTTTCTTTAAAAGAGTTTTGACAGTTTTGTGGTCGTCTTTAAGAAGTTGGTAAATTTCCATCTGAACCTCCTCATTTGATAAAAATTATTTTAGAGGATTCTTCAGCGTCATTTACCTTGAGTTTTCCTGAAAAGCGCCCCGACAGACTAAGTCTGTCAGGGCAACCATTTATTTAATATCCATTAACGTCTGAACCAACAAAACTACATACACCTGTTTTACCAACAAGATATCCAGTGCTCGATGGAGTACAGATTCCGAACAGGTTTGTCGGATCAACGATTCTCTGAACCGCGAGATTTTGCGGTCCACCAACTTCACCTGAACCAACTGAGAGATAACCATACTGTAAAAGAACGGGAGGAATGTCCGCATCGTTCTCATCCACACACTCAACAGAGGCAACTTGGGAAACTTCCTGAATGACATCGCTAAAGAGGTTGAAACCAACAGGGTTACAGTTGTTTTCATCCATACAGGAAGAAATATTTGGATAGGCCACCTTACCAGTCACATCATCAAAGTATGTAATGAAGTTAATACTATTTGTAGGTAGCGAAGAAGCAAAAGGCACACTCGTCACGTAAGCATTACTTTGACCACTACAGAAACCTTGTGAATGAGTACCCGGATATTCTGACGACATCACAGACAATAGAGTCTTATCATTACTAAAAATCATGCTCACATCAGTCGCGCCATTGGTGTCCCACTTACCAAGGTGAATCGCTGCCCCTGGTTTTCCCATCACAATTTTTACTGCCGGTGCAGTGGTTACTTCGCCAGTATCAGCATTAATGATCACTCCATTAAGCATATCCATTAAAAAGCTGATCTGAAGTTTAATAGGTGCGCCCATTCCCAGGTCTAATTCTCCAGTGTTGATATTGATCTTACCTTCAGATGAGTAAATATCGTCACCGATCTCACATGTATTCGTACCTGGACCGACTACACACAAGGGCTTTTTAAAATAAGTCGAGGTACACCACTGTGATTGGCCACCCATGATTAATTGAATGGGATGAACTGCACCTGGATTGACCGTGCTAACGGTCCCATTTGCTTGACCATAAATCAAATCTCCCTGATCTATATTAGTTCCATCGCGACCGTTATATTTCTCGCCATTGAAAGTCATCGACACTGTAGTTGAAAAGCAAAGACTAATAGACTTATAGCGACCAAAACCTACAGTCACATCATTGATCTCGGCGTTTCCAAAATCGGGATCGGATTTTCTAAACGTATGTTGAATTGGATCTCGAAACAATCCATAGTTATCATCATTAAACATAGTCAACTGAGCTGAATTGAAAGTGTATGTAACTGAAGTTGGAGTTACGGGCCCCTTCTCCTGGGCCAGTGCAGTCATTGAAGTAAAAACGAGTAATGCCAAAAATTTATTCATGTAATTTCCTCCTTAAAATTTACTTGCTTTAACTTTTACGGCGATTCCCGCCGGGGCACTGCTGCTCTTCTTCTTCTCTTCCTTGACACAAGAGACGGTGAAACTAAGAAGTGTAACGATGATCAAAAACATTCCCATTTTTAAGAAAATCGAATTCAAAATTGGCCTCCTCATGAGGGTTAATAGAGTTTGGCCGAATCAGACAAGCGCACGCACGACTACCTCACAGTGGTTTAATTGCTCCTTGGAAATAAATAGAATTGGGAGTGTGAGAGAAGTGAATGACGACCTGGAAATTCGGTCGAAGACCATTGAGCAAGTGGAATGCCAAACTGTAGATCAGTAAATCAGGGTCTTATTAAGAAAAATTTGTCTAATTCTTGTACACTGTAAAAGAAACTTTAAAAAACTATAATGAGAGCACCATTATGAGCAAAGATTCATGGGCCCCCAATCAATACGAAAAGTTTAAAGATCAACGTTCAGAACCGTTCTATGATCTCATGTCACTACTAAACAAAGTCGATTCTCCAAGCATCGTTGATCTAGGATGTGGCACAGGGGAACTAACTGCTGAACTTCATAAAAAGATGAATGCTAAACAAACGTTTGGAATAGATTCATCTGAAAAGATGTTGGAGAAAGCGCGAGCATTCCAGACTGACTATTTAAAGTTTGAACTTGGCAATATCGCATCTTGGAATCCTGGTAAGCAATTTGACATTATTTTCTCAAACGCGGCCCTGCAGTGGTGTGGAGATCATCCTGCTCTTTTTCAAAATATTTCCAAGAATATCTCACAAGGTGGTCAGCTAGCAGTTCAGATGCCCATGAATCACGACTATCCTACTCACACGATTGCTGATGAACTCAGCCGAGAGTTAGGTTATGAATCAAGAGAACATCCACTACTCTTAGTTGAAGATTATGCTAGCTTATTATTCAAACTTGGATTCAAAGAACAGAAAGTTCAGTTGCGAGTTTATGGACATATACTGAATTCCCGCGAAGAAGTTATTGAATGGGTAAAAGGCAGTATGCTGACTTATTACCAAAGTCGCCTGAAAGAAGATCAATTCAAAAATTTTATGACTGAATATAGAGAGCGATTGTTCAAGGTATTGCCTGATGACAAACCTTACTTCTATCCCTTCAAAAGAATTTTCATCTGGGGTCGAAAGTAATTATTTGTTTTTTACTTCCTTGTATTCAGCATCCGTGACCTTCTCCATCCATTCCACGACTTTTCCATCAAGGCTTTCTTGAATCGCGAGATGAGTCATGCTTGAACGTTGGCCAGCACCATGCCAGTGCTTCACTCCTGGAGGAGTCCACACCACATCTCCTTTTTTAATTCTATGTACTTTACCATCCTTCTCTTGAACATAACCTTCTCCATCTGTAACAATCAAAGTCTGACCAAGAGGATGAGAATGCCAAGCCGTCCTCGCACCAGCTTCAAACTTCACTGAGGCTCCTTGTGTCCGTGCAGGCACAGGAGAAGTAAATAAAGGTTTAATAGTGGCCTTTCCTGTGAAGTAGGCCTCGGGACCTTTTTGTTCCTCGCGAGATTTTTCTTTCGTGATCGATATGTCTTCTGCATAAGAAAGATTTAATGTCAGACAAACAGCAACCGCTAAAATTTGGTATGCTTTCATAACGTCACCTCATAGAGATTTTAAACTACCCGCTGCAAGAAGCGAGGGTCTGAGCAGCAGAAGACCTATTGCAGCTAACGCGCTTACCACGATACAATTGGCCCATGAAAAAAATATTTATAACTGGCTCTACGACAGGTCTCGGATTTCTTGCAGGCAACTCTCTTCTTGAGAAAGGCCACCAGGTGGTTCTTCATGCCCGCAGTGAGAAATCAGCGCAAGAAGCAAAAAAGAAAATTGGAAAAGATGTTCCGTTTGTGATCGGAGATGTTTCAACTCTTGATGAAATAAAGTCTGTCGCCAAACAGGCCAATGCTTTAGGTCCATTCGATGCCATCATTCATAACGTTGGTATCTATGAAACGAATGCTGAAGTTGTAACAAGAGACGGCCTTCGTACTATGTTCGCGGTGAACGTTCTCACTCCATTTGTTCTTAGCACTCTTTTAGCGCGACCAGAACGAATGGTGTTTCTTTCCTCAGGTATGCACCAAAGTGGTGAATTCAATATGACAGATCCTCAATGGGAAAAACGACTTTGGAACTATACTCAGGCCTATAGCGATTCAAAACTTTATGATCTCATGCTCACTAAATACTTTGCTCGAAACTGGCCAGGTACTTATGTTAATGCTGTAGATCCTGGTTGGGTCCCTACAAGAATGGGAGGGGCTGGTGCTCCAGATAATTTGATGAAAGGAGCAGAAACTCAGATTTGGCTAGCAATCAGTAATGATCCTGAGGCCTTAGTAACTGGTAAGTACTTCCATCACAAGGAACAACGTAAATCAAATTCATTGGCGGACTCTGAAAGAAATCAAGACGAGTTGGTTTCTTACCTGCGAAAAATTTCATAAGATAGCCTCATCGATTTTATAGTCTAAAAGGCGGATATATGACTTTCTCCACTCGCCCGGTAAAGATCCCTTACTACGGCACAAATCTTTTAGAGATGTCTCTTTTAAATAAGGGCACTGGATTCACTGAACAAGAACGCCATGATCTTAAACTCCATGGTCTCGTTCCTTCTGCATTTGAAACAATTGAAGAACAAGAAGTAAGAATTGCAGCTCAATATGCTCTTTTAAAAGAAGACCTTGAAAGACATATCTTTCTAAGAAACTTGCAAGATACTAACGAGACACTTTTTTATCACTTCGTGAAAAAGCACCTTGCTGAAATGCTTCCGATCATCTACACCCCAACAGTTGGTGAGGCCTGTCAGCATTTCTCAAATATCTATCGCGCTTCTCGCGGTATTTTCATTTCGTATCCGAACAAAGATCGCATCGACGAGATGCTGAGCAATGTGACCAAACAAAAAGTGAAAGTCATTGTGGTTACTGATGGTGAACGTATTCTGGGTCTTGGGGACCAAGGTATCGGTGGCATGGGCATTTCTATCGGTAAACTTTCCCTCTACACTTCATGCGGTGGGATTAGCCCGGCCTACACTCTTCCGATCGTCCTTGATGTTGGTACGAATAACGATCAACTTCTGAAAGATCCTCTTTATATGGGTTGGAGGCATCAACGTGTGACTGGTTCAGAGTATGAATCCTTCATCGATGCTTTCATTAAGGCGGTTAAACGTCGCTGGCCAAATGTTCTTCTTCAATTTGAAGACTTCGCTCAGCACAACGCTCTTCCAATCTTAAAGAAATATCGCAAAAAACTTTGCTGTTTCAATGACGATATTCAAGGGACCGCTGCTGTGACACTCGGTTGTCTAATGGCCGCTTGTCGCGCCGTTGGAGATCAACTCAAAGATCAGCGAATTGTTTTCCTAGGTGCTGGTTCCGCTGGAGCTGGTATTGCGGAGAAAATTATCTCTCGTATGAAAGTTGAAGGTCTTAGTGATGAAGAGGCCCGCGCACGAGTCTACATGGTAGATCGTTACGGTCTTATCACAGATACAATGCCTAACCTTCTTGATTTCCAACAAGCACTTGCTCAGAAGAGCGAGGGCCATGTATGGATTAAAGATCAGGCGAATATTTCTCTTCTTGATACGGTTAAGAACGTGAGGCCTACAATCTTAATCGGTGTTTCTGGTCAGCCTGGATTATTCACTGAAGAGATCATCAAGACGATGCATGCTCATTGCTCTCGACCAATCATTATGCCTCTCTCGAATCCGACATCTCGAGTTGAAGCTCAGCCGGTAAATATCATTGAATGGACAAATGGCTCAGCACTTGTGGCGACGGGTAGTCCGTTCATGCCAGTTGAATTCAATGGAAGAACTTATCCAATTGCTCAATGTAATAACTCTTATATCTTCCCAGGTATTGGACTTGGAGTTCTTGCCAGTGGAGCAAAAGAAGTGACGGATGAAATGCTCATGGCCGCATCTGAAGCGCTTTCTGAGATGTCACCATTAGGTAACAAGACTGGAAATAATCTTCTTCCAGTTGTTGAAGATATTCAGAAAGTATCTCGCGCGATTGCTCTTAAAGTTGGATTGGCTGCCAAGACTAAGAGTGAGAAGGACCTACTTAAGGCCATCGACGACAACTTCTGGATGCCGGTCTATAGAACGTTCGAACCGAAAGTCATTCCTTAAAGTTGGATTTGATATCGTTAAGGGAAATAAGTCCGCAGTAATTACCATTACGATCTACAACAGGTGCCGATTCTACATTGTTATGCTCAAGGACAGTTAAGCAATCCTCCAACTCCATTTGAGCATTAATGATGACCGGCACCTTATGCATACAATCAATGACATCTATTTGCGATGGGTCAGCTCCACTACCACACTTCGAAAAGATATCACGTCCCGAAACGGCACCTATTAACTTTTTATTCTTATCAACGATGAAAATTTCTGAGCAATTATTCTCTGCAAGGATATTACAAACATCTTTCAAAGATTCTGCAGATGAACAACATGGGTAACTATTTGTCATGAATTCTTCGACTGTTTCCATAGGAAAATTATATTAAGAACTTTGCCTCAATGGGGCCTAATTTATAGTTAAGAAGCTTTTTAATCAGTATGCAGGAAACGGGATGGATGTGACTATTTATGCGGTTATGCTTCGAAGGAGAAACTGTATGAAAACTCAAAAGAAAGCAAAAAAATCAAAGAGAAAAGGCAAGGCCCATTCAGAGACGAGAACATTTAATCGCCCTCGCAGATGAGGAACTTGAATGAAAATCGCTTTTTTCGATACTCATGCTTTTGAAAGACCATTCTTTGAAAGGGTCAATGCGACTTTCAACCATTCTATCTCATTTTTTGAACCACGTCTGACTTATCAAACTGCTTCACTTGCTCAGGGTTATGACTGCATATGCTCGTTTGTAAATGACAGACTCACTAAAGAAACAATTCAATACTTGCATGAACTTGGTATTCAACTATTGGCCCTGAGGTCCGCGGGCTTTAATCATGTAGATCTTGTGGCCGCATCCGATTTCGGGATAAAGGTCGTGAGAGTTCCGGAATACTCACCTTTTGCAGTAGCCGAATATGCAACTGGTCTAATATTGACCCTCAACCGCAAAATTCACCGTGCCAACACGCGAGTCCACGAAGGAAATTTTTCACTCAATGGTTTGATGGGATTTGATCTCCATAATAAAATCATTGGGATTATTGGAACGGGAAAAATTGGAACCATCATGTGTCGGATAATGAATGGTTTCGGCTGTCAGGTTCTTGCATATGATACTAAATACTCCGTTGGTACGGAAAAAAACTTCTGCCGATATGTCTCTTTAGAAGAACTCATTTCAAAATCAGACATTATTTCATTACACGTTCCTCTCACACCCGAAACACATCATATGATCAATGAGAAATCGATCTCTCAGATGAAAAGATGTGTGATGTTAATCAATACCGGACGAGGCGCCCTAATTGATACGAAGGCCCTCATTAACGCCCTTAAAAGCGGTCAAATCGGTTACGCTGGTCTCGATGTGTATGAGGAGGAAGAAGGTATCTTCTTCGAAGATCTTTCAGAACAAGTCATTCAGGATGATACACTTGCTCGTCTCCTGACCTTTCCTAATGTTGTCCTCACTTCGCATCAGGCTTTTTTAACAAAAGAGGCCATTAGCAATATTGCACAAACCACTCTTCAAAACATATCGGACTTTGAAAAGGGAAAAGAACTTAAAAATGAGGTTTGCTCATATGTTCACGTCAGAAAGAAAGAAGGAGATTGATTATGGTAAGGGCCAAAGATTTGATGTCCAAAAAAATAGTATCAATTGGCCCAAACAGTTCAATGCTAGAGGTCAGTCAAATAATGACCAATCGAAATTTAAAACATCTCGTGGTTCAGGAGAATGGTAAATTGGTCGGTATCCTTAGCGACAGAGATCTATGGAAGTCCATCAGAAGCGATCTTGTCGATTCTCAACATATGGAGCTAAGCCTTAACTCCACTCAAAAGGTCCACGATTACATGAATTGGCCAGTTTATGTCGTCAGTGAATCGACCTCCGTACAAAAAGTTATTGAAGAATTTCTTGCTCAAAGAGTGTCGGCCTTCGTTGTCGAAAACAAAAAAGGTGAAATGAAGGGAATAATCACAATAGACGACATATTAGAATATTTTCTTGGTCTCATCCAAGATGATGAAAAAACCTATCATCATGAAAGCCTCTACTGATCAAACCTTAGCTGGTATTTCACACTCAGAAAGTCTCAGTCGATTAGAGAGATTCGGTCATAATGAGCTCAGCTCCGATCGTCCCCGTGGACTTGGGAGAATCATTATAGGGGCCATCAAAGAGCCCATGGTGCTTCTTCTCATAGGCATTGGAATTATCTATATCATCTTAGGTGAGGCGGCTGAAATTTATAGCCTCCTCGCCTTTCTGCTTCTTATTTTAGCGATCACCATTTACCAGGAAAACAAGACCGAAAAAACCTTAAGCGCTTTAAAAAAACTTTCAAGCCCTCGAGCAGTCGTTATTCGCGAAGGGAAACAAATGAGAATTCCGGGCAGGGAAATTGTGCCAGGTGATATCGTCATTTTAAATGAGGGAGATAGGGTTCCGGCAGACATCGAATTATTAAAAGGTGGGCCCATCTCCATAGACGAATCCATCATTACAGGCGAATCCTTCTCAGTTGAAAAATCACCATTAACTCTACCCAACCTCGTTTTATCTGGAACTCTTGTTCTGAGGGGCCAGGCCCTTGGAAAAGTCTTGAGAACAGGAATGAATACTGAACTGGGGAAGATTGGTTCAAGTCTTTATAGTGTTAAAGATGAAGGAACTACTCTTCAAAAAAAAACCAGGAGGATCGTAAACAAACTAACCGTTTTAGTTGCGGCCCTGACCATCTTTATTATTTTGTATTATTGGTACTCAACAAGTGATCTTTTAGATGGAATTCTTATGGGTCTTACTCTCGCCATGGCCCTTCTTCCAAATGAACTCCCCGCCGTTCTTCTGATTTTTCTTGCTGCAGGTGCCTGGAGAATATCAAAAAGAAATGTATTAACCAGAAAGGTTCCTTCGATAGAGGCCCTAGGGTCCATCTCATATCTTTGTGTGGATAAAACAGGAACACTTACTCAAAACAAAATGGTCCTAAAAAAACTTTGGAATGGGAAAGAACAGATTAATCTCAATGACCAAAGTCAGACCTTACCGGAATCTTTTCATGAAATTATGGAATTTGGAATTCTGGCCACCCCAATTGATCCTTTTGATCCCATGGAGAAGGCCATAAAAGAAACAGGCATTCATTTATTAGAACAAACAGAGCATCTTCATCCAGACTGGAAAATCTCAAGAGAATATCAAATCAGCGACAAACTACTTGCTGTCTCTTATGCATGGAAGAGAAAAACTCAAAATAATTATGTGATAGGAGCAAAGGGAGCAGTTGAAGCGATTATTGACCTTTGTCATCTTCCTCCTGAAAGGGCCAGGATCATCGAAGATGAAATGATTACTCTGGCCTCTATGGGACTGAGGGTTCTGGGTGTCGCAAGCTCATCTTCGCCTACTCTCCCCGAGAAACAACATGATTTCAATTTCGAGTTTCTGGGCCTTATCGGCTTTGAGGATCCTGTCAGAGACGACGCCAAGTCCTCCGTTGAAGAATGCCAAGGGGCCGGAATAAAAGTATTAATGATAACAGGTGATCATCCAGCGACAGCAAAAAGCATAGCCAAGCAGATTGATCTCCAAAACCATGACAAGGTACTTACCGGATCAGAAATTGAACAAATGAATGACCAAGAACTGTTACAGAAACTTAAAGAGGTTCAAGTCTTTTGCAGGATGAAGCCGTTAGATAAACTTAGAATAGTCACTTTGTTAAAGTCTTCCGGAGAGGTTGTGGCCATGACCGGGGACGGGGTCAACGATGCGCCCGCGCTACGTGAAGCCCAGGTCGGTATAGCCATGGGAAAAAGAGGAACCGATGTTGCCAGAGAGGCCTCGTCAGTAGTCATTCTGGATGACAGCTTCTCTTCTATCGTTGCATCGATTCGAATCGGAAGAAGAATTTATCAAAATCTACAAGGTGCCTTTACCTACCTTTTAGCGATTCATATTCCTATAACAGTGCTCTCAATAGTTCCAGTCTTGCTCAATCTTCCCATTATTTTGCTACCCGTGCATATTGCCTTTCTTCATCTGGTAATAGAACCGGCATCAACAACACTATACGAGGCACTTCCTGGGACTTCTGATTTAATGAAGAAGCATCCTCGATCCACAAAAAGTGCAATGCTCTCTCGATCTGAGCTATTGGAAAGTTTATCGAGTGGGCTTGTTTTATCGATAGCAGTGATAGGAATTTATCTATTCTCTTTGAAGAATGGTCTCGGGCCATCGGATGCACGAGGGATCACATTTACAACTCTTACTATTTCGAACCTCTTCCTCATTTACATTCGAATTGGAAAAGTCACAGTGGGAGAATGTGCAAAACACTTTACAATAATAATGGCAGGGTCTTTTGCTTTGCTGGCCCTTGTTCTCTATACCCCATTCTTTAGATCGCTTTTTAGATTCAACTTTCTACATTTTCATGACCTAGTTCCCTGTTTAATAGCGAGTTTCATCGCGGGGTTGGGAATTTTTGTCACCCGGTCTATTTTTAGATTAAACTCCACAAAATTTTAAGATTTTCTATTTAGTATGGTCCCAAAAGGGGCCATACTCATGTACAAAAAATTAACGACTCTTCTCATCCTCTTAAGCATCTTCTCTGTAGGATGTAATAAAAAAGATGATTCAAGTTCACAAACTCCATCAGAATCAACCGAATCTCCTCTTAATCCAACTCCCACTACTCCAGCGGATGCCAGGGCCGGGAAAGTTACTCTATGGGACCGTTCATCTGGTTATGATTGCGCGGTTTTTCTCCCGGCCGACTACGGAACTGATCCGAATAAAACTTATCCCATGATCTTTTCTCTTCATGGCCTAAATGGTTCCGTCCTGAACATCGCTCATACGGCAGTCGGTGGAGGAAAAACCGGTTTTATAAAACAAGTCTGGGGCACGACTCTCGCCCAAAAATACCCGGCAATCGTTATTGCTCCTAATTGGGCCCCAGCTGGCTCGAATGGAAGCGGGCTTTGGATTCACTCTCAGTTAAGACAAGTGATTTTAGATGCCATGGAAAAATATCAAGTGGACCCTGATCGCATTGTTGTAACTGGTCTTTCTGCAGGATCTATCGGAACCCAAGAACTCATCAAGAATTCAAAAGACCTCATTGCAGGTGCAATGCCTGGAGCTTATGCGAATACTTTTTCAGACGTCTGTGAGATGGCAGACATTCCAGTCTGGGTCTTCGGAAATAACAGTGACAACTTGTTCACGTCAACAGGTTGGCAATTGGCTAAGCCTAAAATTGAGTCTTGTAGCAACTACATCCACGAATTTACCCTCACGGTTTATAATAGCACTTGTGGCCATGGCTGTTGGGATGCCCACTGGGCAAAACCTGAAGTACAAGAATGGTTAATTAATCAAAGGAAGTAGTAGTTTTAATCAATCATTTCCAAGTACTTCCCTAGCCCCATTCGATTCACTTCTTCACGGAATTCATCTTCGTATGAATTTCGTGAATGAATAAATTCACCAACAGCAGAGTATATCTTAGGCGCCTGTGCCCATAGAGATTCACTGGAAGTTTCAGAGAATTGAAACATTTCAAGAAACAGTTTTGAGTATTTTTTGGCCGAATGACTATGTACCTCAGCTTCAACTAATGATGCCTTTAACTTTTCTAGGGCCATGGTCATATCTTCTTCATGATTAGAGTTAAGGCAACGGTAGAAGTTTTCTTCGACCTTAGCAAAAAGAATATCGCTCATTTTCCTTCTTCCCTGGAGATTTTCATGATCTCTAATATACCTATAATGGTCAAAACGTGTTATCGTAACTGAGCCAATAAGTATCGAGGATCGGCCAATGAAAAAGAACCTTCCAAAAGATAAGTTAGAGCTCATTGAAAGACTTTCTAAGTTCAAGTACATCTTCGCGCGAGAATTCACGATTGATGACTCTTTGATGGAAAGGAAACTTCATACCCATGATTTCGGGCTACTCAATTGCGTACAGAAGGGAATCGTACGGATTGCCACTGAAACTGATTCGTGGGTCATCTCACACAATACTTTCTTTTATCTCCCACCGAACATTATGCACATCACAGAAGTTATTGGTGAATGCTCAATCATGGCCGTCTTCGTGCCAGAACACTTAAAGAAGACGCTGCCGAAAGTGATATCTGTTATGGAGTTTACTCCTTTATTTAAGTCAATTCTCGAGCGTATGAGTTCATGGGAATCTGATCTCAACTACAATGCCGAACAACAGCGTCTGGCCAAAGTTGCTGAAGATGAACTAAAAAATGCGAAGGCCGCAAACTTCTTCCATATTCCTATGCCAAAGGACGAGAAGCTACAAAAGACGGCCAAAAAGATTCTACAATCCCCTGAAGACATGTCTTCCACAGAAACGTGGGCAAAGTTTTCTGGAATGTCGCTTCGGTCATTTACCCGCCATTTTACAGATGAAACGGGCCTCGCATTCACGGAGTGGAGACAAAGAGTTAAGATCTATACAGCATTGAAGCAACTCTCAGAAAATGTATCGGTCAGTGATGTATCATTCAACCTTGGTTATCAAAACGTCAGCACGTTCATAGCCATGTTTAGAGGACACATGGGGTGTTCACCAACAGAGTATATTAAGAATTCCGGTGTTAGATAGATTAGTGCCTTAGTTCTTGATGATCTTCTTGGGCCTTTTGACCAATCTCTCTTGCTCCAGGAACCTCGGCATCCTCAAATCGTTCACTAATGGACTTACCTTTTTCAAATGGCGCCTTTTTATGTACAGCAGGTATGAACTCTGACATAGCTCCTAGGACTTTGACTGAAAGATTTGGGAAGAAATGATGGATCTCGTTCAACAGTCCAGCTTGGAAACCAACAATCTTGAAGGCCTTACGTTCTTTAAGGGCCTTCACAATTCTCCGAGCGGCCTTGTCAGCACTGATTGTAAGTAATGGTGCTGTTGAGGAGAGAGCAAAGAGCTTAAACTCTTTTTTGTTCCCGCGCTGAAAGAATGCATTCACATAGGAACCAGTTCTCATGAGCCAAGGAACGACTGTGGTGACGAAGATATTATCTTTTCGAAGTTCGACAGCAATCCCTTCTGAAAATCCTACTGCCGCAAATTTTGCAGAACTGTAAGGCAAGAGATGCGGAACACTAATTTTCCCGCCGATAGAAGTCACGTTAACGATATGACCATCTTTGCGCTCTTTCATATGAGGAAGAACGGCCAACGTCGTATTCACGATTCCCCAGTACATGATATCCATGGCCATTTGGAAATCTTCCCGTTTGAAAGACTCCATTGGTGCAACCATAATGACACCGGCATTATTGATAAGAATATCCAGCTTACCAAAATGTTTTATGACATCACTGACTAGCTTATTGACCTCATCCACCTTCCCGACATCACATTGAAGAGTCAGGACGTCCGGTCCCAGATGTTCCTGGGCATTTTCTAACTCGCTCAGGTCACGGGCACAGATGGCAATTTTACAATTTTCTTTAAGGAGATGCTCGGCAAGTACATAGCCGAGACCTTTTGAACCACCAGTAATGAGAACGACTTTGTTTTTAAGTTCTTCTTTCATAGTTCACAGAATAAACCATGAACAAAGAGGACACAGTTTAATATGTCCTCAAGTAAAGTCGATTACACCAGTTTTGTATCAATACTAATCGATCTAGTTAATAAGTTATAAATGGGAGTTTTGTTCGCAATTGCAAGGAGCTTCTCTTTCTGCTCGTCCGTCAGATCCCCTTCAAATACGATGTCTCTTTGAAATACTGCACCAGTCACTTCTTCAGTCGTGATTTTCACTGTTACTTTTGTATTTGTAAGAGGCCACTTCTTCTTATCGGCGTACATCTGACAAGTAAGGATCGTACAGGCCGTAAGACCTGCCTCAATGATTTGATGAGGGTTCATGCCTTCATCATTGCCTCCAATCTTTTCAGAGAGGCCGGCCGTGATTTGATGATTTCTTGTGTGTAAGTCCGCGGCCAAAGTGCCTTGTCTGTTTCCGATGATCATATGTCTCCTATCTCGTAGCTCATGATGCTAGATGTAATGAAAGTTTATGTTGTTATTAACGAGATTTGAACAAAAGTAAGACATATTTTTTTGCCATTAAATAACTGATAATTAGAATATATAAATTATTATCTGATGAAATTTTCCAGCCAGACAAACTCATCACGTAAAATTCGTCTATAAAGACCTATCCGGACCATGCGGAGTTTTTTAATGAATATCGAATTCTTAGAGACATTGAAGAAATTAAAACTCAAAAGAGAATACTTTATTTTTGCATTGCTCTATGGCGGTACGACACTGATCATTCCCTTGACGGTACAGTATCTGGTGAACAATTTAATCCTGTCAGGGATTTGGCAAAATACGATTAGTTTTACCATTATCATTGCAGTTGGCCTTATCTTGTCGCAGATCTTTCGCTACTCCCTCATCATATTATCGGAGTACATTGAAAGAGAGATGATTCTTCTCGTAACTCCTGAATGGAACGTCAGACCGGTCAAGACACCCTACTACTTCCTTGAATTATTCAATGGAACAAAAAGTTTCTCAAAGACCTTTGCTGACTTCACTGATATCGCCCTTTCTTTGATCTTCGGCATGATTACGGTCATTCTGTTCCACCCGGGGTTCATCTTATTACCGATCTTAATCATCACTGGACTGAAACTAATCTGGAACAAAAACAAATTTGCAATTAAGACCTCCATCCTTGAGTCGGACAGAAAGTATGACTTATTAGATGTGCTTCCCAACGATACCGAGCTTAAATATACTGAAAGATTTCTGGAAGATCGCCATACCCACTTCAGTGTCATCAAATTCAACACCATCATCGTGGGAATCCTATTCGTCCTTGCGCACCTTATTCTCATTGGTCTGGGAATTTATTTTGTTCAAACTGACTCTCTCTCACTGGGACAACTTGTATCGGCGGAGATCATCCTTTCGGGGATCTTTGCATCTCTGATTAAACTCCCTAAGTCGATGGAGTCCCTTTATGATTTTGAAACTAGTCACTACAAAATGAAAAAAGCATTGGAGCAAAGCATTTGAAAAAATATCTTTACGTGCCAGCACTTCCTATCAGAATCGCTGGCAACATCAAAGTTGGTTTCTTTATTTTACCCGTGATTCTACTTGGTCTACTCCCATGGGTTTCATTTACCGTGGGTGTGGGCCAAGTAACAGCAATCAATCCCAATGAGCGTGTACAAAGTATCACAACTCCCGTCACCGGATTTATCAAAGAGTGGAAAGTCAAAGAGGGAGATCGAGTTGAGGCAGGAGATGTATTAGCAGAACTTATCGATAATGATCCCGCCCTTCTCGATAGAATGGGAACCGAGAGAGACGCAGCGACTGCCGCACGAGACTCAGCAGAGCTCATGATGGACACCGCAAAAATCAATCTCGACCGCCAGAGAAAGTTGTTTGAACAAGGGCTCTCTCCTCGTAAAGAGTATGAGAAGGCCAAAATCGAACACTCCAAAATGATCCTTGAATATCAAAAGACCCTGGCCACTCAAGTAAAGGCCGAAACAAAGCTCTCAAGACAATCACAACAAAAAGTCCTTGCCCCAAGAAGCGGAACAGTCGTAAGAATCATTTCGGGTGAACGAGGCTACCTCATCAAAGCGGGAACTCCGATTTTGGTATTCACTCCTGACGTTACGAAAATGGCAACAGAGATTTGGGTGGATGGTAACGATGCCTCCCTCATTAGATCTGGAATGAAGGCCCAAGTTCAGTTTGAAGGATGGCCCTCAATTCAAATCCCAGGCTGGCCGTCCCTCGCCATCAATACCTTTGCAGCGAAGGTTCATCTTATCGACCAAGCAAGTTCGTATCATGGGAAATTTCGTGTTCTTTTGGTTGAAGATGAAAAATGGCCAAGCCAGAACGTTTTAAGATTAGGCGCCCATGCCAGGGCCTATATTTCATTCAGAGAAACAAACATTGGTTGGGAAATATGGCGACAGTTAAATCGCTTTCCGCCTGTTCTTGAACCTATTCAGGACGAACTCACAAAAATTCTCACCATCAAAAAAGATTCCGAAGGTGATGAGGGTAATAAATGATAGTCCCTATTCTATTTATTGTTACTTCTTTAAATGTGGCATTTGCCGCGGAAATTACAGAACAACAGATCATTGAGTCAGTAAATAACCACTATCCTCTGATTCAAGAGGCCCTGCTTAAGTACGAAGCAAGTAAAGGTGAATACGAAGCAAGCCTTGGAAACTTTGACCACAAAGTAAAATTTAAATCTCGTAACAATATCGAGAATGTGTATGACAACCAGTATTTTGAAACGGCGATTGAACGTAAGACTCCCTACTACGGTATCGGTCTCATTGCCGGTCATAGACAAGGTAATGGTAAGTTTGCTGAGTACGATGGTTATTACAGAACTTCTTCCGCTGGAGAGCTCTTTGCAGGTCTAACCGTACCAATTCTTAGAAACTTCGCCAATGATGAGGCACGACTCGGGGCCCGCATTGCCAAAATAAATCAAGAGATCTCTAAGCAAGAGCTCATGACGAAAAAATTGACCGCGACCCACAAGGCACTCTCGCTTTATTATAAGTGGCTTCTGGAATGTAAGAAGCTGCAGATCAGAAGAAACATTCTGAATCTCGCTACCAGTCGCCAGGAAATGATTGAAAAAAAGTTTAAGGCCGGCGACGTCGAAAGATTGAAGATCAAAGATAATTTAAGAGCAATCGATAAACGAAGAGACGAAGTTTTAAAGAACGAAATCGATCTTAAAAGAATTGCGATAGAACTTTCGCTTTATCTTAGAACTGATAAAGGAATCAGCTTGATTCCCTCAGAAGATCAGGCACCAGTGGATCCTAAGGTTCATAAGAGTACAAAAACCACATCATTTAACTGGGACAAGGTTCCGCAACTCCAGATTCTGAATCTTCATTATGAGGCCATGAGGCAACAGAAGGAGCTGAACCAGAATCAAAAGCTTCCGGGGCTAAATCTTGACGTCCTCGCCTCTCGTGAACTATCGAGTGATGTCCCTTATGACCCTGAGACCATCAAAATTGGTGTAAGCTTTGATTTTCCATTGGAAAACAGAAAGGCCGGGGGAAAGACCGTATCTTCTGAATACAAAACCCTGGCCATTCAAAAGCAGAAGCAATATCTCCTCCAAGAGCTCGAACGATTCTATAATTTTTCCACCGAATCAGTTGAAGCGAGCCTTGAGCGATATAAAGTCGTAAGTCGAGAGTATGAGAACACTAAAGTTATGGCGGAAGCTGAGAAGAAACGCTGGCTTCAAGGTGAAAGTGACTTATTCATCTTTAACTTGCGGGAGCAAGACATTGCTGAGGCGGACATCAAACGTTGGACGACTTTATTCGACAGTCAACAATACCATATTGATGCAAAGTTGTTTTCGGGACAGTTACTCGAAGGCCTCTAGAAAGAGACCTCGAGCATCTAATTCCCGCGATAAGTACTATATCCGTAAGGGCTCACTACCACTGGCACATGATAGTGGAGATTTTCATCCTCAATCTGGAAGACCACATTAATTTCCGGGAAGAAAGAGCTCTTTTTGCTTCCAGTGTATTTGCTCATATCAAAGCTTAAGCGGTAAATTCCCTTGCTCACTTTAATCGGTGAATTAAAAGATTTAATTCTTCCATTCTCATCAGTCACTCCGGTGGCAAACCTGGTCCAGTTCCCCTCTTTGCTCTTCAGCTCCAGAATCACGGGGACGTTTTTTCCTCCAACTCCTGTAGCGAGGTCAAGAACATGAGTTGAAATCCCATTCGCGAATGCAGAAAAACTACTCATTGCTGTTAAAAAAATTATCGTAGAGAAAATGCGTAGCATGGATGCTCCTATGGAGTAAGTTCAGCAGTGAGCAAGATCATACCATAGGAAATTTTAAACTTTCCTGCTCTCACATCCTTGTCTATGAATTGCACAAGCTCAGTTGTTTCAGGGTCATTCATCGCCCTCCCACTCATGATGGAATAGCACAACACTTCCTGTTTAATATAAAGAGCAAGTTCTTCAATCGGAATATTTTTTGAAGAGAATGGAATATGTTCGACTTGGATATTTTGAAACCCTAGTTTCTGAAGCAAAGGCAAGGCATTCTGTCCTCCCCTGGACTCCACTGAGATTTTTGAACAGAAGTCTTTCACCAGCCCTGTGAGCTTATCGAAAGTTTCACTCTTGGGTTCGCAGGTAAACTGAGACCAATCAAGATCAATGACCCAAAACCTTGAAGGTCTTTTGGCCTTTGCTTTAAAGAGTTCCAGGATCTTCTGAGCATTATCAACATGAAGTAGGAAATACCTCATAAGGAATCCATCAAACTGAGAGAAATCGAAGGTGCTCGTGCGAGAAAACATATCAACTTGGAAGGCCTCAAAGTTTTTTGTGGTCTTACAACTATCAATACAATGCCTACGTTTATCAATACCAACGAAATGAATATTAGGATGGTCTTCTGCTAAGCGAGCGACAAATGTCCCATTACCAGTTCCAACATCGAGAACCTGGGCACAATCGCCTAACTTGTGACGAAGTAAAAATCCGTGATGGTCTGGATAGGAAATCTTAACTTGAAGATTGAGGTGACTCTGAACGAATGCTTCTAGCTCGGAAGACAACTTCATCTTAGATCAAACCGAGGTCTTTACCCTTCTTGAGAATTTCTTCTTTCTCCTCAGGTGACATGTTCATGAACATGTCTTGGATGCGCTTTAATTCCTCAGGGCTCATTTTTGACATCATCTCCTGGGCTTGCTTCATCATGTCTTCTTGTTTTGATGATGTAGTCACAATTTGCGAGAAGATAATCTTATCCGGTCCAATCTGAGCATCAATATTATGAGCAGCTTTTAGCTCTTCGAGAACTTGATTAAAACTAAAACCCTTATTGTCAGCGGCCTCATACATCTTCTCAGTAGGAAGTGACACTCGCTTTTGAGGGAAGCCGTTGGTATTCAAAATTTTGAGAATGTGATCAATAAATTCTTTCATGTGTCCGAGACTACTTAATAAAAAGGAAAGCTGCAAGGCCCAGGTTCACTAACGCCATGACCAACATCGCAATAGTAATGATGCGATTCTTCTTCGTAAGTTCCTGAATCTGAAGGTTCATTTCAGGCAAATCAGTTACCTTCATCTCAACTTGTTGAAGTCTGTCATTGAGGGACCTGAAATCTCCCTGACTCGCTTCTAGAATTGAAACTCGGCTTGCGACTTTAGAGACTGAATTATTAATGTCGTTTGAGAAACTGCTAATCTTTTCCAGGCTTTCAAGAACAAAGCTCGCCACTCTAGGAAGTGCCAGCATTTTCTTAAACCAGCTCTGCTTAGAATAACTAACGCTGACGCTTGTATCGATAAAAACAGGTGAAATGACCTCAGGCATGTACTCGGGTTCAAAGTCTTGCACCTCAGGGAAATTGAAATGCATATTAGATTGAGGGCCCTTAAAATCCTGTTGGAATTGCATAAAACCTTTTAAATAGAATTGATATAGGAATATTTTATGCAGGTTTGGTGGCGGGGAACAAGAGAAAAGTTCCAGCAGACTTTAAGCGCCTGCCGGAACCAAGGGACAAATTATTTAACTTCCACGATGAACTGCTCTTTAGGACGACGAACTTTTTTCAAGTTCACTAGCCAGTCATTCTTCGCTTCACGGTAACCAATCGGTAGCATCACTGCACTTCTTAGACCGCGGGCCTTAAGATTAAGGATCTCATCTACTGCCTTAGGATCAAAACCTTCCATCGGTACTGAATCCACTTTAAGTTCAGCACAAGCAACCATGGTCGTACCAAGTGCGATATAGGCCTGACGGGCAGCGTGCTGAAAGCTAACTTCAGGGTCCTGTTGAGGATACATAGAAAGAAGCTTCTGACGGTAGGCCTCGAAGCCCTCGTTCTTAAACCCTCTCTCCTCATTCACCAGGTCGAACATGCCATTGATTCTCTCTGGCGTGTACTGATCCCAAGCCGCGAACACAAGAAGATGAGAACAATCTGAAACCATTGACTGGTTCCACGACACTGCTCTGATCTTGTCTTTGATTTCCTGATTTGTGACTACGATGATTTCGAACTGCTGAAGTCCGCTTGAAGTTGGAGTTAATCGGGCCGCCTCTAGGATCTTCTCAACCTTATCAGCTGAAACAGTTTCTTTATTCATGGCCTTAGTGGCGTAACGCCAATTAAGTAATTCAATCAAATTCATGGATATGCTCCCTTAATTGTGACAATAATAATTGCATTATAGGCACGATTTGGGAAATTGCAATGTCTGCTGTAAAATTTTAACTAGTTTCTTTGAATTATCTTAGAGTTAGTAAAGCTCTCAATCTTCTGTAATAGCTTGAGATCGCTCTTTGCACAGAAACTAAAGGCCAGTCCAGACCGACCAGCTCGGCCAGTTCGCCCCACTCTATGAACATAGGATTCTGGATCAAGGGGTAAATCGAAGCTAATCACCATCCCAATCGTCTCAATATCAATTCCTCGAGCGACTAGATCTGTTGCCACCAAAACATTGATCTTCCCGTCCGCGAATTGCCTAATGATCTTTTCACGCTCAGCTTGCTTTTTATCAGAATGGATCGCTTTTGTGTCGATGGAGTTTCTAGTTAAGTACAATGCAACTTCATCAGCTCTTTCTTTCGTATTCGTGAAAATCAACACTGAACCAAAGGCCTCTTCCATAATGATATTTTTTAGAAGCGGTAGCTTTTGATTCGGCTCACAGTGAAACACATATTGAGAAATATCCGAATTAACTGATGTGTTCTTAGCGACCTCTATGAAACTTGGATTCTTTTGAAAATTCTTCGAAAGCTCACGAATGCTTTCCGGCACTGTAGCCGAATATAGAAGTGTCTGCTGGCGATTTGGAATAAACTTCAAGATCTGATTCAAATCCCCAATGAGACCGATATCCAACATGCGATCAGCTTCATCTAAAACCAAGACCTCAATACCTTCGAGCTTAATCATTTCTTTTTTAAGTAGATCAAGAAGTCTTCCAGGAGTCGCGACAATAAAGTTCACCCCTTGATTGATCTCTTCCGTTTGAAAGATGTGCTTCACTCCACCGTAAATAGCACAAGACTTAAGCGCACTTCCCTTAGCAAAGGCCTGGATATTGTCATGAATCTGCATACAAAGTTCACGAGTCGGAACGAGGATCAAAACACGAGGGATAGAACTTGCTTCCGAATTTAAAAGCTTCTCAATCAGTGGCAGACAAAACGAACCGGTCTTTCCAGTCCCTGTTTGGGCCACCCCAAAGATATCGCGACCTTCACGAATTAGGGGAATCCCTTCCCTTTGAATATCAGTCGCTTCAAAGTAGCTAAGCTCTTCAAGATTTTGAAGAATCAAAGGGTGTTTAATGAGTTCGTGAAAATAGGCCATACAGTTTTATACGAAGCTTTATGAGGAAAAGATAGCCAGAATAGGCCTAAAAGCGTTAAGAAATGCCTATGAAAAAGACATTTAAACTCACTGACCCAAAGAAAGCCCCTGCCCGTCAAGTTGATTACGTAAAACACGAGATCAGCAAATACATCGCCCGTGAAAGAAGAAAACCTCTTAAAGATGGCGTAGATTTTTGGGATTTTGATTGTAGATTTGGGAAAGAAAGCCATACATCACTCATCATTCACGTATCAGAAATCAATAAGTGCATTGATGGTGTGGTAACTCAAGGTGCGGATCACTTCTATATCGAGATTCTTGCGAAACCAGGTCGCAGAACTAAAAAATAAGGCCCGCCGAAGCGAGCCTTTATTTTTAAAATGACCAGAAAGAAAACGATTTTTTAGGTTTTACAGGTTCAGCGGCCTTGACCTCGGTCTTGGCTTCAGTAGCATCGTTACTTGCCACTGCCGCTGGATACTTCTTATAGCTCTTAAGCTTTTGGAACGTCTCCGAGTATTCCACCGTGAGTTTGTCTTTCAGCGTGAAAGGCAAAACAAACGTCAGATCATCACTCAGCTTTCTCTTAATTGTTTGCGTCGGTACACCTGGCTTCTCTTGAATTAGATTCAATTTCTTGATCTCTGGAGTAATTTCTCCTAGTACTGATCCATTATCCGAATAAGCCGTTAGTTCCGCATTCAAGTGTGACTCAGTGAAAGCGAAAGGTAGTTCACTTCCAGCAATCTTATTAAAGAAGCCAGATGGAATTTGCTTAAGTGTCCCGTGAACGGCCCATGGAGTAATGCCATTGCCCTCATGGGTTTTACCAGTAAGGTTCATCTTCCCACCATCAGCGACAGTCGAAGTAAGAGTAAACTCGGACTTCTTATTAATTGAAAGGAGAGAGACTTCTTTTACTTTTAAATTCACATCATTTAGTTCAAGCATCGTGCGACTTTGATCTTCTTTCTTCTCAATAATGTTGAGCTTAGTGATCTTTCCATCCAAGACGTCGAGATAGACATCATTTCCGGCCTTTGCATTAGTTGCTCTCATTCTTTCGATCTCAGAATTAAGATCTTTCGAAATATAAAGATCAACTTTATCCGCCGTAATTGAGACCTTCTTATTCTGATTAAGGACAAGATCAACCAGATCTAATTGAATCGTCAGATTGGGAGTTTCGAGTAAATTCGAGGATGTTTGAGGGTTAAAGATCTTCACATCATTCAAGGTAATCTTCCCATTCTGAAGTGAGAGGTCTACGTTTCTAACCGAAAAAGCATATCCGTCGGTATCAGTCCCTTTCTTATTAATCCAATTCTCCACAATCATCGGAGCTGTTAATTTCAACACAAATCCGATTCCGGTTAAGAGTAGGATCAGGAAGATATACACCTTCCAATATGATCCAGTTGAGTTCTTCTTTTTTTGTCCGCCAATATATAGTGTTCTCATGGTTAATATTTTTAAATCACAAACCTTGAAGAAATGTGGAAGCTGTCAGAGAGAAAACCTCGAATATATACTCAGTATTTTTTCGTAGCCAAAGTTTCAAACAGGACTACAATAATTAGCATGATTATATTTACACTTTGCATTTTAGTTCTCATCCTCGCCTACAAATTCTACAGCCCCTTCGTCGAGAAACAGGCATGCATTGATCACAATGCTGAAACGCCTGCTATTCGATTAGAAGACGGAGTGGATTATGTGAAGGTCAAACCATTCAACGCCTTCTTGATTCAATTCTTAAATATTGCCGGAGTTGGACCAATCTTCGGGCCAATCTTAGGAGCAGTCTACGGACCCATCGCTTTCGTCTGGATCGTTCTTGGAAATATCATCGGCGGCGCTGTTCACGATTATTTCTCGGGCGTTCTAAGTCTGAAAGAAGGTGGTAAGAGTCTTCCAGAGATTGCAGGGGCCTATTTAGGAAAACACTTCAAAGCTTTGATGCTTCTCTTTACAGCGATGCTCTTGTTCTTTGTTGGCGTGGTTTTCATCATGAGCCCAGCTGGACTAATTAGTAATCTGGATGTTTTTAAAGATACTTTTCTTTCAAGCAATCAGTTATGGGTTCTGATCATTCTGATTTACTACTTCCTCGCGACTCTCCTACCAATTGATAAAATTATTACGAAGCTTTATCCGGCCTTTGGTCTACTTATGGTAGTGATGACGGTTTCAATGCTGGTTGCTTTATTTATCTCAGCACCAATGCTTCCTGAGATCAAAAACGTATTTGCCTATTTCGATCACGCTCAACATATGGGACATGAACTTTTAAATCGTGATCCTTCGGCCCCACCAGTTTGGCCTCTTCTGTTTGTGACGATTACTTGTGGTGCTATTAGTGGTTTCCACTCGACTCAATCGCCAATCATCGCGAGATGTTTGACCAATGAAAAGTATGCGCGTCCGGTTTTCTACGGAGCGATGTTATCTGAAGGTGTTGTTGCGGCCGTATGGGCGCTTGCTGGAATGGCGGCTTTCCCTGGTGGTTATGTAGAGCTTAAAGCTCTTATTGCTCAAGGTGGTCCTGGTCTTGTGGTGAATAAAATCTCGAGTACGTATCTTGGTTCATTCGGTGGAATTATGGCGATCCTTGCGGTTGCGATCTTCCCCATCACGTCTGGTGACACTGCTTTCAGAGCTTTGCGCTTAACTATTGTTGATGCATTCAAAATTCCTCAGAGCATGAGAAATCGCCTTTTGATCTCAATGCCTTTGTTGGTGATTGCTTACTTCATGACGAAGATTGATTTCTCTTTAATCTGGCGCTATTTCGCTTTCTCTAACATGCTTCTTTCAACGAGTGTGATGTGGTTAGCGACGAAGTACTTGTTTGATAAAAAAACATTTCACTGGATCGTGAGCATTCCAGCGATTGCGGGAACTGCTCTGACAGTTGCCTACATCATGACTTCAGAAATTGGTCTTGGGCTTCCAGCAACTGCCAATAATCCGATTGGTATCGGTACTGGCGTGGTGTGTTTGGGACTAGTGACTTATTGGCATAAGAAAAGATACTAAGAGTGTTTCGGGAACGTGACCTCGACTCTCGTACCTTTTTGGTGCGGGATCTTTTTCATGTTCTCGATCATGATTCTTCCCTCGAGTTTCTCAATAATCGTAGCAACGATCGATAGACCAAACCCCGTTCCTCTTTCATTATGAGTTCCAGGACAGCTGACTACTGAGAATGGTGAAAATACTTTTTCAATCAGCTCTTCATGAATTCCTGTACCGTAATCACGAACTTCAATCATCACGTGTGACTCTGTTGCCTTGAAATTAACGTCAATTGTTGAATTCTCATATGAGAACTTAATGGCGTTTGAAACTAGGTTATTTAGCACCTGATAATAAACGGCCGATTTATCACCCAGAATACAGTGGTTCTGACAGAGCATGTTTAATCTCAGGAGGATATTCTTTTCACGCAACTTGTCCTCAAAGGCCATATCCAGATGCTCGATCATATCTTTGATTGAGATCGGCTCTTGCAGCATTGTTACTTTGCCATCACGGTGAGAAATCCAAAGAGTCACTGAATCTGCGATCTGTCTAATGTCATTCGAAGCAATAACGATACGCTCAACCCACTTTGCTGTGTTTTCCTGAGGTCGGTTAAGATAGTTACTAGAGATCTGAATAACAGACAGAGGATTCTTAATATCGTGGCAAAGGATGCGCACTAAGTTCTCTGTTAGATCTTTACTGTGATTCAGTTCCTGCTTCTTCTTAAGGTTAATCTTGAAGGCCATCACTGTATAAATGGCAACGAGGACATCAAGGCCAATATAGGAAGTGAGAATCATCCCATCCTTAAGAAGAGGCTGTAGTTGATTTGGCGGGAGCACATTCAAAAGACCCGCTGTATACATACAAACAATGATGAGGCAGTTCAGGGTAACGGAGAAAAAGATCCAGGCCGTTCCTCCGAAGAATCCCAGAATCACCGGGTGGAAAGTGAGCCAGATGGCGGCCGGAGAATAAACTCCCCCTGTGTATATACAGACCAGGGTCTGGAAACCTAGACCACTCAAAGAAATGTTAAGTCCGGCCATTAGGAAAGATTGAGAAAACTTAAAAATCCAAGGTGAGGCCGTATGAATGATGGTGAAAGTTAGGCCACCCCACGCAACCGGTGAATTTACCGGGAAGGCATAGAGGCAGTAGATGACATAAAACCACATGACGGTAGTGGTACAGGTCCAAAGAATCAGAAGAGCACGGGCCTTAATTTGATATCCGTCAATCGAATGCAGACGCTTTGTAATCAAAGTCTCTGCATATCGATCATAGAAATCGAAAATATTTTGGACAGCTTTCTTCATAAGACTCAATTGTACTCTGAGTTCTTATTCAATAAAAGCTACCTATATCTTTTTTACCAGTGCTCCTTAAGAATACTGGTATAGGAGTTTGATACCCTAACCTCGTCTCGCTTCATCGATTGCGGCCACATCAATTTTTCTCATATTCATCATGGCAGTGAAGGCCCGTTTGGCCTCATCTCCGCCACGAGACATTGCCTCTGTGAGAGTACGGGGTGTGATTTGCCATGAGACGCCCCAGCGGTCTTTGCACCAACCGCACATGCTCTCTTTGCCGTTGTTATTCACGATGGCGTTCCAGTATTTGTCTGTCTCAGCTTGATCTTCTGTAGCGATTTGAAATGAGAAGGCCTCGGTGTGCTTGAAGTATGGGCCACCGTTTACACCAATGCAAGGGATGCCGAGGACGGTGAATTCTACAGTGAGGACATCGCCTGCTTGGCCTGATGGATAGTCAGCTGGAGCGCGATGGACAGCGCCGACGGAGCTATTGGGGAAAACTTCAGCGTAGAAGCGGGCCGCTTGTTCAGCGTCTTTGTCGTACATGATGCAGATGAGATTTTTTGGGGTGTCCATCTTAATTCTCCTCGGTTCTAGTCGATACAGTTTCGCAAATCTTTCATATCTTCCGAATTAAAATAATTTTCAAAAGTTGTTTTTAGAAGTTTCTGTCTTTCAGGCTGCTTCGAGGTAAAACTAGTAATTTCGTCCATCACCAAAAAAGGCTTAATAACAACTGAATTATTTTTTACACAATATTCAAGCACGCGGGCATGGGCCTTAAGCTCTACTAAAAACGGCTCGTAGGATGTCTTTATCTCTTTGCTGGTTTCACTTATTGATGCGTGAAATTTTTCAAGGTCTTTGAAGTCCTGGTTACATGCCGGTCTCTGGGCCTTTACACAGCTGCGGAGTGTCTCCAGAAGCTGATCCACTTCTTTATTGGCAGCAAGGATCTTGGCACTTTCTGTTTCTTCGAATTTTGTATTGGCGTCCGTGCGCCCTCTCCAGTCATAGGCAAGCTCTGGAGTGGTCACAGCACCTCTCCTGGCCAGTTGTTTTAGAATTTCAACTTTTTCAGAAGTGACTCTTACATTCGAAATTGCATGCCCAAAATACTTATCAAGTAGTTTCTTTAAATTGGTTTGTGCCTGATTGTAGCTATCGAGCTGAGGGGCACAGTTCGCAAGAGCGAGTTGAGAGAAAAAAAGAACAATAAGTGGTAGTAGAATTTTCATGTGATATTTTTTCCTTCGAAATCTTTAGAACTGTGTCTTTCTCTCACCTGCTCAGTCTCTGGACCTTGAGCACGATTTACCATTCGCCCTCTGGCAATGGCCGGTCTTTTGAGAATTTCATCTGCCCAGCGGTTGACGTTTTTGTACTCATGGGCCGATAAGAATTCGGCAGCATCATAGATCTTGCCTTTCACCAGTAGTCCATACCAAGGGAAGATCGCCATGTCAGCGATCGTGTATTCATCTCCCGCAATGTAGCGAGAATTCGCCAGGGCCTTGTCTAAAACATCCAGCTGCCGCTTCGTCTCCATGGCAAAACGATCGATGGGATATTGGAATTTTTCCGGAGCATAGACATAGAAGTGACCAAAGCCACCACCTACGAATGGAGCACTTCCCACTTGCCAGAAAAGCCAGTTCATCACTTTAGTTCTACTAGCAAGATCAGTTGGTAAAAACTTTCCAAACTTTTCTGCGAGATAAACTAAGATTGAACCAGATTCAAAAACATTGATGGGGTTACCGTTATTCTTATCCACCATTGCAGGGATTTTTGAATTTGGATTTACTTCAACGAAGCCCGAAGTGAATTGGGCCCCCTCGCCGATGTTAATGAGATAGGCATCGTATTCAGCTTCTTTAATTCCAAGTTCGAGAAGTTCTTCGAACATGATCGTCACCTTCACACCATTGGGTGTACCCAGTGAATACAGTTGAAATTGATGCTCACCTACCGGGAGCTTTTGCTCAGTCCGTGCACCGGCCGTCGGACGATTGATATTTGCAAATTTTCCACCATTGCCTTCAGCAGATTTCCAGACTTTTGGTGGGACGTATTTTTCGCTCATGAATGAACCCTCATGCCTTGTGGACGATGACCTATCTTATCAGGGTTCCTGATCACAAGTGAATCAATTTCCAAGGGGTGATGCATAGCACTTATGGCCATTTTAGGAGACTTTACGAATAAGTTTGGTTTTAATTAAGACCTAATTGGAACAAACATAAGAAGAGAATCATGACATTTAAAATCTTTATTCTATTTGCCGTTTTATTAGCTCAAACTACTACTCATCTTGCTTACTCTAGTAGTGGCGAAGTACCCCAGTTCAGGGTGTTAGATTTTGTCAAAAATGGTGCAAATCCAAATGATTTATCCGGTGTGGCCTGGGTTCCAGAAACAAAATCCTATTTTTTTGTTTTGAATAAAAAAGGGCTCGTTTATGAATCCGATGAAAATTTCAATCATAAACGAACTATAAGCATATCAAATCTTGGAGATAGTGAAGAGATTGTCTATCTCGGCATGCAGGAGAGCAATGGGCAAATGTACCCTGAAGTTGCTATCGCTGAAGAAAGTGGAAGGATCTTCATTCTCACGATTACTGAGAAGGATACCTACGATACTTTAAGAGATGGTTATCAATTTACGATGAATCCAACCAATGAGAATTGGGGAAATGAAGGGATTGAGGGGTTGGCCTACGATCAAGTAAATAAAGTATTCTATGCCGGTAAAGAAAAGAGTCCTATGGCCGTTTATAAATTCAATCGCCCTGCTGACTCTTCGATTAAATCAGTACAGCCAACATTATTAATAACAAATGACCAGCTAAAAGGGCATATCTCGGATCTAAGTGGCCTATTCTTCAATGAAGAATCTCAACGTCTAATGATCCTGTCTCATGAAAGTTATAGCATGCTAGATATGGCAGAAGATGGAACTCTGGTTAAAAAGTATCCTCTTTCAAAGTACATTTCTAAGAAAGTACTTAAATCTATTAAGTCTCAATATGAAGGAATCACTATTGGAAAAGATGGAGACTTGATTTTAACGTCTGAGCCTTATTACTATCAACAGATCGATTTAAAGTACCTATGAGAAGGTACCTCATTCTAGCTCTTACATTCATGGTTTCAAGTTGTGCCAATATTAGTATGGGAAAGATCCCTATTATTGTTAAAAATCTTGATCAGGATGAGATTAACTACGATGAACTCATGAAGATGAAGAGCCAAGCCCGAAACACAAAAGAAACTAAAAAAGACTGTGCCCAGATTTATGTTTTTGTGCCAACCAAACTAATTTTAGATCTAGAATCCGTTTTAAAGAAAAGCTGCAATAATTCCAACTATAGTTTTGATAATCAAGTCGAAGATAGGTTTTTTTACTTGGGTTATGGCCAGGAATGTGTAGTGAATGAGTTTTACTGTGAAAATACTTAATCTCTTTCTCTTAACCCTACTCGTTTCTTGTACGATGCTTAAGCAAGAGCAAGGCACTTATGGGGCGATGATCTTTGATCCGGCCGACTTCAATCCTGGTCAAGCTCCCCTCCTCATCAAAGATAAAAACTATGTACTTTGGAGTGAGAGCTGTGGTTTCCTAGAATTGGATATCGAAAATCATTACAAGAAAATGTTAGTGAGATATAAGCAAGATAGTTCAGAGCATATGGTTGGAATAGCTGATGTTAAGATCAGTACCTATACTCAATTCCTGCTTATTACAGCTGTCCCCTGCATGCGCATCGATGCAAAGCCTTTGATTATTAAAAGCTGGGCGAAAGTAAGGAACGATCAATAACTACAGGCGAGTCTTGGAAGACCAGCGCTGTGATGCTTGCTTACTAAGCTGCTGTTCTAAATGAAGTAATGACTCTTCTTTTGCTTTATTAATCGCCCTGTCCTCTTGTTTAAAGAAGAGCGGTCGCTTCATCTTCCACTCACCTTCAGTTTCAGAGCCTAGGTGAACGACGGAATCTCTGACATCCCAAAGTACGGCCTGAGTGACAAAAGCACTAGTAACGGTATTTCCATTAGCGAAGAGCGTGGGAACAAGGACGACGTATGATAAACCAGTGGAATTGAGATTACTCTCCACTTCGGCCTTACCTTGCACGATTAAAAGAGCATCAGCACCTTGCTGAGCGGCCATGGTTCTCAAGGCCTTGATGTCTTCGGTGCCTGCGGTATTGATGAGTTCGAAGGAGCGTTTCACGATTTTTTTGTTATCGTCGAGTTTGTTCTGAAGAAATTCTTTGTCTTCCCTAGTCCAGCGCCATTCTTCTTTTTTGTCGGGTTGCTTGAAGTAGATGGCGAGATCAAAGGGTCTTTTTAGTTCGACTTTCTTGTTTGCAATTGAAGCTGTCTTGGAATCAGAGACTGAATCACCTATGGTTTTGTCCCAGAGATCGAAGAGTCTTTGGGTGATTTCGTTTTTGAGCTTATCTTCTTTCTTGGTGGTTGAGCAGCCGGGTAACACAAGGAGCAAAAGCAGAGGCAAAAGATAGTTCATGAGGTCTCCTTCATAAGGAGAGGATCAGTATATGAGAGGGGTCATGACAAGACTTGGGGAGATACAATGGGAAATTAAGCCACTTTATGACTTTCAATGATAGTAAAGATGATTTGTTTTATTTCATCTAAGATTTTCCCCGTGTCAAATTTGTCATTCGAATCAAAGAAACTAATTGTTTCAACTCTGCAGCTATTAGGAATACAGAGACCATCTAGGGTGAGAGGTTGATAATATTCACCATGTAAGGATTCTTTTTGAACCCCTTCAAATATTGAAGACCAAGGATAAAGCAAGACTGAATCAGGAGAATCGAAATAGTTGTTATAAACAAAAACCTGCTTTAGGTCTGCATCAGTGGGAGTACCATCTTGAGGAATTTTCCATTTAGTATCCATGATAATAACCTTTCGACCATTTGTGATCAACATATCAGGTTTAATCACTTTATCTTTCCAAAACTTCTTCATTCTTCTTTCGACAGTATATTCAGTATCGGCCAGACAGCGTCTAATCATGTTAAAAATAAAATCTTCGTAAAGATGATTCATGTCAAACATAATAGCCAGAACTGAAGACTTACCAGCTGTCATCATGGGGCAAAAAGATCGTATTAGAAGTGAGGATAGAGTTAAAGCTACTTCATACCTTTTTGTTGTCCTATCTAGCTTAATTCTGTCTAATCGATCGATGGAAATAGATTGTTTAACATTTTCAGGCATGTAAAGGTTAAGTTTTTTGGCTCTCGCGACTAGATGTTGGTTTTTCACAGTCTTTATTACAATATTAAGAGCCATCCTAATCGCAGAATGAATGTCATGATCCCAGTTAAATACTTCGTGAGCACAGTTAAACTTAGTCATGTCTGCGAGATTATTTTTGAGATGTTTACCAAAATCGATTCTTCCTTTAAGTACATTTAAGTTGGAAGTTTCAACCCTGTACTTTTTCCTAAGCCCTGAGTGTAATAAACGATCTACCTCATTTAAAAAATGTTCAATATATAGATCAATTAAAGATCCATTATGAACTTCTAAGTTTGAGTTATTGGCCGAATAAGATCTAATTCGCTTTGTGTGTTGTAAGATGTTAATAAGCGCGTGATGCCATCGATCAAAATTATCATTATCATGATCAACTTTCGGCAATACTTCGATCATAAGCGATCCGACTTGAATTGCGCCGACAAAATGTTTGAAACGAATTTTATTATATTCAATAGAAAAGAACTTCTGAGATGATTTAGAATGATAAAGACATAATGCCTCAAACTCTTTCTTTGAAAGATTATTTTCATCTTCGCCTACTCTCAATGAATTGTGTTCAAAAACAGTTAGGCGTTTAATCTTCATATATACTTTTGAAGGTAGACAAGTCCCAATCTTTTGAGTCACTGATTCTGTAGATTGACTTTTCTTGATACTCTTCAGGAACGTCTGAATACCCTTTAGCAAATTTTATCTTTCCAGAATTAACCTTCGCGACGAACTTTCTACCAAGGACCATTGATAGTTTCTCCCAGTCTTCGTAAAAGTACTCTTTCAGAAGAGGAATAATCTTGTTTTCAAAAACAATTCGAAGTCCATTAATGTCTTTGATCTGCTCCTTCATGAAGTAACTGTGACCAATTCTAAAGTCTTTGCCTAGTAGCGCTTCAACCCTAGTATTTAGGGTTTTAAACAAGTTTTTAATGAGTTCAGGTTCAAACTCACAATCAATCGCCTCTAATCTCGGCTCCAATTCCTCGAAAATAAATCTTCGTCTCAGGGCTAAATCCAAAGCCTCGACACTTTTATCAGCCGTATTCATAGTCCCGTATATGAAGAGATTCTTTGGAACAGTGAATTCGATTTTAGAGTATGGAAGCACTGTGCTGACTCGACCTCTCTTGTCTTCCTCAATTAGCGTGATCAATTCACCAAAAATTGAAGGAATATTTCCTCGATTAATCTCGTCGATAAATATGGCGTAGTTATTCTTAGGATCTTCGGCAGCCCTAAGGCACATCCTCTTGAAAATTCCATTAACCAAGGTATATTGAAGTCCATTATCAGACTCCTCATCCAGAATGGGCTTGATACCTTCCATAAAATCTTCATAACTAAAGCTCGGATGAAAAGTAACAAATTCAAATCTTTTAAAGGACCCTGTTAATTTTTCCCCTTGTCTCATTTCTTGAACAAGCTTTATTTCATCTGAAAGTTCTTCTTTCCAATCCCCGGCCAGCTTCCATTCGGAATTTTCATTCTTATCAAAAACATATGGAGCAGATCTATTTTTTGTATTTACTGTCTTTGATTCCAGAATAGTCTTTGACTGTAACTTGCCCCAAATGCTTTCCTTAAAAGTCTTGGTACCAACCAACTTTGACTTAATGATAACAAATTCATGTTCCATTATCTCTTTAACTGATAATGGCTTTCCTGCATCGATCAAAGTACAGGCTATAACCTTCCAAAGTGGAAAATCTTCAAAAACTTCAGCCATCTTAGACTCTATTGAAAGGCTCTCACCAATAAATTCGTGTGCAATCTCATTCATCAGCTTATGAGTTTTGCCGGTACCCGGCGGACCAAAAAAGATTACATTCCTAGGTTTATCAATACATCTTTGACTCATTTCTTCGCCTTTAACAGAATTATTCAATCTGAATATGGCTTCAATGTCCTTTTCCTTAACTGCTTCCGCAGTCTTCATATAGGATAAGCCGAACACTTTATGCTCTTGTTTCTCCCAAGTAACAGCAAGGTTGATTCCATCACCATCATTCGAAACGACTTCTCCAATTGCCTTGATCATCAAACAAGAGATCTTGTTGCCATTAGCGTCTTTAGAGGGATATGAACTCTTGAGGGCCACAAAATCCCCCTCTTTAATCTTCTGCACAACTTTAAGAGAGGGATCTCCAGAACTTTCCTCAAAACCGTTCTCCCATATTGATTGCTCAATAAATCGTCTAGATTGATCTTTTTCTTCTGTATCTCCACCCCACCATGCCCCCAAAACCCAATATCCCTTAGGCTCGACTTCTTCCCAGAGTTCAAGAATAGATTCATGATAAAGACAATGGCTGATGTACACATTTCGATTTAGTGGATTATTTACAGGTATTTCTACATCTCTGAGCAGCTCTGTAAGCTCACTAGAGAAGGTATCCGGATCAAATTCAATTCCTAATATCAGTTTTGAAAAAGCCTCACGTTGGTTATCTGAAAGTATGGTGAAGTTTAAATTAGGAGATTCAATGTAACGAATAGTATTCTTCACACTACCGGGCTTCATTAAAAAAGCATCGTTCTGTGAAATCTTATAATTAATTAAATACCTCACCCAATCATTCTGACGGACACCGATTCTAGCCAGAGTTCGCTTATCTTCATTGAGATTCCATACGCTTTTATTGAAACCATGGAGATCGAAATGAGCCACAACTTTACCTATAATCTCAAATAGCTCATATTCACGTGATTTCTTAGGTAGGCTTGAGAGATAATTTTGAAACGTTGACTTCGAATCTAAGAAACCTTGGTATGCAGTCTCCAAAACGGCTTTTGCAACTTTTAGTGATTTAAACGACTCAAAAACGTTCTTATTTTTAATATAGTAATAATCGTTCTCTTTCAGAATTTCACTCTTGAATCCTTTGGCAATCAAAGTTCTTATGTTAGTAATCAGTTCTGTTTTGGGACCAGAAATGATTCTAACTGGATTCAATCCGAAGCTTCTGTTTAACCAACTATAATATCTCTTCCTTTGCTCTTCAAAAAGCTGACTACTAAATAGATACTTTTGATCTTTGAAGGTCAAACTGTAAGTTTCGGGGTCGTAATATCTCGCTTGTGGAGTTCCAAATTTTCGTTGTTCTTGATGAGATCTAGTATCATCCAATTTCAGAAGTACGGGATACTTTCCCGCAGACAGTTCCTTGGAGCAGTAATCTGCATTTTGAAGATCCTTAACTATCTGGTCTGTCAGTAAGTTGTTCTTTTGTAGATAATTAAATAATTGCTTCACATCACTTGCGATGGCCATGTTCAATACCTTTATGCTGCCAGTTTATTTCTTAAAAGACCTTGTTGGGCCTTGATTACAAATTCATTTCTCAATTCTTCGTTATCTACAATTTCGATATCCTGGGCATAAACAAAGATTTGGCCCAGGAGCTCTGCTGAATTTGTATAAGAGCAAAGATAAGCATCGAAGTCTTCTCCTCTATTCACAAACTCTCCGTTAAAGAACTCTTTTTCAGAAAATATCTTTCTGCTAGGTCCATAAACCTTCAACATAACTCTTTTAATTTCACCAAGTACCAGACCGGATGAATTTTTATATTCTTTAATGGGATCCCATTCAGATTTTGACGGATAGGGAAATTTTTTATCAAGGACTCTAATTCCATTAATACGGGAAAGCTTATATGTTCTCTTTTCCCATAGTGAGTCGTCTTTGATCCGATAACACATAAGATAAAGTTCATCTCTATACTGGCATAACGTTAGAGGCATAACTTTCCTTAGACCACCATCATAAGTAAGCTCTATTTGTTTTTCTCCGATTAATGCTTCAATGACAGAATCTAATGTTTTTCGAGTATTTAATGAATGAGAGGCTTTAACCGTCACTAGATGCATAAACTTTCTTCCTAGGCGGTCAAAGTGTCTACGATCCGTATCGGCCAAGTCAAAAACCATATCAGTAAAATGACTATCTAAGAGATGTCCCACCTGGCGATAACATTCAAGAAGAAACTTGCCCTCTTCTTGAGCGTCAAGAAAAGCTTGCCAGCCTTTGGTGTTTAAACAAAATAGTCTTTCACCACTAGGATTCAAAGTTTCAATAAGCAAAGGTGGCACATCTTTCGATCCTTCTAACAGTTCATTGATCTGTCTATGCCATGTTGACTTTGGAGGATTGCCCATCATTTCTTTGATACTGGACTCTGATAAATATCGCGTCGGAGACAAGGAAATCTTGTACAAGATATTTAAATAGTTCGTAGTTTTACTCATTGGTTAATTATCGGTATCGAAGTCCCAAAAATTGAGACAATGGTCAGTTGCCTTGAGACTTAAGTCTTTGAAAATATGCATTCTTAAGAATTCTTATTTTATAGAAAGTCCCGAATATTGAGACTCGACTCTAATACCTTTGAACCTCAGAGAGGTACAACTTGAGAACATTTTTTATCCAAAGCTTTGCAGCAGTTTTCCTAATAGTCATCATGACCATAGTCTTCACATCATGTGGGAAAGCCCTAGGTCTAGAAGATGAGGTTGTTCAGAACCAGTGCAGCCTCAGATTCATTGCCGGCCATGATTGCATAGTCTGCGAGCATGGCGGAGTCAGCTGTAGGTGGTGATATGGGTGATATAAGAAAAAAGCGTTTCCAGCTATGGAGAAAATCCGATCGCATATGCTTCGTATGTCGAAACAAGATTGAATATTTCGATGATAGTTCGATAGAACATATTGTCCCTCTCTCAGAGGGAGGAAATTCATCAGCTCGTAACCTAACTTTGTCTCATCGCCGATGCAATAATTTGAGAGGTTCGATCATATGTAGGATCGTTTGGGAATTAAGAATAAAGACCTTCAAGCCCAAAGAAAGACCTTATTATGAACCTCCAATAGTTAAAGAGTTAAAAACCAAAGAAAAACCGACTCCCAAAGATATAGAGGCAGCTTGGATTATGAAGATGATGGAAAAGTATAGACATCTAAAATACAACTTAAGCTGACTCTTTTACATGTATCGCTCTTAACTGTTCTAGAATGTATTCTTCAGGCTTTAAAGAACTCTCTTCTTGGCATCTAAATTCACGTACAATTCTATTAAGGGATGATTTGTTTATAAACTCAAACTCACATAGCTCCGAAAAGTCTTCTTTCGAAATTCCAGTGACAACCCCGAAGAACTCCGAGTCTTTAGTTTGTATAACATGATCAATGTTGTGTTCTCTAAACTGAGTCATATAAACGAAGTCTGCCATACAAATAGCTAATCGTTTAATCTGAGTTGCGAACCATTTTTTCCTAGTTTGTTTCTCTTTATCTTTTTCATCTTCTACAAAATCTTTATTATTCTCTTCAATTTCTTCTTCCGTAATATCATTTTTTCTTTTCTTTTCTTTTAACTTGTCAGCATCAAGTCCGATTTGAACGAAGTCCTCAATAGAACCAACTTCTTGAGTTCTATATCCCTTTACCTTTTTTAAAACCTCAAAAAGTCTTGGATTTTCTTCTAATAATTTCAACGAAGTGAAGTTAACTAAAGCGTCACTTGTAATTCTTTTTGCCAAAGAAATCCTTGAACCCTCTAAGTTCAAAGCATCAAAAATATCTCTAGCTGTTGTTTGATCCGAAGATAGCCTACCTTCATAAAAACGCTTGATATTAAGACTTTCACATAAACCTGTCATCGTCTGAACTAGATTGTCTTTATTGACAGTGTATCTTTCAGCAAAACTATCTTGCTGGTCTAGCTGATCTGCCAGAGCATCTGCGTATTCATAAGTAATTCGTAAACATCTAGATATGGCAAAATCAAAAACCCATGCCTGTGGTTTCAAAACCTTTTTAGTATCACGATCAACCCAGGCAGATTGAACACGAAAAATGGCTTGATAGTACGACTCTGCAGATTTTACATCATTTAAGACAAGAATCGATTCCCATTCTTTTATTGTTACGCCGGTCAGAAATCTTCTGACCGTTAAAGTTATTGTGCCAAGCTTTTTTGGATCATTATTAACAGCTCTTATCTTTTCTTCAATTGTAGCTTTATCTTTGGCGACCAAGGTTTCATCATCCTCATTGCCTGTTTCACTTCCTGAAGCGTTTATAATTTCAAACCGAGAGAAATATGGATGTTTCCGTAATTTCGAAGCTAGTGCTGCAACAGAGTCTACTCTATTTAACCACCAAACAGAATGGCGAATCGGTGGCAGACCTAACTGTTCGCCGAGTTTACCATAGACGCTAATAGCTTTAGCATCATGATCCCTCTTTACTAAACCATCCAAAAAATGGTCAACAGCATCTTCATGCTCAAAACCGTTTTTCTTTGCTTTAAAGAGTTCATTAAGAGAAAAGTCTAAATCATCAGTTATAAAGGATTCTGTCTGCTCACATATATCATCTTCTGTAATTTCAATTGTGGAGATGTCCAGATTTGGCATTTGCCGATATATCTTTTCCTTTGTGCCATGCAGATCTCCGAAGATCTCAAAATCTTTATTTTTTTTCTCATCAAGATAACTATAAGTGAAAACTTGTTGAGAACAAAAATCATCTTGCTGAATCAGTCTAAAAGGGGTTCCAGAAAGATCAAGACGATATGTTATATTAAGATCTGTTATCTTATCAATAATGTACTTTGCCCGCTCAGTACGACTTCCAAAGTGTACTTCATCAAAAATGATCAGATCCCATTTGGATTTTATCACCTTTTCAAGTCGTCTTTTCGTTTCCCCATCCTGGTCGATACTTAGATCTTGTAAGGAGACACATAGGACTATAGGGCCAGACGTATCGGGAAAATCTCCGTCAACAGATAAGCATGGTTCATTGAAGACCCCATTCTTTTTCTTAGCTCTGATTCCCATCCATCCTTCGAAATCGACATGATTATTAGCTGACTCCATCCATTCAGAAATGACTTCTGGCTTATATGTAACTACTATAGTTTTTCGGGCCTTTATCGCTTTCGCAATATGTATACCTGTGAAGCATTTACCAAAACGCATTTTTGCATTTAACAAAAAACGATCTTGGTGCGTCGCAGATTCGAGCACTTCTTTGGGATAATCCTTAACAAACCATTTTTTTGCTTTTTCTACTGCTTCCAATTGCTCTTGCCGAGGCTTAAAATTCTCCAGTCTTTTACTGCCATTAACTAATTGATTATAAGCACGCTTAACGTCGTCCAGAGTGGCAATAAACCACTCTTTCCCGGGACCACCCTCAACTCTCGAAATCCCATTCTTTATTAACTGAGAATGGATATCAATATCACGAAATCCTCCTGGAAGTTCTTGTACCCATTTGATAATAGGTTGTTCTGGATTACTCGTTCCAAACTGCTCTTTGATTCTTTCTTTATGTCTTCCACGTAATGAATGACCTACTTTGATGAGACCACTCACTTCATGAGATTTGGTAGTGTATACATAAAGTTCAAGAGCTTCAGATTTCATTATGACCACTCCTCAACTTTGGCGGACATATGTTTTCGTTCTTCCTTAGTAATTGCAAATAGTTTACACAACTCTTCATCATTCCAGGCTTTCTTTAAATCTACGTATGGAACCCAATTCCATCTATCAGGAGGTAAATCTTGTGTTATTTTTCGCAAACCTACTAGATATCGAGCGAAATCAGTTTTTAAGTAGGCTATAAAATTCTCAGCTTCTGACTTAGTTTTAAAAACATCAATAACATTGTATGTTTCTGTTGTTACCATCCCTTTCCCAATTAAAAATATCTGATTTAGAGGAATAGTAGAACGACGACTCCCTTTAGATCCACCTGCAGCCTTGGGTGCACAAACCTTCCAAGAATCTATATGATTTTTATTTTTTGTAATGTGAGATCGTGAAGCATATTTAATTTGCTTTCCTTTACTTAAGCAAGCGACTCCTTTTGAATGTGATTTCCCAAGATCCGGATTAACATCGAAATAATTAGTTCTTAAACCAAAAGGTTTACTTGGCCAAGCCTTATTACCAACATATTTATCCTTCCACTTGTTTCGAACTTTTCGAATAATTGAGAAAGACTTGGGATCGTCTGGAATGATATCGAACTCTGACATATCAATAATTTCACGATGTTTATCATCTGAAAGATAAGTTGTTCCAGCATAGTCTTTATCTACATGCAAGAAGCAAACACCTCCATTGATATCGACCGTAGGAAATACTTTTGAGGAATTATCAAAATATTTAATTTCTTTCACAGATTTTAACGCCAGGATTTTTTCGCGAAATTCGTCAAGGCCCTTTCCTCCCCCAAACCATCTCGATGGAATTACGAGGATGAACTTATTAATATCAGGACTATCTAACAAAGCTTCAGTAAAAAAATTATAAACAGCCTTAGCGCTTTTCCCAAATCCTCCATCAGACTCCTGATAAGGAGGGTTCCCCACTGCAATAATTTTTTTATTTGGCGAATTCTTCTTGATATACTCAATCATTTGATTGAACCTCTCTGTAAATTTTTCTTCTGTTAATGTTCCATCGAGCTCTGAAAGATAATCACCACATCGGATCATCTTTATATAATCTTCGTCATGAGACTTTTCATTCCCCAGAAATGTTCTAAGACTAAGACGATAATGTCTTTCATCCGGTGCCAAAGCATAAAAATTATTATCCTCGAACATCGACTTTTGAATTTCTTCTACTGTAGGTAAAGGTTTGCTCTTATGAATCTTGTAATAGCTCTTTAGGAAAGCGCATGCGAGTAGGATTTCGCCAGCTTTACAGAAGGGATCAAAAAATACATATTCGTCAGAAGAAAGTACTTCTTCACCCAGTGGGGCAATTAGTTCAATTGCTCTATTCATCAGCATAATTGGCTGATCTCTACCCTTTACATTTCCAAGAATGTCTACGACATGAGTATTTATTCTGGATAAATTCAATTTCTCTGCAGTCATAAACGCTCCTACGCGACTCTGACGTCTCTGATAGAAATTACTTCAAGGGCAAATGAAAATTCCTCAAATCCTTTAATCTCTTGTCCAGTTAGGAGAGAGTCGACAAATGATGAGGCTCGTTCAAACTCAATAACCTTATATTTATGCTTCAAGCCTTGTTGAAAGTATTCACACCAAGTTAATTCAAAATCCAGTGGACGATGCTTGTTAGTATTTATCCATTTTGATCCCAGATCTGTTTTACTCGCTGATTTTTTCGACTGACCTTCATCTGAAAGAGCAGAGAGTGCTTCGTTTTCATGAATATGCCATTGGATAGCACACAATAGATGGATAAAGAATTTTCTGTTCTGTTTTAAGAGCAACTTATACGAAGTACCAGTTGATTGAGACCAAAAACTCATAATTACAGATAATGCTCTATATCTACACTCTTCAACATTCTTTTTATCAATATCAATTGCCCAAATGGTATTAATAGAATTTGCGATTGAATACAGACTATACTGAGGATCTCTATTCTTTTTGGCCGAAGTAGAAATTGCATTAAGTCGTCTTTCAAGAATAGCCGTAACAAAATTTCCATGACCGCATGTAGGTTCAAAAAATATCTTGTTTTCATCAGCCCAGATTTTTGAATCCTCGACTCCTGAGACTAATAGATCTAACATCTGGTGAACGAAAGCATCTGGAGTAAAAACCTCGCCGAGATCCTTTATCCTTTGCTTAGAACGATGATGAAAAAAAACATTCTCTTGGTTCATCCTGAACCCCCATCAAAGAAAAAAAATTAATTATTAACTTTGATTTTGGGGTTTTTATGAAACAAAAAAAACTTAAGAAATCTTAGAAATGGCAAACTAAATATTAAGACAGTACAAACAATTAGATAATTTGAGAGAGGTATATATCGATTTCTCGGTTACTCCAAGCCTATTTGATCAATTCCACCTTAAGAAAACTTACTCATAAATTGGAATTTTTTGCCTAAGCACTGCTTTTAGACGAACGAAATCAATACTCCCCTTACTCATAATAAAGATGCTTTGAACTCAAAAGATGAATGCTTCTTAAAAATTGATTCAAGCATCTCTTCCATTATTGCGGGATCCTATTTTTGATATTTCCAAAATTTATGATAAAATAATTCAAAAGAAACATCTAAGTTCATCATTTACTATATCCAATTTCAGGGCTTTTAATGAAACAATGGGAAATTTCGAAAACAGTTTACACCGTCGGAGACTTTGTTGGTTGGCAACAATCTGAAACCTTAAATCTCCGCCCGGACTTTCAAAGAAAGAGTGTATGGAAAAAAGGCGCTAAGTCTTTTTTACTAGACACAATTTCTAGAGGCTTACCAATTCCAATTATACTAATACGTGAGAGACGTGTAAGTGGCAAATTCGAACCTATCCGGGATGTCGTTGATGGGCAACAGCGATTAATTACAATCATCTCTTTTATTGCTCCTCATTTGATACCAAATGAAATTGATTCGTCATCCTCTGTTACAATTTCCAAGAACCACAACAAGGAACTTGCCAACAAGGCTTTTAATGAACTTCCAGAGGACATGAGAAACTTCATTTTAAACTATAAGTTTAGTGTTCATATTTTACCTTCTGACATGGGAGACAGAGAAATCTTAGAAATTTTTTCTCGAATGAATTCAACAGGAACAAAACTGAATTTCCAAGAATTACGAAATGCAGAATGGTTTGGAGAACTTAAATCTTCTATATACGAAATGTCGTATACGCACTACGAGAATTGGGTTCATTGGAGAACTTTTAAAACTCCGCAATTATCCCGAATGGCAGACATAGAGTTTACTAGTGAATTATATCACTTCATTATAAACGGCATTGAATCAAAGGACCAAAACAAGCTTGATCTTTTTTATCAGGAATATGATGAAACCTTCACATTCCGGAAAGAAGTGGAAAAAAGATTTGCTCACATCATGGATTTTTTAGATAAAGAATTATTCCCTAAATATCAAGGCGTCTTCTTCTCTTCTTCATCACACTTTTATGCCCTCTTCACATGGATTTATGATCTTACTTACGGAATAAGCTCAAGTCTCACTCCAGAGAAGCCCAGAAAATTTAGCATTAAAGATATATCTTCAATTGTATTATCTCTGCAAAAATTCGAGACGGCAAAACTTCCCAAGAAACTAGAGGAGTCATTATTGAAAAGACGACTTAAAACGATTGAATTCCGTCAGGAGGCAGTTAATCATCTTAATAGCTTAAAGAAGTAAATGAATACTAGTCTCTTATCTACTCAATTAACAAATAAACTTAAGGCTCTTGAACGTGTACGACAAAGAGCTGAACTCCAATACCAGAAGAAAAAAATTTTTAAAAGTGATCTTGAGTACATGTATGCTGGTATCTTTATAAAAATGACGAATCATTTTGAAGTCTTTCTTGAAAATTTATATTTCGGACATATGACAAATAGCTTAAAAGGTTCATCTGCTCCAGTGAAGACATTCTACTCTTTCAAAAATAGAAATCTTGCATTTAAAATTGTAAAGGGTGAGCAACCATTTATTAAATGGATGCCATTTGAGAACTTAGTTCAGATGTCACAAATCCATTTCAAATCAGAATTCCCATTTAGACTTTTGACTCAAGCAGATAAAGAAATTTTAAATAGAATCTCCACAATAAGAAACGCAATTGCTCATACCAGTCCAGCATCAATTGAAAAGTTAGAAAAAAAAATTTTAAATCAAACAAGACTAAAACCACATGAAAGAAATGCTATCGGCTATCTAAGAAGTTCATATACCATTACACCTTTAACATCTCGATACCAAGAGCTTAGTGATGCCATGAGTGTGATCGCCCAAAAACTTTGTTAAGGGATTAGAATTCTATCCAACCAAAACAAATCATTGTCTTGTTTATTGATACCAAAAATTTTTCCTTCTTCATACTTAGCTTTATCCATATATAACTTGTTATCTTCGACTGATATGCAAATCACAACATCTCTGGCTTCAAAAACGGAGGGGTGATAAAATACGATTCTATCTTTAAGTACTAATTCATTTGAACTTTTTCGAAAGCAATCTGGTTTAAAAACAACAATAGGTTCAACACTCTTATCATTCCATTTAACTTGCTCCGGGTAGAAACGAATTTCCACTGAGACCATTGGCCATGAAGGGTCTACATAATTATCTTTACCGATTTTCAAATAGGCTCGATTTGAGTAATGATTTTTTTTAGATACTCCTTTAAAAGTCTCTTTATATAAGTGGAACCCCATCTTCTTCCAAAAATTTATCGATGAACTCGGCTGACAATCGATTCGAATGATAGAGTGATTCTTTGACTTAAAGTAAGAGATTGCGAATTCTGCCATCTTTCTGCCATAACCATGACCACGCTCAGCATGTTTTACTTCTAGTATCTCGATTGATGAACAGAGTGGATTGAGTACTAAAAATGCAATCGGCCCCTTCCCCAAATCTAAAATCCAAACATTTTTTTTCTTAAACGATTCTTTAATGAGACTACGATTACAATAAAAGCATCCCGGCAAACCTGCTGCGTTTTCAGCCTTTAACCAATCCAATACTTGCTTTAAATCTTCTTTTGAGCAAACTCTGATTTCGTCCATTTAACCTGCTATTTCTACCACTAATTGTTAGTATTACTAAGTGGTAAGGCTTTCCTTAAGCAATTGATTATAGTGATACCCAACTTTGCACTTTCTTGTGCAGTTCCACTAATAGAGCCAGAAGAATATATTCCAAAGACAATAGGCTTCTCATGAGCAATCTGATTGCGTGCCCTCCCAAATCCTTCTATCAAATTCAACAGGTCAACGTCTAAAACCCCTAATTCTTCCAGTTTTATCTTATTAGTTCTTCCCTTGCCATTATCCCACTTCCAGGTAGGTGCGGAGCCGTTCTTCATGATGTATGCCAAACGAATATGAAGGTCGATATAAGAACCACAAAATAAAGTCGAAATTAAACCGTTTTTAAATGACAATCGATGGGGGTCAAAAGCCCTAATATATCCACCATCGGGTTTCGGCAAACTGTTTTTTGCTAGATGGTATTCCGACTCCTCAAATGCGTCATTTGCAATTTCATAATACACCTGAAGGTTAGAATATATGCTCAATACTTCTTCTTTAAATGACTCCACTTTCCCTACTTTCTAACCATACTGATATCAAATAAATTTTACAGCCCCTGAACCAATGAGTTTAATAAAACGTAATATGCTTAAGGTTTTCCCCTGATATTGCTACTGCCAGCCCATCTTTAAGAATCAAGTGACCATAACTGGTTGTCTGCAGATAGTTTCCATAAAAACATTTCTCCACAGTGCAAACTTCTACTCTTGTCTTAGAAGAGAAGTAGGAGTGAAACGATGATCTCGTTTTTAAACTTATTATAAATGCAAGCAAAACTAACACGATGGTAGACAGTGAATATATAAGTCCTCTATCAAATTTATGATCTTTTCGTTTATTAATCTTTTCAACGTTGCTCTCAGGTAAGTCATCATAAAAAACGTATCGCAGATTGTTAACTGCAAGCCAATAAAATGAAGAAGCAGCAAAGATAAGCAAGATGGACCACCAACTGAAGTATGATTGAATAATGAAGTATAGAATGCTCCAAAACAAGAGGGAAATAGCACACATAGCTTCACCTGTAGAGATGATAAACCTTTTCCCTCTCCATTCAAAAACTCTCATTTGAATCACATCGAACCAGTCATATGGATCGTGATCACTATGTCCATGAGTTCCATGAACATTTCCAAAAAAACTCCATATGGTTTCAAAAGGGAGCATGAAAACTTTAAAAATCGGATCAAGAAATAATCTGACGAAGCCCCAAATGAGATATAAACAAGTGATAGATAAAATCAGAAGATCATTTCGCAATGAAATTAGGTCAGAAAAAAAATTTACGAAGGTTTTTTCGTGATAAGGAATATAGTCTACTTTCCAGAAGTAAAAAGCTAGGTTCATAGATAATGACATTATAAGAAACAAAAGCAATGAAGATACTAAAATAAAGCCAAGCCACGAACGAGTAAAAGCTAAATGGATTCTTTCTATAAGTACGGTGTTAAATATTAATTCTTTCATAAAATCTTCTTACTATGTGAATAATAGAGCGTAAACATTCCTCAACGTTACCCCTCCCGAATAACGTTGAAGATCTTTGATGACTTATGAATTTTCGTTATGTTAAGAAACAAAACTTTAGAAGCAAAGTCCGTGAAAATAATTGATATTCACCATATTCTTTGTAAACCATTTTAATTTTTGTTACTTGGAACTTACTCATATGGAAATAGTGGCCCCCCATAAATCTCAGATAAGCTAGTATTGATACTATTTGCAACCACCTCCTCTTCCTCAATACTGCAACATCGGCTTAATCCTCTCCCCCACATAATCCAAAAACGCGGTCACCTTTAGCGGGGTAAACTCAAGTTTCTGATACACAAAGTGCACATTCGCCTCTTCTAACTCCCAGCTAGGTAAAACGATCTTTAGCTTCCCTGACTCAAGCTCTGATACACAAGTCGGCACCGGCAATAAAGCGATCCCTGCTCCTTCGATCGCAAGCATTCTCACCGCGGAAGCACTTGAAGAAACAAACTGACCATTCACATCGATGGAAGCCTTATATCTATCTGTCTTCAAATTCCAAACACGGAAGTCAGATCTTGGAGCAAACACTAGGCATGTATGATTCTTCAAGTCTTGTGGCGAATTCAGTGGAGGGCAACTCTTCAAATAAGCCGGACTCGCCATCATCTGATAGCGATGCTTGCCGAGCTTTCTTGATTTGAGATTCGAATCCGTGAGCTTTCCAATTCTCACGGCCACATCAATATTATCATTCACAAGATCTAAGACCTTATCTGTCTGTACGAGTTCCAATTTAATCTTGGGATACTTCTTTAGAAAACCTGCGAGGATGGGGCTAATAACTTGGGTCGCGAAATCCGCGACGGCCGTAACTCTTAGTACGCCGGCTGGTTCAAGATTCGCTTCTTGAGCATAGACTTCAGCCGACTTTAATTCCGATAAACTCTTCGAGGCCTGCTCAAAGAAGGTTCTTCCAGACTCTGTAAGTTGAAGACTGCGAGTTGTTCTCCTTAAAAGCGTCGTCTGCAAATGGACTTCGAGTTCAGCAATCTTTTTAGAGATTGTGGACTTCGGTACCCCTAATTCAACTCCAGCCTTTGAGAAGCTCCCAAGCTGAACCACCCTCACGAACATACTCACACTATTTAAATCCATAACTTAGATCCTTATTGTTTCTATGTATGGACAGTATATCCAGATTATCCAGACTAATCAAATATGCCTGCAGCCTCTATTATTGATTTAACGAAAACAACAAACCTCTACAGGAGATATTTTATGGGTAAGTTAAATGGAAAAATTGCAGTAGTTACAGGCGCCACTTCAGGAATTGGTTTGGCCATCGCTAAGAAATTTGTAGATGAAGGAGCTTATGTCTTCATCACAGGAAGAAGACAGTCGGAGCTTGATAAAGCAGTCACATTACTTGAAAGAAACGTCACGGCCGTGAAAGGCGACATCTCTAAGCTTTCAGACCTCGATCATCTTTATGAAGTTGTGAAATCAACTAAGGGTCGCATCGATGTTCTTATCGCGAATGCTGGTGGTGGTGAATTCAAGGCCCTTCCAGAGATCACAGAAGAGCACTATGACCAAACCTTCGATATCAACGTAAAAGGAACTCTCTTTACTGTACAGAAAGCGATTCCACTTCTTTCACGTGGTAGCTCAGTCCTTCTTACTTCTTCAAGTGAGCTAATCGTGGGAATCCAGCATTCAGTGTTTACGCTGCTACCAAAGCCGCTATCAGATCATTTGCAAGAAGCTTTGCGACTGACCTCAAAGGGTTGGATATCAGAGTGAATGCAATCAGTCCGGGCCCTACATCAACCGTTGGATTATTTGATCTAGTTCCAAGTGACCAGGCCGCATATCTAAAAGAAGCTCTCATCGCGACAGTTCCTTCTGGAAGACTTGCTGATCCAGAAGAAATTGCAAATACAGTTCTGTTCTTAGCTTCAGATGATAGTCGCTACATCAATGGTGCTGAAATCGCGGTCGATGGTGGCCAGGCTCAAGTCTAAGGAGAGAAATATGAAACTTTTATTTTTATTACTGATGATAAGTGCCCATGCCTACTCAAAAGATCCGGCGCTCACGATGAAGAAAATTGATCACGTGGGCATTACAGTCCCAAACATCGCAGAAGCATCTAAGTTCTTTATAGATACTTTTGGTTGTGCACCCTTAACTCATATGGGTCCATTTAATATGGACCACAGTATGTCGAATGATCGGAAGCAGAAGGTTAAGCCTAGAGCGAAGACCATTGAGTTGAGCATGATCACTTGTGGAGATGGAACTAATATCGAGCTTTTTGAATATAAAAACTCTAAAGGCAAAAAGACTCCTCCTGATCACGAAGATCTTGGTGGGCATCATATCGCCTTCTACACTGAGAACATTCACGAGGCGGTTAAGTATCTTCGTGAGAAAGGTCTGACAGTTATTGGAGAACCAATGGTTATGACCTTCGGGGAAACGGCTGGAGAAACATGGGTCCATTTTATGTCGCCATGGGGATTAGAACTTGAATTAGGAGAATCACCAAAAGGAAAAGCTGTGGAAACAAACTTTGTTAAACAAGATATTATTATTACCAAACACTTCGATGCCATTAATGAATTAGATTCGGCAAAGAGAGATACGCTCTTTGATTTAGCTTACAGTTCCAATATCGATTTCATTGATCCGTTCTTCACTGTAGTGGGACATAAGAATCTCAAAAATATGTATGATGAGCTTCACAAAAAGTTTCCTCAGCATCAGTTTGTCGTGACAAAAGTTGAAACTCATCATGACTCCACTCGCGCGAAATGGAACTTAGTTGATGCGAAAGGAAAGATCGTTCATACCGGTGAAGACTTCATTCTTTTCGCTAACGGCAAGATCGCAAAAATTTACGTCTTTATTGATAACCATAATTACAAGGATACTTCATATGAAACTCACAAATAAAATCTTCAGATCTGGTTCTCATGACTCATTTACTTCAACTGGACTTTTAACTCTAAGAATCGTGGCCGGACTGGCCATGGTTCTTCACGGGACACCTAAGCTGGCCAATCCCACAGGTTGGTTAGGAGATTCGGTTCCAGCACTCTTTCAGTTTCTCGCCGTTTTAGCAGAAGTGGGTGGCGGATTAGCAGTTACAGTAGGACTTCTTACACCCGTATCAACTTTTGGGGTTGTCGCCACAATGGTGATGGCAGTTAGAACTCACTTAGTTGCTGGAGATCCCCTCTTTCGTATTACCATCAGCAATACGAATGCTGGTGCAGGTGTTGAGTACCTGGGATTACCACAATGGTTCGCACTTGGCGGAGGCAACAGCGGCTGGGGAACTGGATCAGCAGAGCTGGCATTCTTATTTTTGATAATGTCTGCGACGCTTTTCTTCACAGGAGCAGGAAAGTATTCTCTAGATGCGGTTATAAATGCACAGAACAAGTAATGCGGGTGGCGGGAGTTTTTACACTCCTGCTTCGTATTTGAACTGATAGCATATTATCTTTTTAGATGAAGATACAATTTTTTAATACTCCAACATAAAAGCCATGCGATAAATATCCAAGTAAAAATGGATAAAAGATAAATCGTTTTTAACGAGACATCTTGGAAACGAATCCCCCCAAAGTAAAGCTCACTCATAAGAAACATGAACAGACCCAACGGACACAGGATAAAAAGATTTACACCATGAAGGTCTTTATATGGTCTTCTATATCTAGGCCAAATTGTACGAGTCAAAAACCACTCATCAAATTTTTCCCAACCAGTTTTTTTATCATCTTCGTTCACGGAGTTCCTTCTATGATAATGGATAAAGCGATCTTTCTATTTAGCCTCCAGATATCTCATTTATTATCTTGGCCCAAATTGCACTTCGAAATTTAATGAGAATAAGGAAAGTTACTAATATATAGGGAAAGATTTCAGTGAAAATCAGAAGATAAAATATGTCTATAAGATATCGGAAGCCCTTTTCTTTGAAACGGCTTCTTAAAGAATGAAAACATGATTTGATGAAATTCATCTAAGTCTTATCGGTATCTAGCACATACATATTTACTTAAGCTTTCTTATTTAAATGCCGGTGGTTTGTTTGATGGAGGTGATTTTATCTAGTCATAAGATATTGAAGTTTGGTCCTTTGAAGTCGATAGCCTACTCGAGATTCTTAAGTCATGATGTTCTCATGAATTACTACAAGGCCATACTCCAATACGACGGAACTGACCGCATAGGCTTCCAGTGGCAGGAAGGCATGCCCACGATCCAGGGTGACCTCAACCTCTCGTTGCAGCAGATCCTCCGGGGGAAAGTCACAACGAGATCGGCTTCCCGCACTGATAAAGGTGTTCACGCCTTCGGCCAGGTGGTCAAGATTTCGGCCGAAGATTCATCACCGCTTGATCCTGCACGATTGAATGCGGCACTACCGACGCACATCAGATGTCTCGCCCTCTCTCCGTGCGCAGGAGATTTCATCCCATCAGTCGATCAGACCTCAAAAGAATATCGTTACCTCTTCACGAACAGGCCTGGAGTTTCAGGCCAAGATCAGCGCTATATTGCGCAGACCCCCTATCCGTTGAGCATCGATCATATCCAGGCATGCGTCGATATGCTTAAGGGAAGAAATAACTTTCAAAACTTTTGGTCTATTGGCGGAATCTCAAATACAACAATTCGGGACATCCTGGAGTGCGATTTAACACTAATCAATCCCCATGAACTCTTCAAGGATTCCCTTTTTACAGCGGGACCAGTCACAAGCTGCTGGCAATTCCGGATCGTCGGAAAAGGGTTTTTGAAACACATGGTCCGCCACCTTGTAGGTGCTCTATGGATGGTTGGAAACGGCAGACTCACGGTGGAAGACTTCTCTCAATATCTCCATGGTGAGCTAAAAGAACAGAGGCCGTGGAAAAAAGCCGATCCGCGAGGACTTTATCTTCTAAAAGTGAGTTACGAATAATGAGTCGATTGAATTTTAAACTAGAGGCCACAGCATCGGGATCACGAGCGCGAGCGGCCACGTTCACTACTCTTCATGGGGAAGTGCAGACCCCGATATTTATGCCAGTCGGAACTCAAGCTACGGTGAAAAATCAAACTGTCGAATCGCTCAAGACAGCTGGATCTAATGTTCTACTCGCCAACACATACCACCTCCTCCTTCGCCCAGGCGCGGAAGTGATGAGAAAGTTCGATGGCATTCATAAGTTCATGAACTGGGATCGTCCCGTACTTACGGACTCGGGTGGTTTTCAAATTTTTTCGCTCTCTCATCATCGTGAAATGAATGAAAAAGGGGCAAGATTCTTAAGCTATGTCGACAATCGACCCATAATGCTCACACCTGAACTTTCGATCGATATGCAAAAAGCAATCAACAGCGACATCATGATGGTTCTCGATCAGTGTATTGAGAGCAATGCCTCTCACAAAGACGCGAAGGCCGCGATGGAGCTGACCCACCGCTGGGCAAAAAGAAGCCTTGAGGCCCGCGGAGATTCTCAGCAATCAATGTTCGGGATTGTTCAGGGTGCCTGTTACGAAGACCTTCGGAAGCAAAGCGCAGATGTACTTACAAATCTTAGAGTTAATGGTGAAGGCTTTGATGGTCTAGCGATCGGAGGTCTTGCTGTTGGTGAGACGAAATCTGAACGGGAAGACTTTACGGCCATCGCAACAGAGATGCTTCCGGAAAATCTCCCGCGCTATTTGATGGGAGTTGGAACTCCGATCGACATTCTCGAAGCGGTTCACCGCGGAGTCGACATGTTCGACTGTATTATCCCGAATCAATATGCCCAACGAGGAGTTGTTTTCACGAGTCTCGGGAATTTCCAGATGAGACGCTCGGTGTACAAGTTCTCTGAAGAGAAACTCGATCCAAGTTGTGATTGCCTAACCTGTACCAACTACTCTCGTGCATATCTCCATCATCTCATGAAAACTGATGAGCCTCTTGGTTGGCACCTCCTCACCCTCCACAACATTACTTTCTATCATCGCTTAATGCGTGAGATAAGAATGAATATTCTTAACGGAACTTTTCTCGATTTTTACAACCGTAAAAGAAAAGAACTTGTAATGAGCGACGAAGAAAATCCGCCTACTCCGATGACTCCTGAAAAGCCGTATAAAAAAGATAAACGCCTTTCACTTGGAGATTACGAAGTTCATGACTCAGGTCGCGGATTTTCTAGCATTCGCCAGAAGAGCTCCGGCGAAGTCATGCATTCAGTGAATCCTCCACAAGAAGAAGCGCGCAACCTCTACGTGTTGCCTGCTAGGATTGAAGAAAGATTCAACGAACTTGATGAAGTTGTGATCTGGGATGTAGGCCTCGGCGCCGCCCATAATTCAATGGCCGTCATTCACGAGTTTTTAGATAAAGATTTCACGGGTAAGATTCGCATCGTGAGCTTTGAAAACGATACAGATCCTTTAAAACTAGCTCTTCGAAATGCCCATCACTTCCCGCATCTTCATCACGCAGCTCCTCACGAGCTCTTAAAGAACAATAAATGGGTTTCTCCGAAGGGGCATATCGAATGGGAACTCTTTCACGGCGATTTCGCCCACACTTTCGAAGGTGCACCGAAACCACATGTGATTTTCTACGATCCCTTCTCTATCCATACCAACGTCGAACTCTGGAGTGAGGAAGCCTTCGCCAGGATCTTTGACTACTGTCGTGGGAATGAGGTTCAACTTTTAAACTATTCAGCTTCTACCGCAGTTCGAGCTACACTCCTTGCAGTCGGCTTCACTGTTGGCTACGGACCAGCTTCTGGTCCGAAGAGTACGACGACTGTCGCATTCAACGAGGCTACACTAGCGGAAAAGCTCGGAATGACTCTACTTGGTGAAGAGTGGCTAAAACGATGGGAAAAGAGTGATGCTAAAGTTGCGAGGACATTGAGTAAATCGGATGAGAAAGAGTTTGAGGAGAAGATTCGGAGACGTGAGCAGTTTTCTAAATCGATAACTAGATTCATAGAAAAATAATAGTATCAACACATTTCTTTCTTTAAAAATTCTTTCAAGATCGATCTCATTTTCATAATCAGGGATATTTGTTAAGAAAAGATCCAGCACACTTTTACGTAAGTACCGATTCAGGAAAAGTGTGCTGGAACCATAGTTTTAAGAAGGGCCATTTACGTGTGACTTGCCACATTTTTGCCACACGTTTCGGAAACCGTAGAATAAGCACTTCCTCTAAGAATGATTTTCTACTTAATATGTTCCCTCAATAAATCAGCAACTCTTTTATTTCCTCTTTTTTCAAGTTCTTCAATGAAAACATCCCAAGGTGGGATGTTGCTTTTGTATGGATTTGAACATGAACCAGTGAATAATCCTCCACCTGGACCAGTGAATAAACCTCCGCCTGGGCCAGTGAATAATCCACCACCTGGGCCCGTGAATAATCCACCACCTGGTCCTGTGAATAATCCTCCGCCTGGACCAGTGAATCTTCCACCACCTGGTCCTGTGAATAATCCTCCGCCTGGACCAGTGAATCTTCCACCACCTGGACCAGTAAATTGATCTCTAGGCCACATAAATTATCTCCTCTTGTAATTAAACAACTACTTAAGCTTCAGTTCGAATTTTTGATGTATCTATTACAACAAAACGCATATTTATTTTTTGAATTTCTTTTTGATCCAAATCTAATTGCTCTCTCAGAGAATTTAATATTGTCTCTTCTTCAGTAGAAACATTTTCATCTAGTATTGATTTTATTAGACCACCCACAAGCTCATTCTCAGCTTGTGTACGTATAGGGCTACCGATCCTTCCCAAAAATAAATTTTCTAAAAAAATGGATAAACAACAACAATAGTTTGTTTCATCTGGATTTGTTTTTCTGTTTTTACCCATCTGTACAGTGACCTGACCCGCTTTTCCACAAATCGCTTTCACGGGTCTTAATATGGCTGAACTGAAAAAACTGAATCCAGCATCTTTCCCATTACTTTCTGGAATAAAAAAACCATATGAACCAATAGATGGATAAACAGCATTAGAAAGTATTGTTGATGGAACTTTATTTTTAATTTGTCCTGTCGGCTTCACAGAAGGACGATTATGTAAAAGATCCCATTGCGTATGATCTACAGAGTACTTGTGTTTATACCTTTTCGCATGGGAGATACTATTTTTGGTAATTTTAGCTTGAAGAAATGTTATCTTAACTGGATGCTGCTTTTTAGATGAAAAAGATATGATAACAAGGTCAGACAGCTCGCATTTGCCATATTTTTTTATTTTCTTAAAGTTAGTATCTTGAATCGAAAATTTTACATACGATTTTGCATGATATTCTTTAACAACAATACCCGGCTTTTTACGAAGAGCAGTGTGAAGTGATCTAAAGCATCCAACCTCGTTAAGCTTTTTTCGCTTTCTATTTTCTCTAAGATAGAGGTAAACAATTTGTTTTATAAGTCGATTCATTATCTATCACTTAAAAAGTTAAAGTCGCCTTTTACAGAAAATGGTCTTCATGGCTTTAAGTAGCATCGTGCTAAACCCATTTCTTAATTAAGAAACGATCTCTAATCATCATATTGTCTTAGTTGCTCATGAATAGGCAGTGAGATTTGAGGTTCCACAACATCGTAAATAATATAGCTTGCAGGCCTTTTATCAAAAATATGACCTTGAGTAACGAACCTCTTTATACTTGCTGTAACGACTGCTGAAATGGCGACTATTACTAAATAGTGAACGAAGGTGAAGCTCTCACTCTTTTTATCAACGATAATATAAACCCTAAATATTTTAAGGATAATCCGTCTTAGCATTATAGATTTATCGACATTTTATTATTGTGAATTTACTTAAGATTTCTTTTCTTGCCACATTTCTGCCACACGCCCTTACGAGTGTGTGAGAAGCAGTAATGTTTTCAATTAGTTTGGGCACCGTCTGAAATTTTTAGTGATGGGAATGTCTCCGCGCCTCCACCGCTTCGATGAACTCGCTCCAATGGTAACAACGGGCGGAATTGAACCGCCGACCCCAGCTTACCATCTTCGCTCGCAGCCTCGGGCATCCCGTCCTCGTCATCGAACCCACGTCCGAAAGACTTTCCAGTAGAGAGTCCCACGTGCGGCTCCAGTAAGTTAGTACTGATACTATTTCTGATCTTTACTGAACTAGCAGACAGTCGTTGTTTTTAAAGAGTTTCACGCCAAATCTCCCGGTGATTTAGATTTCCGAGATTTCACCCAACCTCTTTACCAGCTTTTTGTTATCGGTGCTGGCCCCTCAGGCTACTTCCCAATCTCTGAGCAAGCAAGTGGCAGGAGAAGCGAACAGGTGTAAATCCTTCGGTTTCGAAGTGCTTTAGAAAGAAATAAGTAGGACTCATCATTACAAACTCTTCTCCAGTATATCCAACCCCGCCTTAGCAGTCTCAAAATCGATATCAAGGGCCGGAAACAGAGTCGTGCCTTCCGCAAGGATTAGACCTTTCTTGAAGGCCCTTTCCGTCACTTTCTCGCCATAATCTGACTTCCCAAAATCCAGATGCATGGCCATGCCCATAATATTCATCTTTGGAGTTTTTTTGAATTCCATCTGAGAGAATCTTTGTTGGAAGTATTCATTCATGAATTGAATATTAACCTGTAATTCGTCCCAATGCTTTTGAAAGAAGCGCACACTTGCGATCGCCGCGGCCACACTCAGAGGATGCCACCCGTAAGTGGAATAAGGGTAATTTTCCTCTTGCATCGACTTCCCTACTTCTTTATTCAAGAGAGTGGCACCAATGGGAGCAGCTCCAGCTGAGAGGGCCTTCGCAATACACATGATATCAGGCTCGATATCAAAATATTCTGTAGCGAAGAGTTTGCCTGTTCGCCCGAAACCAGTTGCGACTTCATCCATGATGATAAGCGTGCCGTACTTTCGACAGAGCTCTTGCATTCCCTGCATGAATGCGGCTTTTGGAATCATCACATCCAAATTCATGCTCACGGGTTCCATGATGAAGGCGGCCACTTTTTTGCCCTTGAGTAGCTTTTCCAAATCATTGAGACTTTCTTCCGTGAGAGGTGGCTTTAATTTTTTCCAATTAAAGAACGGCGAATCTCCCACTAAACCTTGAGTCGCAATCGAGTTCCCGTGATAGGCCCCATCAATTGCGATGAACTCTTGCCTTCCCGTATGGGCCATTGCTGCCTGAAGTGCAATTTCCACTGCTTCAGTTCCACCTGTGGCCCGAAAACACTTTGTTAATTTCCCCGGAGTTATCTCTGACAAAAGACTTGCAAGCTCGAACCAAGGTTCGTATTCAAAATGAGGATAGATGTATGTAGGTCCTTTAAAGTTTCGGATGGCCTCATCAATCTGTGGATGCTTCCAGCCTAAATTTCCTACGCACCAACCAGAGCTGAAATCGATATACCGCTTTCCTTCTTCACTGATGAGATAGCTCCCTTCAGCGTCTTTAATTCTCAGCGGCTTCGCTTCTTCACTTTTCGCAAAATGTTTTTCTTCTCTAGAATTGATTTGCATAAAGGAACCCCTTATTTTTCCACTATTCTTCTAGTGTGAGGGAGTTTGGGCAAGTCGCACTAATTTCAGACAGCATAGCTCTTGATTGATGCCTTTCATAATCCTCATAATTTTACTAAGGATTTCTATCACATCAATAAGTCCTAGTGATGAGTAGAACAGGAGCGATTCATATAACCATCTAACTTCTACTCGCTTTCAAATCAAATTTTTCCCGCGACTTCTTAATCGTTCCCCAATTACCTTCAATCCATGCCATGAGTTGGCCAACTGGAACTTTCAGGTTTTTACCTAACTTCGTTAATTGATATTCCACTCGTGGAGGCACTTCAGCAAAGACTTCACGATTAACCAGGCCATCTCTTTCGAGATTCCTAAGAGTGGTCGTTAACATTCTTTGGGAAATACCAGGAATTGACTTTTTAAGGTCAGAGAACCGCGCCTTCTCGTCTGGAGAATTGGCGAGCAAACTGATGATCATCAAAGACCACTTGTCCGCGACTCTATCTATGAAACTTCTAAGTTCACATTTTTGGGGATCATATCCTGGGATCGTGATTGTTTTAGCCATTGGTTCCCTCGAGTATACCTAGTGAATTGAATGTGCCATCTTTGCAATTCAAAATAGCATGTTAGGATCAGTCTATAAAGAGAACCCAGTATACAAAAGGAACTATCATGAAAAAAATTTGGATTGGACGTGTAATTTCGGCTTTGCCTGTTTTGATTTTGCTTTTCAGTGCTTCAATGAAACTAACTAAGAATGCCGATTATATTAAAAATATGATTAATGCCGGAGTTCCTGAAACTCTCGTCCCGACTTTACTCATTCTTCAATTGTTATCAACTATCCTGTATGTGATTCCTAAAACAGCTTATATTGGTGCGGTTTTAATTACTGGCTATATGGGCGGAGCAATTTTTACTCATTTAAGAATTGGAGAGCCAGTCGTGTTGCAAACTCTTCTTCCAATCTTTGCTTGGCTTGGGCTTTATTTAAGAGATGAGAGACTCACGAAGCTTATGCCAATCAATTAACTTCGGTAAAATTTAAAAGGTGGTGGGAATGTCTTCGGGCATCCCGCCTTTGTTTACTGTTCATTTTGATCCCAAGATAGACACGATTCTTGAGATTGAATGATTCAATGGAAAGTGGAAAAAAGCTTTAGGCGCTGAACCGGACACTCTCTACGAAGATATCAACGAATTAACTGTTTTGATTCCGTAAGGTCTACTTAAGCACGCACGACTTTTTGGACCGTCTCCCAAGTGCGAGTCGTGACGTTTTTGCCCAACGACTTCTCAATCAATTGCATGAATGCAGGACTCTTTGGAGAAGGTACATAAACACTGAAGAGCTCTTGGCCCACAAGACGGAGCATGCGAGCATTATCAAGCTCGAATGGTAGCTTGAGATCAACTGATGTGTTGTCACGCCGGAAAGTAACTACACGCTTAGATCCGACCTTAAGTTTGAAATCGGAGTAGGGATTCATATCAAGCATCTTCTGAAGATAATCCACAGATCGGACACAGGTGAGAAATTCGCGACCAAGTCCTTTTTTGATGGCCGCCTCCACTTTTCTTTCGAGTGATGACTCTGCTGTCTTCCTTGAATCAAACACAACATTCCCACTGGCAATCACCGTTTTCACATTCGTGAATCCGGCATCCTCAAGACACCTCTTGAGGTCCGGCATCTTGCAATTCATCGGGCTGACTCCCCGAAGGAAGGCTACATATCTAGGCATGGGACCTTTCTGAGTTCAAGGATTCATCTGCGCGATGACCTTAATCTCAAACAAAAACCCAGACAACCATGTTACCCCTACGGCCGTGACCGTCGGAAATGGCTTTTCTCCCCAGTTTTTCTGAAAGACTGGAAAGATTTTTTCGAAGTTCTTCTCAGGATCAACGATAAATATGGTCACATCAACCACATTCTCAAAACTACAACCAGCAGCCGATAAAACACTATTAAGATTATCGAACGCCAATTGGACTTGTTTTTGTATATCTGGCTCAGGTGTTCCATCTTTCCTTGCTCCAACTTGTCCAGATACGAAAAGAAGGTCGCCGGATTTTACAGCAGGAGAATAACCGTGCTGTTCATAGAGGGCATGCGGATCACGAGGGAAAATAGCTTCACGTTTAAACATATCGATTCCTTTTTATTTGTTATAATATATCCCTGAATCTAAATCATCAATTAATCCCACCTCTCGAGGCATCCACCCAAGTTGATTGCGAGTTTGTTCGGAGGAGGTCGGCACGTCCTTCAGCATAAAATCACCAAGCCAGCCAAAGTGGCTCGAAGCCTCTTCTTCTGAAATTGACTTCACTGGGATGTTCAATCCTCTCCCAATAGCTAAAGCAATGTTTTTCGTTGCGATGCCTTCTTCGCCTACCCCGTGATAAACCTGACAGTGACCGCTCTTTTCTAAAGCCAGACGGAAAAGCCTGGCAGCGTCTAGTCTGTGGACCGTGGGCCATCGATTTTTTCCTCCTCCGACGTAGGCAGAAAAGCCTTTTTCACGTGCAATTGCAATAAGCGCTGGAACAAAGCCATGATCACCTTCACCGTGAACACTAGGAGAAAGTCTAACAATAGAAGCATTTACCCCTTTCGCCGAAAGGGTCAGTGCAGCTTCTTCCGAAGCGAGACGCGGAATATCTTTCGAAGTTCCAATTCTGGAATCGTTCTCCCGTCCCATCACACCATTCTGTAAAACAACAGTCCCTGATGTGACGACGATAGGTTTTTTGGTTCCTATGAGTGAAGATCCTAGCGCTTCGATTACTCTTCGATCACTCTCACAATTTTCCACATATTGAGAAAAGTCGTGATTGAAGGCCGTGTGAATCACACCATCAGATAGAGCTGCTCCGCTCGCTAAGCTCTGCAAATCACCTAGATCTCCGCGATGTACTTTTGCTCCGGCTTCAAGCAGGGACAGTGCAGACTTCTCAGAGCGAGCTAAACCTAGAACCTCATGTCCTGAGCGAATCAATTCTTTTACGACAGCAGAACCAATAAAGCCCGTAGCGCCAGTAACAAATATTTTCATAAGATCTCTCCTTCAAAAAATCTTATCTTAAAGCAGGGGGACGAGATTTTAAATGCTACAAAGTGCGATGGTTATGCTAAATAGTCCAAATGAATAAGACCGATATACTTTCGACGACGCTTACAAACGTGCATCTCAAAACTTCCGTTAGCCGAGGCTTCGAAGCCGGAGGGCGCACGGTGATAGAATTTCCAGGATATGAAGGCATAAAGTTCAACGTCATCTTACGAGGGGAATGCTCCCTCTCAATAGTAGGAAGTCGCCAGAAATATCATTTCAAAACGGGTGACTGTTTCCTTATGACTCAAGGGAAACCCTTTTCTATTGGAAGGGATTTAAGCAGCAAGAGAAAAGTTAACGCTTTAACCGTCCTTTCGAAGAACTCCGAAGGTACTGCATCATTCAACGGCGGTGAGGACTTTTTGTTAACGGGTGCCCTTTTCACATTCGAAGGACCCTTTGCGAAAGTCGTTCTAGAAAAGCTTCCACCCGTCATTCATATCCCAGAAAATCTTGATCAAGCCTTGGTTCTTCGATGGGGCCTTGAGCGTTTTCATTCGGAGTACCTCAATCAAAGGCCCGGTAGGTCAGTCATTCTAAATCACCTTGCTCCGATCATGCTTCTACAGATCTTCCGTGTGTACCTTCAAATAGAGAAAAAGGAGTCGAATTGGATTACTGCGCTCGAAGATGCGAATTTGATGAAGGTTATTGAATCCATGCATACCGATTTCGGAAAGAATTGGAGCCTGGAAAGCCTCGCAAAGCTCGCAGGAATGTCCCGATCTGGGTTTGCTCTAAAGTTTAAAAACCAAGTGGGCTTCTCGCCGCTGGATTATCTCACGAGGTACCGAATGCAAATCGCATGCGAATTACTCGAAAAGCGCGAAAAGAAGATTGCTGAGATCTCACAGATTGTCGGATACGAATCTGAGAGTGCCTTCAGTTACGCTTTCAATAAAATAGTGGGACATCGACCTGGTCGACATGGATCAATATTCACACCTGGACGCTGAAATGTGCTTGGTGGGAGTGTCGCCTCCGCATCCATGCTCCGGCGCCCTTGGGCTTCTTCGAATCCAGCCTCGCCCATCATGGGCACGTCTTCTTAAATCAAAAAAAAGGGCCAGCATTTCTGCCGGCCCTATTTTTTCGATTTCTGGTGGAGGTGGTGGGACTGATTAATTACAAAAACTTATAAGTCGTTTGTAGCCAAAATAGTCACGGCCCGTAGGATTTCAAATCATCTTGTGATTTCCGCGAAACTTTTATTGTCACAAGACCTACTAAACGCTCAAAAATGAGCTCAAGTATGCTTTGATTTTAATGCTACTCATTTCCGTAGTCCAGACATAAGCCGCTAATTCTTTTTAGATGAGGATCTAATTTAAATGGGAAGTATAATAAAGAAAGTGGTTCCTTCATCCTTTGAGCTTCTCACTTCAACTTTACCATCATGGCCCTCGGCTATACCTTTGACTAAAGTCAGACCTATCCCCCACCCCAGTTGAGACCCATTTTGAACATTCGATCTATGGTAGTACTCGAAAAGAGAGGCTTGATCCTTTAATGGGATAGGATTGCCTTCATTATGTACCTGAATACATAATTCAGTTTTAGTTTGATTTAGGGAAACTTTTATTGGTTTATCTGGAGCCCCGTATTTTATTGCATTTATCATGAGATTTTCCAGGGCTCTCTTCAAGCCGCTGCAATCAAACCTACCTTTTACTGTTGGGATCTTTTCAGTTTTAAATCGAGGTCCATATACCTCTGATAGATCTTCACATGTCTCTTTGATTATGCTTCCAAGGTCACATTCCACCTTCTGCAATGAAAGTTTTCCACCACTTCTTAACATCTTACTATCTAGAAGGTCTTTGATCATGACATTAGATCTATCAATATTTTTTATGATCTTATTTGCATATTTGAGAACACTTGGAAGATCATCCGGTCGTTTGACTATCATTTCTGCGCTGGACTTGATGATGGAGAGAGGATTTCGCATATCATGGGTCACGGTGGAGAAAAATGTCTCTCTTTGTTTACGTTCATTCCTAAGAAAATTCGCTTCATCCAAGGCCAAGTTCTTTGCAGATATTTCTTTAGAGAGCCGAGCATCTTTGAAGCCTCTTTCGTAGGCAAACTCTGTAGCTGCTTGAGTCATTCCGTTATCGATAGCGAATAATATTTTATCTCTCTCAATAGCTGGAAAAGTTCCATCTTCCTCCAAAGCTGAAAAGATTAAGGAGCGAAGTAAACGAAATTCAGAGATGACCTGATCCAGAGTATAACTAGCTATTTTAGCGCGTGACTTTCCATGTTCACGTGATGCTTCAACATTCTCCTTGAATAGATCCCAATTATCTAAGTCTGCTTCCAAAGAAATAATTTTTGCAATAGATGTTATAAATTCAAATAAACTATTCTCAAGCGTTCTATCATCGAGAGTCTTTGCAGATGGCATTGTTTGCCGCACTTTCTGAATGAATAGAGCTAACAATTTTTTGCGGTTATCTAGAAGCATTTGCCCATAAATTGATCGATACATTGCTTCTTCTAGTTGTGGCATTTGAAATATTTCCTCTATTCGCTCAATGTAACTATTATCTTCTCATAAGAGTTAAATGCATTTTCGGAAGGTCAGGCTGGGAAGTCAAAATGAGATGCATAAGAAGCTACAGACAGTACGATTTTGCGCACATTAGCTTTTTCATTATTTATCCATAATATTTCACAATTTATTAATCTACGTACTTCACTTCGTGAATTAATATCGACATGACTCACTTAAGTTCTCTGCATTGAGGCACCACATTTGACAGTCATTTTTTGAACTCTCATAATGCGAAGATGGGAGAACCCGAAAACAGAAACGATATATCATCTCATTCACAGTTAAATCAAAAGGCTGAATTCGACCTCGATTACCGCGCCCTTTTTGTATCCGCTCCTGGAATGTATTTGGTTCTTTTACCTGACGAGAATTTTACTATCGTCGAGGTAAGTAACTCATATGCAGAAGCAACCATGACAAAGCGAGAAGAAATTGTAGGACGTGGACTTTTTGAAGTATTCCCAGACAATCCCGAGGACTTGAAAGCAACCGGGGTAAATAATCTTCGTGCATCTCTGAATAGAGTTATCAAGACCAAGGCCCCCGACGCCATGGCAGTCCAGAAATATGATATCCGCCTTCCTGCCTCTAAGGGTGGAGGATTTGAAGAGCGTTATTGGAGTCCGGCAAATACGCCTGTGCAGGATTCTAACGGCCGGCTTCATGTCATCATACATAAAGTTGAAGATGTGACTGATTATGTTCGCTTAAAGCAACTCGGGATGGAAAAAGATAAATTAACAGAAGATCTCCAACATAAGACGAGTCAGATGGAATTCGATATTCTTAGGCATTCTCAGGAATTGCAAGATGCGAATGAGAAACTTCGGGTGAAAATCATAGAAATCAAGAATACGGAGAAGGATTTGAGGGATGCGATTAAAGCTCGTGACGAATTTTTATCCCTCGCTTCCCACGAACTAAAAACACCACTTTCCTCGCTTAGGCTTCAAGTGCAACTCAGAAAGCGCAAATTTGAAATGGGAAATCTAGATGAATTCTCGCCAGAGCGCATTCCCGCCCTTTTACATGATGATGAGCGACACTTGAATCGTCTGATCCGTCTGGTAGATGATATGCTTGATGTTTCGAGGCTCGCAACGGGAAAATTTCAGCTTTCAATTGAAGAAACAGATCTTGGAGCAGTCGTCCTCGAGGTAGTCAATAGATTTAGACCGCTGCTCGAAAGCTCAGAAATTGATATCAATTTAGATACAGCTGCAAGAGTCGTTGGCCAATGGGATAGCCACCGCATTGAACAGGTAGTTACGAACCTTCTTACAAACGCCATGAAATATGGAGAAGGGAACCCCATTTATATTAGAATATCTAAGCTGGGCGACAAAGGGCTTCTGACTGTTCGCGATGAAGGAATTGGAATCGCGGAGGTCGACAATAAGAGAATCTTCGACCAGTTCGAGCGAGTGGCCTCACAAGACGAAGTAAGTGGGCTGGGTCTGGGACTTTATATTACGAAGCAATTTGTAGAGGCACATGGAGGTAAGATTCATGTTGATAGTAAGCTAAATGAAGGCTCCACTTTTACTGTAGAACTTCCAATTTACGCTATGAAAAACTCCAAAGATCACAATGTTTCCCCATAAAAGAGTGATTCACTCTATGATAAATCCCTATCTGCCACAGCCGCGTAGAAACATGTCCAAATAAATTTCCAAATATTAATCATTTAAAGCCAACAAAAAAGGCCATGATGTTGCATGCATATTTGTAGGAGTATTTGCCATGCCTAATGAATTAAAAAAAAAGATAATAAAGACTAAAGTGCATGGTCTTGACGAGATACTAGGTGGAGGACTTATCCGAGGAAGTATTTATTTGATAGATGGCCCTCCTGGTTCAGGAAAAACAATTCTCGGAAATCAAATCATTTTTAATCTCGCCACCCCGAAAGACCCTGCCGCATTTATTACTTTACTCGCAGAAATGCATGGCAAAATGCTGGACCACATTGGTGAGATGAATTACTTCAACAAATCAAAAGTAGGAATTGATATATCTTATTATGGTGCATATCACATTCTTGAGGCGGGAAAATTAGCAGCGTTAAGAAAATTCTTGGTTGATCTTATACATGCCCAAAACCTTAAGTTCATTGTTATTGATGGCTTCAAAATCGTTGATTATTTTTCTTCTGTAGAAACGGAATCCGCAAGATTTGTTCATGAATTGAGTGCCCTGGCCAGTACCACTGGATGTACGCTACTACTCCTCAACCAAGGAACAAAATCCTTAAGCCCAACTTCTTTAGAAGCTTTAGTTGATGGCATCATCGAATTGAAATTAATTGATACCGGTCTTAGGACAATTCGCGAAATACAAATTTATAAAATGCGTGGCTTGGATCAGAATAAAGGCCATCACGTATTTAATATCTCTGCTGACGGGATTAAAATATTTACTCGAACAGAATCGCGAAAAATGGGAAGATCCATCTTCAAAAATTCACATAGTAATCTTAAATTCGGAATAAAGTGTCTTGATGAAATGTTGATTGGAGGAATCAAAGCTGGCTCCACCACATCCTTGATTGGCCCTCCAGGATCAGGAAAAACATTTTTTGGTTTAAAATTTCTCGAAGAAGGTCTGAAGCTTGGAGAAACTTGTGTCTTCTTTGGATTTTATGAAGAACCCTCTCAACTAGTAACAAAAGCTGCAAGTATAGGCATAGATCTTACTCCTTATCTGGAAAACCAAAGATTGATAGTGTTTTGGTGTCCTCCAACAGAAAACTTAATCGACGAGATTTCAGAAACGCTAATGAATCTCATTACAAAACATAGTGCTTCAAGGGTTTTTGTTGATGGAATTGATGGCATCAAAATGTCTTCGGTTTATCCAGAAAGATTTTCGAAATATGTAGCGGCTTTAAGCATTCTTTTGAGATACAGTGGTGCAACTTCTCTCTTGACAGAAGAAACCTCCTTCAACAACGATTTATCACTTAAGCAAGGTGAGCATTCTGCATTAATAGAAAATATAATTTCTCTTAGATATGTTAATGTATTTTCCAAACTTCATAGATTGATTGCAATTTTGAAGGTAAGAGAAAGTCCATATGATACTAGTTCAAGAGAGTTTTCAATCTCTTCTCAGGGTATCGACGTGAACCAAAATTCTTTCTTCGCAGATGAAGTTGTGGAACATAAGAATCCGAGAACGTTATGAGTTTAAACATTCTCGTCGTAGACGACGAAAAAGATCTCACAGAACTAGTTAAGGAATTGCTTGGACTGGAAGGGCACACTGTAACGACAGCGTATAATGGGAAGCTTGGTCTTGAAGCATATCTAAAAATAAAGCCCAATCTCATTATCACAGATCAGATGATGCCTGTGCTAGATGGTTTAGGTATGATTAGAAAGATACGAGAAGAGTACAAAGACAATAATGTGAAAATTATTTTATCCAGTGCAGGAGTAAAGCACTTAGGTGCAGAAGTTCAATGGGACCTATTTCTAAGAAAACCTCCAAATATTGATGATTATCTCAAAGCAATCCAAAAATTATTCCAGCACGCTGGTGCCGATCAATAAAAAGTTTTAAAGGTCTAAAAATCTTTTCATCTTCCGTCATGGGAAGAATCAAGAATATTATTTATCAAATTTAGAAGCTTATATAAATTGAAAGGCTTACTAATAAAGTAAGTCATATCTCCACTCTCTGACATTGGCCTGATCCCAGCGCTCATTAGAATAACAGGAGTCTGCTTCAAATCTGCATTTTGACGAATTAATTTCAAACATTCCACTCCACCCATAAATGGCATCATGATGTCCATTATTATGAGATTTGGTCTATTCATAGTGGATAGAAGATTTAAAGCCTATACACCATTTCTTGCCAAATAGACAGAATGGCCTTCTATTTCAAGGACATTTCTATAGTTGAACTGATGTCATATTCATCATCACTACAAGGATATTGTGCATAAATTCCCTACCCTCTACGAGTTTACATCAATTACCTCTCGCCTGTAAAAATCCTTAAAAACAATAAAATTGGGAATCAATGGCGAAAATTCTCGTAATAGAAGACGAATATGATATTTCCAGCACACTAGAAATGCTTCTCTCTGACGAAGGCTATGAGGTAGTGATTGCTCAGAATGGACAGGAAGCCCTTGATCGTCTTTCTGAGATAAAACCAGACCTAATCATTAGTGATATCATGATGCCGTTTAAGAATGGATACGACACATTAGAACAAATTCGGACACTTCCTGAGTACCATCTTACCCCCTATATACTGATGAGTGCTGGCGGCGCTCCAGATCCTGCTCGTAAACCTGAGTGGAATTACTTTTTTAAAAAACCTTTTAATATCTACAATATGCTCGAAGTCGTTGCAAAGCTCCTTAAAGATAGCTCAAAGTAAATCCCAATTCAAAAGTATGGTTCTAAAATTGCATTTTCCTTTTCGAGAGGAAAAAAGATGCCAAGAGAATTACTTTTAAAAAAGATAATAAAAACAAACATAAAAGGTTTTGACGAAGTTCTCGGCGGAGGACTCGTTAGAGGTAGTATCTACTTGATCGAAGGTCCTCCGGGCTCAGGAAAAACCATCTTAGCCAATCAGGTTCTATTTAACCTCGCAAATTCAGAAGAACATGCTGCTTTTATTACATTACTGGCTGAGTCGCATGGAAAAATGCTCGACCACATCGGAGAGTTCAACTTCTTTGATGAGAAGATAATCGGGAGCTGCATCTTTTTCTATGGGGCATACCAGACACTGAAAGAGGGTAAATTGACGGCCTTCAGAAATTATTTAACAAAGGTCATTCATGATTCAAAATTAAAGTTCATGGTCATTGACGGATTTCGAATTGCGAATAGCTTTTCGTCAGGCGAAATGGAAGTCGCGACTTTTATTCATGAACTGAGTGCACTCGCAAGTACAACTGAATGTACTATTTTAATTTTGAATCAGCCAACCTATCCGAAGTCTTCAACTTCCCTCGAAGGCTTAGTTGATGGGATCATTGAATTGAGTAACGCTGACGTTGGACTAAGAGCGATTCGTGAAATTCAAATTTATAAAATGCGCGGCTTGAAGCAGAAGCAAGGAAAGCATGTTTTTAAAATCGATGAAAATGGCCTGAACTTCTTTCCCCGTACAGAGGCAAGAGACCCACAGAAAATTTCGGTAAACTCAAAATCCAATAAGTTTAAATTTGGAATTACCAACCTGGATCAAATGCTTGATGGCGGAATTATACCTAAATCTATAACATCAATCATTGGGCCACCTGGATCAGGTAAGACCATCATAGGCCTAAATTTTCTAAAAGAAGGGCTTCAGAGTGGCGAAACTTGTCTATATTTTGGCTTTTATGAAAAGCCTGATCAAATTTTATCAAAGGCAAGTGCTATAGGTTTGGATCTTTCATCATACGTGAAAAGTAAAAAGCTAATCATTTTATGGTTTCCTCCTACGGAAAATCTTCTAGACGAGCTTTCAGAAATTCTCATCAAATCTATTACTGAACATAAAGCTGCTAGAGTCTTGGTCGATGGGATAGATGGAATGAAAATGTCTTCTGCTTTTCCTGACAGATTATCATTTTATATGGCAGCCTTAAGTCTTCAGTTAAGGGACAGTGGTGCTACAACAATTGTAACAGAAGAAGCCTCTTTTAACTACGAAACTATCTTGAAGTTTGGAGAACATTCAGCTTTGTTCGAAAACCTTATCTCTCTTCGCTTCGAAGAAGTAAATTACAATCTCCATCGACTCATATCAATTATGAAAGCAAGAGAAAGTGAATACGATACGAGCGTTAGAGAGTTCACGATCTCAGCAGATGGGGTCTTTGTTAACCCCGAAACATTTTCTCTTGATAAAGTTTCAAATTATAAAATTGAGAGGAGTCAGAAGGAATGACTCTAAAAATACTTGTCATCGATGACGAAACCGAAATTGCAGAAATAATCAGAGACTTGCTGGAAATGGAAGGTTACAAAGTGGAGTCGGCCTATGATGGAAAATCTGGAATCGAGGTTTATCTGAAGTCTAAACCTGATTTGATTATTACTGACAATATGATGCCTCTTATGAGCGGCGTAGAGATGATAAAATCAATCCGTGAGATACACGGTGATAAAAAGGTAAAAATAATCTTATCTAGCGCAGGTCTTATGCATCAGAATGTTAAAATTGAGTGGGACTTATTTTTAAGAAAACCACCCAATATCGAGGAAATTCTTAAGGCTATTCAAACTCTCTTCCCTGAACGGGACGAGAAACAATCTAATTGAAAAAAGTCCTGCTACTTAAAAAGGCGTTTTGATCGAATGTTGAGATTAAAACAAGCTATTGAATACTGTATTTGTAGTCCTCCATACGTACTCTCCGTTAAACGAGTCCAATTTTAACAAGATATCCATTGATTGCGTTGATCGCCTCGGAAATGTCCTTCGGAGCAACAGGAACCTTCCTCTGGAAGGACAACCAAAGGCCTATCATTTCTTCCTGAGCGGGTTCAATTTTCTTGAGTTCTGTTTTCCTATTTTGAAATGTCTTCTGAATAGCGGAAACAACTTTCTCTTCATCAAGTACACCTTTTGTAATTAAGACATGACAATCAAAGTAGTCTTTCATCCTTGAATTAAGGGCACCAAGATCAATAATAGCCTGAAGTTTTTCAGAGAAAATAAACTCTGGAGGATATGCAAGAATACTAACTCCTCCCTGACTAATAAGTGGCTCCCCTTTGTACTGGAGGACATCAAACTCCATTTCAAATTCATCAACGACATCACCGATTCCCAGGTCGACCTGCAAGCGATCTTTAGTCTTACCAAGGTTCACCTGTATATTGATTCTATATCCAGGATACTTTTTGCTCTGAACGTCCAATTGCTCACAATCTATAAATGAAAACTTAAAAGAGTCATCCAGTTCGTTGGCTAAAATCTCTTTAAAAACTTGCTCTATGACTCCAGCTTCTGCTGCAACTCTTCTAATGAGAAAATCAATGTCAATCGTCTCTCTTCCTCCATCAATAAATTGCTTTAAGCAAAGTCCTCCTTTAAAGATGAGTTTGCTGCGATGAGGAGACACTGCAACCCTTGCCAGCAATCTCTCAAAGGATAACGGCTTCAACAGATCATTGAATGTCTTCTTTTGATCTTTTGCTATTGCGACAAGGCGTGCTTTGATTTGTTCCTCGTTCATGCGTGTTCCCTAATTTTTGAAATCTCTTTAATCGTATCCTTAAAAGCTTTTCCTTTAAGGGATGGGTAAGACTTTGCCTGTGCAGACGCTATGTCTTTTAGAATTTTTAGAAGCTTAACTTCCTTAAGTGTCACTGCGTAATTAACAAGCTTCACGATATTAATTTTTGATTCTTCTTGATTTAGATACATTCTAAGACTTGTAACAGAACTTTCTTCGTCCAAATACTTAAAGGCATCCACAATACTTCTTTCCGGATCTGTGATTTTAACCACGACTCCAGAAAGTTGAATTTTAATTATTCCGAGTTCTAGATTTCTCGGTCGAATCATTCTCACCATCGAATTTTTTATTGGGGGATGATTGTTTGGAAAGGCAAGCCAGAAGGAACGAGCAAATTCTTCTGTGACCTCCCAGTAAGAGAGAGCCGAGATGAGGCAAATAACTGCGTCTTTATATGAACTCGCAGTTACGGCCAGATCATAATATTTCCAGTCTTCACCACTTGGATCAACTCCAGCCAGTGCATAAAGGCCTCGACTTATTCTTTGTATCTCACCTTTCTTAAAAAGATGAGTAAGCATGCGCGCACTTATTCCAAGTGCCTCAGCATCCTTAGAGCTGAAAGTCCCCTTCGAAAATTTGCTTTTAAGCTTCTCTAGCATCATGTAAGTATCCTATGTCTCAAAGATGGTTTGACATATACATATTACATCAACAAGCCAGTGTAATCAACCTATGTCACCATGAAGGTATCGACATAACTATATTACATCTTTAACCAGACAATAACCTATTGTTATTACGTAGCGTTTATCTAAAGTAGATTAAAATAGCCCAAAAATCATCAAGTCCATTGCTCGCTATATTGCGTCCAATAGTCAGGAGGTAGGTCCATGGGGGACAAGGTTCCTACATCCAAATTGAAGACGACACTTTCCCCTTGGATTTGTACGTCCTTAAACACAAATGGGTTTGACGGATTAAAAGCCCTAATATGAGTTTTCACATCAGTCCTTCTCCCATCAATGAAGAAGAATGAGAAAATCTTCTGCGCCTTCTTGGATTCGTCTTCTTTTTTTAGTCCCTGATGAATGTGATTATTAGCGGTGATTTGGGAAAGAAACGGCTTACAAAAATATAAGGACGCCAATTCATCATTACATTTTTTATAAAACTCAAACGTCTTATAAAAAATTTCATCTAAATTCATAAGAAAATGCTTTTCACCAAATGTAATCTCTTTTGCGGGATAAAGATTGGACGAATAGCGAGAATGGTAAACCTGATCCAGCCAAAAGAGAAAATCTGTACTGAAATTTAAACCATGATGTTTAAAGCCCTCTTCAGCACATAAGTAGAGTTGATATGGCTCATGAACACGCTTATCAAATATTTCATCATACGCAATGTTAATGAATGATTTAAACAGCTTCTCTATAGCAGTTGTTGCTAACTGAATTGCCGGAAGGATATGCTCCTTTTCAAAAAGAATTCGAGCAGCAAGATAATCTTCCGTGGCATCGGAAGCGAGAGTAAAACCAAAAAGATTTTTATTTTGAATTTTAGAGTTTTTCATAAATTCACTATTTCACGAACAGATTTAATGGAGCAACTTAATATGCTCGGTCACACCTTTTTCCTCTATTCCCGCTAGACGCACATACCTAGCCATCGTTTTTAAATCCATCCACCCACAAACCTTCATCACTTTAATTGGTTCTACCCCTGATGAAATGAGTTGAGTCGCAAAGCAGGCCCTCAGGGTATGGAACTTTATGGGACTCAAACCAACTAAAACACAGAATTCTCTCAAAACCCGAGCCTGTGCACCCTGGACCCACATTTCAATACGGGGAAGAACAAAATCCAAACCAACTGAGTCACGACCACCACCGCGACTGCCGGTAAAACCACCACCACCATGATCTCCACTTTCGCCGCCACCACAACTATGAGTATGGTGATTTCTGTGCTGCTGCTGCTGACGAAGAGGGAGCAGAAGCTGTTTTAGCTCTTGTGAGACTGGCACTGTCCTCCAGTATCCCGCCTTGGTGCTCTTAAACTCCTTCGTCCTCTTATTGTATGAACGCTGAACCGTAATCAGCCCCTTCTCTAAATCTACATCACTCCACTTTAGTGCAAACAATTCACCGTTCCTCATCCCCGTGAGAAGGGCCACAGCCCAGATCGGATACCAAGGATGATTCTTATCTCTGGCCTCCTTTAGCAGCTGTCGGATCTCTTCCAACTTCAAAATCTCCGGCTTCTTGTCTTCTTTTAAAACAATCTTCAAACCAAAGACTGGGGAGTGAGTTACTCCCCGAATGATCTTTGATTCGATTCCCCAATTGAAAATCATGTTGATGGTGTTCTTCAATCGTTTCTGAAAGGCTTTGGTCCGTCCCTGGGCTAAGACTCTATCTAGTACCTCTCGGCCATCACCACGGCTGATATCGGCTGCAGGCGTATCTAGCCAGTCCTTTGTCCAGGTATGCATCATCGATACATAATCAGAAACAGTAGCAGGGTTGTACTTCCTATCCATGAAATATGGAGAATCTACAAAAGTGGCCCATTTATCAACAACCATTCGCCATGTGAAACCATGCCCCTCACCCTGAGCCACTTTCATTGTGAGTTCCTTGACCAGTGCCTTCTCAGTTCTCTGAGCTTCAGCCATTGTTTTAAGGCCCGTCACGCGTTTCTGAAATCGTAAATGTGGCATTGGACGACTACGAAGATTTACATAAACAGAATAACCCTTTTCACCTTTGGGTCCTGTCCACTCACTTATTGCCATATTTCCTCCTAACCAATTCCCGAATCAATTAAGCGATCTATCTCTGACTTTTTAAAATAAAGGCGGCCGTGCCATTTGCGCTTCATCAAAAGTCCTCTTGAGACTAAAAGCCAGATTGCGTTTTTTGAACGACCTAAATATGTAGCAACCTCATCAGAGGTCATCCATTGCTTCATTCTTTGAAGTCCATAGGGTATCCAACTTTATCAGCGGTTACTTCACAGTATCGTTTGATTTCCCCTTGTTCGTTTGTGAACTCTTTTTCCACAACTCGGCCTTGCACAAAAACATTTCCTCCTTTCTTAAGTAGAACCTGACAGCTCTCCGCTTGCTTCCCCCAAACTATTACTTTATGCCAAATAGGTTTCTCTTGCCCGTCAATTTTCTCTGCTACAGCTAGATGACAAATAGCCTTTTGATTTCGAGTATATTTAAGCTCCGGTTCTTTACCGAGAAGTCCGTAAAAGATAATCTTTTTCTGATTCATTTTCGCTCCTTCTTATTAGCTAATTCCAAGCTTCTTCACTAAAAATTCACCAAGGCTTAGAGTTGTGCCAGCCTTCTTGTTATGGTCATCAAGAAGCCTCTGCACCTTCTCCATTTCTCCAAGGCTTGATTCCTGGATTTTATCGATGTCTTTATCTGTGAGCTTGCTAACAGCATAAAGACAGAGGTCTTTAAAAAGGATTACCTTCCCGTAATCCTTTTCATTGCATTTCTTTAGAAGACCAAAAATCAAATCCAAAGAATCTTTTTCATTACTCAAGTCCACGAAAAACTTTGATTGCTCTTGATTTAGACTTACATCCTTCTTTTGATTTTTGGGCTTCCTTCCCCTTTTTTTATTCTCTACTACATTCATTTCTTCCATTACCTTCCTCCTCTCAAATAACTGCCTGCTAATCGACCTTTCTTTCAAACCGCGCGTAGAATGTGACTCCCGCTATCGAACACGTGAGAGAGAGGGAGTCACATTCGTCACGCGCGTTTCCCCATGGGTTCCAACGACTTAGCAGGCAGGGAAAAATTGAATTGCTCATCAGTTAATTCCTATTTGATGCTCAGTTAATTTCTTCTCAAGACATCATCCAAGGTAATCTTTTTCCCCTGAAGCACTCCTTTAATCTCAGAAGGCTTATGAATTCCAGACGACAGCTCAGGGTGACAGAAGAACATGAATTTGCTCATTGAGGTAGAGCCAAGCTCTTTTTCTGCCTCCTTCATGTATGTTTCCATCATCTTTTCTGTCGGAAAGAGATACATGGCGTAGTTGTAGAATGTGCTGTCCTCGTATTGCTTCATTTTCTCAGTGATTCTTGAATTACTTTTACGATTCAGCTCCAGCTCAAAAGCAATCTTGTACATGTGCCCATTTTTCTCAAGGTGAAGAATGGCGTCTGGAATGATTTTATAGATCGTTCTAAAATTTCTTTTGTCATTGATTTCATGTTCCAGTTCCACATCGTCCACAAGGCCAGAGTCATAGAGACGGTGAGTAATCTCAGAAACCCTTAGATCGTGAATCACTGTCTCATTTGAAATGGCCGTCGGATTGTCTTTGAGTGAAAGCAAGCGTTCTCCGCTTGGGCCGAGAAAGACAAATTTCTTGCGAGAATATGGGTCTCGGTATGCCTCAAGAATTTTATCTTTTTCAAGCTTTCTGATGACCCTACAAAAATTATGGTAGTTCGGCGCACGCAAACACTCCTTCCTTAGTGAATTAACATCCATGACCCTCCACTTATGAAGCGGCGTAAGGTAATTGAGATGAAGACTGTTGATATTGGTTCTTTTATCCATAAGACCTCCTTAGTAATTCTCTAGACAATTGAAGGTGCCGAGTGTTTGGCAGCGTTATCTTTCCTGAGGACATCCCATCTTCTATTCCTCACGTTGATCATATTAACCCTTGTGGGCCCTTGCCTTAAAAGCACACACTGGCCTATTCCAAGGTTCTTAATAATGTCCGGGTGAACGATAAGCTCATAAACTTCACGTTCACTTCCTGACTTTTGTTGCTCACCGTTTTCAATTCTGTAGGTTTGCTTCTTAGCGAGAATTGTTCCAACGGCATCTGCAAAAAGTGAGGCTGAGCTATCAAGTCTTTGTTTAAGGATAAAAAGATTTCCGGCGTTCTCGATAACCTGTTTGGTTAGGTCTGGATTTACTCGGTCTATATCGGATGCCGTTTGAACAGCAAGGGTAAGTTCCATTCCGGCACCACGACACTTATTTTGTAATTCGATGAACTCAGGAGTAACAAGAGAGCCAAATTCATCAAAATAAATACTAATCGGATTTTCCAATCCCTTGGAGTCCTCTTTTGATAATGTCTTATAGGAGTTATAAAGAAGTTCCCCTAAAAAGAGTTTCCCTACCGCTGTAGCCGTTTCTCCATAGCCTTGAGTAGATAAACCTATATACAGGCAAGCCTTTTCATCACGTATTTTTGATAGAGTGAGCGCATCTGGCCCATCAGAATTTAGAATCTTTCCGAAGTCTGAAACAAGAATCGCCTCAATTTTAGCAATAAGCCCAATATTCTCTTTGCTCTCGAGTCGCACCAATTCATCGAAGACCTTCTTTAGAGTAAAGCCTTCACCATCCTTTTCAAGTTTTTGCAAGGCCTTGGTTAAACTTCTCCTTGAAGCATCTCGATAGTATGGTTCTGACCAATCAAATGACCTCATGATCCTATCAACCACTTGGTTAACAGTTCCCTCCATCAAAGGATTAAGGGAAATGGACTTTATTTTAGGAGTTGGATCTCGCTGAATAATTCCCATGTCCACAGCATAGGTGAAAGTGGCCCTAATATATTTTAGGATGTCTTTCCTTAAAGCCTCAGACTTGTGACCAAGACCATCTAAGACAAGCTCCCTAATATCTGAAGTTGTGATCTCATTTATTTGTTTCTTCTCCCATCTCGGAACGGTATGGGAATAGAGGCCTGTTTTATAGTTATAAACAGTATTATTAGCGATTCCTCTATTTCTGAAATGCTCTATGAACCGATCTACGATCTCGGGCCATAATGGAAAAAGAGAGCGATTAAACTTCTGTTCCATTTTAATGATGAGTTCGTTATAGGTTCTTTTAGCTTCCTCCATGGTCTTAATTCCTGTCCTGGTAAGACTTGTCGCCTGTTTAGTAACAGGATGTCTTCGGCTATAGCTCACTCGATATAACTTCTTGGCTTCATCGTATTTAATCATTAGAAGGACTCCAAAATGTTTTTGATGGTTCTTAACTTTGCGGGGCTTAGGCGTTGTAAAATTCTGATGCATTCAGAAAGGGTATGCTCAGGGACCGAAAACTCATCGCTCTGCATTTTTTGAAATTCCTCATAGGTGTACCCATAAGCTCCTAGAAGCTTCAAAATTAATTGAGGCGTTAAATCTAATCTTCCGTTCTCTGCGTGATTTACAATGGCATCAGACTTCCCGATTAAGCGTCCGGCCTGCCTCATAGAAAGATTTCGAGACTCCCGCAGAAACTTCAAGATTCGGGCATCTTTTGTCATGACCTTGGTGTCTGATCTTCTGGTTTTCTTTTTGATAATTTTCATGCACTTCCTCCTCAGGAATTAGGGTTAAAGTGCTCTTCAGATACGCAAAGTAGTTGAATCGTTTTAATGACTTAGTTTTGCCTCTTGTGAAAATTAACTACGCAAAATAGTCCTGAGAACTTTTCAAGATTTTCGGTGTAGCCACAAATAGCCACATGGAGACAGTTTGAGACAACTCCAGACAGGTTTGTAGCTCGTCGATAATCGCCAAGTGATTGTAATTAAGTCGCTGAAATGAAAGATGAAATAAAAAAAGCCGCAATCGCTGCGGCTTTTTTAAGAAATCCGATGGTGGAGGTGGTGGGAATCGAACCCACGTCCGAAAGACCTTCCAGTAGAGAGTCCCACGTGCGTCTCCAGTAAGTTAGTACTGATACTATTTCTGATCTTTACTGAACCAGCAGACAGTCGTTGTTTTTAAAGAGTTTCACGCCAAATCTCCCGGTGATTTAGATTTCCGAGGTTTCACCCAACCTCTTTACCAGCTTTTTGTTATCGGTGCTGGCCCCTCAGACGTTAATTAAAACTTAGTTCTAATTAAGCAGCCATTGCGTAATCGTTGCCGATTAACAAGTGATCGACTTTTGAAGTGGCCTGTCGATCAACCACTGCACGCACTCAATCCTTCTAATCCCCCGTCGAAACCTGGGCACCCCCGGATTTAAGTTCATCCACTATATCACAACGCAATAGGTCTCACAAGGAGTGAGCGGAACGGTTTAGTCAAATTCCTATTGCCTCTATTTCCACTCTCACCGAAGCTATTATTATGAAAATCATAACGACCCTTACCCTACTTTCCCTCTCATTATCCCTCTATGCTGGACCATTCCGCGACAAGATCCGCGAGCGCTGGCTAGCCCGAGAAATGCAGGGAGACACTCCAAAATTGACCGACACGCTGAGATCGATCAAGGTTGGGGACAAAGACCGTTACTACATCATCCACGTGCCTAAGTCCTATCAGCAGGTAAAACCCGCACCACTTCTCCTCGCTCTTCACGGCGGAGGCGGCAACATGGAGATTCAAGCGGCCGATCGCTTCTACAACATCATTTCAAAATCTGAGAAAGAAGGCTTCATCGCCATCTTCCCGAACGGTTATTCAAAGTTTCCATCGCAGAAGTTTGCAACCTGGAACGCAGGCAACTGCTGTGGCGATGCTCGTGACGTGAACTCAGATGATGTGGCCTTCTTACGTGCTCTCATCACTGATATCACTTCAAGATACAATATCGATTCAAAACGCATCTACTCCATCGGAATGTCTAATGGTGCGATGATGTCTTATCGCCTCGCCTGCGAACTCTCAGATGTCATCACAGGCATCGGCGCAGTCGCCGGAACTGACAACACCACAACTTGCACACCTAAGAATCCAATCTCCCTCATTCACATTCACGCCAAAGACGATACCCACGTGCTCTTTAACGGTGGTGCCGGTGAAGATGCTTTCCAAGATAGATCCAAGGTCACAAACTTCACATCAGTGCCAGCGACAATTGAAAAATGGGTGAAGTTCAATGAATGTAATCCAAAAGCAAAACGCGTGTTGGATAAAAAAGGTGCTTACTGCGATCAGTATCTAGAATGTAAAAACAATGTATCAGTTCAACTATGTGTGACTGAGAACGGCGGACACTCTTGGCCCGGTGGTATGAAACCTCGTGGCGTAGGCCCTCGTCCAAGTGAGGCGATCTCGGCCACTGATACAATCTGGGAATTCTTGTCAGCGCCTTAATGTTCATCAATTGTTGAAGTGGTGTAATTGACTCTCAGTTAAATGGAGACTTACCATTTTTCTATGAAGTTCATATACGCCGCCTTCTTCTTCATACTCGCCCTTCCCGTTCGATCAGAGACCTGTAAGTCTGAATCGATAACACTTACCGAACTCGACTTCAAAGTTGACCTCTTGGTCTTTGGCCCCAAATCTTCCAGCAAACATATTCTGGTCATCCCACCTACTGGTGGTACCAATGTGATTGATCGCAACTGGGCAAAGAAATTTTGTGAGGCGGGTTTCCGAACTCACATCTTAGAACACTTCACAAATGATGATGAGTACGCTCTTGATCTTGATATCCATCAGCGTTTTTATTCTCGCACACAACGAGCGATTGGAATGTATCTGGCCACCATTCCTCCAGAGCATTACGTGGGTCTTCTGGGTACCAGCATCGGTGGCATTCATGCTGCCATGGCCATGGGACTTTATGATCGTCCCAACAGCGCTTTCGTGATTGCGTCTGGTGCTGACATGCCAAGTATGATCGCTAATTCCGATCAGGAACTCATGGTCACGGCCTGGAAGAAACGCCAGAAGCTCTTCAACATCCCAGACAAGAAAACCTATATTGATCTTTTAAGTGAGAAGATCCCGTACGATCCGCTCAAACTTCCAAGGAAGTTCGAGAACAAAGATCTCGGTATGATTCTCGCGACTTCTGATACGACAGTTCCTTATGAGAACCAAAAGAAACTCCAGGAACATTGGCGCCCCAAGACTGTGATCAATTACTCGTTTAATCACTTTGGGGCGATTGTGCTCTCATGGGTTTGGGACGGAAATTCAGTCGTAAAGTTTTTTAATGACAGCTCTAAGGCCCAAGGTCACTGAAGTAATTCACCTCAGTGGCAAGCCCCAGTTCATTAAGTTGCCTTCTAAACGTGAGATCAAGACTCGAACTAAACGTCGCCGTCCCTCCCCAAATCACACTCACTACTTCACCCTTGGTATTCAAAGCAGGACTTCCCGAGTTCCCACTGATGATAGGACACTTCTGCATCACCAGCGACGCTCGCGGACTATCAATCACCGTACAATCTAATTCCGTAATCCGTGAATCAGTCAGATTCGGCGGAATAGTATCTAGTCCCGTATGATCCACGACCCAAGTTTGAATCTTATCTCCAATCTGAGCCAGATCATCCGAAAGAGGAAAATGCCTTCCCGTGAAAGGATCAGTGGTCTCTAAAACCGTATAATCAAGTGCCCTCGATGGATCATTCGGATCCGCCACATCCTGCTCACTTCGAACAATCGAACTACAACGAGTTTTGGTGTAACTATTCCCAGAATAAATCGCGATAAAAGTATTCGCACACTCTTCTGTCGTATTCAAACAGTGATAGTTCGTCACAAGCCTCGTCGGTGAAATCATAAACCCCGTGCAAACCGCCGAACGATTCTCATCCGCCGGATTCACAATCAAGAGTCTCGTCACTCCATCCGGACACGGCCCTCCATCAATCGAAGCACAATCAAAATGCTGATTGTTCATGATCTCATTGATCTGCTCTTCGCGAATGGTGGTTTCACGTCTATTTGAGGAAGAACTCTTGGAACAAGAGATTTGGAAAATAAGAAGAGATAAAAGGAAGAACAGCGGCTTCACTTTCATGCATCAAAGCGTAGTCCAAGCATGTCGGTCTAAAAAGACATGCCGGGACTACTGCATTGCTATTAACTTAGTGGATTATTTTCCGAACTTATCGATCAGCACTTCGAGGCGCTTCTTTAAAATAGTACAAGTCGGTGTATCTTCAAGAAGACCATCTGACGCCATCATGAAAACTTCGGCCTCAAATTTATCACCCAGAATTTCGGTTAGAATTTTGAGTTTTGTTTTTTCAAACTTCTCAAAGTTCTTCTCATCCATGTCACAACAGGTATTGAAAAATTCCTGCGACATCGGACAACCAGAGATCTTGCCCCAAGGTTCAACCTTGATGATCTCGATCATTCTCCAAAGCTTCTCTTTCTTCGTGAGGTTGTTCTGGTCGACCACTTTCTCAGCTTCTTCCAGTCTTCCTTCCATCACGTAATCAAAGAGACCTAATAGAAGGTCTTCTTTATTTTTAAACTTTAAATAGATGAGCGGACGGGAAATCCCCGCCTTCTTAGCGACATCATCCATCGAAGTTTTGGAGTAACCAAAGTTCAGAAAGCAGTAAAGAGCGGCATCCAGGATGTCCTTCTTACGTTCTTCAATGTTGGTATTTGTTGCTTTAGCCATGAAAGAATTATGACATTATTTGTAAAAAGTGTCAACTTCCAACAATTTAGACAAATTGACAAAATAAAGAAATTATGTCAAAATGTCATTCATGATCCAGTACCTACTAGCGGTTTTACTGTTACTTGTTCCACTTCTTGGAGAATGTATGCCTGCCCAAAAGCCTACGAACTATTCGATCGAAGCCGGTGAATTTGTGAACCTTCCGGCAAAAGATAATAAAGTAAATAAAATGGGTTTCATGGAAACACTTTCAATTTTAAAGAAAGTCTTTCTGGAAAAGTCCACTCGCGCTCCGCAGGCAAAACTGCCGGAAATAAAACCTGACATGAATGAATTTTTAAAACCGTCCGATTTCGTGAAATTTATCTGGTTCGGACATTCAACCCTGCTCCTTAATCTAGATGGAAGGATCCTCTTGATTGATCCGGTCTTCGGGAAATCAGCATCTCCTTTTGATTTCCTGGTGACCAGATTTCAACCGCCGGTCCTTAAATTAGAAGAACTTCCTAATATTGATGCCATCCTTATTTCTCATGATCATTATGATCACTTAGATAAAACTACTGTGAAGTATTTCGCAGAAAAGAACGTGGAGTTCATTGTTCCACTTGGTGTGGGTGATCACCTGCTTGAGTGGGGTGTGAAACCAATACGCATCGTGGAACTAAACTGGGGTGAATCTATTTCTCAAGTAGGGATTAAATTTACTGCCACTCCCGCTCGTCACTTCTCAGGTCGCGGTCTCTTTGATCGCAACAAAACTCTGTGGGCCTCTTGGGTGATCCAAGGAAAACACGACAAGCTTTTCTACTCAGGTGACTCTGGTTACGGAGATCACTTCAAAGAAATCGGCAAACGTTATGGGCCATTTGATATCGCCTTTATGGAAAACGGCCAATACAACGAACGCTGGCCGGATGTTCATATGCAACCCGAAGAATCACTTCAGGCGATGGTTGATGTAGATGCGAAAGCACTTGTTCCAGTTCACTGGGGCATGTTCGATCTTTCTCTTCATCACTGGTCTGAACCCATTAAGCGCACTTACCAAATTGCGAAAGCGTGGGACATTCCGATCTTCACTCCTAAGTTTGGTGAAGTCGTAGATACCGGTAAACCGACTTATGTGAATACTCCATGGTGGGAACCAATTCCAACTGCAACAACAACACAAGCCCAGGATCAAAAGCTTGGCATGAAACTAGTTCCGGAGCTCGCGAAATGAAAGCTTTTATCCTGTCCCTGTTAATAATGAGTTTACCAGTCCTCGCTAAAAGCGAACTCCCTACTGGACTCTTTCAGGTAGACTCTTCCCAATCAAAGATCACCCTGTTTGCTGAAAATCAGGACTCTTCTGGTTTTATCGACATCAAAGAAAATTTCAGGGACTCTACCCTCAAGGTAGAGTCTCCTGATGCCTCTTTCGAAAGTACCGAGATCTTTGGTGACGCTGAAGAATTCAAAATCAAAGGCAACTTAACTTACAAAGGTGAAACGAAGCTCATCATCCTCCGTGGTCGCTCGTTTGCCATGTCAGGGAAAGTTGCCTTGAGACTATACGATGATTCGATCTTGATCAGAGTCATTGCCGCACGTCCAAGTGCTCGCACCATGGCCATTCAGAAAGAGGTTGAACAAATCATCCAATGAGAACAAAAGTCCTGGTTGTTCTATTCATGCTGTTCATTAGTTTTTTCGCGAAGGCAGAAAAAACATTCAGGCACGACCATGATGTTTGTAAGTACAAAGGTGAATTGATCGATCTTGATATGAGGACTTCTGAGCAGTACTCCGTCTCGGAAGACGATGAATACGGTGAAATCGTTTTCATTAAGCACAAAGATAAGCTCTCACGAGTTGATCTTCGTGACATGGGCATCGGTCGCTACCGTATGCTGAAACTCTATAACGACTTCTGTCCCAAACTTCTGGCGATTCCCACCAAGGACGATGAGATCGCCTTCTTCTTTATGAAAGATAATCGTCCCTTCACTGATCTGTTAATGGTTCTCTTCTACAACATTAAGACCCATGAAACGGAAGTGGTTCCGACTTACATGCCGGTGAAAGGTGCGCTTTCAAGAGATAAAAAGATCTTTTTCAAGACTTCTAAGAATGTTGAAGTCAAATACGGCACAACGACGATTAATGGTCAGAAGTACAATTATATGGAACGCCCACTGGAACCATGGGTCTCTTTCGATGGTAGAAATTTTAAACTGGACCTAGATCTCTCGCGCGAAAAATTTGAATATAAAGCTCTTCTACAAAAAGCTCATTGGGCAAAATTAACTGATTATAAGAATGCCACCATTTCCATCGCCGTTAATCCAGTTCTCAAGAAGGAATGCATTTCACTTAACCAAAGTGAATGGGTCTGTAACTAGAACAACTCTCGCGTTTCAGGTATAATGACCTGTTATGCAAAAACAACTCGCATTTTTAGAAGATTCACCTCCGAAGGGATTTAAATATTTCCCGGATTTCATTTCAGTTGCTGAAGAGAAGAAGCTTCTCGCCTTTCTCCAAAGTCTTGATTGGAAAAATATTCACATGCACGGAGTGATCGCAAAAAGAAAAGTCGTTCATTTCGGCATGGACTATTACTACGATTCGCGGACTTTCTCTCCCACCACTCCTGCTCCCAAGGAACTTCAGTTTTTAATCAAGCGGGCAGCCAAAGCATTAAAGGTCGCACCTCAATCCATCAAAGAAATCCTCATTTCTTATTATCCAGTGGGTGCTCCGATTGGATGGCACAGAGATGCACCGATGTTTGAATCCGTCTTTGGAGTATCACTCGAGAATTCTTGTACGATGAAATTTAGAAGTGATTCTGGAAATTATAAAACAGAACTTGAACCGCGCTCTGGTTACATTATTGAAGGTGAGGCCCGCTGGAAATGGCAACACCACATTCCAGCGGTAAAAACTGAACGATACTCTATTACGATGAGAACGATGAAAGACTAGTCATTATCTTCTTCAATTTTGACTGGCCTTCCAACGGTAGATCCTGCTCCAGTTCCGGTACCCATGCCGGCCCCAACATTGGGAGCTCCTCCCATACTTTGTCCCTCTTTACGCTCTTCTTGTTTTTCTTCTTTGGTCGAAGGACCCAAAGGCCCATCTGAAGCACCTTCCATGTAGGAAGGGCCAGAGCTCGTGGGATTCTTGCTGGGTGCAGCTTTGCCTTCGGCATATACATTTGATGTGAGCATGACTAACACCATAAGTAAGAGTTTCATTTTTCACCTCATCTAAAAAGATCAAACTTAAAGTCGGTCATTCCACCAATCACTTCATTCTTAAGAATGTTCACTGATTGGTTAAGAGCTGTTTGAATCTCATTGGCAAACTTAGACATCTTCTCTGATTGAGCTGAGTCCACTGCCTCTATTTCTTTATCTGACAAAGGCAGACCTGCTCCAGTGATCGTTCCAAGTCCCGCTCCTAGTGCTAGATAAATCATCGGATCTAAATCACGAGCAAAGTCCAGGACCTCACGCCCTTTCTCTTTTACTTTATCCAAGGCCTCACCAGGTTGAGCTGCTGAAGTGAACTCATCGATTGAAGTTGTATAGGCAGTTTCAGTTCCTTGTTTGGCCCTTTCAATTGATGACTTGAGCTCATCTTTCTTTTGGGCAATTTTCTCTTTGGCCTCATTCACAGTCTCAGAAACTCTGGCACTGATCTGATCTTTCTTTTCAGCAACTCTGTCTTTCACAACAGTTGCCTGCTCACGGGCCAAAGTTTCAAACGAGCGATGCTGCTCATCTTCCATCAGAAGCAAAGTTCCGAGAGTTAAAAAAGTTGTCCCAATGGGATTTGCTCTTAAGTAAGCGAAGGTCTCGCCTGGTTCTCTGCGACCACGATAAAAAAGAGCATCATCAATGATCTGACCAGGAGTCATTCGTTGTTTAATTTCCCTGAAGTCGTCCTTCACTTTCTCAATATCACTCAGGACCTGATTCTTCAGTTCCTCAGTGGATTTCATGTTGTCTGGTTGATTTGTATTCATTGACTCGCTCCTTGAGTGTTGTTTTGATTTCGCCCATGGTTTCCAGAGAATGAGTTGGCACTAAATTTCTACCCGAGAGTTTTTTCTTCGCTCCTGAGTACATAATTCCGCCCACACAAAGAAGAACCAACGTCACGATGAGAGCAGATGCCCACAAAGGCATCACATAATCTAAAGCAATAATGGCCGTGGCCACTGCTGCGAAGATCCCTACAAAGAGAAGTGATCCGCCAATCGCCATGGTAACAACGGCGCCTTTGGCCTCATCAATTTTCTCTCTGACTTCTTGTCTAATAAGAAGGCCCTGTCTCTCATAGAGGTGAGACATATCATCGTAAAGATGATCCAATACTTCTCTCCAGGACTCCCTGGACTCAACTTGAAAATTGTTTTCCCGATAGTTTTCAATATTTCCTTCCATAAAAAACTCCTTAGTGAAGTTGGTCCTTTTTCATTCGTGCCATATGTCGCCCCATTCTTCCAAATAAGAGACCTGCTATGTAGGATGAAGAGAACATGGCCGCTGGATGCGCTCTTGCTTCGTCTTCCAAAAAACGGAGAAAGTCTTTTTCATCACCAGAATTTATTTTTTCGCGGGCCCCAACAAACCATCTATTTATTTCATTAAACCAACCTGAAACAACTCGATCGGCTTCAGACATTTGCTCTGATTCTTGAAAAGAATCGCAGGCGGCCTGTAGGCCTTTGCTTAATGCAGATAAATAAGGACTGATATCATTCTGATATTGATGAATGAGATCAACGAAGGGAGCGAGACTTTTCTTCCCATACTCTTTAAATTGAGAAGATTGTTCCTGAGGCAAAGTTGCCTCTTGAGAAACTTCATCACCACTGAATGCATTGTTATTGTTTGCCATAGTTCCTCCTTGGGATTTAGCTAAGGAAGGAATTTGCAATTAGAAGACCAGATATTTCCGACTGAGAAGATGAGGTCAAAAAAAAAGGGCCCCTTTCGAGGCCCTTCGGATAACTATTTTAAGCGGCTAAATTAACAATTCCAGTTTTCGCCGTTGTTGTGTGAACAAGATCCACCTGGGGCGTTTTGATCGCCATTACCCCAACCGTTGTTTCCTTTGTCACCTTTTTCGCCCTTCTCACCTTTATCTCCTTTGTCTCCTTTAGAGCCGCCAGAGCCATTGTTACCGTCTTCACCTTTGTCGCCTTTTTCGCCTTTCTCACCTTTAGAGCCGTGGTTACCATCTTGGCCTTTATCGCCTTTCTCACCTTTATCGCCGTTAGAGCCTTTTTCACCCTTCTCGCCGTTATCACCTTTGTCACCTTTTTCGCCTTTATCGCCGTTGTGACCTTTATCGCCTTTGTCGCCTTTCTCACCCTTTTCGCCGTTAGAGCCTTTTTCACCCTTCTCGCCGTTATCACCTTTGTCACCTTTTTCGCCTTTATCGCCGTTGTGACCTTTATCGCCTTTGTCGCCTTTCTCACCTTTTTCGCCGTTAGAGCCTTTTTCACCCTTCTCGCCGTTGTCACCTTTGTCACCTTTTTCGCCTTTATCGCCGTTGTGACCTTTATCGCCTTTGTCGCCTTTCTCACCTTTTTCGCCTTTCTCGCCGTCTTGGCCCTTATCGCCTTTTTCACCTTTCTCGCCGTCTTGGCCCTTATCGCCTTTCTCACCTTTTTCGCCGTTAGAGCCTTTTTCACCCTTCTCGCCGTCTTGGCCTTTATCGCCTTTCTCACCTTTTTCGCCGTTAGAGCCTTTTTCGCCCTTCTCGCCTTGGTCACCTTTATCACCTTTAGAGCCTTTTTCGCCCTTCTCGCCTTTTTCGCCGTTAGAGCCTTTTTCACCCTTCTCGCCGTCTTGGCCTTTATCGCCTTTCTCACCTTTTTCGCCGTTAGAGCCTTTTTCGCCCTTCTCACCTTGGTCACCTTTGTCACCTTTCACACCTTGGTCACCTTTGTCACCTTTCACACCTTGGTCACCTTTGTCACCTTTCACACCTTGGTCACCCTTATCACCTTTAGAGCCTTTTTCGCCCTTCTCGCCTTTGGCACCTTGGTCACCTTTATCACCTTTCAGACCTTGTTCACCACGGTCACCTTTCTCACCTTTTTCACCTTGAAGACCTTGGTCACCTTTATCACCCTTGGCACCAGTGTCACCTTTATCACCCTTGTCACCCTTATCGCCTTTCGGGCCCGGGATACCTTGGATTCCGTCAGTACCGTTAGTACCGTTTAAGCCGTCTTTACCGTCAGCGCCTTTTTCACCTTTAACACCGTATTCGCCATTCTTAAGTTTTTTGATCTCGATGATCATAAGAACTGTAACAACAGCTACGATCGCAACACCTACGATGATCGCGATTTTTTTGTAATTGATTTGTCCGCCTGAACCAGCGAATGAAGCACCAGTTTGGTTTGTGCTTCCCATGAAGCTCATAGCTGCAAGAGCTACTCTTTCATCAGAAAGATTTTGCTTCTCAAGAGAAGCAAGGAAGTTACGGTATTCAGTTTTTTTCTTAGAAGTAAGAATTCTGTTTTCCATAGCAACTTGAATTTCAGCTGGAGTAACACCTGAATCAAGAAGGTCTTTTAAGTTTTGAGCAAGAGCTGAATCAGCTTCTTGTTTATATTCAACGTCTGAACCGTTCCAGCCGTCCATATTGTATTGGTATTCATCAAATGCTCTCTGAACAAGAGACGTATTCACTGTAGAAACTTTTGCAGTATTGAAACTTGCAGCAGTTGCAGCGATAGAAGTGTTAGCGAAAATGCTAGCAGCTACAGTGTACGTGATAAGGTGCTTGTAAATTTTAAGAGACATTTAAAACTCCGATGATAGTGTTAATGATTAAGCGTTCGTTTAAGAATTGGGACATCCTAATGGAATTAAGAGACTTATGAGTGTGATAAGGTAATCTTTACACACCCCAAGTGCCTTAATTTTTGTCAAAAAATTTAATCACTGCTTAAAATGTTAAGCCGATATACGGCCGTCTAAAGCGTCGACAAAAGATCCGTTAAATTACTTAAATTCCAAATACTTACAGGAAGTATTAAGAGTTTCTTTTTTGGCATGGCCATTGCAGCTAGGTACTCCACAAAGGAACCCTATGAAAAACATGATTCGGTTGATGACGGTGTCTGCTGCTCTTTTAGTTATGCCTAAAGTGCACGCCGAGTACTCGTATGAGGAAATGGGCCTTCTTAGAAATGATAAGGAACCAATGGTTTCTGTCTTTTCTAAGCGTGAGCGACTCAGAATCAAAGAAAAGTATAAGGACGAAAATCAGAAGGCCCTTCTGAAACGCATTCTCTATACGACAGTCTTTGAGATGGTGAATGAGAACGATGCGCTTTGTGAACCGGACTTGGTAAAAGGTCTTAAAGCAAAACTTAAGGCCAATGATCTTGGATCAGATCAAAAGAGCATCGAAGAGTATTTAAAAGTTCTTCGCACGAATAATGATATTGATGATGTCTTCTACCTTATTATCACCAAGGCAGTTGAGGACGACGTTAAAATCGCTTCACTTAACCTCAAGGCCAGTGCCAGTAAAAGTGGCGCGAGCGAAGAGTTACTGAAGAACAACAATATTGAAGAGCTCTTCCATAACTTCCAGGAATGGCCGGACGAAAAGAACTCTTGTTCATACCAGGAATTTTTCTTCATTAAAAAGAACATCTTTAATAAAGACAACAAAAAGTCTGACAAGGATAAAGACGTTAAGGCGATGATCAATGAGGCACACAAGCAAAAATTGATCTCACTTGAAACGTACCATAAGCTTCACTATTACCTTTCAGATGCAGATCTGGATAAGCGTGACCTATGGATGCAGGACTATTTGAAGATCATCTTCCTGGCGAAGAACAAACTGAATCCAATTAAGAAGACCTATGAAGTGAAGAACATTGAAGATGAGGCAGAGTTCTCATCGGAAAGAATCAAGCGCTTCTCGAAAATCACGAGGCGTCGTCTCCTTTACCGTAAGTATGATCAAACGCAGATCATTCTACTTGCACAAGTTCTTCAAAAGGCCTCACGTCGTATGGGTGCCGATCCTGATACGAAGACCGGTATTCCAGTCATTTCTCAGGAATTCTGGATTGACCTTGGTAATGGCCAGCAAGAGAACTATGTAGAAACACTTGAACTCGATCCGCAGTCTCAATACAACCTTGCCCGTCGTCGCATGCGTAAGGACATGATTGATCTGCAAATGATGGATGTGTTCAACAAGCTCACTATTACACACGAAGACGTGGTAATGGCGGCCCTTGAAACTGGTTACATCTCACTCGAAGACATTGAATATGTCGTTAAATATGACGACCTTTGGAATCCGACCATCTCGAAATATCAAAGAATTTCGGGCTTCGTGTTCACAGTGGCAGGGTATTCGACCTTCTTCCTACCACCTCCTTGGAACGTCATCGCATCGATCGGTCTTGGAGTTGTAGAAGGTGTAGTAGATAACAAACTTTCAACTGGAGCGGAAAATGACAACCCTGCCACGTTTATTGAATAGTTCTCTGTTTTTAGGATTATTCCTTACTGGTAGCGCTCTTGCCGCCGACCAGTTCTGCCCGAAGACCTTCAATGTTCTCGAGCGGACCAAGGGAGATAATTACCAGATGGTGCCTAAGCAGTTAGAGAGACTCTACTGTAATAACACCTTCGAGGGTGCGGACTTTAAGATCGTAGAATCGACTAGTGAAGAAGCGATTTCTTTCGATAACAAAGATCCGGAACTTTTGAAGAAGGCGGCCAACGTTTATCACCACCTTTCAGTGGCGAAGACTTTCTGGCTCGAAGAAATTAAATCTGATTACGTGAGAAAGCTCCCGCAAATTACGGTGCGCTTGAATATCACGAACGCCTTCTCAAATACTCGTCACTATAAGAACGAAGAACTTGAGAAGAACTACAACAACGCCTGGTCAATTCCAGAGGGTGAGACGCCGTCTTTTGCCAAAGAAAAGTTAAAATGGGGCAAAGAGATCTGGTTCAGCCCGATGAAGAAGATCGAGCAACGCAAAGAAGTTAAATCAAAAGGTGATAACCCTATTCACCAAAGCTTGATCCTGGTGAAGGATCCGGTCATTGATAACCAGAAGTCTGCTTTGATTTACCAAGGTCTGGCCTATATCGCTCAACCGAGCCTTAACCAGAGTATGGTTTTAGAAGAAGCGCTTAAGCGCCTTGGAGCGATCGCCATCATGGTGGCATTGGTTGAAACTTCTAAGTATATGGACAAGTGGTTCATGGAAAAATACTACTATGTAGACACGGCCATGATTCCAGAAATTATCTATCACGAGTTCGCTCATATCGCGATGTCGGACACGATGAAGACCGTACACTCTGTACCAACAATTGAAGGTATGGCGGACTACTTCGCTGCTCGAATTGCAACTCGTAGAAAGATGTATGACAGAATTGAAGGTTTCTCGAACAACAACCACAGAGATACAGAGTCTCGTATGTTGTATCACCCGTACCTTGAAGGATCGTGGAACTCGACTTCTGACTTTACTCTAAGCCTTCTTTGGAAAGGTAAAACAGAATTCGATAAAGCGAACGAGCAACGTGCGAAGAAAAACCAACCACCTCTAGCAAACTATGATGAGATCGTTCACAACGCTCACTTTGATATGAACGAAGACTCAGATATTCAACATGGTCTTACAGGTGCTCTGATTAAAGCTTGTAACAAATCATGTAACGGAAAGCGCGCTGGTGTGAACACACTGAACGCGGTCTTCGAGGCCAAAGGTATGAATTAAAAAGTTGGGGCCCTGAAAAGGGCCCTTTTTAATTTGGCTCCAATGCGATCGGAGCACCACGTCTGGTCACAGGAACTTCAACTTCCAATTTATATTTCGAAACATCATGCCCGTAAGTAGCTTTGTAGCGAGCCTTCACTTCCGCTGCCTGTTTCTCTGCTCGTTGTAAAACATCAGCGAGACTCTCCTGCTCTTTCACAAGAGATGAACCAACTGAAATCGAACCTCTGTAAGTGGATTGCTCCTGGGCCTCGGCGAGAATTTCTTTTTTCTTCTGGTCTTGAAACTTAGCAAAGCTCTTCTTTGCGAGGAGTTCTTCTTGCTCGGTAAGATTGTTTCTTACAGCATCAGGAAGTTCTTCCCAAGACTTCGCCTTGTTCACACCTTTATACTTTTGAGACAGATCAATCACCTCTTGCTTAAAGAGCTGGCGAACACGTGGATTCTGGTCCACTTCATTGATCATACGCTGAGAAATATTCTTCACCACTTCAGGTTTATTCGTACCAACAACAACGACCAACTCATCACCACCGTTCTTAAAAACGATATCTCCGGGACGAAGGCTCTTTCGAAGGGACTCGGCCACGTTCTCAAGATAGTCATCTCCCCCCTGGGTACCACGTTTAAAGTAGTTCACTTTTCCCAAATGGTTCACGTCAACGAAGATCAAACTTCCGTTCCCTGCATTGGCCTTCACCATCTCACTCATGATTTCTTTACCAATGGCAGAGTTGGCATCAATGGCATGGGTCTTGCCATCGACCGGAACGTCTTTGACAATTTTGTGAAGTTTACCGTCCTTACCAGTCACCATCTGCTCATACTGAAGGATCTTCTCTCCGGTCGGAAGTTCGGTTTCGATCAGACGAGCATTATTCATTTTAAGAATTTCGTTACCGCTCTTAGATTTTCTAAGCGCTTCTTGAGCAAGCTTTAAGCGGTCGGCGAGATTCGCCTCCCCTAATCCATTCATGGCCTTGGTTTCAGTCACAAAAGTTTTTAGGGCCTTACCCGTATTGATGGTCCACTTCGCTCCCTGAATGAATTTCACTGGAGCAAAGTACAAGAGAAAGACTTCACTTACACCACGACAAACGATTTCACTTTGCTTCTTTAATGGAAGACAAGGAAAACCTTTGATTTCTGTCACGAGATTATCTTTCAGTTCACTGGCAAATTTTTTGAAGGCCTTCCAATAATCAACTGCCTTGTCCCAAATACTACTCTGTGAACTGAGATTGATACTCGCGATGGCGGAGGCCATTTGACCGGGACTTAACTCTCCCGAGACAAGCTTCGTTATTTTTTCCTTCGCCTCTCCCCATACCCATACAGGAGCATCAACGAGGAGGAGTTTTAGAATATCAATGAAACCAGTAATCGCTCCCACCACGGCGTTACCACCACCAGTGAGACATCCCCAGGCGAGATCAACAATTCCACCTTCATCTTTATCTTTTTCTACGCAGGCCTTCTCAGCAGTTTCAGTAACTGCAGTTGAAAGCGATTGAACTTCGGAAAAAGGATAAAGCTCAGGACAATTTGGCATCTGAGCAAAAGCAGAAAATGAAATGATGAAGAGAAGGATAAACTTAATCATGAGTCAGGACCCACTTCTTAAGTTGCTCAGGAATAGATTCAGCTTGTCCGCGATAAACGATGGCGAGAACTGACTGAGGTCTTAAACACCAGATCTGATTCCAACCATCCACAGTTTGAGAACGACAGCCTTGCATATCAAGTGGCTTCTCATTCACAAATTTCACAAACTTCTCAGTTCGGGGAAATTTCTGAACCATCGCACTTGGAACTTCTTCTAATTTTTTTGTGGGATCGGCCTTGGCCCAAGTTAGAATCACTGGTTCAATGCTATTCATCTCTACCCAACCAGCGGGAGCTTTAGGATGCGGATCCTCTGCCCTTAATGAAAGCGCAAAGCAGATCAGGATAAAAATGAGACCAATTTTAGGTAGCAACATCGTATGCTTATCGTCTATTTACTAACTTTTCTTAAGCTTGACCGGGCCTGAACAAAACTTCATCATAATAAGATGATTACACTTCACCACCTCAATAACTCCCGCTCACAACGTATCCTCTGGCTCATGGAAGAACTTGGTCTCCCATATGAGATTAAGCGCTATCAAAGAAATAAGGTCACGATGCTGGCACCCCCTGAGCTTAAAGCAATTCACCCACTTGGAAAATCACCTGTCATTACCGATGGTGATTTAGTGATTGCTGAGTCTGGTGCGATTGTTGAGTATCTGGTGAATAAGTATGGGCAAGGTCGCCTGAAACCATCGAGCGAGAAAGAGCAGCTTCGCTATACTTACTGGCTTCACTACGCTGAAGGCTCGGCCATGCCTCCTCTCCTGCTGGCCTTGATTTTTAACAAGATCGACGCCAATGCCCCGTTCTTAGTTAAACCGATTACTTCAAAGATCACTGGGACCGTAAGAGACATGTTCATTAATCCTCAGCTTAAAACCCATTTCGACTTTATGGAAAGCGAACTTACGAAGAACAATTGGTTTGCTGGAACTGAATTCTCAGCGGCCGATATTCAGATGAGTTTTCCAGTGGAAGCGGCAGAATCTCGTGGCTATTTGAGTGAAAGGCCCAAGCTCAAAGAGTATCTAAATAAGATTCATTCTCGTCCTGCCTATCAGAAGGCATTGGAACGAGGTGGGGAATACCACATCATTTAGGTCGGACAGACATTTTTTACCTCGTCTGTCATAGAACCCCGTATTGTGAGATAATGGTCACAACGGAGGTCAATCATGAAATTCGTTATGATTGCAGTAATTTCTCTCATGCTGGCTTCGTGCGCATCTCACCACGAGCAAAGAACTCCAGCATCACAACAGACTGTGGATGAAGGCATCAATGCCGAGTCTTACAACATGAACAGATAATCTGTTCGATTCACTCTTGATTACTCGTCACTTTCATCTTTTCCTCAGTCGAGGCACTCTATAGTGATCTAAGGAGATCACTATGGAGAGATGTGATAAATGCGGAAATGCCTACCACAATGCCTTCCATGTCGAGATGCAAGGAAAGCAATACACCTTTGATAGTTTTGAATGTGCCATCGCCATGCTCGCCCCTGTTTGTGAGTGTTGCGGAACTCAGATCATTGGCCATGGAATGGAGAATGGAGATCAATTGTTCTGTTGTGCTGGTTGTGCTCGTCAATTTGGCGTGACTCAATTGAAAGATCACGTAGATCAACTGCAACCTTAGAAATTCACCTTCGCTCATAGAGCGAAGGTGATGATTTGAAAATTAATTAGAGAGAGTGATTTCTACGAAGAAGTTTCCAACCGGACTTGTGAATGGAATCACAACTGTTGGACCGTTTTTAGTCGTACCTTGAAGAGTATGCCCCTTACCAGATACCACTGTTGGAAGAGCGATTTTGATACCGTACCCTCTTTCATTTAACGTGATCTTGGCCTGACCAAAAATCATGTTTGTGATTTCACCTGCACCATCCAGAATGTCCTGACTCAGCTGAGTGAATTCTTCACCTAACATGCTCGACATCACTTTCAAGAACGTTTCTTCAGGGAAACTGATGACAACTGTGCCGTTAAAAGTCTCCGACACAATCCCAATCACTCCGGATACGTCACCACTCAAAGTAGCGGGATTATCTTTCTTTAAATAAACTTTTCCTGGTGTGGCCTCAACATTCGCCTGCACCTTTAATACATGTAGAGTCGCCGCTAAAAATGGATTTACGAAGTTAATATCGATCATTGTTATGTTCCCTGTTTGAGGAACTATTATCGGTTGAATTAAGGTTGAAATAAAGAACTGGTTGAAATAATTCTGACCGTCTTAAGATTTCCTTCAGTTAGCCGATAAGACTTAATCGCTTAATCCTTCGGCAGAGGAATTTTTTCCGCGTCCCCTGGGACTTGTGGAAAGCTTCCATCTTCCCAGGCGATCTTCGCCTTCTCGATCTTCTCTTTGCTACTCGAAACGAAGTTCCAGTAAATGTAGCGCTCCTCAGGGAATGGTTCTCCGCCAATCACCGCAATCAAGGCATCGGCCGAGTGTTCAATTGCCAGATCACTGCCGGTATTAAACACTACCATTTTATTCTCTGACGTTTTTTCTCCGTTAATCATTGCAGTTCCTTTCACCACATAGATTGCCAGTTCAAAACCATTTGATGGGATATGAAGCATCCCCTCTTTGCTCGCGCGGGCAGTAAGGAAGATCATCGGACTGTGAGCAATCAGGGGCGAAGTCTGGCCCGCGAATGTTCCTGCCACCACATCAATCTTGGCAGACCCCGTTTCAACTTTAGGAACTAAGTTTGAATCGTAGTGGAAAAAAGTCGGATCCATATCTTCGGCATGTTTTGGAAGTGCGACCCAAAATTGTAGACCATGAAGTCTACGGTCTTTTGATCGCGCCTCTTTCGTTTCACGCTCAGAGTGAGAAATACCTTTACCGGCCGTCATCCAGTTCACTTCCCCTGGGAGAATTTCTTGGACTGTTCCAAGTGAATCACGGTGATAAAGAGAGCCTTCAAATAGATAAGTCAGAGTTGAAAGTCCGATATGCGGATGAGGTCTGACATCAATATGATCATCTGGCGCGTGTAAGAAAACCGGTCCCATTTCATCTAAGAATATAAAAGGACCCACCATGCGTTTCTTTGCCCAAGGTAGAATTCTTCGAACCGGAATACCGATGTCTTTTACACGTGGTTCGATGGTCAAGTTGATATCATTTTTCATACGTCTCTACCTTAATGTTACTTTCCAATAAATTGTGAATGGGACACTTGTTAGCAATTTCTAATAAACGGGCACGCTGCTCTGGAGTGGTTTGTTCTCCGAAAGTAATTGAGCGTTCAATCACTGAACTCTCTTTCGTTTCTTTAACAATCTTTATATTAACCACCATGTTTGTCAGGTCCCAATTTTTTCTTCGAGCATACAGCTCCAATGTAAGAGTCGTACAGGCGCCAAGGGCCGCCTCCACCAACTCGTGGGGATTTAGCCCTTCGTCTTCTCCGCCTGTTTCCTTGGAGACATCAGAGATTATACTGTGTTCACCATTAGTAAGCTCAACACTCATTTTTCCATATTGGTTTACGGTAATCACGCTGGTACCTCCATCAAAAGAACTTCAGCATTTTTCGAAGCATTAAGCTTCACTTCTTCAAATTGTGCCAGACCAATACCATCACGGGCCTTGAAAGTTTGTCCGTCAATTTCTACTTCGCCACTTAGTACGAAGATATAAACTCCGTTACCTTCCAATTGTCTTTCATAAGTCACACTGTTACCAGCGTCGATATCAGTTAGAGCGAAGAATGCGTCCTGATTAATGATCACGGAACCGTCTCGACCATCTGGTGAAACCACATTCTGGATTTTATTTTTTCTGTCCTCAGCTTTAAAAGCTTGTTGGCCATAACGAGGTTTGATTCCCATCTTCTTAGGAAGAACCCAAATTTGCAGGAACTTCACAGCTTCAGTTGTAGAAGCATTCATCTCGGAGTGGAAAATACCTGTACCGGCCGACATGATTTGAACTTCACCTTTACGGATCACAGTTGAGTTACCTTCAGAGTCCTGGTGAGCCAATGCGCCTTCAAGAGGAATCGAGATAATTTCCATGTCACGGTGAGGGTGACGTCCAAAACCAGCTCCTGCGTCCACTGAGTCATCATTGATTACTCGTAGAGCACCGAAGCCCATACGTTGTGGATTGTAATAATCCGCAAAGCTGAAAGTGTGTTTACTGTTAAGCCAACCGTGGTTAGCAATTCCTCTAGATTCTGATGCGTGAATAATCATATGAACTCCTTTTTTATTGTTAATAACTTTTGAAGAGATAGGTAGGGCCAGTGCACTCATTCCCAGGGACCCAAATAGAAACGTTCTTCTTTTCATAACCGTTCTCCTTGAAACCATTATCGTCGATCTAGTTATAAAAAGAAATTATATAATTTTTACCTTCTTTATAAGTTTTAGTTATATAGATTTACTTGTCAGTTTTGGCCCTTTTAGGGATGATTACAGAATGAAAATACTCTTTCTTTCCTGCGAATCCCTTACTGGTTATGTCTCTGACGATTACCTCTTGGTAACTGAACTTCAAGAACAGGGCCATTCAGTCGAAACCATTGCCTGGACCCACGATACGGATTGGTCTCGCTTTGATTGCGCGATCATTCGCACCACTTGGGATTATGTGTCCATGCCGGAGAAGTTCTTTAAAAAACTTCAGCACATCTCGATTCAAACAAAGTTGTATAACTCCATCTCAACAGTTGAGTGGAACATTCATAAAAGCTATCTCAAAATGCTCGAGAAAAGAGGCGTCACAATTGTGCCTACTCTCCTCTTTAAGCATGACGAAGATTTGAAATTACCGAGTGATTGGAATGCCGCAAAGTTTGTCGTGAAGCCCGCGATCTCTGCGACCTCTTACAAAACAGTAGTGTTGCCGCGTGAGAAAATTTTAAATCACGAATATAAAAATGAACTCGTGCCCGGCGACTGGATGTGCCAGCCCTTTATACCGCACATCACAGATGGCGAAGTCTCGCTCATTTACTTCAACAAAAAATTCAGTCACGCGCTTCTGAAAGTTCCTAAGGCCGGAGACTTCCGGGTGCAGGAAGAATTTGGTGGAGAAATCACTTCCTATAATGCTTCACAAGAACTCTTAGCTCTTGGTCAAAAGATTATGGAGGCCATCCCGGAAGAGCTCCTTTATGCTCGAGTAGATCTTGTTCCTCATGAGGGCCACTTCGCTCTGATGGAGCTTGAGCTCATTGAACCATCCCTTTATTTTAGAACGAACCCGAACGCTGCTAAAAACTTTGCAAAGGCGCTGATGGATGTCGAAACTAAAAGATGATTCGAAAGACCTAATAAAAAAACTTCAACTCAAAATGCTGCGGATTCAGCAGTGTATCTGGCACAACAAAGAAAGAGTCATCATCGTTTTCGAGGGCTTTGATGCCGCCGGAAAAGGTGGTTGCATTCGTCGTGTGACGGAAACTTTGGATCCACGTGGCTATCGTGTTCATCCCATTGGCCCACCCAATGAAGAAGACCAAGGGAAGCATTACCTCTATCGCTTTTGGATGAACCTTCCCGCCAAAGGGATCATGGCAATTTTTGATCGCAGTTGGTATGGACGAGTGCTAGTCGAACGCGTGGACGAATTAATTCCAAAGAAGCGCTGGAAAGAGGCCTACAAGGAAATCAATAATTTCGAAAAGACCCTTACTGATGATGGTATTGAGCTCATTAAAATCTTTCTTCGCATTTCCAAAGGCGAACAGTTAAAGCGCTTTGAAGAACGTTTAAATGATCCTTATAAGCACTGGAAACTGACTGAGGCCGACATCAAGGCCCGTGAGAAATGGGGCTCATATGCCAAGGCGGTCAGGGACATGCTGCTCGAAACCAGCACCACTGAGTCACCTTGGTATGTAATTGAGGCAGATGATAAAGAGGCCGCGCGATTAGAGGTCTTATCAATCATTACTGATCGATTGAGGGCCAAGGCCACTTGGTCTGAGAAGCATGCCTTAGACCAGGACACCAAAGAACTTAAGAAGGCCCTAAGAAAACTTCACTAACTAGAACAAGAGACCTCAAAGTTCTTTTTATTTGGTGGAGTTGGACCAGCGTAGCTTTCAAATTCTGGATGCTCATCAAAAGGCGCATAGAAAACATTGAGCCAAGCTTCGAGCTTTTTAGAGCTTCCCGCTTCTACATCTTCAATGATCTCTTGAGCGATATAATTTTTCAGAACGAATTTAGGATTCGTTTTTTTCATGCGAAGAATGCGCTCGTCTTTTGAAAGTTCTTCACGTGTCAGACGCTCTTCATAGCGCTCATTCCATGCCTTTAGTTCTTCACGATTACCGTAGTAATCCCAAATCTTTTTTAGATCTCCTTCAGCGAGAGTCCTAAAGAAGAAAGTATAATCAACTGAAAGTTTATTAAGCGTTTGAAGAAGCTCGATGAAGAGTTCAAAGTCCTTCTCTTCTTCTTTATAAAGGCCCAGCTTTTCGCGAGAAAGTCGCTGATACTCAGCCTCGAAAATCATCGGATACTCATTTAAGAGCACTTGAAGTTTTTCTTTCGGCACTTCTTTTAAAAAGCACACCAGAAGACGTTCAAGATTCCACATACCAATCGAGGGCTGCTGATTATAAGCGTAACGTCCCTGATGATCAGAGTGGTTACAGATGTAATTTAGAATTGTGTCTTCCAGGAATCCATATGGACCATAATCAATCGTAAGTCCTAAGGCCGACATATTATCGGTGTTCATCACCCCATGACAAAAACCAACGTTCTGCCATTGGGCCATGAGCTTGGCGGTTCTTGTAATGATTTCTCTTAACATCTCTTCAACCGAAAGGCCTGGATAGAAAGTCGAACGAGTGTATTCAATGAGCGCCTTAAGCTCCTCATCTTTTTCAAAATGAAAGCACATCTCGAAGTGACCAAAACGAAGATTGGACGGAAACACGCGAGCGACAATCGCTGAGCGCTCAACGGTTTCGCGGTAGACCCGATCATCACCTGTCACGAGTGCCAGTACTCTCGTAGTAGGAATTCCTAAACCAAACATCGCCTCAGAACAAAGATATTCACGAACTGAAGAGCGGATGACGGCCTTACCATCACCTCTTCGAGAAAATGGCGTGAGTCCAGAGCCCTTGGTTTGAATTTCTTGTCTGCCAATTTTATCAGTAAGAATTTCGCCTAATGAAATCGCCCTTCCATCACCCAACTGTCCGGCCCATACACCAAACTGGTGACCAGCATAACGAGTTGAGATACGTTGCTCACCGGGAAGATTCTTTTCACCATTTAACCACGACACTAACTCTTCATCCGTTAGACCCAAGTTAAAATCATTCGCGAGCCTTGAAACATGGATAAGTTTAGGGTGAGAGATCGGAGTGGGACGAACGTCCTCATAAAGAAAAGCCGGTAAGTTTCTGAAAGTATTATCAAATTTAGGCATGGCCCACTATAGCCTCCCTCTATCGAACTATCAATACTAGTGATTGGAGCTGAAACTCAGTTTCTTCGATAATAGACCCAGGAGATGTGTATGAGCATTTTACTTTTGGCATTTATTGGAGGGATTGTATCGGCCGTGAGCACGAGTATCGGTTCACTTCTCGCTCCTCTCTTCTCAAAATTTGAAACTCTTCGTAAGTATCACATGAGTATGGACTTCGCTTTGGGTGTCATGCTCTCGGCAGTTGCCTTCTCATTAGTGGGACCAGAACTTATGAAGGGGCTTCACTTAAAACTCATTTTTTCAGGTTTGATTGCCGGAGGACTCTTTATTCTTCTGACACACAAACTCATTTCTTATTTTAACCGTGATGAAAAATATAATTCCTATAAGACTCTCCTGGTAGCGGCACTGGTTTTCCATAACCTTCCTGAAGGTATGGGTGCCGGAGCGTCTCTCGCAGGTATGAGTTTAAATGAGGCCATTCCCCTTCAGATGGCGATCTCAATTCAAAACGTAGCGGAAGGACTGCTTCTGACCATGCTCTTACAAGGACTAGGTCTATCTCTCTTTTGGTCAGTTCTGGGTGGAATCATTTCCGGATTGGTTGAAATGAGTGGAGCAATCGTTGCAGGTTTTCTTCTTCAGGATACTGTCACTCTCCTACCGTTCTTGCTGGCACTTGCCGGTGGAGCGATGATGATGTCGGTACTTTTAGAAGTGCATGAATCAATGAGTTTAGGAAAACATCTGAAAGCGAAAGACTTCCTGGGTGGAATGCTGGTGATCCCTCTGACTAATTTTCTGATGGGATAAGATCGTGGTGAAGATAAGGCATAAAAGGAGTTGAAGCATTCACGCGGGGAAGATCCACAAAGAAAGTCGCACCTTGGTTGACTTCACTCTCTACCCAAATGCTTCCGCCATGGGCCTCAACGATTTGCTGACAAATGAAGAGACCAAGTCCCAGACCACTCACTTCGCGAGCAATTAGTCCTCGTTCATAGCGCTGGAAGATTTTTTCCTGATCAGACTTTGCGATCCCTAGGCCCTGGTCTTTAACGGAAATACGCACGCTCTCTTCATAGTTTTTGATTTTGATCGTTACAGGTTTACCCTGACCATATCGAATGGCATTGGTAATGATGTTGGTCATCACTTGATCAATACGAAGAGGGTCCCATTCACCTCTTGCCTCAGAAACGCTTTCTATAATCGGTTCACCTGAACCTGAAGCTCTAAATTGTTCCCTCGTGCGATTGAGAATGTCTTTCAGCATTTCACTTAGATCACACTCTTCTTTTTTAAGGGTCAGCTTACCAGTTCTAATACGAGAAATATCCAGCATGTCATCCACCAGACGAGTCAGGCGATCAATCTGCCGAGAATTTCTTTCTAATAAGATATTGATCTTCTCCGGTGAATAAATTGACAAATCCCCTTTAAGGACACCACGCTGATAAAGTTCAATTTGAAGTTTAAGAGACGTCAGAGGAGTTTTTAACTCGTGAGACGCAATCGCCATGAATTCATCACGAACCGAAAGCGCGTGAAGGAGATTTGCTTCTGTTACCCGGAGTTTTTGCTCCGTCATTTTTTGATCAGTTATATCAATATTAATTCCAATGAACTTCACTCCTCTGCCCTGACTGTCTCTCATCATACGTCCACGAGCAAGAAGCCAGCGAACATCATGGAACTTAGTCACAATTCTAAATTGAAGGTTAAATTCACTTTCACCAATGAGAACCCTTACAATGTTCTCATGGAAGACTTGAACGTCTTCCGCATGAATGCGCTCCATCCAGGCCTCAAAAGTTCCTCCGAACTCACCCGGATTAAGGGCGTAGATACACTCAAGCTCCGAGGTCCAGAGAATCTTATTTGTACTCATGTCCCATTCAAAGGCACCGATGCGTCCGGCCTCTTGAGCGAATGCAAGACGAGCTTCATTTTCTTTTAAGAGTTCCTGAGTGCGATGATGCTCAGTTAGATCCTGATAACTAATCGCTACTCCGAAAATTTCTTCAGTGATGGGATGCTTTACTGGATAATAACTCACTAGCCCCGAGATGGTTTGTCCCGGAGTATTTGCAGGGCCATGGTAAGGAATGTTCATGAGGGACTGCCCCGTTTCAAAGACCCGGTTCACCATCACTTCAACCACATCCGAAATATATGGAATCATTTCATTTAAAGTGCGACCTAAATGGCATTCCGCGGGCTGACCATTGATAGAAGCAAAGGCCGCATTAATTCGAATGTAACGGTATTGCTTATCGACGAGAGCAAAGCCAATGGGCGATTTTTGAATTGCTTGGTCGAGAATGGCCAGGGCCTCCTCTGCGACTTTCTTATGCTCAAGACTGATAAAATACTCAAGCTCTTTTTCCTGGGCCATCTCATGTGCTTCAACTACTGTGGCCATAAAATATCCACCAATGGCAGTACCAAAGGTCAGGCACTGGACCCAAAACAAATCAATTCCAGGGGCATCGGGAGTTGTCACCCAATGAGTGGAACGGAAGACGGCCATAAAGCCCATTATGATGGTTGCTACACTCACACCACGATAACCGAAACGAAGTGCGGCCCAACAAGCAAATGGAAGCACCAGAAAGCGTTTTGTTTCTTGTCCCTGGAAGGCCCAGTAGGAAATAAATCCCAGACCGATATAAAGAAGAGCGGCCTCAAAATAATTAGTTTTTCGTTCACGTCTCACAAAGAAAGTAAGAAGGAAGGGAGTAAAGATCAAAATCCCGAGAGAGTTTCCTACGAAAAGATTGAACCAAATCGAAGGCACTTCTTTCGTTCCGAAAACATTCCCCATGAACATGAAGGTCGTACTCATAGTACTTGAAACGAAAGGTGCTAGAAAAACGGCCGTACATATGAATCGGAAAATGTCCTTCGGTGTCTTAAAGCGAAACTTTCCTTTACCGATTGAATGAAGAAGCAAGGTCGCTATAAGCGTTTCTGATAAACAGGAGGCAGAAACACCAATGATCGTCACAGGTGCAGTAAAGTTTTGAAAAGAAAGTATCAAAATACCGGCCAGGAGACCGGGAAGAACTTGATAAGCGCCAAAAGCTAAAACCGCTGCAAGGGCAACTCCACTGGGAGGCCACAATGATGAGATTGCCGAGTTGTGAGTTGATAGTAAGAGACCGACCTTCCCAGAAAGGACATGAAGGACAGCGAGCACCACATTTAAGGCGATCTTCTGTTCCCAGCTAAGTTTAAAGCGGTTTTTATCAACGTACATGAACCGGGGAAGTATCAGTTTTTAAAACCCGGAGCAATCTTGTTAAGAAATCTTTAGTAATTAGGTGAGTAAAAATTACATACCTATATAGAATGTAGCAGGCTTTTAACCTCATCCGCATTCATGGCCCCAGATTGTCTTTTGATTTCCCTTCCATCTTTAAAAACGATGGTACATGGGATGCCACGAATACCTAAGGACCCCGAAAGGTTCATCTCGACCTCAGTATTGATCTTAACAAAGACAGCATCAGTACTTGTAAGCGAAGCCTTCTCGAATTCAGGGCCATACATTTTGCAAGGGCCACACCAGCTCGCCCAGAAATCAGCGATCACTGGTTTATCACTGATACGAAGGAGTTTATTAAACTCTTCCGTCGTCACATCCATCACCAGTCCATGAAAAGGAATAGGTGTTTTGCATTTTCCGCAAACAGCGTCCTTGGCTTTATCAGTTTGAATTCGATTAGCGGCCTGACATTTTTTACAAATAGCAAATGTGTGACTCATTTTTAATCCTTAACGCTTAATACACTACTCATCCTCTATTATATGCACCAAATTGCCCACGGCCAGATGTGAAGCATTCAATAACCGCCATAATTTGTGGCCTCCCACTTGCTTCTAAATAAGGAGTTAAATTTGAACCAGGAGGTCATATGAAAAAATTCGCTCTCCCCTTCATGACCGCAGCATTGCTGATTGTAGCGGCATGCAGTCATGATCAGAAAAAACAGGGGAAGGAGATCACAAGCTCGGGTTACACAATGAAGGTAACTAATGAGAGTGTGGCAGCTGTTACTAAGGATTGGCCCTTGGCCTCGAGAGCGGCCACCAATAGTATGATTAACAAGTATGGACTACCGAATATTGTCTCGGCCGATCAACTCATCTGGTACAATACGGCGCCATTCAAACGTACTGTTGTGTATAAGGACGAACTTAAGCATCAATTTCCTTATGAGCACTCAGATGTTCTTGTCCAAGTGGTGGACTATCGTGTTCCGCGAGACAAACTTGATGAGATCTCGCAACTTGATGGCTCACTCTTGGTTGATCGCACGAAAGGTGAATTAGCAGCAAGAAGTGATAAAGAAGAAATGAACTTCTTAGCACTCAATCTTGCTGATAAGGTCATCCGAGGTGACATGAGTGTTGAACAAGCGAAGAGCACCTATGAGAAATCAGCTCTCGCCTTCTCTACCGGAACATCAAATCGGTATCTGACCGGACTAAATTTCCGAGTTGAAGGAAATACCGCAGATCCAGGTTTAGGTGCAAAGGGGCAACCGGGTTCTCTTGAAGCTCAAGAAGAGGCCCACGATGCCGCAAAAAAAGTCGAAGAAATCCAAAGTAACTAAATTTAAGGGGCCACAACCATCCTGTGGCCCTTTTTTTAGAATTTAAGTGATGTGATTGGGCAAACGAAAGCTTCCAGACTTTTTCCAAAATCTGCTTCGAATTCTTCACGAGGAAGTTCCGCGATCTGATTAAAGCGAGACTTACGAATCTCTGCGACTAGATCAAAAGGAAGATCGGCCTCAAGAGAATCAATTCCACGAGGAAACTGACTCATCATTCCTCTGAAAGCACGAGCATAACCAAAGGCCTGATCCTGACGTTTAAAGCCTTCATAAAGTGCCGCCACGATCTCACCCTTCTCTTCCATTGAAAGAAGATTAGAGCCAGCAAGAGTTTCTCCCCAAGTATCCATGAATGGACCCACAGGAATTAAAAACTTGTATGAACGTCTTAGACACTTCGCCTGTCTCATCGACATGTGACGGTGATTTTCCACTGAAAGGAAGCGCTTATTCACCTGGCCCGCAAAGGCCAATATCGGTGAATAGTTAACATTTGGAATATGTCCTAGCTTATAGATTCTTTTTCTGAATGAATCGTCTTCCGGCATTTCCCACTGATCAATTACGCGGTCAAGGTCACCAAAGTTGTGGGCCATGAGTGCCGTTGAACGAAGGAAGTTTACATGGTCACGTTTCTCACGAAGTTCGATCAGAAGTTTTTCTTCTTTTTCGATTTCTGCGAGGATCACATTCGCCACTTCTTCCGCGAGTTCTGTTTTCTTATGTTTTACCAGAGCACAGTAAGCGCCAATCGCCACACTTAACCAAGTTCCTTCGTGGGTACTCATCACCTGACCATTGCCAGGATTGTAGGCCTTACGATTGGTGACTTGCTCATAGTCCCAGTTCCACGATTCAATCGTGATACGGGCCATGCGATCAATGTGTGCCTGGATTTCCTTATGCTTCCACAGACCTTCACGAATCTGGTTATCCACGTTGGTAGGAACAAACGTTCCGGCCGTGGTCCAGTGTGCGGCCATGCAGACATAGAAGTATTCTGTAAGATTAATATATTTAAGCGCGTTTAAGTTCTTTTTATAGAACACAAGCTTCGCAAGATAAGCGCGGTTCTTTCCTTCAAGGTTCAACTCACCTTTAAAAAGAAAGGGGGCCGTGACTTCGATATCTTTGAGAAGAAGATTAGGTGCAATACCATTAAGTTCTAAATCAGAGCGCAGGACTTTCTTTGCCATTAGGACCTTTTCGTAAACTCAGCTTCAATGGCATCGTCTTTATTGATTGCGCTATGTGGACGTGGCTCCTCTTGATAAGGACGAGCACCGCCACCCATGTTGCCCATATTGTAGGTGCGGAAAACAAAACGTTTCTTTCCACCAGTAAGTCCCGCTTTCTCCATGGTTTCACCACCAAGAGCTACGATCCAGCTGATTGTCACCAGTATCGGGTTAGTATGGAAGTAGGCCACCGTCGCTAAACTTGCCACAAGAACTCTTGGGCAAAAGAAGAAACCTAACCACCAAAAGAATCCACCGAAGGCCACTGACGAAAATAAAAGTGTGAGCCGTGGAAAAAATGTAATGAAGATCAAAAAGAACACGCCGTGCTTTTGGAAGAAGTCGACTGTTCCGAATGGAGTTTTAAAAATATCCATCATCATAGAAGTCGCAACTAATAGGATGAAAAATACCGCTATACCCTTAAAAATAATCGTTTTCATGGGGCCGATTTTACTCTAACGAGCACAGATGGGCCAAGGTTCTTTTTACCTATATTTCCAATAACCTAGATAGCCCTTTACGAGCGAAATAGCTGGTTCCAAGGTCTAGATTCCAAGGCTCAACTTTAGAGAGTTTTATGACAACTTTCTCTGACCGACAAAAATTCCGAATTAATTTTAGACCTTCCCGCATACTTAAAACCGATGAATACTCGTCGATTTTTGAATATATGCCCTTTTCATGTTTTTGCAGATTAAAGAGAACATAGTGGATGGCGTTCTTTGATGCTTGAATCGTCTTAAGCACATGCAGGTGATACCTCTCAACTTGAATTCTTCCTTTATTGAGTCCTTTGGCGAATGTCACTGTTAATGACCTCATTCCTGATGTGAGTATTTCATTGTTGGCCGCTTCAACAATGAGATGAATGTGATTGGATTGCATTGAAAAGTGTAAAATTCTTAGTCCCTGTCTTCTCGAATTGAGAATTGCCCTTTTCAAGATTCGAAGCGCATTCTTATTCCTGATGTAAGTACGAAATTTGAAATTGATATGAAGTGGAGTTCGGGAATTTACCTTTTCTCGTTCTCGGTGGGCAACACCTTTTGAATGAAGACGCTTTCGCCCTGATCCGGGACGTCTTCCACCATGAGAACCACGATAAATATTGAGCTTCAATTGCATATGCTTCCTTTTGAAAAGGGCATATGTAAAACGGAAAAGAGCTATATGAAGAGCTTAAAGTCGAATGAGGAGTTATTTGTTTCGACACTGAAGTTTAGTGGGATAAACCACAAGCCCCTGACAGCTTCGCTTCGGAATGTGCCCTAATTTCCATTCTCTATTTTCAATTTTTTGAGCAAGGGTAATGAACAATGGGGTCAGTTCTTTTTGAATGGCACCTGTCACAAGAGGTGGTTTGCGGCCATTGCCATCCGAATAACCACGAGCACACATCTCATATTGGAAAGCGACTTTTCCAGGAATGCGCTCCTCCAACATGCGGTAAAGCCCAGCGAGCATCCCAGTACGATCTTCTCCGGCTGTACAGTGGAAGAAAACACGTCCACCTTTTGCCTTAATTCTATAAATGAGATTCAAGGCCTCAACTGTCTGTTCACAGGCGAGCTCCATGGATTCGTATTCTTTCCAACGAAAAGGAATATGATAAGCATTAATGCCAAGACTATTTAGAGCGAGGATTTCTTTTTGTACTTCGTCTTTTACTTCATTTTTATAAATGATGACGTCTGAGATTCCAAAGTGCGCGAGCTCTTCAACGGCCGATTTTGGTTCCTTCCCACGAAACACATGTCCATGACGATCCACCTGGAAAGAATTTGGGATCGAAAGCCCCTCCAAAGCAAAAGCATTGGTACTTAGAATAAGTAGTGAAAGGATGAAGGTTTTCATGCCCTCTATTTAAAGGAACGGAGTCTTATTTAATAGAGAGGGTATAAAAACTACTCAAAAATAAGCTTGTCTCGCTTACGGGCCAGACGAGTGACGGTGTTAATAAGACCTACGTGACTGTAAGTCTGCGGGAAGTTACCCCACTGCCCACCATCATCGGAACTTAGATCTTCACTTAAAAGGCCCAAGTGGTTGGAGTGGATGATAATATTTTGAAGGCTCTTTTCTGCCTCATCCAGGCGATTCAGCACCAACAGGGACTCAATGTACCAGTAAGTACAAATTAGGAACGTAGCGTGAGTGTCACCAAAATCATCATGAGCGCGGTATCGATAGATCATACCTTCGGGAGTTAAAAGCTCCTGCTCAAGGCGCACGAAATGCTTCAACGTTTTTGGATCGCGTGGATCGAGGTAATTAAAAATAATCAGAAGAAAGGCACTGGCATCGAAGTATGAGACCGTTTGATCGGACATATAGCACTCAAACTCTTTTGAGTAACAGCGTTCAATGTTTTTCTCCGAGAGTTCAAGAATTTTCACGGCAAGATCAGCAAGCAGTTGATCACCATAGTGCTGAGCGATTTTTAGACCGGCCTTGGCACCTGCCCAGTGAAAGACATAAGTTTCTAAGTGCTTTTGCTGTTTGCCTCTAAATTCCCAAATCCCTGCATCGGGCTCATCCATTCTTGTCTCAATCTCTTTTAAAAGATTACGAATGGTATCAAGCGAGAGCATTTGTTCACGATGAATGATACGCTCATCCATATAAAGAGGAAGAAGACTCAGGATCACTTGGCCGAAAGAATCATATTGTTTTTGATAGTAGGCCGCGTTCCCTACTCTCACCGGTCCGTTCCCATCATATCCTTTTAGTGGAACTTCACGTTCCGTAATATCTGATTCCCCATTAATGCGATAAACCGGTTGGAGATTGCAAATATCGTAAAGAATATTGTGAATGAAGTGGAGATATCTCTCCGCTTCTTCAAAGTGACCTAAGCTATTCATGGCAGCGAGACTAAAATAAGAATCTCGTAACCAGCAGTAGCGATAGTCCCAGTTTCGGCCAGATCCCGGATACTCAGGAAGTGATGTCGTCCCTGAAGCAATGATCGCACCCGTGTCTTCAAATTGATGAAGCTTAATCGTAATCGCAGAACGGATCATTTCTTTTTGAAAGATATTTGGAATGAAAGTATCCTTGACCCAACCGCGCCAATAACGATTCGTTTTATAATAAAATTCTTCGAAGGTTTCTTTCAGTGGCGCTTCAAAAGGATCACCACCCGAGAGCACCATATAGATATCTTCCGTCAGCGTGAATTCTCGCTGTTCAATGATGTAAGACTTCGCAGCGTTGGTTGTAAGACGAACCGGATAATGTAGACCTTTATAATTGATATGATTTGATCCGACAGAAATTTCTGGTTTTTGTTCTCCATAATATCCGCGTGGATCACAGATGACTTTAATTCGTGGTTGTCCTTTGATCCTTCTCACTTTTCTAAAAAATTGCAGAGGCTTGTGGTAGCGATCATGAATACCAAAACGTGGAGCAAAGTCGATCACTTCAAAATCTCCATCTTCACAGAAAAAAGATGTGATTATACTTGCTGAATTTTCTACGTATTGTTGTTTAGTTTTAAATGGTTTACAGGGAACGACTTTGAATGTTCCACCTTTCTCATCATCCAGTAGAGAGCCAAAAATAAAACTTGAATCCATATACGGCCAGCACATCCACTGGACCTCACTATCGTCCTTGATGTACGCGATGTAGTGACAGTTTCCGGTGATCCCTAAGTTGTAGCGATGTGCCTTCTTCATAGTAGTATTTTAGATTATTATCCATGCTGATTCAATGTCGGAGGTTCCAATGTCACGATGCCTTCTCGTCAGTAACCGCTTGCCCGTTGCATTTAACTCAACACTTAATATCTTTACACCTAGCTCTGGCGGCCTAGTGTCCGCTATTAAAGGTCTTGATTCATCCAAAGTTGGCTTTGATTTTGAATGGATGGGAATAATGACCGATGATGTTGATGTAGAGAAAATTAATTCACTACGAACGACACCAGTCGGTAATCTTCCGAGTCATCCTATCATCGTGCCCAAAAAAAAATATGATCTCTATTATAACGAGTACAGCAATAACGTGCTGTGGCCTCTTCTGCATTATGAACGTTCGATGGTTCATAATTCTCAGGATGGATGGGAGGCCTACAAAGAAGTGAACCAATTAGTCGCAGATGCAATTGTTCAAGAGGCCCGAGATGACGACACAATTTGGGTCCATGACTTCCAACTTTTTTTAGTTCCCGGTCTGGTGAAAGATAAAAGGCCAAACTTAAAACTGGGATTCTTCTTACATATTCCTTTTCCAAGTTCGGAAATTTTCCGTGAGCTTCCACAGCGCAAAGAAATTATTAGTTCACTCATTCGTTGTGATCTGGTGGGCTTTCATGACCTTTCTTATTTAAATCACTTTCGTAGTTCAGTTCAACGAGTGTTGGGCGAAATTCCTTCAAATGATCGCATGTGGGGCGTGTATCCTATCTCAATCGATTCGCAACACTTTTTAGATTTGAGGAACAAACCTGAGACGTTGGAGTTCATCCATAAATACAAAGAAAATAAAAAAGAAATGAAATGGATTCTTGGTGTAGATCGCTTGGATTACATCAAAGGTCTATTACTCAAGCTCCAAACTTTTAAAGAATTCCTGAAACGTTTTCCTGAAGAGCGCGGTAAAGTTCAATTGGTTCAGATCGTGATTCCTTCTCGAACAGAGGTCCCTGAATATCAGGATCTAAAACAACAAATTGAGCAACTCGTCTCCAGCATCAATGGCCAGTATGGAACTCCGGCCTACACTCCTATTCACTATCTCTATCACTCAGTTTCAGAGGCCGAATTATCGGCCCTCTATCAATTGAGTGAGGTGCTGCATATTGGAAGCCGCAGAGATGGGATGAATCTAGTGAGTCTTGAATACATTATGTCTCAGACAGAAGAAGAACCAGGAGTCGTTCTTTTAAGTGAATTCACAGGTGCTCATTCCACATTAAGTTATGCGGTCTCGATCAATCCATGGAACATCAAAGATACTGTCATTAAGTTACGTGAGGCCCTTCATCATCCTCTAAGCAAACGCAAAGAAGAGATTGGTGCCATGAGGGATTTTCTTACTCATTATAACTCATCTGATTGGGCGAAAGTATTTCTGCGAGATCTGGTAAGAGAGCCAGTCGTTACCGATACCACGCTTACACTTCCTTCAGATGGAAAATTTAAATGGATGAATGATCTCGAAGGAAAGAAAATTCTCTTCTTCTGTGATCTTGACGGAACCCTTGCCCCGATTTCTTCATATCCGAAGGATGTTCGTCTTAATGGCAAGACCATCGAACTTTTGCAGATGATTTCAGAGAAAAAGAACTGCGAATTTGTGGTGGTGAGCGGAAGAGATAAAGAATTCTTAGAAGAGCAGTTCATCGATAATGATTTTGAGTTCCCGTTGGCTGCCTGCCATGGGGCCTACTCGTATTCTCCACAAGACAAGGTCTGGCACAATCAGATCCCGGGTGACACGACAAAATGGAAAGAATCGGTAAAAGATATCCTCGAGCTTTACACTCAAAGAACGCCCGGAAGTTTTATTGAAGATAAAGGTCACGGCATGACCTGGCACTATCGAAACTCTCCGAGAGAATTTGCAGACTTCCTCGCCAATAAACTCTTTTTTGAGTTAGAGGCCTCTCTCACAAATCAACCGGTGCAAGTAATTCGCGGAAAAAAAGTTATTGAGGTTAAATCTATTCACGCCAATAAAGGTTTCTTTGTTCAGCAGTGGATGCAAAACCAATCTGTCAAACCTGATGTGGTGGTTGCAATTGGTGATGACTCAACCGATGAGGACATGTTCCATGTGATCCAGGACAGAAAGGACATCTCGCCTTTTTGTATTAAGGTGGGACAAGAGAAGACCCAGGCCCATTACTTTATTAGAGAACAAAATAGCGTAAACCTCTTTCTGCAAAATTTCCTGAATAGTGTGGGGAATTAGGCATGAGGAACCTCCTCCCGAATCCATATCTTCTGGCCGTGGGGATCAGTCTCCTCTCTTTTTTCCTGGTTCTAGGATTGAAGGTTTTGTTCTCAACCAAAATTGGCCGTTTCATCGGAAGGCCGGAAAATAAATGGGACGACATTGTCGTTTTCACTGTTGAGAAGACCACCTATACCTTCATGGCAGGAATGGCGATTTATTTTGGTTTTCTAGCGCTTCCTCATTCTAAAAAGTGGTCTCATTATGGAGATCGCGCATTCTTTATTATTCTCATGTGGCAAGTGGCGATTTGGTCATATCACTTGCTGGATAAATGGCTCGCCTATGCAATCTACCGCCGTACCAGAACCAATCCCGCGGCGGCGAGTTCAGTCAGTCTGATTCGCCTCTTCTCCCGCCTACTGCTTTTCACGGCCCTTTTTCTTTTTACGCTCAGTAATTTAGGAATCAGAGTTACCACTATCATCGCCGGTCTTGGGGTCGGGGGTATCGCCGTAGCACTCGCTCTCCAAAAAATTCTGGGCGATCTTTTCTCTTCACTCTCTATTGTTCTGGATAAGCCATTCGTGGTGGGCGACTTTGTCGTTCTGGATCAGTACATGGGAGAAGTTGAAAAAATCGGACTTAAAACCACTCGCATTCGTTCTCTCTCAGGAGAGCAGATCATCATTTCGAACTCTGATCTTCTGGCCACCAGGATCCGAAACTATAAACGCATGCATGAGCGCCGCGTGGTGTTCTTTCTTAATCTCGTGCATGATTTAAGCGTTGATCGCTTAAAAGAGGCAGTGGGCATCATCACCTCAATCATTCACACCAAGAACCGCACTCGTTTTGAGAGATGTCACTTTATGCGAATCTGTCCCACTTCTTTTGATATTGAAACGGTTTTTTGGGTGCTTAGCGAAGACCATAACCTCTATATGGATATCCAGCAGGAGATCTTCTTGGAGATCCTTCAAGCCTTTAGTCAGGCGGGAATTGAATTTGCCTCTCCTATGCAAACAATTTATGTGTCAGAGAACGGACGCCCCTTTAACCAGCAAGAGCATAAGTCTGTAGATTCTATAATCTCTTAGCCCGGCCCTTTTCTTTTAATCGCATCTTCCTTTAAAATGTAAGTATGATTCTTCTACCCCTCATCTTTGCTGCTGTATCAGCACTTGCTGCTACTGAAGCGCTTAATACTTTCGAGAAAACATACCCTCGTGACAATACATTCATTTATCACAAAGGTAAGCGCCTGGAGCTTATGCTCCGTGGTTACAGCAAATTCACTGAACCAAGCGAGAGGGGCTTTGGAGAATATTTTTTCTATCGTCTAAAAGACAAGCCGAAGCTCTTCACCCTGAATGAACTTCGCTCTGATAGCTTTAAGTTTTTTTCTGGTACCGGAACTCTTTGCACAAAGACTCTGTGTTATCAGATCGATCAAAACAACATTGCCGTTTTACTCTTAAAAGAGAATCGCCCTTTTAAAGAAAAGCTCACTATTCAGTTCCTGGATTCATCTCTTAACCCTACCAGCTTCGTCGAGACAGAATATGTTACCGATAAGGCCGTAAGTCGCGTGGACGGTTTTGCGATTCGCACCTGGACAGAGTCACTTGAAAAAGACATGGGTCAGGTGAAAATCGAAAACGAAGATTACATCTATCAGGAAAGAGAATTCCCTAAATGGGTGGGCTACTCCACTCGTGGTTTTGAAGTTCTGCCACAAGACACATTCGTTAATTTTCCTTGGAAACGTTTCTTCAAAGACGAAGCAGACTTTTTAACTGCTGCTGGATGGAACGCCACTGATAAGAAATTCACTAAGAGCCTTCTGTTAGTGGGTGTAAATCACAAGGCACAAAAACGCTGTATCTTCCTCACCGATGTGAAGCAAAAGTTCACTGGTTCTGAGGGCTGGCGTTGTCAGACGATAAAAGCAGAATAAATCGAGAACAGCTCTTCTAATTTCCCTTCATACTGAAGATCGAGCCACGGGTGACGATCGGCAATGATTCTTTTCGTGAATTTCCCTCTCACCACAACTTTTACCGGACGCTTATGAGCGACCGCCTCAATTTGTTTGAGAGTGTAATCGATGTGCTCAACCTGGCCGTAGTCATAGATGAAATAGATATCTGCCAGAGGAAGTTCAAAAGATTTATCAAAGAGATCTTGAGTGATGAGTTGTGAACGGCTAAAACCCAGTTCTTTATAAACTCGATTTCCCTCATCTACTCTCGCCTTCACATATTCATAACCCGTAAATGAGTTCTTGATATACAGGCCACCAATCACAATACCCATGCGTCCATAGGCCGCACCAAGATCAATGATGTGCTGATAGGGTTTAATCTTTAAAAGCTGAAGAATGCGCAGGCACTCTGAATAAGGCGTTTGCAAAGTTTGAAGATCAAGTCCTACCCAAGTCTGAACGCCTGAGTGCAGAGTCGGGCCCCATGTCTCGTGAGAGCCATCAGGCTCAAAACCGCGGGCCTCAGCGACCATCATTTCTTCGATGTACTTTAAACGAAAACCAAGAATACGATCCACCATATTGGCATGCTGGCGGCGGATAACATCATTTGCTTTTGGAGTTTGATAAAATTCCGGATGGTGAGCGAGAAGTCTTCGGTCGCCCAAAGACAATTGAGTTCCCTCCAGACGTTGAAAGTCCGAAAGAGATTTTAGCTCCATCCTGGGGAAAAACTCTAATTGTAGCAAAACCTAATCCTTAAGTTTGACCTGACTGTATTATTTCATTTTTTCGGGAGTATAACCAATTTCTTCTAGTAGGAAAATTACGCGCTCGTCAGTTACGTTATCTACGGTCACGGTCTTATCTTGAAGATTAACTTCTACCTTGGCAGCTGGGTTCTCTTTGGCAAGTTCGGCCTTAATCGCCTTCTCACAATGCCCACAGCTCATATCACTTACTTTAAAAGTACTCATACGTCTCTCTTAATGCAGAATGTCTGGCTTCTCTTCAGAATCATCTGCTGATTTCTCTACCGAATCTAAAAACTTCCGTAGCCTTTGCACACCCACAATCAGGGCCTCTTCAGCAGTGTGCTGCTGATAGACAATATCTACGTGTTTAAAGATTTTGTGAGATTCCTTATTAATTATGTCCACTTCTGCATGAAATTGTTCTTTAACTTGATGCAGAGTAATCCGACCTAAAAGGTAAGGATTATTTTCTAGCTCAATATATCTTTCTTGTGGGTAATCACTCATATTTCATTAAATTTGCCTCCGTTTGGGACGAAAAGTCAATGATCCCAAACCTTAGGAGAACCTATGAAATTCGTTACTTTCGCTCTAGCGCTTGCACTTACAACTGTTTCTGCGTTCGCACACAACCATGACGAGAAAAAGAAGCAAGGTCATGATAAAGAACACCAGCACGTGACGACGGAAGCTGCCGATCATTCTCATGACGAAGCTCACCACAAGGCCCATGATCACAAGGCCCACCATCCTGAGCACGTTGATACAAAAACGCCAGCTAAGAAGAAGTAAATCAACAAAGGGTGAGAGTCTATGAACTCATTACAAAAAATGTTTCCAAGCCTCACCCTTTTCTCTGACCTGAATTGGGAAGCAGTGACTGAAGAGTACGAAAGAGATTACATTGATCTTTCATTTCCCGAATACCTTCAGCAAAAGACTTTAGATGGAGATTGCCCTCCCTATCTGTTTGAACTCGCTTTCTATGAACTTGCGCTTTTTGATGCAAAAACTTCGATTGAACCTTTTCCTCATCAAGCAGGCATTTATTTAAATCCCACTGCTCTCTTTCTAAGTCTTGAATTTGATGTTTCGAAAATGTTAGAGCAAGCTTTGGCAGGCGAGATTGAAATCATTGAACGCCCTCATGTGCTTTGTCTTTTTAGAGACACTCACAACAAACTTCATACAATGGAACTAGATGAAGACGCGTTGGAGCTTTTGCAGTTCCTGGAAGATGGGCCGCAGTCAACTCGCGAGTTTGTCCAGAATGAATCGCAGTTTGAATTTCTAAAGAAGAAAGGTCTCATCATCGAGATTTCATAGCTTCTGAATTCTTCCGAATTCAAATTGAGAAAGCCCTAATTCATCATTATTGAATTTCCATCCAAATTCTGTGGACTCTCCAACTGGCCAGAGATTTCCCTTTGCCTCGAATAATGCAGGATCCGGAAAGATCAAAGGTTCTGTTGCACCAAAAATATAAGTTCCACCAGATTTTAGTTTCTGCCACAGTTCCGGAACGACTCTCGCCTCGCCAAATACCACCACGTGATCAAATGAATTCACATCAGGATTTATCTCTGTTCCTGATGAAAAATACTCACGATAGTAATCGAGGATTTTTTTGGGGTCTTCTGCATGGGTCACGCTGCGGGAAATGAATTGCAGTCCCACCACACCCAAGGCCCCCATGTTTTTGGCGTAGACCGCACCTTCAGAATCTATTTGCCCGATTAAGAAAGCAATCTTTGCATCCACTGAAACGAACGGAGAAAGCCCGAGAGGATCACTCAAATCAAAGAGTGAAGTCATTGAAAACGTAGGGCCCATATAAAACATGGAAGGTGACCAAAAACTTGGAAGGAGCGTTTTTGGTTTGGCTTTTAACTTCGCATCTGGATTTTCGATTAAGACCTGCATTCAAACTCACCTTTTTTACCTAAGTTCCGAAAAGTACGAGGTAGGAGTCTCATATGATGAAAACATTTTTCGTCCTGTCTATTGTAATGACTTTTTCTTTTATGGCCCAAGCTAAAAGTTTGGAACTTAAAAAAAGTTCGGGAACTATCTTTATTCAGGAAAAATCTGACTGGAAACTCAGTCGAGATTTATTCGGTATGCCTTTCATTTATTTCTCGCCGGAATCAAATGGACAGCGATCAAATATTTCTTTCACGGACACCGGAGCGGAATTGGAGTTGGATATTAACTCTCTTTCTTCCAATCAAAAGTCCTATGAGAACAATAAGAAGGCCTGGGCGGATAAAGTTGGTGCCACTCCTCGCTCATTTGTTCCTTATAAAGCAACTGTGAATCAACATGGTCATCGTGTTCATTCCATCGGCTTCTCTTATGTTCATGAAGGGAAGACCTATCTTGAAAAATCAAACTACATTCAATGCCGTGGCAAACTCATTTTCGCGAAATCTCTAAGACTTCAGGAAAATGAAAAGCATGAGAAGGATTTTTCTGATCTCATTGGCTCACTAGATTGTGGAGGGGTGTAACATGAAACAAATTCTTTCATTCCACCTCGCTCTTGTTCTTCTTGTCACTTCCCTATCTGGCATTGCTCCTGCGTTTGCAGAAGCCAAGAAGGCCGCTGCACCGGTATCAACATGTGAAAACGGCGAATGTATTCCAAAACTCGTTGATAAACTTGAAGACCTGACTAAAGTCTATGAAGATGGCTGTCTTCCTTCTGAAGGCAGACGTCCGGCGGATCTGAAAAGTTATTATGAGGAGAACGGTTTATCTGAGCAGTGTTGGAGATACATCACAGAGATCAATCATCTCGAAGCTGAATTACAAAAACATCAAAACCGTCTTGAAGCAAGACTTGGTTGTGAAAGTGGAGACTGTAAACTTCCTGATCAGGAAGACAGTTTAAACTCGCAAATTAAAGAACTCTCTAAATCTCAGCAACAGCTAAGCTGTACTGAACCTAAAAAACAGGCCATCAAAAATCAATGTGGCAGTGATATGACATGTGCCCTGATTGCTGGTGCCATGGGTATCGGTGGTTATGTTGCGGAGATGATGGTTCCGGAAAACGCTAAACCAAAAAACTGTCACCTCGGTGATGATAGCTGTACAACGCAACTTGCGACTGGATTTTTAAAGGCCGCCATCTCTTTCTTTGAAGGAGCTTGGGATCTTTTAAAAATGGCCGGGAAAGCAGCTGGTAAGCAGATGGGTAAATTCTGGGATTGGGTAAGCGGAGCTGAAGATCACTCTTCTACTGCTCAACTTGCTCTTGCTCGCGCTTCAGAAGATCCTGGCTTCTTCGATATGTTGACCAATGACTTCTCCGGCACCATGAAGAAAGTGTGGACCGGTCTAGTGGCCTCTCTAAAAGAGTGGCTTAAAACAGACGTCTTCTGTGAAAAGTGGGAAAAAGTTCCGCGCTTCAGTAAGTGTCTCAAACCGACTGATAGCTTTGACTGTATTTCATGTAAAGCGATGGTAAATGGTCTGTGTTCTGTTACGGGTACTCTCGTGGCAGAAGTAATTCCTGCCTTTTTAACTGGTGGTCTTCTTACTGCCGCAAAACACGGAGCTAACGGGGCCGCTAAAATCGCGAAGCTCTTTAAAGTCTCTGACAAGAGTTTACAGGCGATTAAAAATTCTCGTGCCGCCAAGGCAGCAGTAGAAGCTGGTAACAAAGTCGATGACATCTTAAAACTTACGAATAAGGCCAAGGCCGCAAAAGCAACTGTGGCCGCGTCTCTTGCTTCAATTAAAAAGTATCTTCTCTCGCCTGCTCGTAAAGTGGCGAAGAGTGCCTATGGTGTGCTTGCTGAAGCGATGAAGAAAGGAAAAGTCTTCTTACAAGACACTGGCACTGGCAAGATCATCGTCTTCGGTGGTAAGGCCCTCAAAGCAACTGGTCGCGCGGTTATTTATCCAATTGATAACCCTCTTACGACTCTCGCCTTTAAATCAGGTGCTAGAACTTTTGATAAGGCCTTCACTCTAGGTGCTCCTCGCTTGGCGGTTTCGACTGCGGCGACTGCGGCCATCACGAAGGGTGAGAAAGGCACGGAAACACTTCTTGCTAAACTTGAAGAAGCACGAGTTAAGAAGAAAGACACAACGAAACTTGAAGAAGAACTTCTAAAGAAGGTCGAACCAAATCGACGTGCTCTTCTGGAAAAAGTTCTTGATGATGAAAACGCCGATTTCTCAGATATCGTAAGAAACCTCTACCCTGAACTTCAGTATGGAAATCTCGCGAAGAAACTTTCGGCCGATAAGGTCCTTGCTGCTGAGAAAGAACTCTTCATCACCATTGAGCAAATGCCAGACGGCGCTCGTAAGGCCGCTCTCCTTAAACGTTATCAAGCTCACGTCGTACAAGGCGAAGCACGCTCTAAGATCATTAAAGACAATGCTCCTACTTATAAAAAGATCATTGATAACTCGCAATTAAAACAAGACGAACGCTTTAAAGAGGCCATGAAGATCACCAAGCGTGAAGTGGTCTCTCCTGAAGAGAAAGCAAAACTTCAGAAGGCCCTGGAAGACGCTCACCTATTTGGTGAAGGTAAGGTCTTTGAGTACAGCTGGTCTGAACTCCGCGAGAAGTACCGCATTCTGACTGATGGTGGTTTCACAAAAGATGAAGCTGATCTTCTGATCCGTGCCGGTCTTGCCGGTCGTCCACCTGTGCGTGAACTGGTTCAACCTGGTAACACACTTTTTAGTGGTTTTGCGGAAGACATCACTAAAGGAAACTATCTCGAGCAGAAGGACCAACTCTTTAAACTCATTAAAGAGAAAAATCCGGATTCTTCCGGAAACTTCATTCAAAAAGTCCTGGGTTACAAAAAGACCCCTTCTAAGGAGATCACTGATAACTTAGAGGCGCTTTATTTCATTGATTATCAGCACACAGTGCCTGAGCTGGAAACATTCCTTGATGGGACTAAACAGCTGAGCAAGGGCCAGCTCACGACTCGCTATGAAAAAGAGGCCTTTGAGAATTTCAAAAGTGCCCGTAGTTATCTATTAGAACAGAAACCGGCATTCACGACCGAAACATTGAAAGAAGTGCACAAGCACATGATGAAGGGTGGGATTGAAAACATTCAATCTTCTCAGATCGGTACTTTCAGAACGGCCGAAGTGTACGGTAACGTTCCTGAAAGTTACGCCATTGATGCGAGTATCAGAAATGAACTCCAAAAGAATCCTTACATTACTTGGATTGAAAATGGTAAGACAGCCGAAGGTAAATTCCATGGTCGTGCCTACTACCCTAATGCGACAACCATTAGTAAAGAAGGTCTTGACCTCGTTCGTGCTAAACATCCTCAACTCGTCGTTGACATTGAGAAGGCGCAACAACCTTACCTCAAAGCAAAGGCCGTTGCAGAAGAAATTAGTAAGCTTGGTGCCCTTGAAAGACAGACTCCTAAGGGAAAAGAACTACAAGCTCAGCTCGATGCTCTTAACAAAGAGTATACTGCCACTCAGAAAGTTCGTCAGGAACTAAGCGGCAAGCTTGTTAATGCCATGGTGGACGATCTGATGGATTGGTTCACTCGTGAGCGCACTCTCATTGGAGACATTAATACGCCTGAGAAACTTGATGCCTATGTAGACCTGGTGGCGAAGTTCCAACGTGACCTTGTGTCGATTCACCCATTCGCCAATGGTAACGGCCGCTCGACTCGTGAGTTCGGTCTTTCATATGCACTCATGAAAGAAGGCTTCCCGCCTCCGCGTATTATTGATCCAAATGCTGATATCTACCGCAGTCTTGATGAATGGAAGAAGATCGTGAAACACGGTATTCTTGCCACTGACTTCCTAGTCGATGATATGACGGAACGATTGAAGTTTGGTCTTACAGTTGAAAATTCAACTGAACTTATCACTCCGTTCACACGTCCTCCGGTCAAGATGGATCTGAAAGGTGCTTCTAAGAATGCCACTAAGATGGAAGGTGTTGAATACATCGATCCACGTCTTTACCGCGAGATCGTAAAACGTGAAATGAAGGCCGATCCTACTCTGAGTGCGCAGTTTGAATCTGACCCAGTTGGTGCATGGGACAAGCTTCATAAAAAAGCAGAAGCGATTTACGCTAAAAATAACATCTACTATAAACACCCTAAGCACGGCATTGAACGTGTTGAGATTGGATACGTAGATGACGACTTCAAACAGCTCTATGGTAAATCGAGTTACGATAATAAAGAGCTCTTTGATTTCAAAATGAAGACCTGGTACTCAGATCAAATCACGTGGCGAGGGCTCGCCTCTAAACATGCAGTAAAGACTGAACCTGAAATCCTTCAGATGTTTAAAGAGTTGTCGGGCCACAATGCTTCGAACGCCGTAGTTGGAAAACTTCGAGGAGATGGTTCACCTGAAGCGGTCAGAAAGGCCGCTTTGGAAGATTTTGAAAAATATAATAACGATGTCTTTGGTGACGGTCTGATTAAAATGGCAAAAGACCATTCGGAAACGGGCCCAATGTATGGAGTGAGTTACGGCTACTCTACTTCGAAGAACCGTGAAGTTGGTAAGGCCTTCGCTATGGGTGCCATGGTGGTTGGTGAATATGGATCTCACCGTGCTCCTGAACTTCAGGCCCTCCTCAAGTCTCGCGTGCTAGTTGGTGCACGTAAGGCCCATAAAGATGTGGATCTCACTCGTCTTAAACAAGTAAGAGAAGACTTTTCTTATAAATACGGACGTCAGCAAGAAGTTATGGGTATTGGAGCGAGTGATCCAGACTCGATCTCAATCATCCAAACCATTAATGCTGAAGGTGGCGTTGATCTGACTTATCTTAGAAATCCAAAACAACCGGATCAGATCTGGGTGGTTAAGGGTGATATCGATCCGAACGATACACCAAAACCTGAGCAGCTTGTAAAAACGATCAAGTTAGAGCGTTAATTACCTGAACAAATCTATAACAAATGAAAGGGGCCCTTTAAGAGGGCCCTTTTCTTTGGGAAAATCTTCTTATGAATCAACTCTGTTGGATAAGAAGAGACCTCCGTTTACATGATCATGCCGCCCTCTCCGATGCTTTGGAGAAAGGTGAAACCACAATTGTCTTTGTCTTCGATCCATTAATCCTGAATAAGCTCAAAGACACTCAAGATCGTCGCGTGACTTTCATTTATCAGTCATTAGAAGAAATGGAGAAAGAGGTTCAAAAGAAAGGTTCATCCATCATCATTCGCTATGGTGATCCGGTTGAAGAGATTCCAAAGCTTGCTCAAGAACTGAAAGTGTCTCGTGTGGTTTCAAATCGGGATTACGAACCCTACGCCAAAGATCGCGATACTAAAGTCGGAAAAAGACTGGCAGCGATGAATATTGCCTTCGAGCAATTTAAAGACAGTGTCTTTTATGAGAAACGCGAAGTCTTAACGAACACTGGTGGCATCTACAAAGTGTTTACTCCTTATAAGAATAAATGGATTGAAACCTTTGAGTCTCACGACAAAATCATTTCAAATTTTTCTTGTGATCTTAAAAAGCTCAGAGAATTTAAAAATCCTAAAAGTATTCTCAATCACAATTGGTACCAGGACATTGGCTTCATTGAAACACCTCCTCTATTAATTGGAGGAACGAAGGCGGGTCTCAAACGTTTAGAAAACTTTGAAGGAAAGCTTGACGGTTATAAAGAGGACCGGAATTTTCCGGCGATCAAAGGCACTTCTTATCTTTCGGTTTACATCCGTCATGGAAACATTTCTATTCGCGACATGGTTCGCATGGCGACTTCTCAGTCTTCAGAAGGTGCCCGGACCTGGTTATCGGAAATTATCTGGCGCGATTTTTATCAAATGATTCTCGATACTCATCCTTATATTGTGAAAGAGGCATTCAAACGCGAATACGATCAGATTAAGTGGTTGGGTGAACCAAAACACTTCAAGGCCTGGTGTGAAGGTGAAACTGGCTTTCCTATTATAGACGCGGCCATGCGCTGTTTTAATCAGACCGGCATGATGCATAATAGACTTCGGATGGTGGTGGCCTCATTCCTTTGCAAAACACTTTTAATTGATTGGCGCAAAGGTGAGCAGTATTTCGCGGAAAAACTTTTGGATTACGATCTCGCCGCCAACAACGGAGGCTGGCAATGGTCTTCAAGCTCTGGCTGCGATGCCCAGCCCTATTTCCGCATCTTTAACCCCTATTCTCAGAGTGAAAAGTTCGATCCCAAAGGAGAATTCATCCGTCAGTGGGTTCCAGAGCTTGCTCACCTGAGTGCCAAAGAGATCCATCAACCTGATCTAAATCATGCTCCTGATTATCCTCTTCCAATTGTAAGTTATGAACTCAATCGCCAACGTTGTTTGACTATGTATTCAGTTGTTAAAAATGCCAAATAACGCTTTGTATTAGTCGGCTAAAAAAATCAAATTCTCGACTGACAACTTGTTCAAATCTGGTACTCTAAATTCAATTAAATTCAGACGTATATCCATCCATTTCTTTCGTTTTTCAAAGGGAGTTCTTTCGTATGATGACATCTGCTGTTAATCATTACCTCGGTTCTTCCATCGGTAGAAAACAGTTAGTGGCCGTTACTGGTCTACTTCTCTGCGGATTTCTTGTGGGTCACCTCTCAGGAAACTTTTTACTTATGGTCGGTCCGGATGCTTTCAACCTCTACAGTCACAAGTTGATTTCACTAGGCGCACTTCTGTGGCTTATTGAAGCTGGTCTTGGTCTGGTTTTCCTGGTTCACCTTGGTCTTGCTATCAAGCTTACTATCGAGAACAAAAAAGCTCGCGGTGTTCAAAAATACGCGGTTAAGAGAAACACTGGCCGTGGAACGACATTCATGTCGGCAACGATGCCTTACACTGGTCTAGTTCTTCTTGTGTTCATCATTCTTCACCTTATGAATCTTAAATTCGGTGCTTATTACGAAACTACTGTTGGTGGTGTTGTAATGAGAGATATCTATCGCACGACGATGGAATACTTCGCGAATCCAGTAAACGTAGCTTGGTATGTAGTAGCAATGGTATGTGCTGCTCTTCACACTGCTCACGGTTTCGCTTCTGCGTTCCAATCACTTGGACTTAACCACGGAAGATATTATCCAAAAATTAAACTTATCGGTTACGTGTATGCTGTAGCAGTTGGCGGAGGCTTTGCTTTCCTTTCTGTATGGGCGTATCTGAAGGGAGTGTAATATGACTATTAATCTAGACGCAAAAATCCCTGCTGGTGAACTTAAAGACAAATGGGACAAGCATAAATTTGATATGAAACTTGTGAACCCAGCTAACAAGCGTAAGTTCACAGTAATCGTAGTTGGTACTGGTCTTGCTGGTGGTTCTGCTGCTGCAACTCTTGCAGAACTTGGTTACAACGTTCTTTCATTCTGTATTCAAGATTCACCTCGTCGCGCTCACTCGATCGCAGCTCAAGGTGGTATCAACGCTGCTAAGAACTATCCTAACGATGGTGACTCAATTAAGCGTCTTTTCTACGATACCGTTAAAGGTGGAGATTACCGCGCACGTGAAGCAAACGTTTATCGTCTTGCTCAAGTGTCGACGAACATCATCGATCAGATGGTTGCTCAAGGTGTTCCATTCGCTCGTGAATACGGCGGATACCTGGATAACCGTTCATTCGGTGGTTCTCAAGTTTCTCGTACATTCTACGCTCGCGGACAAACTGGTCAGCAGCTTCTTCTTGGTTGTTACTCAGGCATGATGAAAATGGTGTCTAAGGGCAAGATTAAGATGTTCAACCGTCGCGAGATGATGGACCTTGTAACGATCAACGGTAAAGCACGCGGTATTATCGTTCGTAACCTTCTTACTGGTGAGCTTGAAAGATACGCAGCTGATGCTGTTATCCTTGCAACTGGTGGTTACGGTAACGTTTACTTCCTATCTACAAACGCCATGACATCAAACGCTTCAGCAGCGTGGAGATGTTATAAGCGTGGTGCTGCTTTCGCTAACCCATGTTTCACTCAGATTCACCCTACTTGTATTCCAGTTCACGGTGACTACCAGTCTAAGCTAACACTTATGTCTGAATCACTTCGTAACGATGGTCGCGTATGGGTTCCAAAAGCTGTTGGTGACAAACGTAAACCGGAACAAATTCCTGATGAAGAGCGTGACTACTACCTAGAGCGCGTTTACCCTTCATTCGGTAACCTTGCTCCACGTGACGTTTCTTCTCGTCAAGCTAAGTACCGTTACGATGAAGGTAAAGGCGTAGGTCCAACTGGCCAAGCTGTTTACCTTGATTTCCGTGATGCGATTAAGCGTGATGGTAAAGAAGTGATTGCCGGCAAATACGGTAACCTTTTTGAAATGTATGAGCGTATTACTGGTGACGATCCTTATAAGACACCGATGATGATTTATCCTGCGGTTCACTACACAATGGGTGGTCTATGGGTAGATTATAACCTTCAGTCGACAGTTGAAGGTCTTCACGTTCTTGGTGAAGCAAACTTCTCTGACCACGGTGCAAACCGTCTAGGTGCTTCTGCACTTATGCAAGGTCTGGCCGATGGTTACTTCGTAGCTCCAAACACAATCTCTAACTACCTTGCTTCAACTCCACTTGAGAAAGTGACAATTGAAGACAACGCATTCAAAGATGCTGAGCAAGCAGTAATGCTTCAGACGTCAAAACTTCTTGGCGTTAAAGGTAAGCGTACGGTTGATGATTTCCACAAAGCTCTTGGCCACATTATGTGGGAGAAAGTGGGAATGGCCCGTAACGAGAAAGGTCTTAAAGAAGCAATCGATGGCATCAGAAAACTTCGTGAAGAATTCTGGAAAGACGTTAACGTTCCAGGTGACACAGGTAACTTCAACATCGAACTTCATAAAGCAACTCGTGTAGCTGACTTCCTTGAACTTGGCGAGCTTATGGCCCTAGACGCTCTTGAGCGTCGTGAGTCTTGTGGTGGTCACTTCCGTGAAGAATACCAGACTCCGGATGGAGAAGCTCAACGTGACGATGAAAACTTCGCTCACGCAGCTGTTTGGGAATACACAGGTCCAAACTCAAGCCCGATTCGTCACAAAGAAGAATTGAAGTTTGAGAATGTTAAACTAGCTACTCGTTCTTACAAATAAGGAGAGCCCCATGGCTTCTGAAAATACAATGACTCTAAACCTGAAGATCTGGCGCCAACAAGGCCAGAACGCTGAAGGTAAACTAGTAGACTACCGTGTAGATCACGTTAGTCCTGATATGTCTTTCCTTGAAATGATCGACGTTCTTAACGAGCAACTAGTTCGTAAAGGCGAAGATCCAATCGCTTTCGATCACGACTGTCGCGAAGGTATTTGCGGTATGTGTTCAATGATGATTGACGGTAAAGCTCACGGCGGTTTCAAGAACACGACAACTTGTCAGGTTCACATGAGACTTTACAAGAACGGCGATACAATCGTAATCGAGCCGTTCCGTGCTCAAGCTTTCCCTATCATCAAAGACCTTACAGTTGATCGTTCTTCGATTGATAAAGTAATGATCAAAGGTGGATACATCTCTGCTAACACTGGTAACGCTCAGGATGCGAACGCAATTCTTATTCCTAAGCCAGTTGCTGATGAAGCAATGGATGCCGCTGCTTGTATCGGTTGTGGTGCTTGTGTTGCTTCTTGTCCGAACGGTTCAGGAATGCTTTTCATGGGAGCGAAAATCTCTCAACTTGCACTTCTTCCACAAGGTCAGCCGGAAGCTCCTCAACGTGCCCTTAAAATGGTTCAGGAACACGACATGCTTGGTTTCGGTAACTGTACGACTCACGCTGAGTGTGAAGCTACTTGTCCGAAAGGCATTTCAATCGAGCACATCGCTCGCATGAACCGTGAATACCTTAAAGCGGCCTTCTCGTACCACGAGAAGAATCGTTCTGAAGGTGGAGCATAATTCTTTCCATAATGGGGTCCGAAAGGACCCCTTTTAGTATGAACAGATTTTTTCCAATTCTCATTCTCATCCTCGCCATGTGCTCCATTCAATTCGGGGCCTCTGTCGCTAAAAAACTCTTTCCTATCGCCGGAACTGCGGGAGCTTCATCTCTGCGTTTGATGTTCGCGAGTATCATGATGGTTTTAGCTTTTAGACCCTGGCGTGTGAAGTTCTCTCAAAACGAATGGAAGAGTCTTGCTTTATATGGAGTCTCATTGGGACTCATGAATCTTTCTTTTTACTACGCTCTTCAAAAAATCCCTCTAGGGATTGCAGTGGCGCTAGAGTTCACTGGTCCACTCGCAGTGGCGATCTTCTCTTCAAAAAGAAAGATTGATTACCTTTGGGTCGTACTTGCAGCAGTTGGTATTTTTCTTCTCTTACCAAAGTCAGACGGCCCGGGTGCACTTGATCCCATGGGAATGTTCTTTGCACTTCTCGCGGGATTTTTCTGGGCCCTCTATATTATCTTCGGCAAAAAAGCAGGAGACAGTCATAGCGGTGGAATTGCTTCTGCCATGGGAATGGGTTTTGCTGCCATCGTCGTACTGCCTTTTGGTCTTGCGGTAGATGCATCCCGAATGTTTACCGCCGAAGCTCTGCCTCTTGGTCTATTCATCGCCCTTTTTGGCAGCGCCATCCCTTACTCGCTTGAAATGATGGCCCTCAAAAAAATGCCCACAAAAACATTTGGTGTCCTCATGAGTCTTGAGCCCGCGGTCGCGAGTTTAATGGGACTTATCTTTTTAAGTGAGCATTTATCTCTGCTTCAATGGACGGCCATTATGTGTGTCATCATCTCTTCATTGGGCAGCACCCTCGCATCGACAGAACAACATTGAAGATGCAATGATCCCTCCGCCGGAGGTGACCATGCGTTGGATAATCGCTTTGATTTTGCTTCTATCCGGAATCGATGCCTTCTCTGAAACGAACAATGAAAGGATTAGTTCCATTAAGGAATTAAAACGCTTCGTCTTTGGTTCCTGCAACAATCAGAATGATCCTCAACCTCTCTGGAATGAGATGGCGAAAGTAAAACCTGATCTTTTTATCTGGGGTGGAGACAATGTCTATGCCGACAAACAGAATAAAAACTTAAAGGCCGCTTTTGATAAGCAGAATCAAATTCCGGATTACATTCATTTTAAAAAGAAATTTCCCTTCATCGGTATTTGGGACGATCATGACTTCGCCACTAACAATGCTAATGGACACTTCGAGTATAAAGATCGCAGTCAAAAACTCCTCTTGGATTTTTTGGAAGAACCAGCAAACTCACCTCGGCGTAAACAACAGGGCATCTATACCAGTTACACTTTTGGTAAAACGAAATTCATCCTTTTAGATAATCGCTATTTTATGGATGTGGAAACCCATGCTCCAATGTTGGGTGGAACTCAATGGCAGTGGCTCGAAGAAGAACTGAGACGTTCCACTTCAAAACTCACTTTCATCATGGCGGGCCTCTCCATCCTCTCACCAGTGCACCCATTTTCGGATGGATCATGGGCCAACTATCCCACCGAGCGCGATCGCTTGTTAGAATTAGTTGAGAAACATCGAGCAAAGGGAGTTGTTTTCTTAACTGGTGACATGCATTTCTCCAGCATCTTTCATCGTCATGGCCATCTGGAATTTATGTCGAGTGGAATGACTCACAGAGTGCCACAAGTACTCTGGTGGTATTTAGGGCGCCGTTATGAAACCTCTTTCTTTGGTTTAAATTACGGACAAGTCGATATCCAGTGGGAAGGTTCAGTGCCGCTTGTGACCATGATGATTCGTGATCGCTACGGCAACGAGTATCACAAGAAGACATTTCGCTTTGAGAAGAACGATTGGTTCGAAGCACCATCCAATTCTGAGTAAATAGTGCAAGGATTCCCTCCCACCCAGGAGGCCATATGCAAATCTTTGCACTGCTCTTACTGCTCTCACTTTCTTCTTTCGCTCAAACCAATCACGACCGACTCTCCAATCTCACCACCATCAAACGTTTCGCTTTCGGCTCCTGCAATGATCAGAATGACAAACAGCCTTTGTGGAACGACGTGATTAAACAAAAACCTGATCTTTGGGTCTGGGGAGGAGACAACATTTACGCAGATTGGGGAAAGTCAGATGCATTGGAGCGGGCCTACAAAATTCAAAATGCCAAACCCGATTATGCAAAATTTAAATCCATGACCCCTATGATCGGAACCTGGGACGATCATGATTACGCTTACAACAATGCCGATGGAAATCTTGCCTTCAAAAAAAAGAGCCAGTCCCTCCACTTGGATTTTTTTGATGTGCCGGCCGATTCTCCACGAAGACTTCAAGAAGGAATTTATACGAGCCATCAATTTCTGGGTGAAGGCGGACAAAAAATAAAATTCATCATTCTTGATAATCGCTATTTTAAAGACGTAGATCCAAAAGCACCAATGCTCGGAGAAACTCAATGGCAGTGGCTCGAGGATGAACTTAAAACGAGTACCGCTGATTTACATTTTTTTGTCGTGGGCCTCTCAGTCTTCTCACCTACTCTTCCTTACACCGAAGAATGGTGGCATTACCCGAAAGAAGTAGAGCGCATGCAAAAGGTTTTAAAAGACGTGAAGGCCCCCGTTTTTCTCACTGGTGATAAACACTTCTCGAGTATTTTTAAATATTGGGGCCAATTAGAGTTTCTCTCCAGTGGCATGACCCATACAGTGAATCGCAAGGCCTGGTGGTACATAGGAAGAAAATATCCAAAAACATTTTTTGGTATCTCTTACGGACAAGTGGATATCTCTTGGGCAGATAGTATGCCGATCTTAAAAATGTCCATTCGAAATGCTTCCGGCAGAGACATTCATCCAACGACCTGGAGATGGGAGAAAGGAAATTGGATCAAATGAAAAGGGCCAGGAGTTTCCTCCCGGCCCCCAAAAGGGAGTATCACTTGAGCTCTACGAAAATGCCTTCGTATTGCTTCTCAGTGTCTGGTTTCTTGGCGTTCATGATTTCACCTTGAAGCATCAGTTTGCTTCCTAGTTTGATATTCATGCGCATGTTTTTCTTCTGAGGCTCATTCTGAATGAGACCTTTTAGATCAACACTTAGAGCGGCCTTGTTTTCAACCTGACCGAGTTCAGCTTTTGCACTTGGGTATTCTGCCTTCGCTTCAGCAATTGTTTTTAACTTCGTAAGAAGCGAGTTATGAGTAATTTGAAGATCCACTGAACCTTGCGAGCTCACCCCACCTTCCATCACCACAATCAATTTTTGAGACGCGGCCTCAATATGTGCACTTTCAATGGCAGTCGGGAAAGAAATAGGAAGCATACGCGCCTCTAACACTTCCAGAACCAGAGAACCTTTGAGCACGATTTCTTTTTCAGTAGCAGAAGCAATTTTGACTTCTTTCTTTTTAAGCACCACGAATGCCTGTGGTTCTTTAAGAAGCTTGGCCTCCATCGCGAATGCAGTCATCGCAGGAGTTGTTTCTTTCACCACCACACTCATTGGGAACTCTTCCACCAGACCGTTAGTCAGGATTTGAACGTTCACTTCGGAGCGAATGGTCTTCTCAGATGTACGGTTTTCCATGCGAGTTTGAGTACATGCATAAGACTCAGATGAGTATTGAGTTTCCATGCCACAAACGTTTTCAGAGTAAGGAATATCAGTACACTCACGACGGCTTGGAACTGTTTCACAACGACGTCGAGTCACAGAATCACATTCCTGATCAGTATAAGTTACGCTTCGACATACACGCTCTCCCGGTACGTCATGACAGGCCATGCCTCCACCAACTTCTGTACAGTGCTCACCCGGTCTCACATCAGTACACACACGACGTCCGTCTGGGCGAGTTTGACAAATTTGTCTGGCGGGACGTTCAGTACAGATTCTACGAGTAGGTTGTTGCTGGCACACTCTTCGGCTTGGGCCGCTTGAGCATTCTTGACGAGTGCGGATCACAGGACGACAAACACGATCAGATTCATTCCAGCATCGTTCAGAAGAAGGAATGGTCGAGCATGATTGCCTGTAACGAGTGACATCACGACAGACGCGGACTTCATGAGGAATTTGACGAGTACAGGTACTTGGAAATTCCACTGGCACTTGTGTGACCTGTGTGACTTTCTTTTCACCCTTTAAAACCTCAGCGTTCTGACCTGAAAACGTGAATTGCGTTTCGACCTGAGCGGAAGTCATCACTGGAAACAATAGGCAAAGAGACAACAGTAAGTTGCGAATCATCGTGGACACTCCTTGTGTATACTTGAGCGCAACCGTTGCAATTAGAATGCCACTTTCTATGAAAATATTTCTCGACACTTGACGCGAGACGCATTGTTACTGGGGCCAGTTTGACTTTGACAGTCTGGGGCCACGAATGCTGCAATTATTGAAATCAATATAAGGAGAACCCATGCGTTTCATCGCTACCTTCGCGCTATTTACTTCTGTATCTGCATTCGCTTGCCCGGATCTTTCTGGCACATATACAAGCTGTCGTTCACAAACTGGTAATACTGCCGGTTCAACAGACGTTGTGATCACTCAGGCAATCCAAAATAAAGTCACAACTTACTCAGTGACTTCTACTGATCCTGAGACAAATGAACGTAAGACTGAAACTTACCGTGCTGATGGACGCCTTGTTTCTGAAACAATCACTGACCCAGATAGCGGCATGACGATCTCTATGAGTTCAGTTGTTAAGTGTGTGAACAACACCGTGAACATGAATATGAAAGTAACGATGGCGGGCCAGCAAGTGGCGAACATGACCACTGTTATGAGCAAGGCCAATAAGCAACTTACGATGAAAATGACTGGCAAGAACTTTGATGAGCCAATCAATGAAACATTAATCTGCGAATAAAATTAAGGGCCTTCGGGCCCTTTTTTTTAGACTGTGGAATGAGTGTGTAAAGATATTCCGAGCAAACCATTCTTTGTCACTGACCAAAAAGTTTTTAAGCTTTCTCCAAATACAAATCTTTTTCATAATCAGGTCTCACATCACGAGGAGACCCCCAAATGACCAACAGGAAGTTGATCGTTCCCGCCCTACTTTTAACTCTTTCATTCTCAGAAGCGAATGCGAGACCCGGGCTAAAACCAGTCACGAAAAACGAACTTAAATACATGCAAAAAGAACTTGGTATTAAACGTATCAAGCGCGTGAAACCCAATACCTTGGGACTGAAACGAGTGAATGCAGAAAGGGCCCGTAAAGGTCTATCTGAATTACCTACTTCGGCCATGAAGTACGGGAAAGAAACTGAAGTTGATTCAGTTTCCGATGTTGACTCTGAATTAGTGGGCGCCATTTCAAGTGAAGTCTCAACAGAAGATTTCGGTGGAGCCATGCCATCGGCAGTTGATAACAGCTTATTACCTTCTTTCCCTACCATCGGTAATCAGATCCTAGGATCCTGTGCCGCTTGGGCCATGGGATATTATCAGCACTCACACAATAATGGTCTGGCCATGGGTTGGGTGAATAATACAACTACGGACAACACTCACAAGTGTTCAACCAAGTTTGTGTACAACATGATCAATGATGGTGTTGATGGAGGGGCATACTTTGCGGACGCTCTTTCAGTACTAGAAAAACATGGATGCGTTCCTTGGAATGTTTGGCCAGAAGATACGAACTATCGTGAATGGAACACAAACTTAGACCATCTTCAGACCGCTCTTTCACGCCGAAACAATCCGGCCCAATATATTACGAACGTTGATACGGCCGCGGGTCTTGAGCAGGTAAAACAGCTTTTGAACAACGGCTATGTTCTGACTTACGGAACTTATATTACATCATGGACCTACACTACGATCAAGGCCGATCCAGCTCAGACTTCAAACCCTCTCGCGGGTCAGCAGGTCATGCGCTATATGAACGGCACAGTTGATGGTCACGGGATGACGATTGTTGGATATGATGACAACGCTTGGGTCGACATCAACAATAACAACGTGGTTGATGCCGGCGAGAAAGGTGTTTTAAAAATCGCGAACTCTTTCGGTACTTCATGGAAGAACAAAGGTTATGTCTTCCTTGCTTATGATGCTTTAAAAGCGGTTTCTGCCGTTCAAGGTGGACCAAGTTCAGGACGAGTGGCCGCCTTCATGTCAAATCGCGTTTACCACCAGGTGCCTCGATCAGCGAATGGAGTTGCTTATAAACCAAAATATCTTGCGAAATTTTCTCTTAACCACGCTAGACGAAACCAGCTGGCAGTGAAGTTCGGTTGGTCAACAACTGCCTATAGCTCTGCTACGAGCACTTTTACTCCGTTCATGCTTTATAACAAAGGCGGAGCTTATGCCTTTAACGGGACAACCACTGCGGTGACAAGTACCTTCCTCATGGATATTTCTGACCTGCCTTTCAATGGTTCAGATAATAAGGTTTATTTCACCATGACGGACAATTCGACTGGATACCCTGCCACCCTTTCTTCATTCGAAGTCATGGATGTGGTTAACTCAACTCAGTCTGCTGCCAGTATCCCAACTCCAGTTACGGCCGATGGAGGATCAAAAACTGTTTCAATGAATTACGTTCCCTCTAATGCGAACATGGCACCAGTGGCAAATATGACTGCTTCAGTGACTTCCGGTTATGCTCCACTTGCGGTGAATTTCGATGGTGGGGCCTCATCTGATTCAGATGGCACCATTGCTTCTTATTTTTGGAATTTCGGAGACGGCACGACCGCCTCAGGTGCTTATGTGACGAAGACCTACAACAACTCAGGAAGCTTCACGGCAACTCTGACTGTTACTGATAATGATGGAACAACTTCTAGCACAACCAAGACCATCAATGTTTCTGCGGTCTCAACGACAGACACCACGAAGCCAGTTGTGACTCTTACAAGTCCGGCCAATGGTGCGAAGTACGCTCGCTACGCCACAGTTCCTGCCGCTGCCACTGCGACTGATAACAAGGCAGTTACGAAGGTGATCTTTTATGTAAATGGATTCAAGAAGTGCACAGACTCCACTGCTCCATATACATGTAATTTCTCAATGCCTCGAGGAACAAGCGTTTCAGTGAAGGCACGTGCTTACGATGCCGCTAACAACTACGCCGATTCAAGTACAAATTATATTTCAAATTAATGAGGAGAAATGAAAAGGCCCTCGAAAGAGGGCCTTTTTTTTAGATTTCTTTTTTTGTATCGCAAAGAACTTCCGCCGCCACTTCACGGATTTCATCAATCAGATGACCTTCAAGTTTTGCTTCAGAAGTACAAGACTTAAGTACGATTTGAAAACCAAGAGCGTTTCCATCGAAACGAGTCTGACGGCCGAAGCTGCCACACTTAACTTTTGATTTCTCCATTGGAATTTCAAGCTGCTTATTGATCACAAGACTTTCTTCTTTGATCTCAATTGATTTAACACCAGTCACAGTCGTTTCTTTAAATTTACAATCTAGTGACAATGCAAATGCATTGTTCTGAAGAACTACTAGAACGAATAAAAATAGAGAAGCTGTGATGAGCTTTAACATTCCTTTCCTCCTTCATGTGGTATGGAATAATTAAGAAATAACAGGTTTTATCGATCTATGTAAGAAGTGCATTTTGGCACTATGAAGATTTTTTTTCGCTTCTGATTTCGAGTGGTTTCAGGAGTGACATTTTGGCACTTGTTCCTTTTTTCATAGTGAAAAATCAAGCTTTCTCTTACAACCTTCTGTAGACCTTAAATCTCCCAAGGTTTATGATGGGCCCATGCTTATCTACGATCAGACCACACTTGCTTTCACTCAAAAGGCCGAAGCTTTCCTGAAGGAAATCCTGATAGAGCTTGGCTTTGAAGTTAAACGTAACAGATTTGTTTGTAACAAATACCTCTTCCCCATCAATGTCGTGGCATTCGAGGGCAAGGAATGGGGACACTTTAATGCTCCCTACATGCAGATTGGTCTGAACCGTAAATTGATCTATCTGGCAAAGGACAGTGTCGTTCGAGATATCTTAAGACACGAGCTTGCCCACTACCTCACCAGCATTTACTACCCGAAGTTTACCACTTCCCATGGGCCAGAGTTCCGTGAGATCTGCCAACGCTTCAAATTTCCTGAAGACATTGCAAAAGCAACCATGGACCTAGAAACGGCCAATCTGGACAAAGAGGGAGACCTCTATTCCGAGAAGGTCCTGGAGAAGGTTAAAAAACTTTTACAACTCGCTCAAAGCTCAAATGCTCATGAAGCGGAGCTCGCCACTTTAAAGGCCAATGAGCTGCTTTTAAGACATAACCTGGATTATTTAAAGGGCCGCGAAGAGCCTATTTATATGGACCGCCTTCTGATCCAGGGCCGCAAAGACTCAAAGCTCTCTGCCATTTACGAAATTCTCCGTCACTTTATCGTGAAGCCAGTGATCTCTATGGGCCGCAATACCTGTTGCCTGGAGGTTTCAGGCACGCTTACGAACGTAAAGCTAGCGGGCTATGTGGCCAATTTCTTAAACCAGGAACTGGATCACATGTGGGAAGAGGCCAGAAAGGAATATGGCTTTTCGGGACTCCGTGAGAAAAACTCCTTTTTCTTAGGCGTGGCGAAGGGCTTCAATCTTAAAATGCAAAAGGCCAAGGAAAGTTATAGCACCGAGGACCGCAAGGCCCTGGTAGTGGTTGAAAAGCAGCTGGAAATAGATACACAGATGATTTACCGCCGTCTCACTTTTAGCCGCTCGGGTCATCAATCAGACGCCCGCGCCAATGAACTTGGGGTCATTAAAGGTCAGAACCTCACCATCCGGAATGCGGTGGAAGGCAAAGCAAAAAACCTTTTCCTCTCATTCTCAAAGTCTTAAACTTGAAGCATGAAAAGCTTCACCGAGATTTTTAAGTCCATTAATAAGTTTGACCAGGAAAACGAACTCACCTTTGAGATTCACTCTCCCGGTTCCATTACCTACAAAATGACGGTTAAAGAGAAGCACTTGAGTTCACCTAATATTGCTCATGGTGCAGTCATTGCGGGCTTTATGGATTGTGTGCTCGGTCTTTCCGCGCTTTCAGAAGCTGTGACTCGTGAGAACCTCACGTCGACAGTTGAATTCAAAATTAACTACATTCGTCCGGTGAAACTCGGTGAAGAACTGATTGGCACTGGAAAAGTAATTCACAAAGGTAAGAGTCTCATTATTAGTTCAGGAGAAATTCGCGTGGGCGGAGAACTCGTGGCCGTGGGGCAAGGAACATTTAACACTTACCCATTTGCTAAAAAGGACTTCTTAAATGACTTTACATCCGTTGGCTAAAAAATCCCTCGTTATTGGTTCTATGTTTCTATGCTTAGGTGTTTTAGTTGGTGCTTTCGGCGCCCACGGTTTAAAGAACATCGTCTCACCAGAGAAGCTAGTGACTTTTGAAACGGGTGTTCGCTATCACTTCTATCACGCGCTCGGGATGATTCTCATCGCGCTTGTTCAGCAAACTTTTCAAAATCTTCGTTTGAATGTCTCTTACTATTCGTTCTTCGTGGGGATTTTGCTCTTCTCTTGTAACTGCTACTTCTACGCATTGACTGACATCAAGACCTTCGCCATGGTGGTACCATTAGGCGGCCTTATGTTCGTCCTTGGCTGGGGAGCTTTAACTTTTCAGGCCCTAAAACTTAGGTAGTCCGAAACCACAGTTGTTTCTTAGATACACGTCGAATTCCTCGTCGGTCGGGAACTTGAATTCAATCGGGTTCACATCTAGTGGTAACCAGAAATCAGTTTTTGGACGACGGCACTTCTGGCCCGTTTGACCGTTCATAATCAGAACCTCGGCCGAACCAACTGTCCCGTACTCCATATCGATTTTGGTATTTTCAAATTGTCCAAGCTGAGGCGACTGTCCGCGAGCATTCACACGCAGAACCACACCACGACCTTGATACTTCAGATCTGGATACTTTCTCTTGAAGCGGTCCTTGGAAACATCAACCGGGCCTTCAGTGAAGACACCATCGATGATCTCTTTTGATTCTTTATGAAACACCATCTTCTCGCCGTTCGGAAGAGTCACATCAATCGAGCTTCCACGCTCCTCAAAGAGATGCACATTCTTTCTCGGGAAGAACCAGAAAATAGAATGCATGGTATGAGAAACCGTATCATTAGGAGCGTCGTACACTTCTAACGAAAGATTCTGACGAGCTTGTTCCGGATAATCAAAGTTGAACACACGTTGTGAATAAGGATTACGAGTGGCATCCACAATGCGGTTGTCCCCTGAGTTCTCAATTGAGAAACCGTCAGTTGGATGATTGGTATTCATTCCGTCACCAACTCGAGGATGCTGAAATGAATGCTGATTTAAAAGTTGCAGTTCATCCTTCACCGGAGCGATAGTTGTTTTTAGAATAATTTCCTTACTTACAACTCTTTCCTGCCAATCCACTCGCATACGAATGCTTCGGCTTTTCACTCGAGGAAGAATTTCTGTTTTATACACGCCCTGCTTGAGAGCGAAAGGTTTTGCTTCAACGTCTTCACTGGTTGAAAGAGTGAGATCACTCGGATCAACATCAGTTAGCAGACGACCTTGATCATCAAAAAGTTTTACGATGAGAAAAGTTGAATCCATTCCTGTTGCAAGAATCTGTGGATGCTTGAGCTCCCCTTCAATTCTTTTCACCACCACTTCTTCACGAGTCAGACTCGCTAAATAGCGCTTGGATGAAGTGTATTTAAACTTCAGAGGTGGAGTTTGAGCGCAGCTAAAAAGTAGGAATAGGGCCAGGTATCGCATGCCCTCTTATCGGATTTTAAAAGAAAAACTAAATAACTGATTAAACTAATTTGGCTTCAGGGCCGTAGACCCATTTATGTTGTTGGCCAATTACGCGAAAAGGCAGTCCGAACTGCTCATTAAGCTGCACAACTTGTTGAAATCTGTTCATTGGGAAGGCCTCTCCTGGCTCAAAACATGGAGTTAAACACCATGGAGCTGTCGGAGCTGAACCTTGAGCTTTAACGAAATGGAAGGCATCAAATGTGGCTTCGAAGTCTTTCTTATCTGCCACCACCGCTTTGATCTGGGCCTTGTGGCCGTATTCAAGAAGGAACTTCAGAAGAAGTTCTTTAGAAGTCTTCACTGTCGTTGATGGAGTTTTGAAATCGTAAGAAACAAAATCAACCTGATCAAAAACATCTTTCACAATACGAGTACCAGCGGCCTCAATATTGATGAAGTAACCACGATTCTTCAGCTCTTTGATCAGCTCGATCAGAGAGGGAATATGAGACGGATGAAGAGGATCTCCACCAGTGATAGAAACACGCTTGATAATATTTTGTGAAAGAGTCTCAACCTGTTCCATGACTTCGTCTAACGACTTTGTGTATGATGGATCGAAGTCCCAAGTTTCCTTGGTATCACAGTTCACACAACCTACGTGACAACCCTGAAAGCGCACGAAAATTTGAGGGATTCCAATATGGATTCCTTCGCCTTCGGTGGCACGATAGATAGAGTTGATGAGGAGTGTTGTCATGGGGGCGGAGTATAGCATAGTGGCGAAGCTGTGAAAACCTTAGAGTTTCCACTACTTAAACCAGTAGTAATTTTTACAGTAAATCCGGCATTTTCCCCAATTAAGTGGGGGATTTTCCTAGAATGTCCCGAATAAGGATTATTTATGAAACGCTCTGAAATTCTCATCGGTATGTGCCTTTTGGCCACTTTAGTCGGTTGTAGCGATCCGGGTCACCAAACCAGAAAGCCCGTGACGGATACTTCAACTGGGGAACTTGAACCGGATTCGCAAATGATTCATTCCGGAATTCACCGAGAGAAAGGTGCTGCTCCTCTCACCTACGCCGAGGAAATTTCTAAGACCATCGCCAATAATCTTCCAGCTGCGATCTATCGCACAGTTCCTGATATTGAAAAAGATGATGAAGGTACAGACGGTATCAATGTAAACACCAGATCAAGTCTTGGACGCCCTCTTACAGTTTGTGGAGGAGCGGGAACTTTTAGCGGCATCAATGCCCGCATTGCCGACTGTGCTTCAAAGAATGGTGAGAAGGCCATTTGGGACGGTTCACGTTATGGCTCTTCCAGCGAAGGCACCTGGCAGTTGGTGGCCCTTCTTGATAGCACCAAAGAAATTTGGCTCGATACTCGTACGGGTATGATTTGGTCTGATCTCATCAAAAATATGGAATCAGGTGCAACGGAGTTTAACTGGTGTAAAGCCGCCGGCAGCGAGACCCTGCCGACTCCATCTTCGGGAATCGATTGTAATGCTGAGGCGGCCGGTGAAAAAGTTTGTACGAATTTGATCATCGATGAAATCGGCACTCAAGTTGAGTGGCGCCTACCGACTCGTAATGATTATCTTCAAGCTGATCTCGACGGACTTCGTTTCGTCCTAAAAAGAGAAAACGCCAATGGTCTTTGGACCGGTACCATCAAGGCCGGATCAACACTAAGAAGTGAGGCCTGGGTCTACCAGTCTTCCAACGGAACCTTAGTTGCCGGAGAGCTTACGACCACACGTAACGTGAGATGTATCGGAGTTCCAAGGCTCTAATGAATCTCGAGGCAACTTACCAAAAAATTCTTTCTGAAATCGACCAGGGCCACCGCGGTCTTCAACGCTATTCAAATGAAGAACTGGAAGAGATTAACCGACTTTTTTTAGAGTCATTGATGGGTCAGAACTTCGAAGCGACGGAAAAAGTCCTTTGTTTAGTTGAACACTCGGCCGGACTTTACGGACAATTTGAAAACGCCATTATCCAGACCCTAAACTCATCGGTACCGGACAATCTCGTCATTTTCGCTCTTAACTGCGCGAGAAAGCACATCATTGAGGCCCGTTTTCAGAAGGGTCAGCGACTGGATTACACCTTCCTTGAGGCCATCAAAAAACATCTCTTCTCAAAAAATCCTGAGGTGGTTGAATGGACTCTTCGTCTGATCGAGGGAACCGGGAATCAAGGTATATATTTTTTGAAGGAATTTGATAAAATTAAACCAGGCCCATGGAAATGGTTTAATTCCCACCAACGGGCCGTGAGAGAAATTATCACGCTTCTTGAAAGAAGATGGAGCCCTCTTGAAAAACCCCGAACTTGATCCTAATAAGGCCCTCGATGTCATCCGCGAGATCGAGAACATGGCCGGCATGCCGAATTTTGATCTCGAACAAAGAGAAGATATCCAGGTAAAAATCAGAGTGAACGAACAAGTCGGACCTGCGATGTTTCGTCCTGATCCCCTCATTCCTGGTGGCTATATTGCAAATTCCTTAACAATTCGGGCCATGCGTCCAGACATCTTTGTCCTCGGTGAATCGCTGGAAGATTTCTCGGCGGAAATCGAATGCGCGTGCGGAAAAACTTTGGACGTGCAATTTTGGAAACTCTGCCCATTTTGCGCACGGGAAATAAAACCCTAGTCTTTGACTCATCGAAAAAAACGAGTCACAATTAATCCATGCTGATAGTTCAGAAATTTCATTCAATCCATGAGATTGATCCTGAATTCATTCCGAATATTGAAGTTCTCCTTCAGGAGGACGTGGCTTCCTTTGCCACTTTAGTTCAGCGCCACGACGGTGCTCCAAACGGCGACGTTTTCACCTACTTCCTCTTTTTTGGACCGACTCAAAATGCACCGATTGGATTTTGCCAGCTTTGCTTAAAGTCGATTCCTTCAAAAGATATTCTTCCTTGGTGGAGAAAACTGAAATTCTGGGACAAAGATCACCTTCATTGGAAACAGGCCACTTGGCAGGTTGGAGATGGTAGTAACGGTCTATGTGTTTTTGATCCGCGTTTTGCGAGATCAGGCAAAGAAAAAGTTCAGGAACTCATCCGCGAGTACGAAGCACGTCCGGACATCATGGCCCACGAGCTATACTGCTTAAAAGGTCTTCAGGACTACACGTTCTCAAAAGAAAGAGAAACGAAGTGGAGTAAAGAGGCCTACGTGCTTGAACCGCTGGCAAAAGCATTCAAGACCTATCAAGACTATCTTCAAAGCTTGGAGGCCGATGTTCGTAATGACATCAAGGCTTCTTGGAAAGACCTTCATCAGAAAGGCAAGATAGAGATGGGTGACTACCCTACTCCTCATGAAACGCCGAAGACCCTTCCTATTCCTCGAGAGCAATTGGAAATCTGGGAGAAATGGGGAGCACAAGTTCTGACGTTTGAAAAAGATCTTCAAGTGCTTGGATGCCTACTGGTGCTTAAAGGTAAGAACGGAAACGTGTTCTTTGAACCGTTCCCATTTGAGCCAGAAGGCGAATCACTGGTGAGTGATGAGCTTTATACTCAGTACGCTCTTCTTAAATTTTTTGAGATGCCAGACGCTCGTAAGTGTCACCTGATGAAGTTTGGTTCAAAACTCGTGTTCGAAGAAAAAGAAGATCTCAAATTCTTCCAGGCCCAGGGCTTCCAACTTAAAACTGTGGTGAGACAGTTCCAATCCGATTTAAAAGAACTCACCCATCCGCTATGACAGATAATGAATGGATCTATTCAGTGGTCGAATCATTCTATGACAAGGCCAAGACTGACATCCTGATTGGTTATCATTTCAGAGTGATTCAAGACTTCGATGAACATATCCCTCGCATTGTGACTTTCTGGGAACTGCAACTTTTAGGCAAGGCCTCGCGTCCGATTGAAAAACCCTTCGACATTATGAAACCCCACATGCCTCTAGGGATTAAGCGAGGTGAAATCGGAAGATGGTTGGTCCTTTTTAGAAAGACCCTTGATGAACAAGTCGCTCTTCATCCAGAGAAAAAACCACTGCGTGAGCAATGGGAAAAGAAGCTTGTGGATTTTGAAGGAAAGTTCTTACGGTTTTTTGGCTTCTAAGTGCTCGGTCACAAACTTTTCCAGAACTGGCTCACCAGTCACATCGTCCCATAGCCAGTTACGAGTGTAATAACCACGAAACTTCTTAGCGGCGAAGATGGCATCCGCTTCCGTCATAAACTCTACGCCGATGAATTCTAAATTTTTAACTCTTACAATGTGAGCAGACAAACATCCGTCTGAATAATCGGAACAGTTCACCCCTTCCGTCATGCTCTTAGGCAAAACGATCGACACACTCGGATCGGCCTTCAATGCTTTAAACAGAAGCTCCTCTTTGGTATACTTGAGTTCTTTTGTGCAAGATGCACTTAGTATGGACAGAGTCAAAAGAGTAAGAGGAAATAGGAATGTTTTCATACTCAAAGTTTAAACGAAACTCGACGAAGGACAAGTATGTTTCAACTACCAAAACACCTTCCCCTTAAATTTACCAAATCAACCGGCAAAGATATGGATATCCTTTCCCCTAACGACGGAAAGCTTTTAACTCGCGCCCAGATGGGAACTCCGCAGGACATTGAGCATCTCCTTACAACCATGAAAGAAGCGCAAAAATCCATGGCCGCACTAAAGCCTTTTGAGCGCTCTAAGATATTAAAGGATGTGGCCCATGATCTTAAGGGTCAGGTGGATTATCTTGCTTGGGTCATTGCTTCTGAAGGAGGCAAACCTCTGAAGGACGCTAAGGCGGAAGCGGCCCGTGCGGTGGCAACTCTGGAACTTTGCGCGGAAGAAACTGCGGGTCTCGTAGGTGAAGTCGTTCCGATGGAAAGAACCGCTGCTGGAAAAGATCACGTGGCATTCACTATGCGCGCGCCAATCGGGCCCGTGCTTGCAATCTCGGCCTTCAATCATCCTTTAAATCTCATTTCCCATCAAGTGGGTTGCGCCATCGCCAGTGGCTGTGCGGTGGTTTTGAAACCCGCTTCAGCGACTCCTATCTCCGCCTTCCTGCTTCTCGAAGCTTTTGAGCGCGCTGGACTTCCTAAAGATGGCCTTCGTGTTTTAAATGCCGAAGTTCCTTTGGTGGAACATCTTGTTGCCTCACCTATTTTTGATTTTGTTTCATTTATTGGATCAGCAAAAGTTGGTTGGGAGATGAGAAAGAAAATTGCTCCCGGTACTCGCATGTCACTTGAGCATGGTGGCCAAGCGGCGGCGATTGTTCGTGAAGATGCGGACCTCGCTCCAGCAGTCACGGCTCTTTTAAAAGGTTCTTACTATCACGCGGGCCAGGTTTGTATTTCAACTCAAAGAATTTTTGTCCACGAACAAATGTTCGCTGCATTTTTAAATGAATTCAAAGCTGGTGCAGAGAAATTAGTCACTGGTCCAGCGACTGATGAGAAAACTGATGTGGGTCCTCTGATTAAACCAGCAGAAGTTGAACGCATTCAGAAATGGATTGGCGAAGCTGAGAAAAGAGGCGCACGTGTGGTCTTAGGAAATAAAGTTTCCGGTGAACAAAAACAATATTTGTCCCCTACTATTCTTACCAACGTTCCAAGAGACACCACTCTCATGACTGATGAAGTGTTTGGTCCAGTGGTGTGTATCAATAGCTACAACGATGAAAAAGAACTCCTAGAGTACTTAAACTCTAACCCTTATATTTTTGAATCAGCTCTTTTCACTCGCGACATCTCCAAAGCTCTTCGCTGGGCCCAGGACATTTCAACCATGACTTTTGTAATTAACAATCACACTGCTTTCCGTGTGGATCAAATGCCATTCGGTGGCCACAAGATGTCGGGTCTAGGAATGGGTGGAGTTAAATATCAGATCGAAGAGATGACTCGCACGAAACAGATCATTATGAAGTACTAGTTCACCAATGAATTAAATCATCGCACCTACTCGTTCTAGCTTACAGTTAACACTTATTCGAATTACATATGCCCCTTTCAAAGAGGGGCATATGAACAAAAAACAACTCAGTCTAAATCTCTATCAAGGTAAATCTGGCGGTAGACGTCCGGGATCGGGAAGAAAAAGAATCCATTCAAAAGGCGTCGCTCATCGCATCCGAGAAAAGGTTACGAACAGAACTCCACTCCATATCAATTTCAAATATCGAACCTTCATCAAGAACAAGTACTGCCTCAAACTTTTGAAAAGGGCAATTATCAATGCCCGCGCACATGGGCTTAGGATCATTCATTTTTCACTTCAGTCCAATCATGTGCATTTGATTATCGAAGCTGAAAACAACGATACTCTGACTAAGGGGATGCGTTCTTTGACTATCACTTTCGCCAAAGGGCTTAATAAAGGGAAAGTTCAAATTGAGCGTTACCACCTGCATGTTTTGAAAACTATCAAGGAAACCAAGCATGCCGTTCAGTATGTCCTCTTCAATCAGCAAAAACACGGAGCCGCAGGAGCGGCGAGCGACGACTGCAAAGATTTGCAGTCCCGTAGCAGGATGCGGAGGGAAGAAAAAGGGCACATATTCGAAGATTGATGAGTATTCGTCCTTATTGAGTCTTGAAAACGCTATCGAGATAATAAGACGATTTGCTAAAAATGGAAAAATGACATTAAAGCTGGGTAGGTTTGAAAGTTATCAATTAGAGCGAGAGAAGAGTTTCCTTCTAAAAGAAGGTCTCGCCCTACTCTAAGGCGCGAACCAACAACGGGGACGCTCTTTCTCAAGTAGCCCCGCCATCATCGTGTCCAGACGACACTGAGGACTTGGATAGAAGGTCGGTGAAAGATCAGTTTTCTTCACCACTGTTTTGTCAGGAGTATCATAGTAAGTATCGTTTGGTCCTTGAGTGCGAAGAAAGATTCTCTCCACTTCAAGTTCTTGAAATCCACGATAACAAAGTTTTAAATCTTCGCTCTTCTTGAATTTGGCCTCACATAATTTTGCGGTGTAAGTGTCCGGTGCTTTCACGGGAACTTCTTCAGGAAGACGCTTGAAAATTCTCTTGATGCAATATCGAGCAGCATAGTAATCAGACTGGCCCTCAGTTGAAGCTTGAATGTTATCTGTTTTGTTCTTGTAAGGAGCACCACCAATGCCGTGACCCAGCTCATGACAAAGAGTCATGGCCACTCCATCCATGGTCATTCCAACCATCTTTCCATAACCGCCGAAGAGATAGAGATTGTGGTCCTGAATTCCGGTTTGCGGATCCTTGTAACCACTATAAGAAGCATGAGCGGCCTCCAAGTCCCACCAAAAGTTTGGCGTTGCGGGAGTCGGAGGCCTATTAATGTTTAGTCGTGCATTTTGAGCTTTAAGTTCTGGACCGAATTCTGCTTCGAAGACCGCTTTAATAATTTGAAACTCAGCGAGAGTCACCTGTGCCTGGGCAGAGAAAGCAAAACATAGAAAGAAGAGCGCCAGAAGTTTGAACATAAAGTTTCTTTAGCACACTGAGGGAGAGATACAAGAAAGCGGGAGATTTTTTCATAGTTCGGACTGTAATTCCTTCACTCATCATCTTGATCATTCGGATCCATGGTATAGAAAGAAAAAATTCTTCCAATACCAAGGAATCTTTAATGAAAAGCAAATTACTTACGATCGTGGCCCTAATGACTTTTATCGGAAACTCATACGCCGACATTAACTGCTCAGGGAGAGATGTTGGGACTGGTAGAAATGTAACGGTAGAAGTTTCTGGAAACCCTCTTGAAATTTCTTATTCATTCAATCCAGGCTGGGGAAAGCTTTTAGTTGATGTCCTAGAAAATAATCTCATTCAAGGTGAAAATGATACTTATGGCAACCAACCACGAGTTCGTGGTGAGCTTGAACATAACCTTCGTCTAGCGGGTGGGAACAATGCTAGGTTAACTTTACGTACCTTCGATAACTACTCTAATAATGCAAAGAAGAATGTGATTCTTTTGAAATGTAAGGGAAGAGTTACATTGAATTAATTTTTTAAGATCGCGAATTCGAAATGCACCCACAATGTGGGTGCATATTAAGTCTGTAACAGACCTTCTCTTAGTAAGCTGTTTCTTTTAATGCCATTTCCAGAGTTGGATAATGGAAGCGGAACTTCTGCTCTTTAATCTTCTTCGGAAGAACTCTTTGACCTTCCAGAAGCACAGAAGACATCTCACCGAATGCCGCTTTCAAAGCGAAAGCTGGAACCGGCATAAAGGCCGGACGGTGAAGGGCCTTTCCAAGGGCCTTTGTGAATTCTTTATTCGTAGCTGGGTATGGAGCAGTTCCATTCACAGCACCTACGATGACTGGATTAGTTACTGCTTCAACATAGATTGAAGCAAGATCGTCTACATGAATCCAGCTCATGAACTGTTTGCCGTTTCCAATTGGACCACCAGCACCTAGTTTGAACACCGGAAGCATCTTTTTAAGAGCTCCGCCGCCGCGACCAAGAACAACACCTGTACGAACAACGACTACGCGAAGACCTAGGTCTTTTGCTTTAAAAGCTTCCGCTTCCCATTCTTTGCAAAGAGTTGCAAGGAAGTCACTTCCAGTTGTTGATGCTTCAGTGATCTCTTCAGCATCACGGTTACCATAGATACCAACCGCTGAAGCAGAAACGAGAACTTTTGGTTTCTTTGGCATATCAGCGATTGCTTTAATTAATAAATGAGTTCCGTTAATACGTGAATCATGGATACGGCGTTTCTGAGCGTCGTCCCAACGTTTATCAGCGAGACCCTCGCCCATAAGGTTGATAACGGCCTCAACACCTTCAAAGGCCTGCTGCGAAGGAACACTTACAGCGTCCCATTGAACGAACTTACAGTGGCTGCCAAGATTTAAGGCCGATTTAGCAATGTTACGAGTTAGCACAACAACTTCGTGCTTATTTCTTAGTAACTCTTGAACAACTCTTTGACCTACAAAACCCGAGGCCCCAGTAACTAAAACTCTCATGAATTCACCTCTAAAAAAATTTTCATCCCATTCTAACCCGACGCCCTTAAAGTGTCTCTAAATTTGTCCTCTTGCTCCTAGCAACTTTTCCGAACTCGTGCATAATAAACTTATGAATAAGAAACTCGGTCTAGTCATGACGGGTGGTGGAGCTAGGGCGGCCTATCAGGTCGGTGTGGTCCGCGCTATCTATGAGCTTACCAATCGCAAACACAACCTCTTCGAAGTAATCACTGGAAATTCTGCGGGTGCTATTAACTCCACCTATCTTGCGGCAAATGCCGAAAACTGGGATGTTGCTACCCATAATCTCACCGCCCTATGGGGCCGCGTGAAGCCTGAGAACGTCTTCGATCTTCGCACCAGAACAATTTCGGAACTTGGTCTTAAGTGGATGTCGGGAACACTTTTAGGAGGTCTTACTCCTAAAGGTAGTACGGCCAATCACCTCTTAGACACTGCCCCGTTAAGAAAGCTTGCTCAACGTGAGATCAACTTCGAAGACATCATTAAGAACTTGAAGCAAGGTCATCTTTACGGTGTTTCTCTTTCTACCACCAATTACAATTCCGGAAGTAACGTGGTCTTTTATCAGGGCCATGAGAAGATCAACGACTGGTCTCGCTCCGATCGCTTCTCTCTTCGTTGTGATATTAAGATTGATCACCTGATGGCGTCTGCGGCCATTCCCTTTTTCTTTCCACCGGTACAAATTGGGCAAAGCTTTTTCGGAGATGGTTGTATTCGTCAGACAACTCCACTCTCTCCTGCGATCCACTTAGGGGCGGATAAAATTATTGGTATTGGCGTTCGTTATCCTCGCCCTCATGAACAAGTAAAACACATGGCGCTTTCGCCTTTTCAAAATCCTACCATCGGGCAAATTGCCGGTGTGATGTTGAACGCCATCTTCATGGATGCCCTGGAAGCGGATGTAGAGCGTATGAGAAGAATTAACGAGCTCATCGCTGAAGGTGCTCATAAAGAGTTAAAATCCATTCCTATTCTCATGATCAAGCCCTCTCGCGATCTCGGAAAAATGTCGGCCGATCACGTGAAGGAACTTCCGCAAATGCTACGTTATCTTTTAAAAGGGATTGGTGTGGCAGGAAATGAAGGGACGGATCTTTTAAGTTATCTCGCGTTCGATTCTTCATATACCAAGCCCCTGGTGGAGCTTGGATATGACGATACTATGAAAATGAAAAATGAGATTGTGAGATTTATCGACGACGTTTAATACCGCGGTTACGTTGTACTTTTGCTGGAGGAGCATTTCGAAGCTCTTTCTCAGTTTTTTGTACACGAGCAGCACCACGAACGTTTTTCTTCTGACCACGGAAAGTAGCAGGTGCTTTTTCAACCGGCTTCTTCACCACTGGTTTTTCCTGCTTCATCTTCTCTTCAGGGATGATGTCGAGGTTTAAGTGCTTCTGATTCATGACCGCTTCATTGATCTGAGAGATCATCTTTGAATCATGGTAGGCCACCAGGTTATAAACGATCCCTCTCTTTCCACCACGACCAACTCGACCACAACGGTGAAGATAGTAAATCGCAGTTTTCGGAAGACCGTAGTTAAGGACCCATGCCAGATCTTTAATATCGATACCACGAGCAGCAACGTCAGTTGCCACTAGAATCTGTTGTTTGCCTTCTACGAATGAACGAATGGCAGCTTCACGATCTTTCTTTTCAAGATCACCGTGAAGAAGCTTCATTTTAAGCTTCGGCATCTTCTCTGAAAGATATTTGAAAAGATCTTCCGCTTGGTTTCTCTGGTTTGTGAAGATGATTCCACGCCCTTGAGCTTGTTTCTCAAGGAACATTCTTACGACCATGTCTTTCTCGGCCGGAGTAACTTTTACGTTGAACGTTTCAATCTTACTTTGAGGAGCGTGTGAAACGTCTGAAGCAATTCTTGTGAAGTTTGTTTCAGGAAATTTTTCCTGAATATAGTTTTCAACTTCAACTGGAAGAGTTGCAGTGATGAAGCCAAGTTGAATAAGGTTCATATCAAAGTACTCGATCATGAAATCAAGATCGCGTTTGAAACCCATATCGAACAATTGATCTGCTTCATCGAAGATCACATACTGAAGCTGATTGAAGTTAAGTTCTTTTTTCTGAATGGCACTTTTAATACGCGATGGAGTCGCGATCAAAATTTCATATGAGCCGCTCGCCACAGATTTCATCTTGGCGTGAGTATCGCCACCAGTAAGGTCACGAACGCGAAGTTTTAAGTGGTGAGAAATGCCTTTAAACACGCCATGAATTTGCACAGCAAGTTCACGAGTTGGGGCCACGATTAAAGCGTACGGAGCACCTTTCAGAGTGTTCTTTCTACCTTCATCTTCTTTTTGTTTAAGTTTGCTCGCGATCGGAAGAGCGTAAGAAAGGGTCTTACCCGATCCTGTTTCCGATAAAACGATAACTGATTTCCGATTCAGAATCTCAGGGATAACTCTTTTTTGAACCAAAGTGGCAGTTTTAAGCCCCTGTTCTGTAAAATAGGCTTCGAGTCCCGGGTGAAATTCAACATTTAAGAAGGCCATGAGTGTCCTCAATTCGTATAGATAGCTAGTTTTGGGCTGGTGTATCACGGGGACTGGGCCTTTGTCTTGGGAAGAGGTAAAAAATTCTAAATTCCGGCCAAAGACAAATCCCCCTAGAATGAAAGCTGTACCCATATCCCGTTTCGGGAAGGATTTAATGAAAAAACTGCTTCTGGCCCTGACCGCCCTATCTTTAGGACTTTATGCCTCTGATTCCTCTGCCCAAATCTTCACGATCAAGGTCACAGACTACGGTGGGATTGCAGACCCCACATTAAGAAGCTTCGTGGACGAGCAAATTCTTAAAGTTCAAAATGAAATTAACAAGGACCTACCAAGTGCTCCTCCGGAAAGACTGATGGAAGGTATGGCAAATTCTTCGGTGATGGCCGGTAAAGGTTTGGCCTCGGATTACGCTTCGGGCATGAAAGTATTTTTGATTGGTGCCAACGTAGGTGCCGGTGCGGATCTTGCCAAAGATAAAAACACCGATTCAGATGTGAGCGGTGTGGGTGTTGCTCCGGGCGTAGTTGTGGGTATGAACCTGGGTTGGATGGATGCAGAGAAATTCCTTGGAATGGATACTAACCGTTTAAATCTCTACTTAAACTTCATGTCTTACAAGCATGAGCAACAAATCAATGATGATCCAGGTAAAGAGTCGAATGCCGATCTCGATATGCAGGCATTAGGTTTTAGACTGCGCTACGATTGGATCAAAGGTAATGATTCAAAACTTCTTGGCTGGGGTGGCGTGAAATTTCACTTCGGTTACGAGTACAACAAAACCAATATCGCGTTTAATAGTAAGATCAATGAGTCAGTGAATGAAACCAGCAGTACAGGTGAAGTGCTAACCGGGAACATCACTGGAGCTCCGCAGGCCAATATTGCTGTGGCCACACACTCTATTCCGCTTGAATTATCTACTGATGTTCAGCTTCTTTATATTCTAAGTTTATACGTGGGCGTGGGTGCTGACTATTCTTGGGGTCAAGCTAAAGGTAGCGGAACACTGAATGCTCCAACTTCTTCCATCAATTGTAATGGTGGTGCAGCTTGCGGCGGTAGTCCAACAATTCAAGTTCAACCCGACGCCAACATCGATGCTACCGGTAAAGCAAGTGGCTTCTTATATCGTGGCTTCGCCGGCGCTCAGATCAACCTTCCATTCTTCCGAATTTACGGTCAGGTGAATAAACCAATTGGTAATGACCTTATCGGTGCCAACGTTGGTGTGCGTTTCGTTTATTAATTTTTCTCCAATCTTTGGGCCTTTGGAATCCTCCAAGGGCCCACAGTCCTCTCCTCTCATTCTTGGCCTTCTGAAGTTCCCTTAGATAAAAATATTTTTCACGCATCGATTGAAATTCAGCATGCGGATAAAGACTCACGCATCCAGCTTGAATAAGCTTTAAACTCACGTCCCCCACATCGCCTAAGAGTCTTCCATAAATGTCCTGCTTATGAATCGAAAGCAGAGTTTCGCTTCCGAGTGGAAGAAGCTTTTCTAAACAAGTCTTAGAGAATTTCCCGGCGCTTCCCTGCCCGGATTCCGGAGCGTCTAATTTAGAAAGTCTCACTTTCAATTTCTGACGTTTATAACCAACCAGCACGGTATCCCCATCATAGATTTTCAGTACTTTGACGGTGAATTTTAGGGGGAACAAGTCTGTAAGATCTACCCTTTGAAGGAATAAGCTAAACAAAGGCAAAAGAATCTGATAGTGTCGGCCCATTCTAAGTCCTTTACTGGAAACGCCCATGCCTCGGCATGTGGAAAACAATTTTGCCCAAAGGAAAGTTCATTTATGGATGTTCGTTCAGAAGTTAATAAGCACTTTAAATTCACTCTAGAACACGTTGATAAGCATTGCGGTGCTCGTGCGGGTTACATCGATACTCCACACGGAAGAATTCACACGCCGGTCTTCATGCCCGTGGGAACTCACGGTGCGATTAAAGCTCTTCAACCAAAAGAGTTGATCGATCTTTCAATCGAGATCATGCTCTCTAACACTTATCACCTACACTTAACTCCGGGCTCAGAGCTAATTGCCAAGGCCGGTGGTCTTCATAAGTTTATGGGTTGGGATCGTCCGATTCTTACTGACTCAGGTGGGTTCCAGGTTTTCTCACTTCAAAAAAACTCAATCACTGAAGAAGGTGCAAACTTCAAAGGTGCTAAGGGAGAGAACGTTCTTCTTACTCCGGAAATTTCGATTCTGGTTCAACAGAACCTTGGATCAGATATCATGATGGCCTTTGATGAATGTATTCCTTATCCGGCCACAGAAAAATATGTAGAGAACTCAATCGCTCGTACTCACCGTTGGCTCGATCGTTGTGTTGATGCTTGGACAAATCCAAGACAGGCGCTATTTGGTATCGTTCAGGGTGGTGTTTACGATAAATACCGTAAGATCTGTATTGAAGAAGTAACGAAACGTAATCTTCCTGGTTACGCCATTGGTGGTGTATCCGTAGGTGAAGGTCCTGAGCATATGGAAAAAGTGGTGAAACACACCGCTCCTCTTATGCCAAAAGATAAACCACGCTACGTAATGGGCGTTGGTATGCCGGAAGATCTACTGATGATCTGGGAAAACGGTGTGGATATGAGTGACTGTATCATCCCGACAAAATTTGCTCGTGGTGGAACACTCTTCACAAACCGTGGAAAGATCCGTATCGAACACAAAAACTATCGTCGTGATTTCTTCCCGATCGAACCGAATCTAAAAGACTATGTGAACACAAACTTCACACGTGCTTACATTAAGCACCTTTTCGACTCGAATGAGATCCTGGGGCAGATTCTTGCGACCGCCCACAATATCTCATTCTATAAGTCGATGGCAGTGAGGGCCCGTGAAGCGATCTTAGAAGACCGCTTCTTAGAATTTAAGGCCTCGTTCCTGGACGGATACAAGAGAGACTAATTACTTTCCAAAGTATTCACGAACCATCTGATCTTGGAGTTCATAGCGCTTCCTAGACAGGTGGTTCTGGATTGTTTCAATGCTAATCTGGTTCTTCTTAACCGTTGGATCATTCACAGTTGCTTTCAAAACATCATATTCTAGTTTGTCCCATGCATCCGAGTCTTTAATACATTTTTCGCCCAGATATTTATTCACGAGTTTAACCAGCATATTTCTCATCGGATACTTTTGCAGACAGGCCTGCGCCATTGTACGGGCCTCTTGTTCAAGCTTTCCATCAATTACCGGCGTCACTCTTTGCTCGAAGGCGGCCTGAGATGTTTTCACCCAATTAGAATACTGAGGAGTACTCGTAATGTTCTGACAAACATTCTGATCCAGGAAGTTTGAGAACAGGTCTTTCTTTAAATGATAAATCGTTTCAAAAGAAATCAGTTCATAGGCCATCTTTTTACAATCGGCCACGATCTGATTCGTACTTCTTACCCAAGAAAAGTTCGCAAGAACACGAGTGCGAATCGTTCCATTGTCTCTGGACATATAATCAATCGCGGAATTGAATTCCTGATCTCTGTCTTTTTCGTAAAGTCCCTGAATGATTCCGAGTAAGACTGGTTTAATCTCGGAAATGAGAATGACCTCTTCTTTTGGATGCTGCACACTCATTCCATCCACCGTTATCCCTCGGGTGACGATCTTAAACGATTCCGGAATTTGCGAGTTCAGACAGTTATAAAAAGAACTCACGAGATAACCATTCTTCGGTTGAAAATACTTACCAGTGGGAGTTTCCACGTCGTCATGCTTAATCAACTTACAACTTTCCCAAACATCATTGGCCTCACGATCAATCATGTCACGGTTAGAGGCAACGATTACCTGATATGCCTTGATCGTTTCTTGCTGAATATTGGCGAATGAGTGAGCAGACGAATACATGTCGGCCAGTTCCTGGGTCTTTTCCGGAGGAACTCTTAGAGTCGATGCCTTTTCATATGCTCTCTTATTGATCTCTGACGTATAACAAGCCTCTTCACTGGACTCTCCATAACATTGGAGGAAGGCCTCTCGGGCGATCTCTTTATTTGAGATCTCGTTGTAGAACGACTGAATACGTGCGAGATATTCTTTGTCATTTTGAACTTCCGAAAGATACTTATCGAAAGCTTTGATGAGATACTCTTTAACATTTGGTTCCCATTTTACTCTGCCAGGATTTTCAGTGAATGTGTTACATCCGTCCGGATCAGAGACTGAAATTTTTGCTTTCAAGTTGGCAGTGATCTCTTCAGCGTGGGTCCCGATACAATTTAAAACACTCGGAACCACGTTCGAGGTGAAGTCCGACTTTTTAAAGTAAGTCGAGCGAACATTACCTGGTTTTTGGTGACATTCAACGACTGCTTTGAATATCTGGTTACCAGTCTCAGCATTGTATTGGGTCAACCAACCCTGGATCAGAACATCCACATCAAAGGCACGTTTCTGATAGTAGTTGTCGGAAACGAAATCAAAGTGATCTGTCGCGAGACTGGATCTTGACTTGTCTCCTTCCGTTCTAAAATGCGCGATGGTATCGGCGAAGTTCTCCTGTGGGTTAGTTTTGGCATAGGCCGAAACATATTTTGCCGTTGGAGAAATTTCCCATTTTTGGACAAGGGCACCCGATGGATCAACGAATTCATTCAAAGTCATGCCTGTAAAGGCCATATAGTCAGGGCGATGCGAACGATAAAACTTGGCCGTTCCTCTGCCCTCCTGGAAGTCCACTTGGTGAGTTAACTCGTGAGTGATGGCGGTGTAGAACCAGCCACGATCAGATTTACCTTGGTTAAACCACAAACATCCGTCAGTCAGAAAAATCCAACCAATGGAACTCGCCAGACCACAAGAGCCCGGATATTTTGAAAACTTTTCTCCACGAGGAATTCGCTGAATTTCTTTGAGCTTATTTAAGGTCGTATGTGGGGACTTCAACATATGCGATAGTCGCCACCAACCGTAAAGTTCATCATCGTTATAAAGCCATTTATCTAAAGGTATCGCCTTCCCTTCATAAATTCCAGGAACCGGCTTCACATACGTTGAATAAGTAGATGTGCCAGGCATATCTTCTTCAGGCATGTGGTTATCGGCCGCAAGCATGTGCCCAAACTTCAAATACCATAGATAGTGAACATAACCCGCGACTCTATTTGGCCTGCCATAGATCTGGTTATAAATACACGGCACGTCTTCGCACATAGAGTAATCAATGGCGTCCGGATTGGCGACGTCACCAATTTTACTACCAAACTCTTTAAGAAAGTTCGCTTGCGGTACCGGCAATTGCGAGAGATCAAGGTGCTTCCAACTACCATTGACTCTTTGAGCTCCGGCATATTGTTTTTCAAGCTCTCTGATCTCGGCCTTCAAAGTCTCGACTGAAAAAATGTCCTTCATGCACTGGCCGTTCTGACCACCACTGGCGAGCTTTCTTTCCAAGACTGAGTCACGCTGAATATTTTTATCCCATCGAGATAGGAGACTTTCAGGCGTCTTGGTCTTCGTACAAGAAGCAAAAACCAGAATGAATGAAAGGTAGAATAAATTATTTTTTTTCATATTCAACTACCCTTGAAATGAACTCACTGCCTTCGGTATACACAACACTCACGCCCTCTGAAGGACATGCCAGTTCGTATTCCGGAAGCTCGTGACCTTTTGTTTGGTTGATTTTGCGGATCGTGGTGTCGCAATCTTTGAATTTGTGTTTCCAGAAGATCAGTGTTTTCTCATCACCCTTTGGATCCTTAAACCCGTGAGTAACAACATCACCTTTCACCTGGTATTTTTCATTGCCTTCATAAAGAAGAATTTTTCCTTCCGTCACCGGAATCTTCTTTTCTTCAATCGGTTGCCCTTTTTCGGCGACCAGATCCGAGACAGTGGTTTTGCCATAATTGGGTGAAGACTTCTTCACTCCACATGCAGCGACGACCAGTAAGGACATCAAAAATATAGCTTTCATAGACGATTCTCCACAGATCCTCATCGGGTTTAATGCCCTACAACTTTAGTCAAATAACGCTCTGGCGCTTATGCGCTTTCCAGTACTTAAGCCGCGGGTAATCTTAATTTGACGTAAAGATCGCTGCACCTCTGTAGGCAATGGAGCGACAAAAAATTATAAAGCCACCGCAATTCACGCTAGCGGAGGCCCAATGAAGAAGTTGTTTTTGATTAGTTTGGCCCTTGGAATTTCGCCCTTCCTAAACGCGGAAACTTTCAAGAGTCGTATTCATGCAATTGAAGGAAACATTGTTAAGTTTGAAAATGGCCGTGTGGCCTTTTTAAATTCCTCGCCGATTAAACTCGCGAAGAACTCTCTCATTCGTGCTGAGGTTGACGAAGAAGATTCGTCTCTCCTTTCATTTGACGTTCTTCAAGAACCAGTCATGAAATCTATGTCGCAAATTCAGGATGAGAATCCCGCTCCTCTTCCAGGCTTGAGACCTCCCTTTGAAGCAACCATTGTTAAGAATATGGAAGAGGCCATCGCCATCTTTAATCGTTCGAATTCAAACTACAAGCGAGTATCTGAATGTACCGACCGTGCTCATGTTTGGGCCCATGAAGAATTCAAACGCTCTGGCACAAAATCCAAGAAAGTATTCGTGTTCTTCACCGCTTCTTACATTGATAGCATTCGATTCAAGTGGTGGTTCCATGTGGCCCCAATGTATTCCGTGCAAACTCCTGAAGGAGTGAAAGATATGGTGATGGATTTCCGTTATACCGATCGCCCGATGACGATTAAAGAATGGACCGACCAATACGTTTATACCAAACGCCCTTGCAAACCGACTCTGAGATTCTCTGAATATGATGTGAATCCCCAGACCGAAAACTGCTATCTGATGATCGATAGCATGCACTATAAGGTTCCGGGAGATTTAGCGGCACAGGAGCAAGGTCGCTATAAGGCCACGACTCCAGACAGTGAGTACCGCGCGGCCCTTCGTTTCGGTTTTAACACACAACCATAGAGCGCAACATGAAACAAAATATTTCTTCAATCCTTTTTCTCTCTTTAACTTTACTTGCCGCCTGCGGAAAAAGCGGCGGCAAAAGCAACAGCGGGAAATCCAGTAATGGACTTGCCACAATTAAAGAGCAACAAGCTCAAGGCAATTACCGTGCGATTCTTCGTCCTTTTAATAACCACCTCTCTGGCTTTCTTCCATCTGGCTTTGCTGAAATTAATATTGCAGGAGACACGGTCTCATTTAAAACCATGCTGGATGATGATGCTCGCGTGATTCATTTACAAAGTGTTCATGCAGGAACTCGTTGTCCAAACGCGGGCGATGATATCAATGGCGACAGTTACGTTGATATCAAGGAGGCCTATGCCGTGGTTGGAAAAGTTCTAGTGCCGCTCGATTCTGATCTTAACAGCACAGCTGGTTTCTATCCTCTGGGCGGAGGCTACACCTATATCGAGGCGGCTTCATTAAAGACCCTGGAAACAGATGTAAAATCTCGCACAGGAGAGAAACTGAACCTTACCGGAAGAGTGGTACTTTTACATGGTGTGAATCCCGCAACTGAACTTCCAGACTCATTTGGAACTTTGGACGGTATGACCCCGCAAGCAAGTGCACCGATTGCCTGTGGTGTGATCTTCAAAAAATAACTGTTTAGGCCCGCCTTGCCGGGCCTCTTTGGCCAGATTTTAATTTGTAATTATTGCAAAGGGTAACCTTCGTTTCACTTTTCACATTATTATTCACCTACACAAAAAGAGGTCATTACTTATGAAACGAGTTTTCGTTCTATTTCTTGTGCTTATTACTTTCTCAGTTCAGGCAAACGCTGCAACTCAGAGTGGGTTGAAGGCCGCCTTTGATGAATTGAACTATTCTTTATCTGTTGAATGGGACCAGAAAGATCAGGCCTTCTTCAATGTTCAAAGTGAGAAGTTTTCAAATGAGATTTTGAAGCTTCAAGCGGCGGGGCTATCAAATCAAGAGCTTCTCGATTTTACAATCTCGCAAATCAAAGACGAAAAATGGGCCAGAGAAATTCAAACTACTTACTCTCTCGTTTCAATAAATGCCATGAGTGCCAAAGAAGCTCAGGAACATATCCGATCAGTGGTTGAAAAAACTTATAATCGTGGCGCCAGTTGGAACGGTACTGCGGCCTTCATTGGTGGAGCGATCTTCGCCATTGTTGTTCTGGCCGTTGTTGCTGTCGTTTATAAAGATGAGTTAACTGAAAAAGGTGAAGAGTGTTACATGGCCTACAAGTGTCATGAAGTTTGTGAATATGGACTTTGCCGAAATGTTTGCGCTGACGAATGTATCTAAATAAAAAGGCCACCCTTTGGGGTGGCCTTAACAATAAACATTAATCTGAATAATTAAGTGCGAGCACAACTGAACCCGCAAGATAGGAAATCAGAACGAGAGTAAAGGTTTGACTCCATAATTTCACTTTCAGAAGACGAGCAAGGCGCTCCTTGTCCTGTATCAAATCAAGATAGGACTTACTCATGAGCTTATCAAAATCAATTTCGTAATCTTCATTTCTAAGATTCATGTACGTCACCCAGGCAGAGTAAACTCCAATCCCAATTGTCATACAAAAACCAAGAAGAAGTAATGATAAGGCCATGCCCTATCATCCTTCTCCTTAAAGATTAACTGTTACTCAATTTTCTTTAACTAGTTTTTAAACTTTCTTTATCTTTTAACTGGCTGATAAATCATATTAAGTCCCGACAGAGGATAAGGATAATTATTAAATTTTTTATCTCTCGTTATGATCCACATAAAGTCTGGGCGAGTTTCAGTAAGCCATTCTCCACCGATGACATTGCCACGATAATCAAGCTCAACAATATACTCATAATTTTTGCTTCGAAATTCCTGGTGAACAGTATTTGTCACTGGAAGTTTTGAAACAAAGTTACGAGACCCAGCGGCCTCCGCTTCTGCGGTCCAAAACTTAAGCTCTTCACCGTAGGTGAATTTTGTCGCCACTTTAATTCTTCTCTCAATCCCCTGTGTTCGATGATCAGGTGTCACCTCTTCTTCACCCACAACTTGTGAGGAATAACTCGTCACTGGCTGATTCCATACATCACCAAAGCGATCTACGTCTGCCACGAATCCTCTGGAATGGATTCCAATCAAGTTTGTAAGTGAAACGTGAAACGCTCCCGCATTCACATCAACACAATCTGGAGAATTTGCGAGTTCAGGCGCTGGAGGATTTGGATTAGCATCACGATCATCCCCTTCACCAGGGACCTTTCCACTGGCATTACAACGCATTCCAATTTGTGCGTAAGTACCTTGATAATTATAAGCATCGTGCATGGCCAGAAGCGCCTTCACATCGGAAGACCCAAAGTTGGTAACGATCCCATCTTTATTTCGGATTCTCACAGGTGCGGGCTCAGGATAATTGGCCGCGGCCAGCGCCCATCCGTGACAGATTCCTTCCCACCAAAGATCCTTTGGGCTGTATGAACTTAAAACCTTCCTTGTGAGAGTGTAATTATAATCACTCAAAGTGATGTCATAAAGTTCCGCCGGAGAAAGTTGTCCAATCTCTTTCTCACTCATTTTTTTAAGTTCTTCCTTAGTATAGAGTCTGTATTTGAATGGCTGAGGATTTGGATGACTCCATCGATAGGCAATGCCTCCACGATTGGATGGCCAAAATGATTCAGACCAACCAAGGCGATCATCATTGAGTCTTCCGCTTAAAGGAAGACTATCGAAGCGGTAAATCATTTGTGTGTTAACGATTTTTGAAAATACATTGGGACTATTATTAGTTGAAAATCGTTCTGCATAAACCGAAGTTGAAAGTAACGCCAAAGTGAGTACCGCATGTCTTTTCATGATTCTTCCTTGGTTAAGACTAGACGGCGGCGTTTATAACAAATGAAGTAAGTATCGCTCAAGGCGACAGAATGACACCAACACTGAATTTTACACTGGTGATTTAACTCTTCGAAATACAGTTGCGAGAGGAATCGTAAAACTTAAGAAGAAATGTAGCCGCTGAAAGTCGAGCACTCTCAGAATGAAAGTGCTCGATGCGAAATTAAAGTTATTTTTCTGATTCGATGGCGAGCGAAATAATTTTTGTGAGCTTTTCCAGATTCTCATAACTCACGTTATGAAAAAGTGCGATTCGAAATTGGTTTCTTCCAAGCTTTCGATAACCATCAATATCAACCGCCACACCTTGAGCGCGAAGAACTTTAATCAAGTCATCAACTTTGTACTTTTCATCCACATCGATACACACCACTGCTTGAGAACGAAACTCCGGGTTCTTAACAAAGGGAGAAAGATAAGGTTTTTTCTCTGCCCATCCATACATCAGTTCAGCTTTTTTCTTAGCAAGCTCTGTGACCTTCGCCTCGCCCAGCTTATTCATGAGTTTGATTTGCTCATTCAAAAGGAAGATCGTGGCGATTGCCGGTGTATTGTAAGTCTGATGCCCACGTGAGTTTTCAATGGCATTTGACCATTTCATCACCTCAGGAATGTAGCGAGTTTTATCTTCCTGAATTTTCTTTGCGCGAGCAATGGCCTTTGGTGACATGATGGCCACATAGAAGCCGCCATCTGAAGCAAAAACTTTTTGAGGCGAAAAATAGTAAATATCAATATTAGTGAAATCCGCTGGAATTTGTCCCGCACCCGATGTGGCATCAACCGCCATCAATGTGTTTGGATCTTTTAGCTTTGGAATATTTGAAAGCTGAACACCCGTCGATGTTTCATTCAATGTACAGCAGATGAAATCATATCCAGGTTCTTCTTTCGGATTGATGCCTTCCCCGAACTCTACCTTCACTTCCTTGGCCTTGATCCAAGGAATCTGCTTATGTGAGCGATACCATTTATCTGAAAACTCTCCACAAATATAATGAAGCGAAGACTTTTCAACTAATCCAAGGCCCATCATGTCCCAAAGGAAAGTGGCGCCACCGTTCCCAAGAACGATTTCATAATCGGCTGGTAATTTAAAATAAGTACGAAGACCGTCTTGAACTTCTTTTACGAGATTTTTAATCGGATCTTTTCGGTGACTGGTGCCCAGAAGTTTGCTGCCAGACTTTGCAAGATTCTCGACCGCTTCAATGGGAATAAGTGAAGGACCAACTCCAAAGCGAGGGTCGGAAGGAATAAGATCAGAAGGAACCTTAAAATTTTCGAACATAGTTGGAAGCTCCAAAATATATATCGCTCTATGATAGCGATCCGCTAAGATTTTTGATAGTCTTTACCAATGACTCAGAGATTAATTTTGTGGACTATATTAGGCTGTTTTTGCTTAACGGCCTCTGCTCAAGATCTTTCTACTTATGGTAGACGGACGAAGAAAACCACAAACCCTCGCCAAACTCGACCTGTTCAACCCGTGAAAGTTGAAGAGAAAAAGCAGATTGAGTCTATCCTCTTCAATCTTGGTACCCATACCGAATTTTACGATAGCATTCAGATCAACACTTCGGGCGGAACGCGTAAATTTGATGCCAAGGCCCCAACCATCGGTGCAGGTCTTTCAATGCCTGTTAGATATGGTTGGCGTTTTCTACCAGAGCTTAACTGGGTTCTTCCACGCTTTATCGATGATTCAAAAATCATTAAAAACCTTTTCATGTTCCGAGCTGATTTTGGTTATGACCCGCTCGATTGGCTAAGACTTCGCGTAGGTACAAGTATCATGTGGGCCAACCAACATGGACGCGGTGGTAAGGCAGAGATTAACAACGGTAACTCAACTTCCACTTTCTATTATCCGGAAGAAAACCGTTCAAGTTTGAACAATACTTTCGATCTGGGTCTAGAGACGAAATTCGATGAATGGGCAGTACGTCTTCAGACATACACATACGCCATCTTCAAAGAAGAAAGACGTCAGGTTTCATATACACTCTTTATTTCCTATTACTGGGATCAGTAGGTTTTATGAAGTTCATCCTTGGTTTGATACTTACAATTGGAACTGCTCACGCTTATACCCTTAACAATAACTTTGGAGCTTCATTCAAAGATAATAACGTTAAGGTGAGAATTGCGGGCAACACCATCTGTAATCCGGCCAATGCTGGAGTGACACCTTCCGAGCTGGAAGACATGATTAAACCGGCGGTGGATAAATTCTGGAACCAGGTTCCGACTTCGGCGCTTGTACTCGATGCTTCCGGAGCCTCAGAGGCGATTAATAATATCAATCAAGGACGTCTTTGCTCTCCGACTGATCAGGACTGTATCGATGACGGTAATGCCGATCCGGATGGATTGATTCCACCAGTGACAGACATCATCATCGCTTGCAACAGCAATCCCCTTAACTTTGGTTCTAACAACGTTCTTGCGGTTACGATTCCCAATAAGTTCAGTGGAAAGAAAATCGTGGGTGCAGTCATTCTCATTAATGACTTTGCTCCGACTTTTGCCGCTCTTTCTCATTCCGATAAAGTTTCTGTAATTGCTCATGAAATTGGCCACGCTATTGGATTAGGTCATTCAAAAGATTCAGCAGCACTGATGTACTACAGAACAGTCAGTCTTCGAACGAATCTCGGGCAAGATGATGTGGACGGCGTAACGTATCTTTATCCAATGCACGTGGATGCCTTTGGACTTTCAGGTGGACTACTTGGAAGCTGTGGCACGATTCAAAATGTAGGTGGGAAAGATGATGAACCACCAAGCAATCCTCCATTTGTTCAAATGGGGATCACTTTGGCAGTCATGATTTTAATTGCTGAAATGATGAGATTACTTAAGCGTTCTTAGGCTCGTTCCACGCTTCGTACATTCTGCCTCATACTCTTCGAGAAGCACTTTCTCTTCTGAATTAAGAAGATTCATGTCGATCAAGGCCGGATCAAATCCGATATAAACGAATGGAACAAAACGAAGCATCTTGGGATACTTCGGATGCTTTTCGACCCAGGCAATGTTCTCAAGACGAACACCACCGAAGCCAGGGATATAAATTCCTGGTTCAATTGAAACCACTTGTCCCGCTTTCATGGGAACATTTGAAATTGTCGAAATTCTCACACCTGGTTCGTGCACGTGAACACCAACACCGTGACCAGTTCCGTGACTGTAATCATAGCCGTACTTTCTCATGGCGTTTCTTGCTAGACCATCCAGGACGTTACCTTTTGTGCCTTCAGGAAAAACTGCTGATTGAACGGCCAGAGTACCTTTCAGAACAAGCGTATAGATCTCAATCATCTTAGGATCGGCCTTCTTCGATGAATCACCGAAGAAAGTTCGCGTGGTATCAGTTGCCCAACCACCATCAAAATATCCGCCAGAATCAAGAAGGATCATGTCCGTATCTTTAATCACCACTTCATCAGATGGATCACCGTAGTGAACGATGGACCCGTTTGGTCCAACACCTGCGATAGTATTGAAGCTCTGGTCGTGAGCACCCTGCTCTTTGTATTTCTTCGTTGTCTCGTTATAGAGATCAAGCTCAGTAATGCGTTTTCCAGCTTTGATCGAATCTTTGACCCACTTGATAGTATTAAAGATCGCCTTATCAGCTTTTCTGAATGAAGCGTCCATCTGTTGAATTTCAACCGGCTCTTTGATTGACTGATAACCATAAAGGCCATCGGCCTTTTCTTTCAGGCGATCAGTTCCGAAAACCTTCACGAGCATCGCAAAGTCAGCTGAGTTCAGCATGCTTGGCATATACTGCACTTCATTTAAGTGAAGTGTGTTTTGAAGACGATCAAGTTCTCGAGGAAGATTATTAAACGGAAGAGCAATGAACTCTAAACCTGATTCCTTCTTCGCCTTATCTGAAACCGGAGTTTCCGGTGTAACAAACACATAAACCTTTTCTTTCGTCACAAGTGCTTTGGCGTAGAAGCTTGAAAGAAACGGAAGGTGATAACCGCGGCAGTTTGTGATCCAGGCAATTGAATCAAGGGCCGTTAAGAACATCGCTTCTTTCTCATTCGAGAAAATTGAACGAGTTTTTTCTAAGGTATCACGTCCGCGCCATTCGCGAGGAACCAGTTGCACTTCCTTTAACGCTGGAAGAGCTTCAAAAGGAATTTCTTTGGCAAGTTCTCCACCTTCAAGGGCAACTGTTTCTGAGGCCACTTCAGAAAGTTTCTTCAAATATCCAAGAGCCGTACGATCAGCTTCGTAACCAAGTTTCTTAATTCCTAGTTTCTTCACATCGTTTGCCAGGTCCTGAGTCGTTGAAGAATCAGGGCCCGTCTTCATGACTTCAACTTCCGTCGCATCTACTTCCAGGTCCGCTTGCTCATGGTAGCGACCATCCACATAAAGTCTGACACGGCCATTGGCCGGAACCAGTACTTCTGCCATCGAGCCAGTGAAGCCCGTGATATAAAAGCGGTGATTGTCCTGAAGAGGAACGTATTCATTCAGAAAAGGGTCAAAGCTTGAGATGTACATGCCATCCAGGCCACGGTCCGTCATAACTTTTCTGAGTTTTTGAATATTAGATTTAATGGTTTGATTTGATAGATCGAAAGCTTTTTTCATAGAATATCCTCGTTTAAATAAATTACTCCCCTCCGACATCCTTGGGAAGGCTTAAATGAAAATCCAGACTCCAGTTTATTACGGTGACTACCTGCAACTCCCTAAAATCCTGAACGCTCAGGCCCCAGAGAGTACTAAATACGGCAAAACCGCCCATGACGAGACCCTATTTATCATCATTCACCAGGCCTATGAGCTGTGGTTCAAACAGATTCTTCACGAACTAAATTCAGTTCGAGAAATCATGCAGCAGCCGTTTGTTCCATCTACGGATCTGTCGGTCATTATCGCTCGCATTGAACGAGTGACAACGATTCAGCAACTCCTGATTGATCAGATTCAGGTGATGGAAACGATGACATCTCTCGACTTCATGGAATTCAGAGATTTTCTGGTTCCTGCCTCTGGATTCCAGAGTATTCAATTCAAATTGATCGAGGCGATTCTTGGTATCAAGGCCCAGCATCGCATGGAAGTTGAAAAACAATTCTTCAACTCTCGCTTGAAAGCTGAGGATAAAAAACTTCTGGAAGCTGAAGAAGCACGAATCAGTATTTTTGAACTTCTTGAGGCGTGGCTTGAAAGAATGCCATTCAGCCAGTTCGAAGATTTTGATTTCTGGGGCGAATACTCTCACGCCGTTGATAAGATGCTGAAGCAAGATCGTGAGATCATCTCAAATAACCCAGTTCTGGATGATCGCACTCGCACGATGGAACTTAAGAATTTGGACATGACTCAAAATACTTTCAATACCCTTCTTGATTCAAGACTGTATTCAGCTTGGCAAGGTGAAGGCAAAGTTCGCCTTTCTCAGAAGGCGATGTTGTCGGCGGTATTCATTTATCTTTATCGTGATTACCCTGCTCTTCAAATGCCATTCAGAATTCTAAATGCACTGGTTGAAGTGGATGAAAAATTTACGACCTGGCGTTATCGTCACGCCATTATGGTTCAAAGAATTCTTGGAACAAAAATTGGAACTGGTGGATCTTCCGGTCACGAATACCTGAGATCAACGACTGAGAGAAATCGCGCCTTCATTGATTTTTTCAATCTCGCGACCTTCCTCATTCCGAAATCTATGATTCCGGCACTTCCACAAAACATTAAGGACCAATTGGACATCGTATATGACTCATTCAGACCATAAGCGATACTACACAAGGTTTTTAAATGGTCACGAAGGGAAACTTCACTTCGCGGCCCACTCACATCACTTCTGGCCAGACGTCACCAGAGAAGCGCAACTTCGCTATTGGGACGACACTGCTCTGGCAAGTGATGAAAAATGGAACAAGATCTTCGGCGAAGTGATACCTAAGGCACAAAAACACATCGCCGATATTTTGAAACTTAAAGATCCCAATCAAATTGTTTTTGCCCCTAATACTCATGAACTCTCGACTCGTCTTCTTTCTCTTTTCATAGGAAGACCGGGACTTTCAATTCTAACTACGAGTAATGAATTTCACTCATGGAGAAGACAAATTCTTCGTCTGTCTGAAATTCCTGAAATCAATGTCAGCATAGTTTCATCAGAAAATTTCATGAGAGACCGCCGTGGGGTCATTAACGATCTCAAAAAAGAGCTCGCTAAAAAACCCGACGTGTTCTTTTTAAGCCAGGTCTTCTTTGATTCTGGTGTGGCCTTCACTGATGATGAGCTTCAGGAAATTTCTGAGGCGGTAGAAGCACAAACAATTATGGTGGTCGATGGCTACCATGGGTTTGCAGCGATCCCGACTAATCTCTCAAAACTTGAAGGCAAAATCTTCTACCTCGGTGGCGGTTATAAATACGGCCAGGGGGGCGAAGGTGTGGGCTTCATGGTGGTTCCAAAAGGTCATTGGCGTCCGGCCTACACCGGATGGTTCGCAGAGTATGCCCATCTGACTAAACCTGCCGGTGCCCAAGTAGGTTACTCGGATGATGGAATGGCGTTCATGGGTGCTACTCAAGACCCTTCTGGTCTTTACCGTTTCAACGCTGCCTGGGACCTCTTTGAGAGTGAAGGATTAAGCGTAGAAGCGATTCACACTTACGTTCGGGAACTTCAGCAGGAATTCTTAAAAGGCATCCCAAAGAGCTTTATAGCGGGCCATAATCTGACCCCGCTTTTTGACTTAAATCTTGGCTGGCACGGGCACTTTTTGACCTTTGAAGCAGCAACCCTGGAAGAAGCTGAGGGCATTCAAGAGGCCTTAAAGAAAGTCAGTGTGCTTATAGATCGTCGGGGGAAACGCTTGAGATTTGGCTTCGGTCTCTATCAAAATAAGGCCGATGTTCATCAGGTTTTAGAGCGCCTCGGAAACTTGGCAGTAAAATCTCAATAATCTTTGCCTAAAAATTCTAAGGTTTTCGTTTAATATGCCGATATGGCCCTAAGAGACAATAACTTAGCTTGTTATTTGGGGCATATATGGGCGTTAAATTAGGTTCGATCGTAATGGTTTTGATGGTGTTCTTCATCGCCAAAATTTCATTTGAAACTGCAATGGCAGAGAAAGCACCTGAACATGTTAACGAAAGATCTCCGGCCTCAATCGATCAAAGCTACAACGATCACATGAATCGCCACTAGAAAGCTTCTTTCGCCCAGGCCTTGAACTTCTCTCCACGATCCACATAGTTTTTAAATTGATCAAACGAAGGAAATGCAGGTGAAAAAACCAGATTGCCTTTGAGGCCCTTTGCTTTCTCAAACACTGTTTTCAAGTCCCCTGCTTTCTCAACTTCAAAATCATTTCCTAATTCCTGGTACAAGCGCTCAGTGACGTCACCAATTGTGAAGATCTTGGCGATTTTGCCCTTAAATGGAAGAAGATCAGGCAGAAGCTTGTCACTTTCATTACGAAGCTTGCCACCCAGGATGAGATACAACGGCTCAGTTGAATCTTTGAAGGCATTGATGGCAGTTGTCGTGGCCAGAGAGTTGGTCGACTTAGCATCGTTATAAAGAGTCAGCCCGTCTCTTGAAAGAACGAATTCCAGACGGTGAGCAACACCAGGAAATTCATTGATGAATTGTTGGAACAGCTCTTTAAGATTTGGAATCTTTAGAAGGCGAAGAACTTCATAGGCCGCGAAGAAGTTCGCTTCATTATGCTCCCCTCGAGCGCGTGCCTTTGAGAAATCAAACATTGACTTAAATTCAGTAGGAAGATTTCCCTTTGTAAAATATGTGCGCTTCGCTGGATGATCTTTAATATCATCCAAGTATGGGTTCTCAGTTCCCAGAATCAGATGATCTTCGCCAGTCATGTTCTTCAGCATATTAAACTTCGCTGTCGCATAGTCATGAACAGCATCATAGCGCTCAGAATGATTCGGGAAGACGTTTAAGATCAAACCAATCTTTGGATGAAATTCTTTAATCGTCTCGAGCTGAAAGCTAGATACTTCAATCACAGCATAATCAACTTTCTCACCCGAGATAGCGAGATCACAATAAGGGATTCCAATATTACCGCCGCAGAAAACACTCTTGCCTGCCATTTTAAGGGCCTCAGCAATCATGGTGGTTGTCGTGGTCTTGCCGTTTGTTCCCGTGATCGCAATCACCGGAATGTCCTTGGTCCTGCGGTAAGCGTATTCAATCTCAGAAATGATAGGCACACCCTTCTCTACCGCCTTTTTCAAGGCCGGATGAGTGGTTGGTATTCCAGGAGAAATAACGATTTCGTCCATTTTATGAAAATGCTGAGCGAAGTCCTCTTCCGAGGCACAGGCACAGGTTCCACAGATATCAGCTAATTGCTCGGCCTCCCACCAGGTCTGTACTGGACCCTTATTCACGGCATAGAAGTCTTGCTTGTATTTTTTAGCGAGTTTAAGGGCGGCCTTACCGGATTTTCCCATCCCGTAGATGGCCACTTTATTTATCTTGTTCATAAGCTGTGATATACCCTTTCGAAATGAATCACCGAGAACGCTTCCAAGAGATTTTGGATTTTTTAAAACCATATCAAAGAATATGGCAAAACGAAATCATGCTGATGTATCCAAATCCATTGGAAGGTTACCCTATGGAATGGGTCGAGGATTTACGCCGGTTCCAGAACAAAGAAGACGTGATCCGACTGGAAAAGAAGGACGTTTTTGACTATATCGAAAACCCTTCTCTGATTGAGTTTTATCAACGAATTGAGGAACTCTCTAAACTTCCTCAAGTCCCTGACTACGAAAAGATGCCAGAAGAGCCTTGGACCTGGTTATTCATGATCCCTAAAAAGCAGCATGAAATCCGCCGTCTCGCCCCGCACTTAAATCATTTGTATCACGCCCATAAGATCGATCAGGTGGTGGATATCGGTGGAGGCATTGGTTATCTCGCTCAGACGCTTAATAACCAATACAAACTGAAAGTCACTTCTCTGGATATGAATCCTGAACTCCAAAAAACCGGAACAGAGATTCACACGAAAAACGCCAAAGATCCTGCCAATAAAGTGCAGTACAAGAATGTGAAAGTCAGTGATGAGGGTGAGTTTGTTGAAATTCTAAAACAAAACGTCATGCCTATTGGACTTCATACATGTGGTCGCCTGGCCCTCGATATCATCAAGGTCAGTAGTTCTAAAAAAGTTCCCGCCTTGGTGAACTTTGGTTGCTGCTATCACACGTTGGACAAGACTGATTTGCAGAATATTTCGACCTTCGCGCAAGGGTTTCCTGATCGACTGGATATGCATAAGTTTGCTTTGACTCTTGCTTGTCGCGCTCATCGTAAAATGGATGAGAAAGATTTCGATCTGAAACAGAAGGTGAAGTATTTCCGCTACGCCATTCATATCCTTCTTCATGATCATTACGACATCAAAGAACTGGTGACTCTTGGGAACTCGTCACCCAAGCTCTACGACAAGAGTTTTGGTCATTATGCACTTGAGCAGTTTAAGCGAATTAACCTTGAACCTCGACATACGGAAGAGGAATTAAATGCCTTCTTCTCCCACCCGGATTTAAAACTTTTAATCGACCGTATGCTGGCAACAGGGATGATCCGTAATGCCTTCGGACGAGTTATGGAATTGTATCTCCAGCTAGATAGGGCGATTTTCTTGGAGGAACAGGGCTATCAGGTCCAGGTTCAGGAGTTTTTTGAAGAAGAGCTTTCTCCTCGGAATATTGGTATTACTGCCACTCTTTCTTAAAATTTGAATTCGCATACAATATTCGTATGCTTAAACATTCTCACAAAGACATCTTGTTAGTGATCCTGGCCATGCTTCAGTTTGCCCTCTTAGCGTTGCCCTTTGTAACTCCGCTTAGTCTGGGTGTGCTCATGATCTTGGTTCTCATCAATGTCTTTCTGGTGGGAACGAATTATCAGTGTGTCTCGCATAACTTTATTCATCTTCCGTTTTTCAAAAGTAATTTTCTAAATCAGATGTTCTCGATATTCAATTCAGTTGGAATTGGTATCCCACAATCTGCTTACCGACTTCATCATTTGCAACATCACCGCTATAACAACCAACCAGATAAAGATGATTCTTCAACTCGTCGTCATGGAAAGAACGGTAAGGATGAAAATATCATCGCATACTCTGTACTCGGAGTTTTTAGAACTGACGTTCCTGGACTTATTACAGAAGCGGCCAAGAAATCAAAACTCGTTTTCGCTGAATTGCTTTTCATGCTGTCGTTCTTAGGAGTTCTTCTCGTGCTCGATTGGAAACTCTTTCTCACCTACATCGTTCCGAGTATTTTCCTGGGTCAGGTGTTTGCTCTCTGGGAAAACCACTGCGAGCATCATCACGCCGACCCCTATGACCGCAAACGCGACTCAGTCAGCTGCTACAATTCATTCTATAATTGGATTTGGTTCAACAACGGCTACCATCAGGAGCATCACTTCTCCCCTCAGGTTCACTGGACAAAGATTCAGGAAATAAAAAACAACCTTCCAGATGATCGAGTCATCGTGAAAGGCTGTCATTTAACAAATAGTTTTTGAAATTAGTTCAGGTGGAACACTTCTTTCATTTCGTCTTTGAGAAGTGCCATCTTGTGATCGATATCAGGGTGATTACGATCGTTTGGATCTAGAAGATAGTTCTCCGGGCCCATTGGCTTAATCATAAGCTTAGTCTGCCAGATATTATCGTTCGCTAGGTTAAGGTCCTGGCGATATTTATAAAGCTCAAGCGTCTCAGGCTTAATGAAGTCCTGAATCGAGTTGAAGTAGTGATCGTTGTAGATTTTCTTACCGTTTTCAAGACGAGTGTATCCACGAACAACGTAGTCGATGTAAACCACGTCACACTCAAAAACTTCAAACATATAGTTCAAAGCTCTAAGTGGAATGATCTCTCCACAAGTCGCAACATCAAGATCCAGACGGAAAGTACAAATACCTTCAGGATCTGAAGCATCAGGATAAGTGTGAGTTGTGATGTGAGATTTATCCAAGTGCATTTTAACTGCGGCCTGTCCTTGCGGACCAACTTCCCAGTTACCACCACCCTTGATATCTGACATCAACGTCATTGTCGAAGCACCAACTGGTTCATAATCCTGAACAGTTTCAGAAAGAATGTTAGCTTCGATAATTTCACACACTTTACGAGCAATAAGACCAATGTTCTTAGCACTGTATTTAGTATGAATGTAATTGATGTAGTCTTGCTTCTGCTGTTCATTCATAGCGATGCAGAAGTCGTAAAAATTAAACGACAAGATCTTCGTTAAATTATTAAACCCGGAAAGCTTGATTGTTTCCTGCATGTTATTCATGGCAAGGCCCTCACACATTAAAAAAAAACGTAGAGCCCTTTATAGGGAATTGGGGGGGATATGACAAGAAAAAAGGGCCCGAAGCGTTACACTCCGGGCCCCTGATTTTGGTAGCTTAGATAAGACCTAAAGATTTTACAGCATCACGCTCGCCACGAAGTTCATCAAGAGTAAGTTTGAACTTTTCTTGACCGAATTCATTGTGCTTAATACCTTCGATGATTTTGATTTTTCCACCTTCTGTACGGCAAGGGAAAGAGAAGATAAGTCCCTTATCAACACCGTATTCTCCGTTAGAAGCAAGACACATTGAATATGTCTGACCAGCTGGAGTTTCGTGAACAAGATTGTAGATACCATCGATCGCAGCGTTTGCAGCTGAAGCAGCTGAAGAAAGACCGCGAGCTTTAATGATCGCAGCTCCACGCTGTTGAACCGTCTTAATGAAATCACCTTTTAACCATTCAGTGTCTGTGATGATATCAGTAACTGGTTTACCGTTGATAAGAGCATTGTAGAAATCAGGGTATTGAGTTGCAGAGTGGTTACCCCAGATAGTCATGTTCTTAACAGATGAAACATCTACACCTGCTTTAAGAGCAAGTTGCGCCTTCGCACGGTTCTCATCAAGAGTTGTCATGGCGAAGAAACGATCTGATGGAATGCCTTTAGCAGCGTTCATGGCGATAAGAGCATTTGTATTACAAGGGTTACCTACAACAAATACTTTTACGTCTGAGGCAGCTGACTTCTCAACAGCTTTACCTTGAGCTGTGAAGATACCACCGTTGATTTTAAGAAGATCTGAACGCTCCATACCTTCTTTACGAGGTACTGAACCTACGCAAACAACATAGTTAGCATCTTTGAAAGCAGTATTCAGGTCAGAAGTTAGAACGATATTTTTTAGAAGTGGGAAAGCACAGTCTTCAAGCTCCATCGCCACACCTTTAAGGGCAGGAAGTGCCTGTTCAAGCTCAAGAAGCTGAAGCTCAACTTCAGTCTCAGGTCCTAGCATTTGTCCTGAAGCGATTCTGAAAAGGATCGCATATCCAATCTGTCCGGCAGCACCAGTGACAGCAACTTTTACTCTTCTCTTGGCCACAAAAACCTCCACTCAATATGAGTTAAATAATTGAGAGTATTATATGCCAAACTACCCCTCGAATCACGTTTTATTCGTCTCGCCTAGACAAAATCTTGGCTTGAAGCATAGTATTAAGACTAAAAAAGTTTTCATCCAAGGTGTGACCAGTGAGTGAATCACGGAATAATTCAAATAATCCTAATCCTGGACAAGGTGGCGGAGGCGGCGGCGGTAATAACCGTAGACGTCGTTATCGTGGCAATAGAAGCGGTGGAGGCGGTGGCCAAGGTCAACAAGGCCCTCAAGAAGGCCAGAATCGCCAGCCAAGCGGTCCTCGCCCGGAAAACAATGCCAATCGTCCTCAAAACGCTGGCAACCGTAATCCTGCTCCAAGGCAGGGGTCGCAGTCTCAGCAGGGACCACGCCCGGAAAACCGCAATAGAGGCCCTCAGCCGGGTCCTAGAACGTCCGGCCGTAACCGTCGGGGCAGTGGCCGCGTCCTCACAACGAATCAGGTACTGGTTAAGTACGATAATCTTTTGGAGCAACATTTAATTACTCGTAGAAAGTACTATGAGTACTTCAATCGTGTTGATGAGCGCCAACTCTATAAGCTTGAGAAGAATTTCTTCGACAGTATTGAGCATCTTCGTCGTTTCGAGGCCAATTTAGAGCCTTGGCAGCGTGAAGCGCTGGAAAAGCGTAAAACAGAGCGCTACAAGCTTGATCTAACCTACTCTAATAATCGTAATTGGAATCCGGAAGAAATCGCCAAAGCTGATTTCCAACCAGATGAAAATGAAGATCCGCATTTCAAGGACTCTCAAAGAGAAGCTTTCGAGGAATATAAAGAAGACACGGAAGAATCTGAGGGAACTTACGAAGACTATCTAAAACTGAAAGGTCTAGCCTAAAAAATAAAAGGTCAGGCATCGCCTGACCTTTCTATTTAAAACTGTTTAATAAATTTAACGATTAAATTCCGTCAGTACCTGTTGCACCGTAAGTTGCAACATGAGCTGTTGTTTGTACTTCAGCTTTTTCTTTCTTAGCAGGCTTGATGTTATAAAGGTAATTGTTCAGAGTCTCTTCTTGATCTTTAAGAATAGCAGCTTTCAATTCTTCAGCAGGGATATCCAGAACTTCAGATACTTTGCGAAGCATTTTCAGAGGGATATTACAAAGAGCACGCTCTACGTTTGAAATAAATTGACCGTTCTTATAACCAAGTAAGTGAGAAAGCTCAGACTGTGAGTAACCTTTTGGATGATTCATTCTTTTTGTACGAATAAGCTGAGCAATGTTCTTAAAGCAACGCATGTGTTCTCCATCTAGGTTGGGGCGAGATTCAAAATAATATTCATTTTTTCTAGAATGTCATTCACCATTCACAAAAAAATTATTATCTATCTTATCGACCAACTAATTTTAAAATAACTGGGAAAAATTTTTTTATGAAGCTGATTTCGTGGAATGTTAACGGTATACGCTCTGTGTATAATAAGGGATTTCTTGAATGGTTCACTAAGGAATCACCAGATATCCTATGCCTACAAGAGACAAAGGCAAATTATGAACAATTTCCTCTTGAAATTCGAGAAATGAAGGAACATGAGATTTCTCATAGTTCAGCCGAAAAGAAAGGTTACTCTGGTGTGGCCACATTTTCTCGAGAGAAAATCCTTGACACGAAAAATATCGAAAAACATTGCTTTGATTCCGAAGGCCGTGTTCTCATTCACGAATTTCAAGATTTTTATCTCCTGAATTGTTACTTTCCAAATGGACAACGTGATCACAAAAGAGTTCCGTTCAAGATGGAATTTTGTGATGACATCCTCGCAAAGATGAATGAACTTCGTAAGAAGAAACCCATCATCATCACGGGAGATTTCAATACCGCTCATAGAGAAATTGATCTCGCCAATCCTAAAACCAATCAGAAAACCACCGGCTTCCTTCCTAATGAAAGAGCGTGGATGGATAAATTTATTGGAGAAGGATACATCGATATTTTCCGTCACCTTAATCCAGAGAAGACTGGAGCATATACCTGGTGGAGCAATATGCCTGGCGTTCGTGCCAGAAACGTTGGATGGAGAATTGATTACTTCTTCATCACTCCAGAACTTCTTCCACGAGTAAAAGATGCATACATCAAACCAGATGTGATGGGTTCAGATCACTGTCCTATTGTGCTGGAATTAAATTGATAACATCTCTTTAACTTTTGTCACCAGTTCTTGAAAACGAATTGGTTTATAAATGACTAAATCAAAATCTGTTCGACTCTTTTCCGAGCCGAAGTCTTCGATGTTCCCGGTCACTAAAACTATGCGACCAGAATAAAGACCTTCGGCCCTTACAATTCGAAATAACTCGGGCCCACTGCCTGAAGGCATCTTCGCATCTGAAATAATCAAGTCATACTTGTTGGCACGAATGAGCGCCAAAGCATCTTGAAAATCTGAGCAAGTTTCGATGGGAAGGTTTTCATCTTCAAAGAAAGTGGAGGCAAGATCCAGAAGATCAATTTCATCATCAATGTACAGAATGCGAGGGGAATTCATTCTTCTCTCAATTTTTTTAGGTAGTCGAATTATGTACCGATCCTGAGTCAGGAGACTATAAGATCCGCCGTTTTCCCTGAAGTCAGTAACTTATTCCGACTACCTTATGAGTCGATTTTTTGAGGTGTTATCTCGATTTGGCCACTTTAAGAGGCTGTTTAGATAAGGGCCTTCCCACAAAAGTAAACATCCTTCACCAAGCCCTCATAATCATGACGGTTTTTACGGTGTGGAGTTATGAGGTCACTTAAAAGTGCTTCGGCCGCTTTAGGTTGACTATCTTTTGGAAGAGGTACAACGATGAAGCTAGCTTCTTTACCTTTATTAAGGTTACCGGAAGTTTTTCCACGGCCCAGAATTTCAGCGCCTGCTAGAGTTGAGCGATAAAGGGCCTTCACATATGTGGCCTCTTTCTTCTTATGTTGATCAACAAAGCTTCTCATCACATCAAACATTGAAAGAAATGGTCCACCACCAATATCAGAACCAAGTGCCCATCTTACTTTGCTCTTTTCAACTTGCTTGAAGTTGAAAAGTCCTGAACCAAGACCTTTCTCTTCGATTGGAGCATTTGAAGTCGGACAGTGAACAACACTGGTTTTCGTTTTACTTAGGGTTTGAAGTTCTTTGGTAGAAAGGTGAATACCATGACCCATAAGTGATCTCTCACCTAGCATCCCGGTCTTCTCGTAGATTTCAGTATAGGTCTTCACTTTCTCAAAGCCCGGAAGATTGCGGTAAATCGAAAGAACGAAATCAATCTCGGCCGGAGTTTCAGATAAGTGAGTTTGCTTAAAGCACTTTGCCTTATCTGCCATCTTACTTCCCTCTTTCATCACTTTTGGAGTCGTCGTGATGGCAAAACGCGGAGTGAAGCAATGTTTTTTACCAAACTTCTTAATAAGTTTTTGGGTTAGTTTAAGAGATGATTCCTCTGATTGAGTAAGTGCTTCAGGTGAATTCATATTCATGATCACGTTACCAATCACGAAATGTCCCTTCGACTTTTTCATTGCCGCATCGACAGCGTGCTCGTGAATAGAGCTGTAACATGCACCACCAAGTGTTCCGTGACGAACAAGTTTCTGGAAAAACTGTTCAGCACGTTTCTTAGCATAGGCCTTATCAGCAAATTTCATCTCAGTTGGAAATGTATATTTCTCAAGCCACTCAAGAAGAGAGTCTTTTGGCATTTCTCTTACATCGTCCTGCACCCAGTGAAAGTGCATATCAAAGAATCCTGGCATAATCACGGCCTGACCAAAATCAGTCGTATTACGCTTATTCATCTTTGCGCCGTACTTCTTAACACCTTTCTCTAAAGGAAGGATGTCTTTGATCTTTGTGCCTTCAACAGCAAGAAGACCATTGGTGTAGAAGTCACATTCTCTATCATTTTGAGGATTAAGAATGGTTGCGATATAAAATTTCATTTTTTGCGTTGCCATAGGCGACCCTTTTAACTTGTACGTATGTCTGGTTTTCATTAACCTAGGATGTATATGAGACAGAGAATAATACTGCAGTTTTTGGTTTTTGTCTTGGGAGTTTTGCCTTTAACGGGGCTTTGTTCAGACTATGTGGTGAACGAGATCAGTCTGTTAAGCATAAATTCTGCCATTACTCCTGCGTCCTACGATTATCTGAACCAACATTTCAAAGCTTTGCCTAAGACCTCACTGATTGTGCTCAAAATGAACACCCCAGGGGGCCTCGTCACGACGACGAAAGACATCATCACCATGTTTGGCCGTGAGAAAAGACCGGTAGTGGTCTGGATCACTCCGGAGGGTGCATCAGCTTCAAGTGCTGGAGCGATCATTGCCTCTGCCTCACATTTTCTTTTCATGTCTCCTGGTTCAAACATCGGCGCCGCGACTCCAGTTGGACTTGGTGAAGATATTAAAGAAGGTGATGGGCGTAAAAAGGCCCTGAATGATTTGACCGCTCTTGTGCGTTCACTTAGCACTTCTCGCGGACGCCCTTCCCTGCCATTTGAAAAAATGATTACTGGCGCGGAGTCTTACACCGACGCTGAGGCCATTAAACTTGGGATCATTAATGGTGTGATTTCAAACGAGCAAGATCTTATCACATACCTCAATGGGAAAACTCTTTCTCTTGATGGCGATATTAAGACCCTAAGGCTAAGTAATAATCTTCAATTTAAAGAATATGAAGCGACCATGGGTCAAAAGCTTCTGGAAGTTCTAGCAAATCCTTCTACTGCTTACTTTCTATTCCTAATCGGTGTAGCACTGATTTATTTTGAACTACAAGCTCCTGGTGGATATGTGGCCGGCTCTTTTGGCGTGGCCTTCATTATTCTCGCCGCGATTGCTTTCCAAGTACTGCCACTTGATTGGGGATCAATGGGTCTGATCGTTCTAGGAATTGGTCTCTTAGTATTGGAGGTTTTTATTACCAGCTATGGTTTACTTTCTGTCGCAGGTCTTGCGGCATTCGTAGTTGGTTCTCTCTTTTTGTTCCATGGCGATGCAGGTTATATCTCAGTTCAATATCCAGTGCTTTTCTCTACCCTCGCCGGAGTTGTATTCGCAATCGGCCTCATGGTCTGGTATCTTTGGAATGATAAGAAAAAACAAAAAAGCCCTGGCGACTTCTTTCTACCCACTGGAGCAAAGGGATCAGTTCTCACTCGACTCTCTGGTGATCAATACCAGGTAAAAGTGTTGGGAGAAATCTGGAGGGCCGAGGCCCAGGAAAATTTTGAAATTGGTGATCAAGTTGAAGTAGTTTCAGTTGATTCAAAACAATTACTCATAAAAATTAAAAAGACATCTCACTCATAAGGAGCTTCCATGTCTCTAACGTTCTTGCCTTTTATTGTCTTCGCTGGACTTATTCTGTTTAGCGCTTTCAAAATTCTTAATGAATATGAAAGAGGTGTTATTTTCCGTCTGGGTAAATTTTCAGGAGTTCGTGGTCCGGGACTTATCATCCTGATCCCAGGTCTTGAAAAAATGATCAAAGTTGATCTTCGTCTTGTGACGATGGATGTCCCTTCTCAGGACATCATCTCAAAAGATAACGTGACTCTTAAAGTGAATGCCGTCGTTTACTTCAAGGTCAGTAATCCAGAACGCGCTATTATCTCTGTAGAGAATTATTACCACGCGACTGCTCAAATCTCTCAAACAACTCTCCGCTCAGTTGTAGGTCAGTATGAGCTGGATGAGATTCTTGCTCACCGTGATGCAATCAACTCTAAGCTTCAGGGCATTCTGGACGAATTAACAGAGCCATGGGGTATTAAAGTAACAAACGTTGAAGTTAAGGCCATCGACCTTCCGGTTGAAATGCAAAGAGCAATGGCAAAGCAAGCTGAAGCTGAACGTGAAAAGCGTGCGAAAATCATTTCTGCTCAGGGTGAATTCGAGGCCTCTAAGAAGCTTGCAGAGGCCGCTCAGGTTTTGGGTGAACAAAAAGACGCCATCACTCTTCGTTTCTTAGAGACCATGAGAGAAGTTGCTGGTTCAAATAATAGCTCAACGACTTTCTTCCCGGTTCCTGTGGATTTTTTAAGTAAGCTAATGAACCGCTAGTCTTTCAAATTACAGTTCAAAAGAATCATCGGATCTTGGCGGGAGTACCAACGACCGCCAAGGCAGATGGAAGCCCCGCCCTCGCATTCCTGATATCTCCGTTTATACTGCTCACTATAACAAGTTTGATCTTTCTCAGGTGGACACTCTGGATTAGGAGATCCTGCTTTCGTGACCGTTGCAATCAGCTCACCAAGTGTATCAGCTGGTGCTCGCTGAGTTTGAGACTTCTGAATTAAGACCCCACGTTCAACTAAGCTGGTCTTATTCGCCATCATTTCATTCGGAGAAATAAATTTTAGCCCCAGACATCTTCCGATATCAATGATGACGGGAATCGCGACGGTATTCATGACTTTGATGTCATGAAAAAGGGCCACTTGAGTTGAATTACCAGAACACATGGCCTTGAGGTTTTTCAAAACATAACCTTTCAAAGCGTCCGCATTGGGCATTCCCATTCCAAATGATGAATCACCTGAATCATGGTTCCAACCCAAATGAGAAAAACCATTACTCGCAAGGACCTGCAAAGGAGCACTCTGGCGTCGGTATTCCGCTAATTGGCCCGCGTAGTTTGTGCTTTGAAAGCGCATGATGCCTTGTTGGTCCATACGTTTTAATTCGGCCGCGGAGGGCATAGCACCTCTTCCATAGGGGAAACGGAAGAGCATTGTTTTTTGATTACTAAAACGATTTTGAGTGGCGTAGTTCAGGAGCTGAACACTTCGAGCAATCTGTTGCTCTTTTTCCTGGTCAGTAAATCCTTTCTCAAGCACCTCGCCCTTTCCATCCATGCGTAGATCATAGGCATTATGTTCATGGCCATGACTTGCAATGAGATGTCCCGCATTCATGGTCTCATTGACCAGCGCGAGATTAGTGTCGTGATTACGATTTGCCGCCTCGAGATTCGTAGTTGAGACAAAGAAGGTGGCCTTCACGTTGCGAGCTTTTAGCTCTTTCAAAAGAGCAGGAGTCACCTGGGCATTAGGGCCATCATCGAAGGTCAGATGCACAGAATTATTTTGGCAATTGATGGGATTATCACTCAGCTCTTTTAAGACATCGGCACCAAGCTTTAAACTTGGTTGCTGACAACTTAAAGCGTGAACTTGAGAACAAGCAAAGAAGAACAAAAGTGAGAGATGAAATTTCATTGAAGACTTATCGGAAACGAAAGAAATTGCTCAAATAAAAAGAGGGACTTTTCGTCCATCTTTTCTACCATTTATTCGGTCCGATCTGCCGGACGTTTTTATCGATTTTGTTTGGCACTTCATCGGCCGGTGCAACTTCAACTTCTACCGAGGCGGGGGCACGCGCGGCCCTGGTTTTGAATGTATCTTCATCTTTTTTGAAATCAGTTTTCGCTGTTTCAATAAGCTCTTTATTAAAATCTTTAACAGAACCGGCCCATGCCATTGTTGTAAGTAGTAAAACACCAGATAGGATAAATTTCATAAGCTCTTCCCCACTATCCTACTTATCGGATAGTGGAGCAAAGAACTTTAATTCCCGATCTTGTTAGAATTCTGTTTGGTTGCGGGAGGAATCTCTTTTTGATTCTTAGGAGTTGTACTGTAGTCTAGCGCATTCTCGTCTTGTTGCGCTTCCATTCCCTTACCCTCCGCCTTTGAAGGTCCAGAAGAAGGATTGTCTCTGGTTAAAGTGGTATCACGTAACAATTCATCTTCAGTGGCAGGGGCCGGATTGGGAGATGTATTCATTTCATCCGTTGTCACACCCGTACTATTAGACATTCCGGAACGGCTGGTGCTTGCTTCAGGAGGTGTCGCCACTCCAATATCAGCACTCGCAGCAGACGAAACCTTTTTGGGAGTAGTGGCCGCACTTCCATACAAACTTACACTGAGTAATAAGATGGAACAGATTAGTTTTTTCATAATCCCTCCTTTCATGATGAGAGACATAGCGACTAATCTGATTATAACAATGGAGCGTTGATTGGATGAATGAAGTCTTTCGCAAGATAACTGAACAAATTGGACATAAAAAAAGGGAGCCGAAGCTCCCTCTTTTATTAACGCGTAACTTTACGCATGTTTTGATTTAGTTCTTTTTTACGAATACGAATATTCTTCGGAGTTACTTCTACCCACTCATCGTCATCGATCCAATCAAGTGCCCAGTCAAGAGTTCTTGGAGGAATCGGTGGAAGAATAATGTTCTCATCTTTACCTGCAGTACGTACTGATGAAAGGTGCTTTTCACGACATACGTTAACGTTCAGATCGTTCGGACGCGTGTGCTCGCCTACTACCTGACCTTCATATGTTTGCTCTGTAGGAAGAACGAATTGTTTTCCTGAAGAAAGAAGGTTGAAAAGAGCGTATGGAGTGATTTTACCAGCACGGTCAGAAATAAGAGCACCGTTCTGACGAGCAAGCATTTTACCTACGTGCGGCTCATATCCTACGAAGTAAGAAGACATAAGACCCTGACCACGAGTATCAGTTAGGAATGTTGAACGGTAACCGATTAGACCACGTGATGGAACATGGAATTCCATACGAGTACGACCTTCACCGAATGGTGCCATGGCCTCAAGACGACCTTTACGAGTTGCCATCTTTTCAGTGATTGCACCTGTTGAATCATCAGGAACGTCCAGAACCAGACGCTCGAATGGCTCCATAAGAACGCCATCGATTTCTTTTGTAATAACTTGCGGACGAGCGATCATAAGCTCGTAACCAGCACGACGAATTTCTTCGAATACTACAGCAACTTGAAGTTCACCACGCGCTTTCAGGATGAAAACTTTTGGATCTTCAGTTGGCTCATACTTAAGTGATACGTTCTTACGAATCGCATCGATTAGGAACTCTTCTAGTTTTCTAGACGTTAGGTACTCACCTTCACGACCAGACATTGGAGAAGTTGATACAGATACCTGAACCGATACTGTTGGTGGTTCAACTTCAATACGAGGAAGTGCTTCAGGATTATCAACAGCGGCAAGAGTGTCACCGATGTCTCCGTTTTCGAAACCAGAGATAATTACGATTTCACCAGCTTCAGCTGAATCAACTGTCGCCATACCAAGACCATCATAGATCTGAAGTGAAGAAACCTTGAAAGGTTTTACTTTACCGTCAGCACCGATGTGAGCAATTTGCTTACTGTTTTCGATCTTACCACGAGTGATACGACCTACCATCAATGAGCCAAGGTAGTTTGAGTATGAAAGGTTAGTCACAAGAAGTTGTGCTGAACCAGCCTTATCGAAATTCGGAGACGGGTAATAGTCACTTACTAGGAAGTCTAGAAGTGGATCCATGTTACCTTCACGACGAGTTTTATCTTTCGAAGCGTAAGCATTACGGCCAGAACCGTAGTAGAAAGGAATATCAAGATCGATATCGTGACCAGAGTTAGAAGCGATTTCCAGAAGAAGGTCTTCTACTTCACCACGAACTTCATCGATACGTTCATCGGCACGGTCAACTTTGTTAATGAAAACACCAACACGAATTCCGCGCTCAAGCGCTTTAGTTAATACGAAACGAGTTTGAGGAAGAGGACCCTCAGAAGCATCTACTAGAAGTAGAATACCATCCACCATCATAAGAGAACGTTCAACTTCACCACCGAAATCGGCGTGACCTGGAGTATCCAGAAGGTTTACTTTCGTTTCTTTCCAACGGATCGCACAGTTCTTCGCTTTAATTGTAATTCCGCGCTCACGTTCCAACTCTCCTGAGTCCATTACACGTTCTGCTACTTGTTCGTGAGCAGAAAATGTACCTGAATACTTTAGAAGTTGGTCAACAAGAGTCGTTTTACCGTGGTCCACGTGGGCCACAACGGCAATGTTCTTTAATTTCATGAATGTCCTCAATAGTGGGGATTAATGGAGGGAGTCTACAAGACCAAGGTTTAAATGACGAGTCAAAATTGGGTTAACCGATGGATTTTTTTCTGTTTTTTGAGAGTCAGTTGGAGCGATTTTACCTAATTTCAGGCAACTAGCGTGGGAGAAGTGATTCTTGTTCTAAAATACTCAGAGCACATTTCACGCCATCCACCGCTGCCGAGGTAATCCCTCCGGCATATCCCGCGCCTTCTCCACATGGATAAAGACCTTGGTGAGAAACTGAAAGAAGTGTCTTCTTATCACGCAGAATCGTGAGAGGTGCTGACGTTCTGGTCTCAGGAGCAATTAAAAGACCTTCCTCATAAATGAAGCCTGGAAGATCTTTATTAAATTCTGAAAGACCTTTTTTTAAGTGCTCAATTACGAATGGAGGAAAGATTTCGCGGATGTCGGCCTTGAAAATTCCTGAAGGTGAAGAAGTTTTTGGAAGTGGTTTATCGTTAAGCTTCCCGTCCATGAATTCTTTGATCGTCATCGCCGGAAGCTCTCTTCCAGTGGCGTGCTTCTTCGAGAGAGCAAAAGCTTTCTGCTCAATCTCATGCTGAAATTTTAGTCCGGCCATAAGATCATTTGATTTTAAATCTCTGTCTGATTTAACTGAAACCACCAAAGCGGCATTTGACCAAGGAGAATTGCGGGCATAGTTACTCATGCCATTAACAACAATTCCATCCTTCTCTGTACCACTTGATAGAACATAGCCCCCCGGACACATACAAAAACTATAAACACCACGATCGGTCCATTTATCGTGCCAGCTCAAACGATAACGAGCTGAGCCCATTTCCGGAGCTTCACAAAATTTTCCGTGTTGAAGTGAATCAATATAACGACGTGAGTGTTCTACTCGAACACCAATTGCGAAATCTTTAGGCTTCATGGCGACTTTGATATCGGCCAGATGCTGATAAAGATCCTGAGCAGAGTGACCGGTGGCAAGCACCACATGATCTGAATAAAGCTTCTCACCAGTTGAAAGTTTCACACCGATGACTTTCGTACCTTCAGTGAGAATTTCATCTACGCGAGTATTGTAACGAAGCTCAGTTCCCTGAGCGCGAAGCCAGTTTGAAATCTGAGTGATAATCGTTCTGATTTTATTTGAGCCTAAGTGAGGATTTGAAACATAGGCGGTATCGGCCGGTGCACCAAAGTCGACAAACTTTTCCATCACGTATTGAACGAGATTAGATTTAATGCGTGTAATGAGTTTACCGTCTGAAAATAGCCCCGCTCCACCTTCACCATAACAAACGTTGGTTTCAGGATCTAATTCTCCATAACGCCAAAACTTTGCAATATGAAGCATACGTTTAGAAGCATCGTCCCCTCTTTCAATCACGATCGAAGGAATGCCATACTCAGCAAGGCGAACAGCACAGAACAAACCGCCAGGGCCAGCACCAATAATGATTGGTCTTTGTTTCAGAGGTTGTAGCTTAGGAAATTTTTCTGCCTCGGGAAATTTATCATCCGAAGTCACTAAGGCATCTAGAATGTAGTGGAAAATGGGCTTTTTCCCGCGAGGAGCTCCACGAGCATCCAGACTTTTTGAAATAGTCCGGTACTCCCGAATTTCGGGGTAAGTTTTCTTCACGAATTTTTCGAGATCCACATCAAAGGGAAGCTCAAATTGATACTTCTTAGGCATTATGCCCGACTTTTACATCATGCAACATGGAAAATCAAAGAATTTCCTTCTATATTATTCCTAGTAATTTGAGGTGCATATGAAGATTGGATATTTAGTTATTGGTAGTGAGGTCTTGGACGGCAAAATTTCGGATACGAATACCAAGCTGCTGGCCGAATTCCTCAAGATTTCACATCTCGAGATTCACCAATCCATGGTGGCAAGGGATGAAAAGACTACAATCCTCGAGGCCCTTAAAGTGCTGTTTGATAAATGTGATCTGGTTGTCACTTCGGGAGGTCTTGGGCCAACGAAAGATGACATCACCAAAGAAACACTCGCAGAATTTTTTGGTGCTAAAATTAGTTATTCAGAAAAGGCCCATCAAGTGGCCGAGACAAATTACAAACGTTTTGATCGCCCATTTCCTGGAAAAGATCATGGCTACAGTTATCTTCCAGAAAATTTTATTCCGCTTAATAATGCGACAGGATTCGCTCCGGGCTTTTTTACAGAGCAAAATGGCAAGTTCCTCTTTTCCGCTCCGGGAGTGCCACGAGAATTTAAGAGCATGCTGGAAGAGCATCTCCTTAAACTTATTTCGAGTAAGTTAGATCAATCTGTAGTTCTGGGAACGGTCATCGTTCGCACTAAAAAAGTTCCGGAAGAAAAAATTTTCGGTGAAGTTGATCCAACTCTTTGGGACAAGCTCGAAAAATTTGGTGAAGTGAGTTCACTTCCCATTCTCATGGGTGTTGATATTGGAGTTAAGATCAAGGCCAAAAGTCACAGTGAACTTGCGGAAAAAGTTTCTGGGGTCAAGGCCGTAATTGAAGCTTCTCCTATTAAGTCCGCGGTATGGAGTTATGGACCTGAATCCTTAGAAGAAAGAATTGTGACGGTGGCCAACCATAAAAAAATCCGTTTTGGTTTCGCAGAATCTGCGACCGGTGGACTATGCTCAAATCGCATCACCAATGTGTCCGGCAGCAGCCAATGCTTCATGGGTTCAATCGTTTGTTACGATGAAAAAGTAAAAGAGCATATTCTTGGAGTGAGTGCCAAGACCCTGGAAGAATGCACGGCCGTAAGTATTAAGTGTGCCGAAGAAATGGCCCACGGACTTAAAGAAAAACTCAGTGTCGATATCGCGATCTCTATTACTGGTTTTGCCGGTCCTGGCGGAGGAAACGATAAGTTCCCTGTCGGTTCAGTTTGTATTGGTAAGGCAAAGAATGGCCACAATTCTGCAGAATCATTCCACTTCAAAGGCGACCGAGAAATCCTTAAACAACGCTTCTCTCAAGCGGCCTTACATGTGCTCCTCGAGGAACTGGAAAACTTTGCCTAGTTCTGACTAAAATTCTCGGCATGTAAGAGTGAAAAACCTTCCAGCTATTCAGGATATTTCAATAACTTACAATAAGAATTCGGATGCCTCTCTTAAGAGGCTTAGAATAAGTCTTGGATGATAAAGATCTTTAAAAATTTTTATCAAAAAATCCGATAGTTAACCCAAGAGGAAAACACGGATGTTGCACTCGAATCAACGAAAGACAATTTATACAGCAGTACACGCGCTTATTTTAATGGCGATGTTTACTCTATATTCATGTCTTCCAACTGCAACTCCTCCCGCAGTCAAATCTGGAAGTACGACTGATCCTGGTACCGGAACAACTCCAACTTATTCTGAACCGACATACCCACTTTCTGGAATTTTTATTCAGGAAGGGGCAGTTCAATCAACAACCAATGTGACTCTTCCAGTAAGTTTCACTGACTCGTTCTTGGTTCGCGGTAAGAATCTTTCGGTTTACCTAAGAACTCTTCCTAACACGACAAAATTTTGTATGGTTGGTAAGTACACTTACCTCTCGGGCAGTGATCAATTTCTGATTCTGACGGCCAAACCAAAGTCATATACAGATCTCGTGGCGAAGACCACTGAGTTCTATTTGCAGGTTGAACCATCTAACGATACGGCCAACCAAAACGATTGTCTTAGTTACAATCTAACGAACGCCCTTTACGCCAACGCTACGAACCCTTCTGTTCACTTCAGTCTTACTCAAGTGTGCGCCAATTGTAGTAGTACCGTAACAAGCTCGGGCCTAAAACTTTACTTCATCAACGGTGAAGAGGTCCCTACACTTACTTTTAGTTCTCTCATGCTGACTCTTTCAGGCAGCTCTTCTTCTGGCGGAGGAAACACATGCGCTGAATCTTCGGCATGTACAGCGAGAGGATATGATTGTTGTTTACAGGGCGCCTGTGTGAAAGACGGAGCAGTAAGACCAGGTGCAGTTGATATGCCTGGCTTCCTGGCCGCTCAGGAAGATGTAAAATCAAATCCTAATCGTTTCATTGTTTATCCACAGTACTACTTTGTTTGTGAAAAACGTCCTGAAGGAAGCACAACAGGTAGCACAGGTGGTGGAAGTACCAATCCTGATTACGAAGCCGCCATCCGCCTGATGGAATTAAATCAGCTCTATAATTGTGTGAACAAGGTTGATGGTGAGTTCTCATACTGTACGCTTAAATACACAAATGCATCTGCAAGTATCCCAGGCAACTTCTCGGCCGGGGCAAGTGGATATAATGATGACGTAAACTTCTCCACGCTTAACCCTAACCTCACTGGTGACTACGCTAATAATATCGTGAAGATCATTTACGGCGGTCAGACACTTTATGAGCTAAACAAAACCGCCCTTACTGGAGCAACATTTGTTAGTGGAACGGCCAATGATAATTTAACATCGTCTCAAATTGTGAATGTGACCTCGGCCTTGGCCAATAATGCTCAAGACGGAAATCTATATCTTACTTATAAAGTTGATGGAACATGTTCAAAAGTAGGAACGACCCTTGCGAAGTGTTCTAAGACCTACGTTCAAGGTTCATCAGACACTTACTCATCAACATGGCACGATAGCACTAAGACTTATCTTCTTCCTTCATATGCAGATGTATCTTCAACTGCCAGTGTGATTATCAAGGTAAGCGGAGTGGTAGTTCCTGAAGACACATCTACCTGGTCGAAGTACCAGTCTCCTAACAGAATTGTCTTCAATAGCTCATACCCACTCTATCAGAATCAAACGATAGAGATTACTTACTTTGTGACTTCCGGTGCAGCTGATCTTATTAAGCTTAGAACCGCCGCTCAATCACAAGTAAACAGCATGTGTAGCTGTGCCAGCTCGACAACTTGTAATCTAAAACCTATCGCTGATACAAGTGGTGCCATTGTTAACTACGAATGTACTTACCCTACTTCTGGTACTGATGAGCCACCTGCAAACCAAACAGTTTACGTTTCAAATAAAAACGTTCCTCATCGTTATTATGACCAAAGTGGTGTGAACTATGATGAAGACTATGCTTCAGCACCGGTTCAAGAGCTGACCGCTTTTGCTTATACAAACAATGATGTTTTAAAACCAACCAACGTTTCTCAATACACTGGCTTTAATGAGATCTATGGTTCATTTGCTAAGTCAGGAACGTATGTAGCGAAGCCTGCAAAACTTGTTAAAGTGAAAAAAGACAAGCAGTACGACATCCTGGTTAACTCTGGGGCCTTCTCGACTTGCTTAACTTGTGGATCTGATTATTACAATTCTCTTCAGAAGATTTTTCCACAAAACTTCGCAGGTCAAGGTGGAGGTTACGCTCCTGATATCTATGAATCTCGTCGTGAACAAAACGCCAGCCTATATCGTTCAGATGATCTTCTATTCGGACGTGCTTGTTTTGTTCCAGCGACTATGATCCCTTGGTCTCATATCCAATCTTCTACTCCACGCGATCAACGTCGCGCTCGATTAGCGGCCCAACATTTCCTTTTTGCCAATGGATATAGTCGTGACTGGTACGGATTCGACTATGGTTCCATCATCGGATCATTTGATGGTGTGACTTGGTTCTCAATTGGTAACCAACGTCGTATTAAGGCCACAACGAGTAAACTATTCCTCGCCGTAAACGCCTACTACGGTGATATGGCCGTGGATAATAACTTCAGTGTGACGGTTTCTGAGACTTCCATCTATTCTTCTGAGATTGCGGATCATGATACTGAGACCGACGGTGCTCAGTGCCAGAAGTCTCACTACTGCTCTAATGACAATGATTGCTTCAGACAACTTGGTTACGATTATACCTGTCAGAACGTTGCCGGAATCACGACAACCTGGCCGCAATTTGATGCCACAGGATCTGAAACAATTGGTTCAACATCGCGAACACTCATCTCAATTGTGGGTGGAAGTAACGGTCAAGCCAAACGCTGTATGTACCGCGGGCGTGGAGCTCCTTGTTTAAATAATCTTGATCAAGCAGCAACAACAACGACTTTTAATGGCTCTCCTTTAATCGGAACTCTGACTTGTTCTCCAAACAATTCATGTGCTCCTACTTCGACTTCATTGTTTAACGATCGTATTGCTCGTTTTGCCAATACTCCAACTGCGCAAAACTCGGCGGCAGTCGCGACTCCGAATTCTGATATTGTGGGACAAGGCGCTCGTATTCTTGGTCGCCCGTTCGATTACTATGGTAAAACCACCGCTCCTTCTACGGCCAGAGCGGCCCTTACTGCGAATTTAGTAAATGCAGTTTGTATTCCAGGTAAAGACCTGACAAACGCAACTCGCGTGTTTGATCTAAACCGTTTGAGTCCTTCAGTTAGAACTGAAACTTCAGATAAATTGTTTGGAACTGGTCCAACCATGTCGGGCTACATGAGTAGCAAATATCTGAACGCATGTCCTGCCACTGATGCGGCCGGAAACTCTATGCAGATTTACGATCTTCCAATGGGAGATACGACACTTAATATGTTCACGATTGCTCAGAACATGTCGTCTAACCTTCTGGATCTGGTTCCGTTAAAGAACCTCAGTATCTTTAGCTCAACCAGCGGCTCCCAAATCACGAATGTAGGTTATCAGCGAAATGCTTGTTTACGTGCTCCGGGTGCCTCATGTTTCTCTGATATGGAATGTGGCCCTTCCAACTTCATCGCTTCAAAAGCAAAATCGGCAGACCTTTCGGCCTATATCAATAGTGCTGAAGAGAAATACTGGGAAGAAGAACTCGTTTGCGGTAACCCAGACTTTAAAACAGTTTCAGCGGGTCTCTTGAATCCTAACTTTGACCCTAAGAAAAACTTCTGTTGTCGTGAGCTTGGTAAAACGATTTCCGTTTTCACTCAAACTCAGACCTCGGCCTATCAGTGGTGTGATATCTCGACTAAGCAAGTGAAGGTCGCCGGCGTAAATATGAATATCGCCACTCCTTCTCGCTACTCTCGTGTTCACACGGGTTACGACAAGATGACTTGTAACGCTGATGAAATTTCTTCAACGAAGGCATTCGCACTTTCTATTGCGGCCACAAATAATGACAACATCGAAAGAATGCGCCAGATCCTGGGCCAGTATAAGACCCTCGACGCCGTGAACTCTCGCACTTGTTGTACTCAGCACTGGGTAAGAAGCTTTGCCACTGAAAACGGTGCAGGTCACGCCTTCGCGAAGACCAAAATGCAGAACATTGATAAGGCAATGTTTAAACATATCAGCTGGTCAGCGGATGATGAATCTTCAATTCAGCCTCCAGTTAATGATGCGGCCTTTGAGTGTGATCCAAATCAATATGCAAACGCCTCTTGTGAAATTAAGAGTCTGACTCCAACTGAAGAGGATAAATATTTAACTTGGGCCGGTGCTCTAGAATTGATTGGTATCCCTCAAGTTGCTGTGAAAACCAATGATCAAATCTTTAAACTGGTAAGTGATACTCAAGGTCCAATTGCTGCCGGCGAACCTTTGACTGATTCAAATGGCGCCATTGTTATGCAGAAAGTTTCAACTGTAGGTTCTGACTTCGTGGACTCTTCTGGTTATAACTACTACTCTGCCGCAAGCTACAACAAGTTCTCAATCGGCGCGGGCCAGTTCAAAAAAGTCTTCTCTGAAAATGAGTTCAACTGTTGTCTTCCTTCTGGTCAGGAAGTTCCTGATACAACCGTGGCAAGCCAGTGTTGTACTGGTTATATGGCAAATAACAATAACGTACGCCGCTGTTGTCTACCAGACTTCACTAACCTGACTGTTTACTTGAACCGTTACGTTTCTTCAGAAGGTCGCGGTCTTTCTGATTCGGCCTACGATCCGGCCACTGGATACATCAAAGATCCAGGACAAGTAAAACTTATCGCTGCTCAAAAGAATCTTTGTTGTTCTGGTAAAGTCATGACAGGTGTGGCGATCAGCCAACTTTCAATACCACTTACTGGCAATACTTATAAACCGGCCGATTCTCTGACAACCACTCGTCGATTCAACTACAGAAGCGACGAAGTGGATAATAACTCAGATACGGGCTCAATTGGCTCAGTCTTCGATGCTGGTGTTCGTTGGAACAATCACGTTTATTGTGTCCCTGAAGGGTTCGGCGAATAATTAAACACTCGCCGAATGAGACACCCCAAAGTATTCCATATTCTTCGTTTCTAAGGCATCTAACAGGTCTTTAAAGTTCTGCTGAAGCTTCTGAATGCTCTCGCTTGTGTTAGCAGCCGGAAGGGCCTCTAAAAGCTGAATAAGCGAGCTCACGTTCCTCTTCCATACCTCCACCAGCACCGGATCGCCGTGACCAAGAATCGCTGAAGAGGTCTCAAAATAATAACCATATAAAGACTGTGCCTTCTCTGGCTGGATATCTTTAAGTTTCGGTGTAGAGAACAGATCCAGGACCTGGAGGGCGGTCATACCTTCGGATTCGCCACGTTTAATATCAGGGTTCCAATTCGACTTCTCTAAATTGTATTTATAAAACTTGGTCGCCACCGCTTCTAAGTTTTCTTTCTTTTCAAAATTAACTTTGAAGATTCGTCCCTCACCTTTCATGAGCGGCATCAATAGATCAAAGGGCCTCTGCTTATTGAAACTGATCTTCATGAAGATCGTGTTACCAATTTTAATGAATCCAATTTTGTCGAAATCTTTATATTCCAGAAGTGACAAGAACGAGGCCTTGAAATCAATTAGACCTTTAATGAAAAAAGTCTCGGTCTGCATTTTCTCGAGCGCATTCTCTGCATCCAGGGCAAAAGACATTTTAATGAACTCAATCATTTCATTCGCGAATGACAACTGAGTGACCTGATTTTCCTTGGCCTTAAAGGCCGGATTACTGTCTTCGGCCGAGTAAACAAAGTTATAGATTTGTGGGAATTTATCATAAAGGAACACATTTCCCTTCATGCCAATTCCCAGAAGCTCTTTCAAATCAAAATTTTTGAAAACTTCAAAACCAACTGTCGCAAGCTGGTCCTTCTGATAGAACTGTAAACCATTCTTAAGCGCGATCTTATTTCTTACGCCATGAAATTTAAAATGAGGAATAATGACGAGTTCATCCGGATTATAAGTAAGCGCTAGATCAAGTGATTGACTTGCATCTTCCACCGGAGTGAAAGTAGCTGCACTCTCCGGTTGGTTCTTAACTTTAACTCTTTGATCGACTCTTTCATTGATCTCAATTGCTCTTGGCAATTCAAAACCCTGAAACAGTGGAGCCACCAGGGCCAAGGCCAGCAGCAATGGCAAAATGACAATAGAACCTAAGACGGCCCATAATTTTGAAATTAAATAAGTGTGCGTGAAAGTTAAAAATTCTTTTAGGGTTCTTCTTGAGATCACAGCCGGAAGATCAAAGACAAGAAATGGTCCTGTGATCATTCCCACTAGAACGCGAAGTCCTCCCCCAATTCTTCTCCAAAGAATATTTCCTTTTGAACCAACTCCCAATAACAATTCAGAAATTGAAACTCCAAAAATCAGGGTGCTGATAAGACGAACCAGCATAAACATTAGGACCAAAGGTCCTGGATTAAGAGTGTTGGAAAAGAAAGCGAACGCATCTTCTGCCATGGCCCCAACAAAGCCATAATCTGCAATAAAGGCCTCCCACATGCCCTGCCAATCGGCATCCACTAGAGAAAGAGCAAAGGAAGGAATGAAATCAAGAAAGTTTCTCACTTCATCGAATGGCTGAAGTACCACGAGCAGTGAGTAGGCCAAAAGGAAATCACCGATAACCGCTGCCAAGCGAACGAGACTGTTAGTCGCGTAGTTTGGTGCATCGATGCTAATGACTTTCGCCTGCTTTTTTACATTAAATTTTTTCTTATCAATTTCTTCGGGTTCATCAGCGATCGTTTCTTCAATCGCCTCCTCGACCTCTTCAATTTCCTCAGAAATATTCTTGGTGATGATTTTAATCTCGAGGTCCCCAATTTTTAAGACATCACTTTCTTCCAGGATAATATACTTTCCAGGCGGGATCTTGTTTCCATTCACAAAAGTCCCACTCACACTTCCATGATCGATAACTGAAATAACTTCTTGTTGAAGAATGAAAGTGGCGTGACGAGGTGATATTGAAGGATCAGCAATAACGATGTTTCCGATCTCGCTACCAATCGTTAACTGATGGGTCAGATCATAGACCGGCGAATCTTCCATGTTAGTCAGCTGAAGCTCGAAGACCTTCTTAAAACGTAAACGAGGGGCCACTGAACCGCTTAATTCGCCATCATTAGTTGGCACCGATTTTCGTCTAAATAGCTTCGCTAACACTGGACCCCTTCCGGACTAAAACCTATGAAATTACACTAATTTAGTTTCACTTTTTTTGCCGATCTTGCCAAGAAATTAGCGCCCTTAGGGCTTTTCCTAGGTCCCTAAACCACATCCACTTACAATATTGGGAGAGTAGTTCTGTAAGTTATTTAAGGTACTAAGTTTTTCCCGAGAAAGTGCCGAAAAAACAAGAAGATACAGAATCATTTAAAGGGAACTATATGAAGCAACGAAAACTGGCCCCTCTTTTTGCTGTAACACTGAGCCTTCAATTAGTGTTGTCACCAGTAATTGGTTTCGCAGCAGACGAAAAGAAAACCAGCGCATCGGATGTGATCCTTGGAACCAGTGAGGCCTTCGCTACATCCATTCAAGCGGCAGGACAGATCTGGAGCACAGTAAATCAAATCAAACAAGGGAACCAAGGTCTATCTGGTCAGGCCGCTTTCGATATGCAGAAGTTTCAGGAGCAACAAACTCCTCAAACCGATAAATACTTCAATATGCAGAAACTGGCCTCAATGCCAGGTATGACTGAATACATGGCGATGAATAACATCAACCCGGCCATGCTTGAATGTAAGACCCTTCCTACTACACTTCACGAGGCCAAAAACGAAGTGTGTTCTCTGGGTGTGACTACCGACCGTGGTGTGGCACCAGCTGCTCAGCTTTCGGAAATGCAGGCCTACTCTAACCAATACTTTCAAATTAATAAGATGTACCGAAACTACTCGGCCGATTCAAACTCAGCGGGCCAGCTATTTGGTGTTGGTTGTATGAAGAACGCCATGAATATCCTGAACGGTTTCTTTAAGTACCGTCTGGATGAATTGGACAAGCTTACGACTAACCTAGAGGCCATGCAGAATCAATTCCGCGAGGCTTCGCGCTCAGACCTTGATGCCATTGAAGAATCAGTAGCGGTGCTTGAAGGTGGAGATTCTGAACTTGCGAACAAAGTAAAAAGCAAAAAACCCGATCTATTCGACTTTGGTAAACGCTTTGACAATCCCGCTTGTACATCGATGTTTGCAAAAGACTCTTTCAACCAAATGGGTAGAAACAAAGGTCTGAATGCCATCAATCAAACCCTTAAAAATACCATGTCTGAAAAAGTAAATGGCTCGAAGTATTCAGGCGAATCATATTCTGCATCTCACTCAGCAGTGGTTGAAGATCTGAATAATCTTGCTGATAAGGTGGCAAAACAGGCCGAGCTTCGTTTCTCTGAATTAACCGATGGTCAAGGCTATGCTGGTTTCTTAAAGAACCTTCCGAATTCAGTGAGTTCAGTCAATGGTGCTAATAACCTTCTGACAAATGATCTTTTTTCTGATGTTCAAACAAGCTTCGCTGAAAAATCACAGAAACTACAAAACGACTTCAATACAATCGCCTCTGAACTAAGTGCCGGTGGTGCAAATCCTGGTAAGGCCCTTAGTATTGTGAAAAACCTTACAACTGAAAACTTTGATAAAGAAGTAACAACAATTGAAAACCAACTGAAAAACGGCTGTCTAAGCAGTACTCTTTCCGGTGGTTCTTCTCTTGATACTTTACTTGATAGAATTTATGACCCGACTGCTTCTGACTTCGCCAATAAAAACGCTTCTAACTTTTTAAAAGAGAAGCTTAAAACAATCATGGCCAATGATAAAACGAGCCCTGAGAAGAAGCTGTCAGAACTTAAGAACCTTGAATCAGTTGCTGGAAATCGCTACTACGTGAAAATGGACAATTCTTACGAAGTTCAGGAAACGGATGCTAGCGGTAACATCGTTACACGTGTCGTGGACGCAAGCTCTAAGAAATCACCAAGCGTGTTCTTCTCTGACATTATCCGTAACTGTGATGCTCAATTTAAAGTGAACAAACTTGATAACCAACTTTCTGGTGCCGAAGCAATTCAAAAACTTCGCACTCTTCACTCAAGCTACAAAAACCTTGCGAAGAGCCACGCTTCTGAAATGAAAGCAGCTCTTAAGAAGAAGCTCATTGAATGTGAAAGCTCAGAAGACGCAAATAGCTCGGCCATCGGATCTTGTACATCTGAGCGTTTCAATACTTCAGCTGCGGGCTTTTGTGCCAACGCTGCTCTTTCATGTTCTAAGAACATGCAATCATGTAATCAGCAAGCTGAGAAGTTTGTGACTGAAATCAAGGCCCAGAAAACAGCACGCGTAAATAACTATAAGGCCCTGGTTGAAAAGAACAAAAAAGACATCGTAAAAATCTTTGATTCTGCCCTTTCAAAATATATGAAAGATGGCGAACTTCTTCGTGGTATGTTCGGTGCAGGTTTCTCTTCACCGTCTGGTATTGAACGTGAAGTTCCAGAAGGTAGCCGCTACCTGAATCTATTTACAGATGCTACAAGTGGTTCACCGGACGGTAAGCTTCTTCTGGAAGACCCTGACAAGTATGTTGATATGTTCAAAAAGAACATCACCGCTCTTAAGAAGAGTGTTGAAGATCAACAAAACCAGATCGTCGGTGGTGGCCTAGGTAAAAACAATGGTCTTCTTGCCGACCACATTAAACAAACTGAGAAAAACTATAAAGAAGTTGCCTCCTCAGCTGAAAAATTCGCTGATAAGTGTGATCGCAACTACTCTGAATACGTAAAGGCCTCTGAACAGCAACGTAACCAGCAAAATGCGAAGAACCAAGAACTTCAAAGTGAGCTTGGTGAGAAACTTCCTCGCTTCTGTAAAAAATATGAAACTGCTCGAAGCAATGCCATGGGTGCTTGTAAGGGTGAGATCACAGATCTCTTTGATGCTGCAATGAAAGCGGCGAACCGTTCTGGACAAACTTCATATTCAGACGGTCAGGCCATTGCTGAATTCAGAGATGTATGTGATGGGTTTGGTAATGAGTCCTCTTCTACAACTCCAGATGTCGAAACGATGTGTGCTGAGCTTGAGAAAAAGGATCCCGCTAGTAATAAAATGTGTAAGGGTGTAATTGAGAAAGGCTGGGCCGAACTTTGTAAGAAAGAATCAAAGCAAGTTGATGGGCAGACGGTCACAACTGGCGTGGATTGTAAGAGCCTTGAGTCTCAAATTTCAAAAAAATACCTTGGAACATTCGGGGGAAGCGGTAGCGGTGCTATTACAGTCACTTCTTCTGCCCCAAGCTTCTGTACGGCCGCCGATAACTCAAATCGTGGCGGATTCATGCAAAAACTAAACGAGGCGATCAAGAGTTCGGTGCCTCAGCCAACTGGGGTAGCCCGTTAATTGACTTTATTAATCGGTTGAGATTCGGAATTCTCAACCGATAAGGTAAATATGAAAGTGGTACGTCAGCGGATGATAAAACCTATTCAAATTCTTCTATTACCTGTTTTGGTAATTCTAAACGCATGTAATCCAACTGAAATCACTGGTTCAGGTTTAAGAAATAACATCATTCAAAATGACGGTTCACTAGATGGTAAGGCGTATATCTATAGAGATAACCCTACTATTTATGAAGGACCAAACTATGGTCCGAATAATCCGGACATGAATCGCATTGTTGATAAAACAAAATTCGAATTCATCACTAACAACACGACTCTTACAAGTAACTGCTCGATTGATTTCTTTTTCTATGGAAACTACACAGACAGCCTAGCAAACTGTGTCCGTTCTTTAAGTAACTCGACTCAGACCCAGGCCCTGCCTCGAAAGTCTGACCGTACTTACATTTTTGATGTGGGCACACCTGAATTCTATCAAGTGAATGCTCTCTATCACATCAATCTAGGTACGAAGGCCTTCTTTGATAAGCTGAGCTTCGCCTATAATACAATCCATGCCCTTTCGGCCGGAATTCCAAAATCAATTCCTCAGTATTTAAAAGATTCAGACATGTTCTGGTTCAAGTCGGTTACCAATACCGACAGTAAGCAATTTAAGAACGATTTCCTTACTTCTTATTCTCAATGTCATCTAGACGATAACGCATCTTTCAGCCCGGCAGGACCTACTCTGTGCTTTGGTGGAAGTGCGACTCACACTAACTTTTACTTTGTTCAGGATCCAACAGTTATTTATCACGAATTGGCCCACGCTCTGGTTTCAGTCATGATGAATATCCGTAACGGAACTGCCAATCAAAAGCACCCTCTTCGCTCAAACCTGGGTGGTTATGGCTATGATGAAGGCGGCTCTCTGAACGAAGGGATCGCTGACTACTTCAGCTTCGTGATCAATAAGCGCACTCACTTTGGTGAATGGGCCCTTGGTCGTGGTCTTAATCAATCGCGTCCAATGTCTGAAAGTGATGCAATTCACATTACAGGTGTTGAAGAAACTTCTGAGGGAAGACTTTCATACCCTCAATATCTTCTTTATGATCCTAACTTCCCGGATGATCCTCACGAGGACGTTCACTATGCCGGACAGATCGTAAGTCACTACTTAGTGGCCCTTACAAAATCTTTTAAAAACGAGTGTAACATCTCGACTGAATCTGACGGTGGTCACGATAAAGCAACTTCTTATGTCATGCTTCTCCTGGCAGAAACTCTGAGTGAGATTGGTGACTTGAATGCCAAAGGTATCGATGATTATTGGGGACCCTATAGCAACAACACTGTGTTCTTCAATAACCTGGACTTCAATAATTCTTATATCTGGTCACATGTAAATAACCAGGCAACTTACCGTCGCTTCTTTCAGATTTTCTCGAAGAACATTTATAAGTACATCACTGGTAACATTTGTCCTTCATTCGATAAAAATGATTCTGAAAAGCTATTGGATGATTACGGTCTTTTACTCTTCAAGACCTATAACAACAACGGTAACTCAACAAAAGACCGCTCACTGTCTTATAACAGTGTCGTGAGCTTTATCCCAACTCAGGGCCTTACTCAGGTCTCTGAAAACAACCGTCGTAAGTCTGTACTCGTTTCAAAACAACTTCTACAGTTAGCAGAAAAAACAGATACCAACACTGATCGAGTTGGCTTCTACATTATCGATAACCGCACAGATATGCAGAACCTCCTGACTGACCTTCTCTTCAAGGGCTTCACGGTTCCACTATCTACCAGCGTTTCGAGTATTGATTACAATAACAACAACATCAAGGTCTCTCCAGGTGAGGTCGTTGCGATCATCCCTAACCTCCAGAATAATTCAAACAGTACGATGGCAGGTGTTCAGCTTCTGGCCTCGGACTGGGACCATGTTCACATTACTGATGATACGACCGGTAACTTCAAGCCATGTGTAATTGACTCAGTTACGACTGTGGATCAAGGTGGTGAGGCAGGTAACACTTGTACCACGACTGATCCTGAATATAAGCGTTTGGTGAAAAACACTTCTACTGGTAAATTCCCTACCAGCGCCGCTGCCCCTGTTTGTATGGTGCAATTAGAAGAAGGTAGCAGCACTCGTTGGGTCTCTCAGAACGAATTCAGAAAGAAAAACGGTCTATCGCTTCTGGATAAAGACTGTTTGGGTTACAACAGCACTGGTACGACGGACACAGACTTCACATTCAATCCACACGAATGTCTGGTACGTTTCCTTCCAGGGGCCAACCATAGCTTCTATTCAAAAATTGATGCTCAAAAAACTTACTATGAATCAGTGGTTAAAGAATCCAGCAACAAGACCTTCAATGCTGGTAACCTTATGATCATGGAAGTGAATAAATGGATTCCACCAGGAACGAAGTTCCGTTGTCGTATGCGTGCTCGTTTCAATAACTGTACTGACTGTTATACAGACGGAACTTATTCGAACGACGATTATATTGATTCAGAACTTAACGGTGCTAAACCGTTCCAGATCATTAACTTTGACTTTGACGTAAATGACTAAGCGCTGGCCCTACATTCTTCTCATTCTTTTGGTAGTGGCCGGTTTGTTCTTTTATCTCCGGAAAACTGAGACGCCCAAAGCGCCTCCGGTGGCTTCACAGTCTAAAAATACTACTCCTGACCCTACTCCTACCCCTCCGGCAAAAACGTTTGAAATTAACGGTAAAAAGGTCGTGGGACTGAGCCCCGGTAAGGAATCAGAAGAGATTAAAAAAATCAAAGTCGCCAATTCTGTGTCACCTGAATGGCAGGAAAATTTGGAAGAGGCCCTGAAGGCCCAAGGTGGCCAGGCGATCAAAGACATCGCCATTCAAAAAGTCGATTCTTTTATCTGGGCCCAGGATGGAGTGGCCCTCAACGTTGAATCCGTGATTGTGACTTTAAAAAATCAAAAGAATGAAGAAACGACCTTTCGTGTCTTAGTTGATGCTCAATCAGGTAAAATTCTCAAGAATTGGGATCGCCCAGTCTATGACCCAATGAACCCACGCCAAAACTTTGGAATCAAAGTCGACTCTCGCTATCATAATGATTAACCAAATCACTTATTAAACTTTGAGCTTAAAGTAAGTTTTCTCACTCTTATCTGCCCGCTACCCTCCTCTTATCAAGGAGGCCTCCGTGAAGACCTATCGATTAGATGATTCAACTATTGTCATTACTGGCGCGTCCAGTGGCATTGGTAGAGCAACAGCACTTGCCTTCGCGCAATTAGGCGCCAATCTTATTCTCGCTTCTCGAAACGAAACTTTACTCCAGGAACTTGCCAGTGAATGCGAATCCTTGGGCGGAAATGCAGTCGCCATTACAACTGATGTGAGTGAAAGATCCTCCGTGAAAAATCTTTTTGAAAAGGCCCTCACTTTTTATGGCGAAATTGATGTGTGGATCAACAATGCCGGAGTTGGGGCCATTGGTGAATTTGATCACACGCCCCTTGAGGCCCAGGAACAAGTCATTCGCACAAATCTTTTAGGACCACTCTATGGCTCTTATTTTGTGGTTCCCTACTTTAAGAAACGCGGCAGAGGCATCATCATCAACACAAATTCAACTGGTGCTTACGTTGGTGCGCCTTTTAGTGTCTCCTATAGTGCTAGTAAATTCGGTTTAAGAGGTCTTTCCGAGGCCCTTCGCTATGAACTTAAAGATCATAAAAATATTCACGTATGTGACGTGTATGCATCTTTCGTAGACTCTCCGGGAGTAAAACACGCGGCCAATTATCTCGGAAAGGAGGCCAAACCTGCTCCACCTCTTGTTGATCCGGACACTGTGGCAAAGGCCATGGTGAGATTAGTTCAACGTCCGCGAGATTCTATTCATCTTGGAAGTTCAGATTTCATTGGAAGAATTAGCCATCTACTCATGCCAGGACTCACTGGCAAAATAATGAATAAACTTGAAAGGGAGTATTTTTCGAGAGCAGAAAAAGCTCCCGTGACCGAAGGAAATCTGTTTGAACCAGATTTTGAGGAAACTTCAAGTCACGGAGGCTTCTCTTAAATTAGAAACGACAAGCTTTAACGATCATTTGAACAAGAGCAAGAGCTTCTACTGATTCAGAAGTATTTAGCTCGATTCTCTTACCATCAAGGATCATGTGAAAGTTTTCAACTTCACTTGCAGGACCTGCATTCGAAGCAACTTTAGCAGCAGCACGTGCGGCTGAATCAATTCCTTCGAAAGTAATTTGATACTTCTCAGTTGATTTAACAATTTTGTCCTTACCGAAAGTAATCACTTTAGTAACTTCGTTACCTTTGATTGAACAGTTTGTCATAGGTCTTGGAACAACACCACGAAGTTCAACGTCCGCCATAGCAGCGCCAGAAATCATAAGTGCAGCGAGAGTCATTACCTTAAACATAAATTCTCCTTATGTGTATTAAACTGAGGCCTTCTCTTTTAATTTGAGATCAAGCTCTTCAATTACTTTTGGGTCAATCTTAGGAACAAGTCCTTGAGGCTCAACTTGGAGTTTAAAGTCTTTCGCAAAGAAATCTTTCATGGCATTTAGGTCACCTTGATAAATCTTCTTCACTAACTCACTCTCAGCGTTCAATCCGAAGTACGATAAAATCGACTTCGAAAGTTGCGGCAGATACGGAGCAAAAAAAGTACCAATTACAAGAACATAGGCAGTCGAGATGGCGATGGTTTCTTTCGCTTTTTCTGGATCTGTCTTAAATTCAGTCCATGGAGCTCTTTCAGTAATAAATTGGTTTACCTTTGAACCAAGGCCCATGATGTGTTCCTGGCCCTTCTTGATTTGGTATGAATCAAGCAGCTCATGATATTCCTTTATGAAAGTATTAACATCCTGAACATGGTCTTTAAAGAAGGCCTCGAATTTTTGTGCTTCCACGCCTTCTGGGAACTTCGAAGCAGAAAATTTCATGGCACGATTAATGAAGTTACCAATATTGTTGGCAAGCTCAGAGTTGATCTTAAGCTCCATCGACTTCCAAGTGAAACTTGAATCAGACGTTTCTGGAATCAGTGATGTTAAGTAGAATCTCATCGCATCCGAACCAAATTGGTTAATCGCTTCTACTGCGTCTACATACCAACCCTTAGATTTTGAGAACTGCTTCCCTTCAAGGTTCACGTATTGGTTTGCCGGAAGATCTGTTACCGGATTCACAAATCCAGTTCCAAGACACATCACCGGGAAAATGATTGAGTGGAAAATAATATTATCTTTTCCAATGAAGTTCACGATCTTCACGTCTTTAGAGCCCCACCAGTCTTTGATGTGGTCATCTTTTGATCCTGATTGTTTCAAATATTCTTTTGTATTCGAAACGTATCCAATCGGAGCATCAAACCATACGTAGATCTTCTTTCCCTTTGCTTCAGGAAGAGGAACATCAATACCCCAATCTAGGTCACGGGTGATTGCACGGTCTACAAGATTTTCTTTTGTCAGAGATTCAACGAAAGGAACAACGTTCTTTCTCCACTCTGGTTTTCTGCCTTCAAACCATTTCTGCCACTCTGGGTATACTTTCGAAAGCATGAGGTACCACTGGAAAGAATCCACGGCCTTCACATCATTTGAACCACAGAATTTACAAACTGGTTTTAAAAGTTTTAATGGATCAATCCATGTTCCGCAGCTTGGACATTCGTCACCGCGGGCCTCTGGATAGTGACAGACATAACACTCACCCTCCACAAAACGATCCGGAAGCATGTTCTTACATGACTGACACTGAAGTTGCTGCTCGGCCTTCTTCTCAATCAGACCTTTGCTTAAAAGATCATTGAACCAGGTAAGAGTTTCTTCCTTGTGATATGGGGCCGAAGTCTGGCCAAAAAAATCGAACTGAATTTCGTATTTATCAAAAAGATCTTTATGCGTTTTATGCCAGTCGTTCACGTATTCCTGGTAACTGATGCCCGCTTTTTGGGCATTTTGCATGATCGCAACCCCGTGCTCATCTGAACCAGAAATATGGATTGCCTCAACGCCTTTTAGTTTTTTATGACGAGTGAAAATATCAGCGGGGAGATAAACCCCGGCCATGTGGCCAAAATGGAGTGGTCCGTTGGCGTAAGGAAGAGCGGATGTAATCAAATACTTCATATGACCTCAAATAAACTCATTTACAGACGAATTTATAGTACAAAGTAAGTTCTTTTGTGTCTTTTGATTTTGACAGTTTTCCACCCCTTTTTTATTCTCACACCTTATGATTTCCCTAGATGGTTTGAACCCAGAACAACGCGAAGCTGCCGAGACAGTTGAAGGTCCGGTATTAATTCTTGCCGGTGCCGGCTCGGGGAAGACCCGTACCGTAACTTATCGTATTGCGCACATGCTCCAGAATCTCCGTATTCCTGGAAAGCAGATCCTTGCAGTGAGTTTCACCAATAAAGCAGCCGCCGAAATGAAGGAACGTGTGTCCCATCTGGTTGACTCACGCACCCGTAAAGGCATTACTCTCTCAACTTTCCACTCATTGGGAATTCGTATTCTTCGCGAAGACATTCACCATTTGGGTTATAACAACCTCTTCACCATCTATGATCAGGCCGATCAGATGAGTATCGTTCGAGAAGGTCTAAAAAACTACCGCTCGAATAAGAACTATGATCGCGGCATTATCATGTCGAAGATCGGTCTATTGAAGAACCAAGGTATTTCCGCGGAAGAATTTCCAAAAAGTAAGTACTACGATCCTGAAAATAACTACGATGGCGCGACTGAATACGTTTATCACTTCTACCAAGAGAAGCTTCAGTTTTATAATGCCCTCGATTTCGATGATATTCTCTTCATGGTTGTGAAGCTCTTTAAGAACTTCCCGGAAGTGGCGAAGAAGTATTCTGAGCGCTTTAAATACATCATGATTGATGAGTATCAGGACACAAACAGCCTTCAGTTCTCGCTGATTCAGGCCCTTACCTCTACTCACCAGAACATCTGCGTGGTGGGAGATGACGATCAGGCGATCTACGGTTTCCGTGGTGCCGATATTTCAAACATTCTGAATTTTGAAAAACAGTATTCAAATACCAAGGTAATTAAACTCGAACAGAACTACCGTTCTGTTTTCCCGATTCTTGATCTCGCCAACAATGTCATCAAGGAATCAAAGGGACGAAAAGAGAAGACCATGCGTACGACTCAGATGGAAGGACCTCTTCCACAACTCTGGGCCGCAGGTGACTCTGACCATGAGGCCGCGATTGTGACTGAAGAGATTATTAAACTTCAGTCCAACAGTGTGATGCTTTCAGATATCGCGATTCTTTATCGTTCAAACACTCAAGTTCCACCGTTTGAGGATCAGCTGCGTATTTCGCAAGTGCCCTATAACATCATTGGTGGCCAGAAGTTTTACGAGAAGAAAGAGATCAAGGACATTATTGCTTACCTGACCCTTATTCAAAACTCTCGTGATGAGCTCGCTCTTCGTCGAGTATTGAATGTTCCAAATCGCGGAATTGGTTCAGTAACTTTAAATAAGAACCTTACTCTGGCAGCTGAACAAAAACGCCACCTCTATCAGGTTCTTTGTGATGAACAAGATCATGAAGGGATTAAATCTTTCATTGAGATCATCAAGAAATATCAACGTGTCTTTAATGAGAAGCCTCTACTCGCGGCCATTACTGATCTCGTGGAAGAGCTGAACTATTACGACTTCATTGAAAAGAGTTATGATCAGGCGAAACTCGCTCAACGCAAGAAAGATGACGTAAAAAACTTCATGCTTGCCGCGGATCGATTCCAGGATCGTTACGGTGAAGATGCGACCCTTAAAAACTTTGTTGAACGTCTTCTCTTGGCCGACTCTCAGGACAACCAGGCTCCGGGTGAAGGCTTTAAAAAGAATGAAGTAACTCTCATGACTCTCCATGCTTCAAAAGGTCTGGAGTACGATTACGTGTTTCTCATTGGCATGGAAGAAGAAATTCTCCCTCACAAAAAGACCATTCAGGACAATACTGACATCGATGAAGAACGCCGTCTTTGTTATGTGGGTGTCACTCGCGCTAGAAAGAAACTTTGGATGACCTATGCCAAGGAAAGAAAGATCTACGGTAAGATGGCCCCTCGTTTTAAATCGCGCTTCGTGATTGAGCTCCCACATCTTTATAAAGAACTCGATCGTACAAATTTTGGTGACATGTCTGAAGATGAAGTGAAAGATTTTAAAAAGAGCTTTTTCGGCAATTTAATGGATAGTCTTAAAGAATGAAACTATTTGATCTTCTAACAGATTTTCATAACTGGGTCTCGGACAAGGATTTCGTCTGGTGGCCATTCTCATTCTTGCGTCCTGAACCAAACGAATTCATCACCATGAAGATCGTGCTCATGATGACTGGCTGCTTTGGCGGCCTGGCTTTCCTCATGTTCACCGGTCTCGCCGTGGCCAATAATGCCTTCGACACTACCAACGCCATCTCAACTCTGGTCGCCTGCTTCGTTGGCTTCTTCCTGTGGTTCGCTTGTATCACACGCCCACTTTGGAATCGCCGTACCCGCACTCTTCAGAAATAAAAAAAGGCCATCCCTGGCCTAATGTTATCCATCCTTGGAAGACAACCCCTTCCTGACGGTCAAATCTGTTATTTTTTATTTGGTGTTACAGTGTCCATGTCGAGATCTTCTGGAAGCATCTGACCTGAAGTATATCCTGTAATTGTGAAACCTCTTGGAAGATAGATACCAAGAGTTAAGAACGAGATCAGAATATCTTGCGGATTTTTCTGTTCGTAGATGATGAGTTTCGACATTCCGTCGTACCCTGCTTTTCTGACTTCTTCATCAACAAATACTTCATGCTCTTCTGGTTCAACACCCCAGAAATAGAAATCTCTCTTACCGGTAATTGAAACTTCTTTCTGATGTTTTGGATTTCCATCGAATGTAACAGGGATTGTATTATTTGAACGGAAGTGAATGGTAGTACAGCTTGCAACCATTACTAAAAGAAATAGGGAAGACAAATTTTTCATATGTCTTAATTCTTTAGGTTGCGCGCTGACTTGTCAAAAAATATTTTCAGTTATGATCGAAGGTTGGAGTCTTCTTCTCGATCATTCCATCAAGTGCTTTGAAGTGGTCCGATGAGCGTTGAGTGATACCTTGATAAGCGGCCATCAACTCCAGGTGAGAATTGAGATCATTTTGATAAGAGTGAATCACTGCTTTTTTAGTCATTTGCAGAGCAATTGGAGGAAGAGTCGCCAGATGATCAGCGAGTTCTTCTGTCCTATTTTTTAAATCATTCGGTAGGACCACTTGATTCACGAGTCCGATATTTTTCGCTTCAGTTGCTGAAATCATCTTACACGTAAGAAACATTTCCATCGCTTTACCAAAACCGATAAGGCGAGTTAGGAAAAACGCCCCCCCATCACCTGGAACCAGACCAACTTTGGCGAAGGTCTCTGCGAACACCGCCTCTTCCGAAGCAATTCGCATATCACACATGGCCGCAAGATCACAGCCTGCCCCTACAGCAGCGCCATTCACCATGGCGATCACTGGAGTTTTTAAATTCACAATCGTCGCGGGAATCTGCTGAATACCCGCCTGATAAGTTTCACGAAGTTCGTTGGACCCTCCCGCGAACATGCCACTCTTACCTTTCATCGCTTTAACATCGCCACCTGCACAGAAATTCTTACCTGCACCGGTGATCACTATGGCACGAATTTCATTATCAATATCAGCAAAACGAAGAACTTCAACCAGGGCCTTCACCATACCAGTTGAATAGGCATTACTCGCTTCAGGACGATTTAACGTGATCCAGAGCGTGTGCTTCTTTTTCTCAACTAAAAGATCTTCGAATGGTCTTAGATAAAAACTCATACCTTTCCTGTGTTCAAATATGCCCTTAAGAATTTCGATTCCGTCTGACGATTCACTCTGCCTAAAATAAACTGAGAGGCCTCAGATAATTTTTTGATATCAATCCCGGTCTCTAGTCCCTGAGAGTTCAGAAGATACCACACGTCTTCCGTCGCCACATTTCCAGTGGCCCCTTTGGCGTATGGACATCCACCTAGTCCTCCGGCCGAGGAATCAAATGTAGTAATCCCTTCTTCCAGAGAAACAAAGATATTAGTTGGCGCCATTCCACGAGTATCGTGAAGGTGCATAGCAATCTTACCAATTGGAAATTCAGATTTAAGCGCGCGAATGTAGCTCCTCACCTGCATCGGAGTTGCTACCCCGATAGTGTCACCAACTGAAACTTCATAAACTCCAAGTTCAAAAAGGCGTTTAGTCACACTGATTAGTTTCTTCACATCCATGGTGCCTTCATACGGGCATCCAAAAGCAGTCGAAACGTAACCACGTACCAGCATACCGTCGCGTTTAGCAGCGTCGGCCACTTCTTTCATACGATCGAAGCTTTCATCTACAGAAGCATTGATGTTTTTTTTCGTGAATGAATCTGAAGTCGCAGTAAAAAGAGCAATCTCCTTCACTCCAAGATTTTTGGCGGTCTCATAACCTTTCATATTCGGCACAAGACACGGAAAAGCGACTCCACGGTCACCTAACTCATTTTTTACTTTCGTATAAAGTTCTACTGAATCGGCCATTTGAGGAATGGCAGGTGCTTTCACAAAGCTCGTGACTTCAATCGCCCTCAATCCCGCATCACATAGAAGCGAGATAAACTGAAATTTATCATCAGTTGAGAGAATACTTTTTTCATTTTGAAGTCCATCGCGTGCGCCAACTTCAACGATTTTAATCATTATTCCACCTCGGCCAGTGTAACTCCGCCTTGAACCAGCTCTCCGACCTTGTAATTAATTTTTTTAACCGTGCCGTCTTTATCTGAACGGATTGAGTGCTCCATCTTCATCGCTTCAAGAATAAGAATCGGCTCGCCTTTTTTAACGACCGCTCCCGCCTCTTTAATCACTTTAAAGATCTTCCCCGGCATCGGACTGGTCAGTCCACCGGCAGCTCCACCAGACTTTTTCATTTTCTTACCGGCCGCAAATGCTTTGGCCTCACGTCCATTAGCAATGATCATCTGATCGCCTTCGCGATTCGGTGTTCCGACTGCGGCCTTGAAACGTCCGCCGTTATCAAGCACTAATTCCGGACCATCTTTTGAAATCAAGGCATAATAGTAAGTTCTTCCGTTAAGAACGAAACTTACAGAGTCACCAGACTGTTTATAGTCTTGAACTTTTACTTCCTGTCCGTTGATATTAAATACTTTTTCCATAATTAGTTCCTAAATCCAGTTAGCTCAGTCCATGGAGTTCTGTTCGATTCAACCATTCCGCCTGTTGCCACTTTTGTTTTCCCAGTAAAGCTCAAGGCCCCAATAATGTTCGCCAGATCAGCGTCACTCATGGCCACAGGTTCAAGCTCTGCCTTATGATCTGGAATAAAATGCGTATGCGTATTTCCTGCCACAAAATCCTTATGAGCAAGAAGTCGCTTTAAATAATCACGATTGGTCTTCACTCCTAAGAAAAGAACTTCATCCAAACTGTGAATGGTTTTAGAAATCGCTGTTTCACGAGTCTCTCCCCACACCACAAGCTTTGCGAGCATCGGATCGTAGTTAACACCCACTTCCGTACCATCCAGGAAGCCGCAATCAAGACGAACATCTCTCAACGTCGGAATTCCGATGCGCTCAATCTTACCGATTGAAGGCATAAAATTATTATCAGGATCCTCAGCATAAATACGGCACTCAATTGAACTGCCCTTCTGCTTAATATCTGATTGCTTCAGAGGAAGTTTGTCCCCTTGGGCCACCATGATTTGGTATTTCACAAGATCATGACCAGTCACCATCTCAGTCACTGGGTGCTCTACTTGCAGACGAGTATTCATCTCCATGAAGTAGAACGATCCATCTTGCGCCATAATAAATTCAACTGTGCCCGCACCACGGTAGTTAATCCCGCGAGCGATCTCTACTGCTGTTTCACAAACTTTCAGACGAAGTTCCTGACTCATATTCGGAGCTGGAGTTTCTTCAATGACTTTTTGGTAACGACGTTGAATTGAACATTCACGCTCAAAGAAATGTAGGTGATTGCCATGAGTATCAGACATCAACTGCACTTCAATGTGACGAGGATTAAGTACATATTTTTCAATTAGAACTTTGTCGGATCCGAAAGACTTTAATCCTTCTGATTTAGCACCACGAATGCCTTCCAGAAGTTCCGATTCCTCGTGAACAATTCTCATCCCTTTACCACCGCCGCCGGCAGAGGCCTTGATAAGAACCGGGAAGCCAATCTTCTTCGCTTCCTTCACAAGATTATCATCATTCTGATCATCCCCGTGATAACCCGGAGTCAGAGGTACTTTAATTTTCTCTAATGCCTTCTTTGAACCAATCTTATCGCCCATAAGGACAATTGATTCAGGAGTTGGGCCAATAAATGTGATCCCTGCACCTTCCACCATACGAGCGAATTCTTCATTCTCAGAAAGAAATCCGTATCCTGGGTGAATGGCATCAGCACCGGATTTTTTAGTGATCTCGATGAGCTTTGTTTTATTTAAATAAGTATCGGCCAGAGCGCCCGTACCCAATGAGTAAGACTCATCAGCATAAAGAGCATGCGGAAGGTTCTTATCGTCTTCAGCGTAAACTGTGACAACTTTAATTCCCATTTCTTTGGCGGTCTTTAAAACTCGCAGAGCAATTTCCCCACGGTTAGCGACCAGAATTTTTTTAATCTTCATTGTTTCATCCAAGCTGGTTTATCTTTTGCTAGAAGTGCACGCATCCCTTCCTGCCCTTCGGCACTGATTCTGCGCTCACTGATCATCTGACAAGTGAAGTCCTCACTCGCCTTTAAATTTTTCATCACACCACGGATAAGCTTTTTCGCTTCTTTGGCAGCTACCGGTCCAGCGGCCAAGAATCTCTTCTTAACTTCCTCAACCTTGGTATCGATCTCAGGTCCAAGAACCACGTCATGGACAAGCCCCATACGTTTTCCTTCTTCCGCCGAGAATCTTTCCCCAGACAAGAACCATGCACGGGCATTTGATTCCCCGATTTTTGAAATACAATAGGGAGAGATCACCGCCGGAATAAGACCAAGTCTTGCTTCCGTGAATCCCATAAGAGCTGTATCAGCGGCGATCACATAATCACACACACTCACAAGTCCCACGCCTCCACCAAGCGCGTGCCCATTGATTCTTCCAATCACCGGCACATCACACTCGTTAATGGCAGAGAACATCTTCGCCAGACGTTTGGAGTCCTTGAAGTTCTCTTCCTTTGTGTAATCCTTCATGGCCTTCATCCAATTCAGATCCGCACCCGCGCAAAAGCTCGAACCTTTCCCAGAAAGAATAATCAAACGCTCATCTTTAAAAGATTCAAACAGCGCGATCATCTCTTCAATTAGTTCAGCATTAAAAGCATTATGAAGTTCCGGTCTATTCAACCAAACTTCCTTCACACCTTCTTCTTTCTCAATTACTTCAATGTATTTCATCATTACATCCTGAAGACGCCCCATTGAGGGTCCTTAAATTCTTCATTATGAGTTGAGCTTAAACACAGACCAAGAATGTCACGTGTCTGAGCTGGATCAATCACACCATCGTCCCATAGACGAGCTGATGAATAGTAAGGTGATCCTTCTTTTTCATATTTATCGAGAATTGGTTGCTTAAACGCCGCCAATTCTTGTTCCGTCATAAGAGGTTTCTTAGCGTGCGCCAGACCATCTTGTTTTACAGTCGCAAGTACGTTCGCTGCCTGCTCACCACCCATTACCGAGATACGAGAGTTGGGCCACATGAAAAGAAATCTTGGACCGAAAGCTCGTCCACACATTCCGTAATTACCAGCTCCAAACGATCCACCGATCATGATCGTGAACTTCGGAACTTTAACCGTAGAAACCGCCGTCACAAACTTTGCTCCGTGTTTCGCGATCCCTTCATTCTCGTATTGCTTGCCCACCATGAAACCCGTGATGTTCTGAAGGAAAATCAGAGGCACTTTTCTTTGGCCACATAGTTCAACAAAGTGAGCGGCCTTCTGAGAAGACTCAGAAAAAAGAATCCCGTTATTCGCCACAATCCCCACTAAGTATCCGTGAATTTTCGCAAATCCCGTCACCAGCGTTGTGCCGTATCTTTCTTTAAATTCCTGAAACTCAGATCCATCCACTAAACGCGCGATAATCTCTCTCACATCAAATGGCTTACGAGTGTCCTGAGGAATGATCCCGTAGATTTCTTCCGCAGGATACAGCGGAGCTTTCACTTCAGTCTTAATGAACTTACGAGGATTCTTTGATTGATAATTTAAAGTCGCCACAATGTGACGAGCCTGCTCAAGCGCATCTTCTTCAGTTTCAGCAAAATGATCGGCCACACCTGATTTAGATGTATGAACATCCGCTCCACCTAATTCTTCCGCAGTAACTTCTTCACCAGTCGCCGCCTTAACAAGCGGCGGACCGCCTAAGAAGATCGTCCCATTACCTTTAACGATAATCGTTTCATCACTCATTGCCGGAACATAGGCTCCACCCGCAGTACATGAACCACACACCACTGCGATTTGCGGAATACCCTGCGACGACATCTGTGCCTGATTAAAGAAGATTCTTCCGAAGTGTTCCTTATCCGGGAAAACTTCATCTTGCTTTGGAAGGAACGCTCCACCTGAATCCACGAGATAGATACAAGGCAGTCTATTTTCAAGCGCGATCTCTTGCGCTCTTAAATGTTTTTTTACAGTTAGCGGGAAGTAAGTCCCACCTTTTACCGTCGCATCGTTTGCCACAAATAAACATTCCACACCGTGAACCAGACCAATCCCTGTCACCATACCGGCCGAAGGAACGTCTTCATCATAAACACCATCCGCCGCAAGTGCCGATAGTTCTAAAAATGGAGAACCTGGATCCAGAATCTTTTCGATACGCTCACGTGGAGGAAGTTTTTTACGGGCCTTATGTTTTTTAACCGCATCTTCACCGCCACCTTGGCGAACTTTTTCAATTTTCTTTTTTAACTCATTGGCGAGACCGCGATTGAATTCTGCGTTCACCTGGAAATCTTTCGAATTGGTATCGATGTGCGAGGCCAAAGGCTGCATGAGAAACCCCATTTATGTGAATAAAAATAACAATTTAGTTTATCGTGAAGGAGGGTTTTGTGACAATGTTTTGGGCGGAGCTCTAGAGAGATAAATTATTATTTATCAGCCCATTCATGAAGTACTGAAGGTAGGCCTTTAAGAGGGGATTATTTGACTCTACCGGATGCATTTCACCGGTTTCCCAATCGTAATTAAAAGACTGCTGTTGGTATGACTTATCCAGGGTTGTAACTACTTCTTTTCTGGCCATAAAATAGGTCGATCCATCCGCGTAATTCAAAGCAGCACCTTCATCATTTGAGAAAGCACTTACACTTGTCGCAGGTAGTTCATCGCTCTTAATTTCTAAATAATCTAGAACCGTCTTCGGAATATCCGAATGTTGAGTGACTTTAGTGTACTCTTTCCCCGCTCCACCTGGAACATAGACTAAAAGTGGCACCCGATATCGGCCCACGAGATTCGAAAATTTCTTCGTTTCAAGTTTCTGACTGTGATCAGAGGTAATGATGAACACTGTATTACTAAACCATTTCTCTTTTTCGATGCGTTTAAAGAATTCGCGAAGAGCATAATCGGTGTAGCCAATACTTGGATGGATCTCGAGATTCCCTTTCGGAAATTTCCCTCTGAACTCACCCGGAATTGTATAAGGCTGATGTGAACTCAGCGTGAAAACGCCGGCCAAAAATGGTTCCGGCATTTCCGAAATTCGATCCGCCACGTATTGCAGATATGGCCCATCAAAAATTCCCCAAGTGCCATCGTAATCCTTCTCCCCATAATCTTTACGAGAGAAATAACGATCAAATCCATTGGCCAGTGTATACGAATCAAACCCCATTGTGCCCTTAGCACCAGCATGAAAAAAGTAATTCGTGTACCCAACACTCTTTAGCATTTTAGGGAAGCAGTTAAATTTGTTTCCGGAATAAATAGATTTACTGATTGGTTCATCAAGAAGTGATGGAAGACCACATAGAAGTGAAGGCAGGGCCTCGATGGATTTTCTTCCATTAGCGAGGTGACGACCGAAGAAATGAGATTTGGTTTTTAGTTCATTTAGGAATGGTGTGTATCCACCTTCCATATATTCTGAGGCAAAACTTTCTAGAATAATCAAAACCACATTGGACTTTGCTTTTCCTTCAATTCCGTCTCTGAAATCACGTTGATTAAGAATGATATTTTTTGCTTCATCATCACTCTTAAATAGGGCCAGACGCTGCATCGGTTTATTCTTCAACGTACGCAGAAAATGGTAAGGAGAATTAAGCACCAAATGACCTAATTCATTTTTCCCCTGAACAAACGCCGACTGCACATTAATCGATTTGTGCTGAAGTCCTCCACGTATCCCAATAAAAGTAAGTCCTAAAAGAACAAATCCCACTCCTACTCTAGTAGGTAATGAAACCTTCCTCTCAGTTGCTTTAAAGTAACTACGATCAAAGAAGTAATACCCAATTCCAAAAGCAATCGCCGCAATCGGCAGATACCAATAATAAAGAAAGATCTGTGGAAGTTGTTGGAGAATGTCGTCAGAAATGACGAAGAAGTCATAACTCAAGCGCTTCCCAGTAAAGAGAAACAACTCATAGTCATCTACGGTCACAATAAAGCCCGCAGTATTAATGAGGATAAAAAGAATTCTCTCTGTTCTCTCTTTAATCCAAGAGAAACAAGAAAGAAGAATAAGAGGAAGATTTAAAAGACAAATAGCGGCCACATCAAATCGAACTCCCAACAGAAAACTCTGGAAGATCTCATCTTGTGTGAACTGCTTATAAATATTTAAGTGATAAAAATAGAAACCAATCCGAAGGACTGAATAAGGAATCAGGAGAAACAGAAGTCGCTTTAAAAGGCGAACTTGCGGAGCCGTTAGAACCATGTACCCCTAAAATAAAAACGCCCACATTGCTGCGGGCGTTCTTTATAAAAATGGAGGGTGCATCTTGCTATTCTGACACCAAGTTCCCCTGGCACTACCTTCGCCGCAAGTGAGCTTGACTTCCAGGTTCGAGATGTTACTGGGTATTTCCTCACCGCTATCGACACACC